>Ga0075012_10000005_pt1 | contig 189430 bp, 135 predicted proteins | sample All_14_2_FD_71474 | JGI IMG/M metagenome (GOLD analysis project Ga0075012, IMG submission 71474) | Freshwater microbial communities in response to fracking from Pennsylvania, USA - Allegheny Zone_MetaG_DW_15 | ecosystem: Environmental > Aquatic > Deep subsurface > Groundwater > Drilled... | reverse complement strand
GGATCGTGACTCCTAAGCGAAGGGGCGGTCTGCTGGTGTCTGCTCCCATTCCGAGTCCAAGGCCATCGCTAGCGCGATGGCTCTATCTCTTCAAGGAGGGGGAAATGTAGAGACAAGCGAGGGGTTGAGCGCAGCGACACCCCTCGTACCCATCACACCAACCCTTGAACCCCAGGTCGCATCGCGGAGCGATGCCAGCCTCTGCCTTGCCGTGTCGCAGGCGTGCTGGCATCACTCCGTGATGCGCCCCTCCATGGCTGAACGTGGGGTCTTATTTCGAGGGGTGTCGCTTCGCTCAACCCCTCGCTACGAGCTGGTATCGCTCCGCGATAGCTTTGACTCCCCGAGATATAGACCCGTTTTCAACTGATTGTGGCATTATGCCAAGAGTGAACCGCCCCGAATGGCACTCACTCGAGGCTGAGCTCCAGCGGTTTCCCCTCATTGTCAAACGCATGACTGTGCCGCCGCATTTTTGGCTTTCGCTCAAGCGGAACGGAGGCGTAAGATGGAGCTCTCATGCTTGGCAAATTTTTTAACCGGACGAAGAAGACTCCGCAAACCTGGAGGCAGGGAGATGTCTTCATCATTGCCACGGACAGGCTGCCCAAGGATCTCAAGGTGCGCCCGCCAGTGCTGGCCGAGGGAGAAGTGACAGGGCACGCGCATCGGGTGAAAAGCGGAACGAAGGCGCAGGTGCTGGTGGATGCGGCGGGAGGAATGTTTCTCGACGTGGCGGATGAAGAGGCCACGATCCTGCACGAGGAACATGGTCCTGTGACGGTGCCACGCGGCCAGTATGTGGTGCGCATCCAGCGGGAATATCATCCCAAGGAAATCCGCCGAGTCATCGACTGAGCGCATGAAGAAGAAGAAAAATGAACTGCTGGCTCTTATCGAGAGCGGCAAAGCGCCTGCCAGGCTGCAGGCCACCGTCCTCAACCTGACAGGATTCAGTGACCTGACCAAGCTGCCGGCGGAGATCGTCTGCCACACGCTCATCTGGAAAGATTCGCCGCTCAAGGAACTGCCCCATGGCGTGCGGGTGAGCCACAAGCTTGATCTCAGCGGTTCCAAACATCTTGAACGACTTCCGGAGGCGCTGAACGTTTCCGTGCTGATTTTGAATGACTGCACGAGGCTGGAAGCGCTGCCGGAAAATTTGCGGGCTGACTTTCTGACTCTCGATGGCTGCACCGCCCTGAAACACTGGCCGGAATCCGCGAAGGTCAGCATCGGCAGCGTTTCAGCCCGAGGGTGCACAGGCCTCAAAGCATTGCCGGGCGGACTCGGCCCGCTCACCACGCTCAATCTGCGTGACTGCGCCCGCATCGAGCATCTGCCAGAGGGCATGCAGGTGGGTGCATGGGTGGATATTGGAGGCACCCAAATCGAAGGACTGCCCGAATCACTCGCCGCAACCGGCCTGCGCTGGCGCGGTGTCAGCGTGACACCGCAGATCGCTTTCTTTCCCGAAACGCTGAAGTCTGCGGACGCTCTGGCTGAGAGCAATGCGGAGGTGAGGCGCGTGATGATCGAACGCATCGGCTTCGAGAGGTTTTTGCAGGAATCCAAAGCGCGTGTGCTGCACGAGGATACGGACCCGGGCGGCCAGCGGCAGCTGCTGCAGGTGGATCTTGAGAGTGATGAGCCTCTGGTGTGCGTTTCGGTGCGGTGCCCGTCCACGGGAAGGCATTATCTCATCCGCGTACCGCCGACGATGCGCACCTGCCATCAGGCCGTGGCGTGGACGGCAGGTTTTGACAATCCAGACGACTATGTGCCGGTGGCGGAAACCTGAGCGACTTCCCAGTCATAGGTGTCACGCCCCTCGTGCCTGACATTGGGCAGCAGATCGCCAAAGGCGTTCAACTCGAGCACATGTGCGAGCTGCTTGTGGGCATCGATGAGCACATCCACACCGCCGTACAGCGAGCGCGGAAAACAGGCCATGGCACGCTCTGCCTGCTCACACATCGCAGTAAAGCCCCTCTCTCCAAGATGAGCCCGAAGATCTTCTGCGCTGGCGCGCCGTGCACCGAACTGGAGATTGGTGAAGGGGCCTTCGGACAAGCGTGCCACGACATGACGCGCCTTTCCGCCGATGACGACGATGCGGACATCGAACCTGCGCCCCTGCCAGCCGGCTTTGGGGATCCATATTTCCGCGTGAGCCCGATGCCTGCACACGGCATCCACAAGCCGGCGGATGTCATGCTGATTGTCATAGCGCGTGATGGCGCGCCAGTTATGCAGGAGCGTGCCGCACCGGCCGCCATCGCTCATCTTTGCGGTGGAAAAGGCCTGCATGCGACTGGCGGAACGCTCCAAGGCCACGGTGCCGGATGCGGATGAACCGTGGCAAAGCTTCAGAAACACGCGATTTTTTCCCGCTGCATCCATGCGGGCCATGAGATCATCAAAACTGTGCGGCACGCCCAGAGAACGAGGCACACGGACGCCGGACGCCTCCAACTGAGCATGACACGCGGCCTTGTCGCCCATGACCAGGATGTCATCGGGATACTGCATCCAGCGCACGTTTTGAAAGTGCTGCGCCACCTGCCCGAGTGCGTGGCGCAGGCCTTGAAAGTGCTGAGAGGAAGCGATGATGCGACCGGGGTCCTCCTGCAGATCTTCATCGTTCGTTTCGAGCCAGCCGGAACTTATGTGAGGTGCTCCGCGAGCGAGCAGGGCTTTTTCAACCAGCCAGTTTTTGCCGGGGGAATCGATGCGGACGATCAAGCCATGCTCCGGCGCAGGCAGAGGCTGTCCGCGCAGAAAGTCGATCCATGCCATGCTGGCCGGAATTTCGCCGGTGCGCTCAAACACGGCTCCGGTGAATGAAACAGCGCGGGGTGACTCAGGATTCAAGAGACAGAAGAAGGACATCTTTACTCGCCCACTGCAACGTAGGGGCCGTACTCGTCCAAGTCCTGCTTCTCATCGAGATTCACTTCGGGAAAGGCAGCCTTGAGCTGGCGCATGCCATCGGCGGTGCAGTAGTGATGATGCAGATCGAGCGATTTCAGGTGTTTCAAGGCCTCGCACTGGACCAAATGTGCCGCACCTTCATCGGTCAGAGTACCCATCGACAAGTCCAGGGTCTGGATGCGGCTGATCACGGGTGCATTGACCAAGGCCTCTGCGATCTGGTTGGTGATTTCGGAATTGCGCAAGCCCAGGTACTTCAGGCTGGGGAACACACCGCCATCGAGCAAAGGCTGCAAATCGGTGATGCTGCCATCCCAGCCGTAATTTTCTTCTCCCAGCCAGAGCTCGAGCTTTTCAAGCCGTGGGAGATCCATGCTGAAGAGCTCGGCGAGCACGGTGCGAGGCAGGCCGCCCGTTTCGATGACAAGGGACTCCAGTGACTCCAGACGCATCTTTCCTCCGAGGCTGAGACCATTACCACCGCGCACGCTGAAGTGCTTCAGCCTTGGATAGGCGGAAAAGAGCGGCGAGACATCGGTCTGCTGAATCCATGAGATTTCGTTTTCTTCGCTGATGACATCGCCAAAGAAGATGGCGGTCAGATTTGGCAATGCATGGCGTGCGCCGACGAGGAGCTGCACGACCTCCGCGCTGTCTGCCTCCGAATCGTCGCCAAACCAGGCGCCGATGACAATGCCTGTCGTTTTCGCGGCGGCGGGATCGGCGGTGTAAGCGGCAAACATCTCCGCCATGGTGTGCTCGGCCTCCCAGTCCATGCGGAAGCGATAGATCACGCCTTCTTTGATTTCGGTTCCGGGTGCGTAGTTTTCGACTGGGCAGCCCAGCCAGGTGGAAAGGTTTTCGAAACTCATGGGTGCCGCGACTGTGCCGGGATTGGCCCCCGTGGCAAGCATACTTAAGTTAAGATCTTGGCGATCTTCCGCTCCATGCCTTGAAGGCGCGGGAGAAGTGGGCGGCAGATTTGTAACCGAGCTCGGCGGCGACGGCCTTCACGAGGGCGTCGGGCTGGCGGAGTTTGATGGCGGCCTGGGAGAGCTTGAGCCGGGTGAGGCAGCCGAGAGGCGTTTCGGTATCGTAACGCTGGAAGAGGCGGGTGAAGTAGGCGGCGGAGACAAAGCAGGCTTTGGCGGCCTGTTCGATGCTGCTGAGGACGGGGTAGTTGCGCAGGAGATGCCCCCGGCAGCGCAGGTAGGTGGCGTAGGCGGGGTCGATTTTGGTGGTGGCAGACTGGCGGGAGTCCGCGCATAGGACCAAGGCGTGCTCCAGCGCTGAACATGCGGCGCGCAGACCGAAACGGCCACCGCGCAGGGCGTGGTCGATCACTTCCTCCAGCAATGAGTCGATGCGTGAGGCGTCTGTGACGCGCAGGACGCTGCCGGGGGCGAGGTCAAGATCGCTCATCAACTGAGCGGCGCGTGCGCCGGTGAAATTGAAGAAGTATTTTACCATGGGCTCTTCGGCGGAGCTGCGGATGACCTGCGGCGTGGTGGAGTCGAAGACAAAGGCGTGTCCGGCTTCAATTTCATGCGTCTGGTCGGCCAGCGTGACGCTGCCGTGTCCCTTTGAGACAAACTCGAAGGCGAGAAAGGGGAAGCTCTGGCGGTCCATGACGAAATCCGGTGCACACCATTCGCAACCGCCGCCCACGAGGCACAGGGTGGTGGTATCGCTCTGGCGATCCTCCCATTCCGGGAGGAAGAAGCGGCGGGTGCGTACGACTTGCTTGGAGAAGTAGTCGGCCTGGTCGGTGGCGGGCATGGGGGGACAGGATCAAAGTTTCCAGCCGCGAGAATCTTGCGAGAAAGGGTCAAGAATCGTCATTTCACCGGCAAACATTCGACGCACTGGCGGGTTGCTATTTGGCGGCCGAGGAAGTCACTTGTGGGATATGTCCCAACCCCTTTCCGGCATCATTCCTCCCCTTGTCACCCCTTTGCGTGATCGCGACCTGCTCGACTGCGAGGGGTTGGAGCGACTGATCGAGCATCTCATCGGCGGTGGAGTGTCCGGGCTGTTTATTCTGGGTACCACCGGGGAGGGGCCAAGCCTGAGCTATCGACTGCGGCGGGAACTGATCGAGCGCACTTGCAAGCAGACAGCGGGGCGTGTGCCAGTGCTGGTGGGAATTACGGATACATCGTTCACGGAGAGTGTGAATCTGGCGCGGCATAGCGCGGAGGCGGGAGCCACGCATGTGGTGACGGCACCGCCGTATTACTTCCCTGCTGCACCGCCGGAGTTGCAGGAGTATATTCAGGATCTGGTGGCGGAGATGCCGCTGCCGATGTTTCTGTACAACATGCCCGGGCTGACGAAGGTGAGCTTTGAGATCGAGCTGGTGCGTCGTGCATTGGACATGCCGGGCATCTGCGGGGTGAAGGACAGCTCGTGTGACATGATCTATTTTCACCGATTGATGGAAGTGGCGAAGCAGCGCGCAGACTGGAGCGTGCTGGTGGGGCCTGAGGAGCTGACGGCTGAGGCTGTGCTGCTAGGTGGGCATGGGGGCATCAATGGCGGGGCGAATCTGCATCCGAAGCTGTATGTGGAGATGTACCGTGCGGCGGCGGCGCAGGATCTGAAACTGACGCGGGAACTGCATGCGAAGGTGATGCAACTGGCGGGGAGCATTTACACGGTGGGCAGGCACAAGTCGGCGATCATCAAGGGGATCAAGTGCGGGCTCTCGCTGCTGGGAATTTGTGAGGATCACATGGCGGAGCCGTTTCAACGTTTCCGGGAGCCGGAGCGTGAGATCATTCGTGAAAGACTCGTGAACCTCGGTTTGATTGCTTAACCTTCCTCCAACCATGAAAACATTTTCACTGCTTTGCCTTGCCATGCTGACCTGCAATCTCCTCGCGCAGATTGCGGGAGGATTCAGCGCTGTATCGCCCACGGACAAGGAGGCGCTGGCGGCGGCGGAATTTGCCGTCAAGACTCACGATTCCAAGCTCAAGCTGCAGAGCATCGAGAACGGGGAGAGGCAGGTGGTGGCGGGGATGAATTACAAGCTGGTGCTGAACGTCACGGACGGGGCTGCTCCGCGTCAGGCGGCTGTGGTGGTGTGGCACAAGATTGATCACAGCCATGAGCTGACTTCGTGGGAATGGCTGAAGGCCAAGGAGGCGCAGGCGGGTGTTTTGAAGTCGGAATTCATCTATGACACGGGGCCTTATCCGTCTGTCCATGCGACGACGATTGTGGAGACGCCGACGGGGATGGTTTCGGCGTGGTTTGGGGGCACGGCGGAGAAGAATCCGGATGTGTGCATCTGGGTGTCGCGCCTGGTGGATGGGAAGTGGACGGAGAGTGTGGAGACGGCCAATGGTGTGCAGGCCGATGGGACGCGGCACCCGACGTGGAATCCGGTGCTGTTTCAGCCTCGGAACGCGCCGCTGATGCTGTTTTACAAGGTGGGACCGTCGCCGAGCACGTGGTGGGGGGAGCTCAAAACTTCGACGGATGGCGGCAAGACTTGGTCGGCTGCGCAGAAGCTTCCAAAGGGCATCTTTGGTCCGATCAAGAACAAGCCGGTGCAGTTGCCGAATGGCGACATCCTTTGCCCCACGAGCAATGAAACGGACACCAAGCCGAGTGCGTGGGCGATCTATTTTGAGCGGACGAGTGATCTGGGGAAAACGTGGCAGCGAACGGAGCTTCTACATGACGGACTGAAGGTGAGTGCGATCCAGCCGAGCATTCTCTTTCTGGGCGGTGACAAACTCGAAGCAGTGGGCCGCACAAGGCAGGGGAAGGTGTTTCAAATCACTTCTGAGAATGCGGGACGCACTTGGGGTGAGATTTCTTTGACGGAACTGCCGAATCCGAACTCGGGGACGGATGCGGTCACGCTGAAGGACGGGAGACATCTGCTGATTTATAATCACACGGCAAAGGGGCGCAGCCCGCTGAATCTCGCTGTGAGCAAGGATGGCAAGGCGTGGGAGGCTGCGCTGGTGCTGGAAGACGAGCCCAAGAAGGAGTTCAGCTATCCGGCGATCATTCAGACGAGCGACGGGCTGGTGCATATCACGTACACCTGGAAGCGGCAGAAGGCGAAGCACGTCGTGATTGACCCGGCCAAGCTGGAGCTGAAACCGATCGTGGACGGAAAGTGGCCCCAGTAATTCACCGTGCGCATGCAACCACGCCCGCTTTTAGCTTTCATCTTTGCCGCAGCCAGTGCGAGCCTTGCGCTCGCTGAGGAGCCGGGGCTTTCCACCCAGATTGGACAGGCTTGGGATGTGACGTGGAGTCGCTTTTATCTGCCTCAGGTGCAGACGTTTGGAGATTACCTGAGCAGCTACGACAAGGGCAAGGAGCAGGCGCATCTGCCGACAGCCGAGGAGGTGAAAAGGCAGTATCCGAACCCGTGTGGCTACAGCACGGGCATGGAGGATGGAGCGATCCTGGGCGGGGCGATGCTGAGTGTGCTGTGTGATCGTTTTGCGGTGACGGGCGAGGAAGCGCTGCGCGAGAAGGCGGCGGGTGTGTTTGCAGGATTGAAGCGCTGCGCGACGGTGCATGGGGTGCGAGGCTTTGTAGCACGGAATGTGTGCCCGGAGGATGGCAGGAGTGTTTACATCAATTCCTCGCGGGATCAGGTGACGCACTTTGTACATGGGTTGTGGCAATATTACCGGAGTCCGCTGCCGGATGAGGCGACGAAGAAGGAGATCCGTGTGGTATTGGCGGATGTGGCGGAGCGGATGATCGCTTTTGTGACGCCGGAGAATGATTTTGATTTTTGCCGTGCGGACGGGACGCGCTGCCCGCTGGGCATCTGCCGGATGTGGAATGTGCAGGCGCATGAGGCGGCGCGGCTGCCGATGATTTATGCCGCAGCGTGGGATGTGACGGGGGAGGAGCGGTTTCGCAAAGAATGGCGGCGCTATGCGGCGGATGCGATAGCGCAATCAGCCACGCCCGGTGAGAACAAGCCGGCGTATGCGTTGCTGCAGATGCAGTGCTCGCTGGAAGTGCTGCATGAGCTGGAGCCGGACGCTACGCTGAAGGCCACGATTCATGAACGCATGATGCATGTGCGCGATCTTGCGGCGAAGCGTTTCACCAGCGTGCTGGCGCAGATCGCCAAGAAGAGTACGGAAGAAATGCGGATGACCGGGCCGGACTGGCGGAAAGTGCCTGAGTGGAAGAACCAGAAGGGCTATCCGAATCCGCAGTGGGGGCCGTTTCGCGAGATCTGGCACATCACACGTGAGGCCGGGGAATCTGCGCTGATCCTTTTCATGGTGGAGCCCGGCTCTTTTTCAAAAGAGCAGCAGACCGCGCTGGCGGAACTGATCCGACGGTTTGACTACGCGCATAACTCCAGCTGCGGCATCATCTACCATCTGGCGGCTTACTGGAAGGCGCGTCGCAACCATTTGCTCGATTTTTGAAATGCTCATGATGAAATCCATCACCCTCCTCTTCGCGCTCATTGGCATTCAGCAAGCGACCGCTGAAACACCCGCCGCGCCTGCTACTCAAATCTGCCAGACGACGCAGCTGGTCGCGGCTGAGAAATTTGACAAGCCAGAGTCCTTTGCGAAGGAGCGGCAGCCCGGCACGGATGGATGGCGCGCGGGCATTGGCACGTGGAGCATCGTGGATGGAGCCGCCTATGCGACGCAGGAAGGGCCGAGCAAGAACCGCCCGAACGGCCATGAGGCGGTGTGCGAGCATCTGGTGGATCTGGGTGACTATGTGCTGACCGGTGAGTTCAAACTCGGAGCGTCACCGCAGATCGGATTTGTGTGCCGTGACACGAACAAGCCTAACCTGCACCAGGGTCGTGTCGTGATCACGCCCACGGCCATCTGGATTCAAAAGATGAGCGGCATCGCCAAGGAAACGCGCCGCGAGGAATTGACGAAGATTGAAGTGAAGCTTGATCCGACGACCTGTCACCGCTTTACCGTGGAAGTCTGCGGTGACCGCTGGTTTGCGCGGATTGATGATCATACTTTGGAAGCCCGGCACGAGCGCTTCAAAGATCGCAAAGGCCGCATCGGCATGGTGGCGCGTGGCGAAGGGGCGCAGTTTCGAAATCTCAGCCTGTGGAGTGCGCAGCCGAAATGATGATCCTGTCCGAACGCATGCAAACCTGCCTCCTAGCCACCGGCCTGTCCATGGTGCTGCCGTGCCTCTGCGCGGCGGAAACGGGGGATGCGCGCGAAGTGCGAGTGATCCGCACGGCTGAGCAGGAGCCGCGTGCGGCGCTGCTGGGACAGCCGAGCCTGGCGCAGTGGAAGGAGAAGAATCTGGTGGCCGCGTACCAACTGGGCATCGCCGGAAAGATGGACATGGGCAGCATTGATGCGGTGGTTTCCACCGATGACGGGAAGAGCTGGAGCATCCCAAGCACCATTTTTGACAGCACGGAGCGGCATGGGGCCATTCAGTTTGGCTACTGCAATGCGGTGCTGTACAAACCGGAGGGGCAGGAGGTGCTGTGGTGCTTTGCGATGAGGTGCCCGCTGAACTACGCGGACAGCGAGGATTCGCACCTTGCCGCAGCGTACAGCGGTGACGGGGGACGCTCGTGGAACCCGGTGGAGCTGGCGATGCACTACACGGGACCGCTGGTGATTCTGGGAGAGATCCGGCGAATCGAGGAAAACGGCCACCCGGTGTATGTGATGCCCGCGCACCGGAACACGCGGCGGGCTGATCCGCATGGCACGAGAGAGCATTTTGTGCTGCGGAGCACCAGCCTGCTGGACTGGCATCTGGGAGGCTATGTGCCGCTGCCGGAGGGGAAAGAGATCTTTTTGCATGAAGGGCAGATCGCCGTGATGGATGCGAAGCTGGGGCGGCTGAAGATGGTGATGCGCACCTCCAAGGGAAAGCCTGAGGCCAAGCTGATGGACGGTGGCGCGCTGAATCCGCCGCGTGCGTGGTCCAGCACGAGCGAGGATGGCGGACGGAGCTGGAGCCTTGCCAAAGAAGAACCGGAGCTGTGGAACACGGTTTCGGAGGCGTGGTTTGGACGCAGCGGTGACGGCAGGCAGCTGTATGTGTACAATGACGGCCCGGCCTTCAGCCGAATGGCGCTGCGCTACAAAGTGAGTGACGCCAATGGCGCGTGGGGGCCGGAGCAGACCTTCTTTGATGAAGGCGTTCACAATTCCTACCCCACGCTGCTCGAGGTCGCTCCGGGAGAATTTCGTGCGGTGTGGGACAGTGGAGATGCCAAGCGCCACCGGCGTGCGATCCGCTTTGGCAAGCTGAGCCTGCCAGCTCAGAAACCCGCGGCTCCGTGAGGGGCAGCGTGACGCAGCGCAGTTCATTCCATTTCATTACCTAAAGGCTTTCTATGATCCAAACTCATCTCATCCACCGTGCCCTCTTTGTGGCGCCGTTCCTGGCCCTGAACCTCTTTGCCGCTGACGATGCGAAACTGGAGATCGCCGACTCTGCGAAGAAAAAATCGGCGGCACCCACGATCACGCTGCCTGCGGATCAAAAGCAGAATGTGATCATCTACAAGGAGCCGGGCCGCTACGGTGGCTGGCCTGCGAATCATGGGCTGTGGCAGTGGGGAGATGAGCTGGTGGCGGGATTTACCTCCACGTGGTACAAGCAGACGACGACGGATCACCGGATTGACCGGACGAAGCCGAGCTATGAGATTCAGGCGCGGAGCCTGGATGGTGGCAAGACGTGGAAGACTGAGGAGAACCTGCCATTTGCGGATCACCGCAAGGAAGCGAAGCCTGTGCCGCTGACAGCGCCGCTGGATTTCACCGCGCCGGACTTTGCGCTGATGTTTCGCTTTGGCGGGCTGCATGCGGGCCCTTCGTGGTTTTACACAAGCCTGGACCGCTGCAAGACGTGGCAGGGGCCGTACTCGTTTGCGGTGGAGGGCGTGAACCGCATCTGCACGCGCACGGATCTGATTGTACTGGGCAAGCAGGACTGTCTGATGTTTGGGAGCTGTGCGAAGCAGAACGACGGCAAGGAGGGGCGTGTGTTTTGCGCGAGGACGACGGATGGTGGATTGAGCTGGAAGCTGGTATCGCTGATCGGGCCAGAGCCAGTGGAGGGCGGGTATGCGATCATGCCGTCGTCTTTGAAGCTGAAGGATGGGACGCTTTTGACGATGATCCGGCGGTCGGACCCGAAGGTGTCGGGATTTATCGAGGCGTGGCGCAGCGCGGACATGGGCAAGACGTGGACGATGACTGGCAAAGCGGTGACGGGCATTGGTGGGAATCCGCCGGCGCTGGTGCAACTGCAGGATGGACGGGTGGCGGTGAGCTATGGCTTTCGCCACAAGCCTTCGGGCATGCGGGCGTGCATCAGCGCGGATGGTGGCATCACTTGGGGGCCGGAGATTGTGCTGAGGGAAGATGGGTTTGATGGAGACCTGGGGTATCCGCGCAGTCTGGTGAGGCCTGATGGCAGGGTGTTCACCGTGTATTATTACAATGGGCCGAAGGAGGATGACCGGGCGATTGAGGGGACGTTTTGGACGCCGCCACTGGGGGAGTGAAAGAGGTTTGCTGTGGTTGTCATGCCTGTGGGAAGCCGCACTCGGAGAGTGCGGACCACTCCGCGCTGGGCAGTGCGGCGGGTTTTGGAACATTCGTCGGCTTTTCCGCTAGGAAGGGCGGGGTGGAGCGTTTGAGGTGGCACTCATGAAATCTTGTTTTCTCTCCCTGCTTTCCTGCCGTGTGATTGTCGCAGCGTGTGCTGCTTTGCTGGTATGTGACTCTGCCTTTGCGCAGGGCAAGGCACCGGGGCTGCCGCCGGGGATCAAGATGGAGAGGGACATCTCCTACATCCCGGATGGAGATGTGGTGCAGAAATTGGACCTTTATCTACCTGAGAAGGCGCCGGAGAAGCCGCTGCCGCTGATCGTGCATATCCATGGCGGCGGATGGATGGGAGGAAGCAAGTATCCGTGCGCGGTGGCGGGCATGGTTTTGAAAGGCTATGCGGTGGCGAGCGTGGAATATCGATTCAGCCAGAAGGCGAAATTTCCGGCGCAGATCCAGGACTGCCAGGCGGCGATCCGCTGGCTGCGTGCGCACGCGCAGCAGTACCACTTTGACACCGAGCACGTGGGTGTGGTGGGCGGATCGGCCGGGGGGCATCTGTCTGCGCTGGTGGGAACGGCGGGCGGGAAGAATGCGTTTCCGAAAATCGGCGGCAATGATGAGCAATCCGACCGGGTGCAGGCGGTGTGCGACATCTTTGGGCCGTCGGATTTCAGCACGGTGGTGCAGCAGGCGGCGGAGGACAAGAATGTGAAGAACATCTTTGCGTTTAACACGCCGAAGGACCCGTATTCGGAACTGATCGGCACGAAGCTGGATGACAAGGAGAAGGCGGATGCGGTGAGCCCGGTGCATTATGTGAGCAAGGACAATCCGCCGTTTCTGATTCTGCACGGCACGCATGACACGCTGGTGCCCTATGCGCAGAGCGTGGAGCTTGCTGCAGCGCTGAAAGACAAGGGTGTGGCTGTGTGGCTGCAGACACTGCCTGGAGCCGGGCATGGCGGGCCGGGATTTGGCAAGCCTGCCGTGATCCAGCTGATGCAGAACTTCTTCGACAAGAACCTAAGAGGTGCGGACGTGCCGATCACGCTGGTGCCGGAAGCGGAAGTGGCGGTGGAGCCGCCGAAGTCTCAAGTGAAGTAGCCGGGGCTGCCGCGATGGGCGGAAAGGCTGAGGTGACGAGAGTTTGACGATTTTAAAGGGAATGAATGCGGGAAGCTCCGCGTTTCATGTCCTCCTTTTTACAACTCCGTCATGCCGTCTCATCAAACACTCCGCCGCATTTGCCTGGCAGCAGCCATTGGTTTCACCTCGCACCTTTCCGCCGAAGACTGGGGGGCCTACCTGATCACACCTGTTAGCGCTCCAGCGATGGTGCTGGAGGCGGTGGATGCGGGGACGGCGGAGGGGACACGGGTGTCGATTGGCAATCCGGCAGGCAAGGCGGAGCAGAAGTGGATAATCGTGCCGAAGGGTGATGGGTATTATGGGATCAAGCCTTCGTACAGCACGACACTGACGCTAGCGGCGGACAAGGGCGGGGTGAAGAATGGGACGGGCATTGTGCTGGAGACAGACAGCGGGAAGGACTGGCAGATGTGGAAGATTCAGAAGAATGAGGCGGGTTCTTATTCGATCATTCCGAAGCATGCGCCGAAGCAGGGCATTGACGATCTGGGTGGTAAGAAGGAGGCGGGTGCGAAGATCGACCTGTGGCAGCACAATCCGAATGACCAGCATTTGCAATGGCAGATCAAGCCGCTGGCGGGGAGCGCTCTGGCCGGTGCTGAAGCTGCCCCTGCTGCACCGACGTATGTGCCGCCGGTGATCAAGCCGGAGGAGATTCTGCCGGGGACGATCAAGCAGGTGCAGTTTAACCATAGCAAGGTTTTCCCAGGGACGGTGCGTGATGTGACGGTCTTCATTCCTGCGCAGTATGATGGCAGCAAGCCGGCGTGTGTTTATGTGAAGACAGACGGCTACAATGCGAGGGAGAAGACGTTCATGGAGACGCTGATCGCCACGAAGGAGATGCCGGTGACGATTGGCGTGTTTGTGAAGCCAGGCACGCTGCCTGCGCCGATGAAGGGCACGATGGACCGAAGGAACCGGGATCTGGAGTATGATGGGGTGGGCGATGAGAATGTGCGTTTTCTCAATGATGAGCTGCTGCCGTTTGTGGCGAAGGAGTTTGATTTGAAGATGTCCACGGATGGCAATGACCGGTGCATTTCGGGCGGGAGCAGCGGGGGCATTGCGGCCTTCACGGCGGCATGGCACCGGCCGGAGGCCTTCAGCCGGGTGTATGCGGCGAGCGGGAGCTGGGTGGCGTTTCGTGGAGGACATGAGTTTCCGACGATGGTGCGCAAATTTGAGGCGAAGCCGATCCGTGCGTATCTGACGACGGCGACGCATGACATGGAGAACTGCGCGGGGGATTGGTACCTTCTCGATTTGGAGATGGACAAGGCGCTGAAGTTTTCAGGCTATGACTACCAGTTTCGCAGCATCGAGGGACGCCATGTGGCGGGGTATGCGGAGAACTATCTGGAGGCGATGGCGTTTCTGTGGAAGGGCTGGCCGGAGCGCGTGAAGGCGGGGCCGAGCGCGCCGCGTGCGCAGGAGGTCATTGTTCCTGGTGAAGGATGGGAGCTGCTGGCGGAGGGCTTTAAGAGCACGCGAGGGCCTTCGTGCAATGAGAAGGGCGAGGTGTTTTTTGCGGACACGTCGAACAACAAGATCCACCGCATCGGGCAGGATGGGAAGGTGAGCGAGTTTGTGGGGGATACGAATGCGCACTGCGTAAGCGTGGGCGCGGATGGGAAGGTTTACACGATCTCGGAGAAGTCGGGGAAGCTGATGTCTTTTGATGCTTCCGGGGCAGGCAGCGTGGTGATGGAGGACATCCTGGGGCACTCGATCCTAGCGATGCCGAACGGCAACCTGTATGTGACGACCAATGGCGACAAACCGAGGGAAGAAGGAACGGTGTGGCTGATCAAGGATGGGAAGAAGACGCAGGTGGACAAGGGGATCAAGTTTGCGACGGGGATGGCGTACCGGCCGGACCAGTGGCTGCTTTCGGTGGCTGAAGGGCACTCGAAGTGGGCGTACAGCTATCAGATTGAGGAAGATGGCACGCTCAAAAACAAGGAGCGCTTTTTCCACCTGCATGTGGCGGACTGGGAAGATGACGCGGGGCCTGAGTGTGTGTGCTATTCGATTGAGGGACGGCAGTTCATTGCGACGAAGAGCGGGGTGCAGATCAGCGCGGATGACGGGCCGACGCAGATCATTCTGCCGGTGCCGGACCGGAGCCGGGTGACGGCGGTGGCGATCGGCGGGAAGGACAAGGACGTGCTGTATGCGTTTTGCATGAACAAGATCTGGAAGCGGAAGATTTTACAGCATGCGATGGGGGCGTGGAGCCCGTGGACGAAGATGACGGGCACGAAGCTGTAGCTGCATTTTTGCGTTCAAGAACACTGATGCCGGCATCAAGACTGTAAATCGACTCATGACACGAACTCTCACTTTTAGCCTTGCCCTGCTGACGTCTTTGCACGCCGCAGAGCCCATCACGAACTCCATCGGCATGAAGCTGGTGCGCATTGAGCCGGGCTCGTTTACGATGGGGCAGGACGGACCGGCGGCGGACTACAAGATGACGAAGCATCCGGCGAAGTTTGACGATGCGGACTGGGATGAGAAGCCGGCGCATCGGGTGGTGATCACGCAGGCTTTTCATATGGGAGTCACGGAGGTGACGGTGGAGCAGTATCGACACTATGAGGCGGATTTCCGCCCGAAGGAGCCGGGAGATGACGCGGTGAATGCGATCACGTGGGAGCAGGCGGTGAGGTTTTGCGAGTGGCTGTCGAGGAAGGAAGCGAAAACGTACCGGCTGCCGACGGAGGCTGAATGGGAGTGTGCGTGCCGAGCGGGAACGACGACGCTGTTTCATACCGGCGATGCACTGCCGGATGGCTTTCAGCCGTGGTGGAGTGACATCGGCTATGCGGAGCGGTATTTCACCAGCGAACCCTGGCCGCAGCCCTACCGCAAAGGTGCGAAGTCAGGGCTGAAGGTGGCGCAGACAGTGCCGAATGCGTGGGGACTCCATGACATGCATGGCAATGTGTCTGAGTGGTGTCTGGACTGGTATGGGCTTTATGAAGGTGGAGAGCAAAGCGATCCGCTGGGCCGCAGCGGGGGTGATTTTCGCGTGATTCGGGGCGGGCATCACTCCAGCTTTGCAAGGCTGCTGCGGTCCGCGAACCGCGCGGCGTGGCTGCCGCAGACGCGGAGCAACAGGACAGGTTTCCGCGTCGTGCTGGGTGAACTGCCGCCGGGCAAGATGCTGCCTCCCGCCGCGCCGCATTTGAACGCGCAAAACGTGCAGCAGGTGGTGGTAAAGCATGACATGCCGGGCCCGAATGAGCCGCCGCTCTTTGTCGGGCCGAAGCCGTATGTGAAGATCGCGCCGAATTCGTATGGTCCTTTGTTCTCCACGCACAATCACAGTGCAGGCATCACCGAATGTCCGAACGGCGATCTGCTGGCGGTGTGGTATTCGTGCGTGGATGAAGGCGGGGCGGAGCTTTGCAATGTAGCGAGCCGGCTGCGGCGAGGTGCGAGCGAATGGGAGCCAGCTTCGCCGTTCTGGGATGGTGCGGATGTGAATGACCATGGGCCGAAGATCTGGTGGGATGGCAAAAACACTCTGTACCACCTGGCGCGGGGGCGGGATGAGAATGTGGTGCGCACCTCGACTGACAATGGTGCGACGTGGTCTCTTCCCATTTTCGCGCAGCCGGTGGGGGAGTTTGGCAATCAGATGATCCGGCTGGCGGATGGCACGCTGGTCATCACGAATGATGCCAGGCAGAGCAGCCTGGTCTTCAGCCGTGACGAGGGGAAGACGTGGGATTTTAATGATGTGAAGCAGCGCACGAGCGATTTCAGACCCGGTGGCAGGGGTTTTCGTTACCCAGGGATTCATGCGCCTATCGTGCAGCTCGCGGACGGGCGCATCATGGCCTTCAGCCGGAATGACAAGCCGGAAGACCAGGCGAAGTTTGAGTTCAAGACGCCGATCAGCTACAGCAGTGATCTGGGCAAGACGTGGACGTATGAGGCGAGCGAGTTTCCCGCGATCAGCAGCGTGCAACGGGCGGTGATGATCCGCCTGCGCGAAGGGGGCATTCTGCTTTGCAGTTTCACGGATCAATGGCGTGACTGGAAAAACAAGAAGGGCATGACGTTTAGATCGAAGAACGGGGAGTTCACGGGCTTTGGCATGTTTGCGGCGGTGTCCTTTGATGAAGGGAAAACATGGCCGGTGAGAAAGCTGATCACCCCAGGCGGCAAGGAGCAGTCCGTCAACATGATCGACCGTGGTGTCTGTGTGCTCAGTGACACGGTGGCGGAGCCCTGCGGGTATCTTGCCGCCACGCAGACACGCGATGGGAACATCCAGCTCATCACGAGCAAGAACCACTACGTGTTTAATCTGGCGTGGTTGAAGGAGCTGCCAGAGAGGCTTTGAATTGCGCTTGAGCCGCGTGTGTGCGTGGGTGAAAAAAGACGATGCCATTCCCTGACACACCTGCAGAACTCCTCCATCGGCTCGTGGACGCGCCTAATCATCCGTATCCACGAGAAATCATCCAAGAGATGATTGTCCGGAATGAGGAAATGAGGCCTGCGCTGCTGGAGGTGCTGGAAGATGCAGGCCGGAGGCCCAAGCATTATCTGAAAGGAGGGAACTGGAAACTGGTGACTTTCGCCTCGTTCCTGCTGGCGCAATTTCGAGTGACGGCGGCCTTCAAGCCGCTGTGCGCGTTGCTCTCGGGGCCTGAAGATATGACAGAGGAGCTCTTTGGAGACATGATCACGGAAGACCTGGGCAGCATTCTGGCCAGCGTCTATGACGGTGATGAAGCCGCTCTCAGGGCGCTGGTGGAAAACCCAAACGTGAATGAGTATGTGCGCGGCACCACTGTGGTCAGATGCTACCAGTGCCTGCTGCTGGAGGGCAAAATAACCCGTGAGGCGCTCGAATCCTACGCGACTGAACTTTTGAGCGGAAAGCTGGAGCGTGAAGAGAGTATTGTCTGGGATTGCTGGACGGTGCTCTGCGGCGAACTTGGATTTGCGAGCACGGTGCCCCTGATTCAAAAGGCGTTTGATGACCACCTCTGCGATCCGTGGTTTTATGGATTTGATGAAATTCTTGAGCAGGCCGCAAACGGGGGCAAAGAGGGTTGGGAAGAGGACTCAACACTGATCGAAGACACGATCAAGGAAACGTCCTGGTGGGCCGCATGGGAAAAATCTGATGATCCAGAGGACGACCACGATGATGCGGACGAGGATGAACTGGAGGACTGGCAGGCTGCACTGCTGGAAGATTACGTGCCGGAAACGACGACTGTCGTGAGAGACGCGCCGAAGGTGGGTCGCAATGATCCCTGCCCCTGCGGTTCCGGGAAAAAATTCAAAAAGTGCTGCGGCACCGTGTAGCTGTGGCTGGCGTTCGAAGCAGGGCGGGTCAAACTGAAGGCGCATCTATCATGAGCCCCGCCGACCTTGCCCCGCTGCTGAAGCAGACCTTTGGCTACGACAGCTTCCGCCCGCTGCAGCGGGAGATCATGGACGCGACGTTGGCGGGGAGGGATGTGGTGGCGATCCTGCCGACGGGCGCAGGGAAGTCGCTGTGCTTTCAACTTCCGGCGCTGGCGCGGGAGGGGCTGACGCTGGTGATTTCGCCGCTGATCGCGCTGATGAAGGACCAGGTGGATGCGCTGGTGGCGAGCGGGGTGGCGGCAACGTTTATTAATTCATCGATTCAGGGAAGCGAGGCCCACAGGCGGCGCTCGGGACTGGAAGAGGGGCATTACAAGCTGCTGTATGTGGCACCGGAGCGGGTGATGCTGCCGGATTTTATCAGTGATCTGAAGCGCTGGAACGTGACTGCAGTCGCGGTGGATGAAGCGCACTGCATCAGCCAGTGGGGGCATGACTTCAGGCCGGAGTACCGTGCGCTGGGGCAACTGCGCGATGCGCTTCCTGGCGTGCCGTTTTTGGCGCTCACGGCGACCGCGACGGAGCAGGTGCGCGGTGATATTATTCAGCAACTCCATCTGCATGAGCCGGAGGTGTTTCTGGCGAGCTTCAACCGACCGAACCTGAGCTACACGGTGCTGCCGAAGGCGAAGGCGACGAGCCAGATCTATGATTTTATAAGGCAGCGACCGAAGGAGGCGGGTATTGTGTATGTGCAGTCGCGCAAAAGCGCGGAGAGCCTGGCGGCGGCGCTGACTGCGGAGGGAGTGAAGGCGGTGGCCTACCATGCGGGACTGCAGCCGGAGGAGCGGGCGGCCAATCAAGAAGCCTTTCTCCGCGATGAGGCGCATGTGGTATGCGCCACGATCGCGTTTGGCATGGGGATCAACAAGCCGGACGTGCGCTATGTCATTCATGGGGATCTGCCGAAGAACATCGAGGGGTACTATCAGGAGACGGGGCGAGCCGGGCGCGACAGCCTGCCGAGCGAGTGTGTGCTGCTGTACTCGCGTGGTGATCTGGTGAGGAACTTGAAGTTTCTTGATGAAATGACGGATGCGCAGGCGGCGGAGGTGGCTGCGCGGCAGATGCGGCTGATGGCGGATTTTGCGGAAGGCACGGAGTGCCGCCGAGTGGCGCTGCTGGACTATTTTGGTGAGGAGTGGCCCGGCGACAACTGCGGCGGGTGCGACATCTGCCTGCAGCCGCGTGAGACCTGGGAGGCCACCACGCATGTGCAAAAGCTGCTGAGCTGCATCTTCCGCATCCGGCAGAAGAGCGGCTTCAGCACCGGGCTGAACCATGTGGTGGAAGTGCTCGCGGGGGCGAACACGGAGAAGATCCGCAAGTGGTATCATGACCAGCTCAGCACGTATGGCATCGGCAAAGACGTGCCGCGTGAGGAATGGGCCGCGCTTGGGCGGCAGCTCATTCGACTGGGCCACATCGAAGCCTCGGCGGATTCATTTCAGACACTCAGCCTGTCGAAGAAGGGGCTGGCCACGCTGATGAACCGTACGCCGGTCATGCTCACGCGTGTGCCTGTGGCGGTGAAGGCGGGCACGAGCACTGGGAAGGTGGCCAAGGCTGGGAGCATCGCCTGTGACGAGGCGCTGTTTGAGGAACTGCGTGCTCTGCGCAAACGGCTGGCCGATGAGCGCGGGGTGCCGCCCTATGTTGTGTTTGGCGATGCGAGTCTGCGCCACATGTGCCGCCAATACCCGCGCACGGAGCCGAGTTTTCTGGCCATTCCTGGCGTGGGAAGCCAGAAGCTGGCGGACTACGGGGCGGCCTTCATGGGGGCCATCACCCAATGGCTGGAAACGCATGAGAGGCAGACGTTTGCGGAGGAGGCACCACCGCAGCCGCCGCCCAAGATGAAGAGCGAGGGCGGGCTCAGCGGCACCATGCTGGAAAGCCTGCGCCTGCACCGGCAGGGCCACGGCGCGGAAAAGATCGCGGCGCTGCGGGGTTTCGCGATCAGCACCATTCATGGACACCTGGCCCAGGCGATTCAGCAGGGCGAGCTGAAGGCGGACCCCCGTGACTATTTTACGGCTGAAGAAGAGGATGAAATCCGAGAGGCGGCGGCCGAGCATGGGATGGAAAGTCTTGGCAAGCTCAGGGAAGCGCTGGGCAACCGCTATGACTATCCGGTGCTGCATTATTTTCGTGCGTTCGAAACAAGGAAATAACTGCGCGTGCACAGCCGATAGAATCATCCAGCTCATGAACATCTGCCGCCTCATTATTCTCACCGCCAGTCTGGCATTGTCCGCCGCCGCCCAGGATGTCCTGCCGAAGACGGCGGAGGTTTTTGAGGTCGATGGACACAAGGCCTTTCTCTATGCCGCGCCCAAGCCCGCCGCAGGAAAGCCGTGGCTGTGGTATGCGCCGACTTTGAATGGTGTCTCGCTCTTTGGCCGGAAGATGTATTTCGAGGCTTTCATGAAAGCGGGCATCAGCATTGCGGGATACGATTTGGGCGAGGTGCGTGGGGCACCGGCGAGCACGGCAAAGTTCACGCTCTTTTATGATGAGATGGTGAAGCGTGGGCATTCGGCGAAGCCGATCCTGCTGGGGCAGAGCCGTGGGGGGATGATGACGCTGGCGTGGGCGTTTCGAAATCCGGACAAGGTGCGTGCGTGGGTGGGGATCTATCCGGTGTGCAATCTGGCGAGCTGGCCGCTGAAGAATTCCAAGGCGCAGACGCTGGCGGATTTTGGCATGCCTGAAGAGGAGCTGAATGCGAAGATGAAGGAGATCAATCCCGTGGATAACTTGAAGGGGTTGCTGGCGAACAAGGTGCCGATGTTTGCCGTGCACGGGGATTCGGATGTGGTGGTGCCGTATGATCTGAACACGGGCGTGTTGAAGGAGCGGTATGAAGCGGGAGGAGGGCAAATCACGGTGAAGGTGATTCCTGGTGAGGGGCACAAGGTCGGGCCGTCGTTTTTTGAGTGCCGGGAACTGGTGGATTTTGTGCTGAGCCATGCGAACTAGTTGCGGCTGGAAGCCTTCGTTATGTCTCATCTTAAGCTCTTTGGCCTGACTTTCCTGTGCACGATCATCGTGTCGCTTGGCTATTTTTACATGGTGCGCAGGAACGAGGACAGACTGCAGCCCAAGCTCATCAAGATCACAGACCAAGTCTTTCTCACTTCGCAGCTCAAGCCCGGCAGCATGCGATCCCTCAGCCGTCAACACATCAAGATGGTCATCGATATGCGCCCAGATGGCGAGGCTGATGACCAGCCTTCTTCAGACCAGATGCGGGCGTCGGCAAAAACGGTGGGAATGATATTTCACTACATTCCCGTTCCGCATGACAGCATTCCGGACAAGGCAGTGGAGACCTTGCGAGTGCTACTAGAGAAGGAAACGGCCATGGTGCTGTATTGCCGGACAGGCCGCCGCGCAGCGCGGCTTTACGCGCTGGCGGAAGCATCCCAAGCCGGCGGGCCCGATGCGGATGAAATTCTTGGCCGGGTGAAAGCCGCCGGCTTTGATGCAGCGGATCTCTCAAGTGAAATTGCCCGACGCATCGCCGAGCGGAACAAGCCACAGCAAGGAGCGAAGCCATGATCCACCCTCCTCACCTTCCTCCCATGGAGCCTGATGCCGGCAGCCGGCAGCCCGACACTTCCCCTTGTGCTGAAATCTTGGTTTGGCGATGCATTACAAAAGCGGTGGTGGTCGTTTTGGGAGTTGTGACCGGCTTTGTCGTGGCTGTGATTATCGCGATATCCACGGGTTTGATTCAGATCACGTGCTAGCAGCTTTCACACGATGCGCCGATGTCAAAGGAGTGGCGGCGGAAAGAGGTGACGAGGACAGTGAACCGGTTATTCTTCATCCCATGTTTTCCCTTCGATTGTTGCTCCCGCTGTTCTGCCTGCTTGCCGCATCTCCTGGCGCTGCCGAACCGCAAATCATTCTGCTGAAGCTGGATGATGTCATCGCGCGGCGTGTGGGGGCGAAGCCGGTGTCGGATCGGTGGCTGAAGGTGCATGACTATCTGGTGGCGAATCGGATCAAGGGATCGTTTGGGATCATCACAGAGTCCCTGGAGAAGGACAATGAGCTGTATTTCCAGTGGCTGAAGGATGTGCAGGCGGCGGGGCTGATCGAGTTCTGGATGCATGGCTACCACATGAAGACGGCGAGTGAGCCGGGGGAGTTTGAGCATGGGACGGCGGAGGAGCAGCGGGTGATTTTGGCTAAGGGGGAGAGACTGGCGAAGGAGCAGCTGGGCTTTACGCTGCCGGCCTTTGGCCCGCACTGGAGCGGCACCACCGAGGCGACGGACGAAGCGATGGAAAAGGTGCCGGAGGTGACGATCTGGCTGTATGGGCCGGAGAAGCCGAAGCACTACAAGCGGCTGAGCATCCCGCGGGTGATGGCGCTGGAGAATCCCACGTTTGTGCCGGACCTGGAGAAGTTTAAAACCTTCTACGAAGCGAAGGCGGCGAAGCGGGAGGTGCTGGTGCTGCAGGGGCATCCGGATCAATGGGATGACAAGCGCTGGGCGGGATTTACCGGGATCATTGAGTTTCTGAAATCGAAGAACGTTGTGTTCATGACGCCGTCGGAGTATTTGAAAAAGACCCAGTCCAAACAGCCATGAGATTGCTTTCACTGCTTGCCTTCTTTTGCCTGACCGGAGCACGGGCGGCCGAGCCGCCGAAGCCAACGCATGCGGATGTGCCGTATGGCGCGCATGCGCATCAGCTGATCGACATTCACCTGCCGCCGAAGGGGGAAGGGCCGTTTCCGGTGCTGATGTGGTATGGCGGCATCTGGAAGGCATCCAAGCATGCGGTGGATGTGAACCGCTTTTTTCCGCATGGCATCGCGGTGATCGCCGTGGAGGTGCGGACAATGGAGGATGCGACGGCGGACAAGGTGGCAGAGCCGATCTCCTATGTGCTGGAGGACGCGATGAGCGCGGTGAAGTTTGTGAGTGAGAATGCGGAGAAATGGAAGCTTGATCCGAAGCGCATCGTGCTGGGCGGTGGATCGCAAGGAGCGCTGCCGGCGCTGTATGTGGGATGCAAGGCGCCGGAACTGGTGACGTGCATTGCGGCGTACCGCTGCCAGCCGACGCTCGACCCGAAGCGCATGCAGGAGTGGGTGCCTGGGGTGAAGTGGGGTGCGCCGGCGCTGGGGTGCAGCTTTGAGGAGTCCCTGAAGCGCCGTGATGAACTGCTGCCCATCATCAAGAAGTGGTCTCCGGACTGGCTGCTGCACAAGAACGCGACACCGATGTATTTTGAGAACGAGTGGGGAATGACGAAGCCGGATGACATCACACAAAACAACTATGATGTGCATTGCCCCGCGTGGGCGGTGGGTTTTCAAAAGCTTGCACTTGCGGCAGGGGCCACCTGCCACGTGAAGTATCCGGGTCATCCCACCGAAGGGTATGACGACATCTGGAATTTTATTGTTAAACAACTGACCGTCAAAACACCTGCCCCATGAAAACATTGCTCACCACCCTGATCTGCCTTTTCACTTTCATCTCCTTTGCCGAAGAGGCTCCGCTGGCCGCGGTGGAGGCGGCGGACGACGCGCGTATGGCGGCGATGAAAGCACCGGACCGTGACAAGCTGAGCGCGATTTTTTCCGACGATCTCCGCTATGCCCATTCCAACGGCGTGGTGGACACGAAGGCGTCGTTTATTGAGGTGTTGCTGAAGGGGACGACGAAGTACCAAGAGGTCAACTATGTGGAGAGAAATTTTACGATTCCGAAACCGGGGATCGCGCTGATGACGGGGAGCGCGAAGTTCAAGATCGGCACGGAGGCGGGGAACATCGAACCGACGCTGGCGTTTCTGGCGGTGTGGCGGCTGGAGGACGGGAAGTGGCGGTTTCTGGCGTGGCAGTCATGCAAGCTGCCTGCGCCCGCGAAGTAACTGCGCCCCCGCCACTCGAACCCGCATGTCAAATATGCTCATGTGGGATCAAGATTCGGCATCAACTCGCTGCTGACGGTGGATAAATGCTGCTGGAATTGCAGCGTTAGGAGCATCCTACTGATTCGATTTCCGTCGAAGCTGCCATGAAGCTACTCCTCCTGTCCATCTTTCTTACCGCATTGTGCCGCGCAGAGCCCCATCTGCCGCCGGGCACGAAGGCGCTGCCGTCTGCGGCGGTAAACGGGCGAGGTCCGCTGGCTCTGGTGAATCTGAATCATCATGTGCTCGGTCATGCTCGGGTGTTTGATGGGAAGGAACCGGATTTGTTTGTGGCGGGTTTCGGCGGACCGCAGGCGGTGCATTTGTTCCGATGGGTGGACACGGCGGAGACTGGTGCGCCGGTGTTTGCGCAGCCGGTGGAGGTGAAATGCGCGTTCAAGGACAAGGGCAGTGTGTTTCAGCGGAAGGATGGAACGATCACTGGCCTGTGGATCGACAGCGATGAACTGGTGACGACGGAGTTTGATCGTGAGAAGGTGGAGTTCCTTGAAACGAAACGTGAGAAGCTGCCGAAGGCGGTGAAGTCACCCGGCAGTTTAGGGGTGCTGCTGAATGATGACGGCAGCCATGATCTGGCCTTTGAAATGTCGAATGGCGGCAAAGGCGCTGAAGGAAGCCCAAACACGGAGGAGTGGCGGCCTTTCAACTCATCCGGCATTGCGGTGGGGGAGCTTCGTTATCGTTATCTCTTGGGCGTCAGCGCCAAAGGGGAGGCGAAGCAGATCACGAAGACGAAGAATGAAGTCTATTTTTCCATGCATGGCATCACGGGGGTGAACCTCGGAGCGGGTCATGAGCGCGATTTGGTGACGGGATCTCGGCAGGGGAATCTGGTGTATTACCACAACAAGGTGCCAAACGGTTTTGATCTGGAGAAGAAGCGGCTGATTGCGGGAGAGGATGGGAACGCGCTGCGGCATCCGAGCATCAACCCCAGTGTGTGTGCTTATGGCGGAGGGCTTATCGCCTGTGGTGAGGGATCGCTCTACTTTTACCGGTTCACGGGAAAATTCACGGAAGCAGGTGCGCCTGTTTATAAGGAGCCGGTTTCCGTGCTGCAGGAGCATGCGGATCTTTACGCGGGCACTCTGCCGACGCCGACGACGGTGGACTGGGATGGTGATGGCGTGCTGGACATCCTCGCGGGCAACTCAGAAGGCTTTGTGCTGTTTTTCAAGAACACGGGCAGCAACGACGAGCCGACGTTTCTGCCTGCAACACGAGTGAAAGCGGGTGGGCGCGAGATTCAGGTGCAGGCTGGCTATGCCGGGAGTTTGCAGGGCCTGCAGGAGGCACGATGGGGGTACCTCTCGCCGAATGTGACCGACTGGAACGGGGATGCGCTGCCGGATATCATCACTGGTGACATCACGGGCAATTACCTGATTTACGTTAATCGTGGAACAAAGAGCGAGCCGAAGCTTGATCCTGCGCATCCGATTTATTGTGATGGCATCGACCTGCATGGCATGTGGCGCTGCCGTCCGGCGCTGGCGCAGATCGACGGGCGTGCGGCCCTGGCCATCGTGGATGGTGACGATCATTTCCATCTCTACAGGCGCATTGACGACTACAATGTGGAGGACGGCGGGAAACTGCTGCTGGAGGACGGAAATCCCATTGGGGCGAGCGGCGGTGTGGGTGGAATGAGCGGCCGCTGCAAGCTGGACTTCTTTGACTGGAACCAGGATGGGAAGCTCGATTTCGTCATTGGCACAGGGCGGGTTTGTTCGATTCCTGATCGGGCCACGGGCTACCCCATGGCGGCACTGGGTCAGAACCCGGTGGTGGGTGGCTTGATCGGCAAGCTGGTGGATTCTGCGCTGCCGACCAAGCTGAAGAAGACGCTCGGCACCCCGCTGGTAATGCTGAACACGGGCACGAATGCGAAGATGAAATTCGCGAGGCCGCTGACGTTTCAGGATGAGGAGGGCAGGGTGATCCAACCTGGGGGCGCGCACGAAACGGGTGCGGTGGGGACGATGCTGGGTGGCAATGGTCCGAATCTCTTGATTTGTAACGAAGCCGGGAGGTTGTTTCTGCTGCCGGGGAAAAAACTGCAAACGAAGCCATGAAGTACTTTTGTTTTTTGATCGTGTTTTTCGCAACGATCCTGCGTGCGCAGGATGTGGTGGTGATTGGTGGGACGCCGGGCGGCATTGCCACGGCGGTGACGGCGGCGAGGCTGGGGCATGCGGTGACTTTGGTGGAGTATCACAAGCGCATTGGTGGGATGAGCGCGAGCGGGCTGGGGGCGAGTGACATCGAGAACCGGGCGATGATTCAGGGATTTTTCCGTGAGTTTGTGGACCGCTTGAAGGCGCACTATGTGGCGGCTTATGGTGAGAAGTCGGAGGCGGTGAAGCTGTGCAAGGATGGCTACTGGTATGAACCGAAGGTGGCGGAGATGGTGTTTGAGAGCTTCATCTCGGAGCAGCCGAAGATCACGGTGCTGAAGCATCATCAGTTCGTCAGCGCAGAGAAGAAGAATGACCGGGTGGTGGCGGTGACGGTGCTGAACCGCTCAACGAAAGAAGAGAAGAAACTGAGGGCGAAGGTGTTTGTGGATGCGACTTATGAAGGAGATCTGATCGCCGCCGCAGGAGCGGAATATCGGCTGGGGCGTGAAGGACGGGATGAGTTTGGCGAACCGCATGCGGGGCATATTTACAATGTGCCGGGCGGTGAACGGATTGGCGGCACGGGTGAAGGGGACAAGCGAATGCAGGCTTTTACTTTTCGGATTCCGCTGTCGTCGGACCCGAAGAACCAGGTGCCGCTCACGACGCCACCAGAAGGCTATGACCGCACTCGCTACCTCGGCTATTTCGATGATCTCAAAGGCGGCAGGTTCGGCAAAAATCTGACCACCATCGCCTTCACTGTGCGCCAGCTGCCGAATGACAAGGTGGAGCTGAACATGAAACCGGTGCCGCTGGGTTTTGTGTTTGCGGAGGAAAACGAGGGCTACATTGAGGCTGGCTGGTCGGAGCGTGAACGCATCACGGCCAAGATTCGAGATATCTCATTGGGGCTGCTGTGGTTTCTCCAGCACGATGAGGAAGTGCCGGACAATGCACATGAGACGGCGCTCAAGTATCAGCCCTGCCGCGACGAGTTTCCTGAATATGACCACTTTCCATTTCAGCTCTATGTGCGCGAGGGGCGGCGACTGGTGGGCGAGTTCACGCTGAGCGAGCGCAACATCACCGAGCAGCCGGGACTGCCCTCCGAGCGGAGGCATGAGGACGCCATCGCAGTGGGCGAGTTTCCCATCGACAGCTTTCCCATGCAGAAGCGCCAGCCGGGGGACACGGTGGTTCTGGAGGGGTATCTGGGGATGCTGAAGAAGATCACGCGGCCGTATCAGATTCCGTATCGGATCATGGTGCCGAAGAAGATCGACGGGCTGATCGTGCCGGTGCCTGCGAGCACGACGCATGTGGCGTTTTCAAGCATCCGGCTGGAGCCGACGTGGATGGCGCTGGGGCAGGCGGCAGGCGTGGCGGCGCATCTGGCGATCGAGAAAAACGTCGAACTGCGCAAGGTGCCGGTGCGGGAGATGCAGGCGCTGCTGACGAAGCAGGGGCAGGTCATCCAACCGAAGTGATCTCGCGCCTTATGCACCACCTCCTCCTGCTGCTCCTGGCAATGACATCACCGCTCGCGGCGCAGGTCAGGCCGCTGGCGCAAGATCATGTCGCGATCTGGACTTCGCCAGATCCGGCGCGCATCTATGGCTATACGCCGGGGATCTGCCGCCTGCCGTCAGGACGGCTGGTGGTCACGCATGAGGTCTCCTCCGCTGGAAAACCCGTTCCACCGGAGAACAAACCGTTTCACGAGTCACACGTCCTGACCAGTGATGATGGTGGCGAGACATGGACGCAACGCGCGAAATTCGACCTCAGCTTTGCGCGACCGTTTGCCGCGGGAAAGTCGCTGTACATTCTCGGGCGCGCCAAGCAGGTGGGCATCATCCGTTCAGATGACGGCGGCGTAACGTGGAGTGAACGGAAGTTTCTCAACGACACGGGCATCTGGCATCAGTCCGCGTGCAATGTGCTCTTCGTGAAGGGGAACGTGTATCTTGTGATGGAGAAGCATGCGCCGAAGCGAGGCATTCAGGGCTGGCAGGTGGCAGATCTCGCGCCGGTGCTCATGCGGGCAAAGACGGACACTGATTTAACGGACCGTGCAAACTGGACCTTTGCCAGCGAGCTGGTGTTTGAGGACCTGCCGGAGGCAACGATGCCGAATGCCTTTGGCCTGCCGTTTTATCCAGTGGATCGGAAGAAAGTGACCTTTCTGGTACCGCCCAAGGGCCGAGGCATTGCACCGCCGGGGTGGTTGGAGACCAATGTGGTGCAGTTTACGGATCCGGATCATGTGTGGTGTGATCCTGAGGGGAAGACTTTTCACCTGTGGATGCGGGCGCACACGGGGATGACTAACTATGCGGCGATCGCGCAGGTGAAGGAAAACGAGGATGGAAGCATGACGACGGCGGTGGTGAAGACGCCTGCGGGCACGCCAATGCTGTATGTTCCCTGCCCTGGCGGGCAGATGCGGTTTCATGTGGAGTGGGATGCGAAGACCAGCCTCTACTGGCTGCTGAGTTCGCAAGCGACGGATTCAATGACACGCCCCGAACGACTGGCGAAGGAGCGCTGGGGGCTGCCGGACAATGAGCGGCATCGCCTGGTGCTGCACTTCTCAAAGAACATGATCGACTGGTGTTTTGCGGGTCTGGTGTGCAAGGGGGACAGCCCGAAGGAGTCGAGGCACTATGCGAGCATGTGTCTGGACGGGGAGGATTTATGCATTGTGAGCCGAAGCGGGGACGAGAAGGCGCATTCGGCACACAATGGGAACTTGATCACGTTTCACCGGGTGGTGGGGTTTCGGGGGCTGGTGTATTGAGCTGGCGCTGGGTAACGCGCCCGGAGACTGCTTCCCCCTTCGCTAAAGCTACGAAGGGACACAGAAAGCAGGTAGTATAATACCACGCTCAATAGAAAACGGGTCTGTTGATCGGCGGATAAGGGAAGCGTGTGATCCTTGTTTGAATCGAGGGGGTTCGGGCGCGCATGGTCGCTGCGGGGTGGCGTTGAAGCGCTGCTGGAGAATTCGTTGCGCGGCGAAAGCTCTGGGTTTGCTGCCTGCATAGGGCGTGGCCTATCCAGGGAAGCGCTCGCCAAGGCTCGGCATCCCTTCGCTATGATGCAGAAGGCCGTTGGCCTTCAAGACAACGACAAGAACGGCAGCAGATGGCACACGACGCCATGGCTGCGATTTCAAAGAGGGAACCTTGTGAGGCTGAAATACAGACCTGTTTTCAATGGATCGTGGTATAATACAGAAGATGAGGACTGCGGCGCGGTGGGCGCGTGTCGTGCGCTGAGAGACGGGCGGGCTGTCGCCACACCCATCCTACGTTCCAGAGGGTTATTTGACGAAGTCGGTGAAGCCGGCTTCGGTGCGTTTGAGCTCGGCTTTCATGGCGGTGCGGAGTTTGATGATGCGCTCGGTTTGGGAGGCGTCGGTGATGAGGTTTTTCAGTTCCTCGGGGTCGTTTTTGAGATCGTAGAGTTCTTCGCCGGAGATGCCGTCGAGGTAGTGGATGAGCTTGAACCGATCCTGGATGACGGCGCTGTAGAGGGGCACGCCTTGGTGATTGTCCTGCTTGGATCCGTTGAGGATGGTCTGGCTGACCTTGGCGCCGTATTCGTTGCCCATGTGCTCGTAGTAGCAGGGGTGCGGCCATGCGGTTTCCGGCTTTTCGAGAAGTGGCGTGAGATCGTGGCCGTGGGTCTGCCAAGGCACTTTGACACCGGAGATGGAGAGGAAGGTGGCGGCGAGATCAGGGGCGGTGACGGAGGCATCGCAGACTTTGCCGGTGGGGAAGCGGGACGGCATGCTGACGATGAGGGGCGAGCGGTAGTTGGCATCATAGGGGGCGAGCTTGGTGCGGAAGCCGTGCTCGCCCATGGAGAAGCCCTGATCTGCGGTGTAGATGATGAGGGTGTTTTCATACTGGCCGGACTCCTTGAGCGCGGCGATGAGCCGACCGATGCCTTCATCAATGGCAGGGACGCATTCGTTGACCTGGCGCACCCAGTCATCGAAGCGTTTGCCTTTTTTGCTCTCGCCGAAGGCTTCGCCGCCTTTTTTGGCCATGGGATAGCCGTCGGGCCCTTTCGTCCATGCCTGCATTTTGTTGAGGTAGTCGGGCTTGTCTTCGCGCGGCGGGAAGATGTCTGCGGGGAGCGGCACCTCGGCGTCTTTGTAGGTGCCTTTGTGGCGTTTGGCGGGAGTGGAGGGGCCGTGGATGCTGCCGTAACATACCCAGAGATACCAGGGCTTTGCGGCATCGCGATTTTTGCCACGGATGTAGTCAAGGGACCACTGCGTGTAGTTGTCGGCGGGGTAGCCTTCGATGGTCTGCTCCTTGCCATCGACACTCATGATCTGCGTTTCGTAGTAGGCACCGGCGTTTTCAGGGTGGAGGGGGCGGTTCCAGACGATCTGGTGATCCCAATCACGGCCCCAGCCGGTATCGGTGCCGGTGTGCCACTTGCCGATCTGCGCGGTGTGGTAGCCCTGCTTGCGCATTTCTGCGGGAATGAAGGGGCACTGAGCGGGATCGTAGGTGCTGCCGGGGTATTTGCCGGCCATCGACATGGACTCGATGCCGTGTGGATAGCGACCAGTGAGCATGGTGGCACGCGAGGGCATGCACCAGGAGCCGAGATAGGCCGCGTGGAAACGCACGCCGTCTTTTGCCAGCGCATCAATGTTGGGTGTCTTCACCCAGGGCCATGAGCCGGGATAGCAGCCGACGGTTTTCGTCGATTGATCGTCGGCAAAAATGAAGAGGATGTTGGGGCGCTTTGCCTCCGCCGCGACAATGTGAAAGGCGAAGGTGCAGAGCAGAAGGGTGACAAATGCTTTCATGGTGCGCCGATTAACGTCGCACTGAAGAGCTTTGTAGCCGCAAAGCGTCGGATTCCGCTCAGGCAGCCGTGCCTTGTGAAGGAGGCGGCAGCTTGGACATGGGCGGCTTCATCATGGGTGGTGCCGGCGGCTTGGCGATGGGTTTCGGGATCGGGGCCGAGGGTGGTTTGGCGAGGGGCTTCGTCGCGCCAGAATAGGATGGAGGCGGTGGCGGCTTGGCACCGGGCATGAGCGGAGGCTTCACACCGGTGGCTGGCGGCGGCATTGCGCCGGGCACAACCGGTGGTTTCACACTGGCGGCAGCAGGCGGCGGCATTGCGGCGGGCATGACCGGTGGTGTGGCCGCAGGGACGATGGGCGGCTTGGCCATGGGCGGTGCTGATGGCCGGATGATCGAAGAGAGTACGGAAGACTGAGGGGGGCCGGGCACATGCTTGGGCGCGTGCACTTTTTGAATCATCTCCCAGAACCTCAGCCCACGGAGCAGTGAGTGCTCGCGCAAGGCGGCGAGAACGTTGTCTTTTGTGGAAGGAGGCTCGGTGGCGAGCTGGTCGTAAGAGCCTTCGCGCTGGGCGGCGAGCATGCTGCCCAAGGCCACCAGGATGGCGGCCTCAGAAGCCGGGATGTGATGGAAGGTGTTTTTGGCCTTGAAGGTGTTGAGGAGCTCCATCGTGAGCTGGCCGGAGACAGGAGCGAAATAATTCCTCAAGAGCAGCGTGTCGCCGGCTGCCTCCTTGAGACGCTCGAGAACGGCGATGAAGCTGCCGCGCATGGCATCGCTGGTGACGATGCGCACCCGGCCGCCGCCCCATTCGAACCAGCGGTCAGAGCCGTCGAAGTTGTCGTAGGTTTTACGGATGTCGCCTTCGCTGATGGTGACCGGAGGGGCGACCATGAGCTGGATGAGATCGCGCGCCCGTTCGCCAAGGTCGATGGGGCCCGGGGGAGTAGTTTCGTCCTTGGCAGCCGCGACGGCCTGCTGAAGCAGAGCGTCCACCTTTGCGGCGAGGCTTGTCTTGGCGACTGACTGCACGGCGGCAGGGGGAGGCAGGTTCGCTGGCGGTGCGGCTGGTGCCACAGGAATGGCCGCGACAGCAGAAGTCTCTTTGGCATCGTCCAAGACCGCAACGGCCACAGGCATCACCGGAGCAGCGGGGGCAACTGGTGCAGCCGGGGCAGAGGCTGGCAAAGGGGGAGCCGGAGGAGGCACTGGCTGAGCAGCGACCGCGCCGACGACTTCGGGAGGGAGGGCCGAGGACAGGGTGCGCATGGCATAGGCCTCGGCAGCGGCGGCCAGCAGATGGCGTGGAAAAATGGCGCCACCGGCGGTGAGGCGGGCCACGTCTTCTTCGAGAAGCGGATGGATGTCCGAGGTGATGCCGTCTTTCTGCCGCTGTGCCGTGAGAGCGGGGTTTTCCAGCCGGCAATTGAGCAAGAGGCGCTTCTGCTCATTGGCGATGGGCAGCATGTCGATAACCGGGAGGCGGAAGCCCAGCGGAGCATTCGAATCCGGCACTCCCACGCGACCGCGCAGGGCCTGTGTGAGCGAAGCATCCCATGCGGCGAAGCGTTCAGCCACGAGGCCGATGAGCACGAGCCAGTTTTCGCTTTGATCGATCAGGGCGAAGAGGAGGCGCTGCATCTCGTCAAACTGCGGCTGGGCGGTAACGAGGTCGAGCTGGTCGAGCACCAAGACCACGGGTGCGCCTGCCTGAGAGGCCAGCTTGCCGAAAAGCTGGATGACGACGGCCATCTCCGAGCGTCCCAAAGGCTCTGGAACACCGAGGTATTTGAGCTCATTTTCAGTGAGGTAGGCGGCGCCTGAAAGCCACTGGGCGGCGAGATGCTCCTTGTCATCGCGCAGCACGCTGAGAAGGCAACGAAGCACGCTGCGGGGAACCATGGGATGGTCAGCCTCCAGAAGCTGCACGGCCTGATGGATCATCTCCTTGCGGGTTTCGAGACTGATGGTGGCCCAGGCCTCGTGCAGTTCCGGGAAGGTGAAATTTTGCTCCACCACGGGCTTGAGCAGCGCGTAGGCGAGAAGGCGCAGTTGGCTGTAGGGCGCTTCTTTGCCCTCCTTGCTCCGCGCCGGATGACGCAGGCTGCCGACGAAGCGAGTGAGAATGAAATTTTCCAATGCCTCCGGCTGCAGCGGGGGGTTGGGCGCGTAGGCATAAAAAATACTGTCCGCACATTCCCGGCGCAGCCGTGAAAAGAGATGCGATTTGCCCGAGCCACCGGCGCCCCGCACAAAGCGAACCTGGCTGCGGTGCTGGGCCCGAACCTGATCCACGGCGATGCGCAAGGCACCGAAGGGCACCGAATGAATGTAAGGCACGTCGAGAAAGGAGGCGGCATTCCAGAGGTCCTGCTCGCCCACACTGGTAGATATGAATGGATTCAGGTCAGCGTAAGAGGACATGGTCTTAGGAATCAGTTCAGTATTCGGGAGAGAGCGGAGCGGGATCAGGAGAGCCAGCACCAGGAGTAACCGGGCGGGCCGAGAGACATTGGAACAAGCAGCGCGCGCTCATGATCCGGGAGGTCTTGCGGCCTTTCGCAAGGTTCTAACAGGAGGTGACCATTGATGTAAAGCGTCTCAATCAAATTTCGTAAAACCTGACTATCAGCCACTGCTCCGCGTTCTACCGACCAAGCCTGATAGCGGGCAAAGGTCTGAGGAATGGGGATCATGACCGATGACGAGCGGATGCGGTCCCGATCATACCATGAGCGCAGTTCAGCCTCCCCGGGAACGGGGGTGCTTTCGACGGGAGGGGCTGGCGGGATTGGAGGGGCGGCGTCCAGCCATGCGACGAGGTCCTCCCAAGATGCAGGCGGCGTGCGAACGCTGTTCACTGCCTGGAGCATTTTTTTCAGTGAGCTCTTCATTGCCGCATTCAGCAGCTCGGAGGGCAGCGGCCTGCGTGAATAGACCAGGCGTTTGCCCCCTGTGGACACAAATGCGGCGCCTGTGGCGACGAGCCGGCCCAGCGCGGCCTCAAAGAATGGCTGGAGTCCCGCAGGCAGCTTCTCTTTCAGCTTGATGGCCTCCTGTTCTTTGCGGGATGCATGCACCCCGTGCTGCAAGAGCGCGGCGGTGGCTGCCTCCAGGCTGTGCGGCGTGAAGAGAGGGAGAGGTTTGCTGCGGGTGCCTGCGATTATGCGGTGGAGCGTTCCTGCTGAGGACAAGGCTTCCAGGGCTGCGGCCACAGCCTTGGGGGTGGCCGCCCGCCCTATCGTTGGTTTTACGAGCTTCGTGATCTCCGCGGCCTTGAGCGGGAGTGCGCTGCGGCTCAAGGCCTCATGGATGGCTTCTTCGAGTGTCATGAGAGTTCAGCGATGGAGGGATTCCACCTGGCGATCGAGCCAGTGCGTCACATCATGCACCACTTCCTCACGCTGCACATCATGCAGCAGCAGATGGTAGGAGCGGGTGTACCAGAGCAGCTTTTTGTCCCGGCTGCGGATCTGGGCAAAGAGGGCCTGGATCTGATCCGCCGACGAGAGCACGTCATTCGGCGATGCGACGAACAGAACCGGCATTTTCAAACGATGAGCTGATTCGGTGTTTGCATCGAGCATGCCGCCGATCGTGGAGAGCAGGCGCAGGGAGAAGGAGCTGACATGATGGGGAGTAACCGCCATCTGACCGCCATGCGTGGAATGGGAGGTGACTTTGATTTTTGACTCATCCACGCCTGCCAGTTCGCCGAGCGTGTAGCGTGAGCGCGGGGTGAGCCTGGCCGCAGTGTCGAGAAGGAAGCGCTTGAAACCGCTCAAGGCCACCCGCAGACCTGCCACGGGAGATGCCAGAATGATGCCCTGGGGATCAGACCGATTTCCGAGCAGATCCGCCGCTGTGTGCAGGGCGATGAGGCTGCCCAGGCTCTCGCCATACCAAAACACCGGGGTCTTGGGATGCCGGCGCTTCACCAAGGCGTGAAAAGTGGCCAGATCGCGCTGCCAGGCTGTGGCTTTCAAGATATCGCCACGTTCCGCGACCACGGGATCATTCCCCTGCCCGCGCAGGTCGTACGCATAAACTGCATAACCGTGCAGGGGCAGCTGCTCGCCCAGGTACCAGAAATCTGACTTGGCGCCGCTCAAGCCATGCACCGCGATGACCACGCCGCGCGGTGTCACGCCGGCAGGCACGGGCCATGATTTCCATGGCATGGTTTTGCCATCGTAGCTCACCCAGTCCTCGGCGCACAGCACGCCACGGCCACCGGTTATTTTTTTCACCGAGGCACAGCCGGAGAGGACGGTTAAAACCGCCAGCAGGAGCAGACACTGGGTGAGCGAGGGGTGCATCGTTTAATCAAGAACGGCCAGCGCGGACTCCACGAACTTCACCTGCACGCGCACACGCTTGTCGAGATCAAATTCCGATGGTGATTCAAACGTGAGCGTGACCGGGCAGCCGCGCAGGTGCAATTCAATGGCCTCCGGCATGCCGGGCAGGTGCGTGGGAAGGGTGCGGCGGCGGATCACGCCATGATTTGCCCGCTGGCCTTCGATGTTTTTGCGCGGGTCAGGGGCGATCACCCGAGCGCAACGCTGGATGATTTCATGACCGACTGTTTGTGGCGCATGATTGAGTTCATAGAGGTAGGTGCCCTGCGCGTCATAATCCTCGTGCAGGCAGAGGCCAAAGCGCATCGCCCGACCGGTGATCCACTGCTGCCATGGCCCGCAAATTTCATCAGCCGAATCGTGAAAGCGACGGTTGATGTCGATCCCACGGTGATCCGCACGAGTGTTGAGGGTGAGGCCCACGGGATTGAGGCAGGGGGCGATCAAAAAAGATCCGCGTTTGATCTGCGGCAGGTGCTTCTCCGCCCAGACGAGCAGGCCCCAGGCTGAAGCGGCCTCATCGCCATGGACACCGGTGGAAAGATAGACCGCTGGCTCTCCTGCCTGTGCTGAGGCGGATTCGAGCACGATCACAGGCATGTCACCCACCTTGCACAAGGTCTTCACCCGGCAGCCAGCAGCTCGTGCGAGCGCACGCCAGCGCTGGATGAGATGCCGTGCGTCATGCGCACGATGAATGGGAAGCAGCTTCACTTTGTGAGAATGGCGGGGCCGGGTCATCCGTCGTACGGAATTCTTCATTCAACCCTTTTTCTTCTTCCCCTTCCCTTCCTTGACCGGTGGTGCCTCTTTGGTGCGACCTTCATTTCGTGCCACCTCCTCCGGCTCAGGAATCCGGCCCTGATCGTTTGTCCGCTCGATCCATGAGTTCAGCACCGAGCTCAAACGCTCCCGGACGGCGCGATGCTCAGGCAGGTTTGATTTGGCGAGATTATTGATCTCATAGGGGTCCTCCTGAAGATCATACAATTCCTCCTCCGGCATCGTGGGGGCGGCCAGCGCGGCCTGTGCGGGTGTCAGCTTGTCCTGCGCGGCGAGTTCCTTGATGAGATTCCACACGGGGTACTGCTTCTCCTTGTAGGCATTGTGCTGGAGGAAGGGGCGGTCCGGAGTGAAGTTCCGGATGTAGCGATAGCGGGCATCTGCCACGGTGCGGAAGCGAAACACGGTCATGTCACAGCGATCGCGCGCGCCGAAGACGTATTCGCGGGGTGGTTCGGCGTTTTCGCCCATAAACACGCGGCCCTGCATGCCCTTGGGTTTTGGAATGCCGGCCCACGCGAGCGAGGTGGCGGTCAGATCAATAGACATCAGCAACTGGTCGCTGACTTTTCCTGGGACATAGCCTGCGGGGGCGGGGATGCCGGAGGGCCAGCTCAGGATGAACGGGGTGATCAAGCCTTCCTCATAGCAGAACTGCTTGGCACGCACGTGCGCGGCGCCATGGTCGCCAAAGAAGCAAATGACGGTGTTTTCCATGAGGCCGTCGCGCTGGAGGAGCTCCATCACCTTGCCGATTTTGCGGTCGAGCTCGGTGGCGGCATCCAAATACTCGGCCATGTCTTTGCGGGTGACATCATGATCGGGGTAGTAGGGAGGAATACTCACCTTGGCAGGATCTGCATGGGGCGGGGCATGGAAGGTGCGGTGAGTTTCCTGGAAATTGAGCTGGGCGTAGAAGGGCTGGTGCTGCTTTAAATCATCCCAATTGGAGGAATCGAAGGGCTTGGCGGGGCCCTGGAAATTCCAATCGGTCTTGCCGGAGCCTTTGAATCCGGCCTCCGGCGGGAGGTCTTTGACATTGGCGGTGAAGTAGCCGGCCTCGCGCATGCGCTCGCTGATCACTTTCACGCCTTCAGGAAGGGTGTAGCCATCATCGCGATGGGAGCGGTGATTGTGAGCACCGATGGTGGTCTGGTACATGCCGGTATTGAAGGCTGAACGGCTGGCGGAGCATACCGGGGCTGTGGTGTAAAAGCGGGTGAAGCGCATGCCTTTGGCGGCCAGTGCATCGAGCACCGGGGAGGACACCTCCTTGGCGCCATAACAGCCCAGATCGGGGCCAAAATCCTCGGCAATGAGCCAAAGGATATTGGGGCGCTTTTCCTCGGCGTGGAGAGAGACGGTGAAGGCGAGGCTGAGGAGCAGGAGAAGACGGATCATGCGTACAGCATGACTAAGAATGCCCCACTAACGCAAGAACGGATTTGCATCAGTCACCGGATCATCACCATCGAGGCAAACCTTTATTGCATCATTTTCTGAGCCGTGGAGATGATGCGTTCCTCGAGTGTGTCCGCAAATTTGTCCGGATGCAGGGGGTTGGACCAGTACATGAGCGAGCGAAAGGCCTCGTAGCCGCCTTCAAGCAGAACGCGCTTGCTCGGGATGTAGGCGAGGATGTCGTTGCTGTAGCCTGCGACCCACAAGGCTCCCGTCCCCTTGAACTCGCGCTTCAGGCGCAAGGAATAATCCACACAAGTCTCACCGCTGAGCGCCACGAAGGTCAGGTCACGACCGAAGTGCACCACCTGGAGCGGGTAGTCGTAGTGGTCGCGCAGGCCGCCGTTCTTGATGACATGCAAGCGCTTTTCATCCCACTTGCGCTGATAGACCTCGTAGCTTTTTTCATACCCTTCGCCCGTGCTCAGCCGTGTTTCGATCTGGTCTGCCGTGGGAATGGACTGGTAGTCGAGTCGTGTGGTCTGCCAGTCAACGCGAAGCGGGCCATGGATCGGTTTCGGCTTCGCATCCAGCGCCGCCTCCACCGCCGTGGCAAGGCTTTGGCCGTGGCGGAGGCTGAATATGGGGCTGAAACGTGGATACGCATTCTGATCACCCCCGCAGCCCATCATGAACAATGCGATGGTGCCTGGATGCGCCTCCTCGATCAACTGCTGCGCGTGACCTGCATAGTCGCCGTGCCATTGTTTGATGCTCATGGAGGTATTGTGGCAGGCGTAGCAAAACACGATGGCGCTCAGCCTGCCAGCGGCCGTTTGAACCGTCAGCACGGGCACATCATGATCCACCACGCCCTCGGGATTCGGGCTGTTTAAGTAGGGATCGCCTGCCGGCTTCTCGTTTTTCAGCCTGCGGTTCATGGCGAAGCCGCAACGTGCGTGGCCATAACTGATGGTCGCTGGTTCCACCTGCTGCAATGACTCACCGATGATGCCGAGGATCTTGTCCTTCAGCCATGCGTTGTAGCGCAGGCAGCGCTCTTTGCGGAGAAGATCGGTGAAGCCCAGGAATTCCAGCTCCGTGTAGCGCAGTTCCGGGCCGCAATGAGTGTGTGAGCAGTTCAACAGAAGCGCCTTCTCAGGCAAATTGAATTTGGTCTTTACGGCCTCGGCCACGGCATCTCGGAGCTGAGCCGTCACCTCCACGAGATCAAGCGTAACCATGACGAAGCGCTGCCCCTGCGCGTCCTGAAGCGCCAGCGCCTTTGCGTGCAGTTCCATCGCCTTACCCTCTGCGGGAACCTCGCGGTTTGCGAAGCCGGCGAGATACATCGGCTCTGTCGGTGTGATCACCGTGCTGGCGGCCGCTGCTTTCCATTCCGGCGTCTGTGCCGAGGTTTGGAGAAAGGATGCGAAAACGAGGGCAAGGATCGGGAAAGCAGGCTTCATGACTGGAACCATACGCATCGAGCGATGCGGATATGCCAAACCGATGTTTGGACGGACGGGGATTCGCTTTTGATGAAGCCGGGGAGCCTTGGCGGCACGATTACTCTCTTTTGCTCAGCAGATATTTGAGCAGCTCCAGGGCTTTGCGCTCGGGCATGGATTCGAGGAGGCCGGGGGGCATGAGGGAGACGGGCATTTTCTGGCGGTTTTTGAGGTCCGCCTTGGCGATGATGATGGAGTCGGTGACAGTGCGGGCAGTGATGGAGGTATCTGTTTCCTGCTCGATGACGCCGGAGATGACAGTGCCGTCTTTCTTGGTGAGGACGTGGAGCTGGAAGTTGTCGCCAACCACCGCATTGGGATCGATGATGTTTTCGAGGAAGTAATCGAGGCCGTTGCGCCAGGAGCCGGCGAGATCGGGACCGAGCTTGCCGCCGACGCCGCCCATGGCGTGACACACGGCGCAGACTTGCTTGAAGGTTTCTTCGCCTGACTTGGCATTGAAGGCCCAGAGGGGTGCGGATTGATAGGCCTTCTTGAGTTTGGCGATGCTGGCTTTGGCGGCTTCGCTGGAGTCGTTTACTTTGCCCCAGGTGGCGTCGAGAAGGGTGTTGATCTCGGCGTTGTTCAGATTGCGCATCTGGCGGATTTGCAGGGAGCTGAGGTGCTTCTTGTCGAAGGTTCCTGCTTTGACGGCGGCGAGCAGTGGTAGGGCGAGTTCGGCGCGGCTGGTGAGGGTGCCAAGGGCAGCACTGCGGTCGGTGTCATTGAGCTTGGTGAAGCGGCTCATGAGAGCGGTGGCCGTGGCAGGGTCGCTGGAACGTGAGAGCAGTGGGATGACGGCGCTGGTGAAGTCGGGCTGGTCGAGGAGCTTGGCGAAGATGGGGGTGGCTTCGGTATCGTTGACGCGTTTGAGGAGATCGAAGGCCCACCGGCGTTGATTCAATGTTTCAGATTCATTGGCCAGGATTTGACGTATTTGGTGAAGCGCCTCTTTGTTGCCAAAGATTGCCGTCAAAGACACCATATCTCCCAACGCAGCTCTTCCTTCGTTGTAGAAGATGCGGTCACATGTTTCCCTCCATGCCACTGGCATCTGCACCACGGCATCATCTTTGAGCGAAAAGGCGAGCAATTTAAGGTCACGTGCGGTTTGCAACGTGGGGATCAACGCTTCTCGCCCTTCGGTGCTTTTGCCGGCGAACCAGCGGATGGAATCTGCGAGCGATGGGAGTGGTGTTTTGGCGGCGAGTGCGAGGCCGCGAGGCCAGTCTTCTGCGATGACGCGGGCGAGGCCGAACCAGATCATCTTGGGGAGGAAGCGGTCGTCTTTGTCCTCGCCGTGCATGGCGAGGGCGGAGGCGACTTCCCAGACGGTTTTGGTGTCGAGATTTGGAAGCGCTGAGGCGAGGGCGAGGCGGACGGTGGATGAGGGATCGGTTTGGGCGAGCTTGAGGAGTGTGGCGGAGGAGAGCTTGGGTTTGCCGGGTTCTTCGGTGGCGAGCTGGATGGCCCAGGAGCGGACTATATCATCCATGCGACTTGCACACTCAGACAGGAGCGGCTCGCTTGTTACTCCCGCACAATGAAGCGCCCACAACCATCTAAGGTAAGTCAGCGAAGGGTCCAACACTTCGGGTGTGGTAGAAATGAGCATTTGAAGAGTTGCTCGATCCTTTTCTTCTACAGTCCGTTCTTGGAGCAATCGTCTGACGTTTCGGACTTGCCATTCGTTGGCACGAAGTGAGCATTCACAAAGTTCTCCGGTTGAAAGCTTTCCCAAATCTACCTCCACGGGCTTGTAGGTCTCCTTCCACGAAATGCGGTAGATGCGGCCGTTGGTGCGGTCCCATTTTTCGTCTTCGGGGTTGTGGCAGTGCTGGGTGTCGGTCCAGTCGATGACATAGACGGCGCCGTCGGGGCCGGTCTGGAGATCGACGGGGATGTAGTCGGAGGCGGGGCTGTAGAGGAGGTCGTAGCCGGCGTGGAAAGTCTCGTAAGCGCTGCCGGTGCGGACCATGTGCTGCTGATTGATCTGATGGCCGTGGAGGTTGTGCGTGAAGAGGTGGTCGCGATAGATGGCGGGCCAGTTGTCGCCATTGTAGATGAGGGTGCCGACGTGCGAGTGGCCGCCATAGACGGCGGTGGTGCCGGGCTTGCCAGCGCCGCCTTCGCCGCTGTCGTAACGGGCGGAGGCGGGGAGGTAGTTTTGCAGATCGGGCGCGAAGTCCGGGGCTGTGGCGGAGATGAAGGGGGCGTATTTGCTATTCGCCTGGTTCCAGAAGTGGCCGTTGCGGATGGCATTGGTGGTGCCGCCTTTGCCCCAGAAGCTGCGGCAGTGGGTCATGAAGAAGTGGCCGTTGCTGTTGTAGTCGAGGCCCCATTGGTTGCTGCCGCCGTGGCAGAAAATTTCGAAGACGTGGCGCACGGGGTGGTAGCGCCACACGCCTGCGTTGAGCGTGGTGCGCTGGTCGTCGGGCGTGCCAGGTTTGCCGATGTGGGACTGGGTGAAGACGCCTTGATTGCCGTAGAGCCAGCCGTCAGGGCCCCAAGTGAAGCTGTTGAGGGTTTCGTGGGTGTCCTGGTAGCCCCAGCCGTCGAGGAGGATCTGTGGTTTGCCAGCTGCGTCGTTCTCATCTTTTGGAATGAAGAGCAGATAAGGGGCTGCGCCGATCCAGACGCCGCCGAAACCAACTTCGATGCCGCTGACGAGATTGAGACCTTCGCAGAAGATTTTCTTTGTTTCGAATGAGCCGTCGCCATCGGTGTCTTCGAAGATGCTGATGCGGTCTTTCCCCTGCCCTTCCGGCTGGCGGTTGGGATAGCTGAAGGCCTCGGCCACCCACATGCGGCCGCGTTCATCGAAGCAGAAGGCGATGGGCTGGCGAACGTCGGGCTCGGCGGCGATGAGCTCGACCTGGAAGCCGTCCTGCAATTTCATACCAGCAACGATTTTTTGTGCGCCTTCGTTTTTCACTGCCGTGGGTTTGGCGGGATTGGGCAGCAGGTGCCAGAGGACGGGGCTTTCGTCGCCACGCTTGGTGCGGTCTGCGCTGATGCTCAGGGGTGCGGTGGCAAAGGTGGGCTTTTGAGCATGGAAGACGAAGTCGTCGAAGTTCACGTGGCCCCATCCGGCCTTGGACTGGTCGATGATGCGGATGAAGATGCGTTTGCCAGCGACGGGTTCCAGATTCACGGCGACGCGCTTCATGTTTTCCTGCTGGGCGGAGCTGCTGCTCTGGATGACTTTGCCGGTGGCTTCTTCGACGATTTCGACGCGCTCGGTGTTTGCATCCGGGGCGGCACCGATGAGGAAGCTGGCCCAAGGATGAGTGGCGACGAAGCTGGTGGAGGTGAGCGTGCCGGTGCCTTTGTCCCCAGTGCGCTCATAGCCGCCGAGCCAGAATTTGCCGGCGTGCTGGGAGTTGCCGCGCTTGCGGGTGGCGACGGTGTCGCCTTCGACGGGCTGCTTGTCCCAAGCGTCGCCCTCGGCTTTCCATCCTGCGAGGGTGCCGGCTTCGAAGCCGAGGTTGAGTTCAGAAGGAGGGGAGATGGAGGGGACATCGGCAGTGATGGGGTTGCGAGCAGGAGTGCCCGCATCACTTCGGAGCGGCATGGCGGTTTTGCCGAGGTGGGTGAGCTGGATGTTGCGGAACTGTACTTTGGCCGGCCCGGGGCCGCTGTGGAGCTGGAAGGCGATCTTGCCGCTCCATTCGGCGGCTTTGGCCTCGTGGTCGTCGAGCACGCTCATGAGAACGTCATTCACGCGAACCTCCACGTGGGAGGCGGTGGCGGTGATCTGGTACTTGTTCCAGTCGTTGGGCTTGATGACGGTGGCGAGGCTCTTTGGCTCTGCGAAGACATCTGCCCAGCGGCGGCCATCGGGTGCGATGCTGACGCGGGAGCCGCGCTCCACCAGGAGTGCGCGGCCGTGCTCATCGTAGATGCGGCCGAGCCAGACGGCGCCTTGATCGAGATCTGCCTGATAACCACTGGCGTGACCGTCCGGGCTCTGCTGGCAGCGGTACTGGATGCCCGAATTGGCGCTGGGGCCGCCGGTGATGCGGAACTCGACGGTGAGATCGAAGTCATGGACTTCGCCGTTCCAGAAGATCCATTCGTTGCCTTTGAGCTGCTGATTGGCAGGGATTTCACCGGTGATCGCTCCGTCTTCAACGCGCCAGTGCTCAGTTTTGCCAGACCAATGAGAGAGAGTCTTGCTGTCGAAGATCGATTCAGCGTAGAGCAGCGGCGCGGCTAGCAGAAGGGCGCAGAGAAGTTTCATGGCGGTTGGAGCAGGTTGGCGACCCTGCTTATACAACCACCGGCGTCAGCATGATACAGACATGATTTTGGCCGAATCGGACGTGAGGATCACTGTTTCAACAGGCCGGACACGAAGGTGTCGAGAGCCTTCGTGGCGGGATCATCAGGAAGGCCGAGATCATCATTGAGCTTCACGTGGCTGGTGTCCTTGGCACCGAAGACGGTGGTGCGGATTCCAGCCTCCTTGAGACTATTGCCCAGACGTGCGGCCTGGGCACTGGTGTCTGGATGTGCGGAGACGTGCAGGATGAGGAAGGGCGGGATGTTCTTGCCTTTGGCGATGTGGGTGACGGCGGAGAAGTCGAGGTGCTTCTCGGGAGTGCCGCCGAATTTTTCGCGATGGCCGTTCACGCGTGGTGGGAGGTGATGCACGCGCAAGCGGGTCTCTGCCGTCTCGATAATGGCGGGGACATCATAGGTATCGCCATCGACTGGGACGCAGCCGATGAGGCAGTCGAATGCGACACCTTCAGCCTTCAGGTAGCGGTCGTCCGTGCAGATGAGTGCCGCGAGTTCGGCACCGGCGGAGTGGCCGCCGACAAGCACGCGCTTCGGATCGCCGCCGTATTCGGCGATGTGTTTTTCCATCCAGCCGAAGGCTTTGGCGACATCGCGAGTGAGCGTGCCCATGTCCACCTCGGGGAGGAGGCGGTAGTTGGTGGAGACAAAGACGAAGCCTTTGTCCATGAACCACTGGGGCTTGAGTTTCACGTCGGTCTTGTCGCCCTGAGTCCAGCCGCCGCCGTGGATCCAGAAGACGACGGGCAGGTTTTTGGCATTGGCGGGTGAGTAGATGTCGAGGACGTGGCGAGCGTGGCCGTTTTCCACGTAGGGGATGTTTGATTTTATGTTTTGAGCGAGAGCGTTGGCAGCCAATGCCAGGAATGAGAAAACGATGAGTTTCATAATATAGTGGAACAGATTGCTGAACTTAAGCCTCAGTTGCGACGCAACTGGGCAACTTTTGCCAGGTCGCGCATGGCGATGACTTTGCAGCCGGACTCCTTGAGATGCTGCATGTAGGCTTCGAATTTGGCGGGATCGGTGTTCACCCAGGGGTGCTTGATGTCGGGCACGCCGTGGAAGGTCATGACGGCGACCTTGCCGTCTTTAGCCTGAGCGACGGCGGCTTTGAACTGTTCCAGTGTGCTGTCGGGCTTGCCATCAAAGGCCTGTGGCAGGGTGAGAGGATCGTCTTTGGCGGAATCAAAGGCCTGAGCGCCGCCAGCGCGGGCAAACTGGTAGCCGCGCTCGCGCAGGAGCTTCACGGCCGTCTCACTGGTTTGATAACCGGGATAACAAAAACTGACAGGCTTGGGGATGCCGTATTTCGCGCACTGCTGCTCGATGTATTCGACATCGGCCGCCAGTTGTTCAGGCTTTTGCTTGGCCACACCGGCGTGCTTGCGAGTGTGATTACCGATTTCGAAACCGTCTGCGTCAAGGGCTTTGATCTGCTCCCAGGTCATATAGTGCTCTTTATCCACGAGGAACTCGAAGCCCTCGGTGATGAAGAAGGTGGCGCCAAAGCCGTGCTTTTTGAGCAGCGGTGCCACGAAGGTGGCGTGGCTCGCCACGGAGTCGTCAAAGGTAAGGACCACCAGACGATCTGCGACGGGTTCGACGGCGATGGAGCGCCAGGCAAAGGTGGCGGTGAGCAGGAGTACCGCGATGGCGATGTGGACGGGCTTCATGGAGATCACTTCACTTTCCAAATTTTCACGTCGTCGATCCACACTGTGTTCGGCACCAGGAAGCTGAACCAGCGCTTCATCGGATGGGCGTAGCCTTCCGAGTGATGGCTGACGATGACTTTGCCATCGAGACTGAGGCGCATTTCGTCGCCTTCGGTGACGAGAACGAGTTCGTGCCATTCAGTGTCGGCCTTCCATGGGACGACGACTTTTTTGGCGTTGAGCAGGGCTTCGAAGTCAGCGGGGGGCTTTTCTTTGCGGGCGAGGTAGTCATCGCGGCGCTTGCGGTTCTCCAGGTTCATGACGCCGGTTTTTTGATCAATCAGCGTAATGCTGCTCTGACTCAGAATGCCGTAGCAGAGGTGACCGGCATGTACGCCTTTCAATTCGCGGTCCACGTAGCCAAGCTGAAGTGATTCACCTTTCGAGAGACCGGGGAAGCGGAAGCGGACCACCGCTCCGCCGTCGGTGAATCCGGCCTCATGATGAATGTGCGCGGCATGACCTGCCTCTTTGGAGGCGCTGGCGATTTTCAGGATGCCGCCGTCAAGATCGGCCATCTTGATCTGCGGCACGCGGTCCGCCGTAGCGCTGTTCCAGCCATTGCCGATGGCTTTGGCGAGATTGCCATCCTCCTCGCGCTCGAAGGCGTCATGGAAGATCATCTGTCCTTTTTCGCGCAGCCATGCGGCATCATCACGCTGGGTGGGCTTGTCGGCGGCTTGAAAGGCTGACAGAGGCGCCAGGAGAAGAGTGGTGCAAATGAGGACCTTCATGCTTACTTCGGTGCGTTGACGCCTTTGGCTTTGTCCGCTGCTTCCTTGGCTTTCTTTTCGGCAGCAGCTTTGGCTTTCGCCTCAGCGGCTTTTTGCGCGGCCATGATGCCAGCGGCTTCGAGAGGCGGCCAGGAGGCTTTGGCTTTGTCGAGTTCGGCCGCATTGAGACCGAGAGCCTGCAGCACGCCGATGGCCATGAGCTTGTTGCCTTCCACATTCATGTGGACGCCATCGCTGGTGAGCACTTTCACGTTGGGCTTGTTCTCGGCCTTGATGCGCGCCTGGAACATTGAGTTCAGATCTGCGAGCGGGATTTTCTTTTCCTTCGCGAGTTCGCGCAGGAAGGCGTTGTAAGGAGCGATCAGGCCGTTCTCTTTGCTGTCGAGGTTTTCCTGAATCACGGTGGCTGTGAGCATGACGGGCTTCACGCCTGCGGCCTGTGCCTGATCGATGATCGCGGTGATGTTTTTCTTGTAGGTGCCGCGGGTGGAAACCTTGTCATCGTAAGTGCCGGTCTTCGCCATCGCATCATCGAGGGGCACGCCGCGTGGGCCGTGCCAGACATCGTTCACGCCGCAGCTCAGTGTCATCCACTGCGGTTTCTTACTCAGTACGTCTTTTTCGAGCCGTGCGAGCATTTGATCGGACTTGTGACCGCTGATGCCCGCTGGAACTGCCTCGGCTTTGATGCCGTTGGCTTCCAAACCGGCGATCACCAGACGCACATAGCCAGCTGGGCTGCTCCAGCCGCCTGCTGTGATGGAATCACCAAGGAAAGCGATTTTCTCGCCGCTTTTCACGGCAATTTCTGCCTTGCCAAGGTTGGGAACGAGAAGAGCGGCAGCGAGGACGGGGAGAAGACGGAGATGAGTATGACGCATGGTGGCTGGAGATAGCTTGTGGATTACAACAAGCTAACGCAACGCTGCCAGCATCCTTTCTCGCGGCTTCACTTCGAGCCTCGAATGAAACTCAGGGCTTGAAGACAGCGATTTCCTTGGCTGTGGCGACATCCCACGCACGGACAAATCCATCTTGATCACCGCCCAGCACCACATCTCCGGACTTGGTAGTGGCGAGTGATTGGAGGAAGCCCGTGCTACCAGCCAGTTTTTTCACCTCGCCACCATCACTGGTGATAAGGCGGAGTTTGGTGTCTCCAGCGCTGGTGGCGATCTGATCTGCGGCACCTAGGTAGTGAATGCCAGTGACTTCCTTGTCCCATCCATCGACGCTCTTGCGGCGGTCGCCAGTGGTCCAATCCCAGACTTTGACGACGTTGTCAGCGCCACTGCTGGCCAGAACGCGACCATCGGCACGCCATGAAAGGCCGAGCACGTGGTGCGTGTGTCCTTCAAACACTTTCACGACTTTGCCTGTGCTCAGATCGGTGATGCGCACGGCTTTGTCTGCGCCGCCGGAGGCGAGAAGCTTGCCATCAGGTGAGAAGTCGAGCGCGAAGATGCTGTCGAGATGGCGTTCGGCATAGTTCGTGGTGAGCTTTCCAGTCGCCACGTCCCAGAGTGTGATGTCACCACTGCGGGAGGGCTCGCCGCTGCCTATGGCCAGCGTTTTTCCATCGGGGCTAAAAGCGAGACTGTTGGCGCGGTCGGTGATCTGGGAATTGCCGTCGCCGGTGCCGAAGGTGCGCTCGAGGGTCCAAGTCGCAGTCGTGCTGCCCGGCGCGATGGGTTTGCCATTCACGGTGCTCCAGGCAAGCGGCGGGCCGCTGTCCTGTTCGGCGATGAGTTCGAGACCATTTGCGGAGAACTGCAGTGACCTGGCTTTCTTGAGGCTCGTGGTGAGTGTTTTGGTAATGAGGTCGCGGTCTGAGTTTGCTTTCACCGCCTCTTTTTTCACGACTTCCAGGCGGGCCTTCTCATCAATGACGGCTTGTTTGGCCTTCGCTTCATTTTCGGTGACGAGTTTGATTTCGTTCGCCGTGTCAGTGATCGCGGCTTCGGCACGGGTGAAGGCTTCCTGCGCGAGTTTGAGATCTGCGGCGGCCTTCGTGGACTTTTCCTGAGCATCGGTGTTCTTTTTGGCCAGTGCTTCGTCAGGTTTGCTTTTGGGAGCTTTGGCGATTTGATCGGCGATTTCCTTCGCCGATTTCTCTGCCGCGGCTTTGGCATCCTCCTTGGGCTTGAGGCTCTTCCGTTTTTCTTCGAGGCCCGTTTTCGCGAGCTCCACGAGCTCGGTCAGAGCAGCTGCTTTTTTAGCATCGCTGGTGGCAGCAAGTTTGATTTCGGCGTCAGCGGTCGCCAAGGCTGCTTCGGCGCGCTGGAGAGCGGCCTGAGCCTGAGCAAGGTCGGTTGTGGCTTTGGCAAGACTAGCCTGTGCTGCAGCCTGCTTTTGGGCCAAGGCTTCATCTGGTTTGCCAGCGCTGGCTTTAGCCAGTTCATCTGCGATTTCCTTGGCGGCTTTATCGGCTGCGATCTTGGCGTCCTCCTTGGGCTTGATGTCCTTCTTCTTTTCTTCGAGGGCCTTTTTGGCGAGCTCGGCGAGTTCGTTGGCTTTCTTCAGGCGATCAGTCTGCTCGGTGACGGCTCTTTCAGCCGTCCGGATGGCGGCACCCTGATAGGTCTCTTCCAGCGCCGCACGCACGGCGGTGAGCGTGCGCTGAGCCAGGGCCTGCTCGGTGGCGAGATCGGATTTGATGTGGGCGATGAGCTTGCCGCCGGCGGTTTCGGTCAGCTTGATGGAGTTGTCCGCTTCCTGCGTTGCGGTGAATTTGGCGGAAGGAGCGAAGGCGGGAGCTGCGGGGGCGCTGCGTTTCCACAGCTTCACCTCACGAAAGCTGCCGGTGGCAAGGCGTGTGCCGTCCGGGCTGAAAGCCACAGACTGCACGAGATCGCGATGGGCGACACCGGGCTGTTTGTAGAGGCCGGTCTTAAGGAGGGTTTCGTCTGTGAGCTTGGTGACAAGACTCTGCGTGGGCAGGTGGTAGATGCTGATCTGGTTTGCGCGAGCTGCCGCAGCAAAGTCCCCCAAGGGAGCAACGGCGATGGCATAAATGGGCTGCAAGCCCGCCGGAAGCGGCTCCCATGCGATGATCTGCACTTTTTTGGGGGAGGCTTTTGCGCCTTGATCGATCCACGCTTTGAAGAGGGCGAGCTGCTCCGGGGTGAGATTCACCGCGCCGACCTTGTTGCCCTTCGGTGGCATCTCGGAATCCCAGGTATGCGCCGCGGCCTGATACATGACGCTCTCCGCGCCTTTGCCGGGAATGATTCCTTTGTCGCTCTCGCCGCCCTTGGCCATGAGTTCGGGCGTCTCCATGTTGAGGCCGCCCTTGGTGGTGGTCTTGTTATGGCAGGCGATGCAGTTGTCTTTCAAGAACGGACGGATCTGCTGGTCGTAGTTGATGGGCGCGGGAGCCGCGGCCATGAGGAATGACGAATTGAGGATGATGAATGGGAGGATGATTCTCATTTTTTGGCGACCTCCTTCACACGGATGCGGATGGGATTGGAATAGACAATGAATGTGGCGTCTTTCGGGGGGGACTTCGCGTTGATGTTTTTGATGAGGGCAGAGGCTGCTTTTTTATCTGCTTCAGCCTGGGCTTCTGCCTCAAACGCCAGCTTGAGGGCCTTCTCATTCGCTTCTAGATCGTCGCCAGGCTTGGGATTTTCGCGAATGCGTTTGCCGAATTCTCGCTCATTGCCTGCTTTCACAATGGCCTCTTCTGCTTCTTTTAACCTTGCCTCCGCAGCGGCAAGAGCGTCCACATTTCGCTGCACTTTCATCTTTGCCGGGCCTTGGAGGATGAAGCCGTAGTCTCCAGGAGCGAGCTTGAGCGCTTTCACATCAAGCGTGAATTTGCCCGCCGCAGCTTTGGCGGGGATGTCGGCTTCAGGAGCTTTGGCGATGTCGATGAGGCCAAGGGCCTTGAGCTTGAGGGCATCTGTGAAGTCGGCATGGCGGGTGACCTTGAGGGCAATATCGAGTTTGGCATCTGCAGCGACTTCGAGGATGTCCGTTTTCTCCGTCTGCACGAAAGCAGGAGCGGGTTGTGCGCTGACGCCGAGCGCGGGAGCGCCGGTGGTGCGGTAAAGGACGTTGTCACGGGTGGCGTCAGCCACCGCATAACACACGAAACGACTGTGCGGAATTCCGCTGAGGAGACTGGCTCCGGCCGGGGCATCGGCGCTTGCTTGAAACGCGATGTAACCCAGCGACTGGCCTTTGCCGATGAAGCCGCCGAGGCAGGTGACACCGGCGGGGAGCTTGTCGGCCTTGAGCTCAAGGGGCTCGCTCAGGGCATTGCGATTGGGAGCGATGATTTCGAGCGCGGCGATACCACCACGCGGGACATTGGCGCTGCCGATCTCCCCCCCCTTGGTTTTGGCTCCAGGCAGGATGGGATTGAGAGCGATGAGATCTTCGAGCTTAGGCGCTTCCTTGAGAATGCGCAGCTCATAAGGCTGGGTGGTGGCGAAGTTGTCGCTGAGGGTGATGCGGAAGGCGCCGTCTGCCTTTGCTTCATAGGCATACGAGGGATCGCGGCTGGGAAGGTTGATGCTGGGGGCGGGCACGATGGCCGGTGCATCAGCGACTTCCGCCTGCGGTTTGAGCGTTTCTTTGCCTGCCGGATCTTTGGCAAGGTTTTCAATGACCAGATGCGGATCTGTGGCATGGCCGAGCTGATGGGAATGCACCTCAATGATGAATTTTTCTCCTGCCTTGAAGGGCAGATCAAAGACCTGCGGCAGGCCTACGGGCAGGAAGTAATCCCGAACAGTCTGGCCGATCAGGATGGGGCGCACGTCTTCAAGCATGACGGTCCTTTGAGCCGGAGGGGCTACGGACGAAAGAGTGATGCGGTAGCCGTAATCATCACCCGTGCGATACATGAGCTCGTTGACGCGCAGAAAATAGGTGGCATCGGCTGCGGCGGTGAAGGCGAGGACTCCGGCGCGCATGTGGGCCAGTTCGCGTCCGGTGGGTGCGAGCAGAGCGCCGAGCAACTCGGTGCGTGTGTCAAAACGTCGTCCGTCAAAGGTGGCGGTGAGATGCTGCCCCTTTTTCAATTCCACGCTGAACCAGTGAGGCGAATTGGATTTGAAGCAGCCTTCGACAACCGAATTGAGACTGACTTTGAGCGCTTTGTCAGGCTTGGCATTTGCCCCGGTGGAGTCGATGGAATCAAGCGTGGTGACCTCGAAGACACGCGGGTTGGAGACACCGTAGCGACCGATGAAGCGGCAATCGTAGAGGGCAGGCTTGAGGTCTGCGGGCAGCGTGATGCTGAAGACGTTCGGCTTGACGCTCTTGAGCGGGATGGTGCGCTCATTGAGCAGGACTGACTGCGGGCCTTCGAGATCCACACCACGCAGGGTGAGCTCGATTGAGGCACCCGGTTTGGCGCCGAGGGGTGAAATCGACGTCAGCGTCGGCGTGGGAAAGGTGGCCTGAGAGAACGCTGGAGCAGCGAAGGCCAGCAGGACTGAAAATTGTAAACTGAGAACTGAGAACTGAAAATTGGGGCGGTGCATGGAGCGAGCGTTCTTTGGCGGATTCCGCTGGGAGCGGTGAGCGCTTAGTGATTGAAGAGGAACTCTTTCGTGTTCAGCAGCGCCCAGAGGATGTCCTCATAGGCTTCCTTTTTGCCTTTGAAGGCTTCATCACCGGTTTTGCCCGCGGTCTTCTTGTCGAGGTGGGTGTGGGCAAATTTGACTTCGGCGGCGTTGGGATCACGGCTGAGGGCGATGTGGTAGAGGTCAGTGATCTTGTCGTCGTCAGGACGCGTGTCCTTGGTGAGGGTGTCGGCACGACCATTTCCACGGGAAAGCTGGGTCTGGATTTCGGCAGCGTTCAGCAGATGGAGGCTCTGCGCGAGGCTGGCCTCCTGCGTGCGCTCGCATTCGCAGGCGCTGGAGGAGTCGGGACGGCCAAAGACGCTGAGGAAGTAGGTGCTCTGGTTGTAGCTGTTGTCAGGCAGAGAGACGGCGCGCGTGCCGGGGGCCTGACCGGCGAAATTCGTTTGCACATCGAGCAGTGTATTGACGGAATCGTAGAGAACTTCGGCATTGAGACGCTTCGGATAGTAGCGGCTGAAGTTCTGACGGTCCTTCGCGTTGTAGGTGTTTGGAACAGCGCTAAGCTGGTAGGTGGTGGAGTTGGTGATGGTGCGGATGAGCTGCTTTAAATTGTAGCCGCTCTTCACGAAGTCAGCGGCGAGTGCGCTGAGAAGCTCTGGATTCACGGGCGGATTGGTCTCGCGCATGTCGTCCTCGGGCTCAACGAGGCCGCGGTTGAAGAAATGCTTCCAGTAACGATTCACCAGCGTGTGGGCGAAGAACGCGTTGTCCTTCTGGCTCATCCATTCGGCGAGCGCCCGGCGCGGATCCTGTTCAGGCTTCAGCTTCAAAGTTGGACCGCCGAGACTGGTGGGTGTGACGGCCTCCTTGGTGCGAATATTCGTGGTCTGGGCCACACCGCGCTTGTTGAAGATCAATTCTTCACCAGCGAAGGTGGAAGGTTTGCGGCTGACGTTGCTGAAAAAGGCGGCGAAGCCGTAATAGTCCTGCTGGCTCCATTTCTCGAAGGGGTGATGGTGGCACTGCGCGCACTGCATGCGTGTTCCGAGGAAGAGCTGAGCAACGTCTTCCATCTGCTGTTTCATCTCCTTGACCTGACGATACCAGGCGACGGGGGGATTTTGATCGAGATCACCGGAGGCGGAGACGACTTCGCGCACGAACTGATCGTAAGGCTTGTTGTCGGCGATGCTGTCGCGAATCCACGAGTAGAAGAGATAACTGCCGCGTGCGAAATTGGGCTGGGTGCGCTGGTTGCGCAGGAGGGCGCTCCACTTGTTGGCGAAGTACTCGGCGTAGTCAGGGCTGTCGAGCAGGCGGTCGATGAGTGCGCTGCGTTTCGCGGCATCTTTGGAGGCCATGAAGTCCTTCATTTCTGCGGCGGTGGGCAGGCGGCCGGTGATGTCTAGGGTGACGCGGCGGATGAAGGTGCCGTCGTCAGCGATTTCGGATGGCGGCATGCCGATGGTCTTCAATTTCGCGAAGACGAGGTCGTCCACAAAACCTCGCGAGGCCGGCAGTTTTTCCACCGGAGCGCCGAGCGGCACGGTGGCACGGAAGGTGGAGACTTTGCCCTGATAGCGGACCATCACGGCGACGTCTCCGGGAAGATCAAAGAGCTGCACGCGGCCGGTTTCATTCGTTTCAGCCATCGCTTTTTCGTTGGCTTCATAGAGTGCGCGCTTGGTGACATCACGAGTGCTGCCGTCGGTGTAGTGTGCGGTGACCTTGAGCTGCTGCGCGCCTTTGAGAGGCATGGTGAGCTTGGCGGGCTCGACGCTGATGCTGGCCATCTTGGGATCGCTGTCCTTGCCATAGGGCATGCCTTCGCGAATCCAGCGCGCCAGATCGGCGTAGTCCTCGGATTTTGGATCGAGCTTCTTGCCGCCACCGTGCGGGAGCTGGGCGGTGCCTTTAGTCAGCAGCAGGCTCTGCTCCGCCGAGGCCGGAAACACGCGGCGTCCACGCGCTTCCTTGACGATGTGCTCGTAGTCTTCCTGGGGTTCGAAGCCAAGGAGCGAGAGCTTGAAGCCGTTCTGTCCGCCCGATTTGCCATGGCAACCGCCGGAGTTGCAACTGCCCTTGGTGAGGATGGGCACGATGTCGTTCGCAAAATTCAGCGGGCGCAAAGCTTCGGCCGCAAAGCAAGGTGCGGCGGCAGAGAGCGCGGCGATGAGGGTAAGGCGTGTGAAGGTCATGACAGCGAGAACCTACGGGGCGGAAGGACAATTTTTGTCGTAACAAACAAAGTATGATGGCAATAATTATGACTGAAGCGCCCTTGATTGAAGAACCCAAGGGGGCGCTGGTCCGAGCTTTGCCCCTTGTTTCGATCAAACCAGCTCGGCCATCGGCAGATGGCTATCGACGAGATATTGCGGTCTGCCGGTGAGATCGGTGAGCGTGGCCTTGGTCACATCAATGCCCATCTGCTTGTAGAGCGTGGCGAAGACTTCACCAAAGGCGACGGGGCGTTCGGTGGGTTCGCCGGCTTGTTTGTCGGTGGCGCCGATAACCTGATCGTGACGCATGCCGCCACAGGCGAGAAGTGCGGAGGCAACGCGCGGCCAGTGGTCGCGGCCGCCTTTGGCGTTGATCAGCGGCGTGCGGCCAAATTCACCCCAGACGACCACGGAGACATCTTTGTCCAGGCCGCGCTCGTGCAGGTCGGTGATGAGGGCGGTGAGTCCGCTGTCGAGCAGCGGCAAATCTTCGCGCAACTGCCCGAAGTTATTGGAATGGTAGTCCCAGCGGCTGAAGGCGAGCGTGACGACACGCGCGCCAGCTTCGACGAGACGGCGTGCGGCGAGAAAGTGCTCGGGCAGACGCGGACCGCCGTCGTCGCGATTGCGGTTTTCGCCTTTGCCGTAGCGTTCGACAATGCGCGGATCTTCACGGCTTAAATCGAGCGCGTGGAGAAGCTTCGGACTCGTTAGCACATTGAGCGCCTGCTCATTGAAAACATCCACCCCTCCCATGAGGCCGGTGGCATCGAGATCACGCCGCAGAACGTCAAAACTGGAGAGCAGCGACTTGCGATCACGAAGGCGATCGAGCGTGATGCCATGGAGGGACATGTCCTCTGTACCGCCGCCGCGATTTGGCTGGAAGGGTGCATGCGCGACGCCGAGATAGCCAGGCTCACCCGTGCGGGCCCATTCCATGTGGCCCATCTTGGGCGCCAGCCCCACGAAGGGCGGCATGGCGGGATTGGTGCTGCCCTGCAAACGCGAGACGATGGAGCCGAGCGAAGGCCAGCCACCGGGAGGCTGCTGCTTGGAGTTTCGACCGGTGAGGCACTGAAAGGCATCGTGGCGCGAGTCGCAGTCAGCCAGCGAGCGGATGAGGGTGCACTTGTCCATCATCTTCGCGAGACGCGGCAGGTGCTCGCAGATCTGGATGCCGGGGACGTTGGTGGAGATGGGTTTGAACTCGCCGCGAATCTCACTCGGCGCGTCCGGCTTCATGTCGAACATGTCCTGATGCGACGGTCCACCGGGCAGGAAGATCATGATCACCGCCTTGTGCGACTTGCCGGACTTCTGAGCGGACTCGGCACGCAGCACATCATTCAACGACAGTCCGCCCATGGCGAGCCCGCCGATCTTGAGGAAGTTTCGACGCGACACGCCATCGCAATAGCCGCCGCTGGGATGTGAGTAGAGATTGAGCATGGCTGGGTGGAGTGACACTAACCTACGGGGCGAGGGATGGGACTCTTGCCAGACCGGCGATACAGCCGTCGTTTGGTTAAAACATGAGCGGACTGATCGGACACACGATGTATGGCATCCTCGCGGCGAAAGCCGCGAAAGGACGAGGGCTGCCCATCACACCAATCATCGAGCGGCATCTGCCGAGCTTCCTCTGCGGTGCCTATCTCGGCTGCGACATCCAGGTGATGCCGGAAGCGGTCTGCGTCGATACCGGACGTGAGGTTGGCTTTGGCACGGTGCCTCTGGAAAAAAGCCCGATCACCGGCGGCGCGGTGAAACCCTGGACGCTGGAGCATGACGGGCGCAACTACCGGCCCAGAGAAATTCACGAGTTGTTTTATGGCCGTGCGCATCTCGTGTTCGGCTGGACGATACCAGAGGTGAATCTGCGCGTGCCCTGGGACCATCTGGCGGACTACTGCGCGCGGGCGATTCGCGATGACATGAGCTCCGAGCGCGGCCTGGCTTATGCGCTGGGCTGGATGGTGCACATTGTGGGAGATTCGTTGATCAAGTCGATCCAGCCGGGCATTCGCATGCATTTGCTGGATGGCGTTTACACCCCGCGAAACCGCATCGTGCAGGATCAGTTCACGTTTCACACGATTGGCGGCGAGCTGGGCCTCGACTGGATCAAAACCTTTCGTGACATGGCGGCGACTCCCGTGGAGACGATTCAGCCGCACTACATGCGTGTTGGCGAGAAGCGTGGCGAACTCGCGCAGTTGTTTGATGATGGCTGGAAGCAGGAGCTGCAGCCTCTGCTGGCCGCCGTGCTGAAGGAAAACCGCCGCTGGCTGCCGCACCACACCGAGGATGTGCTGCGGGTGGTGCAGCGTGACAGCGAGGAGGCGAAGCGCGTCAGCGGCGGGCTGGAGTTTGCTGCGATGATCGAGATGGCCGAGAGCGCGGGCATGCGGGACACTTTGGTGACGATCGCGGAGCAATGCGCCGATTTGTTGGAGCAAACCATCACGCAGGTGCCGGAGTGGCGGAAATTGCCTCGACAGCCCGCTGAGAGCTGGAACAAACTCAGACCATCGATGACGCGTTAAGTCAGCCCGCCAATCGGCGAGCCCATGTAGAGCGTGTGCGGGCGGCCGGTGAAGTCTTTCCAGATCGTTTCGCGTGGCAGGCCCAGAGCCTCGTAGATCGTCGCGGCAAGGTTTTCAGGAGTCTGTGCGTCGCTGACGGGATAGCCGCCGAGTTTGTCGGTGGAGCCAATGACGCGACCGCCTTTGATACCACCGCCAGCGAGGAGGATGCTCTGTGCGTGGCCCCAGTGATCGCGGCCCGGCAGGGCGGTGGCGGAGATGCTCTTGATTTTGGGGGTGCGGCCAAATTCGCCGCCCATGATGATGAGGGTTTCATCAAGCTGGCCGCTGGCGTCGAGGTCTTCGAGCAGGGCGCTCACGGCCTGGTCCATCGGCGGGAGGAGGTAGTTTTTCAGATTTCCCCACGCGGCCTGATGCGTGTCCCAGGTTTCGTTGTTGCCGAGATTCACCTGCACCATGCGCACGCCGCTTTCCACGAGCCTGCGGGCCATGAGCAGGGACCAGCCGTAGCTGTGCCGGCCATAGCGGTCGAGCATCTTGGGATCGACCTTCTCCAGACTGAAGGCGTCATGCACCTTGCGGTTGCTCAGCAGGCCGATGGCCGCCTGCCGGGTGGAATCGAAGGCTTCATCACCTGCCAGCGCGGTGAGATCATTGGTTTGCTGCTCCAAGGCATTGCGCAGGGACACGCGGTCCATGACGCGGTCCATCGTGAGCCCCTGCGGCAGTGAGAGATGCGGTGCCTGAAACTTCAGCGTGGTGTCCGTTTCAAAACCGCGCTCGTGATGGAAGAGGTATTTGGGGTAGGCGCCGTAGTGCTTCGGGTGGTAGGGCGACATTTCCAAAAACCACGGGTCATGCTGCGCGCCAAGCGTGCCTGCGAACTGTCCGGCCAGCGTACGGCCTTCGCGATGCACGAGCTTCTCCGGCAGGACGATGGCGGGAGGAAGATTGTCTCTGCGCTTGGGCAGGAGGGCGGTGGCCAGCGCGGCCATGCTGGGATGGTCGGATTTTTTCGGCTTGGATGGATCAAACCCCAGCGGCGCATCGCTGCGTCCCGTAAGCATGATGTGGTGGCCCAGCGAGTGATCACTGCTGCCATGGGTAAGCGAACGAACCAGCGACCATTTTTCTGAGATGCGCGCAAGGTTGGGCAGGTGCTCGCAGATGTGCAGGCCGGGTGTGCGGGTGCGGATGGGCTTGAACTCACCACGGATTTCCATGGGAGCGTCCGGCTTCATGTCGAAGCTTTCATGCTGGGCGAGTCCGCCGGAAAGGAAGATGTAGATGACGGACTTTGCCCGTGGGGGCTGCGTGGCCGCCGTCATCGCCTGGAGGGCGCTGAGGTGATTCATGCCGAGGCCCAGCAAACCCACCGCCCCGGCCTGAATCACTTCACGGCGGGAAACGGGATGCGCTGGATGCGGCAAGGACATGCGCATTGAATACGCCCGCTACCGCCAAGACTTTCCAAACGGACTACTTCCGGTTCCAGGCACCCAGCTTGATCGAGTGGTCTGAGCTTGATGATTCCGCAGCAGACTTTTTGCGCAAAATTTTGGTCACCACAACCGCCCCATCCTGAATCACCACGCGCAGATCGGCTTCATCCCCTTCTTTGAGGACCAAGCCCTCTGGGATGGTGGTTTTGATCGGATACATGTGCCCCCAGTATAAGCCCCAAGGAGTCGGGGGCAAGGCACGTTCCGCCTCAAATCAGCTCGGGCATGGGCTGCCAGCCATCGACGAGATACTGCGGGCGGCCGGTCAGATCGTTGAGCGTGGTCTTCACGGTGTCGATGCCCATGTGCTGGTAGAGCGAGGCAAAGACTTCGCCGAAATGGACAGGACGTTCGGTGGGTTCGCCACCGAGACGGTCCGTGGCACCGATGACCTGCCCGGTGCGGAAACCACCGCCGGCGAGCAGGGCACCGCCGACACGGGGCCAATGGTCACGACCGCCGTCTTTGTTCACCATCGGCGTGCGGCCAAACTCACCCCAGGCGACAACGGCCACGTCTTTGTCGAGGCCACGCTGATGGAGATCTTCAACAAGGGCGCTCATGCCTTGATCGAAGAGCGGCAGATGGCGCAGAAGCTGCGGGTAGTTGTTGTCGTGGAAGTCCCAACGTCCGAAATTCAGCGTGACCACACGGGCACCGGCTTCAACGAGACGGCGGGCGAGAAGAAAGTGCTCAAGATTGAGCGGTGCGCCGTCGCCGTAGTTCTTGGGATCCCCTTTGCCGTAGCGTTCACGGGTTTTGACGCTCTCCTGGTTCAAATCGAGCGCGGTGAGCAGCTTGCTGGAAGTCAGCACGTTCAGCGCCTGCTGATTAAAGGCATCCATGCTGCCGACGAGGCCGCTGGCATCGAGTTCACGGCGGAATTGGTCAAAGCCGGTGAGCAGTGAGCGGCGGTCTTCCAGACGGTCGAGCGTGATGCCATTGAGCTGGAGGTCTTCCATGCCCGCGCCGTTCGGGCGGAAGGCGGCGTGCGTGTTGCCGCAGAAGCCCGGATGTCCAGGCGAGCCATAGGGCGGATGACCGGCCTTGGGAGCGAGGCCGATGAAGGCAGGCATGGCGGGGTCTGCCTGGCCTTTGAGCTTGGAAACGACCGAACCCAAGGAAGGGGGATCTGAGAGACGGCCGACAGGGGCGCCGCCACCGTTTGGGGGCGGCGGCTTGCCGGTGTAGCAGATGAAGCTGTCGTGTGCGCCGTTCGGCGAGCCGTACATGCTGCGAATCGGCACCAGCTTGTCCATGATCTTGGCGAGACGCGGAGCGTGTTCGGAGATGTGGATGCCGGGGACGGCGGTCTTGATGGGTTTGTAGGGGCCGCGAATCTCCAGCGGGGCGTCCATCTTCAAATCATACATGTCCTGATGTGGCGGGGCGCCGCACATGTAGATCATGATCACGGATTTGAAGCTGCGGCCCGTGCGAGCCTCCGCCTCGGCCTTCAGCAGTTCAGGCAACGACAGCCCGCCCATGGCGAGTCCGCCGATGCGCAGGAAGTCGCGACGCGAGACGCCGTCGCAGAACTTGCCGTGGGATTTGCCAGAAAGGGTGAGCATGGGAGTATGCCAAAATAAGCACTCAATGTGCCGGAACTATCATCAAAACTGCGTTATGTGCCGGTCATGCTTCGCCCGCTGCTCTGTCTCATGTCCCTCACATTGACCGCCTCCGCCGCAGATCTGCAATGGTCGTCACTGCCTGCCCTGCCCGATGAACGCGGTTTCGCCGGTTCATTTGCCGGAGTGGTTGATGACACGCTCATGGTCGCCGGAGGGACGCATTTCATCGACAAAATGCCGTGGGAAGGCGGCACGAAGGTTTGGTATGACACGATCTTCGGGCTGGAAAAGCCAGCTGGAGCCTGGCGGGTGGTGGGAAAACTTCCCAAACCCAATGGCTACGGGGTGAGCATCACGACTGCCGCAGGCTGGATCGTCCTCGGCGGGGGAAATGCCACGGAGCATTTCCGTGAGGTGTTCTGGGTGAAAAAAGAGGTCCAACTTCCGCCGCTGCCGCAGCCCTGCGCCTTCATGTGCGGGTGCGAATCCGGTGGCGTCATTTATATCTGCGGAGGCATCGGAACTCCGGCAGCCACCACCGCCCTGAGCACCTTTTGGTCGCTCGATCTGAAACAACCCGGTGCAGCGTGGCTGGAACTGCCCCCCTGCCCTGGCAAACCACGCATCCTCGCCTGCATGGCCGCGGTGGACGGGGTGGTGCATCTTTTCAGTGGTGCGGCATTGCATGCTGGCAAGGATGGCAAGCCCGAGCGCGAATGGCTGAATGACGCGTGGGCCTACGCACCGGCCACTGGCTGGAAAAAGCTGCCTGACATGCCACGCGTGACCGTGGCGGCTCCGAATCCGGCTCCAGTGATCGATGGCAAGATTTACATTCTGGGCGGAGATGACGGGGCCAACGTGAACTTTGAGCCCAAGGAAAAGCATCCCGGCTTCCCACGGTCGATCCTGGTCTTTGATGTGAAGACGCAGATGTGGAGCCAGGCGGGCGAGGTGCCTTTTTCGCTCGTCACGACCAACGCCGTGCGCTGGCAGGGGCAAATCGTGATCCCCGGCGGTGAGGCGCGGCCGGGGGTGAGATCCCCACAGGTCTGGAGCGGGACGAGGAAGTGACTTGCAACTGCTCCCGGCGAACTCCAAAGCTTCACGATGAGTCGCAGTATTTTGATCACTGGCGCGAATGGGGCGCTGGGCCTTGCCATCGCCGAATTTTTCCTGACACGGGAGGAGGACGTCCGTGTGTTTCTCGGGGTGCGGGAGCGGCGGGAGCGGGCGCAGGAGCTTGTGGCACGATTTCCTAACCGCGCGAATTTAATCACCCTCGAAATCACTTCGCCGGACGATTGGAAGGCAGCAGTGACCGAAATAGAAACCATAGCCGGGCCTCTTGGCGTCCTGATCAACAACGCCGGCTTCCATGAAGACGCGCTGCTGGCCAACATGGCGCAGGATCAGTGGTCGCGCGTTTTGGACGCCAATCTGAACGCCGTCTTCCACGGCTGCCAGGCAGTTTTGCCAGGGATGATGCGGGAACGGCAGGGGCGGATCGTAAACATCGCTTCTCTTAGCGCCATTTCTTCGCCAGCGGGACAAACCAACTATGCCGCAGCCAAGGCCGGAGTGGTAGGGCTGACGCAAAGTCTGGCCAAGGAATCGGCGCGGATGGGCATCACCGTAAATGCGATCTGCCCCGGCTATATTGAGGGGGGGCTGCCGTCCGACTGGACGCCGGAGCACCTCAAGGCCCTCAAAATGCAGCTCCCGATGCGGCGTTTTGCCAGGCCGACGGAGATTGCAGCCGCAGTTTTCTTCCTTGCGAGCCCGGATGCGAGCTATATCACTGGATCGACCCTAAAAATTGACGGAGGCCTCCTTTAGCCTACCCTCTGGACCCTACGAAACGTATCCCCTGCATGCCGACCCGCCAGCGCCTCAAGGAACTAATGATCAGCGAACTCATGCTCGACATGGCCGCAGATGAAATCGGCGACGACACCCCTCTCTTTGGACCCGCAGGCATCGGCCTCGACTCCGTGGACGCCCTTCAGCTCGTGGTAATGATCGAAAAACACTTTGGCTTCAAAATGGCCGATCAGGACCAGGCCAAGCGCATCCTGCAAAGTGTGAACACGATCGCCGAGGCCGTGGACCAGAAGGCGGCGGCGTGACCTCCCTGCCCTAGCCCCGCGTTTTGAAACGCCTTGTCTCCATTTCCCTGCGTCTGCTCATCAGCGGAGTGCTGCTCGCGCTGCTGTTTCGGGAGCATGATCTCATCACGGACATCGTGCCGCGCCTGCGCGCGCTGCTGACAAACTGGCCCTGGGCGTTTGCCGGGATCTCCTTTGCGTTCCTTTCGCTGTTTCTGGCGGCCGTGCGCTGGCACATCATTCTGCGCGGCCAGGTGCCCGATCTGCCGTTCGGCATCGTTCTGCGCACGGAAATCATCAGCGCTTTTTTCAACATCAGCTCCGTCGGCGTGGTGGGCGGCGACACCTACAAGATCATGTCACTTTCCCGGCGACTGCCCGGACAGACGATGCCGGTGAGTGTGTCGCTGGTGCTGGATCATCTCACGGGTCTCATCTCCGTGGCGGCCTTGTTCATGGTCTGCATGCTGATCCGGGCCTCCCACTGGAATGAAATCGGCTATGATCTGCGCATGCTGATCACGGGTTATGCGATGTATGTCAGCGGGGCGCTGGTGTGTCTGGTGATCAGCTGGTTTTCCTTCAAACCCAGCCTGCTGGCCTGGGGACGACGGGCGTTTCCGCGCACCATGGGCAATCCCAGGCTGGCCGGACTCATTGCACGCCTTTCGCGGATTCATGAAGTCGCCGCCCGGCTCTGGCAGCGCACTCTTTCGGCTGCGGTCGTTTCCACCGGCATGCACGCGGCTTTTTTCATGAGCTTTTACTGCGGCCTGCGCGCGGTGGGCGGCGCGGCGCCAGTGCTGGATGTGCTCACGGCCATGCCGATCGTCGATGCGGCAGCTTCACTGCCGGTCTCCATTTCCGGGCTCGGCGTGCGGGAGCGGACCTTTGAGGCACTGCTGGCTGGCCTGGCCCATGTGCCCGTGGCCGTGGGCGTGTCCGCCTCGCTGGCGGGCTGGATTTTCAATGTGTTCTGGGGAATCGTCGGAGGCATTCTGTTCCTGCGCGCCAGACATTCAGCCATCATCACGCCGGAGGCGCAATGCGCATGAGTTCACCCCCGCGCATCGCCATCGCACTCGGAGCCTCTTTCATGGGCTATGCCACGCATGCGGGCTTCCTGGCGCGACTTCATGCGATGGGGGTGCGTCCGGTCGCCATCTCCGGCTCTTCAGCGGGTGCCATCACCGCAGGTCTTTACGCTGCAGGCCTGGAGCAGGAAGTCATCCGGCAGGCAGTGCTCAGTCCGCGCCTCCATCTGTCCTTTGCCATGCGCACCAAGTGGCTCTGGCACCAGCTCATCAGCAGCTTTTTTTGCCGCCATCCCGGCTTGTTCGACCCGCGGGGAGCCATCGCCCATTTTGAATCAGTCATCGGCAAGCGGAACATCGAATCTTTGTCGAGCCCCCGATTGCTGATCGCTTTGAGCGATCTGTCAAAACATGAAACCCTCTTCGTTCGCAGCGGGCCTCTGGCCACGGCGATGGCCGCCAGCTCCTGCGTGCCGATGCTCTTCACGCCGCTTGAGTTTGAGAACCGCTTGTGCACTGACGGTGGTGTCGCACATGAGTCCCCGATCGATCCTTGGTTCACGGATGACGACATCGATCACATCATCATTCACCGCATCGACCAGCCACCAGGAAAGCCGCCGCTGATGCCCCTGAGACGCCTGCTGGCCACCATCGCCGCGACTCATGCATCCATGAACCGCCAGATTCTGAACGACCGCATTGAACTCGCACGCCTTCACGGCAAAAAACTCACCATCATCACCACGGAGCATCCTCGGCCTTCCCCGTTTTTCCCAGGGCGGCTCAAGCAGTGTTACGAGCTAGGAGATGCCACAGGGCAGAAGCTTTTCGACACGGTGCTGTCCAACCAGGCCTGATCAAAGCGTCCGCAGCATCTCCAGCGTCTCGGCGAGCTGCTTGTGACCTTCGCGAGAACTGAGGCGCGGGAATTTGCCCTGGATCATGACGAACTTGCCGTTGCGCGTGAGCATGAGCTTGCGCTCTTTGATTTCGACATCGCTGATGCCGGCGTGTGCCGCAGCGAGGCGGATGGCGGCGCAGGTGAGCAGGTTCTGCACGGCGTGGGGCAGCTTTTCGCCAAACTGATCGCGCCACTGCGACTCCAGCTCTTCGAGCTCTTTGCGGGTCATGATCTCGCCGACCTGACGGTAGGCGGTGATGCGGAGCTTGAGGTCTTCGATGAAGGTTGAGGGCAGGAATGCCGGCGTGGCGGTTTTGGCGGCCTGGACCATCATGGCCTCGTTCATGACGAGGAAGTCGGTGCGCAGGCCGACTTCGACCGGGCGTGCCACGCGGCGGCCCTGCATGCGGGCGACACTTTGCTTGAGCATCTGACAGTACAAATCAAACCCGACGGCGGCGATGTGCCCGCTCTGCTCGGTGCCGAGCAGATTGCCCGCGCCCCGGATCTCCAGATCCCGCAGCGCGATTTTGAAACCACTGCCGAGGCCGGCGTACTGCTTGATGGCGTTCACGCGCTTGCGTGCATCGCCTGCCGTCACCGCATCCTGCGGCAGGAGGAGGTAGGCATAGGCCTGCACACCACCACGGCCGACACGCCCGCGCAGCTGGTACAAATCAGCGAGGCCGAAGCGATCCGCGCGATCAATAATGATGGTGTTGGCATTGGGAATATCGACGCCGCTTTCGATGATGGTGGTGCAGACGAGCACGTCCGCCCCGCCATCGACAAAGGTGTGCATGACGTCCTCCAGCAGCTCGCTGTCCATCTGGCCATGGCCGATGATCACACGGGCCTTCGGGCAGAGATCGCGGATGCGCTGCGCGACTTTTTCAATGGTCATGACGCGATTGTGCAGGAAGAAGACCTGCCCGCCGCGCTCGATCTCAGCTTCGACGGCCTGCTTGATCGTGCGCTCGTCGTAAGGGCAGATCATCGTCTGCACGGCCTGCTTGTTCGGCGGCGGCGTCTCGATGGTGCTCATGTCGCGCATGCCCATGAGGGCGAGGTAGAGCGTGCGTGGAATCGGCGTGGCGCTGAGCGTGAGCACATCGACGAGGCGAAAGAGATCCTTGAATTTTTCCTTGTGCTTCACACCGAAGCGCTGCTCCTCATCAATCACGGCGAGGCCGAGGTTCTTGAAGCGCACGTCCTTGGAAATGACGCGGTGTGTACCGACGACGATGTCCACCGTTCCCTCGGTGATGCCTCGCAGAATTTCGCGTTCTCGGTTTGGCGGCGTAAGGCGGCAGAGCATCTCGACGGACACGGGAAACTCGCTCATGCGCTGGCGGATGTTCTCCCAGTGCTGGCGTGCCAGCACCGTGGTAGGCACGAGGACGGCGACCTGGCGACCGCCCATGACGGCTTTGAAAGCCGCGCGAATGGCGACCTCCGTTTTGCCGAATCCGACATCAGCACACAGCAGCCTGTCCATGGGTTTTTCGGCCTCCATGTCGCGTTTGATCTCCTCCACACTGCGGAGCTGGTCCGGAGTTTCGCGGTATAAAAACGATTCCTCGAACTCGACCTGCCACTTCGTATCCGGCTGGTGCGAATACGCCTTCAGCGTCTGCCGCTCCGCAGCCACACTGAGCATGCGCACGGCGAAGTCCTCGACGCTTTTCTCCGCGCTCTTGCGCGTCTTCTGCCAGCGCGCTTCGCTGAGCTTGCTCAAGGCGGGTGCTTTGCCACCGACTCCCACGTACCGTGTGACCAGATGCGTGTGAGCCACGGGCACAAAGAGCTTGGCACCTTCGGCGTAATGCAGCACGAGCACTTCCTCGCGCTTGCCGGAATCACGCACCTCGACGCCGCCGAAGCGGGCGACGCCATGCTCGGCATGCACGACGATGTCGCCCTCACGCAGGTCGCGCATCACATCGCGCGCTTTGCGCAGCACTTCGGCTTCATCGAGTTTCGAGCCGCGCACGCGGCGGATGTTTTGGTGACGGCCAAAAATCTCCGCACCGGTCAGCACCGCCAGTTTGGCCGCCGGCACGGTGAAGCCGCGATAGAGCAGGCCCAGCTTGGTTTCGAGCGAGGCAGGCAGGCCGCTCTGCAGTTCCGCGAAGCGTTCCCGTTCAGCCTCGTTATGGAAGAAAATGACGGTGCGCCAGCCATCACCATGCCATTCGCGGATTTGACGCGCGAAGTGCTCACGCCTCGCTTCATGCAGCACAAAGTCGGACGCATCGAAGACGCCAAGCGGATTCTCATGGATGGCCGCTGAATAATCCTCCATGCCTTCCACTGGCGCGGCACCGCTGAGGATGCGCGCATGAGCCTCCGCTTCGCAGTCGATGGTGACGATGAAGTCGTCCTTATGCAAATGCTCCCGTACGCTTGAAGCGTCCTCGGCATTGTCATTCATCTGCAGGATGACGCCCACGCTCTCCAGCCGCTTGATGGATGACTGATTGTGCAGGTCGAAGGCACGGATCGATTCGATTTCGTCATCGAAAAACTCCAGCCGCAGCGGTTCCTCCGCCTGCCAGGAGAAAAAGTCCACGATGCCACCCCGGCGGGCGAACTGACCGCGCTCGGTGACGACGGGGACACGTTCGTAGCCTGCTTCGCTCAGATCACGCAGCAGATCCTCCACATCCAGCTTCGCGCCGACGCTGAGCATGCGGCGCTGGCTGGAGATCTCAGCCAGCGCAGGAGCGGGCTCGTCCAAACTTTCCGCACACAGCACCATGACCGGCGCGTCTCGTTCCATCATGCGGCCAAGCACACCCGCACGCTCCGCCAGCAGCTCGGGATCGATCAAGGCATCGTTCACCACCTGCCCGAGACGTGGGAAATACAACGCGGGGCACTGCCACACGCCGAGTTCGGCATGGACATGGTCCTGAGTCTTCACGTCCGCGCACAGAATCCACACGCGACGCCCGGGCACTGTCTTTTCCGCATGCCGGACCATCAGCGCCGCTGCAAAACCGAAGGCCTGCGGGGTGACGTGATCGAGCACCTGGCCTGGCTGGTTTAGTTTTCGCTGAACCTCGGCAGCGGAAAGAGTCAGATCCACCAAACCGAGGGCATCCCCCCGCGCACGCCCGGAGTGGGGTGGTGGTTGGCGGTTCGCAGCCTTCTTCACGGCGCGAGGTTTGGTGGCGCGCTTGACGGGTTCCAAAACAAAGCGCCGGGTGAAAACACCCGGCGCTGCATATCAGCGTGCGAAACGCGTAAATTCAAGGATGGGCAGTGAACTATTTCGGACTGGCGTTGGATTGCGAGCGTGAGCCGTTTGCCTGCGGCTTGCCCACCGCGGCAGCGAAGAGGTCATCCTTGGTCGCCCACTTGTAAACCTCACGGCCGTTTTTATCAAAGATGCGGATGGCCAGCCCGCCCATGCCATCAGCCTGGATGGCGCTGTCGCCATTGGCCCAATAATAACCGCCCGCGAGCTCTTCTTTGTGCAGGATGATTTCCGTGGTGTCCACCGTCGCTGTACCGGAGCCAACCACAGTCTCCACTTTGCTGCTGCCGGAAGTTTCGATGCGGGCTGCGCCTTTGCCTTTGCCGGAGTCTTCCCTGCGGAAGCACCAATAATCGACACGCAGGTCACCGACCGCCGTGGGCTGGCGGTTCCTGATGTTGATTTTGTAGATCCAGGTCTCCTCTTCGTGAGTCACAGCCCCCCGCTTCGTGCGGGTCTGATTGAGCTTTTTCTTGGTGTAGGTCACGTCGAAGCTGTATTTCGTATTGGCGTCCGCCCAGTCGGAGATGAATTTCTGATCCGGTGCCGTAAAACTGCTGACGGCCACGTTGAAGGTGCGGCCATCGGTCATTCGTTTGAGCATGACCTGACCACCGGAAGCAGAAAGAATCTCTGCGTCGAGTTTGCGACCTTGGAGATCGGTAAACTCATGGGCAGACAACGCCGGGACTACGGCAAGGAGGCACAGACTTGCTAGAATATGTGTTTTCATGGCGGAGAGTTTCAGAATTAACGTATGGATGCTAGTATTTTTAGCCATTTATCGTCAACCTTATTCACCGAATCAGCATCCAACCGTTCTAATGCCCTATAGCCTAAATACTAGATTGCATCAACCGATTGCGTGTGACCTGAAACCTTGGCACTTGGTTGAAGAAGCTCTTCAGCCAATACGTTGATATTCAAAGTCATGAATGCCAAAGCACCCTGTTCCCGTCGCCGATTTCTTCAGAAATGCACCGCCGCAACCACGGCACTGGGCTTTCCCACGCTGATCCCGGCATCCGCTTTGGGGAAAAATGGCGCGGTAGCACCGTCCAACCGAACGACGCTCGCGCTGATCGGCTGCGGTGGTCGAGGGACGGATGTGGTGAAGAATTTCCTGCAGGACGAACGTGTGCAGGTCATCGCGGTGTGTGATGTGGAGCGCGAATCCGACCGCTACAACAAAGGCATCATCAAAAAGGCGGGAACACTGGGCCGCGAACCGGCGCGGCGTCTGGTGGACAAAAGCCACGGCACTCAGGGCTGTGCCACGCATGAGGATTTCCGCGAGGTGCTCGCGCGCAAAGATGTTGATGCTGTGCAAATCGCCACGCCAGACCACTGGCATGCGCTGATGGCCGTGGCGGCGGCACGGGCCGGAAAAAACATCTACTGTGAGAAGCCGCTGAGCCTGACGGTGGCGCAGGGACGATTCATGAGCGACGTGGTGCGTGACAGCAAGGTCGTGTGGCAGACCGGCAGCCAGCAGCGCAGTGACATCCACTTCCGCATGGCCTGCGAATACGTGCGCAACGGCAGGATCGGAAAGCTGAAGCAAATCCGAGTAGGACTGGCGAGCGACAACCGGGACAACAACGGCTGTGCGGCGCAAACGGCGCCTGCGCCCGTGCCGGAGGGCTTGAACTACGATTTCTGGCTGGGCCCTGCGCCTGACGCCCCCTTTTGTCCGGCTCGACTGCACTCGAACTGGCGCTGGATGTACGACTATTCCGGCGGCAACATCACGGACTTCGGAGCGCATCATCTCGACATCGTGCAATGGGCGCTGGGACAGGATGAGAGCGGGCCGACCGAGTTCTTTGATCTCACGGCCACCTGGCCTGCCCTGGGAGGACTGTATACCACGCCGCCGACGTTTTCTTTTGCCTATCGCTACGAAGACGGCACCACCGTGAGAGTGGCGGACAAGCAGGACTTTGGCTCTGGCATTTCGTTTGAGGGAGAAAGCGGCAGCGTGCTCTGCACGCGTGGCAAGCTGGAGATCAAGCCCGACGCATTGCGCAAGCCGCTGGCGGAAAGCGACGTGCGTCTCTACGAGAGCAAGGACCACTTCCGCAATTTCATCGACGCCATTCAGAATGGGGTGAAGCCCGCCGCGCCGATCGAGTACGCGCACCGCAGCATCACCATCGCACATCTGGCCAATATCGCGTTGCGGCTGAACCGCTCCAAGCTGCGCTGGGATCCCAAGAAGGAGCAGATTCTCGACGATGCAGAAGCCTCCGCGATGCTGACGCGGCCCATGCGCGGCCCGTGGCAGATGGTGTAAACTGGTTTGTCAGCGCGCAGCGCCAAAGATCAGGAGTGTAGAGTCCTCGGACATTTGCACAGAAATGTTTAAACGTTCCATGTCCTTTGAGTTCGGTCCGGTTACTCCGTCTTTTTTGCTTCTTTGTCCTCTTTGCCTTGGCCACCAACAGCTTCAAAAGGAGCTGCGACCACCTTGCCGGGTCGTTCTCACCGAAGTTGTCACGATGCTGCCCGCCGTTTTAACGGGTACAATAACCAAGGAACATCCGGATGTCATGAGACACAGAACAGAAGTGAGCATGGCGCTGCTTTTCATATATACTATGAAAAGCATCCCTCCCCCGGCTCGCGCTTGGTCATGCAAACTGCTTCCAGAACATGATCGCAGAGATTATCAAGCCAATGGCGGTGATGAGCTGCCTCACTCTTTGGGGTGAGATGCGCTGGGAGAAATGCGCGCCGAGGTAGTAGCCGATCAGCGCGCCCGCCGTGAGCGCCAATGCCTGCGGCCAGTTGACCATGCCCACGGCGATGAACCAAACGGCGGCAATGACGTTGATGAGGGAGCCCAGCACGTTCTTGAGGGCGTTCATCTCGTGGATGTTCGTCATGCCCATGAAGCCGAAGGAGGCGAGCATCAGGATGCCGATGCCTGCGCCGAAAAACGCGCCGTAGATCGCGACAGGCAACTGCAACGCGAGAGAGAACCAGAGGGCCTTTGATTTCGCCTCCGTGGCTGATTTGCGCAGGAAACCCTGAAGGAAAAACAGCACCGTGGCGAAAAGCACAAGGAAAGGGATGAGCTTCGAAAACTGATCGTCGCTGGTTTGAGTGAGCAACCAGCTCCCGATGGCCGCGCCGATGAGACAGATGGGGATGAACTGCAGCAGTCGCGAGCGGATCGCCTTCAAGCGCCCGCGGAACCCCACGATGCTGCCTGCCGTGCCGATCACCAGCCCGACGGTGCTGGTGGCATTCGCAAGCACTGGCGGCGTGCCGAGCATGAGCAGCACCGGAAACGTCAGCAAGGTGCCGCCACCCGCAATCGCATTGATCGCTCCTGCGGTGCAGCCTGCAATGCTGAGGGTGAGGAGTTCGAGGAGGGTCATGCCTCGTCACTACTCAGCGCCCCGCCCAACGCATGAGGAAAGTCGTCCCGGGACTATTTTGTTTTGGGATTCTTGAGGTAATACAGATGGCCATCCTCCGCACCTCCGACGAAATCCGGGAGGCCGTCGGCATTGAAATCCACGGTGGTGGGGCTGACGTCATGGCCTTCGATGTTGGCATCGATAAGGAGGCCCATGTCAGCGAAGAACCAGTTGCCATCGGCACTTGAGGTCTGGCGGATGAAGTTGGCGTTGGCGGAGTTGAGCAGGATGTCGAGTTTGCCATCCTGGTCCCAGTCCATGATGCAGATCTTGCGACGGCCGCTTTTGCCGGCGAGGCCGGAATTGAGGCGCAGAGGTTCGCCGGGTTTCATGGCGACGGGGGTTTTGACTTTGAGAGCCGTGCTGGCTGTGGCGGGAGCCTGTGTTTGCGGTGCGGCGCAGAGTACGCGGCGGGGATGTTTGAGGATGAGTTTGCCGTCCTGTTTCGATCGCTCAAAGAAGGCGAGGTAGCCTTCCTGATCGAGCATGACGAGGTCGGTGAGGCCGTCTTTGTTCCAATCGACAGCGACGGGGGTGGTGCGCCACTGGGTGAGGAGGGCTTTTCCCTCCGGGCGAAGCCAGCCATAAGCGAGGGTCGGCTGTGGGCCGTTCCATTCGACTTCTACAGGTTGTGCGGCGGCAAGCTTCGGCTTTTGACGTGTGCCGATGTTTTTGTACCACACGACTTTGCCGAGGATGGAGTTTAGCAGGAGATCGGGAAGGCCATCGCCATCCCAGTCGGCGACAGTCTGCGTGGTGTAGCCCCATTTGGCTTCGCAGGGACCCTGGATCGAGCCATTCGGGCCGGCCATGGGGCGGATGACTTTGCCTGCGGCCTCGAGGCGCACAGGGGCGGCCCATTTGGGCTGCTCGACGCCTTTGCCGCTGAGGTTTTCGATGAAGGCAACGTAACCTGCGGTGTTGCCGCAAATGATGTCTGTGTCGCCATCGCCATCCCAGTCGAAACCGACGGGCGTGGCGAGCGCGCCGAACTTCACCTGATCGGCCTCCTGCTGGAAGTAGCGCGGCTCGGCATAGACGGGGGCCTTGTTGTCGAACTTGCCGGTGTTTTCGATGAAGGCCACACGGCCGTCTTCGTCGCCGCAGATGAGATCGAGATCGCCATCCTTGTCCCAGTCGATGGCGATGGGTGTGATCATCTCCAGATCCATGGTGAGGTAGCGGCCGGTGTCGGCCTTCAGGCGCACGCCGAGGGCATAGCTGGGCTTGGTGCGGGTGCCGGTGTTTTGGAAATAGGTGAAGCCGTCGAGGAACTCGCCGCAGAGGAGGTCGAGGTCGCCGTCGCCATCGAAATCCGCGAGGTTTGGCGAAGGCCAGCCGAAGGTTTCGACGGGGCGGTCGGCGGCCATGACTTTCTTGGGCTTGTCATAGGCGGGCTTGTCGTTGGTACCGGTGTTGCGGAGCACATAGACGTAGCCACGCAGGGGGCCGTTCATCCATCGGCCGTTTTCGGTGTAGGCGTTGTCCCAGCCGTACTCGGTCCAGTCGCCGACGCCGACGATGAGGTCGTTGTTGCCGTCCCCATCGAAATCCACCATGCGCCACATGTCGGCGCGGATTTTGTTGGGATGGACCTTGGCGTTTACCGGCAGCTTTTGTTCATGCTCCAGGCCGGTTTTGAGGAAGTCGGGGTATGCCCGGCCGGGCGAGAGCACTTGGGGCTGGCCGTCCACGTAGCTGACCTGCACGTTTGATTTTCCTGCGCTGATGCGTTTGGCGGGCTTGAACACGGGCATCTTGTTTTTCGACGTGTCGCCGGTGGCGTTCTCGAAGAAATAGACACCGTTGTAGGGCTTGTCGGGGCAGTTCACGACGAGGTCGAGGTCGCCATCACCATCGAAGTCCATTGGCAACGGCCACGCCCACAAACCGACACCGAGGTCGACCACGAGGCCGGGGTTGTTGTACTTGAGCGGCGTGAGGCCGTCGGCGGCGAAGGCTGGACCGCAGAGGCAGGCGAGCAGGAGGGGTTGGAGTAAATTCATGGTTGGGAAAATAATCAGCGCGACAGGGTGCCGCAGACATTCACCTGCATGCCGAGGGCGCGGGCCATCGCTGCTTTGGCAAACATGCAGTCATCCGCCGCTTTGGCGTCATTGGCGTAGGCAACCTGGACGTGATTGGCCTGATGCTTGGCCATGAGCTGGTCACGGCTCACGCCATAGGTCACCGCGCTCATGATCGGCCACTGCGGCGTGGTGAGCTGCCAGCGGCGCTCGGTTTCCTCACGCGGGAGATCGACGACACAGCCTCGGCCGATGTCCATGTGCAAGGCTTCATCCTGCACATAGATGCGTGACCAGACGATCTCGCCCGGCTTTGAGATGCCGCGAAGGGTGGAGCCGCCGTTTGGAAAGTACATCGCTGGCTGGCGGAAGCCTTCAGCGCTTTTCCAGCCTTCGGCGAAATGAGCGGGAGGAGCGGCGCCGCTGATGAGGAATACCCAGACGTAGTCCTTGCCGAATTTTTCGCCCCAGCGGATGTCATGCAGGGTGGTTTCAACGGGCTGCTGCAGGGCGCGGTGCACGCGCTGCGTGAGCATGCCGTCGAGACCGGCGCATTCATCGACCTCATTGAAATGCAGCAGCGGCTGGCCTTCCAGCAGGGTGCGTTTGCGGTCGCGCGATTTTACCGGCGGGCGGTCAGAGTTGTTGAGCATGCCTTCGACGAGGTCGCTCGCGGGGAGCAGATCCTTCAGACCCTGCTGGTACTGGATGCCGATGGCGTCGCAGCCGAAGTCATCCGCGATGCGCACTGCGGCAGCATACATCTTGCACTGGAGCCGCACCTGATCGCGCGTGAGCTGCGTGGCGTGATCGTCGCCGAGCTGGAAGGTCATGCCGTGTTTCACCACCCAGGTGTGGATGGCCAGGGCATCCGAATCGCTGACCTGCATGGCCTCATGATACAGAGCGGACTGGCTGAGGCGCTCCTTGAACACGCCGCAGGCATGCAGGGCGTGATCAGGAATGATGGCATTGAACATACCCATGCAGCCTTCATCAAAGATGCCCATGATCGCCTTGTCTGCGCGCAGGGTGGCGGCGAGTTCTTTGCCGAGGGCGGCTGATTTGGCGGGAACCTTTGCTTTTTCCAGCCTCTGCACATGGCTGAGATCGTGGGTGATGCTGCCGGACTTGAGCCACTGCTTCAGCTTCGTTTTGAAAAAGGTGTCGGTGAAATCTTCGCTCCAGAGCGTGGAGTACTTCACGCCTGCCTTGGTGAGTGAGCCGTTCAGATTGAGCATGCCGACCAGTCCGGGCCACTGGCCGCTCCAGTTTGCCACGGTCAAAATCGGGCCGCGATGAGTGGTCAGACCTGCGAGCACGTGATGGGAATACTGCCATACGGCCTCCGCGACGATCAGCGGTGCCTCGGGGTCGATGCCGCGAAACACCTCGATGCCCATGCGCTGCGAGTCGATGAAACCGTGCTTCTTGGATGTGTCCAGCGCATGCGCACGTTTGACCTCCCAACCCTCCGCTTTCAATGCGGCGCCCAACGCCTCTTCCATGGCCGCCTGGGCCGCCCAGCAAGTTTGATTGGCGGAAAGGCGCAGATCACCGCTGGCCACGAGCTGAACGATTTTGGATTTGGATGGCATAAACCACATCTTAGCAAGGAGACTTGCAGATCACCAGCATAACTGACAAACGGAGTCAGATGAGCATCCTTGGCAGATGGATGACCATCCTTGATCTAGGTCCCTATTTGGTCTCCCCGCGGAAACGAGGATCATCCCAGGCGAACGGCGGGCGTTTGCCCAGCAGGAGGTCGTAGAGGGTGTGATTGGTCTTCATCATCTCCGCCAGCATGTCCTTCCACGGGCGGTCCGCGACGCTGACGAGGCCGGTGTTGTAGCTCTCGCCGTTGTATTTGCTGAACCAGCGGCCGGTAGTGGCCTGATCAATGAGGGTGAACCACTCGATGCCGATGACGAAGCCCAGCGCGGCGCTTTGCTCGACGTAATTGCGATAGGCGAGGCCGCGCTCCTGCTGGGTGCTGACCTCACGGCCGCCGATGAGGCCGCTGTCCTTGGGGGAGGACCAGAAAAATTCGCTCAGCATCATCGGCTTGTTGTCGGTCCATTTGTGGAAGCGCTTCAGCGCCACGGTATCGACACCGAAGGTGTAGTAGTTGTAGGAGACGACATCGAGATGCCGACCCATGATGCGGCAGAGCTGCTCGTCATTGATCGTCACGGGCTGGAGGCGGCTGCCGATCAGCAGGTGGTTGGCATCGTGCTGACGGAAGAGTTTTTCGATCTGCGCGAAGTACGTCTCCAAGAACTCGCCGACAAAGGCTTTCACGTCCGCCTTGGCAGCGTCGGTGGTCACGGCGAGGCCAGCGCCAGCCAGTTCATCAAAGGTGGCCGCCGTGGCCTGCCACGCGGTGTTAAAGGCTTCGATGCTCTGATATTTGCTCTTCAGCGCTTCCACCAGCCGCAGTTTGCAGGCCTGGCCGCCGGTCAGCGAGGGAATGACGCGCGGCAGCTCATCGTAGCGTGGTTCATTGACGATGAAGTAGCCGATGAGCAGCGGATCGTTCGCGCGTGCCGGCAGTTCGCGGGCGAGATTTTCAGCGATTTTGGCGGCGGTGGCGGCGTCATAGGGATCCCAGACTTCATGCGCGCCGGGGATGCGTGGCACGCCTTCCCAGGCATTGATCGGCAGGCTGGTCACATACGGAAAATCAGCCTCCACATGCGCTTTTTCGGGAATGGGGCTGAAGGCACCAATCGAGTTGAATCCCCACTTGCGGGTGCGCTCGATCATGCGCGCGGCGTGCGTTTCGTAATCGTAGGGCGCACCGAATTTGCGGATGAGGTTGGCGATGTAGAAGGAGAAGTTTGCATCGCCATCGCCGGGGCGGAAGGCAGTGGCATACTCGCCCTCCGCCTTCGGCAGCCATTCGTAGATGCCCTCGCGGCCTTTGACGTAGGTGTAGTCATCGCTCGGGGCGAAACCGCAGATGCCGAGGTGGAAAAAGGCGTTTCCGTCGGGATCGACGAGCCAGGATTTGTCCTGCTTCTGCTCCACATGAAAGAAGCCGGTCTTCTTCAATCCAAGCGCTACGCCACTGTCAGGCAAGCCGCCGAAACGGTCGAGCTTCGGTGTTTCGATGGTGGTGTAATAAGCTTTGTCGGACGCCACGTCAGCCTTAAGGTCCTCCAGGCTTTTGAGCTTGTTTGGGAATGTGTCTTTGATGCTCTGGCCGAACGAGTCGATCAGTTTCGTGACTGAAGCGAGATCGGAGGTGATGCGGATTTTTGCCGTCGGATTGTCCGCGTTGAAAGGCACCATGAAGAACCAGTTGTAGATGGCCCAGTTCCACTCGCGGTTGTCGGTGAGCTGCTGAAAGGCGAAGTCAGGCGTGGTGACGCTCAGGCTTTGGCCCTGGGCGTTCTTGAGCTGAAAGCTGTTGCCGCTGAGGCTGGCAAACTGGGGAGGCGCGGACTTTTCCGCCGGAAATGCGCCCTCCTTGTCGGCTATCTTCCAGGTGCCGCCTTTGGCGAAGCCGATGTCGATGAGCGCGGACATCTTCCATGACTTCACGTCTGCAGGCACGCCTTTGAATGAGAGGCCGATCTCGTCGTTGTTGATGGCGACTGAACATTCCGCTCCTCCCTCATAGAGCACTGTGGCGCTGGCTCCCGCTGCTTTCACCTCAATCGGTTTATGAACCGGCTCAAACTCAGGATAGGTGAGCATGAAGCTGCCGAGGCTGCCGGCAGAGATTTCGACGCCATCACGGGTCGTGTTGAGTTCGGCGGCGCTGGCAGAAGCAATGAAAAAGGCAAGAACGGTGAGGGCACGAAGCATGCGCGAGTGTGGCGGGAACCGGCCTGCGCGCAACGGCTCACCTGAAAATCAACGGCGGCGGCGGAAACCAATCAGCAGGGCTCCGAGCAGGAGGAGCATGGCGCGGCCGGGCTCGGGAACGACGACAATGACACCGCTGGTGGTGAAGCGGCTGATATCCCAGACGAGCCCTCCGGTGAGAGTCGGCAGGTCGAGCTGCGAGAGGTCATCATCCGCGCCTGTGCGGAAGTTTGTGCCGGCATCGAAGCCGGTGAAATCAGCGGTCACCAGTGCGGTCCAGTCGAGCAGATTGTAAACCTCGCCGGCCTGGGCGTTGAAATGATCCGGCAGCACCACCACATGGCCGCTGAAGGTGAGCGTGGTCCCGGCGGCACCGTCAAAGGTGAGAAGGTCATGCTGGCCAGAGCCCACGCCGCCAAAAGAATCCACATAGGCGTTGTAGCCGGCACTGCCGATCGCATTGCCGCCGAAGTAGGGATCGATGGAGCCTTGATTGTTCGCAGTGGTGATGTCGAGGATCACCTGGGAGCCGCTCTGGACATCATAGACCGCCTTGCTGGAAGACTGGAAGGCGAGGGTGCCGAGGTCTCCAGTTGCGGTGCCGTTGCCGGCATGCAGGGCGGCATTGCTCTCCAAAGTGAAGCTGCTCCCCTGCACCACGCCGGTGCCCATGAGCGTGGCACTGGCTGCGACTGTGACAGCTCCGGTGCCGGTCGTGCCTGTGGCACTGATGAGCAGAGCGCCTTCATTCACCTGGGTGTCTCCGCTGTAGGTGTTGACCGCAGTGAATTCGAGGGTGCCAGTGCCTTCCTTGACAACACCGCCTGTGCCGCTGAGCTGGCCTGTGAGACGCGCATCGACGTTGGTGCTGCTGGCGCCATCTGCCACGTCGATGATGCGTTCACGCGAGCCGAGGTTGATGGCGTTTTGGAATTCGACGGTGTGGGTCGAATAGGCGGAGCCAAACATGAGTCTGTAATTGTTGTCGCCGCCAGGGCCGCTGAGGAAATTTGCGGCACCCCATGTCAGCGCCGTCGGTGCCGCCGTGCCGCCGAGAGCCACGATGCGATCCGCGCCATACGCGCTGAAGCCGCCATTGCCCACGAGGGCCACCTGCCCCGCCGCCGTGCCCACCGCACGGGTGAAATCACCGTCTGCGGAGGCATTCACGTCTGCGCCGATTTCAAACACGCCGCCGCCGTAGATGCGGAGGGCACCAGTGTTGTAATCGCGGGCAGTTCCCTGCATGCGGAAGACACCGCCGGTGACATAGAGATCGCCGGGATTGGCGGTCTGGCTGTAGGTGGTGAGGCCGGTGCCGGCGATGATCACGGTCTGGGTGGAGAGGCTGATGTCCAGCGCCAGGGTGCCTGTGCCGTAGTTGGTGAAGTAAATGGCACCGCCGGTGACAGCGCCTGTGCTGGCGGTGATGGTGGCATCGTGACTGCCGGTGGCCAGAATGCTGCGGCCATAGGTGCCTACGGTGATGTTGCTGACACCCATGTCGAGGGTCACATTGCCTCCGCTGGTGTCGAGCTGAATCGTGTTGAACGAGAGGCTGGCAGTACGGGTGACGGTGCCCGTGAGGATGAAGTTGGTGGAGCTGGAAGTATTGCTGGTAGTGAGCGCCGTGGCGGCGGTGTAGCGCACGATTTCGTTACTTCCATTTTGGGTGGCAAAGCCCAGCCCGCCGTCATCCTGCACATAAAGGGTGGCGCGGTTGTTGTTGGTGCCCATAAGGATGCCGTTGATGACGGCCGCGTTTGTCAGGGTATTTGCCACCAAGGTGCCACCGCCTGTGATGTTCAGCAGGAAGGGGGTGTACCCCTCCGCCGCAAAGGCGCTGGCGGTGATGGTGGCACCGTTTTCAATTCGCAGAACCCCTGTGGTGAATCCGGCGCTTTGAACCTGAGTGATGGCACCGATGGTGGCCGTGGTTGCGTTGGCAATCACCAGCGTGCCGCCGTTCATCTTGATGGCAGAGGCGGCGCTCAGAGGTGTTCCGGTGCTGTAGTCGGCCACCAGGGTGCCGTTGCTGATCACTGTGTCGCCGGTGAAGGTGTTGCTTCCTGAGAGGGTGAGTGTGCCGGTGCCGATCTTGGCGATGGACACGGTGCCAAGCGCACTGCCACCGGTGTTGTCCACGATCTGGCCTGCGTAGGTGCTGGAGGCATGGTTCACACCGACCGTCAGCGTGCGAACGGCGCTGGTGGTGCTTTCGTTGGCGATGATGCCTGCGACCACACCCGCCGCACCATTGAGCGCATTGACGGTGGTGCTGGTGTTGTTCAGGTCCAGCTTTCCGCCGGCCAGTGCGCCGCCATTGACCGTGAGATCACCGCTGGCGAGCGCATTTGAATTAGCCACCTGAAGCACGCCTTCGTTCACGGTGATGCCCCCGGTGAAGCTGTTGGTCTGCGAGAGCGTGGTGGTGCCGGACCCGTTTTTCACGATGGCGAGATTGCCCGTGATGATGCCGGTGTAGTTGACGGAGCCGGTCTCATTGATGGTGAGGGTGGAGAGCTTGCGGCTGCTGTTGGTCAGCTCCGCATTGGCACCGGTGACGCCCTCGTTGCGCAGGCTGCCGATGGTCTGGTTGAAGCCGTTCATGTTCAGACCGGCGTATTCGTTATTATTGGTGCTGGTGAAATGAATGTCGAGCACGGTGGTCGTGGGCAGGGTGTTGTCCGCGCCGAGGTAAACCTTGCCACGCACGATCTCGGTCTGGCCGCCCCAGTCATTGCCGGTGCCGGAGAGGATCACGCCGCCGCTGCCGGTGTACTCACCCGTGAGGCGAAGATTGAACGTGCTGGCACCGTCGGTAATGTTGCCACTGATGGTCAGTGTGCCGCCTTCCTGCACCCCGATGCGGGCCAGATCCACGCCGAGGATGACATTGCCCGCCCATTCGGCGGTGGCGTTTGCGGCAGCCTGCAGACCACCACGATTCGTCTGGATACTTCCATCCCCGGTGGTGCCTGTGGTGCTGGACAGAGTGATCGTCTCGCCGCTAACCACGACACCATTCCCGAGTTCCACCTGAGAGTTGCCGCTGACCACGGTGGTGCCAGCGGTCGTCCCCAGCGCTGTGTTGCTCAGCACGCGCAGGATGCCACCGCTGACGCTGGTGATGCCCGTGTAGGTGTTATCACCGCTGAGCTGTAAAACGCTGGTGCTGGTCTTGTTGAGGGTGCCGGTGGAGCTGACCACGCCGCTGAGGGTGAGCGTATTTACACCGCTGATCGTTGTGGTGCCAGAGAGCACGACATTGTTGCTGATAGCGCGTGCCGCGCCATCTGCCAGCAGCGTCCCGCCGCTCACGGTGAGCGCACCCGAGCCCAGAGCCTGATTGTTGCCGATGCCCAGCGTGCCACTGGTTATTGTCACGCCTCCGTCAAAGGTGTTGGCCTGCGTCAGAGTCAGGGTGCCACCGCCGGATTTGCTGAGTCCCGCAGGTGAGCCGGTCACGCTGTTGCTGATCACGCCGGAAAGAGTCGCGGTATTGGCGTCCACCCGGATGCTGCGGTTGGTGCCGTTGAGATCAATGCCGTTCACAAAATTCAGCGCCGCAGTGGCGGTGGAGGCGTTGAGGACCAGCGTGGTGGGATCAAAGTTGGCTCCGCCCCACTGCACAGTGGCACCACTGCCGCCCAGATTCACCGTCACTGCCGTTCCCGCCGCGCTGAAGCCTGCCGCGCTGCCGGTCAGACGCACGGTGCCCACCGCAGTGCCGAGAGCGCGGCTGAATGTGGCGGCGGTGGATTCAAACACGCCTCCGTTCAGCAGCAGGGCGGATCCCGTGGGCAGGCCCGTGCCATCCGCCGCACGCAGCACACCCTCGCTTACGCGAGTGATGCCGGTATAGGTATTGGCACCGCTCAGAATCAGCAGGCCGCCACCGCTTTTGCCAAATCCGGTGGCGCTGGTGTTATCGGCAATGATGGAAGCGATCTCCAGTGTGCCTGCGGTGTTGTACTGGCTCACGGTGAGCTCTCCGCCCGCAGTGCCTCGAACGGTGCCGCCTGTGATGAGCGAAGCGCCGCTGCCTGCATTGGTGGTCATCAAAATAACGTCCGAATCAATGGTGTGCGTGCCGGCCAGAGCCACGGTGAATGGCCCGGCAGTGTTGAATCGTAATGCCGCAATGTTGGTGGCGCTGTAGGCCACCGGATTGCTGCCAGTGACATCCATTGCGCCGCCCGTCGTCCAGGTATTGGTGCCGGTGGAAATCCAGCCGCTGAACGCCGTCAGCACACCCGACTGCGCCGCGACCAAATCGGTGCCATTGAGAGTGGCACCCACCAGCAGGCCACCCGTCACATTTCCTGTCCCGGTTGGCGCATTGGAGAAGACAATGCTGCCGCCCACGGCAGGGTTTTGCACAAAGTTCACCGTCCCAGATGTTCTCACATAAGGGCTGGCGGCGGTGAAGGTCAGAGTGGCGGTGGTAGTGGCGGCAGCGGTGACATTCACGGTGTTTGCGCCGCCGGAAATGGTGAGGCCGGCCAGGCTCTGGGTGTGCGCGCCCGCAGCGGCAGACATGAGAGTGAACGTGCCGCCGCCCGTGGCATCGCCCAGGGTGAGCGTCGCCGCCGTGTTGATGCGGTTGGCCACGCCGTTGTTGTTTGTGGTGGTGGAGCTGCCGTCCTGCAAAATGCCGCCGCGATTGACGATGAGCGCCGTCGTGTTCGTCAGCGCACCTGTTGCACCCGCCACGCTGAAGGTGCCACCGCTTGTCGTGGTGGTGCCTGAATAGCTGTTTGCCAAGGTCACCTGCAGGAGGCCGCCGCCAGTCTTGACGAGGCTGCCGCCTGCACCACTGATGATCACGCCCACGGTGGTCGTGCCATTAAGCACGTTGAAAGTGCGGGAGACCGAGCCGATTTCGAGGAGCGGCTGCACGCTCGAGGTCGCATTGGTGCCGAAGTTGTTCGTGCCTATGCCGGTAAAGTCCCCGTTCAAATACAGGATCGTGCCTGCATCGCCCACGTTCATTGTGATGGTGCGTCCGGCCATGTACAAACCACCGGTGCCGATGGTCAGAGAAGTGCGTGGATTGGCCGCGCCGTTCGAGCCTCCCATCAAAATATCCGCGCCGGTGAGGATGGCGCTGCCGACGTTCCAGCTCGCCGGAGTGGCGCTGCCTGCGTTGCTGTTGATGGTGAACAGGCTCCCGCCCGCAAGCGTGAATGCACCGGTAACCGTGTAATGCCCGATGTTGCTGCCGGACATGCCGCCGGAATTCTGAGTGAAGAATGCGATCGTTTCATCCGTGGTCAGGCCGGTGATCAACCCGCCGTTGAGCGTGATGCCGGCCGTGTCCGCGATCTGGTTGCTGGTGCTCAACTGAAGCGTGCCGCCTGCATTGACAATGATGTTGCCCGCCACGGCGGTGATGCCCGCCGTTTTGTTGAGGCGCAGGGTGCCCGCGTTGATGAGGGTGTCACCGGTGTAGGTATTTGCCTCCGCTCCGGTGAATATCAGCGTGCCGAGGCCGTTTTTGATCAGGGACGACGTTGTCGCCGCACCATTGGCAACGCTTACACTGATTGTTAAGTCCGCACCACCACCTGCTATGTCGAATGTCCGGCTCACCGACCCCGCCACCCCACTGAGCTCCACCAGGGTCACACCGTCCAACTCGGCGCCATCACGTCGAATCGACGATGCAGCTGAACCACCGGTGGAAACATCACCATTTAGTACAAGACGGCTGCCAAGCATCGAGGCTCCAGTGCCGCGTTTGAGATTGATCGCGCTGTTCTCAAGATACAGCCCCCCTGAGCCAACTGTGACGGTGGTGCGAACAGATGCATTGTTACCGTAAATAGTGAAACTGTTGTTTGGCGACGAGAGATTCGAAGCAGCGTTCATGTTGACGAGGCTGAGGCTCCCTGCACTGACGATCGAGGAGCTGTTGCCTACATAGATGGACGCTGAAGTTCCTCCGATAAAACTAAGCGCCCCCGTAATGGTCCAGTTCGAGCCAGCCCCTGAGTTAAACGTTCCCCCTGCCACGCTCAGCGAGGCCAGCGTCTGTGTAACCCCGGCAACGGCACCAGAGGCTCCGTTTACTGCAGTTCCGTTGAACACGCTTGCCTGGTTGATCAAACTCACACTGGACGTGCTCGCGATCTGGTTGCTGCCGCCAAAGGTCACGAACCCACCATCAATGATCAGATTGCCAGCCAAAGCAGTGGCACCGCTCGTTTTGGCCAGATGCAATCTTCCGGCACTGACCGTAATCGTGCCTGTTAAAGTGTTGGAAGCGGTTCCACTGAGGTTCAACTGACCGATTCCCTGTTTTGCCCACGCGGTAGTGCCCGCCAGAACGGAGGAAATGGTGGCGGTCACGTCATTGGTGATCGTGGAATTTACGAGAGTCAGAGTGCCGCTGCTGCCCAGAACGTAGGCACCGCTGGTCGCCGCATTGAAGGTCAGATTGCCCGCTGTGATCGGGCCGCTGAGGGAAATCGCACCTGCCGTGCCGCTGTTAGCACCAAACACTGCGTCGCTGCCATTTGCCCAACTCTGGTTCTGCAGTGTTTGAGTCTGGTTAAACCAGTTGGGTTGTCCGGCTGTCCAGGTGCCGGTGCCGTCCTGAGCTCCACTCGTGCCGGTGTTGGTGTCCCAAACCAGAACATCCGCATAGGTAGAAGCGGCCAGCGCAAGGGTGGCGATCCATGACACGATGATTGTTGGGGCTCCTCGAAGGCAGCGCAGGTTCGTTGGATGCATGAGAGGGGTCCTTTTCGCGTAAAAAATTGGGGGGCTTTGATGCCATAAAATTGGCATTGTTCAAATGGAAGGGAGGTCACTTCTCCCGCACAGTAACGCCAACCGCCACATACGAACACGCCTCAGGATTAGTTTTACCTTATCTCTCGCAGGCCGCAGCGCTTTTCACACCTTTTGCGACTTCCACCTGCCACGCTTAAACAGGAGCCAGCTAAATATGGCCAGCAGTGAGTAGGCAGTCGGCACCGCAACAAAAGCCCCCACGGGCCCAAAGCCGAACGATTTTGACAATACCCAGGCGATGGGAATCTGCCCGAGCCAAAGGCACAGGAAATTCAACCGTGCAGGCGTCCAGGTGTCACCGGAGCCGTTAAAAGCGGCCTCGAAGCACATACCAGCCGCATAGAGAGGGAAAGCGAGGCTGACGATCCACAGCGCCTCGGTGCCGTAGGCCGCCACCTCGGGATCCTGGGTGAACAAACGGATGAGCGGATTTGCGAAAGAGACGAAAACCAAGCCGATCAAGCTCAGGACGAGAACGTCAAATTTCACGGCGATTTTGACAGCCGCCTCCGCGCGTGCCGGCTTCTGGGCGCCGAGGTTCTGACCCACCAGTGTGGCCCCGGCATTCGCCAGCCCCCACGCCGGCATGAGCGCGAAAACCACGATGCGGATCGCAATCGTGTAACCTGCCAGCGCCGCACTGCCGAAGAGCGCGAGAATTTTAAACAGACCCACCCAGCTCGTGGTGCTGATGAGAAGCTGGATGATGCCGCTGCCGGACTTGCGGAGGATCGCGCCGATCAGCTCCCGCTCCGGTCTGAAATGCTGGAAGCGCACTTTCACGCGGCTGTGATGCCCCGCGAGATGCCAGAGCTGATACAGCACACCGATGCCGCGACCGATGTTGGTCGCCACGGCAGCGCCTGTGACGCCCAGCTCCGGGAAAATCCACCAGCCGAAGATGAAGCACGGGCCCAGGACGATGTTCAGCGCATTCGCCAGCCACAGGGTGCGCATGGCAATGACGGCATCACCCGCGCCGCGAAAGATGGCGTTGATGAGAAAGATCAAAAACACCGTGGCATTGCCGCCGAGCATCATGCGGGCAAAGCCGGAGCCGAGCGTCACGATTTCCTCCCCTGCCCCCATGAATCGCAAAATGTCCGGGGCAAAATATCCCAGCACGATGCCAATGCCCGCCGCCACCAGCACCCCAAGAAGGATAATCTGCCCCGCCGCCTGAGCCGCGAGCTCCGGCTCCTTTTCACCGATGCGGCGCGAAACGATCGCGGTCGCTGCAATCGAGATGCCAATCGCCACGGCATAGATGAGCGTCATCACGGACTCCGTGAGACCCACGACGGCGACGGCTTCTTTTCCGAGACTCGAAACCCAGTACACGTCCGACACGGCGAACAGCGACTCCATGATCATCTCCAAGACCATGGGCACCGCGAGCAGGATCACGGCACGGTTCAGCGGCAGGGCCGTGTAGTCATGCTCCTCCCCGCGCAGCGATTGCCGCACGCTCTGCCAGAACGGCACCGGCTGTGAGGCGTCTCCGCTCATTCAAGGAAGCCTTCCTTCATCCACATCAATGTAGTGCGTGATGGTCTGGATGTCGTCACGGTCCGCGAGGCCGCTTTCAGCTTTGCGCTTTTTCACCGCAGCGGAAATGTGGTCATTGATGCCGAGTTTCAAAATGTAGAAGTTCCAGACGAGCTTGTCGGTGTCATTCAGCGGGCGGCCCCGCTCCTGGCACCATTGCAAAACCTCCTCGTCCGTTCCGCCCTGCAGCACGCGGGCTTTCAGTTCGTCGTAGTTCACGTGCAAAAAGCCGACGCAGGCGCCGTCGCTGCCTTTGCCCATATTTTCATGCAGCTCCCCCCAGAGCCTGCCGGCGGCGTGCAGGCGGATCTTTCCCAGCATGCGCGGGAAGTACTTCAGGCCGGAAGTTTCATCAAGAGGGCTGCATGGCAGCGTGGCGGGATCAGGCTTGGTGGACATGCCGGATGCGTCGCCGGTGGCGTGAATTTGTCAATCTGTCGCTGATCGTTCGCTGCGACAGAAATGCTTCAAAACTTTCGCCAGCCCCAGCCGAGCGCAAACAGCGCCGCGCTCCAGGTGACCAAACAAATGCCCCACCACACGCCCCACAGCCCCCAGCCAAGAGTGAAGGCCAGGGTATGAAACACGATCACCGGCGCAACAAGCTGCCGGTAGATGCCCATCCACAGACCGTAGGCCGGACGCTTGATGCCCTGCATGGCGAAGACCGTGACAAACAGAATCGGATAAGCGGCGACAGTGACGGACGAGCAGCGCAGGTAGTCGCGGCCGTGGCCGATCACGACCAGATCCTGGGTGAACAGACGCATGGCGGGATCCCGAAGCAGCCACACCAAAAAGCCGCCAAACAGCATCAGGCCAGCGCCGATTTTCACATTCGTCACCCAGGCTTCACGCACGCGATGCGGAAGTCCGGCGCCATGATTCTGCCCCACGATGCTGAGCACTGCGGAGTTCAGACCGATGGCAGGCATGAGCACAATCTGCTCGATGCGTGTGGCGATGCCGGTCGCTGCCACGGCCTCTTTGCCAAAGTGTTTCACGAACCAGGTGATGACAAACACGCCCAGCGAGATCGTGAGCATGTTCAGCGCCGCCGGAACGGCCTGGCCGGCAATTCGCCGCAGCACCTGCGCATCTGGCTTGAAATCCTCCCAGCGCAGATCACGGCAAAACACCGCCTTGCTGACATGCGACCACAGAAAGAGACCGCCGCCCATTTGCACGATCACCGTGGCCAGCGCAATGCCTCCCACGCCCAACGCTGGAAGTCCGGCCCAGCCCCACATGAGCAGGGGATTGAGCGCCACGTTCGCCACGAAGCCCGCGATGAGAAAATTGCGATACACCCATGTGGTGCCCTGCGCAGACAGCGCCGAGTTCAGGATCATCGGCAGCAGGAAGAACACCCCGCCGGCGAGGATCACATTCATGTAATCCAGCACCGTGCTCAAATAACTGCCCTCCGCACCGAGCAGCCGAAACAAACGTGGGGCCGCGAGCCAGCCCACGATGGAAAGCAGAATGCCCGCCGTGGTGGCAAACAGCAGCGACTGCGCAAACACTTTGCGCGCATCCGCCGTCTGACCCGCGCCCAGCGCATTGGCCAGCAGCGCCGTGGCCCCCTGGCTGATGCCGCTGCCGATGGCAAACACAACAAAGTACAGCGGAAATGAGAGCGAAAGCGCCGCCAGAGATTCCGTGCCCAGCCAGCCCGCGCACAGGGTGTCCACCACATTGAACATGGTATTGAAAAACATGCCCACGCTCATTGGCAGCGCGATGCGCCAGATAAGCCGGGGAATGGGATCTGTGGTGAGCGAAAGCGGCTGCTTCATCTGCGCAAGCCTGCCACAATGCTTTGAATCTGCACCCGATGAACACGCATGTGCGTGCCCGCCATGGCCGCCCAGCCGAAGGCAGCCAGCGGCCCAAACCACGGATGCGCAAAACGCACCGGAGTCTTCAAGTCGGGAGCTGTGATGATGGCAGCCAGCACACCTTCACAGGAGCGCTCAAATTCCGCCTCGACCTCTGCGGTCGCCGCCGGATTCGGCTTCACCGCTGCAGTGCTTGCTTTTCCAGGAGGCACCTTGCCTGCGGTCAGCGCCGAGATGATTCCGGTCACCGCTGTGTTGGTTATGCGCAGGTGGTCCAACGTCATCCATATGGACCAGTTGCGGCTGCTGTCCTCCAGCCCGCGCGGACGCTTGATGAGGACCTGCTGACCCCGCTGCGCCTCAGGGCAGGAATTCACGAGCGCGTGGATGGCGGCGTGCTCCTGCTCAAATTTGGCGACAAAGGCCTCACGGCTGCCGCGACGACGTGTCAGCCCAAACAGCAGCCTGGCGACCCAGAGTTCGATGAGAGGAAGTCCGGCGCCCGGCGGGGCGAGTTGAGGGGCGGTGCTGGTGCTCATGGGACCCACTTTGCGCATTACTTGCATTTTGCAAGTGTTTTACTTTTGAAATGCAAGTCAATGAAATCATAGTTCACCATGCCCAAGGCCAAAGCCTCCAATCGCCAGCTCAAGGCGCCACCGCCTTCCTCACGCCGCTCCCCCTGCCCCGTGGCCTGTGCTCTCGATCTCTTTGGTGACCGGTGGACCTTGCTCATCATCCGCGACCTGATGCTGGGCCGCAGCCGCTTCAAAGACTTTGCCAGCTCCCCCGAAGGCATCCCCACCAACATCCTCAGCGAGCGTCTGGAGCGACTGCTTGCCGCGGGCATCGTGCGCCAGATTCCCGCCTCTGACAGCGGCAAACGAATGGCCTACGAACTCACCGAGAAAGGCGAGGCGCTGCGCCCCATCATGAAATCGATGCGTGACTGGGGCCTGACTTGGGAGCCGGGCACCAAGGCTGTCATGCAACAAGGCTGACGCATGACGGACGAAGAGCTCATCACTCAGGCGCGAGGCGGAGACATGGACGCTCTGGACGCCCTTGTTCGTCGGCATCAGTCATGGGTTTTCAATCTCGCCCTGCGCATGGTCTGGCGGCGTGAGGTCGCAGAGGACGCGACGCAGGAAATCCTGATCAAAGCCGTCACCCATCTCGGCAGTTTCGAGAGGCGCAGCAAATTCAGCACCTGGCTGCATCGCATCGCGGTCAATCATCTGCTCAATGTGCGCAAATCGGAGATGGAGGAAAAAGCGATGACCTTCACCGACATGGCTGAATCCCTCGACAGCATTCCTGATGAAGCCCTCCCGGACACCCATTCGCTGCCGGTTGAAACTCAAGTGCTGGTGCAGGAGGCCAGGCTCGGCTGCATTACCGCCATGCTGATGTGCCTGGACCGGCGTCAGAGACTTGCCTTCATTCTGGGCGAGGTCTTTGGCGAATCCAGCGAGGCGGCCGCTGCGGCCCTGGACGTGACGCCCGCCAACTTTCGCCAGTTGCTCTCCCGGGCACGACAGGATTTGTACCATTTCATGAACGACAAGTGCGGCCTCGTGAACACAGCCAATCCCTGCCGTTGTGCTAAAAAAGCCCGAGGCTTCATGCGTGAAGGATGGCTCGATCCAACCAATCTCCAGTTTTCCAAAGACCGCATCGCTTCTGTGCAGCGACAATCCGCCGGGCAACTGGAGGAACTCCAGGGCATGGACCGGCAGCATGCTGAGCTTTACCGCATGCAGCCCATGCTTGCCGGCCCTGACCTGGCCAGCAGGCTGCGCGAAATCCTCGCACGCTCGGGTTTTGACCGAGTTTGATTTTTTTTGTGTGTGAACTGTCACACCGTCTGCGCGGCGCTGTCACATCTGGGGAAGCCCGCTTTTTGGGCTGCCGCAAACCCCACTGAACATGACCCATGAATACTGATCACATCACCGCCGCCGCCAATGCTACCCTCGCAGGAGGCACCCCTTTCCCTCAAATCGTCGCTCATCTCATCGAGGCCGGCGTCGAGTGCTACCATGTCGATTACCTCTCCCTGCGGAAGACCTTCTACGATGGCCAAGGAGCTACCGTCATCACCGCCATCCCGTATGAAAAACTACCGGAGGTAGCCGCCGACTTTGATGCGCAGGCACTCCGCGCCAACATCCGCGACAGCCAGCATAACAACCAGCACTATCGTGACTTCACTATTCGCGCCATGCAGGCCGGAGTACAAGGTTACTTTGCCTTCCTGCGCGGCCAGCGCGTCACCTACTTTGGTCGTCAAGGGGACCAGCACATCGAGTGGTTCCCGGGGACCAGGCCGGAAGCCGGATAGTGATGTCCGCCCTTGGAGGAAGCGTCAGGTGCCAGACTGCGAAAGTCTGGCACCTGCGAACGGCATGGCGCATTGATCAACCCAGCCTTGCTTCCATCGTGATCGTCGCATTCAGCAGTTTCGAGACGGGACAGCCAGCCTTCGCTTTGCCTGCAAGATCTTGGAACGTGGCCTCGTCAATGCCCGGAATGGTGGCCGTGACATCGAGGTGGCTGGCCGTGATGGCAAAGCCTCCGTCTTTCTGCTCCAGCGTGATGGTGGCGCTGGTGGAGATCTTGTCAGGCGTAAAACCAGCGCCGCCCAGGATCATGGAGAAGGCCATCGAGAAACAGCCTGCGTGGGCGGCACCGATGAGTTCTTCGGGATTCGTACCCTGCTCGCCTTCGAAGCGGGTCTTGAAGGAGTAGGGTTTGTCTGCGAGCGCACCGGAGCCGGTGCTTAGAGTGCCGGCACCTTCTTTGAGGGTACCCTTCCATTGAGCGGATGCTTTTTGTTTCATGATCGTGGGCATGAGTGGTAGTCGGGAAACTCATCCTACGAATGTCGATGAGATCAGGATTTCGAAATTCGTGAGACAATCACTTCATGCGTCTTCCGGTCGATGGAATACAACAACCCCGCTGCACCGCGATCCCATGCGAAGGCCTGGCCGTGCGCGCTGATGGGAATCGCTCCTCCCCAGATCAACACGCCCCCTTTGGAAGGGAGATCGAGCCGATAAAATTCCTGCGCATCATGGCCGGTGATGAAGAGATGCCCGTTCGGCCCGAAGCTGCCGCCGGAGCTGCTGTTCTTGCCAAACTTTGCCACCATCTCACCCGGGAATTTCAGTTCTCCGAGTTTCTTCCACTTGGCATCAAACATCACGATCCGGGTCTTCGCGGGATCACCGGTTTTTGCATACTGCGCAAAGCAGGCATACCACACGCCCTCTCGCCGATCCACCCAGGTCAGCGAGCCGTCGGCGTCCGTCAGGTCAATGGACTCCAAATGCCGCATCGTCTGCGGATCCCAAACCTCCACCGAGCTCTTCATCGGCATCGCGGGGTAGTTTGAATGCGCGCAGTAGAGCTTCTCATCGAGCACGAGCCCTGCGTTCAGATGCTTGATGTCTCCATCCTTCGCGTCTTTCCAACCACCAACGCGTTCTCCATTGTCCTTGCGATACTTGCCGATGGCCGCGTTTGTGATCGCATAAAAGTGCGCGCCGTCCACCGCCACTCCTTGATGCGCTTCGGCAGCCTTGAAGCGTTTCAGTTCCACATGCTTCCAAGCAGTTTTAGCCGGAGCTTTCAGCAGCTCTTGAATGCGCTCCTGCTCCTTTTTGAGCGCGGCCTCGGAGACGGGCATGGGTGTGAGGTTTTCACTCACCAACGGTTCATCGGCGGGAATCGCCCGCCAGCGCAGGTTCTTGAACCATACGGGAGCCCCGTGGTCCTGCAGCCAGAGATTGCCGCCACGCTTCGTCAGATCGGTGCCCCGATAGCTGACCAGTTTGACCGCATCCTTCCAACGAGGATCGGCATAGTCAAAATCCACCACTTTCTCTCCATTCAACCAATGCTGGATGACGCTGCCTTTGCAGATAACGCGTGCCTCATTCCACTGCTCAAACGGTCTCACCACGTCTTTGGTCGGGGCCATGCAGAAGAACAGTGAGCCCGCACTCTGCCGCGGATTTTCGCCGTAGTGACTGTTGGCGTTGTCGAGCAGCTGATACTCATACTGGCCGGGCCGGTAGTACACGCCACTGTTGCAGCCTTTCGCCAGCTTCCAGTCAAAGCGGAGCTCGAAATCATCCGGGACTTTCGCCTTTTCGTAGGTCAGCGGGCCTCCGCGTTTCACTCGGGTTATCTCTCCGTTCACGACCTCCCAGTTGCCGCCGTTTTTCCAGCCATCGAGTGTTTTCCCGTCAAAGAGGGATTCAAAGCCGGGCTCCACCGCCAGGGCGGAGTTGGTGAGTGCAAGAAGAAGGAGAAGCTGTTTCATGCGTGATTCAAAAAGCGGTTTACCTGCCTGCGAAAGCCATTCAAGCGCATGGACCCATCGGCCATAACATCAAGCATGGTGTAGCCGTTGTTTTCCGCGCCGCTGCCTTCGACCATCGCCACGAGGGTGGTGTAGTGAATGCCGGCAATCTGCTGGTAGTCGTTCTTGTGCGAGTGCCCCTGAAAGACGGCGGACACCTTGCCGGACTTTTCCAGCAGCGCGCGCACTTCAACGGCATTGCGAACGGCATGCGCCTTGTCCATGTCGAGCCGTTGATGCGCGAAGATGATCACCGGACCGCTTGCTTTGCCCAGCTCTCCCTCAAGCCATGCCAGTTCTGCCTTGGGAAGGTTGGCATCCTGCCAGCTGAAGTTCTTCCTCTGATACGGGGTGCCATCCTCGCGAAAGCAGGCGTCGAGAATCAAAAACGTCACGCCATTCTCTTCAAAGGCTGCATACCCACCCGACGCCTTGGTGTGGGCGGCAAACTCCTGCTTTGTGAGTGTGCCGACACAGTGATTGCCCAGCACGTATTGCCTCGGCATCGTCAGTTTCGCGAAATGCGATTCCATTGTCTTCAACCACTCGATCTCGCGCTCCACCGAGTCGGCCTGATCAATGAAGTCGCCCAGCTCTACCACCAGCGCCGGCTTCTCGCGATTCATATGGGCCACCGCCTCATCCAGCTTGCCCAGCGCTTCGCGGTAGAAACGTGTCTTGGTAGGTTCCTTGTCCGCATAATGCAGGTCCGTCATCAAACCGATACGCAGCAGCGGGGCTGTAGCTGCATCAGCAGCGAAGAGACTGTTCACTCCCAGACCTGAGAGGCAAAGAGCGCTGTGATTGAAGAAAACCCGACGTGAAATCGAAGACATGGCGTGTGAAACGAGCGCCGGCCTCTCTTTTTGCCGTCAAATCATCAGGCCTTTTCGAGGATGCCCTTCACATGCTGCATCGATTTACCGAAGCACTCATGCACATAGGCCATGGCTTTTTTCACTTTTCCCTGGGCCGCCGGGTAGTCGGCATCAATGGCAAAAAGCGTTTCCGCCATCTTCTCCACCGGCGTGTCGTCCATCTCCAGCAGCCACTCGCCCAGACCGATGTCCTTGAACATCCAGCACTTCGGTGAGTGGAACTCGGAGTAGGTGTGGATGATCGGTGTGCCATTTGCCAGGGCGATGATGGGAGAATGCGGCTCGTGGCAGACGATGGTGTGAGCCCGTGCAAAGATGGAGGCGGCTTCGTCGGCGTTCCAGAAGTACTCCAGGTTCACCACATGCTTTTGGATTTCCGGCGGGAGAGGATCGTGAATGAGGCGCTTGTTGTGGCCCATCTCCTTGATCGTCTCTGGCGCGATCAGCACCTTGTGCCCGGTCTTTTGGACCCACATCGTGACCAGCTCCCGATATTTCGCCGCACGACGTTCATCATCGGCGACCTGCTCGGGCGTGGGATGCAAGGGATTAAGCTTCTGCGGTCGAGGATCATCCACCCCAGGGGCTTTGGGGGTATTCGTGCGGATTTGAACCGTGATGAACTTCCGATCTTCGAGGCCCAGCTTTTTCATGGTCGCCAATCCGCGTGCGTCGTCGCGGACGTCGATGCCGAAACAGCCGTCCGGCCCGAATTCGAGCACGGGGGTCTTGATGCCGCCCCTTTTAAGGATGCCCAGTGTCTTCGTTTCGCGGGTGTAGATGAATGAAGCGGCGTTCAGCAGGGCGATGCGTTCTTCCGCGCCCTTGCCTTCGATCATGGCCGGGAAATACGACTGCCCAAAGAGTCCGTAGGGCTTGCCGATCTTGTGGCAGAACTGCATGAAACTGATGTCCTGGCCCATGCCGGAGTTGCGGATGAACAGATCGCAACCGGTGATCGCCTGCCGCAGTGCTTCGTCCTTTTCGCCTTTGCCGGTGAGGCTGCCCTGCAGGATGTCCACTTTCGGGAAACGCTTCTTGAGCATCGCGGTGACACGTTCGTCCAGCTTCATGGCCCAAAGCACCACCTTCACCTCTGGCAGATGCTTTTCGATGACATGCAGCGTTCCGGGCGTGTGGCCGATGTCGCCGATGTTCACTGTGTCCCAGCCCGATTGCAAAAGAATGGCCTTGGGTTTGCCATCTGCGGCAAAAACAGAGCCACCAAGCGCGGCGGTGATGGAAGCGATGAAGTGACGGCGGGTGTACATGGTTGAGATTTTCAGATTGAGTTGAGGATCAAAATTCCGGCGGACCATTAAGATGCTCACACTTCTCAGGCTGGCCGGGAATGAAATCGACCACCTGCTTCTGGGCGCGCAGTTTGTCCTGCAATGGAGCCAGCGGAACTTTCTGCACGGTCGTATCGTCCTTCAACGCCAGTGCGGCGGCGATGCCAGCAGCGTGACCGGTGATCATCCACACGCTCTCCAGCCGCAGTGTGCAGAAGGCGACGTGCGTGTAGCTGGCAGCACCAGGCACGAGCAGGTTCGTGCATTCGGCGGCGTTGGGTGTGAGCGCCCGAAACGGAATCTGATAAGCATAGCCCATGCGCCAGATGCGGCCTTCGTTGACGAACTCATTTTCATTCAAGGCCACGCGCTGCACGTGGTGGCAGTCGATGAAATGGCTGCTCATGCCAATGCTGTCCGGCTTGCGGCGTTCATCCTGTACATCCTGCTGCGTCATGACATGTTCGCCGCGCATCCGCCGCGCCTCGCGCACGTAGAGCTGATAGGGCAGGTTGCCGTTGTCGATGAACTCGTCCTTGTGCAGGCCCAGAGACTTCATCTCCTCCTGCACGTTCGCAGGCACTGAGGCATCCGTGGCGAGGAAATGCAGCAGGCCGAGCGTGTAGTCCATGTGATCCTGGTAAATGCGGGCACGCTCTTCGTAAGTGGCATTGGGCCAGTCAAACTGACCGCCGAAGTGCCCGAGTGAGTAGATGGCGGACTGCTTGTTGTTCATTTCGAACTTGCCGTTGCGCCGCTTGTAGAGGTCGATGATGTCCGCAAGTTTCACCGGCTTCTTTTGCTGGGTCTGATCGCGAAACCAACTGGCCAGCAGCGCGTAACGTTTATCGTCGTAATGCTTCGGAGCAGGGATGGGCTTCTGCAGCTTGGGGTCTTTTGCCACGGTAAGGCGGAAATTGTAGTTCATCGGTGCAGGATGGGCGTCGCCTTCGTGCAAATCCTTGGCCCACGCGCTGATGCCCGGCAGCAGTGTTCCAATCTCATCCACCGTGCGGGCGCTGCGCGGCGTCTTGTCAAAACGAATGCCCGCAGCCTCTTCGCCAAACTCCGCCTTCGACTCCCGGCCGACGGCGTATTTGACACCCGCACGAGCCATGAGATCACCTTCATAACCTGCGTCGACGAAAACTTTTGCCTGCAGTTTGGAGCCGTCCGTAAGGATGATCTCGGTGATTCGAGTGCCCTCTTTGGCCACCTTGTCCACGGATGCGCCGAAACGCACCTCCACCCCCGCCTCGCGCAGCATGTCGAGGTAGATTTTCTCGGCCACGCTGGACTCAAAGAAATACTCCGGCCCGCCAATCTGATAATGAGCGCCGAGACGGCGGTAAAATTCATCCGCGAAGCCGCCGATGGTCCACTTCAGCATGTGCTCGCTCTCCGCTGTGTTGATGCCGCTGGTGCTCAGGCCGCCGACATGTTTCGTCGGCTCAATGAGGAGCACCTTCGCACCTTCACGCGCCGCCATGATGGATGCCGCAATACCGCAGGGCACCCCGCCATAAACGACGATGTCGGGTGGTGCAGAATCCGCCGCTTTGAGGTGAGCAACGCAGATCAACAATGTGAGGATAAGTGACTTCATGGCTGGGCCGTCACTTGTTAGCCTCGATGAGTTGCAGTGCATCCAGAATCACAAACCCGTCGGTGCCTGCATTGCTGATGGTGATGGTCGTTTCAGCACCGCCATCAAGCTGAACACTGCCGATGGTGCGAAAAGCCTCTCCGGCGCCCAGCGGTTGCGTTTGATCAACGGTGATGTCTGTTTTGCGCCCGCTGCATTGAATCGTTACAGGCACCTTTGTCGCGCGCGTCTCATGAGATGAATAGGCCATCCGCAGTTCGTAACGCCCAGTCTTGAGCGCTTTAAAGCTAAAGACAGCAATGGACTGACCGTCCCCACGTTTGTCGTCATGCAGGTAGCCGGTGCCGATGTGCGGCTTGAATCCTGCGGAGCGGCTCCACGGGCCTTGAAGAACGGCCTGCGCATCATCAAGCACGATGCCCGGCAGGGTTTTCGGATCCACATTCATCGCGCCTTTCGGTTCCGGCGGCAGATCCGGCAGCACTGGGAGTTCGAGCACCTGCTTCTGTGCCAGCAGCCGCTCGCGCAGCGCTGGATACGGCAGCTTCTGCACGGCGAGATTTTGCTTTGCACTCAAGGCGGCGGCAATGCCCGCGCTCTGGCCGAGGATCATCCAAGTCGGCTCGACGCGAATGGAGGAAATGCCCACATGCGTGCAGGACAGCGCCACAGGCACGAGCAGGTTCTCGCACTCGGCGGCCTTCGGAGTGATGGCGCGATACGGAATGTGATAGGGGTAGCCGTGGCGCCGGCCCTCCATGCGCACCGGCATGATGGTGCCTTCATCGACCACCATGTCCTTCGTCCCCACGCGCTGGCAGTCGTGAGAATCGATGGGAAAGGATGATACCACGATGGGGTCGTCTTTCTTCGGCTCGTCCATGATGTCCTTCTGCGAAACCACATATTCGCCGATCATGCGCCGTCCTTCGCGCACGTAGAGCTGCGGGGACCAGTGACCATAGGCGGCAAATTCATCTCTGCAGAGGCCGATCTCCGCCATCTGCTGCCGCAAATGCTCCGGCACGGCAGGATCGGTGCGGAGAAAGTGATGCAGCTCCAGCGTGTACTGCTTGTGCGCCTCCCAGATTTTTGCACGCCCGGCCTCATCCGCCTCGCTCCAGCCGTTGCAAGCGCCGACGAGGCCCATGGAGAACTGCTTTCCGATGCCGTTGTTTGCATCAAACTTGTTGCCCGGCAGTGGATACAGGTCCCAGAGCAGATGCGGCCGCTTTTCCTGCGCGAAATAGCGCCGCACGACCTCAAAGCGCGCGGGGTCATAGTTTGCAGGCTGCGGGAACGGCACGCGGTTGGCGGGGTCTTTGGTCACGCAGAGCCGGAAGCTGTACACCATCACGTTTTTGTCGCCGTCGTCGTCCGGGCCTGCATCCGTTGTTGTGATCAGCGGCAAAGGCTTGCCATCTGCATCCAGGCCCGAAATCATCATCTTGGGCTTGGAGTAATGCTTTCCTGCGAGGGGCTCTCCGAACTCTTGGCGCCCTTCGCGGCCTATCGTCCATTTCACACCGGAGGCCGCCATCAGATCGCCCTCATAGGTGCCATCGACGAATACTTTGGCTGCGAATTCACCATCACTCGTCATGAGCTTTGCAATGTGTGCGCCGTCTTTGGTCACTGATTTCAAAACCCGCTTCGTCAGCACCTGCACACCAGCTTCATGCAGCATCTGCTGTGTGATCTTTGCCGCCACATGGGGTTCGTAGGTCCAATGGGCGTGGTCCTTCTGGCTGACCTTGTAAGGCAGAGCAACACCACGCATCTGATAGTCTTTTTCGACACGTGCGTGCCATTCCTCAAACAGGCCCAGCACCGTGCTGCGGACGGTTTGATTGGAGTCGCTGAAACACAGGCCGCCGGTGTTCACCCCGCCGATATGATCCGTGGGCTCAAGCAGGGTAACGGAGGCTCCTTCACGGGCTGCGGCGATGGCGGCGCAGAATCCACCGGGCGTGGCTCCATAAACAATGACATCCGCCTCCGTGGCGGCATGCGCTGAGAAACTGAGAGCAGAAAGGAGAACGGCGGTGCGGATCATGGCATGCATAAGAACACGCCGTGATCATTTTGGACATTATTTTGTCCGCGCGGTTACTGCCCGGTGCGCCGTTTCCTGCAAATAGCGGGCATGGCCGTTTTCAAGGCCTTTGGGAATGAAAGTGTTGCCCACGGCGCTTTCGCCGAACAAAACTTCATACCAGACGCAGGCGCCGAGGTATTCGCCGGCCATGTTGGCGTGGTGGCCGTCCATGCCGAGGGCGATTTTGCCGCCGTTTTTGGGCTTGGCCCAGCGCCAGCCGACGTGCAGTGAGTGTGTCTGATTCGGCAATTCGGGCTGCTTGGCGGCCCTGGGATTGAAGGAGGAGTCGGTTTGATAGGCCCATTCCTTGTCGGTGTCCGCGAGATGGAAGGCATCGCCAGTTGGAATGATGCGAGCATTGAATTCGGCGGCGATTTTGTCATAGGCGGCACGCAGCCCCTGATACATTTCATCCTGCGTTTGGGGCTCGCCGGGTTTGCCGGACGGTTTGGTGAAGCGGGGGTCGTCTTTGCGGTACTCCCAGGTTTCATGCACCAAGAGCTTCGCTTGTGGCGCGTGTTGGGTGATGTAGTCGCGCAGCCAGCCAGCGTAGGGCTGATAGGTGGCGAAGTCGTGGCTCTTGATGCTGGCCTGCTGGATGGTGACGTAGTCCCACTTTTGCAGTTCGAGATTTTCCTTCAAGCCACGTCCGCTGGTGTATAGGCCGGCTTTGTCCTTGGGATCGGCTTCGTGTTTTTGTGCTTTTTCGGCATGCACTTGAAGCGAAGCCCCGCCAATGACGAGGGACTGATGAACCAGTGCGTGACCCCCTGCCTTCGCGAGATCGCTGAGGTAATGCGTGGCGTTGGCGGAGAAGCTGTTGCCGATGGTGAGGAGCTTCACCGTTTTGGCCTCGCCCGCGAAGGACGAGACGCAAAACAGCAGCGAGGCGATCAGGGCGAACGCTTTCATGCAGGCCTGTGATCAGTGGCAGCCGCAGCCTTCGCCGCAACCTTTGGAGAACACTTCGGATTCAGCAGGCACTGCACCGCGCTCGAGGCTTTTGCCGACGAAGCTGGTCACCACTTCGGCGATGCCGCGCAGCACGTCCTGGGCTTCGATGAAGCTGAGGATGGCGGTGTTGGCATCGCACTGGTCCTGAAGGTCGGTGAAGCGGCAGACTTCATCAGCGGTGGGCTCTTCGCCGTTGTGCTGTTTCTGGTGCAAGGCGCGGCCGAGCGTGGCCATCTCGCGGTAGAGCGAGACTGCCGATTCGTTGGCGAGGAAGGCTTCCGCTTTTTCGCGGGCATTTTTCACGTCGCTGTCGGCCACGAGGGTTTCGCACAGTTCGACGATCTTGGATTTGATTTGGGGGGAGGCGTTCATGGGGGAGGCGAGATTATAGGGGAAACGCCTTTGAACAGGAAAAAGTCAGACTTTTTCACCATGCCCGTGCCGTGGCGAGATTGCGTTTGAAGCCCTCGCGCACCAGAGAGAGGTCGGAATCCATGGCGATCCAGGTGAAGCCGAGGGCTTTGAGCTTTTCCTTGTCATCGGCATGGCGAACGAGGATGCCGCAGCCTTTGCCGTGGTCTTTGGCGGCTTGGACGATGCTGTTGATGCAGTCGTCGTAGCTGCGGGGAGATTGCTGCGCCTTGAGGTCGAAGGACAGATCGGCGGGACCGATGAAGAGTGCGTCGATGCCTTCCACGGCGGCGATTTGAGCTGCATTTTCCACCGCTTCGGCGGTTTCGATCTGGGCGAGGATGATGGGCTTGGGCATGGCACCGTCTGGAAGACGCATGCCATAGCCGTAGGCACGCACGGTGCGGGAAACGCCACGATGGCCCTGAGGTGGGTAATACGCTGCATCAGCGCAGTGGCGCGCTTCCGCTGCGGTGTTCACATGGGGCACCATGATGCCGTCCGCGCCCCAATCGAGCACGCGGGCGATTAGATCTGGATGCGGTGCGCTAACGCGCACGATGGCAAGGGTGTCGCTGCCCCGGAGGGCGCGCAGTTGATTCGGCAGCGCTGCTTCGGATTCGCAGCCGTGCTCGAGGTCGATCAAAACCCAGTCGAAGCCGCATTCGGCAGCTAGTTCAGTGACGGCAGGAGAGCCGATGGAGAGAAAGGTGCCGATGTGGGTTTTCATGGATGGAGAATGTCGATGCTGTTGGAATTGCGCAAGCCCTGCAAGGCGAGGTTCAGGCGTGAACGGGTGAAGTCGCGCAGAGACTGGCCGGAGGTGCCGGATGAGATGAGAAAGAAGCCATCGTCACGGTCAAAGTAACCGGCGCCGACGCGGATCACGGCTTTGACGATCATGTTGCGCAGCAGGTGGAGCCAGAAGCGACGCAGATGGTCGGGAGGCAAGGTGCGGATGCTTTGATAGCCTTCGAAGGCACGACACAGAAACACATTGTCGTGGAAGCAGGCGAGGAGGGAGAGGTCGTCCATGGGCTCGCCGCTGATGGCGTCGTCGAAGTCAATGAAGGCGGCGATTTCGCCTTCGGTGCCGAGGATGTTCCAGAGGGCGAGGTCTTTGTGGACGAAGCAGCCGGTGTCGAGCTTGAGCAAGGAGCGGTGGTTTTCGATCTCGGCGAGGATTTCATCGCTCTGCGGCTGCGTGAGGAAGCCGCGCGTGACGAGGAAGGTGAGATGTTGATCGAGCCGAAGATGGAAGTAGTCGGCGTAAGTGGTGTGATAACCCTTGATAGATTCATCCAGGATGCCAAAACCCGGCAGGATGATCTGCTGCCACTGCGCCACAGCCGCGCCGATGCCAAAGGCGATGCGCGGCACATCAAGACGGCCTTGCTTGTGCCAGTGATTGAGATCGGGCGCAGAGATGCGCTCAAGCGCCTGCCAGGCGAAGGGGACGCGGGAGCGAGTGGCATCGCAGGCATAGACTCGTGGGGTGACCACTCCCGCCTCACTCACGCGCCCCAGCAATGCCGACTCCACGGCGAGCTGGCCGTCTTTTTCAGGACCGTTTTCGACGCGGATGAACATCGACTGTCCGGCTACCTTCGCAGTCCAGGTGAGATGATTGCCCTGGCCGATGCCTGTGTGCAGTTCAACGACCTGCGTGACGAAGTGCCGACGTAAAGCCTCGCCAAGCTGACGCTCGATTTCGGCATCGGGCGCGCCGCGCGTCTGAGTGCCATGAAACGCCGCAGGGCGGTCGCATTTCCAGTAGTAGATGTCGCGTCGGCTCATGTCAGGCATCCGGCTTGCGGCGCTTCCACCAGGAAGCGATGAAACCGCCGACGATGTTTTGCATCACACCACTGAAGACCGAGGCGGCAGCGGCGAGTGGCATGGTGGGAAAGTGCTCGCGGGCGAGCGCGGCTGCCATGCCGCCGTTTTGCATGCCCACCTCAATGCTGACTGTGCGAGCGATGGATTCAGGATAGCGCAGCACTTTGGGGATGATGTAGCCGACCACGAAGCCCACGACATGCAGCAGGAAGGCGGCGAGGGCCAGACGGCCAAAGTGGGTGGCGATGGCCTCGGCGCTGGCGGCAACAATGCCGCCGCTTACCAGCGTGAAGGCGAGCACAGCGACGGTGGGCCCGCAGGCGCCGATTTTGTCGGCGGTGCGCGGGCTCTTCCAGCGAATGAGGACACCGAGCACGACGGGAGCGACGGTGAGCTGCAATGCCGAGAGGCACAGGCCCCAGGCATCCACCGGCACGTATTTTCCGGCCAGTGCACTTGTCCACATGGGGGTGAAAAAGAAGGCCAGCAAGGTGGATGCCATGGTGAGCACCACGGAAAGCGCGACGTTCGCCCGGGCAAGGTAGCTTATCATGTTGGATGCCATGCCGCCGGGGCAGCTGGCCACGAGGATGATGCCCACCGCGAGTCCGGTCTCAAGGCTCAAGACCCTGGCAATGAGCCAGCCTATGAGAGGCATGACGGTGTATTGAGCGGCGAAGCCCAGGGCGACACATCCGGGCATGCGGGCGATGGCTTTGAAGTCAGCAAGGCTTAAGGTGAGCCCCATGCCGAGCATGGAGGCGGCGAGCGACCAGAAGATCCACGGCTTGTCGAACCACAGCATGGTCTGCGGCTTGTAGAATGCGATGATCGCGAGGCTGACGAGCCACACGGGATAGAGATTGTTAAACCAGTTGAAAAAGCGGGTCATATTTGGTGATACCAAGCGGGGGCGGTTGTGATCAAGGACGGATTTCGCGCAGCGCCGTTCCGGGACCGCTGATCAGCAACACCAGTTTCTTGAAATGCAGCTGTTCGCCCGCCTTGACCTCTCTGCGGTACAAGACCACGCGATTGATATCGCCAGGAAAGAGCTGCACCTCGGGTGCGTCCACCTTGATGAACCCGGCGCTTTCGAGCGCGGCTTCCTGGTTTGCGGCTTGGGGCCGTGGCGAAGGGGTGAGCGCGTAAAGAGTGCCCGGCTTGGTGACCTCGACGTCGATTTTCTCGATGCTTGTGCGGAGAAAAGGCAGGCCGCTGACCTGCTCAAACAAGGCCTCGATCACATACGGACGATCCGTGAAGAGCTTGACGCCCGGCTTCATCACGGCGGCCTCCTCCGGCGGGGGTGCGGGCCAGACGATGCGCTTTTGATCTGCCTGCGGCTCGAACTGGCCTACATCTTCGAGTTTGCCAAACATGATGCGTTCCTTGCGGCTCGCGTCTTTGTCGCCCTGAGTTACGACGAGCCAGATGACGCCGTCGTGCTCATGGAAGGTTGGGTATTGGAAGGACTTCGGAGACTCGAAGCGGTATTTGCGCTCCCATGTTTTGCCATCGCGCGAGACATCCACATTGAACACGCTGCGCCCAACGCCCTGGATGCGGGTGGACTCCTGCCAGCCGAGGTAGTAGATGCCGCCGAATTTGTCGAAGGTGGGTTTTGAGTTGGCACCATTCGGCACGATGGGCAGGGGCCTGCCGGTGCTCCAAGATTTGCCATCGGCGCTGGTGGTGAAGTGGTAATTGCCCTTGTCGTTGCGGCAGATCGCCATCCAGGTATCGTCGGGCAGACGATTCACGGCTGACTCGCTCAAAGCTTCTGCCTGCGGCTCGTTGAAGTGGCCGAGGACTTCAAAGGTGGCGAGATCATCGTGCACCAACGCCAGGGCGTTTTGTTTGCCGCTGAAGTTGTTCAGCGCGACGTAGGTCTTGCCGTCGAACTGCTTGAACGAGTCAAAGATGAAGAAGGATGAATCCGCGGCTTTTTTGGCAAAGCCTTGCGCTGCGGCGTCGGCATGAAAATACTGGGGCTGGAAGTCAAAGATGCCTGCTGCGGTCTTGAGCTTTGCCTTGTGGATCGTGGCTGCGAATTCGCCGGAGTTCAGATCGAAGTCGCGATACCACATCTGCGACTGCCGTTTGCCGGGGTCTTCGCTGGTGAAGTAGCAGCGCAGGGTGCTGGCATCCTTCTGCAGGATGCGCGGGACGAAGCAGGCACCCACGGGGAGAGTTTCGTTTTCGAAGCGCTGTTCGCTCTTGGCAAAGTCGATCACTTTTTCCAGCGCGAGGGTCTTGAGGTTCATGATGGAGAGCGTCGCGTAGATCTCCGGCCAGCCTGCATTCTCCCCTGCCCTGACATCATTGGATTCGGTGACGACGTAGGCCTTCTCGCCGATGCATACGAACTCGGCATCATGTGAGCCCTTCACTCTCGGGGCGGAGGTGTTGACGAGGCGCTGCATGACGATGTCTCCTGCCAGAGCCGGGTCCCACTTGGCGGGGAGGATCTGGGGCTTGTCGAGTTTGCTGATGGTTTGCTGCATGCTCACAGCACCGGAGATGTTTTTGCCCGCGAAGACGTCTTCTTCGCGAAACTTTGCGAGGAGGATGTCTCCATCGCCACCACGATCCCGATCATAGGTGATCCAGATGAGTCCGTCGCGGTCCTGCACGCCATCTGGGTAGGAGACACCTTTGCGTTCATCCAGCAGGAGGCCTTCGTTCCAGGTCAGGCCGTCGTCGGTGGAGATCTGCGCGGTGAGGTGGCTGCGGGTGCGACCGGTGAAGCCGTGGTGGTTCACCAGCAGCAGGTTGCCGGAAGCGAGGCGGCGGATGAAGAAGCGGGAGCCTGGATTTGGGATGGTGCTGGCTTTGGCCTCGGTCCAGGTGCGGCCTTTGTCTGACGAATGGCTTTCCCATAGGAAGCCGCCGCCGGTGCGGGTGAGCAGCCAGAGGCGGCCGTCTTTGAGTTCGGTGATCATGCACTCCAGCGCCCACTCGGGAGCCTTGAGAGCGCCGTGGAGCTTCCAGGTTTTGCCTTCGTCGGTGGAGATGCCGACGCCTTGAAGCTGCTTTGGCCCGGCGAACCACGAGTGGATGGGCTCGATTGCGTGCGTGACGGGCATGATCCATTCGCCGGAGGAGAGGACGGTAGGCTTGTTCATGCGGAAGGCGTAAGGGCCTTCGTAGCCGATGCGGAACTCGGGGCCGAAGACGGGCGGGATGGCATCGGGGGCGTCGCAGATGCGTGCGTGGACATCGTGCACGGCGCTGTCCTGGTTGCCGCGATTGAAGATGTACCAAAGACGGCCTTTGGGATCGATCCAGAGGGTGGGGTCAAAGCAACGAGTGCCGGCTGCGGGGGATGCCATGACCTGGGGTGAGGTGAAGGTCTTTGCGTGATCGTCGCTGTAGGCGAGAAGGACGATGTTTTCCGGGGAGGGTTCCTTGGGACCGCCGGTGAACCAAGAGGAGAAGACGCGGCCGTTGGCGGTGCGTTCGAGACCGGGGATGCCCTGCCATGTCTGGTGGCGCTGACCCAGGGGCTCGGCGGCACGGGCGCATGTGAACGCGAGAATGAGGGCGATGAGAAGGCGGAGCTGGAGGAAAGTCATCGGGCATAGCAACGTGTGCAGGGCGATGCATTTCAGCGCAGAATGAGGCCCTGGGGTGTTATGATAACATGCCTGCTCCTTTTCGGAAATCGCGGCCCATTTTGCGACCGCAGAAGGTTGGTTGCCACGCAGATCTCTCAACACAAACAAGGGTTGCCGCATCGAATCATGACACCGCCGCTATGAATGGATGGGCCGAGGTCCGGCAGCCGGAGCATCCGTCTTCCCAAAGCGCCAGATCAACGCAAGAATGGATGCGACGATCATGATGAGAAATCCCGCAGCGAGATACCAAGTGTCCTCTGCTGGCAGCCGAGGTGGCTGGAGATGATTGGCAAGCACGATCTGACGATTGAGCAGTGTCATCCAGATCAATTCAGCGGCGGCCAACCATTGCGCCCAGCTCTGCATGATGGCGCAGGCCTTGGGGTAGTTTTCGGGAGCGCGCCAGTAGTCGGGCCGGGGCACATTCAGCAGAGAAGATGGCAAAAACCGCATGAGCCAGATCAAGCACAGAATGAAAAAGGGAAGACCAAGGCCTGAGAGCAGCATCCAAAGACCGTGATCCTGGCGAGTCATCCAGCCGTTTGGTTTTCCTGCACGGTCGAAATGCGTGGCCAGCCTCTGCGGCAAGTCACCCAGCCAGATAAAATGGGTGATGACAAAGACGAGTGCAGCGAGCACCAAGGCGAACAGAGTGAAGCGACGTTTCATGAGGGCTCAAAGAAGCTTCAACAACTGGCCGAGGCCGATCTTTGACAGGACTTCAGCGATGAGCAGTCCGACAACGAAGCCTGCCACGGCCTTCCCGCCACGCACGTTGCAGCAGTGGGAGAAGGACTTCCACATGAGAGCCACCATCCACACCGTGCAGACGAGCATGGTGAGAGTGACCAATCCGAACACCGCCCCATCCATTCCCAAGGGAGGCAGAGCAAGCCTCGTGGGGTCGGCGGCCATTTTTTGCACCGACTTCAGCAACTGATCGGAGAAGCGGTGAAAGCCCGGAAGCAGACAAACCAAGCTGACGATGACGGTGGGCCAACGCGCCATAGCCTGAGTGCCCAGGAGATCGACGGCGCGGAAAGCGGTGCGCGAAATGATACGACCCACGATATAAAGCACCACGGCCAGCGAAAACCAGTCAAGCAGTCCTTCAGCCACAGAGAACCAAACCGGCAACTTAAGCCCCACATGGGCATCCAGCACACCATCGAAATGAAGCCCCTGCCCTGCGCCGATCAGGCCCGCCAGAAGAATGGCCGCGAGGCCGAGGGCCAGGGATGCCGCGCCTGCCACGCGGACAAAAGGGTGAAACAGGAATTGAGAAACGCGGTTGGTCTTGGGCGATGTCATGGGGTGTCCTCCTGAGGGAAGATTTTCAGTTTGGAGATCACGTCATCCAGACGATTGCGCACTGTCGGGTAGCTTATCTTCATGATCGAGGCCATCTCCTTGAGGCTGCCGCTGGCCTTCACGAACTCGCAAACAAAGGCCTGATCTTCCGGCGAAAGGGCCGTGAGTGCGGGCAAGGGATAGCGGCCTTCCACCTCGGTCCCGCAGTGCGCACAACCGAGTCTTTTCACGTCCAGCGAGTGTTCGCAGCTCGGGCATTGAACGGGAAAGCGTTTCATTTTTTAGACAATTAGTTTAACATTATTTATTTTTCAATCAATATTATTTACATTGATGGCAATTTTATATCTTGAGGTCGTTTGAAGGCGCATGCGCGGGACTCTAGCGCATGCTACTGATCAACTCATGACTCACGACATCCGCGACCTCGAACCCAAGCCCCTCTGGAACTGTTTTGCTGATCTTAATGCCGTGCCGAGGCCTTCCAAGCGGGAGGAGCGGGTGGTGGGGTTTGTGCTGGGATTCGCAGCGCGGCACGGACTGGAGGCACAGCTCGACAGTGCGGGAAATGTGATCGTCAAAAAGCCGGCGTCGGCAGACCGGCAGGAGAGCCCGCCGGTGATCATGCAGGCGCATCTGGACATGGTGCACAAGGCCGGAGACGGAGTGACATTTGATTTCGACAAGCAGGGAATCGACATGTGGGTGGATGGCGACTGGGTGAGGGCGCGTGGCACCACTCTGGGCGCGGACAATGGCCTTGGTGTGGCGGCGATCCTGGCGGTGCTGGCTGCGAAGGATCTTTCTCATCCGCCGATTGAGGCGCTCTTCACCCTGGATGAGGAGCAGGGCATGGGCGGGGCGCTGGGGCTGCAGCCTGGAATTCTGACAGGCAAGACGATGCTGAATCTGGACTCCGAAGAGGATGACACTTTTACCATTGGCTGCGCGGGAGGGATCGACACGCTGGGCAGTTTTGAATACACCGAAGTGGCTCATGAAGCGGCGACGACGGTCGTGAACATTCAGATCTCGGGATTACGCGGCGGGCATTCTGGGCTGCAGATCCATGAAGGACGTGCGAACGCGAACAAACTCATGGCGCGACTGCTCAGCGCGTGTGGCGAGGATGTGGTGGCGCTTTCGACGATGCGTGGAGGCAGTGCACGAAACGCCATTCCGGCGCAGTGCGTGGCGCAGGTGGTGGTCCTGGATGAGGCGCGATTTGTGGAAAGCTTCGAGAGAGAGGCGGCGGGCATTCGTGAGGAGTTTCGCCTGATCGAACCGGGGCTGAGCATCGCCGCAACACCTGTGCAGGTGGAGGAGGGTGAGATTGGGGTCATGGGGGCGGAGCATCAGAAGTCGCTCGTCCTGGCCATGCAGGCCGTGGTGAACGGCGTCTATCGCATGAGTCCTGTGGTGGCCGGATTGGTGGAGGCGTCCTCCAATTTCTCCACGATCACACTGGGCAAAGGCAAGGCGGAGTGGAGCAGCCTACAGCGCAGTTCTGTGGAGTCGAGCAAGCTGGATGTGGCCCGTGCGTTCCGTGCGCCGTTTGAACTCATGGGGGCTCAGGTGCACTCTGGCGACCCGTATCCCGGCTGGAGTCCGAGTGCGGAGTCGCCGGTGCTGGAGAAGATGAAGAGGATCTATCGCGAGCTCTTTGGGCATGAGGTCCAGGTGGGCGCGTGCCATGCGGGGCTGGAGTGCGGAGTGATCTCGATGGCGTATCCGGGGCTGGACATGATTTCGTTTGGTCCGAACATTCATGAGGCGCATTCGGAGAAGGAGTGCGCGAGTGTGTCGTCGGTGCAGAAGTTCTGGAAGCTGCTGACGGCGACGCTGGCGGCTCTATAGCTCTGACTGCCGTTCAATACCATGCCGAGCACCTCCGCGCCCACGCTTAAAGACATCGCCCGTGCCACCGGGTTTTCATTGATGACGGTGTCGCGGGTGCTGCGGGGTGCGCCGAAGGTTTCCGCTGAAAAGCGTGAGCTGGTGCTGAAGGAGGCGAAGCGGCTGAACTACCAGCCGGACCCGCACCTGGCGCGGATGATGCAGGTGGTACGCGGCAAGAAACAGCAGCGGGTGAGGGCGGTGATTGCGGTGATACGTGAGCATGTGCCACAGGACGGGCTGCTGGGTCCTTCCTACCAGTATGTGCCAATCGATGACATTCGCAGTCGTGCACATGGACATGGCTATGCGGTGGAGGAGTTCTGGCTGGGCAAGGATGGACTGACGCCGAAGAGGCTGCAGAAGATCCTGCACGCGCGGGGCATTGAGGGCGTGATTGTTTCACCGCAGAGCATGCAGCTGCCGTGCAGCAAGATGGATTTTTCGCCGTTTGCGGCGGTGACCTTTGGCAATGCGATGAGCAGCCCGGCGCTGCACATGTGCGCGGGAAACATGACGCTGGGGATTCACATGGCGGCGGATCAGCTCAGTGGGCGTGGTTATAAGCGGATCGGCGTGGCGGTGACGAAGTGGATCGTGAACCGGTCGCAGTTTGGATATAGTGGCGGGTTGTTTCACTGGCAGCAGGACTTGGCGCCGAATGATCGTGTGCCGCTGCTGCTGTTTGAGAACAACGACATCAGCAAAGGATTTGAGGCTTTTGCGAAATGGATGCGGGAGCATGAGCCGGATGCGCTGATCACCTTTGACACGCACGTGCCGAGCTGGCTGCGGCGGCTGGGGCTGCGGGTGCCGGAGGACATCGGTTTTGTGGTGCACGACTGGACGCCGAGGATGCAGGAGTTTGCGGGCATTTATCAACAGCGGGAGCATCTGGCGGCGGCGGCGGTTGATTTGATCGTGACGCAGCTTTCGCAGCATGAGCATGGGGTGCCGGCGGTGCCGCGGCAGATCATGATTCCGCCGAAGTGGGTGGACGGGCCGAGTGTGAAGGCGGTGGGAGAATAGCGACTCCACTCAGCAGGCGCAGATTATTTGTGCATCTGGGGGGATCTGTGAGCGCTGATCGACGGACAGGAGTGTCCATCGTACTAGATGCGCTGGCCCATGGATTTGAGTTTGGCTTCGCCTTCGCTCCAAGGTACATCGTGGGGCATGCGGCCGGAAGTGGCGGCGAGAGCGGCGATGACACCGGCTCCTTCGCCCATACCGACAGAATTGCCTGTGACGCGGTAGCTCGCATGGGCGATGAAGTCGCCGCTGATGCAGCGCCCGGCCATCATGAGGCCGTCGACTTCCTTCGCGATCAAAGCGCGCAGGGGGATGTCGTAAGGCTTCACCTTGATGCCGGTGGCATGCGTCGCCGCTTTTTTATTGTGATCCGCAGTCGTGGCGTGGATGTCCACGCCGAAGGTGGCACGCACGACAGCATCGTCATAGCGTGCGCCTTTGATGAGGTCTTCCTTGTTCACGAGGTAGCGACCGACGATGCGGCGGCCGTCGCGCACACCGATTTGTTCGGCGGTGGCGACAATCTGGATGCCCTCCCAAGGGCCGCCGAGGCTGCGCAGGCCATTGACCATGAGGTTCATTTCGGCACGGGCGCGTACGGTGGCGGCGGTGATTTCGGCGGCGTCCCAGGGCTTGATGCCGAACTCCTGATTCATCATGGCGAAGACCAGGTTCCCGCTCACATGCCAGAGCGTGGCACCTGCGTAGGAGGGGAAATGGCCTGTTTTTACGATGGCGTCCTTGATGCGTTTTTTCTTTTCGCCGTCGGTGTTTTCGCCGGGGTTTGGCTGGCCGAAGCGGACGAATTCGCGGAGTTGCTCGACGTCTTTGACAACAAGAAGCGCATTGAGGGAGAGTGGCTGGCAGGGGCACTCATTGGCTTCGCCGATCTCAAAGGAGCAGCCCGCCTGGAAGCCGAGGTCGCCATCGCCGGTGGTGTCGATGAACACGGGGGCCTTCCATGCCTGACGGCCGGATTTGCACTCTGTGACGATGGTGGTGAGGCGCCTGCCTTCGCGAAAGGCGGCGCAGACTTTGGTGTGGTATTGGAATTTCACTCCGGCTTCGACGCAAAGCTCTTCGAGAAGGAGTTTCAAGGCTTCGGGGTCGTAGCAGAAGCGGCTGGTGCTGGTGGAGTTTGCGCGGGCGCCGCGGGCATCGAGCTTGTCGCGCAGCTCCTTGGCGAAGCCGGGTTTGTTGAAGTCGAGGAAGTAGCCGAGGAGGCCTGCGGTCCAGATGCCGCCGAGGCAGCCGCGCCATTCGAACAAACGCACCTTGGCGCCTGCGCGTGCGGCGGTGATGGCTGCTGTGACGCCGGCGGGTCCGGCGCCGCAGACGATGACGTCGGCATCATTGGCCAGGGGAATTTCGTGGGCGGGTTCGGTAAACGTTTCCTCCTTCGCAGGAGCGATGTCTGCCGCCATGAGCGGGCTCTGGCTGACCGCGCCACCAGCGAGTGCGGCGTGAAGGAAATGACGACGGGAAACGGGGGCGGGCTTCATGGGAGCACTATCACGAAGAGGCCGGCATGGAGCTATCAAAAGAATTGCCTCTGACTGGGCCCTGAGATCAGCGTACAAAAATGAACTGCTGGGTGTTGATCAGAGCAAAGACGAGGTCGTCGATATTCAGACCAGACTGTTCTGCATTGGTCCATGCGGCTTTCTCAGAGGCGGTCGGCTCGCGTGAGAGCAGGGTCTGATAAACCGCCCTGAGCTGTTCGTCCGGATACTTGGCGGCATTCAAATTGAGTCTGAGCTGCGTGTGCGGTTTGAGAATGCTTTGAAACAATTCGCTGTTCATCAAGACGAGGGCCTGGAGCATGCTGGCGTCGGAGTTGGCGTTGTCGATGATGTCGCGGTCGCTCTGGCCGAACTCACGGAGGTAGTGGCCGCGTGGGGCGGGTGATTCGAGGTCCGCCGCACGGGGCCAGTCTTTGGCGTGGGCGCGGCGGGAGGTGAGGTAGGCGTCGGTGTCGGTGATGCCGAGGCGTTTGATCTCACTGCGGAAGAGGGACTCGCGAGCCTGCTCGGCGGCTTTTTCTTCGCGGGGGATGGCTTGATCGATGTCGTAGCCGGGAATGTCGATGTAGGCGCGATTTTGGCCGGCTTTTTTGAGTTCTTCTAGCGTGGGCGGTTTCACCGGAATGGGAGGTGGGGCGGGCTTGCCGGTTTTGTTTGTGTACAAGCGGGCGACAGCGGGGACGACGACGTAGTCGTGGATGCCGGTGCGTGCGACGAATTCAAGGGAACGGATTTCCAGATTGAGCTTTTCGATCAGGGGTTTGTCCTTGGCCTTCTGAGCGGCGGTGTATTGGTCCCGCAGTACTTTGGAACGTGCGGCGATGCGCTCGTAGCCTTCGGAGGCTTTGGCGGCGCCGGCGAAGATTTCCTGGGAGGTGAGGAGATCGAGGGCATCGCTGAGCTTGCCGCGATAGACGATTTTTTGGGCCATCTCGCTGTCGATGCCCTGGCGGCGTGGCAGATCAGGTATGGGATGAATGAGGGTGACGAAGGAGTCGTAGATCTGCTCGGCGGTCATGCGGCGAAGCAGGGGGCCGGTGAAGTGGCAGACTTCGCCAGGGAGGAGTTCGGCGCGGGTGACTTCGTTTTGATAGGCCTGGGTGTTGTAGAGTGCGCGCTGGCAGGCTTTCAAATCGTAGCGGCAGTCGCGCATGAACTGCTCAAGGTGCTTCATCAGCGCGGGATTGGAGGCGACGGTGGTGTCGAGGATTTCATCGACGGGTTCGATGAGGCCTGCGCCGAAGACTTTTTTCCAGAGGCGGTTGGCGATGACGGTGGTGAAGCGTGGGTTTTCAGGGGAGGTCAGCCAGTCGGCGAAGGCTGCGGTTGTCTCGCCGGTGGGCTCGCACTTCACGGATTTGCCGAGCATGGTCGAAGGTGCGATGACGTCCTTGGGTTTGGCGTCGGTGTATTGGTAGTCGTGCGGCAGCTTGAGCTGGCGGGTGGGAAGGGCCTGGACTTTGCTGTAGCGGACGAAGTCGCCGAGGTTTTCGAAGACGCGGCCCATGTTGCGGGTGGCGCCTTCCATCTCCGGCTTTTTTCTGGCCTGCACCATCAGCTCGATAGCGCCCTTCTGCTGGGCGATGCCCGTGAAGTTGGTCTCCAGGGGGTAGGTGAAGGCGGCCATCTGGTAGAACTGCATCTGCGTCCATTTGTCGAAGGGATGATTGTGGCATTGGGCGCATTCGATGCGGGTGCCTAGAAAGACGCGGGTGGTGTTGGCGAGGTTTTCCAGCGGCATGCCGATGTCGCGCATGTAGTAGCCGATGGCGGGATTGTCCCACACCTTGCCTTGGGCGGTGAGGAGTTCGCGCACGAACGCGTCATAGGGCATGTTTTCGCGGATGCGCCGCTTGACGTGCTCGAGGTAGGGCTTGGAGGTCATGTCCCCTTGCCCGCCGTTGGAGCGGGTCTGGACGCGGAGGAGGTCGGCCCAGAAATGGAACATGCGCTGGTTGTAGCCGTCGCTGGCGAGGAGTTGGTCGATCAGCTTCGAGCGCTTGTCTTTGTCGGTGCTGGTGAGGAAGGACTGGGCTTCTTGAAGAGTGGGGATGCGGCCGATGATGTCGAGGTAGAGGCGACGGACGAGGGTTTCGTCGTTGGCGGGAGGATTGGCGGCGAGCTTGTGCTGCTGCCAGTCTTTGACGAGGAGGGCGTCGATCTGCTGGGAGGGAGTGCCTGCATGCAGCGACACAGCGGCGCCAAACAGTGTGAGACACAGGAGGGTGCGGACCTGAGATTTCATGAGAATGCGACACCAACGGGCGGAGAGCGGAGGTTCTACTGGGATTCTGGCGCGGGGGAGGACGCGAGGAGAGGGAGGTTCTTTTGCAGGCGATGGGATCATTTCAAAGGCTCCAGGTGGCTGGCGGCGGCCCACTCGTTGATGATTTGCATGACATGGTGTCCGGGTTGTGTGTTGCGTGGGGCTTTGATCTGCGTGATGACCCGTGTGGCCTGCTCCACCTCAATGGTCGCCATTGAAAGCGCCTCCACCACGGCCTTTTCCCGCTTCAGAAAACGGACGCTGAAGATGGCGGACCTGCCGCTGCGGCAGCGGCCGGTGTAGCCGGACACGCAATGCCGCATGGCCCGCCCCTCAGCCGTGAGGGCCTCCGTGGTACACAGCTCGTCCACACGCCACGTGGGACGGCCGTCCACCCATCCGCTGCGGCTTTCAAAAGGAATGCCACCCAGCATGGGTCGCCAGCGCCTGGCGGCGAGACGCAGCAGTTCCGCACTCCCGGCTGCAGAGCGCACCTGCTCCTCGGTGAGGTCATGCCCTCCTTCCCGCATGAGTCCGGTGACAAACTTCACCGCGTGGCGCATGAGCGCGAACAATGGAAGGCGCAGCAGCTGCTCCGCCTGCGCACGCCCCTGATGTGTATCGATGGTGTGCAAGGCGTCCACTACCAGCGGGAAATGAGCGGCAACAGGGGTCTCGGCTGCAGCGGCTGCGAATTTCTCCACGAGCCGCGATCCCAGAGCATGCCAGCCAAGGGTTTGAAACACACGATGCGTCTGCACCGCGTCCCGCAGCGCAAGCGGCGCGCCTGCCGCATCGAGTTCGGCGCGCCAGACGGCGGAGGCGAGGCTGGCAGCCTCGCCGTCATTGAGCGCGGCATGCAGCACACGGCTGGTAATGCTTCTGGGAAAGCCGGGCACATCCTTCATGGAACGGCCCTGAGCCACCGCAATCCAGCAGTCGCGGTCAAAATGCTCCGGCTGGCCGAAGACGTGCCACGCGGAGTCGAGAAACTCGGGCACCGGATACAGGGCCAGCAGGTGGCGCAGGAAGGAGGTCCACTGAACGCGGGCGTGCTGTGCAGGATCCGGCTGCCAGTCTTCCGGCTGACGCACCCAGGACGGCGCATAGGCGGCGAGGCGGACCATGGCGGGCGCGATGCCAAGCTCCTTGGGATGCAGGTCAAACAAGACACGGCTGCGGACCTCCAGCACGGTGAGGAGGCGCGGGCCGAGAACCCGCCAGTTAGGCACGCCTATTACGCGGCGGCTGCGGGCGGCGGCATGGCAGTGCTGGCGAAAGCAGTTGTTACGAAGGCGGCGCGCCGTCCAGGCGCGTCCGGAAAAGACCGCCGGCATGACCGGGGCCTGCGGGCGCGCGGCGGCGCGCCCATGATGCAAGTTCATGATTCTGAAAAGGGATGGGGTCTGGCTTGATCGACCCGCGCAGGCACGCGCCTAGATGACGGCAAACGCGACGGGTGCGGATACGATGGTTTGTTTTCCCCGGCGTCGTGGCCGGGGCTTCAAACGATCCGAGGGATCAAGCGAAGGGAGACAGAATCATGCGAGCAGAGTAACGGCGTCCCGCAGGATTTCCAGCGGAAGTGTGGAGAAAGTGTTTTGCGAGTGTTGAATTTTCAGCGAAGGGGCAAGACATAGATACCATGAGATATTATTTTCACTCATGGGGGACGGATCAGTGAAAATGTGCACGGTATTATGCCAGGTGGCAGAGAAGAGCGTCGGGTGGTGCGATGCGCTATGACGTGGCGCGGGATGGTGAGACGCTGCGTCGTTGAAAAGCAGTCTTCATGGCGGCATCGCGAAGACGCTTCGCAGCTCCCGTCTTTACAGGCCCCAAGAACGGCGCAGCTTTTTGATCGCCTGCGATGCCGCAGACCCGAAACTTCGGCCCCGACACAGCGGGGCCCTACCAGCCCTCCCGCATGCGCTATGCCATGCGGACCCGTTTGCATCTGCTCGTGGAATCATTCCCTGCCCTTGGCTTTTTTGAGCTTCTTTTTTGCCTTCTTTTCGGCCGACTTTTCAGCGCCAGCTGCGGGGTTGTTGACGGTGGGGAGATGTTTGGCGAGTTCGGCTTTGGTGCCGGCGTATTGGGGGTCTTTGGCGAGGTTGGTCCATTCGTAGGGGTCGATGGACTCGTTGTAGAGTTCTTCATCGCCGTTGGCGTAATGGATGTAGCGCCAGCCTTCGGTGCGGACGGCGTGGTTGTTGCGGCCAAAGGTGGTGATGGCGGGGGTGTCCCAGGTGGAGGTGGCGTCTGCGAGGAGGGGCTTGATGCTTTTGCCTTCGAGGTGCGCGGGTGCGGGCAGGCCGCAGATGTCTGTGAGGGTGGGGAAGACGGAGGTGAAATCGACGGTGCGCTCGCAGATGCTGTCGGGCTTGGTGAGGCCGGGGACGACCCAGATGAGGGGGGCGCGGGTGGCTTCTTCCCAGAGGGCGAATTTGCGCCAGTGGTCTTTTTCGCCGAGGTGCCAGCCGTGATCGCCCCAGAAGACGATGGCGGTGTTGGCCTTGTGCGGGCTTTTGTCATAGGCCTCCATGAGGCGGCCGATGAGCATGTCTGTGTAACTGACGGCGGCGAGGTAGCCTTGGATCGCCTCTTTCCAGCGGCCGCTTTTGATCATCTCGGCGTGGTCGCCGTCGGGCTTGGCCATTTTGATCCCCGAAGGTGGCACGTCGGCGAGATCATCCTTCTTGTAGGGCGGCAGCTCGATCTTGTCGAGCGGGTGCATGTCGTAGTACTTCTTGGGGACGTTCCAGGGCATGTGTGGCTTGTGGATGCCGCAGGCGAGGAAGAAGGGCTTGTCCTGAGGCTTGCCAAGCTGGTCGATGCAGTAGTTCACGATGCGCCAGTCGTTGAGCTCTTCGTCCTTGCAGTCGAGCGGGGCGAACTTGATGCCGCCGACGCCGTCGCTCTGGTCTTTGGGGACTTTGGGCATGCCGCCTTCGTTTTCCAAGTAGTCGTCCCAGTCTTCGCGGCGCTTGTAGCTTTCGTGGTAAATTTTTCCTGCCCCGCAGACGAAGTAGCCGCCCTGGCGGAAGGCGTGGGTGAGGGTCTTCTCTTCGGGAATGACGGGACGCCAGTCTTCGTTGTTGTCATACACGCCGGTCTGGCCAGGACGCATGCCGCTCATGAGCGAAGCACGGGAGGGATTGCACACGGGCGCGGAACAGTAACTGCGCGTAAAGCGCACGCCACGCGCGGCGAGCTTGTCGATGTTGGGTGTGATCGACTGCTTGTTGCGGCCGAGGTAGCCGACCCAATGGTTGAGGTCATCGATGGAGATGAACAGAACGTTCGGCTTGTCAGCGGCCGGGGCCGTGACGGCGAGCAGCAAAAGAGCAAGGAGGAGGCGCATGGTGGCCGCTGAAACGCAGGCCACGCATGCGTCTTGCGCTCACTTCAGCGCTTCATAGGCCGTGAGTGTCGGCTCAATAGCTTTCAGGGCCGTGGCCCAGAATTCGGGCTGGGTGATGTCTTCGCCGAGGCTTCGTTTCACCACTTCTTCGCAGGTCGCGCTGCCGGTCATGGAGAGGAAGGCCTCGTAGCGTGGCAGGAAGGACGGGCCTTCGGCTTTGAAACGCGCAAACAGGGCCTGGCTCAGCAGGTAGCCGAAGACGTAGGGGAAATTGTAGAAGGAGACGCCGGTGATGAAGAAATGCATTTTGTAGGCCCAGAACATGGGGTCGGTGCCGTCTTCGAGCAGGGTGTCTCCGTAGAGCTTGCGCTGCGCTTCGCTCATGAGCGCGCTGAGCCGGCTCACGCTCACCTCGCCGCTGGCGCGTTCGGTGTAGAAGGCCTTTTCGAACTCGTAGCGCATGGGGATGTTGATGAGGTAGGCATGAGCCCGCAGCATCTCCTGATCCAGCAGGTAGGCCTTCGTGGCCTCGGTGATGCCGGGATTGTTCATGAGGCCGTTGAGCAGGATCATCTCGCCAAAATTCGAGGCCGTTTCAGCGAGCGTCATCGGGTAGTTTGCCGCCAAGGTGCGCGCGGGGCGCAGGACACAGGAATGCCAGGCATGGCCGACTTCATGGGCAAGCGTGACCATATCATGCACGGTGCGGTGGAAGGTCATGTAAACACGTTCTTCGCGCTTGAGCTGGGAACCGGTGCAAAATGCGCCGGGGCGTTTGCCCGCGCGGGGCTGCGCCTCGATCCAACGCTTTGCGAGCATCTCGCGGAAGTATTCGCCGAGCTGCGGGTAGGCTGCGCTGAAGGCGTGATCGACTGTGTTGCAGGCTTCGTCCCAGGTGAGTTCTTTTTCATCCGGAGCGGCGATTTGCGGGGCTTCGAGATCGAAGTAGTGCAAGGCGGAGGTGCCCTGCAGCTTTGCGGCTTTGCGCAAGGCACGGCGCGGCAGTTCGATGTGAGCATGGATGGCCTCCATCATTGCATCGAGAGATTTGCGGCTCATTGCGCCATCGAACAACGGAGTGTCGAGGAAGTGAGGCAGGCCACGGCGACCGTAGAGGCTGAGGCGCGTGCCCGCGATGCCGTTCAAACCGGCGGCGAGTGTCACGGCGTTATCATTCCATGGCTTCTGTCCGTCGTTGAAAGCGGCCTCGCGCAATTTGCGGTCGGGTTCAGACATCAGCGCACGACGGCGTGACATCGGCACGATTTCCTTGTGACCGTCCGGGAAGGTCATTTCGAATTCCATCTTGCCGGTGAGGGTGTCGTAGAGACGGCCCCAGGCATGCAGGCCGTTCACATTGAGGTCAGCGGCGAGGGCTTCCATTTCCGACTTCATCTGGTGCTGACCTTCGTACCGCATGCGCTGGACCGCGTGCTCGGCGTTTTTCAAGGAGGGATCGGCGAGGAGAAGGGAGAATGCCGCATCGCTCAAGGCAGCAAGTGCAGCGCGCAGAGAGGCCATCAGCTTGGTGCTTTCAGCCTCGAGCGTGGAGATCCAAGCCTCGTCGGCCTTCACGGCTTCGTCGTTTGCATCATCTGCGGAAAGGCATCCGAGGTAGGCTGAGAGATGGCCGAGGCGCTCGCTCAGAGATTCCAGGGAATTGATCACGCGAACGAATTCAAACGTGTCTCCTGCGAGCGAAGCGGCCTGCGTCTTGAGCGCCTCGACATCGGTCACAAGGGCGGTTTTGAAGTCGGTGTAGTCAGGATTGCCAAAGCCGGAGAACCAGGATTGGAGGGACCAGCGGTCAGGAGAGAGGGGGGAGGCGGAAGACATGTGCATTGAATACGAGGGAGTGTGTCTGGCGCAAGCAAAGTAGCCATCTTGCTCCGCAAGATGAGCTGAGAGCATACGCAGAGAGGAAGGGGTTTTTTAATTTGAGAGCTGGGGGGTGTTGGCGGGAGCGCTGGGCTCCTCTCGCGGAGCGAGAGGGCTACTGTACGGAGTTCCAGACTCGGGCTTGCTCGGGGAGGAGGTGTGCTTTTGCGGGATTTTGAGTGATGTAGTCACACAACCGTCGAAACTGATGCTCGTGGCGGACGAGGTGGTCGAAGGCGTCCTGCTGCCAGAAGCGTCCCTCAGTACCGAGGCGGCGATTGATTTCGCGGCTGGTGAAGTGCTTCCAAGAGTCGCATTGTGCGAGCATGGCTTCTTTGTTGGGAAAAGCAGCGAGGAGATGCACGTGATTTGGCATGATGACGAAACGGAGCATCTCATAACGGTCGCCATTGAAATGCAGGAGGCTGTTTTGAACCATGTCCGCGATCTCAGACCGACCCAGCACGCATGCGCCGTGGCAGGCGTCGAGTTCATCATGCCAGAGGGTGGTGAAGTGGTCGTGGAATTCGAGCATTTGATCTGGAGGCAGATTCTGCACCCGCGACTTCCAGTCTTTCTGAGTGGGATCAATGTCATGGGCCATTAGCCAGCGATTTCGGTCGGCGCGCCAGTGTTCAATGACGTCCTTCGGCATTGAATCGAGGGTGCGCCAGGTGATGAAGACCACGGCTCCGTCTTGGGACCAATGCGGGAGCTTGCGCTGGGTGATGAGCAGTTCGTCGGTGGGATCGAAGAAGCGCATGATGGCGCGAGTGTAGCAGGACTGTGCAAGGGCACAAGCACAGTGGCCATCTTGCGGAGCCAGATGAGTTGAGGGCTTACGCAGGCATCGAGAGTTTGTGAAATTCGGATGTTTGTTGTGCTGGCGGGAGCGCCGGGCTCCTCTCGCGGAGCGAGAGGGCTACTATCGGCTGACTCGGCCGGCGCTGTCACCCTGCATGAGGGATTCGATTTCGGCGCGGGTGCTGTAGTTGTAGTCTCCCTCAATGGAATGAGCGAGGCAGCCGGCGGCGGTGGCGAAGGCGATGGCTGTTTGCGGAACGGAATTTTGGAGGAATGAAAAAACGAGGCCGGCGGTGAAGGCGTCTCCGGCGCCGAGACGATCAATGAGCTGCGTGATGGTGTAACGCGGCGCGGTGTGCAGGGTGTCAGTTGCGGATTCGTAAAGAGCACCGCTGAAGCATTGAGCGGAGGAGGTGCTGCCATCGCGCAGGGTGAGGGCGGCGTGGGTGAGATTGGGGAATTCGGCGACGATCTGCCGTGCCAAAGCACGCAGATCTCCGCTTTGCTCGATGCCCAGCATGGCGGTGGCATCGCTGATGCCGCCGACGAAGACATGCACGAAAGGCAGGATGGATTTCATGGTGCGCGTGGCGAGATCGCGGGCGGTGTGGGGAGGGTCCCAGTGCCAGAGTTTGGTGCGGTAGTTCATGTCGCACACGACCTGGATCTGACGGCGGGCGGCTTCCTGCAGGGCGATGTGAGCGAGTTCGGCTGCGTTGAGTGAGATGGCGGGAGTGATGCCGGAGATGACGAACCATTCGCAACCGGTGAAGATGGAGTCCCAGTCGTAGGCGGAGGCGGGTGTGATGGCGACAGCGGAGCCGTCGCGATCATAGATGACATTGCCGCCGCGTTGATTCGCGCCGTGTTCGAGGAAGAAGGTGCCGAGGCGGCCTTTATCGGTGCGCAGGATGTGTTTTGTTTCGACACCCAGGCAGCGCAGATCCGCGATGCAGGCATCTGCGATGGCATTCATGGGCAGGGCGGTGACAAAGGCCGCATCGATGCCGAGATACGCGAGCGAGGCTGCAATGCTGGCCTCGGCTCCGGCAAAGGTGGCCTGCAGGCTTCCCGGCATCGACTGCTGGAAACGCGTGAAACCCGGCGTGGCTAGGCGAAGCATGACTTCGCCCAAGGTGACGACTCGACTCATGGGCGGACCTGCTTGACGATGTCCGTGGCTTCACGCGCCAGGGCGGTGATGACTTCCCATCCGCCCTTGGCGATGAGCTCCTTCGGCGCGAGCCATGAGCCACCGAGCGCGAGCACGGCGGGCTCACGCAGGTAGTGCGCTGCATTTCCCGCGCCCACGCCACCCAGGGGGATGAACTGAACCCCGAGATGCATGAACGGGGCCATGATGCTGCGCAAGTAGCTCAGACCGCCGCACGGCTCCGAAGGGAAGAATTTGAGGACTCGGCAGCCGGCTTCGATGGCGAGCTCAATGTCCGTGGGTGTGCAGACACCGGGCGCGAACGGAAGGCCAATACGAACGGCCTCGGCCACGACACGTGGGTTCATGCCGGGGGCCACACCGAAACTCGCACCCGCCTCTTTGGCATCGTTCACCTGCTGCGGAGTCAGGATGGTGCCCACACCGACTGTGATTTCCGGCACCTCGGCCCGGATGCGCCGCAGTGATTCCAGCGCTGCGCCGGTGCGCAGGGTAAGCTCGATGCCATTCACGCCGCCAGCGAGCAGAGCCCGCGCAAGCGGGACGGCATCCTCCACACGATCGATCATTAAAACGGCGATCACCCCGCTCTGGTGAAGCTGCAGGCGGAGATTGTCAGGAAAGGCGGTGTTCATGGCGGGAAGCAGGAGGGGATAAGTCGATTTGCAACCTCCATGTACACATGGAGAAGGACTGTTTGTGCAAGGCAGATGCTGCAAGGAGCGGGAGAATGGCACTTCTCCTGCTTTCCAGTCCTTCCACCCGCCATGACTCCAGCCCCTTTCGATACGAGCATCCCCACGCTCGGACCCTGCACGATTCATTCGCCTTTGCACCGCATTGGCGGAGTGGAGGCGCCCTTCAAAAATGACGCTGTTGACCGCATCCTTTACCACAGCCATCTGCTGGAAGACGGGCGTGATGTCTCCACCCCGAGTTATGAAGAGGCGGGAGCGCGGGAGATGATCTACTTTGATCCGGCGAAGACGACGGTGGGCATTGTGACCTGCGGTGGCCTCTGCCCGGGGCTGAACGACATCATCCGAGGCATTGTGAACCGCTGCCACCAGCAGTATGGCGTGGCACGCACCTACGGCTTCCGCTACGGGTACGAGGGCCTCGTACAGCGCTACGGACACACGCCGCTGCTGCTGCGCCCGTCTTCCGTGGAGCAGGGTCATCACTTTGGGGGCACCATGCTCGGCAGTTCACGAGGACAGCAGGACATCGGCGAGATGGTGGACACACTGGAGGACATGAAGGTGGATATTCTGTTTGTGATCGGCGGGGATGGCACGCTGCGCGGCGCGGCGGAGATCGTGAAGGAAATTCAGCGGCGCGGGCTGAAAAAGGCGGTTGTGGGCATACCGAAGACCATCGACAACGACATCCGCTTCCTCGACAAGAGCTTTGGCTTTGAAACTGCCTTCGCCGCAGCGGTGCAGGCGGTGAACTGTGCCTACGTGGAAGCTACGGGAGCGGTGAACGGCGTGGGACTGGTGAAGCTCATGGGGCGTGATTCCGGCTTCATCTCCTGCTATGCCGCCCTTGCAGGCAGCAACGTGGATTTCGTGCTTATTCCCGAGGTGCCGTTTGAACTGGAAGGCGAAGGCGGGCTTCTGGAATGTCTGCGGCATCGGCTGGCAAAGCGCGGGAGTGCCGTGATCGTGGTGGCGGAAGGGGCCGGGCAGCATCTCATGCAGACCGACGGGGCCACCGATGCCAGCGGCAACAAGCGCTACGGCGACATCGGCCCCTTTTTGAAAGACCGCATCAACGCCTTCTTCAAAGGACGAAAGACCGAGGTGAATCTGAAGTACATCGACCCGAGCTACATCGTGCGCAGCGTGCCTGCCAATGCACAGGACAACGTGTACTGCTCACGCCTTTCGCAAAGCGCCGTGCATGCGGCGATGGCCGGCAAGACCGGCATGCTGGTGGGCCGCTGGCATGGCTCATTTGTACATCTGCCGCTGGACCTCGTCATTCATGGTCGACGCAAGGTCGATCCCACGCAGGAGCTTTGGCACAGCGTGCTGGAATGCACGGGGCAGCCGATGGTGATGAAGTGAGGTGAAGCAGCCGTGAGGCTCTGCAAGTTGAGTTGAGAGTGGTCGCGGCGAGTTTTCGAATTTGAGGGTGGCGAATGTGGCGGAAGCGCTGTGCTCATCTCGGCGGAGCGAGATGGCTACTTTTGAAGCTGCTGCATGGCCTTGGCGTACCGTTTGCCGAATTCGCGCAGCGAAGGCGTGTCGAAATGGACGCCGTCGCCTTTGTCCTTGAGGCCGGTGGAGTCCACGACGGCGGTCTTGGGCACGGTTTGAGGAATGGCAACGATTTGTTCATTCACCAAGGGCCAGAAGCTGGGGGTGCCCTGACGGGTGGTGGGGGAGAGGAATTCGCCGAGCTTGCCTACCACAAAGGGCAGCTCGCCTGCGCCGAGATCGGCGCGGAGATCGGTGATCATTTGACTCAAGCGCACGCCGTAGCTGCGGGCGGTTTCCTCCCTGCCAGAGTCGCCTTCGCCCTGATGCCAGAGGATGCCTTTGAGAGTGCCATCTTTCATGGCGAGGCGGGCGCGCACGAGAGCCTGCTCGTAGAGGTCGCCGCCTTTCTGCCAGCGTTGCAACGGGGTGCCGCCGACGGCGCAGGGGATGAGGCCGACGGTGATTTCCTTGTCTGCGTCCGCCATGGCGCGTGCAAAGCTGGTGCCGAGGCCGACTCCCGCGGCAGCAGGCTTGTCGGTGTGAAGGGGATCGACGCCCGGTGCCCAAGCATTGCGCTGGGAGAATTTCAGCAGGCGCAGCTTTGAGACAGTCTGCGTGGCATCCAAGACACCGCGTCCGGCCATGTTTGACTGGCCGATGAGCAGGTAGAGGTGGAATTTCTCCTTTGGAGGCATGCTGGCGGCCACTTTCTCTTCGTCACGCAGATCGGGATGATTGCCATAGGCATGGCATTGATTCGTGATGATCTTGAGCTTCGCGTCCTTTGAGACGATTTTGCCTGCGCGGATGTCTTCCTCGCGGATGACACTGAGCATGATGGATTTTTCGCCCTGCATGTAGCGGCCCAAATCATAGGTGATGAAGATCCGGCCGTCCGGGGCCTGGGTGGCATCGGGATAGGAAACGCGGGTGCGCTCATCGAGCAGCAGTTTGTGCGGCCAGGTGCGGCCTTCGTCATCGGAAAGCCAGACGGTGATCTTCGCACGCCCGAAGCCGCCGGTTTTGTTGGGTGGTGCATCGTGGTATACGAGCATGAACGCGCCCGAGGCCAGCCTGCGCATGCAGGCCCGGGTGGAGGGGCCTTTTTCAAAGCCGGGCAAGGGCTGCACCTCCGACCAGGTGAGGCCACCATCAGTGGAAGTGCTTTCGACCAGACCGACGAGTGTGCGAATGACCATCCATAGGCTGCCGTCCTTGCGCTGGGCGATGGTGGCCTCGCTGAAATTGAGCAAATCCTTTGGCACATGGGTGCCGCCGAGCCATTTCCACGAAGCGCCTTCGTCAGTGGAGATCACCGTTCCTGTTTCATTGCCTGCCATCGCGTCACTCCACGCGGGTTTGCCATTCACGAAAAAGGGAGCCACCCAGGCGCCGTCGTTGCGGATGATGGGCTTGCCGAACAGGATGCCATCGGTCACGACCACGAAGGGCTCTGACCATTGCGGTGCCGCATTGCCGGGATCATCGGCGCGGATGGCAAAGGTGGCGCGGGTGGAGGGTGCTGCCTCCGTCTTCTGACTGTACTGGGCGTAGAAGATCCACAAACGTCCCTTCGGGTCGATCCACGGCAAGGGATCGCCGATGCGTGTGCCTGCGGGGCCCTGAATCGCGATGGGTTTGGACCATTTTTGTCCGACGTCGGCGCAGGTGGCCGACATCGCGTAGTTGCCAATGGCCCCTTCTCCAATGTCGCCCGTGTACCAGGTGGACCATAGGCGGCCGTTGCCGGCTCTTTCGATGCCGGGGATGCCCTGCCAGGAGCGTTTTGTTTCGTCATAGTCAGGACCGGGACTGGTGATGACTTTCGCGATGGGAAAGTCAGCGGCGGAAGCGACTGAAGCGGCGAGGAGGAGTGACAGCAGGAACTGGGAGAACATGGCTGGAGAACGTGGGCGTTTGAGCGGTCTTCCAGTGCATCAAGCTGCCATCGCCTGCGGAAGCGCTGAACTCCTCTCGCGGAGCGAGAGGGCTACTTTGCGGAAGGTTGCTGTGGCGGCAGCTTGGCGCTGTAGTGCACGGCGCGGTGGCGATTGTCATCAAAGGCGAAGTGGAGCCACTGGCCGTCTTTGCTGACGAAGCCGTCGGGGTAGTTCATGCGGCCTTTGGGGCCATCGACGGACTCCTGCTGGAGGACGCGCTGGTAAGGCCAGGTCTTCATGCCGTCAAAGCTGATCCAAAGGGCCATGGGGCTGCGGTGCTTGCTGTTGGGATTGTGCAGGATGGCGACGCGGTCTCCGCCGAGATTGTAGAGGGTGGTTTTGCTGCCGGGATTAGGGATCTGGGTGAGGGAGGCGAACTCGGGCCAGGTCTTGCCGCCGTCCTTGCTTTCAGCTTTGTAGAGCATGCCGCCGAGGCCATCGGCACGGATGACCATGGTGATGCGGCCATCGGGATGCTCGAAGAGATCGTTCTCGGCCCAGCCGAAGTAGCGGCTGTTCGGCGTGAGGCGGATGTTGCCATGCTCGGTCCATGTTTTGCCGCCATCGCTGCTGATGAGGACGCCGTTGCGTGGATTGGTGAAGGCGCGATCCAGCGGGGCTTTGTCCTTCTCATCATCGGGGCCGATGTAGTGCTGGAAGGGAATCATGATGCGGCCGTCTTTGCAGACGATGTGCTTGCGGATGAAAGTGCGCTCCTTGAGGCGGCCGGGCACTTCGACGGGCTTGCTCCAGGTCTTGAAAGAATCGTCGCTGGTAAGATACCAAGAACGCCAGTCATTGGCCCAATGCTTGGAGTGTGTGGAGAAGAACAGCGTGCTGCGCTGGCCGAGGATCATGAGCTCCGTCGGACCTTGACCAATGGTTTTGCCTTCGCGTGGGAAGCCGACATCAAAGGCCTCCAGCGGTGTCCAGGTCTTGCCCAGGTCATGGCTTCGGGTGACGCCGGTGTAGTTCAGCGGGCTGGGCTCGGTGTCGCCGCCGGCCAGCATGAAGAGAATCCATGAGCCGTCGGGCAGTTCTCGCAGAGTGGTGTCGCAGACCATTTTGTTTGGCGTGATGCCGTCATACGGGATGCTCTTGAAGTCTTGCTTCGCATCCTTAATGGCCTGTGCGGCCCATACGGGATCAGGCGTGATGGATTTCGGCAGCTTGGGGGCGTGCGCTTTGTTGACGACTGTCTTGCCGACCCTGGAGCGACGTTTGATCTCCTCGGGGTCCATCGTGAGTTTGCCGATCTCCGCCTGCTTTTGGATGTCCTCCTCCGTGAACTTCACGTGAAGGATTTCGGCGTCGGTGTGGCGGTTCCAGTCATAGAGGATGTGGATGTCGCCATTCGGGGCCTGGAAGCCATCGGGGTAGGAGACTTCGGCGCGATCATCGATGAGGAAGCCTTTGCCCCAGGTCTTGCCGTCATCTTCGGACAGGAAGGCTTTCAGGTTGGAGCGGCGTGGCAGGCGCGCGTTGATGGGGCCGTTTTTCACCAGGAGGAGTTTTCCTGAAGCGAGACGGCGGATGAAGAAGCGAGCACTGGGGTTTTGAATCGCAGAGGGCTGTGGCTCGCTCCATGTCGCGCCTTTGTCGGCGGAGGTGCTTTCGCTGATGCCGTCCTTGGTGCGGGCGAGCATCCAGAGGCTGCCGTCCTTGCGCTCGACGATCATGTGCTCATCGAAGTCGGTGCGTGGAAAGGCCACGCCGCCACGGCGGGTCCAGGTTTTGCCTTGATCGGTGGAAGCGAAGACGTTGGCCATGCGGATGACGTCCAGGTCTTTGTGCGCTTCCTTGTCCACGCCGGGGCCGTGCATGCGATCACGGGTCCAGAGTGAGACGGGGAGGAGCCAGTCGCCATTGGCGAGCACGGTGGGCTTGTTCAGGGTGCAGCCGTCGGCGAAGCGTGTGGGTGCGGTCCATTTCGGCTCGGCGGCATCGGGGTCATCGCAGCGGATGTACCAGTCGCCGCAGCGGCCGTCGAAGTAGCCGAGGCTTTGATCAAAGAAGCACCAGAGGCGGCCGAGGGGATCGGTCCAGAGATTGCCGACGAGGGCACGGCGCTCGTACTTCACGCCGTTGAGTTCGCCGTCCTGAGGGTCAATAACGAGACGGGGCTTGGACCATGATTTGCCATCGTCGTCGCTGGTGGCGAGCATGAAGAAGCCGTTGGGGGAATCGCCGTTGCCGACCCAGGCGGCCCAGAGGCGGCCTTTGGGTGTGCGGTCGATGCCGATGATCATGTTTCCCGGGCGCTTGTCTGCGTCATACTCGGGCCCGGGCTGCGTGTTGATGACCGGCGGCCCAAGGGCAAGATCAAGCAGGGCCTTGTCCTGGGCGAGGGCTTGCACAGCGAACAGAGTGAGAAGCAGGAGCGTGTGTTTCATGATTGGTTGTGGAAGGAAAACGCTGCTGGATGCCGCGTTCATGGCGCAGAGGGGCAAATCTGGGTGTTATGTTAACATGAGGGAGGTGCCTGGTCCTATACGCTGCTTGCAGCTTGGTGTACCGCTGCTGAATTTGGTGCCTTCGCGGTATCGGAATACCGCGCTACATTCAGGCTGCAGCCCTTCACTTCGCCTGCCAGATGCGCACGTCGTCGAACAACACACCCTTCCCATTCACAGTGAAGTGAAAGCTGCTTTTGGTTTCGTGGGCGATGCCCGGGGATTTGAGAAAGCCGACGGACTTGCCGTCCAGAGTTACACGCAGTTCGTCGCCCTTCAGTTCAATGACCACCTGATACCACTTCTGCTGTTCCAGTTTGGCGATGGTGGTGGCGGAACCACGACCTTCGAGCAGCTTGTCCGCCTCCTTTTTTTGTGAGGGGTCTTTGCGCATTGTGTAGATGTCGTTGCGCATCACGCCTTCCTTGTCATCGCCGAGACGGATCTGCGTGGGTGCAAAAGCGACGCGGCAGATGTGGCCGGCGTGCGAGCCTTTGAATTTTTGATCGTCGAAGACGGCATTGAAGCCAGTGGAGCCGACGAGCTGGAATTTGAATTCCACCACGACGTCCTTCATGGGTTTGTAGAAGCGACCGACAGCACCGTGGTCATCGCGTGTCTGAACACCTTTGAGTGCGCCGCCTTCGACGGTGAAGGTGGGGATGAGCGATTTCCAGTCGCCGAGGTCTTTGCGCTCAAAGCTGTCTTCCAGAACGAGTTCGCCTTTTTGCGCGATGGGTTCGGAAGGAATGTCAGCGGCGATGGAGCAAGTGGCGAGGCAGAGGAAGGCAAGGCATTTCATGGTGGCTGGGAAACGCGAGGACAGGGCCGATGTTTCCGCCCATGGAGCTACTTGGCGGGATAGCTCTGCTGGTCGAGAACCTGCCCGGCAAGGCTCTTGAGTTCGATCTGCATGGGCGACTCCGGCTTGAAGGTGAGAAGGATGTAGCTGTGCTCACTGGCGAAGAAAGCGGACTTGGGATCGGGATATTTGTCGCCGTTGCCTTTGAGGGCGGTGTTGTAGTAGGGGAAGCCGTCCACCATGGCGCGTTCGGCAAAGTAGCCGAAACCGGTGATGACGGCGGTCCCCTGCTGAAAAAGACGGCCCCACTCGCCTTTTAGCTGGCTGCGCATGGTGGCGTTGCGTTCGTTTTGGATCGTGATGGTGTGGCCGGAATGCTGGGGCTCCATCTGCTGGCGATACCAAGCGAGTTGAGCTGAACCCTCGTCAAAAGGATGACCGGTCTGCCAGGTGGTGCCCATGTCCTGGATGTGTTCGAGATCGAGGGCGACGATGCGGGCGGAGAAATCGGGGAAGGAGAGTGTCCAGTTCCATTCATTGCCGGGCAGGGCGAAGAATTCGCGATAGGCGGTGGCGTCCACGTCATACACGGCTTCGGGTGGCGGCTTGGGGCCGCGCGAGCGGATTTCGCGGTCGTGATTGCCGAGCACGGGCATGAAAGGCGTGCTGCGGAAGAGTTCCGGCTGTGAATCGATCAGGGCGCTGAAGGCCTTCGTTCCTTCACGGCCCTTTTCATGCAGGCTGCTCACATTGTCCCCTGCCGTCATCAGCACGTGCGGGTCGTCTTTGATCAAGGTGGAGAGGTCCGGCTGTGCGAAGCCCCAGTCGCCGACGACGGCGATGCGGAGCTCTTTGGTGGGCATAGCTTTGAATGTATACACCGCAGATGTTTCAGCACCGGAGCGCACCTGATAATGATAGGCCCCCTCTTTCTGCGGAATTGGAAACTCGAGGTGATGCAGGGTGACGTGCTCCTTTTGAGCCACCTTGCCGCCGAGCGCTTCACTGGTGCCGAACTGGACCTCCGAGTCTCCCGGTTCCGTGGTTTCCCAGTTTACGGTGAGGTGAGTCGGAGCTTCGCGCTGAAAGCTCAGCCAGATGCGCTGGATCGCGGCGGCCTTCAGGGAGGAAGAATAGAGCAGAAGAAAAAGGAGAAAACGCGTCATGGGTTTAAGCATTAACAAACGCATCCCATGGATGCATTTCTCCCAAGAAGCGATGCGACAGACCTCTTGATCCTGTGCGCATCTGAGGATAATATTGACCCATCTTAGCCCGCCATTTTTTGCTGCGGCCTGCTCTTTGAAAAATTTCCTGCGGTGTTCGTTTTCGAGCTTTGTGGCCCGGCCCGATTCATCAACTGCGGGGGCTACGCGCTGAAGTGACATGTCATGCCTTCACTGGAAGACAGAGCTTCATCACGCGGGTTCCCACCTGGTCTCATGGGATACGTGAGCCCTTTGTATTCGGACGGCACATGTGGGTTTGAAAGCGTCCCGGCTCCGCCCGGGGCGCTTTCCTTTTTTCAGATCAAGCGCTGGGCTTTTTCTGCGGCAATGGCTTGGGATCTGTGTCGCCGATGGGTTCGGCAGGACGGATGATGACGCCGACGGGCATCGAGGCTTTTTCCATGTTCAGGAGCTGGCTCACGGTGACGAATTGATACCCCTTGGCCAGCAACTGGTCGAACATGGCCGGCATGGCGGTGATGGTGGGCGGATGAATGTCATGCGAGAGCATGATGGCTCCCGGATGCGCGCCATTGACGAGGCGGCTGGTCACGGCGGCCACGCCCGGACGGCGCCAGTCCTGAGGATCGACCGACCACATGATAGTGGAGTAGCCAAACTCGGTGAACATCAGGTTTTTGATGCGGGTATTGATGGCACCATAAGGCGGGCGCACCAGATGCGGGCGCACCCCGGCCACTTCGAAAACAGCGTCCTCGGATTTTTTCAGCTCACTGCGGATTTGATCATCCGAACGGCTGGTGAGGCTGCAATGCGTCCAGGTGTGATTGCCGATTTCATGGCCTTCCTCGATGATGCGGCGCACGATGGCGGGATACATCTTCACCTGCTGACCGATGAGGAAGAAGGTGCACTTGATGTTCCGTTCCTTGAGCAGATCGAGGAGCTTCGGGGTCAGCGAGGGATGCGGGCCGTCATCAAAGGTCATGGCGAGCGTCTTCTGCTCGATCTTGACGGAGGAATACGAAAGGCGGACACCTGCCGGCGGCACCACGGGCATGGTGGAAGGATTGTTCAGCCGCTTCACCAGCGGGTTTTCCTTTTCCTTCTCTTCAACGAGCGGCAGCGCTTTGCGCGCCTCTTCAATGGCGAGTTTGTCGGGCTTCGCAGCCTTTTGAGTTGTACAGCCCGACTGAGCTGCCAACATGATGCCAAACCAAATGCTAAGATACATGCGTGGGGGGATCACAAGAGGAAGAGATTAAGGGGTGAAATTCATCTGCGAAAGCTGGATTTTTTGAAAAACAAACAACCACCAGAAAGCAGGGAGCAGAGCGCAAGTCAGGCATCATCCGCTGCGGCCTGTATTTCCCCGGGGGTCAGCGATCGCCATGCTCCGGCGGGCAAGTCGGCAGGCAGTGCCAGCGAGCCGATGCTTTCGCGGTGGAGTTTGACCACCCGGTTTCCAACCCGGTGAAACATGCGCTTTACCTGATGATAGCGCCCTTCATGGAGGGTCAGCCGGGCTTGATTTCCGCCTAAAAGGACGAGTTCCGCCGGCAGTGTGGTGATGTCCTCGGTGTGGAAGTAAAATCCGCGGGCAAAGGCCTCCACCGCGTCCGGAGCCACCGGATCGAGAGTTTCGACGAGGTAAACTTTGGGAACTTTTTGCTCCGCCGTCATCAGCCGCTTGGACCAGCGGCCATCGTTGGTCAGCAGGACCAGGCCCGAGGTGCTGCGATCCAGCCGTCCGGCGATGTGCAGGGTGTGCTTGTCAGGATCGTCGATCAGGTCGAGCACGGTGGGGTGCCGATCGTCCTTGGTGGCGCTGAGGATGCCCACCGGCTTGTGGAGCATGAGATACAGCGCGCGCTCGGGCGCCCAGAGAACTGCATCATCCAGTTCCACCCGGGTGAACCGATCCACGGGGTGATGGCCATCGGTCACGATCGCGCCATCGACTCGCACGCGGCGTGCGGCGATGGCAAGATGGGCGGCCTGGCGTCCCATGGCCTGATGGCTGGCAATGAGCCGGTCCAGTTTCATGACATCACTGCCGACCGGCCAAGGTTAGCAGGTTCAAATTTCGCCGAAATGCTTTTCACGCATCTGCACGATGGCATCCAGCATCTGGTCCGCCTCTCCGCGCAGTTTGGCATCCAGGCTGGAGGCGCTGCGGTTGTAGCGGCGAAAGAGCATCTTCAACTGGGCCTTGATCTCGTCCTTGGGCATCTTGGGCGTGATGCCGCAGAGTTCTTCGGGACTTTTGGGCGGCGCGGCTTTCGCGGGGACAGGGACGCTTTTGTTGACCTTGTCGAGCAGGCTGCCTTCTTTGGCGGCGGGCTTGGCTGGAGCTTTGGCTTCGGCGGCAGGCTTGCTGGAGCCACCGAGTGATTTGGAGAGTGATTTGAGGATCTTGAACATGATGTGGGCTCCTTCAATGGTTGACGATTTACTCGATGCGCATGGTGCGGAGGTGCTGGCTGCGGCGCTTCAATTCTTCTTCTGAGAGCACCCCTGCGCCTTTGTATGTCACGGCGACTTCCTTGCTGCGGCCCGACTGCTTGTCCACCACCAGGGCGCGCACACGCTGGTTCTCATCGTAGCTGAACGTGACGGCCACTTCGCAGCCTTTGGGGCGGTTCGGCGGCACGTCCAAAGTCAGGCGGCCGATGACATCGACGAACTTGGCGTCTTCGTCCTCGCCCTGGGTGATGTCCACTTCGATGACACGCTCATTGTCCTCGGAGGTCTGATACACCTGGGTGCGTGAGCATGGGATCGGCGTGTTCTTGGGGATCACGATGGAGTTCATCAGCTTTTCCTCCTTTGTCTTCGCATTGTACACCATCGCCAGGGTGCCGTAGCTCGCATTGCAGACTTCCTGGATGCGGGCCGATTTTTTGGCGAACAGGGCGGCGCCGAGAGCGACGCACTCGTCCACGTTGCCGCAGGACTTGGGCGTCTTGCCGAACATCTTTTCCAGCATGGATTTCACCTTTGGAATGCGGGTGGAGCCGCCGACGAGCACCACGTGATCAATGTCGGAGGTCTTCAGCTTCGCGGAATCCAGCGCCTGCTCCACGAGGAACACCGTGCGGGTGAGCATGCCACGGATCATCTTTTCAAAATGGTCACGGCTCAGGTCAATGCGGGCGATGCCACTGTTTTGATCGTTGGCCACGGTGTCGTTCACGCGCTGGAGCTTCGAGAGCATCTTCTTTGCGTCTTCGGTGGCCTGCAACACACGGCGGCGGTGGCGCTCGTCGCTGTAGAGCGCCGCGCCGGTCTGCTTGGTGTACTGATCGGCGTAGGCTTCGAGAAGGATGTCGTCAAAATTGCTGCCGCCGAGGTGGCGTGCTCCTTCGGAGGTGAGGATCTTGATGTTGTCGCCTTCGACCTCGAGGATGGTCGTGTCCAGAGTGCCGCCGCCCAGGTCAAAGACCAGGATGCGGCCCTTCACGCCCTGGGAGTGGGCGTAGTAAACCGCCGCCGCCGTCGGCTCGTTCACCAGACGCTTCACCTTCATGCCGGCCATTTCAGCGGCGGCGATGGTGCTCTTGCGGGCCAGTTCATTGAAGTTTGCCGGCACGGTGATGACGACCTCGGTGATGTCTCCGCAGATTTTGGAACAGTCACGCTTCAGTTTGGAAAGGATCAGCGCGGAGATTTCCGCCGGCGTCCATTTCTTGCCGTCGATCTCGACCAGATGCTCCGGGTCGTCCATGTAGCGTTTGATCTGGAAGATGGTGCGGTCGGGTTCGCCACCGTCGCGGGCGGCGCTGCCGACGAGCTTCACGTCCTCATGCGAATCGAAGAACACCACGGAGTGCGTCAGACGCTCGCCGTCAGCATTAGGCACGATTTCGGGGTTGCCATCAGGTTTGAGGTAGGCCAGCCCCGAGAGGGTGGTGCCAAGGTCGATTCCAACGTATTCAGCCATAACAATGTGTGTGAGAAATTTTCCGGAGGGAGCTACTGGCTGGAGGTCCGGACCTCCACTTTGCGCAGGATAATCTCGTGTCCCTCGCCACGCGAGAAGATAAAGCCCGAGCGGCAGCTTTCAGTGACCCGGGGCTTGGCCTTGCCAGGAAGCGAATCCACGACGGCAATGCGTTTGCGCAGCTCAATATCGACTTCGGTGCCGTTCGGCACGTCAAATTCGGTCACCCCGTGCTGGTGCAAAATGTCCTCAAAGGAGGCGCGCAGGGTGAGGAGCTGCTGCGTCACGTCGCTGCCGTTCGCTCCCGCATAGCGGGCCACCAGAGCGTCAATGAGGTCGATGCGTTTGATGATGTCATTGGCAAACATGACCACCGTGCTTTCCTCCGTGGGGAGGCCACGGCGCATCGTCTCGTGCTTCTCTTCGAGCTCGACGAGCTGGCCGCGCAGGCGTTTTTCGATGTCCTGCCAGTGCTTGAGCTGGGCTTCCGCCTGGGCAAACTCCTGTTTTTTGCCTTCGAGCCGGACCAGTTCAGCCTTGGTTTCGTCGATCTGGCTCGCAGCACGCTGCTGGGTGGTGCCAAGGTCAGCGATGCGCTTTTCCAGCTCGGCGATGCGCTTCTTCTGCTCCAGTTCGTAATTTTGGAGGGCAGCCGCCTGCTTCTGGATGTCGGTGCTGAATTTTTTGAATTCGGCGTCGGCGGCCTCACGATCCTTGCGCGCCTGCTCGGCACGCGCGGTCTCACGATTCAGGGACTCCTGCGCCGCATTCAGCTTTACCTGGATCGCGAGGTCTTCCTCGGAGGCCTTGCGCAGAGATTTGTTGATCTCCGTCTGGCGTGATTCGAGTCCCGCCAGCGCCTGACCAAGCCCGAGAATTTTGCCGCCGACGTTGATGAAGTCGTCCAGTTCGGTCTTCCGTGCCTCGATCTTGGACTGCAGTTCCTTGTGGGTCATGTCCACTTCAGCCAGTTCCGCCTTCTGAGTTTCGATGACCTTCAAGAGACGTTCCTCGTCCGCTTTGAGGTTTTGCACGCGGTCGAGCCGCTGACGCAGTTCGCCCTCGATCGCGGCTGCATCTTTCTTCGCAGCATCCGACTTCAGCTTGGCCTCCTTGACGTCTTTTTCCAGTTCCACGAGCTGCGCCTCGGCCGCCCGGGATTGCTCCTGGGCCGCCTTCAGGCGTGCGGACTCCTTGTCAACCTCCGCCTGGGCTTTCATCACGCGCTCTTCCCGTACTTTGTGCGCCTCCTCCAACTGGGTGATCTGCTGCTGGAGTTCGGCCAGCTTCTTGTTCTGCCCGTCAGTGGTGACGTTCAAGCGAGTGACAAACTGTGAGGCCTCCTCACGTTCCTTGGTCACGGAGACGAGCTGCGCCTGGATGCCAGCCAGTTCGGTGGTCAAAGCAGGAATTTGTTTCCGCAGGTTCTTTTCCTCCACGCGCGCCCTCTCTGCGGCGGCATCCGCCTCGATGCGCTTGTGTTCGGCCACCTGCTGAGCGGCAACGGCCTTATCCGTGCGTTTTTCAGCCTCCACCGCCTTGGCTTCGATGGTTTGGACGACTTTGGTCAGCTCCACGAGCTTCGCATTCTCCAACTTCAGTGAAGCATCCAGGGCAGCACAGTCCTTCTTCAGCCGGTCTTGGTTGCGTGCCAGCTCCGCCAGCGACTTTTCCTCGGTTTGCCGCTGCGTTTCGGTGTCTTTGAGAGTCTTGGTGGCCGTGGCGAGGCGCGCATCCACCTCCGCCAGTTCAGCCAGCCGCTTTTCAGCAATGGCAATGCGCTCCTGCACGCCCTTGAGGCGCGTTTCAGCGGCGTTCGCCTCGGCGAGTTTGGACTTGGTCTCGGCTTCCAGGTTGGCGCGCCTGTCCCCCAGGATCTTTTCGAGATTGATCGATTCGACGCGCAGAGTTTCGACGGCGGTTTCGGAAGCCCTGCGCTGAGCCAGAGAATCCTTGAGAGCCGCCGCAGCGGCGTCACGGTCTTTGATCAGGCCCGCGAGCTCGGCTTTTAAATTGTCTGCTTCAGCACGTGTTTGCGTCACATTGCCACGCAGATCTGGCAGCACTGATTCAAGTTCGGCGCGCTCCTTGGTCAGGCGCTGCGTTTCAGCCAGGAGTTTATCACGCTCCTGCGTGGCAGTGGTGATGGCACCGTTCAACTCGGCGTTCTGCTTGTTTGCGGCGGCCAGTTCCTTCAAACGATCTTCGAGACCTGCGGTCTGCTGCGTGAGTTCGGCCACACGGGCTTCCGCCCCGGCGATTTCCTTCTGTCGCGCGGCCAGGCGGTCTTGCAGATTCTGGTGGTCTGATTCCGCAGCGGAGAGCTTCTGCTGCGTGGTGGCGTGGGTGGTGGTGAGCGTGGCAATGACCGCCTCCAGGCCGCTGATTTTTTCCACCAGCATGAGCTGCTGCTGCGAGCTTTTCTCGGCGGCAGCGGCAGCGGCGGCGGCCTCTTTTTTCTTTTCAATCGCTGCAGCGAGGGACTGCTCCAGATCCGCTTTGGCCAGCGCCAGCTGCTCGGTGACTTTGCTGTGCTCAGCCTGGAGCGTTTTGAACTGCTGATCGGCGGTGGCGGCGAGTTCTTCGAGGTTCTTGGTGCGCTGCTCGGCGGCGGCGAGTGTGGACTCGCGCTCTTTGAGCTCCGTTTCGGCCACACGCACCTGCTCACGCAGCCTGCCCATGGCCTGGGAAAGTTCCGTCTGCTGCTCTTCAATGAGATGGACCTCTTTTTCCACAGCTTCGCGGCGCTGGATGAGCGTTTGTGTCAGCAGCGTCTGCGCACGACTATGCTCCGAGGCGGCAAGCAGTTCGCGGGTGCGTGCATCACGGTCTTTCACCAACGCGGCAATGGCGGCGAGGACTTCGGCCTTGTGGGATTCGACAGCCTTCAGCGCATCGGAAGCGTCCTTGAGCTTCGAGTCGGTCGAGGCAAGATCATCGAGTTTGTTGGTAAGGTCTGCAGCCTTGTCGTCAAGTTCCTTCACCTGCGCCTGCACCTCGGCAAGGCGCGTCCCGCTCGCAGCGATCTGCGCTTCGAGATCCGCGTGGCGTTTCTCGGCCTCCAGCCGCTCCGCTTCATCGAGCTTCCGAGTGTCCTTGGCCTGCCGGTCAATGTCCGCGAGTTTCGCCAGCGCTTCCTTTTCCTGGTTGGCAAAGGCGGCTTCGGCCTCTGACTTCTGCGTGTTCAGCGCCGCAAGCTGCTGTTCTGCCGTGAGGTGCTGCTGCTCCAGTTCCGTAAGCTGGGCACGCAGCGCCTTCATGCGCTGTTCGGCGGCAGAGGCATCTGCCTCATGGGTCTGCTGCCTGCCAAGGAGTGTGCCAATGGCGGCGTCGAGCGTACCGCGCTGGCTTTCCATCTGGCCCAAGGTCTGGGTCAGGGCATTGAGACGGTCTTCGCTGCCCCGCAGTTCCTCAACGCGCGCGGCCATGGCTTTTTCCTCCCCGCCAAGCTGTGCGATGTGGCTCTGGGCGTGCTGCACCTGCTCCTGGGCTTTTGCCAGAGAGGCATTGACGGCCTCGATTTCGTTCTGCTTCGTCTCCCGCTGGGTTTCGAGGTTCGCCAGATCGGCGCGGCGGACCTCGATCTGCTTGTCGAGATCCTGCAATTCCACGCTGCGTTTGGTGCGCTGCTCGGCTTCGGATTTTTGCGCGTCGGCCTGCAAGACCGCCAGGCGCTTCACTTCCGCATCGGCATCGCTGATCTGTTTCTGCAGTCCGGCCAGCTTTTGCGCCGTGGTCGTTTCGTCCGCGGTGAGCTTTGCCACGGCAGCCTCACGCGTTTTGGCCTCCTCCATCACCTTTTTCAGCAATTCGCTCTGCGTGGTGAAATCGCCATGGGCCTTCGCCAGTTCCGCCTGGGTTTGGCTCAGTTCGGCGCGGCTTGCGTCGAGCTGCCGGTCGAGATTCTGCAGTTCAGCGCTGCGTTTCGTGTGCTGCTCAGCCTCGGATTTCTGCGCATCAGCCTGCAAGGCGGTCAGCCGCTTCACTTCCGCCTCGGCATCGCTGATCTGTTTTTGCAGTCCGGCCAACTGCTGCGAGGACGCCGCTTCCTCCGCCGCAAGCCTGGAGACGGCGGCTTCACGAGCCCGGGCCTCTTCCGTGGTCTGCTTGAGCGCGGTCTGCTGCGCAGCGAGCTCACTTTGAGCTTTCGCGAGATGAGTCTGCGTTCTCTTGAGTTCGGTGCTCTGCGTCTCGATCTGCTGATCGAGCCTCTGCAGATCCCCATTGCGCTTGATCTGCTGCTCGGCTTCGGACTTGTGCGCGTCTGCCTGCAAGGAGACGAGGCGCTGGACCACCGTTTCGGCACTGCTGACCTGCTCCTGAAGCTCGCCAAGCTTCTTCGATCTGACCGCCTCATCGGTGATGAGCATGGCAACGGCGGCTTCACGCCGTGTCGCTTCCGCCGTGGTCTTTTCCAGCGATTCGCTGCGGCTGGCAAGGTCCTCCTGAACTTTGGACAGTTCAGTCTGCGCCTTCTGCAGGTCGGCACGCCGGGTTTCCAGCTGGGAGTCGAGGTTCTGCAATTCGGCACCGCGTTTGGTGCGCTGCTCGGCCTCAGTTTTCTGCGCGTCTGCCTGCAGCGCGCTGAGGCGCTTCACATCGGATTCCGCAGCGGCTGCCTGCTGCTGCAAAGCAGACAACCGCTTCGCTGCCGAAATTTCGTCGGCTGTGAGTCTGGCCACCGCAGCTTCACGAGATTTGGCTTCCTCCGTGGTTTTGCCCAGTGCAGCCTGCTGCGCGGTGAGATTTCCCAGCGCCAGGGCAAGATCCGCCTGGGCCTTCGCCAGTTCGGTCGTTTTTGCGGCAAGCTGGCTGTCGAGCGCCTGCAGTTCTGCGCTGCGCTGCGCTTTCAGATCCGCCTCAGACTTTTGCGCGGTGGCGAGGAGCTGATTGATGGAGGCCACTTTCTCTCTCGCGGCCGCTTCCTCGGCCAGGAGTCTGGCTGTTGCGGCTTCACGCTCCTTGTGCTGCTTGTCGGCCTCTGCATGCAGGGTCTGCAGGCCTTTTTGCGCAGTGTTCAGATCTTCCTTGGCCTTGGTGACGAGGGTGCGGGTGGATTCAAGCTTGCTCTCGAGGTTGCTGAGGTCACGGCGTTTGGCATCGAGCTTGCCAACGTCTGTCTTCGCATTTTCCACTTCGGCCCGGGCGCCCTGCACCTGGCCACGCAGTTTTTCGAGTTCGCTTTTGAAGCCGGTGATTTCGGCCTGCGTCTGGCTGAGTTCTTTGCGACGGACCTCCAGGGTGGCATCCAGCGAACGAATTTCATCCCGCCGTTTCTGCTCCTGGTCGCTTTCTCCCTGCAGAGAATCGTGCTGGGGGCGTTTTTCGGCGGCGTCCCGTGATTCGACGGTCTGCTTGGAAGGTGGAGGAGGGACGAACGCGGAAGGCTTGGGAATCAGTGCGGGCGGCGGTGTGCTGCCGCCTGGGGGACGCGGCACCTCATTCTGGGAGCGCTGAACGACCGGTTTGGTGACCTCGATCTTGCCCGTTTCAGGGCTGGACTTGGGCAGGTCACCCTTGCCGCGTGCCGGAATGCTTTCGGTGTCGCCCTTTTTGCCATCCTCCCGGCTTGGCTGCCCCTTGGCGACGGCCACGGCTTTGGAACCACCGTCCGAGGCCATCCCCTTCGGAGCCCGCTCACGAAACCGGCTTTCCAACTGGCCGAACATGATGCGATCCCCGCCTTTCACCCGGAACCGCTCGACCCGCCTGCCATTGACAAAGGTGCCGTTGGAGGATTTTAGATCGACGATCTCGTAGCTGCCGTCCGCCTGGCGGATGAACTCCGCGTGAAAGCTGGAAATGAAGGTGTTGTCGATGACGATGTCATTGCTGGCTTCACGTCCGATGGAAAGCCGTTCCTCGAGGATGTCGAAGACGAACTCATTTCCATCATTAAGATTGAAGGCCAGATATGGCATGCCGGACGCGCAGAAAGGACTGAAGGGTCGAGAGAATAAGGGTGGAAAATCAGTGAATCAAACTTAATGAAATCAGTCGATAGGGAAGATGGGTTAAGAACCTATTGTTACAAAAACCACTTCGATTGCACAGCATCATTTAAGATTTCTAAAATATGAAAGCCCTGCGATTTATCCATTTTTTCGCTCCTCTGACACTGGTTTTGAGCGGTTTGAACGCTTGCGCCGCCGTTTCACCGCCCACCGGGGGCGGGGGAGTGCGCCTGTCTTCGGCTCAAATTGACCGGGTCGGGAAGCGAATCTGGCAGAATGAGTGCGGTGGCACCGTGGCTGGGCTGACCAGCTGGAACAGCGGGGAAGATTTCGCCTCTCTGGGCATTGGCCATTTCATCTGGTACCCACGTGGGGGCAGCGGCCCTTTTGCCGAAAGTTTTCCACCGCTGCTGGCTTTTCTGGCGGCACGCGGCGTGGCCACCCCAGCCTGGGCCCGGGGCGCGTGCCCATGGCCGACCAAGGCCGCGTTTGAGGCAGACCGGGGCGGCGAACGCCAGCAGGAACTGCGGGTGCTGCTCAGCCGAACCGTCCGACAGCAGACGGAATTCATCATGGCCCGCATGGAGGCGGCGCTGCCCAAGATGCTGGCGGAAGCGCCGGCCCGGGAACGCGCATGGGTTGGAACGGCTTTTGGCTCACTGATGCAGACACCGGAGGGTGTTTTTTGCCTGATCGACTACGTGAATTTCAAAGGAGAAGGGACCAGTGCCAAGGAACGGTACAAGGGCCAAGGGTGGGGACTGCTCCAGGTGCTCCAAGCCATGGGCGAATCCCCCAGCAGCCGCACCCCGTGGAATGTGCAGTTTGCCGAGGCCGCCAAGCGTGTGCTAAGCCGCCGGGTGGCCAATGCACCGGCGGAGCGCCACGAGAAGCGCTGGCTCGATGGCTGGCACAACCGGTGCGACAGCTACAAGCGGTCTCTTTGAGGCGTACTACTCCTCTTTGCGCTCGATTTTAATCTTGGGCATGGAGCCGGTCACTTTGTCCTTCAAATCTTCGAACAGGTTGCCATCCATCTCCTTCGAGTGGCGCATGGCCAGCCCTACGACGAAGGCGATGACGAACAAGCCCGTGACGATGATGCCGGTCATGCAGCCGCTTTCGGAGGTGTCAGGATAGCTGCCGGCGGCAGGCTTGCCGTAGGCACGCCGCACCGGGCTGAGAGGACGTGCAGCAGGCGCAGGCCGGGCTGCCGCCAAGGACGGACTAGGACTGCCGGCGGCAGGCTCGGGCAGCGACTTGGAAAAGCGTGGCGTGGCGAGGGGCTTTTCTTCCAGCACCGAAGGCGCATCCCCGGCGTAAAACACGGACTGCACATCTCCAAAGCCGACGCGGTCGCCGTCCTTGAGAAGCGCCTCCTCGATTTCGGCGCCGTTGACACGGGTACCATTGCTGGAGCCAAGGTCTTGCACATACACCCCGCCTTCAGTGACTTTGATGACGGCATGCCTGCCTGAGGAGGAGGGGCAGGTCAGCACCACATTATTATCAGGGTGTCTGCCTATGGTGACGACATCACTTTCCAGCTTGTGAACGAGCGTAGTGCCGTCCTCCATGTAAAAGACTACCGAGGCCATGAGTATGGGGAATTAAGGGGGTGAATATTCGTAAAACCACAAAAGGCACGAACAGCGGAACAGAAACTTGGGATTTTCCTGATGCAACGGGTATGTTCGCGTGTGAGAGTGAAATTTATCAGCCTCCTGTGTCATGCGCACCCCAGCCGCCCCATCCCCCTTCGTTTCCCTTGCTCTTTGCATCTTGATGCTGCTGACCCCTGCGGCGTGGCTGCAGGCCGGCGACAATGAAGACGCCGAGAAAGCCGCCAGCGCCCTGGCCTATGATCAGGAGGCGGAAGGGTACAACATCCGCGCCGAGGTCCGGACCTCCATGCTCGCGCCTCAGCTCGGCAAAGCGACCCGCATGCAGCTTTTCAAGGGCAATGAATACTGCTTCTGCATCGCGGTGCCGAAACACTCCGGTGTGCACGTGACCGGTGCGGTGCTCGATCTCGAAGGCAAACCCTCCGGCGACATCCTGCCTGTGCTCGACGGCTGGGGTTTTGTGCTTTTCTACAAGCCCAAGAAAACCGGCATGTACATGGTGGCAATTCACCAGACAGAGAAGGGCAAACGCAAAGAGGTGCCCTGCTCGATGGTCACCGGCTACAAGTGATCAGCCGACTTTGAAGCTGCCATCCGGCAGCTTTGTGACGGAATGCAGGACTGCGCCATCCGCCGAGTGGTGGGTGAAGGTCAGCGCCTCCGCGGTGATCTGCAGATGCGTGAAGCCATGCACGTCCTTGCCAAACGGCACTTCATGCTTGCCATCGAGTTTGCGCGTCTTTGCGCCGCCACCGCCTGAGAGCAGATGGGTGGTGAAGAGGCCCTTCATTTCGAGATGCTGCAAATCATGATCGTGACCGCAAAGATACGCGTGAACGTGGTGCTTCTGAAACAGCGGCTCCCACTGCGCGATCAGCTGCTTGGTGTCGCCATGATCTCCGTTTGAGTAAAGCGGGTGGTGGCCGATGACGATGGTGAAGGGTGCACGCGGCTTCTCCAGCTCCGCCTTAAGCCAGGCGAGCTGCTCTTTCTCCTCGGCAGCGGTGAGGCAGCCTCGCGGTTTTTTGGTTTTCTTGTCCACGCCACCTGCAATGGTCGGGAAATTGGTGTCGAGGCAGATGAACGTAGCCAGGGGTTGGATGGAAGGCCCAAGATCAAAACGATACCACTTCGCGGGCATCTTCCAGCGGACTCGGGGCTGCGCCGCGTATGCCAGCTGCACTTTTTCCCCGCCCGGGTTGTCATGGTAGTCATGATTTCCCAGCACACCCCACATGGGACCTGGAAAGACGCTCGCGGGGTACATTTTCTCGATGTCCTTCTGCCAGCGCGGAGAATCCACACTGAACCCCTCCTTCACGAGGCCGTAGAAATTATCTCCCAGCATCAGCAGGCCCTCCGGCTTCACTCCATTGTCGCCCACGAATTTCTGCATGGCTCCCGCCACTTTGACCTGATCCGCACCGCCAGTCCCATAGTCACCGATCATGAGCAGATGCAGCGCTTCCTTGGCGATCTCCGCAGCCGCCTGGTCCGGCCGGAGATTCAACGCCAGGGCAGCAGAAGAGCAAAACAGCGTTTGAAGGGCACGGCGTCGGGAAAGGGGGGCTTGATTCATCGTGCTGGCTGAAACGGCAGGCCTCGCCACTTTCTCTCATCCATGCGTTTTGCCCTTTTGCTCCTGCTTCTCAGCGGCTGCTCTCGTGATGACAAGCCTGTCATTCTCTGGGGTCGAACCATGGGCACCACCTGGAGCCTGCGAGTGAATGGTGGGGCTGGTAAGTTCTCTCAAAAAGAGATTCAGCAGCAGCTCGATACCTGGGAATCCGTGATCAGCCACTGGCGGCCTGACTCCGCCCTTTCGCGCTTCAATGCTTCCGCCAGTACGGAGTGGATCGACGTGCCGGCGGAACTCGTCGAGGTCGTAGCGCTGGCGCAGCAAATTGGCGGCGAGACCGATCATGCGCTCGACATCACCATTGCTCCGCTCATCGAACTGTGGGGCTTTGGCGCTGAAGGCAGGCGCGACGTGCCGCCGACCGCTGTTGAGATCGCCCAAGCCCGGGCGCAATGCGGCTGGCAGCACCTGCACACGCGCCATGATCCCCCTGCCCTGCGCAAAGACACTCCAGGGCTGCGGATCAACGTCAGCGCCGTCGCGGAAGGCTGGGCGATGGATCACCTTGCGCAGCATCTGGAAGCAGCCGGTGCCACGCATTTCCTCCTGGAGATCGGCGGTGAAGTGGTGGCGCGTGGGGAATGGCGCGTGGGCATCCAGACGCCTGCGGCACCGCCCGGTGAAGCCGCGCAGACGCTGCTGCTGAAAGATCGGTCCATCGCCACCAGCGGTGTCTATCGCCAGCATTTCTCTGCGGCAGGAAAGGAATACGCGCACATCCTTGATCCGCGCACGGGACGCCCGATTGAGCACCCTCTCGCCTCGGTGAGTGTCATTCACCCTAGCGCAGCTCAGGCGGATGGCTTTGCCACGGCATTGCTGGTACTGGGGCCGGAGGCGGGCCGTCGGCTGGCGGAAAGGCTGGGGCTGCAGGTGGTGTGGTTTGAACGCGAAAAATGACCTCTTGCTCAAAAACCCCGTTGCCCTGAGGGCTCCGCTCTCTGCTATCATAATTACTCCGCATGTTTCACGTCGCCGAAGATCACGAAGAAGGAATGACAGGCCGCATCTCGCGGCCGCCACTGGCGCCGCGCATGCACTACGCCTTCTCGGATCAGGGCAAGATGTCCGAGTCTCCCCAGTTCGAATACCGCCCGCAACAGCAGCGCATGGCGGAGCTGGTCGGCGCGGCTCTGGACGGCAACCACGCCTTTGTGTGCGAGGCGGCTACGGGCGTCGGCAAGTCGCTCGCATATCTCGTTCCAGCCGTTACGTTTGCCCTGGAGCAGAAGCGCAAGGCCATCATCTGCACGCACACGATCAACCTGCAGGAGCAGCTCATCACGAAGGACATTCCCATCGTGAAACAGCTCATCGGGGATTTTCATGCCGAGATTCTCAAAGGCCGCGGCAACTACATCTGCCCCACGCGCCTCAAGCGCGCGCTGAATGAGTCCGGCGATCTTTTTTCCTCCTCCGAGGCGGGAGAGCTGAAGATGCTGCTCGACTGGGTGGCCGAAACTGAGGACGGCACGCTGAGCGATCTCGACTTCACGCCGAGCGCGCGTGTGTGGTCGCTGGTGTGCAGCGAACCTCATGCCTGCACCCCACGCCGCTGCCCGCCCGGAAGCCGGTGCTGGTATCAGGACGTGCGACGGCGCATGGAGCAGGCGGATGTGGTGGTGCTGAACCACACGCTCTTCTTCACGCTCCTGGCCTCCGCCGATGAAACCAGCACCGAGGACTGCAACTTTCTTTTCCCGCGTGACTTCGTCATCCTCGACGAGGCGCATACCATCGAGAACGTGGCCGCGAAGGCGTTTGGCCTGCACATCAGCGAATCGAACATCAAATTCGAGCTCGGCCGCCTGCACAATCCGAAGAGCCGCAAGGGCTTCTTCCAGCTTGTGGGCGACAAGGACGGCATTCGAGAGGTTTTGCAGACGCTGGACAGCGTGGACACTTTTTTCCGTGACGCCGAAGCCGCCTGCAAATTCAACGCGATGGGCCGCGAATTCCGCGTGCGTGAAGCAGGACTCATTGAAGACACGCTGAGCCTGCCGCTGCAACGCCTCTCACTGCGGGCGCAAAAAGCAGGTGACGCCGTGGACAAGGAGGGCACCAAGCTGGAGCTCCTTGATCTCTCCAAGCGACTCACCAACATTCGAGTCGGCATCAAGGCCTTCCTTGATCAGGAAAACGAAGATCACGTGCATTGGGTGGAGCGCACCAGCCATGAGAACCGCATCGTCTCCTTCCACACCGCACCCGTGGATGTGGCACCGCGCCTGAGGCAGATTTTCTTTGCCAGCCACAAGGCCTGCGTCTTCACCAGCGCCACGCTTGGAATTGGGGATGACACCGAGCTGAATTACTTCCGCAACCGCGTCGGTGCGGAAGACGCGCGTGCGGCATGCATCGAAAGCCCCTTTGATTTCAAGAAGCAGATGAAGCTTTATCTGCTCAAAAAAATGCCGCAGCCGAGCGAGCCCGGTTATCTCGAAAAGCTGGAGCACTGGATCACCCATTTCATCGATCTCAGCAGCGGCCGCGCCTTCATCCTCTTCACCAGCTACAGCCAAATGACCTCCTTGGCGGACAACCTGGAAGCTCATTGCGAGAAGCGCGGCTGGCGGCTGCTGGTGCAGGGACGCGGCATGCCACGACATCAGATGCTTGCTGAATTCAAGAACGACACCCACAGCGTCCTCTGCGGCACGGACAGCTTCTGGACGGGTGTGGATGTGCCCGGCGAAGCGCTGAGCAATGTCATCATCACACGTCTGCCCTTTGCTGTGCCGGATCACCCGCTGACCGCCTCGCGCATCGAACACCTCGAAGAACAGGGCCTCAACCCCTTCACCGAATACAGCGTACCCGAGGCCATCCTCAAACTCCGTCAGGGGGTCGGGCGACTCATCCGTACTGCGACGGACAAAGGCATCTGCGCTATTTTGGACAACCGGATTCTGACGAAGCCGTATGGACGTGCGTTTTTGTCATCTCTGCCGGAGTGTCCGACGGAGATCATGCAGTGAGAGGCACGGCGCAGGCCGGTGTAGCTCGGTATTCTGATACCGAGCTCGGTGCCGACGCGGTATCGGAATACCGCGCTACATCCAGCCAGCGCCAACGGCTGCCAGCCCGTTTACATCACGGGAACAATCCGCGCATCTGCTTGGCCTCATGCACGCGCTGGATGCCCAGGCTTAAGGCGGCAAAGCGCATGCTGACGTTGCGTTTCTTGCTGAAGTTCAGCGCTTGCACGAAAGCCGTTTCGAGGATGCGGTAAAGCTTGCTCATCACCTCGCCCTCGTCCCAGAAGAAGCTTTGCAGATCCTGCACCCACTCGAAGTAGGAGACGATCACACCGCCGGCATTGCACAGGATGTCCGGGATCACGAAGATTTCCGGACGCTGGGCGATGATGGCATCCGCCTCGGGTGTTGTGGGGCCGTTGGCACCTTCGGCGAGGATGCGACACTGGATTTTAGCGGCGTTGTCACCGGTGATCTGGCGTTCCATCGCGGCTGGCACCAGCACATCGCAGGGCGTGAGCAGCAATTGTTCGTTAGTGATCGCGTCCGCGCCTTCGAAGCCGACGATGCTGCGCGTTTTGACCACGTGTTCGTCGAGCTTCGCCAGATCAATGCCATTCGCGTTGTAGAGACCGCCAAACGCATCGCTCACGGCGATCACCTTGAGTCCCATGCGGTTCAGAGATGCTGCCGCCACGGCACCGACGTTGCCGTAGCCTTGCACCACCGCCGTCGCGCCCTGGGCCGGGATGCCCACGGTATCCATGGCACGTGATATCAGGTAGGCCACACCGCGACCGGTCGATTCACGCCGCCCAAGCGAACCGCCCAGCGCCACCGGCTTGCCAGTCACCACGGCTGGTACGCAGTGGCCGGTTTGCAGTGAGTAGGTGTCCATCATCCAGGCCATGGTCTGCTCGTTGGTGCCCATGTCCGGCGCAGGAATATCGATCTGCGGACCGATGAACGGGATCAGCTCCTGCGTGTAGCGCCGCGTCACACGCTCCAGTTCATTGAGCGAAAGAGCCCTCGGATCGCAGGTCACGCCGCCCTTGGCACCGCCATAGGGCAGACCCGTGAGCGCACATTTCCAGCTCATCCACATGGCGAGAGCCCCGACTTCCCCGAGCGTCACATCCGGATGAAAGCGCACGCCGCCCTTCGTGGGCCCCAGCGTGAGATGATGCTGCACGCGGTAGCCCATGAAAACCGTGGTGCTGCCATCGTCCCTGCGTACGGGCATGGCCACGCTCACGGCACGCTTGGGCATTTTCAGGCGGTCACGGGCATTTTCGGGAATGTCCAAAAAGTCGGCCACCAAATCGAACTGCTGACAGGCCATGCGGAAAATCGGCGAGTCGTACACTTGAGGGATCATGTTGCTCATTGTGCAGAAGCATACGCGGGCCGGAGAATCTGCGAGCACAGATTCTGTGATTGTCAGCAAGGTGGTCTCACATGTAAATGACTGCCATGCCAGCCGCCAAAGCGCCCACCAGCCTCCGCCGCCTCTTCGATGAGATCGGCACCGTCGATCAAGTCGGCATCGAAGAGCGCGTGGCCAAGTTCACCACCCGCAGCCTCAAGAAGAAATCGAAGGTCTTTGGCCTGCGCCTTGCCGTGTCGATGGTCGATCTGACCACGCTCGAAGGCAAGGACACGCCCGGTAAAGTGGCATCTCTGTGCCAGAAGGCACTGCGCCCCCATGACATAGGCGATATTCCACCCACCGCCGCCGTCTGCGTTTATCCCGCCATGGTGAAGCATGCGAAGAAGCATGTCGCGGGCACCCAGGTGAAAATCGCCTCCGTCGCCACCGCCTTCCCGAGCGGGCAAGCCCCCCTCAAAACCCGCCTCGCTGAAGTCCACGCTGCTGTGAACGAGGGCGCCGATGAGATCGACATGGTGATCAATCGCGGCGCTTTTCTCAGCGGCGAGTTTGGCCGCATGCAGGACGAGATCGCCGCCGTGGTCGAGGCCTGCGGAAAGGCCACGCTCAAGGTCATTCTCGAAGTCAGCGAACTCGAAACCTATGACAACATCCGCGCCGCCAGCTTCCTGGCCATGCGAGTGATCCGTCCCGGCGACTTCATTAAGACCAGCACCGGCAAAACTTCTTCCAACGCCACGCTCGGCAACAACCAGGTGATGCTGGAGGCCATTCGCGACCATTTTCTCGATACTGGCGTTCCCATCTCCATGAAACCCGCCGGTGGCATCCGTACTGCCAAGCAGGCGCTGCACTTCCTCATCGCTGTCAAAGAAACCCTCGGCGACGAATGGCTCAACAACCGTCGTTATCGCTTCGGTGCCTCCGCATTGCTGAACGACCTCGTGCGCCAGCTCGAAAAAGAACGCACGGGGGCTTATCAGGCCCCGTGGAATTTCAGCGAGGCCACCGAAGGCTATTAACCTCTGTTTGCATGCCCAAGACCCTTTCCAAAACCAATCCCGCCCGTGAACTCGTCTTCGGCAATCTGTGGGAGTTTGATCCCGCACCGGAGACGGCGGACCCGAAGCTGAAACCTCGGTATGATCTGTTCATCAACGGGTCGTTCGTAGCGCCGAAAAAGGGCAGTTATTTTGCGACGATCAATCCGGCAAATGAAACGAAGATCGCGGACATCGCGCTGGCGGATGCTTCAGATGTGAACTCCGCGTGCATCGCCGCACAGAAGGCATTTGTGGGTGTCTGGGGCAAGATGCCGGGGAAGGAACGAGGAAAATATCTCTACCGCATCGCACGACTCCTTCAGGATCATGCACGGGAGTTTGCCATTGCCGAGACATTGGACGGCGGGAAGCCGATCAAGGAATCGCGCGATTTCGACATCCCGATGGCGGCGGCGCATTTCTTTTATCACGCGGGCTGGGCGGACAAGCTGGAGCATCTCGCCCCCGGCAGGCAGATCGCGCCGCACGGCGTGGTGGGGCAGGTCATTCCGTGGAATTTTCCGTTGCTGATGCTCGCATGGAAGATCGCTCCGGCCCTTGCGGCGGGAAATTGCGTGGTGCTGAAACCGGCGGAGACCACCAGCATCACTGCACTGAAATTTGGCGAAATCTGCCAGGAGGCAGGCCTGCCGAACGGCGTGGTGAACATTGTCAGCGGCGCGGCTGAGACCGGCGCGGCAGTGATCAGTCATGCACTGACAACGAAGGTGGCCTTCACGGGCAGCACGGAGGTTGGAAAAAGGATCATGCGCAGCCTCGCTGGCACGGACAAGAAGCTGACCATGGAGCTCGGAGGCAAGGCCGCGAACATCGTCTTCGATGACGCGCCGCTGGACCAGGCCGTGGAGGGCATTGTGAACGGCATCTTTTTCAATCAAGGACATGTGTGTTGCGCGGGCTCCCGCCTGCTGGTGCAGGAGAGCATTGCCGAGAGTGTGCTGGCCAAACTCAAGCGCCGCATCGCCGTGTTGCGGGTGGGCGATCCGATGGACAAGAACACCGACCTCGGAGCCATCAACAGCCGCGAGCAGCTCGTGAAAATCACCAACCTTGTCCAAAGCGGAGTCGAAGATGGCGCGGAAAAATATGACAACGGCTGCAAACTGCCCTCCAAAGGCTTCTTCTTTCGCCCGACGATCTTTACCAACGTCAGCATGAGCCACCGCATCGCCCGCGAAGAAATATTTGGCCCCGTGCTGAGCATTATCACTTTCCGCACGCCGGAAGAAGCCGTCGAGAAAGCCAATAACACCCCCTATGGCCTCAGCGCCGGTGTGTGGACTGACAAGGGCAGCCGCATCCTCAAGATGAGCACCCAGCTCAAAGCTGGTGTTGTCTGGGCCAACACCTACAACAAGTTTGATCCGACGAGTCCGTTTGGAGGATTCAAAGAGAGCGGGTTTGGCAGAGAAGGAGGGAAGCAGGGGCTGCTGGATTATCTAAGCGTTGTCTGATTCGATGCCTTTTTTGACAGGATTCACAAGATTTCAGAATTCCAGGATTTCTCCAGACTACCACGCTTCACCTGAAACCTTCCCAGTCATCCCAACACCCAATCCTGCGATCCTGAAATTCTGTTAATCCTGTCCCAATTTTCTCTTTATGTCTCATCGTCTCCTCATCACCAAAACCCCCAAATGCTACGTCGGAGGCGCCTTCATCCGCAGCGAGAGTGGACGCGTGATGGCACTGCATGATGCGTCCGGCGGGTTCTTTGCGAACATCCCGCAATGCACCCGCAAGGACCTGCGCAATGCGGTGGAAGCAGCGGCGAAAGCGGGGCCGGGCTGGGCGAAGCGCTCGGCTTTCAATCGCGGGCAGATTCTATACCGGCTTGCGGAGATGATGGAAGCACGCGCGACGGAACTGGCGGAAGCAATTGCATTGAACGGCGCGTACAAAACAGAAGCTTTACGTGAAGTCGCCGCCAGCATTGAGCGCGTGGTGCATTACGCCGGCTGGACGGACAAATATGAAGCGATCCTCGGTAGTGTGAATCCGGTGGCTTCGGCACATTTCAATTTCACCGTCACGGAGCCGATGGGCATCATCGGAGTCATCGCTCCTGATGATTCACCCCTGCTCGCATCGATTTCCTTGATCCTGCCCGCCATCACGAGCGGCAACTGCGTCGTAGCGCTTGCCAGCAACACCCAGCCCTATCCAAGCATCCTGCTGGGTGAAATGCTGGCGACCTGCGACCTCCCCGGTGGTGTGGTGAACCTGCTCACCGGTCAGCGCAGCGAGATGGTGCCGACCTTTGCCACGCATGAGCACATTCGCGCACTGAGTGGCGTCGTGAACGCTGCAGACCGCAAGACTTTGAAAATGGGCGCGGCGGAGAGTGTGAAACGCGTGCGCCTGCACAAGGCCGAGGAACCCATCGACTGGTTTGCCGACAAGATGCAGGGCCTGGAGGAAATCCGTGCGCTGATCGAGTTCAAGACGACCTGGCATCCGGTGGGTGCTTGAAGTTGCTCTCCTGTTCCTGCGCGTCAAAATAGCGGTTCCATGACCGCCTACCAATCTCTCTGCGAAGTTGTTTCTGAAATCTCCCTCCTCACCTCCACCGAGGCGGTGCTGGGCTGGGATCAGGAGACCTACATGCCTGCACACTCGCTGGACCACCGGGCGCGGCAGATGTCCTATCTCACCGGCAAGGCGCACGGGCTGCTGACATCCAAGAAAACACTCAAGCTGCTGGAGCGCGCCGAAGCGGAGATGCCGGAAGACCCGACACAGGCTGCAAACATCCACGGACTCCGCCGCGACATCAACCGTGCCACCAAGCTGCCGCAAAAGCTCGTGGAGGAGGAAACCAATGTGTGTGCGCATGCCAAGGCGGCGTGGGCGGAGGCCCGGGAAAAATCGGACTTCGTCATGTTTGCACCGCATTTGGAGAAGGTGCTGGCCATCGCACGCAAGAAAGCGGATTTGTTTGGCTACGACGACGAACCGTATGACGCGCTGCTGGACCTGTATGAACGCGGCGCAAAAACGCGTGAAGTGGCGGCACTGTTTGAAAAACTGCGCCCTCAACTCGCGGAGATCGCCCGTGAGGCGGTGGCGAAATCCGCCAGCGTCAAACCCGGCGCGCTCAAAGGCCGTTATCCCATCGAGAAACAGCAGATTTTGAACCGTGAAATCGCAGAGAGCCTGGGATTCGACTTCGAGGCGGGCCGCATCGACACGACCGCGCATCCATTCTGCACCACCCTCGGCCCCGGAGATGTGCGGCTGACGACGCGCTACGATGAGGGCGATTTCCTGTCCTCGCTCTTCGGCGTGATGCACGAAGCCGGGCACGGCCTGTATGAGCAGGGGCTGCCCGGGCTGGACTATGGCCTGCCGAGCGGCAGTGCCGCCTCTTTGGGCATTCACGAATCCCAGAGCCGCCTGTGGGAGAATCACGTGGGCCGCAGCCGCACCTTCTGGGAAAAGTGGCTGCCCCGTGCGCAGGAGCTCTTCCCGCACCTGCGCAAGGTGAAGCTGGATGCTTTCATGAAGGAGATGCTGCGCAGCGAATTCAGCTTCATCCGCGTGGAGGCGGACGAGGCCACGTATGATCTCCACATCCTCCTGCGCTTCGGCATCGAGCGCCGCCTCGTGAAGGGTGAGATTGGCGTGCACGACGTACCCAAGGTGTGGAATGAAGAGTACCACGAGCTCTTTGGCATGACGCCTCCGGACGACCGCTGCGGCTGCCTGCAGGACATTCATTGGAGCATGGGCGGGCTCGGTTACTTTGCCACCTACACGCTGGGGAACCTGAATGCCGCCCAGCTTTTTGCGACAGCCAAAAAGCAGCGCAAGATCGCCACGGCGCTGGAAAAATGTGACTACGCCCCGCTGCTGCTGTGGCTGCGTGAAAACGTTCACAGCAAAGGTGCCGCGCTGCTTCCTCAGGAGATCATCACACAGGCCACCGGCAAGCCAACGGATGCCAAATGGCACATCAAACACCTGCGCGAGCGCTACGTGGGCTAAGTCAGTTCGACCGCACGTGCCGGATCAGACCGATCATGACGCCTTGGATGACAAGCTCGCGCGCGGGCAGGAGGTCGGGAAATTCAGGATTCTCAGCCTGCAGGTAGGGCTGGGAGTCCTTGACGACGTAGCGTTTCAAGGTGCTCTCTCCGTCGATGAGCGCAGCCACGATGTCTTTGGGACGTGGCTCACGGATTTCGAGAATGACAAGGTCGCCATCGCCGATCAGAGCGCCGATCATGGATTCTCCACGCACCTTGAGCGCGAAGCTTTTCGCGGAGCGTGGGATGCCGAGGGTGTTCACATCCACGGAGATGCATCGGTCGGCATGCTGCACCATGTCAGCCGCGGCCATGCCGGCGGGAATCTGGCCGAATACTGGAATATCGACGATTTCAGCACGGTCGAGGTCTTCCGGAAACACCACCGCACGGGCCTTGTGCGCATGACGCTGGATGACGCCTTTTTTTTCCAGCGCACGCAAATGGCTCATGGCCGCCGTCTGGCTGGAGAAGCCGAAGTGGCGCTGGATGTCACGCGTGGAAGGCATGACACCGTTCATACGCTGGTAGCTGCGCAGGTATTCGAGGAGTTCCTGCTGGCGGGCCGTAAGGCGGGTGTCAGTGTCTGTGAACATGAGATTAAGATGGCTGTTCGGGCGAACATTCCCCTTCATGCTCCGTACGCAAGATGTTTTCCTGCGCCAATTTCAGCGCATAGTCGTGGCATGTTGAGTTCGTCCCCCCTGAAAATCGCCGTATTTCTGCTGCTGAGCCTGCAAGGCCATGCCCAGGAGGCAGCCCAGATCAACCCGGCCAAAGTGGATAAAACCGGGATGCTGCCCCCTCATACCAAAGTGCTGGGGGAACGTGCGGCCGCAGCCTTCGGCAAGCAGGACTGGCCGGCGGCCCGCAAAGCCTATCTGGAAATGCTGGAGCTCGATGACGGCAACGCCCTCATCTGGGCCAATCTGGGCGCGGTGGAGCAGCAGGCAGGAGACACCAAGCAGGCCATCGAGTGCTTTGAAAAATCCGTGCAGATCAATCCCCAGCTCGCGCAAACATGGACGGCACTGGGTCTGCTGCTGCAAAAGCAGGGAGACACCTACCGGGCCATCTCGTGCTTCACCCGCGCCATTCACGAAGAGCCGGAGGACGCGCGCGCCCACAATTACCTGGCCATCGCCGCCAAAGGCCTGGGCTGGACGGATGCTGCCGAGGCGGAGCTGCAGCGCGCGATCGAACTGAAGCCGGATTACGGCATCGCCCACTTCAACATGGCCCTCATGCTGCTGGAGCGTCGTCCACCTGCCATCGAGCTGGCACGCAGGCACTACGAGAAGTCGCTGGCTCTGGGAGTGGCGAAGGACGATGTGGTGGAGCGCCGCCTGAAGGAGTGACGCATGCAGGAATTCACCGAATCATGGAACATCACCCCACAGCTCGATGAACTGCGCACGCAGGGCTTGTGGCGCGAGCTGCGCCCGCTGGACGAAGTGAACGGGGTCACCGTGCGCGCCGAAGGCCGCGAGTGGATCAATTTTTCCTCCAACGACTACCTCGGCCTGGCCCAGTCCGCCGAGATAAAGGACGCCTTGGCCGAAGGCATATCCCGATACGGCGGCGGTTCTGGAGCCTCGCGCCTCGTCTGCGGCACCCACCGCGTCCATGAGGCTCTTGAAGAGGCCCTCGCGGATTTCAAGGGGACGGAGGCGGCGCTGACCTTCAGCAGCGGATTTGCCGTGGCCTTGGGCACCATCCCAGCCTTGGTGGGTCCCAATGACACGATCATCCTCGACAAGCTCTGCCATGCCAGCCTCGTCGATGCGGCGCGCTTGAGCGGAGCGACGATCCGCGTATTCCCGCACAACCACCTCGAAAAGCTCGAACGCCTGCTGCAGACAGCCAAAGGACGCGTGCTCGTGGTGACGGAATCGATTTTCAGCATGGACGGCGACGCTGCCCCGCTGCGGGAAATTACCGAGCTCAAGACCCGGCACGGCGCCTGGCTGCTGGTGGATGAAGCCCATGGAGTGGGTGTTTTGGGCCCGCAGGGGCGGGGTCTGGCCGCCGCACTCGGCGTGGATCAGCAGGTGGATCTGCATCTGGGCACCCTGAGCAAGGCTTTCGGGCTCAGCGGCGGGTATTTGGCGGCCTCACGGCAGGTCATCGACCTCCTCATCAATCGCGCCCGCAGCTTCATCTATTCCACGGCGCCCCCCGTTCACCTGGCCCATGCGCTGGGTGTCGTTTTGGAATTGATCCGCAGCGGGCGAGGTGATGCTTTGCGCAGCCTCCTCCGAGACCGTGTCGAACAAACTCAAGGCCACCTTTCCGAGATCGGCATCGAGTCACCGCCTGCGCCAAGCGCCATCCTGCCCGTCATTCTGGGCGAAGCCTCCCATGCCATGGCGATCAGCGCCCGTCTGCGTGAAGCAGGATTCCTCATTCCCTGCATCCGTTACCCCACAGTCGCGCGCGGCAGCGCCCGGCTGCGGATCACAGTCAGCGCATTGCACTCTGCCACGCAAATTCATGCTCTGGGCAGCGCCCTGCGGGACACGCTCGCACCTCAGGACTGAGGCATCTGGCCCAGGATTTCCAGCGCCCGCTTTCTAGCGGCCTTGATTTCCTGCTCATTCAACAAGACCCCGTTCTTGCCCGAGGCCATCAGATTGGTGCGTTCCTGGCGATGCTGAAGGAACAAAACGTGACCAAGTTCATGTGCCGTCACTCGGGCCACAACGTTGTCGGTGCCGCCGGAAACCTTGTGGAATTCAGGGTTCTCGCACACCACCACCGGCTCGCCGTAAAAAAATCCATTGGGGCCCATGTCCTTCACAAAGCACACATCGATGGCGGTGGGGCTGAACTGATTCGTTGGAATCGCCGATTTAACCCAGTCGCGGTCCTTGATGAACCACCTCTTCGGGGCGAGATCGAGAGCTCTGAGGCTCGCAACCGCCTCTAATTCGAATCGGATGCCTGCGGGTGACCAGATGGCGTTCACTTCCTCAAAGGCCGCTCGAATTCCTTTTTCCGTAAGCGTTGTTTGCAACCTGGGGCTCGTCGCGGACTGCACCAGATGCGCCCGAACCTTCAATGTGATGAGGGGAAATGGCTCATGAGAATGCGATGGTGACAACCACGCGATGAGCCCTAGGGAAATCAGCAGACGAGTCATCTGGTTGGTTAATCAACTTCCACAATTCGTTCAATCCCAATATTTCAAGAAAACTGGCATAAAGCCTGCGCAAGGAAACTCTTAACTGAAAAAGGCCGCATTTAGGGAACTCTAAATTTGTTCCATAATTGCAGAAATTACTTTGCACGTGTGACAGCCCTGCTAATTTCGGGGGCTGAACGGCTCACGTACTATGGACTGGAACCTAGGTTCTATTCCATCCCATGCGAGTGTCCGACCTCAAACCAACCAACCTAATACCAAACTAATCAGACTATGAAATTGAATGCATTGCTGAAGACGCTGGGGTTCTTGGCACTGGCCGCCACTCCCGTCGTGGCCGGACCGTCCGCCCCCGCCCCGAAAAACCCAATCGCACCCGCTCCTGTGGACGATGATCTTGGCATCACCGCCTCGATCGGTTATGATTCCAACTACGTGTGGCGCGGCTTCAACTACGGCCAGCATTGGGTCCGTTCCGGCCTCAATGGCGCGATCCTCCTCGTCGGCGGTGCCGCTGAAGACGGCGCTGGCAGCACCTCCCTCCTCTGGGACGTGCAATACGGCTCGCTCGCAGGCGACCAGGACAGCTACTCCCCTAACTTTGTGGCCGCCACCGGCGGTGCTCTCAAAAACACGAACTCCTTCCAGCGCCTTCAGCTGGGTGCTGCCATCTCGCATGATTTCGGTCCTGCCAGCGTGAGCTTCGGCTACAGCTACATCCACAACATGGGCTCCCTCGCCAATGGCGGTGGCCTCAACCAGCTCGGCTTCCCTGTCACCGGCGGCGGCTACGGCATGAACGACATCCAGCAGCTCACCCTGGGCGTCAACACCAACCTCGGCCCGATCAATCTGGCTTCCAGCGCCAACTATGATCTGGTCAACGGTGGCTGGTACTTCGACCTGACCGCCAAGTCCACCATCGCTGTGACCGATGCCATCAGCATCGTCCCACACGCTGGTCTTGGCTATGGTCTTAACTACAACGCTGGCCTTACCCAGGCTACCCGCAACCTCATCGGTGGCGGCGGCCTCACCGGACAAACCGCATTTCAAGGCGGCATGACTGGCTGGACCGCGCTCAACGTTGGCTTTGATTTCCCAATCAAGCTCAACAGCCGTGCGACCCTGACCCCCTACGTCGCATACAACCTGCCAATGGGTCCCGTGAGAAATCTGGCTCGTTCCGCAACCACCCCTTACGCCTTTGGTCTTGGCGGTGGTCCTGCCACGGCCTTCCACAGCGTTGTTTATTACGGCGTGACCCTCAGCGTCCGTTTCTAATAACGTTCGTTCTTTGAACGACTCAACCCTTCAAGGTTAACCTCCCGGCGCAAGCCGGGAGGTTTTTTTGTGCCCATAAATCCTCGTGGCAGCTCCGCTCCTTCAGAAAGGGCGCATTCAGCACCGGAGCCCGTGTCTTGAACGCAACGGGCGGCTCCCGGCTGAAGATTGAATGCAATTCTTCAACATCCTGCCGGCCCCCGCCTGGCACAAAATTCATTCAGCGGCAGGCAGGATAAGATGGCGCATTTCCAGACACGCGAGAGTCTGAAATGCGAGCCGTGGGAGCATTCGCAGCACAATGGAAAGATCCAGAACCTCAGAACTGGCCCTCCCCCCGTTGCGACCACCGTCTTTTGCTTCTATGAGGTGCCGCAGGATAAAGCGCTGCCTCCAAAATGAGGCTTCTCGAAGCGCCCGTGAACAGGAGCCGGGCGATTTCTGCGCACTGATTTGCCGAAGTAGGCTTTAAGCCGATGCCTTTTCTCGATTCGTTATGGCTATGAAGCCCAATTAGTTATCTGCCTGAAATTTATGAGAATGCATAATTTTCGATCACTTCGATAACATGGCACGCCACCTGCTCACTCATGTTACCGCTGCTTGCCTTCCCGGCTGGTCAGCGCCTCAACACCAACAATAACTAAACTCGACCAACACATGAAGCCCAAAAGCATGACATCATTCATTGCCAAGTCGGTGACCGTTCTTGCTGCCTGTGCAGCGCTGAACGCCTCCGCCGGCACATCCGCCCCTGTTAAAAATCCCGTCCCTGTGGAAGAAAAATCAGGAGCTCTCTTCGACTCGATCGGAGCAACCTTCGACGCCGGCTACGACAGCCGCTATTACTTCCGCGGCCTTTGGTTCGCTGACAACATCATGTGGACGGCACTCAATCTCAGCGTGCCGATCACTGACAAGCTGACCTGGGGCATCGGTGGTGCCTACATCAACACCGCTGGCACTCCGTTTCTGGGTTCCAAAAGCGGTTTCCAATATTCGGAAATTGATGCCATCACCAATCTGTCCTACGACGCGGGATGGGCTAAATTTGGAATGCAGTATCAATACTACTTCTATCCAGATAACTACGCCGGCAGCTTCAATGGCGCTCCAAATGCAACCACCGACCCAGAATTCGCACTCAAAGGTGCTGGTGAACTGGGCTGGACGGTCGCAGTGCCGATCAAAGGCTTCAACATCTATGCCGGCTACTACTATGACTTCCGAATCAATGGTCAGTACATCTCCCTCGGTGCTGATTATACCTTCGCAGTCACTGATTGGCTGAGCATCGTTCCTTCCATCAACACCGGCTTCGGTATCGACTACTACACTGGCAACGGCAGTGGCTCGGTTCCTGGAAACGGCTTTGTTGGCAACAAAGGTCAGAGCATGGATCAAGGTCCGACCTCCGGCTTCACCCACGTTCTCTACACCCTGGCTGTGCCAGTCAAGCTGACCAAGTCCGTCACTTGGACCAGCTATGTGGCTCTGAACCATGGTGAAAAGCTCCGCACCCAGCTCAACACCACCCAGAACGAAGTGTACTGGGGAACGAAGCTGAGCTTCGCGTTCTAAGCTGCCGGGGCTTCACGCCTCACATCTCTGATTATTAGGTCAGGCTCCCGATCAGTTCGTTCACTGGTCGGGAGCTTTTGTTTTGGCGCGGAACGTCTTCTCGTCTAGCTTCCGCGCCGCATGACTGAACATCCGCTCAACTGGAACTCAAACAACCTCACCCATGGCTGGCAGCGCGGCGTCAACGCCTTCTTCTGGGGCCTGGGTTTTAAGCCCGCAGATTTCGACAAGGCGCAGATCGGCATCGGCACACCGCTGCTCGACGGCAACATCTGCAACGTCCACGCGCACGAGCTCGCCCAGCTCATCGCCCAGGGCTGCAAAGAGGCGGGTCTCATCGGCTTCCCCTTCGGCGTCTCGCCGGTAAGCGACAACATCACGCAAGGAAATGTCGGCGGCGCAGCCTCCCTTTGCTCGCGCAATCTCATGGCCAATGGCGCAGAGATGATCTGCACCTCCCACTGTTACGATGCATTGATCGGCCTGCATCATTGCGACAAAAACGGCCCGGCCTTCGCCATGGCTCTGGCCCGCACCAATTACCCCGGCCTCATCGTCAACGGCGGCAGCATCATGCCCGGCTGCCACAAGGGGCACTCCACCTCCATCCTCGACGTGTATGACGCCGCTGCGAAGGAAAAACAGGGGACGATGAGCTACGAGGAGTCCGAACAGATCATCCGCACCGCCTGCCCTGGCGCGGGCGGTTGCGGCATCGCTGCTTCCTTCAACACCTGGGGGATCGCTCTTGAAGCCATGGGCCTCAGCCTGCCGGACACCTCCTCCATGCCCGCCATCGAAGCCGGCAAACGTGAAGAATGCCTGCGCGTCGGCAAAGCCGTACGCCGTCTGCTGGAGATGAATCTGCGCCCGCGTGACATCATCACCAAGGCCTCCATCACCAACGCCATGACCGCCATCTGCGCCATCGGTGGCTCTACCAACGGTGTGCTGCACATCCTCGCTGTCGCACGTGAAGCAGGAGTCGATTTCACCCTGCGTGACGTGCAGGCCATCGCCCGCCGCACGCCTGTGCTGTGCAATTTTGCGCCACGTGGCCGAGGCACCATGGTGGATCTCCATCGCCTTGGCGGCACCACCATGCTGCTGAAGCACCTGATGAAAACCGGCCTGCTGGATGGCTCCTGCATCACCGTCACCGGTCAGACGCTGGCGGAGAACCTCGCCAATGCCGCTGAGGTTCCCTTCCCCAACGAACTCATCGCGCCCATCGAGGCACCGTTCAAGGAATTCGCCGACATCCAGATCTGCTTTGGCAACCTCGCTCCCGACGGTGTCGTCTTCAAAGTCTCCTCGCTGGACGAGCCCAAATTCCGTGGCAAAGCGATTTGCTTCACGGATTCCAAAGGCGTCTCCGATGCCGCAGCCGCAGGCCGCATCCAGCCCGGTCACATTGTGGTCATTCGCGGCTGCGGCCCCGTGGCTCTCGGCATGCCGGAAATGCACGTGGCCAGCGCCGCCCTCGCCGTGCCGGAGCTTTACGGCAAAGTCGCCCTGCTTTCAGACACCCGTGTCTCCGGCGTCTCCGGGGGGGCGGTGGGCGTGCATTGCAGCCCTGAGGCGGCCGTTGGCGGACCGATTTCCGTGGTGGAAGATGGCGATGAAATCGAATTCGACCTGCTCGCCGGCACCATTCAAGTCAATGCCGACCTGGATGCTCGTCCCCGCGTGAACTTCCCCGTCAGCCATCCCTTTGGCTATCTCGCGGATTTCGCCGCCACGGTGACCCAGGCCCACCAAGGCTGCGTGCCTCGCTGGGTGGCTGATCGCAAATAAATCTCCTCAAGACGCCATTTTGGCCGCCAGAAGTACAGCCTCCACGAGGCTGCGCCCGTTGGCTTTGCCCTGCCAGGCGATGTCGCACGCGGTGCCGTGGTCCACGCTCGTGCGCGGCACCGGCAGCCCAAGGGTGGTGTTCACAGCGGTGTCAAACGCCAGCGCCTTCAGCGGAATCAGCGCCTGATCGTGGTACAAGCAGATGTAGGCATCCACAGCACGGCGTTTCGGTGCGATGAAAGCCGTGTCCGGCGGCAGCGGTCCTTCAATCGTGTGGCCTTTCGCGCGTGCCGCTTCAATAGCAGGCACAATGAAAGATTCCTCTTCACCACGGCCAAACAGGCCATGCTCTCCCGCGTGAGGATTGAGTCCGCAAACCGCGATGCGCGGCTTCTTTCCGCGCACCCGCTGCACGGCTTCGGCGGTCAGTTCGATGACATCAAGAATGCGCTTGGTCGTCAGCGCAGGCACCACATCCTGATAGCCGATGTGGACGGTCACCAGACTGCAGATCATTTCCTCGGAGAAGAAGGTCATGCAGGAGCGCTCCGCCTTCATCTTCTCCGCAAACATTTCCGTGTGGCCGGGATACGTGATGCCAGCCGCATGTAGCGCCTCCTTGTTCAGGGGGGCCGTGGCCACTGCAGCGACTTGGTTTGCCAGCGCTGCCTCGATGCTCTTCTCGACGTAGCGATAACCCGCTGCACCCGTCTTGGCGCTCACCGTCCCCGGCGTAAAATCTCCTGCATCAAAGCCAAACACATCCAGCACGGCCGGCTCGTCCAGACTTCCGCATTTGTCCGCCCATTCGATCTCGCTGATGATGCGTTTCGGAGCTGGCAGACCCGTCTGCCGTGCACAACGCGAGAGCAGCCGCGCATCTCCCAAAACCACCGGCGTGGCCAGGGCGCACACCTCCGTGTTGGCGAGCAGTTGCAGACAGATTTCCGGACCGACCCCCGCAGGGTCGCCCATGGTGATGGCAATGAGTGGTTTCGGCATGAACCTTCACTCTTGGCTCAACGCAGCACCTTGTCGAGGAACTTGGCAACGATGGCCGTACGCTCCTCATCATAAAACTCCGCACCCCCATGCAGGCTGCCGGGCAGCAGGATCAAAGTCACCGGCGAACCCAGGGCCTGATACGCCTTTTCCAATTCCTGCGACTGCTGCGGCGGCATCTGCGGATCGGCATCGCCATGAATCAGCAGCAGCGGCGGATCCTTCTTGTCGAGATGCGTCACAGGACTCGCCAGCTTTGCCAGTTCGGGCTTTTTGTCCGGTGTGTCTCCCAGCAGCAGCTTCAGCGCGGGAATGCGAAATTCGAGCCCCTTCGGAGTGCTCTGGGAAAGAATCGTTTCCAGATTTGAAGCGCCGTAATAGCTTACAATGACCTGCACATCGCTGCTCTGATCCAAGTGCTCCCCGACTTTCCCTTCGAGTTCTCGGTTCCCGTTGCTCACGCCCACCAGCGCCGCCAGATGCCCACCGGCCGAAGAACCGATGATGGCGATCTTGGTGGCATTGACGTGAAATCCCCCTGCATTGGCCCGCAGAAAACGAATCGCCGCCTTGATGTCATGCACCTGTGCGGGAAACACCGCCTGCGTGGACAGCCTGTAGTCCACGCTCGCAATGGCGAAACCCTTGTCATACAAGTCGGCGATCGGCACGTCCTCCTTGGATCCCGCCCGCCACCCGCCGCCATGCACATACACGATCAGCGGTGGACTCTCTCCCGGGGGACGGTGCAGATCCAGCTTCAGCGAAGTCTCGCCCACCTTGGCGAATTCAATATCCGCCTGCGTGTCCGCCTGCGCCGCCGAAGTGAGTAAAAATAGGAACCAGACAAGCCTCTTCATGCTTCGATGATCATCTGCTCCGCAGGGACTTCCAGTGTGATTTTCGTCCCATAGCCCAGCCCTTCTGTCCACGGCAGCAGCAGTTCCAGGACATCCGGCTTTTGAAAATGCACGGGCTTCGTGTCCGGATGCGGGTGATAAATCCAACCACGAACCGGTGCAGCACCATCCCGATTCACAACGACATCAAAAAACGAAAAATCCTCCGGCGGATCTTCCGGGTGCCACTTGAGCGCCCGAAACGTGTGTCGTGGCTGCACCACACGATAACTCAGCGGCGCGATGCTCACATTCAATGTGCCGGGATAAAACGCACTCAGATCAAGCCCCAGCTCCGCAAAGAACGGCAGTTGCATGCGCAGCGTGCCACCTGGAAACTTCGGATTCCCGTTCAAGCCCGAGGCCACGCGATGCCCCTGAACGATGGTGGCGGGGATCATGCCAGAATCTGTTTGATCACATGACACGGCTCCACGCCTGTCAGTTTGAAGTCGAGCCCCGCTTTGCTGAAGGTGAGACGCTCGTGGTCAATGCCCAGGCAATGCAGAATCGTCGCCTGCAGATCGGCCACGTGAGTCTCGTCCTCGATGATGTTGAAGCCCATCTCATCTGTCGCACCGAGAGTAACACCCCCTTTGATGCCTCCGCCGGCCATCCACATCGTAAATGCCTGCGGATGATGATCGCGCCCCAAGCTGCGCCCCAGTGACACGCTGGCCTCCACCATCGGTGTGCGGCCGAATTCACCGCCCCAGACCACGAGCGTGCTGTCGAGCAGGCCGCGTTGTTTAAGATCTTTGATCAAAGCAGCACTCGCTTGGTCCGTGATGCCGCAGTTTTTCTTCACATTGCCCGCCACATCGCTATGGGCATCCCAGCCTTCGTTGTAGATGTTGATGAAGCGCACCCCACGCTCGACCATGCGCCGCGCCAGCAAGCAGGCCCGGGCAAAAGACGGCACCTTCGGATCGCAGCCATACATTTTCAATGTGGCCTCGTCCTCCTTAGTGAGATCCATCAACTCCGGCGCGGAACTTTGCAGACGGTAGGCCATCTCGTAATTTGCGATGCGCGTGCCTGTTTCACTGTCGCCATCCAGCTTGAGACGACGCTGGTTCATCGCGTTGATGAGTTCAATCGTGTCGCGCTGCGTACCAGCCTCAATGCCCTGGGGCGTGCTCACGTTCAGGATGGGATCGCCCGTGTTGCGGAAGCGCGTACCGGAATAAACACTGGGCAGAAAGCCGCTGCTCCAGCAGGCCGCACCACCGCTGATGCCGCTGCCGGTGCTCATCACCACAAACGACGGCAGATCCCGCGTCTCGGCACCGAGACCATAGGTGATCCATGAACCCATGCTTGGCCTGCCCGGCTGGGAGAAACCCGTGTTCATGTAAATCTGCGCCGGTGCGTGGTTGAACTGCGTCGTGCGGCAGGACTTCACGATGGCGATGTCGTCCACCACCGTCGCCAGGTGTGGCAGCATCTCGGAGAGCTCGGCACCACATTGACCATGCTTCGCAAACTTGTAGCGCGGCCCCAGCACCGCCGCGTCCGGCCGGATGAAGGCATAACGCTGCCCGCCGATGATCGAAGGCGGCAGCGGCTTGCCTTCATACTTCGTCAGCATGGGTTTGTTGTCGAACAGCTCAAGCTGCGACGGTGCACCCGCCATGAACATGTGGATGACCGCCTTGGCCTTCGGTGGGAAATGCGTCGGCGCAACGACGTTCGGACTCTGCGTCACTCCATAGGCCGACTCGGCCAGCAGCGATGCCAGCGCGATCTTGCCCGTGCCGATGGCGCAGTCCTGGAAGAAGTGACGGCGGGTGATGTGGGAAGTGTTCATGGATGCGTAATGGCTTCGTCAAGATTCAATGCCGCCCGGCTCACGTCGGACCAGAGCGCCTCGCCCTCGACCTTCCTCTCGCGCTGTTTTTGCAGGAAAGTTTTGAGCATCGCCAGTTCGTCTGGAGCCGCTGGTCGCGTGGCGACCCGGCGGAAGATGTTTTGCAGCCGCTCATCGTCGCTCTGTGATTCACCCATCACCTGCTTCGCCATCGCATGCGCGGCTTCCACAAACATCTGATCGTTCAACAGCGTGAGGGCCTGAAGCGGGCTGTTCGAAACTTCGCGTTTGGCGAGGCAAGATTCACCGGTGGGAGCATCAAAGGTGGTGGCCATTGCAAACGGTGCGGTGCGCTTGGTAAAGGTATACAGGCTGCGGCGATAGTGATCTTCCCCCTCGCTCACCTTCCACTCCACTTTGCCATACGTGCCTTCAGAGGTGACACTCGCAGGCTGCGGCGGATAGACTCCCGGACCGCCCATCTTCAGTGACAGCACCCCTGCCGCCTTGAGCGCGGAATCACGAATCACTTCCGCATCCAGCCGGAAGCGAGCACCGCGTGCCAGCAGGATGTTCTCCGGATCTTTCTGCGCATGCTCAGGCGTGGTGCGGCTGCTCTGCTTGTAAGTCGCGCTCGTCACCATCAGACGGTGCAGCTTTTTCAATGACCAGCCCTGCTTCACAAACTCCACGGCCAGCCAGTCCAGCAGTTCCGGATGCGACGGCGGATCGCTCTGATAGCCGAAGTCCTCCAGCGATTTAACAATGCCGCGTCCAAAAAACGCCTGCCACTGGCGGTTCACCGTCACACGTGCCGTCAGCGGATTATCAGGAGCAAACAACCACTTCGCAAACGAGAGGCGGTTCGCAGGCGCATCCTTGGGCAGCGCAGGCAGGAACGCCGGCACGCCCGGCGTCACCTCCTCCCTCGGCTGCAGGTACTCACCACGATGATAGCGGTGCGTGATGCGCGGATTGCTCGCGGGACGTTCCTCCATCACCAGCGTAGGCTGGCCGCGCGGCGGATTCTTACGAGCGGCGAGCAAAGGTGCGGCAGCCTGCTTCATTTCGTCCGCCGTCTCAAGAAAGCTCCGCAGCAGCATCTCATGTTTGGATTTGTCTCCGGTGGCCAGCGCCTCCTCGACTTCCGCCGGCAACCCCGTCGCTTCAGCATGATCACTGGTGGTCACCGAAATTCGGAAGTGACCGAGCGGGCAGGCAAAGTGCTTTTCAAACAACATCTTCAAATCCAGGCCGTTGGTGAGATCCACCGGCTGTTCAAAATGAAACACCGCCGCGTGCTGCACGCCATACCCGCCCAACACCTGCCAGCCGCTGGACATCTCGCCATCCAGTGTGGCACCGGCGTTGTTCTTTTTCTTCGGCTTGGCTGCGGCTTTGGTCTTTGCCTTGGGTGCGCCGGCGGCTGAATCACTGATGCGGTCAGCCTCGTCCTCGTTGGTGTCCTCAGCCCTGGCAATTTTGACGCGCTGTCCGTTTTGCGAAGCCTGAAATTCACTCATGAAGAAACCACCAAGCGGCCCTTCGTAGTTGGTGAGCCCCGGGCCGTCATTCGGAAGGCTGGGATGTGAAGTCACCTCGATGCGCAACGCGCGCACTCCCTTGATCGGCGCTTTGAATCTCAGATCATAAACATCGCTCTTGGAAATATCGCCACTGCCAAGGATGAAGCCATCCGCCTGCTGCTCCAGATGCGGCATCGTCGTAGCCATATTAGTGGGGCGAATCACCTCCCATTTTGAAGCCCGGTGAGATTCACCCTCCATCCATCCGGCAAAACGACTTTCCATGGCCGCCTTGCCACCAGGAAACTTGCCCGGCAGCTCGGCTTCGAGTTTGGCGATCTTCGCCGCCTGCGCTTTTTGCTGGGCTTCCACTTCCGGCGTCGGAATGAAATAGGTCGGTTCGTTGGCGTTGTTCAGCAGCGCCAGAGTGCGGTAATAGTCCGTGTGAAGAATAGGATCGTACTTGTGCGTGTGGCACTGGCAGCAGTTCATCGTCAGGCCCATCCACGTCGTACCCGTGACACCGACTCGGTCCACCATGGCGTAAAACCGGTACTCGTTCGGATCAATGCCACCCTCCTCGTTCAGCATGGTGTTGCGATGAAAACCCGTGGCAATGAGATCACTCGGCGTCGCCTTTGGCAGCATGTCCCCAGCGATTTGCTTGATGCTGAACTGATCAAACGACATGTCCGCGTTCAGTGCTTGCACCACCCAGTCGCGATAGGGCCAGATCTGGCGCGGCCTGTCCTTTTCGAATCCGTTCGTGTCCGCATAGCGGGCGAGGTCCAGCCAGCGCCGTGCCCAGCGTTCCCCATACTGTTTGGAGGCCAGCAGGTGGTCCACCAGCTTGTCATAGGCATCAGGTGCCTTGTCATTCACAAAAGCGTCCGCCTCCGCAGGCGTTGGCGGCAGGCCGGTGAGATCCAGATAAACGCGGCGCACCAGCGTGAAGCGATCCGCCTCCGCCGAAGGCTGCAAACCCTCTTTCTTCAGCCGATCTTGAATGAAGGAATCAATCGGATGTATGCCAGGGATCGGCAGCGCTGCCTGCTTCGGCGGCACATAGGCCCAATGCGCCTCATACGGCGCCCCCTCGGCGATCCACAGTTTCAGAATGTTCTTTGCGCTCTCTGGCAGAACGGACTTTGTGTGCGGCGGCGGCATCACCTCATCCTCATCGGTCGAGAAAACGCGCTTTATCACTTCACTCGCGTCAGGTTTGCCCGGCACGACGGCCAGCTCTCCAGACTTGCCCTTGCCAATCGCCGAATCGCGCAGATCCAGCCGAAGCTTGCCTTTGCGCCCCTGGTCATCCATGCCGTGGCATTTGAAACAATGCTGCGCCAGCACCGGACGCACGTCGCGATTGAAATCGACGGCGTGGGCGTTGCTAAGGCAGGCAAGAGCAATCAGGAGACTCTGACGGGTAATCATGTTGGTTTCCGTACCAACGGTACAAACAGCCGTTTTTCACCAGCCGTTTGCACTCGCCCGCCCATTTTGGGCGTCGGACCAACGAATCAAATTCCCCTCCTGCGCCGGCGGAGCGCCAGACCGGCCAGGCCCACCAGCAGCAGAAGCGCACGGGAGGGCTCGGGCACGACCACGATGATGCCGTAGTTCGCAAACAGCGCGGTGTCATACAGCAGCCCGGAAAGGCTGAGGTCGGGCAGATCCAGGTCTCCCAGCACCCCACCGTTGCGGTACTCGCCGCCAACGCTGTAGCCGTTGGCTGTCAATGTGGACCAGTCGAGGAGGTTGAACACATCCCCGAACTCAGGCTGGTAGTCGGTGCCGCTGTTATTGGTGAAGCTGATGAGCCCGCCGCTGTGAAGAGTCAGCGAACCCGACACCGTCACGCGATCATGGTTGCCCCCCTTCTGGGAGTCAAAGAAAGTCGCCTGGCTGTTGAGGTAGCTCGAAAAGTCACCTGCACCCAGATGCGCGGAGAAGTTGCCCGCATCATTGTAGTCCGCGCCGTTGGTGGCTCCCATCTGAAGTGTGAGGCGCACGGCTCCTGAACTGTCACCGGCAAGTTCTAGATTGCCGCTCACCGTCAGCACCCCGATACCGTCGCCAGCGGTGCCGATGGCCGAAGGATCAGAGGACATGCCTGGGCGCAGCGTGCCGGCACCGCCGTCCGTGCCGATGATCAGGCTGCCTGTTCCCGTCACCACCGTACCGGAACCGCTCACCGGGCCGTCAAAGGTGAAATCTCCTGCATTCGATGCGGAGAAATCAAAGGCGGCTCCTTGAGCGACCTCAATCCAGCTCGTGGCGCTGATGTCCGCATCTTCTGCGACCGCCAGGGTACCGGCCGACACTGTCGTTTTTCCGGTGTAAGAGGTGCCGGAGTTGGTAAGGGTCACGGTGCCGTCCCCCTGCTTGTCCACGCTGAGCACGTCGCCGGGCTGCGCAGCAGTGATCGCCCCCGAGATGAGCACCCCGCCCCCGGCATCATTCGATGCGGAGGTGAGAATCAGTTGCCGGATGTTGTCCACGCCCGGCAGCGTGCTGTGCTGCAGCGTGATGGCTCCGGCAAACTCTGTGGTACCTGTGGTGAAGGTGCCGCCAATGACCGTGGCTCCGGTTCCGTTCGTGTCATTGATATCGATATCTGTGGCGATGCTCAAACCTGAAGCACCGGCCAGCAGGCCCACATCTGCATTGGCCTGATCCGCGAGCCAGTAAACGGGATCGGTTCCATCTCCATTGACCACCGTGACATCCGCTGATGCCATGAAGTAGAGGCCGCCGGCCTGCGTGCTTCCGGAGCTCACGCCGATGCTTGTGCCGTAGAGCATTTCCGTGGTTTCATCAAAGTCAGAGGCGCGCACCAGATTCATGTGCGTGCCTGTCGGGTCGAGGCTGACGACTTGATAAACGCCGTTGCGCTCAGGATCATCCCCTTCGTCCTTCACCAGGATGCGCTTGCCAATGTCAGCCGTGGTGATGGTCACCCCATCCACCAGCGTCGAAACATTCAGGAAGGCACCGTTGCCAGCTCCGCCAGCACCGTTGCTGGAAGCGTCAAAGCTACCTCCTGTGGCGGCCGTGATGAGGCTTCCCGTGGTGGCCACATAGGCCGCCGTGCTCAGTTCCCGGCGCGTGTCGCCGAGCTCCACCACCGTGGTCGAGAGTGCCCCGCTGTTGAACACGCTCAGCGTTCCCTGCCGGACCACCGTGCCACCGTCGATGGCCGCACCCGCGGCCCAAGTGCCGCTCGAGTTGTAGGTGTTTGCCACCCGCAACTCCACGGTGCCGCTGCCGATCTTGATCAACGATGCAGCACCGAAGTAGCCATTATCCAAAACGGCATCGCCAAACTGGAATGTCGATGCGCCATCAGCCTCGAAGAAGACGTTCGTGGAGTAGTCCTGGAAGAGCTTTACCTTGCCACCTGTGCCAAACCCATAGGTGCCCGAGGTGGCCCGCGTGCCGATTACGGTAATACCTTCATCATTGCCGTTGAAGTAGTTCATGACCACCGGGTTAACCACTGCTGTGGCAGTGCCGTCGAGCAGCAGTTCCAGCCGCGTGTCCGCCGGACTGCCCGCGATTAAAGGGATGCCGCCAAGATTGATCTGATTGAGGGCATCGCCAAAGGCCGTGTTGCTGCCGCCGATGAGAGTTCCCTGAAACACGGCCAGATTGAACTCCCCGGCAAAAAACGTGTTGTTGCCAGACAGTCGCTGCGAACCGTAGCCGACCTTGTAAAAGAATCCGCCGGAACCGTCATTTCCCAGGTAATCGACCGTTTCAATGTCACCGGCGAAATCCGCCCCCATGCTGTTGTCAGCACCGACCCGGAAGCTGGAATTCTCAATGTTCACCAGCGCACCGCTTCCTCCGGACAGCGAACCGACGGTGACATCGAATCCGATCTGAGCCTGATCCCAGTAGGAGCTTAGTTTCGCGCCGCTGCTGATATTGAACCGCGAATGCGATGAGAAAGAATTGTTCGACCCGGCAAACAACGTGCCTGCCTCCACAGTCGTGGTGCCAGTGTAGCTGCTGAAGGCATCCGGAATGTCTGCACCACCTGTGCTGGCACCGAAGACCGTTTCACCCACGCCGCTTTTCACCACGTTCAGCACCCCCTGGGTGCTCAATGTCTCACCAAAGGTCAGGCCGTCAGCCAGCCCCACCCCGACATCCTGAAAGTTCAGCCCGGTCCTGGCGGCGCCCGCAGAAAAGGTGATCGTGGCATCTGTGAAGGCTGCGTTCTCAATTTTCGCGCTGGTGGCCACCCCCGGCGCGCCGACAAAGAGGAAATCCTGCGTAAAAGTCTTGTCGATGCCCGCGATTTGGAGATGCCCTTGCGAAGCAAACTTCACCAGATTGTCATTCAGCGCATAGACATTTCCCAGCCGGATGATGGCAATCCGGTCGGCGTCATCCGCGCCGTTGGTGGCGCTGTTGTTCGTGATGAGGAGATCCCCCGTCCATCCACGGTTGTCACCGTTCAGCCCGAAGATGGCATTGATCACCAGATCGTCGTAAGGGTAGTTGAGGCTGCCGTTTGTGGCGTTGCCGTTCCCGCCTTGAAGGACGTTGGTGGAAACATTGCGGCTGCCCAGAATATTGCCGTTGATGTTGATGAACACGGTTTCCTCATTGGTCGGAGCGCCGAGGGAACGTGTGTCATCTCGAGCGTTTGAGCCTTGGTTTGAGCCTACGGTGTTGGTGCTGTCACGAGCATCATCCTGGTAGAACAGCTCCACGTCATCCTGAAGCGTGAGCGTGCCGTTGTAGTTCACCACATCCGCATGGGCCAGATAACGGGCGCCAATGCGCTTGACCTGGTTCCCGAGACCGGCGTCGTCCCGCACGATGATGTCCTGGGCGAGGTTTGTCACATCCCGGTAGCCACCTTCGTCACGAAACAGAAGCTGCACCGTGGAGGAGCCTGTGACAAATTCGCCCGCCTGCTCCGCCGCGAGATTATGGCCCAGAATGATCGGCAGCGTACCGACACCGACCGCATTGCCCGCACTAAAGATGTCCACCGAGCCTTCACTGATGATCAGCTGCCCGGTCCAGTCCGGACTGCTTTCACGAAACCCAAGATAACCGGAACCCACTTTGGTGATTCCTCCATCACCTGTGAGATAGCCGCCGTCGTCGTTAAAATAGAGAGTGGTCGATGTGTTGATGATCGTTGCCCCGGCCAGCGAGTCGGCAGTTTGCACGCCATCGATCGTTCCGGCATGGCCGAGGCTGTTGAACTGGAACACACCACGGAAATAGATCTGGAAGTAATGCGGGTCGGCCGCCGTGTTGATCACGTTCACATCCAGCGTGCTCCCGCCTTCAAAGGTGAACCATTCCTGCATGTAGAAACTCTGCCGGCTGGTGCTGCTTGACGTGCCTGGATTCAGGGCCAGCGTCGCGCCGCTGTGGATTGTGGTGCCGTCCAGAAAGGCGAAATTTGAGCCAAATGGATTCACCGTGGCGCTGGACAGGCCCGTTGGCGCCCATTCGAGGGTGCCTGCCAGGACATCGGTCAGACCGCTGTAGGTGTTGTTGACCCCGCTCAGGATCAGCTTTCCATCCCCTGTCTTGTCGATGCGGCCCACCGCCGGGTTTGCAGCGTAGCCCACGATTACATTGGCCTCCGAGGCAATCACACCCCCATAGATCAACTGGCTGTCTGCCGCCACGTTCACTTCCATTCCATTGCCACCGAGGGTGATGCCGCGGTTGGAATTGAGCTCGAAACTCGTGGAAAGCAGGTCGATCATGGCACCGTCACCACTGCCGCCGCTGACGGTGAAGCTGCCGCCCACTTCAGATTTCATCCAGTCGCTGGTGCTGCTCACAAATGAAAGAGCAGTGATGACGCCCGAACTGTTGACCGCACCCACCTTGAAGGTCGCCGTGCCTGAATTTCCGTTCGTGATGGTGATGACATCATTGACCGCGTAGGCGTGCCCGCCGGCATTCAGATTGAATCCCCCAACGGCCCCGGTGGGCGCATCGGTCGCCAGAGTCCCGCCGTTGGCATAGATTCCATCCACCCTTGCCGCACCAGGAACGCTTCCCAGATTTCCATCACTGGAGATGCTCAGCGTGCCACCGTTGAGGTAGGTCCGGCCGGTGTAGGTGTTGGCACCTGTCAGGATGAGCTCGCCGGAACCGTCTTCACCAACGCATTGCCCGCGCTGCTTCCAGCATTGTCCGCAATGATGGAACCGATGGTCAGCGCCGAAGCACCATACTGATGAATGATCAGGTCGGCATTGGCACCGGCGCTGAGGGTGCCTCCGGTGATCGTTTTGGCGGAGGTGTCCGTGGCGACGAGCGAGCTGACCATAATGCCACCTCCCGTCACTTGCAAACCTCCCGCCCCGGCCGTGAGCGTCCCCAGGGCATCGGCATCAAAGTGGATGGAATTGACCTGCGCACCCGCACCCGTGGTCCCGGTAAAGCCCAGAGCTTCGCTGACATCGTTGCCGTTTGTCCAGGCAGCCGCATCATCGGTGTTCTCACGCGTGCTCCCGCCAAAGGCCGTGATGTCTCCCGCCGTCGTCATGGCAAAATCCAGCGCATTCAGCGTGTAAGTTCCCGCAGCCGCGTTGTAGGTGTAAGTGTCGCCGTAGGTGGCCCACGCGATCGCCGTGCCATCGGTGGGCGCCCCGGTTCCCTGCAGACTGATCACCGAGGTGCCGCCGTTGCCGTTTTCCACAAAATTCACCGTGCCGCCCGAAACACGGTTCAGGGCGATGGCGCCCGATCCGATGTTCATCGTGGTGATGCGCCCCTCCTTCGAGGTGACGATCACATCCGTGCCGCCCGCAGCGATAAGCGTCTGCGCCACAGGAAAGGCGGGGTCCACCACCACTGCGGCCCCGGTATAATTGGCCGTTTCATCCTGAATGGAGCTGGCACCATCCATTTCGATTCCGCCACCCGCCAGAGTGATCATGGCACCGTCATCAAAACGGCGGCCGGTCGCATTGCCATAATTCGTCAGCCGCAGAAGTCCACCCGACATGTTGAGCTGCTCCACGTCTCCGTTCTGCGCATCACCGTTCACATCATTCTGACCGTTGTAGTTCACCACGCCCCGGCCGATTTTCGTGAACGAAGTGTGGGAATCGGTATCCGTGTCGTCCAGGCGGAAGTTGAGCTCCACCGTCCCACCGCCGGCAGCATAGACCGTCAGATCGCGCACGAATCGGTGGGACGAACTCGCCCCGGTGAAAACGATCCGGTCGGTTCCGTCTCCAAAGGACACGGTGCCGGAGGTGTTCGTACCCGCGAGCATGTCGTTGCCACGAGCATTGAAGTTGTTGTTGCCGTCCCCGCCGATGTCGATGCGGCTGATGTTGAGCGCCTGCCCCGCTTTGGTCAGAATGACGGCCACATTCTGCGTGCCGTCGTTGGTGCCGCCGTAGGAGCCGCTCAGGCGCAGCCCGCTCTGGGAGTTGGCGGCATCCATGCGTTCCGCCGCCAGGGAAGTCCAGAAGTTGCCCTCGCCCTCGTAACGCAGGATGCCGTTCTCCACGCGGATTTGTCCGGCCGCATTCCACTGCTGGCGCACGTTGACGATCATCTCATTGCTGCCGGCAATCTGAAAACGCAGCAGCTGGTTCTCGTTGTCCGAGGTCACCGGCGCGGAGACCACGCCGTTCACGTTGTCGCTGAACTGGCCATTGATGTTAATGATGCCGCCTGTCGAGGTGCCAGCCACCGCGGCGACGATCCGTGCGTCATTCAGGGTCGTGTCCGAACTGATCGGATTGTCCACCTCGTTGCCATAGATGTTGCCATTGATGTTCAGGGTGTCCCCGCTGTTGACGCCCAGACGCGCTGTGAACACCCAGTTGCCAAGATTGTCCACTGTGTCGATGATGACATTGCCCCCCCACGTGTTGTTGCCACCATTGCTATAAAGCACGGCGCGGGAGGCGTCGATGGTGCCCACATACAAGTCTGGCGGCGTCGCGTTGATGGTGGAGTTGAGGACATTGGTGCCCAGCTCAAGGTAAAGCGCTCCGGAGCCGTCGATTTTGACCAGCGTGGATCCGCCAAGAGCGTTTTGATCACGAATGACGAGCGTGCCCTCGGCGATGTTGGTGTCGCCTGTGTAGGTGTTTGAGTTGTCCAGGTAAATCGCCTGCGCCCCGGCCTTGGTCAGACCGCCGCTGCCCTCGATCGTGGAGCGGATCAGCGCGCTGTTGCCACTCTCATTCACAAGGAGCGCCTCACGCGTGCCGAAGTTCAGAAAGCCACCGGTGATGTATTGATTGCTGCCGGGGTTCGTGCCATCGACGTCACGTCCAAAGAGCAGCATGCCCGAACCGTTGGTGTCCACCCCGATGCCATTGCTGGCTCCGAGTGAATCACCCAGATAGAGGGTCACATCCGCGTTTAGCGCCAGCACTGAGCCGATTTCGTTGGTGTTGTTGCTGTTGGATGTGGAAGTCGGAGTATTCGTGCCGAAGCGGAGTGAATTCATTGCCACGTTGGCGGTGATCAGGTTGGGCCGGGCGCCATACCAGTCCACGTCGCCATCACGCGTGACGTTGTAATTGAGCATGAAGTTCTGATTCACGCCGTACAGCACCGTGTAGTCGCCGTCCAAAAGCCCGTTCACCGGCAGGTTGGAGCTGAGCAGGTATTCAGTGTCGAAATCCAGCGGCCTCAGTTCCGTCGGGTTCAGGCTGTCAAAGGTCATGAACTGATCGGCGATGTTGTTCACGCCCCCGAAGGCTCCCAGAACGATGGACTGGGTGGTTGTCCCATTGCCGGTTCCACCGCCGTACTGTTCCACTCCGGCGGCGTCTGAAATGAACAAACGGGCTGTGCCGCCTGACAGCGAGCCAAAGGCCCCCGGAGTGTTGTCGAGCACCTGAAACTGCGTGATCGAGCCCGCCTCGCGGCTAAAGCTGGCGAAGGTCAACGTGGTGAGCTGAGGCGAGGAGTCGTCGAGATCAAAGTTCACTTTTCCGGAACCCGTTTCCTGGATCAAGGCACCAAGGCTCTCATTGACTGCGGCGCTCCCGTTGCCAGTCAGGCGCAGGCGCCCGCTTCCGCGCAGCTGCAGCACGGTGCTGTTTCCCAGGCGTCCCACTCCATCGGTTCCCTGGTCCAGCACAGACACTGAATTGTCCAGATACACGCTGCCGTCACGACTGATCACCAGTTTGCCAAGCGAGGAGAGCGCGCCGTTCGCGCCCGCAAGCACCAGTCCGCCTTGAGAATTCACCGCCTGGGTACCGGGACCGGCGCGCTGCACATAGATGTCACCGGAGATCGTGTTGTTGGCCGTCAGGATCAAAGCACCGGTATTGACTTTGCTGAAGCCCCCCGTGCCACTGATGGTCCCGGTGACAAAATGCTCCTCGGGCGCGGTTCGATTGCTCGTGGTGGTGTCGTTGACATCAAAGATGTTCGTCGTCGCATCTCCGGTGAAGTTGATGTTGCCGCTCCAGATGATCTGACCAGCCCCTGTCGTTACGAGCGTTCCGAGATCGCTGACGATCCAGCCTCCGTTCACATTGACCGTGGCCGTTTGGGTGGACTCCGTGTTCACCAGGAACAGCCGGGGAAACACCCGGAAGCCGGTGCCTCCCGTCGTCACCATGCCATCGCCCAGATTGATGACGGGCACATTGATGATCTGGGAGTTCGCTGTCCCGGCCGTTCCATTGAAGCGCATTTCCCCGTTGAAGATGTCGAGGCTTGTGATGTTCGTCAGAATGCCGGGATTGTTGATGGTGTCATTGAATGTCAGGGTGGAGGTGCCCACATTGCGAATGATCCCCGGCCCAACGATCGGCGTCGTCATCGTGGCGGCGCTGGTGAACTCCAGCGTCCCTCCATTGAGCTCGATCGTCCCAGACCCGGAGACGTTGCTCGCGGTCTGGGTGGTGCCGTTCAGGTCAATGATTCCGCCGGAGTTCGCGGTGAAGAGATAGCCGGTGCCGATACCGGAGCCGGTCGTGACTCCTGGCGCAAATCGGATGGTTCCATTGTTGGCTGTAAACGCCCCTGTACCATCGGCGCTCTGCACGATGGTCAGCACGCCGCCGCCATCCTGCGTCAGCTTCGCGGTGCCGCCGAGGCTCGCATTGAAGTCATAGTCTCCGGTCTTTGTCACTGTCAGGGTCGCGTCCCCCAGCACACGGCTGCTGGCGCCATTCCCTATCAGTTGCAGGATGGTGTCATTGTTGTCCACATCCAGCCAGCCTCCGGCCTGCAGTGTGATGGCAATGTTGTCCCCGATGGCATCTGTTGCGCTGATGCGCAATTGGGCCCCGTTGATCACATTGATCATGCCGCCCGCCGTGTCCGAGGTCACGAGGTCCATTCGCACCCCCCCGAGTCCTGGATTGCCATCGATGACGTCGGCATAGCCGATCGTCAGGGTGCCCCCATGCAGTTCCACATCCTCATTGATGTTGAAAGCCTGCCCCGTCGTCGCCGCGATGGTACCTCCCGCACCGCCCGCCTTCAATTCGATAAAACCTCTGGACGTTGCATCCAGGCTCCGGTCAAAGGCGTCAGAGATGATGATGCCCCCGTCCAAGGACAGGATCGGGGTGCCGGTGGCACTGGGATTGGCCGCATTGGCATTGGTGGCCCATTCGTAAATGCCGGTTCCGTCAAAGTAGGTGGTCAGCGTCGGCTCTGCTGCCGTGCCAAAATTATCCGCGTAGATCCTCACGATGGCGTTGTTCTGGCCGCTCACCAGTCCGTTCGACGGCAGCACCTGCGATCCCGACCATGCCGTGGGGTTGCTGATCTGGATGATCGAACGATCTTCAAACGTGATCGTTCCCGTGCCGCTCAACCCCTCGGGGTTTTGCGCCAGAAAACGCCCCCGGGCCTGGATGGTCACATCTCCATTGATCGCAAACACCGAGGCGTCCACCCGGGCCTGGCTGTATTGCGTGCTGCCATACTGCTGCAGCGTGCCTCCATCCAGCACCTGGATGCTGGCGATCCCCGTGCCGCTGCCCATCGCGTTGGTCTGGCCGAGCTCCAGCGTCGCCCCCGGCTCCACCAAGAAAGTCAGCGGACTGCCGTTCGTGGTGTCACCGAAGACCGAGCTGTCGTCATCCAGCCGGGTGATCCCACCCGTCACGTGCGCATAAAGCGCACCTGCCGCCGCCCCCTGAATCACCGGTCCGCCAGCCGTCGTGGTGTTGCCAATAGCCAATGTGTACGCGCTCTGCCCTTCCCCAGTTTGATTCGACGCAAGCAGCCCCTGCAGCTCGAAGTCGCTGCCGTTCACTGTGATGGTGCCAAGGTCCCAGGTCCGCGTGTTGCGGTCCGTACCAATCCCCTTCCATGGCGTACCGATACCAATGATGACTCCGGAGGCAGCCGTGGTCGTGGCGCCCGGACTGAAATAGAACTGCATGTCATTTGGCAGATTCTGGATCGTGTTATTGCCCGTGCCCATGTGGGACGAATTGGTGCCGTGCACCACCGTCGCGCCCGCATCCATGTGCACCTGTCCTCCTGCGGTGACCACGCCGGCAACGTAGGTAAGGCTGTTGAGACCCCCTCCACCGCTGCTTGATGACTGCCCGCCAATGGCACTGGTGCCATCGATTGTGAAACGGTCCCCCGTTGAGTTGAAGGCAGAGGAACCATAATCCAGATAGATCGATGCACCTTCAAACGCATGATAGCCTTCCGTCGAGGTGGTGGCGCCTGCGCGGCGCAGCAGAAGATTTCCCCGGGTCACATAAACCGCACCCGAACCAAAATAGGCCCGGTTGTTTACGGTCCCCGTGTAAACATTGCCCGCTCCATTGATGTAGGTTCCGCCGGAGTAGGTGTTGTCCCCCACGCTGTAGAGCACCAGGTTGCCGGCCTGCGTCTTCACCAGTGCGGTCGGCATGTCACCATCGACGATGATGGAATTGATGTAGATGTTCGACTGCGCATTGTGCACATACAGGGCTCCCCCATTGGCCGTGATCGTGGCGCTCCCGCCGCTCACCGGCCGGATGGTCTTGTAGAAATTACCCAGCGTCAGCAGCCCCCCTGTGTCCAGTGTCAGCGTGGTGCCGTCCGCCTGCTCGATTACCGCCGCGCTGTCCGTGCTGGTCCATTTCAGGGCATTAATCGTTGTGTCACCAATGGTTACGGTCTCCGCCCCTAAAGTTATCTCCACATTGTCCGCAGCCCCGGCGGTCGTTATGTCCGTCGAGGTATAGGTGGCGACCGACACACCGTTCGTGGCATCGTAGTTGGCAAAGTTCACCTGGTTCACCAGCGCCCAGCCTCCGAGGATTCCGTCGTTCACCGGTGTCGGGATGCTGTTAAAAATGATGTGCGGATTTCCGATGCCCTCCTGTCCCAGCGTGCCATACGAGGTGCTCCAGTCAAAATCAGCCGTGGCCCCCACAGCGAGATGCAGATCGCCAAAGGACATCGTCGCCGAGGCGGAGCTGGAAGACCGCTGCACGAAAAAGCGTGAAGAGCCCCGATCCAAATACAGGTCGCCAAAATGCTGCACCCAGTCGGCCACCGCTCCGCTGTTGTTGGAATAATACACGATGCGCCCGCCCTCCATGTGCACCTGCGCCGTCTCATTGATCATCGAGTATTGCGGGGTCGAACCAAGGTAGGAATAGTCCAGCTGCAGATCCCCCCCCGAACGCACCGTATAGCTCGATGCGCCCGCCAGGGAGGGCAGCGGGTTGACCTGCCCGCGATCAATGCCAGGCTTCAGACGGACAAGACCGCTGTCCACGACGAACGCCCCCGTGAATGTGCTGGCGCTGTCCCCGTCCAGCCGCAGTTCTCCGAACCCGGTCTTGGTCAGTGTGCCCGCACCGCTGATCACCCCCAGCAAACGCATGGACCCGAAGTTGTAGGAATTGCGCGTGACGTCCAGCGTTGCGCCGCCAGCGCCCACCGTGATTTCACGAGTGGAATAAAAATTGTTCCCCAGCGCACGCAAGGTGCCGCCATCGAGAATGATGTTACCACCGCCGGTTCCGAGGCTTTCATCCTTGTACACTTCAATCACACCCGCATTGATCGTGGTGTTGCCGGTGTAACTGTTCAACAGCCCCAGATTCAGCGTGCCCGCTCCGTTTTTCGTCAGCCCCGCAGTTCCCGCAATATCTGACAATATTCCCACCTGGCTGCCAGCCGCGACGTTGATTGTAGCCGCCCCGCCCAGCGTCAGCGTACCGCCGCTGAGCGTGTATTCATCACTGTCAAACTGCAAGCCGCCGACCAGGATCGGCGCACCAAGCGTCACCAAACCACCCGTGCCAGAAAAGACGGCCGTGTCGGTGGTAGAATTCGGCCACACCACGTCAGCGGAAACTCCGTTCCACCAGTTGGGGGTCGTGGTGTCCCAGATGCCCGATCCACCAAGCCCTGTTCCGTCCACCGTGTTTCCCGTGGCATCCGCATCAGGATCCCAGTAGAATGTGGCGGCCTGCGCTGGCGGCATGAAGAGCGCGGTGGTCACCGCTGCCAGAACCAAAACTGCCGAGCTCAGGAAAGATATCTTCTGCGACTGTGTTCTGGAATAGGTCATTAACTGATTCGGCGCCGCGAACCCTCGGGTTGGATGGAGGAGTTTTTGTTGCATGCGTCGAGAATACTTGATTCGCGCTTTTGAAATCCATCCGTCGAATCTGCAATCAACCCGGGCATCATGCGCAATGCGGGGTAAGCCAGTTGCGCTTCGTGTAAGCCAATGGCTTATCGGTCAAGGGCTCATGGCTGATTGTGTGACAAATAAAACCTCGTCAAGGTGGGCACTGTCACTTTCATCCGTCCATTCCATGCCCCAGACACGATCAGCTTCGCGCGGAGTTCATCCGATAAAAGGCTCCCTCAACAACGGTCATGGTTTGCCCTCCTCTGCTGCCGTGCGCAGATTGTCGGAGGCGGCCCATTCGTCCACGGGTGAGACCACCTTGGAATCCAAGGTGATGGGCCGGCTACCTGCCTTGGTGGCCGGCTTCGACTTGCACCAGCGCTACACCTATTGCAATCCGGCCTACAGGATATGGTTCGGCCTTGATCCGCAAAGTCTGATCGGCAGGCGCTTTGAAGAGGTCGTGGGAGATGCCGTTTATCAAATTGCCAAACCCCATCTCCAGGAGGTGCTCGCCGGCAATGACGCCAATTTTGAAGGTTCCTTCGCCTATCACCATGGTCCGACCCGCCATGTCAATGTGCACTACTCACCTCAGCGCGATGCCAGCGGTGAAGTGACAGGTTATGTTTCTCTCACCATCGATGTCTCGCGACAGCGCGCCGCCGAACAGCGGCTGCTGGACCTGACCGCAGACCTGGAGGCACGGATCGAGGCTCGCACGCAGGAGCTGCACCAGACAATGGATGCCCTCCAGGCCACGATTCACAGCGCCCCGGACACCGTTCTGGTGCTGGATGTCTCCGGCCGCATCACCAACGCCAATCCTGCGGCACAACGCCTCTTCGGCCTGCCAGCGGACCAGTTGATCAGCCAGCCTTTGAGCGCCTTTCTTCCCATGGCTGATGTGGAGGAGTTCAGCCTGTTTTTCGAAGAATCCAAACACGCATCACCCGCAACCCGTTCCATCGTTCCGCGCGAGTCCATGCTGCGCCATGCCAGCGGTTCATTGATTCCGATCGAGGTGGCCATCGGAGTCAGTCCCCGGCTTGATCACTTCACCGCCTTCATCCGGGACATCACCAGACGCCGGAACCTGGAATCCGAGCTGATGCGCGTTGCGGTGGATGAACGCCGCCATATCGCGCAGGATTTGCACGACAGCCTCTGTCAGGAGATCAGCGCCGTGCATTTTGCCGTGGCTGCCCTGGCACAACGGCTGAAGACAGCCCATTCCAACGAGGCTGAAACCACCCGTAAAATCGGCCTCATGGTGGAGGAAACCCTCGACCATGCACGCCACATCGCCCACGGCCTGGGGCCCGTCATGGAGGAAGGCGATGATCTGGTGCGTGCGCTCAGGCGGCTTGCGCGCACCACGGAGGACCTGTGCAGGCTTCCCTGCTCGATGTTCTCCAATGGACGGCTCTCAGATGTGAATCGGGACGTTGGCACCCAGTTGTACTTCATCACGCAGGAGGCGTTGAACAATGTTCTCCGCCATGCGCGTGCCAGCAGGATCGACATCGAGCTCTCGCGTGTCGGCAATGAATTGATGCTGCGCGTCTCAGACAACGGCATCGGCTTCAATCCTTCGGGAGAATCGTCCGGACGGGGCCTGCGTTTCATGCGCTACCGGGCCGCTGGCATCAGCGGCAGCTTGCGCTTGCGCAACCGGCAGGCAGGAGGCACAGAACTCGAATGCCGCGTGCCGCTGGTGTCCTGAGCCCGGCTTCCGGCAGTGGAAACCAGGCAGCCCGACATGAAGTCCCCCAACCATTCCCGTACCCGCGTGCTGATCGTGGATGATCACCCTTTTCTGCGTCAGGGTGTCGCCCTGACAATTCAAACGGCCGACGATCTCGAAATCTGCGGCGAAGCGCCTGATTCCGCCACTGCCATCGACCTGGAAGAGTCCACCCGCCCGGATGTGGTGCTGACAGATCTCACCCTGCCGGACAAGGGCGGCCTGGAGCTCATACATCTTCTATGCGAACGCAGACCCGGCCTCAAGATCCTCGTGCTCTCCATGCATGAGGAGGACCATTATGCCGAGCGCTGCCTGCGCGCCGGAGCCAAGGGCTACCTGATGAAGAGCAAGGCGCCCGATCTGCTGGTGTCAGCCATTCGCGAAGTGGCCGCCGGACGCATTTACGTCAGTGGCAATCTCGCCCAGCGCCTCCTGCATGTCCTCACCCAGCCGGCCGCCGCTCCCGCTGAACGCGCCGACGATCTCAAGGCGCTGAGCGCGCGGGAGTTTGCGGTCTTCGAACTCATCGGACGTGGCAAGACCGCCAAGGAGATCGCCTATATGCTGGGCATCAGTTCCAAAACCGTTGATGTGCATCGCGTGCGCATCCGCGAAAAACTCAACATTCAGACCAATCCGGACCTGATCCATCACGCCGTACGCTGGGTGCAGGCACATGAAGGTGGGACAGTTGTCTGATCGTGCGGCTCAATATCCCCCTGCTCCAATCTGGCCCCCGCCCGCGCCATCCGCTCCAACGGCTTCACGCCTGCGGAACTCGTCCATCATGGCCGCCGTGGCGGTGGCCCCGCAGCGTGATCCGCCAAGGTCGCGCACTTTGATGAGGCCATCGAGATCACGCACGCCACCCGCTGCTTTCACCTCAACCTTGGGGCTGCAGCTGGCGCGCATGAGTGCCAGATCGTGCTCCGTCGCTCCTTTGTAATTGTAGCTGCCATCCGCCTGCTTCACGAAGCCGTAGCCGGTGCTCGTTTTCACCCAGTCCGCCCCGGCACGTTCGCAGATCTCGCAGAGCTTGCGCTTGAAGTCATCACTGCTCAGTCCCGCCCCGCCGTTGGTCAGGTAGTCGTTTTCAAAAATGACCTTCACCTTCGCGTCATGCTTGTGCGCTTCATCGCAGACCGCCTTCACATCTGCTTCGACGTAGCTCCAGTCTCCGCTAAGCGCCTTTCCCAAATTGACCACCATGTCGATTTCGTTCGCCCCGTCTTTGCAGGCCAGCTCCGTCTCATAGCGCTTGGATTCCGTGGCGCTGTTCCCATGGGGGAAACCAATGACACAGCCCACCAGCACACCCGAGCCTCTCAGCCATTCCACCGCCTGCTTCACCGCATAGGGTTTGATGCACACCGAGGCCACCTGGTACTGCGCCGCCAGCTTGCACCCGGCCTCCAGGTCTGCGTCCGTCATCGTGGGATGCAGGAGGCTGTGGTCGATCATCTTGGCAAGGTCGGAATAGCTGTATTTCATAATTGGCTTAGCCAATTTCTAAATTGGCTAAGCCACTTGTCAAAGTGCGATTTCACCGCAATGTCGCTGCCGTGGCAAAGCCGGCGTCCTTTCATGAACAACTGATCGAAAAACTGCGAAAGCTTCTCTGCAGCCGTCAGTTCGTGCCCGGAGCCAAATTTCTGACCGAGCGCGAGATTGCCGAACGCTTCGACACCAGCCGCCCCACGGCCAACAAGGCGCTCAGCAGCCTTGTCTCGACCGGCCTGCTGGAATTTCGCCAGGGTGCCGGAACCTTCGTACGCGAGAGTGTGCTGGACTACGATCTCCAGCATCTCGTCAGCTTCACGGAAAAAGCCAGAGCTGCAGGCAAGAAGCCCACCACCCAGCTCATCGCCCTGCAAAAACTGTCCGCCCTCGATGCGCCTGCGGCAGCCCGGGGCTTGCAGGTTCCTCCTGGCGAACCACTGTTGTACCTCGAGCGTCTTCGTCTCGCAGACGGTCAGCCCGTCATCTACGAGCGCAGGCACGTCGTGGCACGCTTCTGCCCCGCCATGACCAGGACCGATGCCAAGGGCTCGCTCTACGGTTTCTGGACGTCGAAATGTCGGCTGACCATTTCCGGCGCGGACGAATCCATCCGCGCTGTGAATGCTTCACCAGCGCAGGCCGCAGCGCTCCGCATCCCGCCAAACACTGCCTGCCTCATGGTCATCGCCATCGGCTTTCTCGAAGGCGGCGCACCCTTGTGGCACGAGGAAACCCTCTACCGCAGCGATGCCTATGAATTCCGCAATCAACTCGGCGGCGTCTCAGGTCCCAAGCCCGCACAGGGACGCATGCGCTGAAGTGCCTCACTCGAGACGGATCTCAGGACTCGACACTGTCAGTGTGGAACCATTTTCCTCCTGGGCATGGACGGTGATGACATCGAGCGTCTTCACTTCACCCGCGATGGAGATTTCACCGCTGTACGTATCAGCGCCGGTTTTTTTCAGCGGCTCTGATGTCCAGGCATCGAACTCCATGGCGATGGAATAGTCAGGATGCCGGTTCACAGACCACCACACGGAATTTTCCTGCGGCTCACTGTGGTCGGGGAAAACGACCTTCACCGCGAGCCGCTTCGTAGCCTTGTCCCACTGGGTGGTAACTTGCGGCGGAGCCACCATGTGCCGTGTGCCAAAGAAGTGATGCAGTGCAAAGGCTCGGAGGTTTTCATCCACTTCAGGCAGACCGCCCACTGATTTGACAAAGCCCGCCTCCTTCGCCCCACCATGCTGTCCACCCGGAACGATGTAAACGGGCAGTTGCGGAAAGAGCCGCCCGAGTTCCACGAGACCCGGACTCACGTTGTCGTTGGAGCCTTGGTTGTAAAAAATTTCAATGCCTCGTTGTTTCAGCACATCCAAGTAGTTCGTCGTGCGGCAGGCCTCCCAGGCGGCATTGCACGCAGTTTTCATTTCGGCTTCGCTCCATCCGGCATCGCGTGCCATTTTCACCGTGATGCGTTCATCCGAGCGCGCCTTCTGCCGCACCAGCAGCTTTTCGCGGCCTACCGGATCGGTCATCTTCTCGATGAATTCCTCGTTCATCTTCGTGATCTCCGCAGGCAGCATCCCTTCGACATAAGTTCCGCCGGGGCTTTCGATCACCGGCGCGACCACAGGCATGATCGCGGTGACACGATCATCCGCAATGCCCGCCGCGGCAGTCGCCACGCCACGCTTCGAGCCCCCGGTGGCCAGCACCTTCTTCGGCTGAAAAACATCTTTTTCCGCGATGGCCGCCGTGAGCGCGCGCATGTCGCTGATTCCCCAGATCCATGCAGGCGTGTAGCGCGTGTCCTTGGTCTGGAGGAAATGCTCCTCCATCATGAGATGGAGTTTTCCCACCGGTTCCATCGCATCAATCGGCACCATGCCGATGAACACAAGCCCCACACCGTTCTCCTTGAGCAGGCGCAGCTTCGCGCCGCTCGCGGCGGCAGGCTTCAACTGCAGCCCCGTGTTTTCGATGATCACATTCGTGCACACACCCGTCGCGGGTGCCAGGAAGGTCACCGGCAGCCTCACCTTCATCCCGGGCCACCATTCGCACACGGTGATCTCCACAAGCTTCTGACGAATCGACGCGTCTTTGGGATTCGCGTGCCAGTCGGCAATGACTTTCGTTTCCAGCGTCGCCGTGTCTCGCACGGACTCCATGTCATAACGTCCAATCGTGATGTCTGCCTGAATGGCAGCGGTGGGCAGCAAAAAAGCGAGCAGAAGAGCGGCTGGTTTCATGCCTCACTCTACGTCCCATGTCACAGACTTCTGCCATGAATGATGTGCAAACGAAGCGGTGAAAATAGAACAGCCTTGCGGACAAACATCCGCAAGGCTGCTTCAGATTTGTAGCGTTCAGGTCGCTCAGCCGTTGACCACAGAGGCCACGTTGCCCACGATGTCTTTGCCGGGCTTCAGCGTCTTGGAGCCCGGGGTCCACTTCGCGGGGCAGGCTTCGCTCGGGTTGGCCATCAGGTGCACATTCGCCTCCATCTTGCGGACGAGTTCACCCGCATCACGGCCGACGTTGTAGAAGTTCACCTCGGAGGTGACCAGCTTGCCTTCAGGATTGATGATGAAGGTGCCGCGCAGCGCCAGGCCCGTGCCGCTGTCATACACGCCGAAGAGACGGCTCACAGCGCCCGTCGTGTCCGCCGCCAGGGTGTACTTCACATTCTTCATCAGCCCTTCGGTGTTGCGCCAGACCATGTGGGCAAATTTCGTGTCTGTTGACACCGCCACCACATGCGCGCCGAGTTCGGCCAGCTTGTCCTGCTGATCCGCGAGATCCGCCAGCTCCGTGGGGCAGACGAAAGTGAAATCCGCCGGGTAAAACACCAGGACAGTCCATTTGCCAGCTTTCTTGATGTCGGCGAGGGAAACCTTGCCGAAGTCACCATGCGAGGGCTCGTAGGTTTCCATTTCGAAATCGGGAACGTTGGAGCCGACAGAGACGAGAGTTGTTTCCATGAGTATGCGAGTTTTAGGGGGTAGGGGCGCCTTTCAAAAAACGCCGGGCGCGACTTTTGCCGCCCATTCCTTCACCGGTCAAACACTAAGGCGGGAAGAAGGCGGTGGCGATCTCACTTGCTCCTGAAAATCTCACTCTGCACCACGGCTAAAACAAGATCCCGCATGCCATGCCCCCTGGCCTTGGATTGCGCAACGATTCGGTCGATCTCCCCCCGGTCAGCAAAGTTCATGGCACGGCCTGTTCCAAACGTGAGGAGTTTCTCCGCCACGCAGCGGGCCACGCGGTCCTGATCAGCGAGAAGGATCTTCTGGAACTCCTTCATGCTGGCAAACTTCGCGCCACTGCTGAGCTCCCCGGAGGCATCCACCGGCGGACCCAGCCGATAGCGCACCCGCCGGCCCTCGATCTTGAGATTGACCTGTTCGCCTTTGTCGATGCTGCGAAAACGCTCACGCCAGCCGCCGATGACGTCATAGCTCTCCAGTGCGAATCCGGGCGGGTCGATGACGCGGTGGCAGCCGTTGCAGCTTTCCATGTTGCGATGCTTGTCGAGGAGTTCACGCAGAGTCGTGGCTCCGCGAATGTCCGGCTCCACGCCGGGAACGCCGGGCGGTGGTGGCGGCGGCTCCATGCCAAGCAGCCGGTCCATCACAAAGATCCCCCGCACCACCGGCGAGGTGTTGGTGCCATTGGCTGAAACTTTCAGCACGCTAGCCTGTGTCAAAAGGCCTCCACGATGACTGTCTGCGGGCAGGCTGACCCGCCGCATTTCCAGACCGCTGACCCCGGGAATTTGGTAATGCTTCGCAAGGCGCGCATTCAGCATCGCAAAATCCGAATCAATGAGATGGGCAAGGCTCAGATTGCTCCGCACCAGCTCCGCGACAAAGCCGCGCGTCTCACGCAGCATCGAGTCGAGCAGAAGCCCGTCGTATTCAGGATAGAGCTGCTTGTCCGGCGTGGTGAAGTCGATCTCACGCAGATTCAGCCAGCCGTCGGTGAAGTCTGCGATGAAACGCTCCAGTGCCGCGCCCTTCAGCAGCCGTTCCGTTTGCGCGCGCAGCACGGCAGGCTGCGTCACCTTCGCGGAAAGCAGCTCCGCATCCGCCGCGCTGCGAGTGAGAAAGTAGCTCAGTCGCGTGGCCAGTTGCGAGTCATTCAGCTTCCCGGCAGGCTCCTTCAAATACAGGAAATCCGGTGAGCACAGCGCTGCGATGGCCGCCGTGCGGATGGCGATCAGATAGTCATGGCTTTCGGCCCATTCGGCATCAAAGAGTTTGAAATACGGCTCGGCATCTTCGGCAGTCACCGGCCTGCGAAAAGCAGCCGCAAGAAAAGCGGGCAGTGCTTTGCGCGAATCCGCCACCGGGTCCGCGCTCACTGCCGTAAACACCGGCTTGTAGTTCGCCTTCCCCTTCATCCATGGTTTTTCCGGCGGCAGCTCGCTCAGCTTCGCATCTCCGAGCAGCAAGGTCTGACCGCGCGGCGCCCACTCGCTGATGAACGGCCCTTCAAGTTCGACGCTCTGCAGCGCCATGCCTTCGCCCGGATACTTGTCCGGGCCGTCCTTCACGGCGGAATGACCATCGGGCCCGTTCAGTCCCTGGGCGCTGATCCACACACCGTGATTCTGCGGCATGTGCAGAGTGATTTCCACGGTGCCGGATATACCTGCGGGCAGCTCGTGATAGCTGCGCGTGCGTGTGTCGGCGTTTCGGAAATTGAAACTGCCGGTGAGCAGCGCAAAAACAACCGGCTCCTCGATCTGATAGCCATAGCCAGTGACGCGCAGCTTGTACATGCCCGCTGCTTTCGACCGCAGATTGGGAATCACCGTGCTGGGGAACCCCCCGTCGTTAAAAACCACGATGGCACCATCCTCCCGTTTGAGCCAGTGCTTGCCGATGTTGTCCTTGTTGCGGTCGCTTTCCAGCGTGGCGCGTTCCGTGGTTTTTTCGGGCTGCTTCTCCTGCAGAAACGCCGTATTGATCGCCAGTTCCGCCGCCTCCATGTAGCGCAGCATCTGGATGCCCGAGATCGAAAGCGCCTCGCCAATGTTATCAAACCCCTTGGCACGTCCGTCTTCCGGCAGCGAATCCATGACGTTCACCTCCACGCCCAGCAGATCGTTGATCGTATTTTGATACTCCTTCCGGTTCAGGCGGCGCAGCACGGTGCCTTTTTGCGCACTGTATTTGGCGCTCAGATCCGTGCCCAGCGCCGCCATGAAATCCTGCACCTCATTCTCCGGCGGCTGCTTCTTTTTAGGCGGCGGCATCTCACCCGCCGCGACACGATCAAACACACGCACCCATTTTTTCATCGCAGCGGCATCGGTTCCATGAGCAGAAAGCGCGGCCAGATCCAGTCCGCCCTTCTTCACTTCGTCATCATGGCAGTCCATGCAGTGCTGGTCCAGGAAAGGCCGGAAGACGGGCGGCGCAGCAAAGACGGCCGGCGAAAACAGAAGGAAAAAGCAGAGATGCCTCATGAGCAAAATTCCTCCCCATCAGGCCGTGACCAGACCATCCATCTCGGTTTCGCTCGTTGCAAAGCGCTCGTCCTGCAAACCAAGACGATGCAGCGCGCTGAGATAGAGATTCGGCAGCGGATAGTTGTCTTTCTGATCAAACGCCAGATGCTGCCCATGCTTGAAACCACCACCGGCAAACAGCACCGGCATGTTCTTGTTGTCATGCGCGGAGGCATTGCCCAGGTTCGATGTCAGCAGCACCATCGTGTCATTCAGCAGCTTGTCGGCCTTGAGCTTGCGCAGAAAGCCTCCCCACTGGTCGACCACCCCCTGCTCCACGATGGCAAGCTGCGCCAGCTTCTCTTCATCCATGCCATGATGGCTCAGGTTGTGGTAGCTTTCCTCCACGCCCTCAATGCCCTGCACGTTGTTGCCGGTGATGTGCAGCGTGACAAAGCGCGTGCTGTCTGTCGCCAGCGCCATGTGGATGATGTCCAGAAAGATGCCGTCCACCGCCACTTCGTTGTCACGGGGGATCTTGGCCGGCGGTTTCAGCGCCACTTTGGGCTTGGGCCTGTGCGTCCACGCTTCATTGGCGGCCAGCCGCTTTTCGAGATCGCGCACGCTCGTAAACCACGCGTCGAGTTTGTCACGATCCCCCGCCCCCAGCTCACGCTGCAGCGTCTTTGCCTCCGCGCCCACCACATCCATCACACTGCGCCCGCTGCGAATCAGCTCCGCCTGCCGCTGCTGCTCGGCCGGCGTGTCATTGACGAACAACCGTGTGAACAATCGCATCGCGCTGTTCTCCGCAGGGATCATCGAGCCGTTCTCCGTGTAGGACGGGCTCGTCTGGCTGTTCGTGTTCAAGACCAGCGAAGGAAACCGCGTCTCATGCCCCAGCTGCTTCGCCATGAGCTGATCCAGCGAGATGGTGTTGCGCGAGGTGGCGCCACGCGCATTCGGGCAGGCCGAATAGATGCTGCCCTCCGCCGTATGCCCGCCACTCACACCCGGATGCGATGAGCCGGAAACCACCGTGAAATCACTGCGCAGATCCTGGATGCTCTGCAGGTAGCGCGAAGGCTTGTAATCACGCCCGGCCCCTTCAGGCACGAGATTCGGATTGTGCAGCCCCAGCGCCATGCTCACCCCCACAAAGCGCTTCGCCTGCTTCGACTCCTTGACCGCCGCAAACGCCGGCGTCATCGCCTCCAGCAGCGGCAGTCCCAGCGTGATGCCCGCGCCGCGCAGCATGGCGCGGCGGGAGAGGCTGGCACCAAAGTTAAAATGGACGTTTTTCATGTCGGAAATGGAACGGTTATTTGATGAGAAAAATCTCGCTCAAAACAGCAGCGCGGATCAGCGAACGCATGCCGTGACCGTTTTGAGCGGTGGTCGAAATGATTTTCTTCAGCGCGGCATCATCGCTGAATCGCAGCGGCGCCCCCGTGGAATAGGTGAGGAAGTGGCTGGCAAATCCACCCGCCAGCCGGTCTGCACGCTGTGTGTAGAGGTGCTTCCAAGAATGGATGTCCGCAAATGTCTCGCCCTCGGGCGTCGTGCCAGTCGGGTCCACTTTGGCACCCCGGTTGTTCCTGGCATAGCCCGTGCGCCAGACGCCCACCGGATCATAATTCTCAAGCGCAAATCCCGGCGGATCGATGGTCTGATGGCAGCTCGCGCAGGTCTCATTGTTGCGGTGTTTGTCCAGTTGATCCCGGATGGAAGTCGCCCCGCGAATGTCCGGCTCAATCGCCGGCACCCCCGGAGGTGGCGGCGGGATGCGATTGCCAAGAATCCGTTCATTGATGAACACGCCCCGCACCACGGGCGAAGTATGGGTGCCATCCGCAGTGACTTTGAGAATCGCCCCCTGCGTGACGAGCCCTCCCCGGATGTCCTTTCCCCTCAACGCTGTTTTTTGCAATCCCTCCCCCGGCTTCAACGGCACTTCAGCATGGTAATGCCGAGCCAGCCTGCCATTGAGAAAGGTGAAATCCGAATCCACCAGATGGGTGACGCTGAGATCATGTTTGATCAGCTCCGTAAAGTACGCGCGCGTCTCCTGCAGCATGGATTCCTGCACCACCGAGTCAAAGGTGGGAAACTGCCGTGTGTCCGGCGTGGTGAAGTCGATCTCTTTCAGCTTGAGCCACTGGTCGGTGAAACTCGTCACAAAGCGCTCGGCCTTCGGATGCGCCAGCAGGCGCTCCACCTGCTGCGCCAGCACCTCCGGATCATGCAGCTTCTTTTCATTTGCGAGCTGGATCAGCTTGTAGTCCGGCATGGAAACCCACAGCGCATAGCTAAGCCGCGAGGCGATGGCATGATCGTCCAGCCGGCCCGGTGCTTCGATGAAAGTCAGGAATCGCGGCGAGCACAAAATCGCGCGATAGGCGATGCGCAGCGCCTCTGTGGGTGCGTCCCCGTCTGCCAGTGCTTTGCGGGCGATCTCACGATAAGCAGCCGTTTGTTCCTCCGTCACCGGCCTGCGAAAGGCACGCCGCGCAAAGCGCGTGATCAGCTTGTCCAGCGTGGCCGCGTCCGCCGTTGTCACATCAGCCTCGCCAAACAAATTCTTCCGCAGCGCCGCACGATCTGCATTCGGGTAGATGCGCTCCATGTCGATGCCCTTGTGCGCAATGCCTGCATAGCCTTCCTTCGCCAGATCACGGTCCTTGAAGGAGACATTGCCGCCTTTCGCACCACTCGGCGGGTGTTTGTAGGTGGCGTCGTTGGGTTTGAGTTCGAGCCGGTGTCCCTGCTGAATCCATGCCTCAAATACCATGTCTCGCGGTGTGCTCGTGGCCTCAACGAGACCGATCATGTAGAGCATGGGCGCGTTCGATTCACACTCGCCGGAGCGCAGCGTCCCCCACACGGCGCCGTCGCTGCCCGGATTGATGGCCTGCACGTCGTGCAGCGTGATGCGGTACCACCCGCCGTCCGGCACGAACGTCGGCGTGCGCCCAAAAAACTGCAAGGTCATCGGCCAGGTGATGCTCCTGCCATCGCGCAGATCGGGCCCTCGATAATTGCCCCCGCGGTTCTTCGTCAGCATTTCCGGCGTGTAGTGTTTCTGGAAGGCTGCATCCCCATTCAATGCCCGCTGAAAGGCATCGCTCAGCGCCAGATCCGCCGCATCCAGATAACGCGCCAGCAGATGCTGCGAAAGCTGCTGCCCTGCCGCCACCGTTTCAAATCCGTACGACGCCCGGTCTTCCGGCAGCAGCACCTTCAGCGGCATGTCGATGCCGAGCAGGTCATGCAGTGTGTTCTCATATTCCGTACGCGTCAGCCTGCGGCTGCGCGTGCGGCCATTGGCCGCGATGTCGTCTGCATCGGCCTTCAAAAGTGCGGGCTTGAGACTCGCAAGAAAGCTCTCGGCCTCAGCTTTCGCTGGCTGCGGTTTCTTTTTGGGCGGCATCTCGCCATCGCGCACTCGCTCAAAGATCTTTTGCCAGCTTTGGAACGCGTCGGCATTCGCGAGATCAAATGGCAGCGCTCCCAGATCCAGCCCGCCTTTCTTCGTGTCCGCATCATGACAATCCACGCAATGCCGGTCCAGAAACGCGGGCATTTGCTGCGGCAGTTCGGCGAAAGCCGACGATGAGAAGAGGATGGGAAGCCACCAAGGGTTCATGAACTGGTTTTTAACGCGCCAAGTGCTGAAATCTGACCAGTCATTCACCGTTAAAAGGTGATGTCCACCTTTCCTCGCCGCCATTTCCTCAAGACCGCCGCTCTCAGCGCCTTTGCCGGCCCCAATATTCTCCGCTCCGCCGACTCCAAGCAGAAAATCCGCGTCGCCTGCGTCGGCATCGGCCAGATGGGTGGCGGTGCGGTGCAAGCCTCACGCGACGAAGAGATCGTGGCCTTTTGCGATGTGGACTGGCGCGATCTCGGCGGCCGCAGCGCCTTTGAGCAGGCCAAAAAGCACCCCAATGTCCCCAAGTTCACCGACTTCCGCGAGATGCTGGACAAAAAAGGCGGCGAGATCGACGCCGTCCTCATCTCCACCCCGGACCACACCCACTTCGCCGCCGCCATGGCCGCCATGGAGGCAAAGAAACATGTCTTTGTGCAGAAGCCTCTCGCCCACAACATCTGGCAGGTGCGCACCCTTCAGAAAGCCGCGAAAAAATACGGCGTGCAGACTGTCATGGGCAATCAGGGCCACTGCTGGGAAGGCATCCGCCTCGTCAAAGAGTGGTTCGAGGCCGGCGTCCTCGGCGAAGTGCGCGAAGTCCACTGCTGGACGGATCGCCCTGTGAGCAAAGTCGGCTTCTTGCAGACCTTCCCCACACAGGCACCGGCGGGTGAACCCGTCCCGAAAGACGTGGACTGGCAGCTCTGGCAGGGCCCTGCCGCAGAGGCCGAATACAACTCCCAATATCTCCCCCAATTCTGGCGCGGCTGGTGGAACTACGGCTGCGGCGGTCTCGGCGACATCGGCTGCCATTGCCTCGACGCCCCATTTTGGACGCTGCAGCTCGGCATGCCGGAAAAAGTCGAAGTCGTGGAGCAGCAACCCGGTGAATTGAAAGCCTACACCGCACCCAAGTCCCACATCATCTTCCACTTCGCCGCGCGCGGCG
>Ga0075012_10000004_pt1 | contig 190387 bp, 132 predicted proteins | sample All_14_2_FD_71474 | JGI IMG/M metagenome (GOLD analysis project Ga0075012, IMG submission 71474) | Freshwater microbial communities in response to fracking from Pennsylvania, USA - Allegheny Zone_MetaG_DW_15 | ecosystem: Environmental > Aquatic > Deep subsurface > Groundwater > Drilled... | reverse complement strand
CACCCGAAGACTCACCCATGCCTTCCGCCGCAGCCGAAACCACCCTCTGGTCCGGCCACACCTCCCAGTGGGTTCACTTCTGGTATTACTTCTTTTGCCTCCTGCTGGCCGGACCAGAGGGTGGTTTCGGCTGCGGCGGAAGGCATGGGTGAGTCTTCGGGTGGCATGAGGTGGCAGGGAGTGTGAGTTTGTGGATGCGGTTGGGAAATCAGAGCATCGACCTGATCTCATCAAGCGCCTGCTTGGTGCGCTTGATGCCTTCGATCTCGGTGTGCTTGTCGCCTTCGTATTCGATGCCGATGTAGCCGTTGTAACCGGCCTTGACGACGATGTTGATCAGGCGCTCGAAATCGAGGGTCATCTCGCGGCCTTCGCGGCGGTCTTCGGTGTAGAATTTGCCGGCGCCGGTGTCCCAGTCGTAGGCCTTGGCGCTCATGCCTTTCTTGACCCAGGGCATGAACTCACGCAGGCCTTTGTAGGGATTGTAGAGCTCGCCTTTGACGCGGTCGGTGTAGAAATTGCCGAAGTCGGGCAGGATACCGACGCGGGCGTGGTCTGCGGCTTTCATGACTCCGGTGAGCCAGAGGCCGTTGCTGGAGAGGCCGCCGTGATTTTCCACGACGACGAAGAGTCCGCGTTTGTCGCCTTCCACGCAGAGGCGATGCAGGCCGTCGGCGGCGAGTTTCATCTGCTCGTCCGGGCTGAGCTTTGGGTCGCTGGCGGCATTCACGCGGATGCTGTGGCAGCCGAGGGTGGCGGCGGCATCGAGCCACTTGAGGTGATTTTCGATGGTCTTCGCACGCTTGGCCTCATCGGGATCGCCGAGATTGCCCTCGCGGTCGCACATGATGAGGAGGCCTTTGACGCCTTCGCCTTCCTGGCGCTTCTTCATTTCAGCGAGGTAGGCGGCGTCTGCGGCTTTGTCGAAGAACATCTGGTTCACGTACTCGACGCCGTCGATGCCGAGGCTGCGGGCGATTTTGCAGAAGTCGAGGTGCTCATGGCGCTCGGCGCCGCCTTTGCCAAAGATGCCTTTGTTCAGCGACCACTCGGCCAGCGAGATTTTGAAAGGAGGCTCCTTGTCTGCGGCGATGAGGGGGCGGGAACCGGCGGCTGCGATGGCGGTGGAAACGAGCTGGAGAAAGTGGCGGCGGGAAGTCATGGGTGTGATAGCACCCAATATGACGTGCGGAGCCGCCAAAGCTCCAGAAGAATTTTCGCCCCGGCTTTGTAACAAACAGACTAGGCCGCCTTGCGTTCGACGCGCTTGCGCAGCATGGCGGCACGCTCGCCTTTGACGACACCTTCGTTGATGGTGACGCCACGCACGTCGAGCCGGCTGGGCACGTCGTACATGACATCGAGCATGATGCGTTCGAAGATGCTGCGCAGGCCGCGAGCGCCGGTGCCGCGTGAGACGGCCTCCTTGGACATGGCCAGCATGGCGTCGCGAGTGATGGAAAGCTCCACGCCGTCCATGTTCATGAGTTTCGCATACTGCTTGATCAGGGCGTTTTTCGGCTCGGTAAGAACCCGCACAAGTTCCTGTTCGGTGAGCGGTTCAAGCGAACAAACCACGGGCAGACGGCCGATGAACTCGGGGATCAGGCCAAACGAGAGAAGGTCTTCGGGCTCGACGTCCGCCCTGGATGATTTGCCGGTCTCCGGTTTGGCGGCGTGGGAATTGACAAAACCCATGGTCTTGCCGCCACGGCGCCGCTCCATGAGCTTGTCGAGGCCGACAAACGCGCCGCCGCAGATGAACAGAATGTTTTCCGTGTTCACCTGGATGTACTCCTGCTGGGGGTGCTTGCGTCCGCCCTGCGGTGGCACGTTGCACACGGTACCTTCGATGATTTTGAGGAGGGCCTGCTGGACACCTTCGCCTGAGACATCACGCGTGATGCTGACGTTTTCAGTCTTGCGGCCGATCTTGTCGATTTCGTCAATGTAGACGATGCCCATCTCGGCACGGGCGACATCGTAATCCGCCGCCTGGAGGAGGCGCAGGACGATGTTTTCCACATCTTCGCCGACGTAGCCGGCTTCTGTCAGTGTGGTGGCATCGGCAATGCTGAAGGGCACATTGAGAATGCGGGCGAGAGTTTTGGCGAGCAGCGTTTTGCCGCAGCCGGTGGGGCCCATGAGCAGCACGTTGCTCTTTTCGATCTCGACGTCATTGGGGTCGGGCAGGGCGGTGGTGACTTTGCGAGGGGAGCCGCTGCCGACGCGAGTGGCCTGTTGCTGCGTATGCAGGATGCGCTTGTAATGATTGTGCACGGCGACACTGAGCACCTTCTTGGCCTGGGACTGGCCGATCACGTGCTGATCCAGCAGTGCGGCGATGTCCGCCGGACGCGGCACAAGCAGGGAGGGTCCGCTTTCGGAATCGACGGAGGTTTCCTTGTCGAGGATGTTTTTACAGACGTGAATGCAGTTGTCGCAAATATACACCCCCGGACCAGCAATGAGCTTTTTCACCTCTGCATGGCTTTTGCCGCAGAAGGAGCAGAGAGTAACGTTGGAACCACGAGCCATGAGTTTTTGGGGATGTCTTAATGTCGCACGGAAGCGGGATGCGAGTCAAGGTGCCGCTTCAGCGGAACGTAAAACAACCTGTTGTTTGTCGTTCCGCTCATACCGTGCCCTCAGTACTACGCCTGAGGCCAGCCGCGAGGTTAAAATGCTGTCATGTGCAGCCAGATCAAGAGGCCAATTCGCCTGTACATGCCCTTTTGAGTCCTGAATTTGCCACGCTCCCCCCCGCAGTTGAGGGGTGTGCTCCCAGGAGACTGTGCCCAAGCCCTGAATCACCGCTCCAGGAGGCACCGGCGCGGAGTCCAGCAGCCACGTTTGGGGAACCAGAGCTCGCAAAGCTGCGAAGTGCTGCTGGCGCAGTTCCTGGCCCCAAAACGGGCGCAAGGCCGGCAGATGCAGCAGTGCCTGCTCCAGTGGCGAGCGGGCTAGAGCTGCACCGCCATCCGAGAGAGTCAACCTGGCCTTGTCCTCCTCATAATTGAATGACAGCCAGAGCTCTGTGTCCACTTCCTGCACAGACGCCAGCGACAGCCAATGCTTCAAAAAATCGCCCGTCGGTCCTGTGATTCGGCCTTTTTCGACACGGGTTTGCAAGACGCCCCGGGCTGCCACCCACCGGATGATGCGATAGCCAGCTGACTCAATGGCTTCACGCTGTGGTCGAGGAAGTTGTGCCAGCAAATCCAGTTTCATGTGTGGGGTTTGTGTAAATGCAGAGGGTCACACATCCAAACGAGAGATTGCAGCGATTGGGTGTTTATGATAATTATAAAAGCCGTGTGTCGTCATTCCGCCAATGCCAGCCGTTCGTATCGTTGTTCCCCACCGGGGATGGCGTCAGGCTTTTCATTGCTGGAACTGCTCACGGTCATCTGTTTGGTCGGCATCTTCAGCAGCATCACCCTCGGCTGGTATGGCGGAAACCAGAAATCCACTTTTGAGCGAGTGACGAACCAGCGCAATGCACAGGAGATTGTTTCGCTTGGAGTGTATGCCACGCTGGGAGGCGCCGATTTTGTGGTGCCAGGCGACAAGGAAGCCACAGCGCTCCGTCTGATTGGCGGTGTCACCGGGCAGCAGGGCGTGTGGAAGGACAGACGTTTCAGCCTTGGGAACCTGCAGCCCACCGATCTCCCCGGGGCGCTGGCCTATGTAAAATTTGACTCTGACCTCCTGCTCTATGATCCGGCCGGGCTGCAGCCCTGAGTCCCCGCATCAGTCAGCTCTCACATCCAAAGTGAGGGTTGCAGGCAGCTTGGAGGCTTCCGAAGCATTGGCCGCGGCCGGTTCATCAGGAAAGATCACCACAATCTCGCGGATTTCTTGCTGAGCCTGCTGCTTTTGCTCCTTGAGCACCCAGTGCTGCACAAACTTGGCGACCGAGAGACGGCTGGCCTCACGCACATGCTTGATTTTTCCCGGTGCGGCGGCGCGGCGTTCCAACATGGAGGTCAGTCCTTTCTCCAGTTCGGCCAGGTTCTCCGCCGCATTGAACCGCAGCCAGCCCGCCTCGGATTTTTTCTCCATCGTTTCCGTGCGGATGGCCGGTGGCAGAGATGGGCGGATGGGAGGGGCGATGACCACACAGCGTCCGTTTTCGACCGTGAGTTTCCATTCGTCCGAGAGCTTGAGATGGTAGCGATAGACCACCATCGCACGGATCTCCGCCACGGTGGTGCCAAGGTAAACGGCATCGTTGAACCAAGTCTTCGTGTCATACTTGGTCGCCGTCTCCTCGGTGTCCAAGGTGGCCAGTTCCAACACATCGCCCTGGGTCGAAGCAATGCGCCTGACGTTTTCATGAAAGCTCTCCGTGATGGTCTGCTTTTGGAAGTGTGCCGCCAGCCACTTCATGCCGAAGCCAGCATCCACGACCTTCCAGGCGATAATGCCACCCATGATCACGAAGGCCAGAAATGTCAGGGCGAGCATGGTGAAGCATCCCGGCCCGCGACGAGGCGCTGATGCAGGAGTGGAATTCGGTTCAGCCATGGAATGAAAAAAAGAAACAGCGACCGGTGAACATGCCGCCTAAGGCTTCCTCTGCCAATTACGAATCTGGTAAAAACCTCGCCTTGACGATCTTACTCAGCCCCTGCGAGACTGGCGGTGCATGAAGTCTACATTCCTCTCACGCAATGTGCTGCTGGCCTGCCTGGCAGTTTTATCCATCTCTCAGGCGCAGCAGCCGGAGACCTCAGCTCCCAAACAGCCGACGGAAGAGGAGATGAAGCAGATGATTCAAAAGCGCATCGACGAAATCGAAAAGCTTGGCTGGACCCGTCAAGGCAAGGGCAGCCTGGGTGGCAAAGCAGAGGTTGCCATTCCACCAGGCTACCGTTTCACCTCTGGCGAAGGGACGCGCAAACTGATGGCCATGTATGGCAACCCACCGACCCAGCGCGAACTCGGGATGCTGGCGACCGAGGGACTGGGCCCATGGATCATTTTTGAATTCGATGAGTCCGGCTATGTGAAAGACGACGAGAAGGACAAGATCGACGCGGATGACATGCTGGCGAAACTGCGGGAGGGCCAGGAACAGGGGAATGAATACCGCCGGGAGCATGGTCTGGCCGAGCTTGAGATTCTGGGGTGGGTGGTGCCTCCCCGTTACAACGAAAAGACCCACAACCTGGAGTGGGCCACACGTTTGAAGTCAGTCGGCAGCGAGGGCATCTCCATCAACTACAACACGCGTCTTCTCGGCCGCACAGGCGTGATGGAAGTCACGCTGGTCTGCGAACCGGAGGAAATGGAAAAGATGATCGCCGAGCAGGAAAAAATTCTCACAGGCTTCTCCTACGTCGAAGGTCAGCGGTATGCCGAATTCCGCGAAGGAGACAAGGTGGCCAAGTACGGCCTCACTGCACTCATTGCCGGCACCGGGGCCTTTGCGGCAGCCAAAATGGGGCTGTTTGGCAAGCTGGGGATCTTTTTCGCCAAGCTGGGCAAGGCGGCGATCCTGCTGGTGGTCGGTGCGCTGGCCGGTCTGAAAAAACTCTTTGGCAAACTCTTCGGCTCGCGTCAGCCGCCAGTCGAATAGCGCATGACTGACGGCCAGACGCTGCTCGCAGTCTTCGTGCTGCTTTATCTCATCGAATGCCTGCGCCTCGTGCCAGCCACTGCCTGGATGGCCGCAGGCACGGGGACATCGGGCTGGAGCACGCTGCGGCCATGGAGCCGGCTGCAAGTCGCCGGCGGTTCGCCACTGCTGCTCTCGCCGCTGCCGCCCATGCCGGCGCATGCGCTGGCGCTGCCCTGGCTGTTCGTGCCTGAGCAGGACTCGCTGCGTGTGCGCCTGACCGACAGCATGAGCGTCAGCATCGCCTGGGACAAGCTGGTCCCACGGGTGGAGGAAAACACGCTGCATCTCGACGCCGTCACTCATGTGCGGCTGCCCTCCGAAACGCTGGCCGAGATATGGCAGCAGCGGCTCAGCGAATGGCGTGATCTGACGCCCGACCAGCGCCGCAGCGCTTTTCTCAAGCAGGCGCGAACGTCACTGGACACGGAGTCTGCGAGCAAGAATGCCGCTGCGACAGCGCAGCACACCCGGGCCATGCGCCTGTGTGCCACGATCAACTTCATGTGGTGTTTCGGCGTTATCAGCGTTGTGTACGCCCGCTTTGGCGACAGTCCCGCCGTTCTGGCCGCCGCAGGCGTGCTGCTGCTGCTGCAGTTTATCCAGTCGTGGCTGTTTCTGCGCGGCACACGAAAAAACGCCGCCGTCGTCCCCCACCGGCGCTGGCGAGCGCTGGGAATCGCCTTTCTGCCGCAGCTAGCGATGCGCGCGTATGATGTGGTGAATCTGAGCGCGGAAGAAGAACCGCCGCATCCGCTGGCGTGGCGCGGGCTGCTGGATGAGAAGCGATGGATGGAGCATGCGCAGCAGTTTTGGCGTGAGGCACGCTATGTTCCGGGCTGGTCTCAAAACGAGGCACTGCCACTGGAAGCTGAGGCGCTGCAAAAATTCTTCCGCCATGAAGGTGTTGCGGAGGCTGAATACGATTCGCATGCGGCGTCAAAACTGCCTTCCTGCCCACGTTGCGGTGCGGAATACCAGAAGGGCATCACCGCCTGCTCTGACTGCGGCGGCGTGGAGCTGCGGCAACCTGCCGTGTAAGCCGTTTCAATTGGCAACGTGGCGCAGCATCCATTCCGCCATCTCGGCGTAGATGGGAAAATCGGTGATCAGCACATTGTCGTGATCGGCACCGGGAATTTCGACCCAGCGTTTTTCGATGCCGGGTGGCAGGGCGGCATACAGACGACGCCCGCACTCGACGGGAATGACACGATCTGAAGTCCCGTGCGCGAGGAACACCGGACATTTGAGGCCGGGAACGAGTGCGAGAGAGTTCGCCGCACTGACTTCCATGCGAGCTTCTCTTTGATAAAACCAGCCTGTCATGTGGCTCCAGACGGACCCCAGCCAATTCCCCGCCCAGCCTGAGGTCTGATGACGCACCACGTGGTCCAAGGTATCGAAGGTGGAAATCAGCACGGCAGCACGCCAGGGGGCATCCTTTTCCACCAAAGCGCGGATGCTGACCGCAGCGCCCATCGAAAGGCCCATGATGCCGACGGGCTGAGGATTGAACCCGAACTTCGCCGCCGCCTCGCTGAGCGCCTGCGCTGGAAGATGGGCCTCCTTCACGCCATAGCAGGCGGTTGTCGCTGGGTGATCGCCATGAGCGGGCAGGTCGAGCAGGATGCAGCGAAAGCCCACGGCGCAGAAACGTTCTGCGATGAGGAGGTAGTCCTCTTTCCGACCACGCCGCCCATGCACGAGGACCAGATTTCCCACGACGCTGCCGGGTGCCGGCAAGACGAGACCTTTCAGCGCCATCTGCTCACGGATGAGCTGCCCGCGCTTTCCCAGCACCGCCTGTGGAGCAGGCTCGCAAACAATGCAGGGGGTGCCATCGGCACAGGTGAAGGATTTCAATGCCACGCCATGTGCGGCTGGATTGGCCAGGAACTCGCGATGATAACCCTGCAGCGGCCTGCGTGGCGGATGAGCAAGCTGATCTGCGGCCAGCCAGCCCGCCAGGGGCGGCAGCAGCAGCAAAACCATTCCAAGCATGAGTGGCTTTCTTTTCACGAGCCGATGATGAGCAAGATTGTGCCGCATGCCAATCCGGTTATGGTCGAAACTGCAGATCATGAAATATTCCGTACTTCTTAGAATCCTTGGCATCGCGCTGCCCGCTCTGCTGGCCAGCTGCGCCAAGCCCGCCTATCAGGTTCGAGGTTATGCCTCCTACATTGCGGAACAGTATGCAGGGAGATACACCAGCTCGGGGGCCATTTATCAGCCCATGGGCTGGACCGCCGCGCACAACACCCTGCCTTTCGGCACGGTGGTCAAGGTGAAGAACAACTACAACGGGCGCACGGTCAATGTGACGGTAAACGACCGCTTTCCCTATTACCCGAACCGCGTCATCAATCTCTCGCGTGCCGCCGCTCAGGAACTTCAGATTCCCTATCAACAACTGGGCGATGTGACAGTGACAGCCAAAACCGTGGCAGGAAGCACTGCTCCGGCCGCCGGCTACGGCGCCGCCTCTACGAACACCTACAGTGCTCCGCCCCCTGCAAACTACCCCGCCCAGGCCAGCTACGGAACTCCCCCGCCCGCATACTACGCGCCGGTTCAGAAAACCCCGTCCTACTCCAAACCCACCTCCATTCCACCCGCAGGTTACGGCACCAGCGCACCGCCTGCGGGCATTCCACCACCGCCGCCGGGCTATCGTTAATCGGCTGAAGGCTCCTTCTTCCTGGGACTGCGCTCGATCCAGTCATAGAGCATTGGAAGCAGCAGGAGCGTGAGCAGAGTGGAGCTGATGATGCCGCCGATGACGACGGTGGCGAGCGGGCGCTGCACCTCCGCACCAGCACCGTGGGCGAGAGCCATGGGGACGAAACCGAGAGCAGCGACGAGGGCGGTCATCATGACGGGTCGCAAGCGTGTGGCGACACCGTTGAGGACGGCATCGCGGACGCTCATGCCTTCCTCGCGCAATTCATTGAAGTAGTTGACCAAGACGAGGCCGTTGAGAACGGCGACGCCGCTCAGCGCAATGAATCCGACGGCCGCAGTGATGCTGAAGGGCATGCCGCGCAGGCCGAGAGCAATGATGCCGCCGGTGAGCGCCAGCGGGATGCCGGTGGCGACGAGGAGAGTCTGGCGAATGCTGCCGAAGGCGAAGAAGATGAGCATCAAAATCAGCGCGAGGGCGGTGGGCACGACGATGAGCAGACGGGCACGGGCTTCCTGGAGGTTTTTAAAAGTGCCGCCGAACTCGAAGCTGTAGCCTTCGGGCAACTGCACCTCCTGTTTGATGCGAGCGCTGGCCTCGTTGACGAAGCCTTCCATGTCGCGCCCTGTGACGCCGACGAGCAAGGCGGCGCGACGCTGGGTGCGATTGTGGCGGATGGGCTCGACGGTTTTTTCGGTGCGAATGTCCACCGCTTCGCCAAGGGTGAGCATGCCGAAGTCGCCGACACGCAGGGGCAGGCCTTTGATCATGTCCTCCTTGGAACGTTCCGCCTCGGGCAGGCGAACGACGATGTCGCGCTTGCGAATGCCTTCCACGACCTGACCGACGACCTCACCGCCGAGGCCGGCGGAGACGGCGCGGTTCACCTCGGCGAGGGGGATGTCGTATTTGGTGAGGATGTCACGTTTGACCTGAAGAATGACGGTGCTGGGGCGGCCGTCGGTTTCGAGTTCGGCTTCCCCGCCGGGCGTGGTTTCGATGATGCCTTTGATCTGCGTGGCGAGGCGATCAAGCACATCGAAGTCGATGCCGTAAAGACGGAGGGTGAGCTCGGCCTTGGAGCCTTCCATCATCTCGTTGAAGCGGGTTTCGATGGGCTGGCCGAACTTGAAATTCTGATCGGGGTAGACCTTGTTGACCTCGACATCGATGGCTTTGATGAGCTCCTCCTTGGTGCGGGGCAGGCCCGGGCCCTGAGGCCATTCGGAGACGGGCTTGTAGAAGACATACATGTCGGTCTCATTGGGCGGCATGGGATCGGTGGCGACTTCGCTAGTGCCGATACGTGAGTAGAAGCGGGTGATCTGGGGGAATTTTTCGCGGAGGAATTTGCCGATGGCGAGGTCCTGGCTCAGGGATTCATTGAGGTTCATGCCGACCTCGCGGTAGGCCATCATGGCGATGGCGCCTTCATCGAGCTTGGGCACAAATTCCGCGCCGAGGGTGGTGAAGCGCCAGCCGCAAAAGGCAAAGAAACCGACGGCGGCGAGGACAACCAGCCAGCGCAAGCGGATGGCCGCGCGGAGCATGGGCTGAAACACGCGATTGAGTGCGGCGATGATCCAGTTTTCCTTTTCAGCGACATTGCCACCGAGGAAGAAGGAGCACATGGCGGGCATGAGCGTGAGCGCGAGCAGCAAGGCACCTGTGAGGGCGAAGATGACGGTCACAGCCATGGGGCGGAACATTTTACCCTCAATGCCGGTGAGGGTGAGGATGGGCAGGTAAACGATGGTGATGATGAGCACGCCAAAGAACATGGGGCTGGCCATCTGCTTGCTGCCGGCGAGGACTTCGCGCGAGCGCTCCTCGCTGGTGAGCACGCGGCCGAGGTGGTGCTGCTTGAGGCCGATGCGGCGCACGATGTTTTCAACCATGACGACGGCACCGTCGATGATGAGGCCGAAGTCAACGGCACCCAGGCTCATCAAATTGCCGGACCAGCCGCCCTGGACCATGCCGCAGATGGCGAAGAGGAAGGAGAGCGGAATGGCGAGGGCGACGATGAGGGCGGCGCGCCAGTTGCCGAGCAGAATGAGGAGAACGACGATGACGAGCACGGCACCTTCGACGAGATTTTTCTCCACCGTGCCGACGGTGGCCTCGACGAGATCGGAACGCTCATAGACGACGGTCAGATCCATGCCGGGGGGAAGCTTCTCGCGCAATTCTTCGAGGCGGGGTGCAACACGGTGACAGACGACGCGGGCATTCTGCCCCATGAGCATCATGACGGTGCCGAGCACGACTTCCTCGCCGTCCATGGTGGCGGCACCGCCGCGAAAGCCGGAGCCCCATTGGACATGGGCGACGTCCTCCACGCGCAAGGGTGCGATGGCAGCACCGAACTTGATGGGAAGCTTGGCGATCTCCTCCGCCGTGCTGACGCGGCCGACGCTGCGTACGGTGAGCTGTGCGCCATCGCGGCTGATGACGCCGCCGCCGGAGTTTTCGACGTTGCCACGAATGATGTCCGCCAGCTCGCCGAAGGTCATGTTGGCGGCCTTCAATTTGTCGAGCATGGGTTCGACGGTGACCTGCCGCTGGTGGCCGCCGTTGCTGTTGATCTCGGCGACGCCCTGCACGACGCGGAGGTGGGGCTTGACGACGTACTCGTGCGTTTCCCAGAGGCGCATGAGGCCTTCGCGTTCATCGGCGGGCTTCTCCTTGGCTCCCTTTTTCCAGTGGAGGGTGTAGTAGAAGATTTCGCCGAGGCCGGTGCTGATGGGGGCGAGGCTGAGGGCGCTGCCCGTCGGCAGCTCACGCATGACGGCGGTGAGGCGCTCGGTGACGAGCTGGCGGGCGCGGAAGATGTCCGTGCCGTCTTCGAACTGGATGGTGACCTGGCTGAGGCCGAACTTGGTGAGGGACCGTGACTCCAGCACGCCGGGCATGCCGGAGAGCGCCATTTCGATGGGGCGGGTGACGGCGCGCTCAGACTCCTCGGGGGCGAGGGCCGGGACGGCGACGTTTACCTGCACCTGCGGGCCGGTGAGATCCGGCACGGCATCGATGGGCAGATGCATGAGTGAATACAAGCCTGCGCCGAGCAGGCCGAAGGCCCCCAGCAGCACAAGGGCACGCTGGCGGACGGAGAATTCGAGAATGAAATTGAGCATGGCCGCGAGAGATGGGGTGCAAAAAAGCGACGACTCCTACTGCCCCAGAGGGCTGCCCGTAAGCTGCTCAAGCTGCAGACGTGCATCGACAGCGCCGAGCTGGGAGGTGAGCACGGCTTTGACGGAGGCGATGTACTGGCGCTGAAGCTCCGTGTAGGTTGCCAGGGGCAGTGCGCCGAGGCGGTAGTGCTCATCGGCATCCGCAGCGGCTTTGCGGAAGCTTTCCAGGGTGTCCGCAGGCCATTTGGCAAGCTCCTCGGTGTGAATGCGGTAGTGGCTGGCCTGGGCGGCGACGTCACGCTCAAGCTGGCGCATTTGCGCGGTGAGCATGACCTCCGCCTGCACCTCCTTGGCTTTCGCGGCGTCGATGGCCCCCTTGTTGCGGTTCCACAGCGGCAGGGGGATGGACACACCGATGCCGACCTGCGTTTCCCGAGTGAAAGTCGTCTGCTTCTGCATGTAAGGCTGCACGGTGATGGAGGGCCAGCGCTCGTTTTTGGCGAGCTCCACGTGATAGCCCTGCTGCTCCACATCGATGAAGCGGGCACGCAACGCGAAGTTCTTGCGGCGCGCCTCTGCGAGCAGAAACTCAAGCGGCGGCGGCGGATTGAGCACGAGGTTTTCCATGCGCAGCTCCAGCGGGTGCTCGGCTTTTTCACCCAGCAGCTGGTTCAGCTCAAAGCGGGCGGCGGCCAGTTCGTTGCGCGCCAGGGTGGCATCCGCGCCGAGGGTGAGTGCGCTGGCCTGAACGATGCGCGCTTCAAGACGCGGTGCAGCACCGGCGGGATCACGCTGAAGCAGCACGGATGCGAGGGACTGGAAGCGTTTTGCCACCTCTTCGGCGGCACGGGTTTGCTCCTGCGCGGCCAGCAGCTTCCATGAGATGGTCCGCACACGCCCGGCGAGGGCGGCACGAAACTGAGCGACTCCGAGCTGGGCGAGCTCGATGTCTTTTTGAGCAATGGCCTTGCGCAGGGAGAGACGCCCGGGCCACTCGAAGGTTTGCGTGAGCTGCACCGCCCAGGTGGGGCCATCGCCCGATGCGCCGGTGGACAGATCGCGAATGTGCCAGTTGCCCACGCCGACCATCATGTCCGGGTTTTTGATCTCGCCCGCCTTGGTTTTACCTCCTTGGGCGACATCGATCTGGGCTTCGTAATACCGCAGTTCAGGGTGCGTGGCGAGAGCCTTGAGAACGAGAGAGTTGACTGAGACAGGCTCCGTGGCGCCAAAGGCGGACAACTGGAGGCAAAGGAAGAGAGAAAAAAATAGAATGGAAAGTTTCATGCGCGTCAAAAGAGAAAGGGGTGATTGAGCCACGGGCAATGCGGAATCCTCCGCTGCATTTGCCCGCTGTGCGCCCGGAAGTGCGGGCCTGGAGATGCCGCCGACGGCTCTCAACAACGCATGACGGTCCTGCCTGTCTTCAGTGCAAGACCCTGTGACCACGAATTCCGTGGTGTCTCTCTGCCGGGTTTGTCAGCGAAGGACATCCGGGGGCGACTGAAAGACAAAAGCGGCAACGGGGCAGGCGCTTTGAGATTGACGTGGGAAATCTGCAAGAGCCGATGGCTGCGAGACGCATCCTGAACAGGCTTGAACGCAAGCACATGGTCCGACACCGCCGTCTCAGGCGCCACTGCAAAAGCAAGCAGCACTCTGCAAAGGGCGTCATGCTCATGCCGGGATAGTTCGGCGTGAGATTTACCCGCATGAGAAAGCACCACGGTCAGGGCGCCGTCCTTGGAGGCACCCACCTTGACCGCATGGTCACCATCCAGCAAAGCCGCCGCCATGCAGACAGCAGGCGCGATCCCCTGAGAGGAAAGCAGCCAGCCAAACAGCAGCAGCAGATGCACCAGCCTGCTTAAAGGCGTGGAGTGATGACGATTTACGGACATTGAGATTACGAAACACTAACATGCCCAAACCGGAGAATCTAGCATGAAAAAAGCAGGGCGAGTTTAGCCATTGCCTGACTCTGGCTTGTCCGGAGAGGCTGGATCTTGCTTCTGATGCGACGGCATGAAGGGCTGATGATCGGGGCCTTCAATGAGGACATACTTGCTGTGCAGCCCCTCCTCCCCGGCATCAAAATGAGGATAGAGAACCGGAAGAATGAAGAGGGTGAGCAAGGTGGCGGTGATCAGGCCGCCGATGATGACGCAGGCGAAGGGCCGGGCGGTTTCTGCGCCGACCGCATGGGACAAAGCCGCGGGAAGCAGACCCAGGGCGGCCATGGCGGCGGTCATCACCACGGGGCGCACACGGCTGATCGAGCCCTCACGAACGGCCTCGGCCATGCGCATGCCTTCCTTGCGCAATTCGCGGATGCGCTCCACAAGAAGAACGCCGTTTTGAACTGACACGCCAAAGAGAGCGATGAAGCCGACCAGAGCGGAAACCGACATCGCCAGCCCAGCCAATGGGAGCACGAGGATCCCGCCCACAGCAGCAAAGGGCACATTGAGCAGGATCAAGGTGGCGAGCCTGGCCGAATCAAAGGCGGTGAAGAGGAGGAAGAAAATGGCAATGAGCGTGATGGGCACAACGAGAATGAGGCGCTTCACGGCGCGCTGCTGGTTTTCAAAGGCGCCCGTCCATTCCAGGCGGAAGCCCTTGGGCAGAACGACCTGGGCATTGACCTTCTGCTGCGCTTCGGCCACCAGGGTTCCGAGATCGCGCCCGCGCACCGCAAGTTTCACGGCGGTCAAACGGGCGTTTTCTTCGCGATAGATACGGGCAAAGCCCGGCTTCACCTCCACGGAAGCCAGGGCACCGAGCGTGAGGCGTTCGCCATTGGAACCGGACACCGGGATGCGGCGGATGCCTTCAATGCTGGCAACGGAACGCGGGATCATTTTGACCACGAGGTCAAAGGTGCGCTCACCTTCGAGCACCTTGGTGGCGACTGATCCGCCCATCGAGGTTTCGATCACGGACTGCACATCGGTCATCGACAATCCGACCCGTGAAATGGCAGTGCGGTCCACGGCAATTTGAACCTGGGGCTGTCCCATGAGGCGGTCGGTGCCGACGTCTGCGGCGCCGGGGACGGTGTTGAGAATGTCCACGATCTGATCGGCAAGTTGTTGAAGCTTCTCGGGCTCGTCGCCGAAGATTTTCACACTGAGTTCGGACTTCACGCCGGAAATGGCTTCGTTGACATTGTCCTCAATGATCTGGCTGAACTGAAACTGCACACCCGGCACCTCGATGTTCAGCTTGGCTTTCATGGCTTTGACGAGGCCGTCGCGGTCCTTGGCGGTCTTCCATTCTTCACGTGGATACAAGTCCACGGAGGTTTCGCTGACATCGAAGCCGTTGACGTCGGTGCCATCGTCCGGCCGGCCGTTCTGGGTGATGATGGACTTGGATTCCGGGAAGGAGGCGAGCACAGCGCGCATGCGCCGCATGATCTGCGCGGACTCGGTGGGCGAGATGGTCTGCGGCAGGAAAGAGCGGATGTAGAGAGAGCCTTCGTCCAGCTTGGGCAGGAATTCGGTGCCCGTGTGAGAGGAAACCACACCGGCCACCACCAGCATGGCCACGCCGCTGAGAACAATCGTGCGCCCGTGCTTGAGCGCCCAGCCGAGCGAAGGCCTGTATGCACGCAGGAGCATGCGCACGAGCCAGGATTCATGCTCTCCAGCCCCCTTCTTGAGCGCGTAACTGGCCAGCAGAGGGACGATGGTCAGAGCCAGAATGGTGCCCGCAATCAACGCGAAGGTCAGAGTAAGGGCCATGGGCTTGAATATCTTCCCTTCGACGCGCTGCATGGTGTATAGCGGCAGAAAGGCCGTGAGCAGGATGGCTTTGGAAAAGAGGATGGGCCGCCCCATCTGCCCGACAGCCTTGGGCAGCAGCTTGAAGAGAGACTCTTTTTTGTCCCGCCGCTCATGCATCATGCGCAGCAGGTCCTCAATGACCACGACGGCGGAGTCCACAATGATGCCAAAGTCGATGGCACCCATGGAAATGAGATTGGCCGGGATGCCGCGCAGATCCAGCATGAAGAAGGCGCCCAGCAAGGACAGCGGCACCACCGCAGCCACCACGAGAGCGGAGCGGATGTTCCCCAGACCGAGGAACATGATGAGCACGAGCAGCACGAGGCCGATGCCATCCGCCATGTTTTTATGCACTGTGTGCAGTGTGCGGTTGATGAGATTGGTGCGGTCGTAGTGCATGTGGATATGCACCCCGGGAGGCAGGAACTTGGTGTTGATGATGTCTATCTTCTCCCGCACCCTTTCGAGCACCTCCATGGCATTCTCTCCTTTGCGGAGCATCACGATGCCTTCGATGGCGTCATCCACATCGTAATGTTCCGCCGGAATGTTGCGGCCGACACGACCGAGGCGCAGCTGCTCGCCAATGAGGACGCGGCCCAGGTCCTTGACGCGAATGGGCGTGCCCCCGCGAGTCTCCACCGCGATCAGGCCGATGTCTTCGAGCGACTGCACAAAGCCGAGCCCGCGCACGATGAACATTTCCGGCCCGTGCTCAATGTAGGCCCCGCCGGCATTCTTGTTGCCGGCAGAGAGCGCATCGAGCACCTGACGCAGGGATACGTCATAAGACAGGAGCTTCATGGGATCGATGAGCACCTGATACTGCTTGGTGGCGCCACCAAAACCGATGACATCGACGACACCTGAGACCGTGCGGAGCTGACGCTCGACGATCCAATCCTGCACGGCGCGCAGTTCGGTGGAAGGCATGCTTTTTGGCGCATCCAGCGTGTAGCGGTAAATCTCTCCGACGGGCGTGGTATCGGGGGAGAGGCGGGTGTCTGCGTCCGGCGGCAGATTGACGCTGGAAAGAAGCTGGAAAGCCATGTTTCGGCAGTAGGCGCGGTCGGCGTCGTCCTCGAAAACGATGGTGACCTGCGAGAGCCCGAAGAGCGAGACGGACCTGATGGAGGACCGCTTGGGAATGCTGTTCATGGCATTCTCAATGGGCACCGTCACAAGGCGCTCCACCTCTTCGGCGGCCCGTCCCGGCAGCAGCGTGATGATTTGCACCGACACATTGGTGACGTCGGGATAGGCCTCAACCGGCAGGCGGTTGAAGGCCAGCGCTCCTGCGAGCACGAAGAGGACCATCAGCGCAAAGGCGATGGGCCGGTGTTTGAGAACGTATTTGGTGAGCGTGCCCATGGCGATCAGTGTTCGGACTTTTCAGCGCCGGCATTGGCGGTGCTGGTATTGGCATCGAGCAGGCTCTCGAGCACGAGGGCGCCATCAGAAACCACGGCCTCACCAGCGGCGAGCCCCTTGCTGACAAAAACATGCCCGGCGTCCTCTGCGGCGGTGGTGATCTGACGCATCTCAAAGACGCTTTCGGACAGGCGCACAAACACGCAGGCCTTGCCCTCGCGCAGGAAAACCGCCTTGATGGGCACCAGCGGCATCCTGGGCACATGAGTGATGACATTGACGTCAACATACATCTGCGCTTTGAGCAGCTTCTTTGGATTGGCCACGGTGCCCTTCGCCACCACGGTGCGAGTCTCCGGGTTCAGCGACTGGCCGATCACGGTGAGCACTCCCGGGAAGACCTGATCCCCATAAGCCCGGGAGCGGATCTCCAGTTTCTGCCCCACCTGCAGGTTCGACAAATCCTGCTCGCTGACATCCAGGTGCACCCACAACGATTCGGGATCAGAGATGACAAACAGAGGTGCGGCCACCACGGCCATGCCCGCCAGCATCTGGTCGGATCTCACCTCCTGGCCTGGCTGCACATTACGGTCAACGATCACCCCACCCATGGGAGCCTTGAGTGCAAACGCACCGTTCACATCACCACCACGGCCGCCCCAGACGGCAAGCCGTTCCACCGCCCGATCACGTTCTGACTGGGCGTCATCAAAAGCGTTCTCTGCGGTATCCAGTTCCTTCTGAGGCAGAACTCCCTGCTTGAGCAGTTCCCGGGTGCGTTCCAGCACTCGCTTTGCCAGCGCCAGATCCGCCTCAGACTTGACGGCGTCCGCCTGCGCCTGGCCAAAATCAGGGGAGGTAATGCGCGCAAGTTCATCCCCCACTTTCACGGTCTGTCCCCGGGCGCCTTTGATGCTGGCGACCCGTCCAGCCAGAGGAGAAAAGACATTGGTGGTGACGTCCTCATTCCAGACCAGCTTGCCCGTGAGGTGCAGCACCACCTCATCTTTTTCTCCGGCGGGTTGAACCCCGATCGTTTTGAGCTGCGGATCCCCCGCGGTGAAGATCAGCTGATTCTGGTGTACTTTGACCGGGAAAGGATCCACCTCCACAACGGGAGCGGGTTTGCATGCGGCGACGAGCAGCATCAATAGCCAAGAATGTTTGATGAATTGCATGATGGGATGGGTTCAAAAGTGAATGAGGGAAATGCCTGCGGCGCGATGCAGCTCGATGACCGCCCGGGCGTGGTCGCTTTGGGCGTCGTAAAAGCTCTGCCAGACCTCATTGGCCTTGCGCTGCGCATCCAGCAGCTCCAGCAGCGAGGAACCGCCGCGCTTGTAGCTGACGACCCGTTTTTCCAAAGCGGCATCGACATCCTTTAACACGCCGCCCTGATAGAGCTCCACACGCTGGCGGGCGATGTCATAGAGAGACAGCGCCCTGCGCACATCCACGCCAGCCTGAACTTCCGCGGCATCCAGGTCCAACTGCGCTTGGCTGGCCTGGGCCTGTGCCGTTGCGATTCCGGCCTTGTTGCGGTTCCAAATCGGGAGGGGCAGAGAGAACTGCAGGCCCACCATGTTGTAATTTGGCTGGGGAGAGGTTGTGTTGCCCGAGTAGGTGCTGTTGGTCCAACCCACTCCGACCGTCAAATCGGGGACGCGGTTGGCTTTTTCCAGTTTGATGTTTTCGCCGGCCGCATCACGTCGGTGGCGCATGGCCACCAGATCCGGGCGGTTGCGGATGGCGCTGGAAAGCAGCTTGAAGAGATCGGTGCTTTGCGGAGTGACACTCAGAGTCCCTACCGGCTGCCAGTGGGTGCTGGCAAACTGCGGCCCCAGGAAGGCATTGAGACCCAGCTCAGCGTTTGCGGCCACCGCCTGAGCATTGAGCAGTTCGGCTTCGAACTGGCGGACTTCGACACGCGTCTGCAGCAAATCGACGTCGCTGATGTCACCCGCCTTCTGGCGCTCCTGCTGGGCCTGCAGCAGATCCCGCAGCAGGGCCGAGGTGCGCTGGAGCTGAGAAGCCACCCGGCCGGTGGCGATTGCGTCTGCATAGGCGGCCGATGCATCCAGACGCAAGTTCTGCAGGAAGCTCTGCAGGGATGAAGAAACGGCCGCGTAGTTCTTCCGGGCCACGAGCTGCCGCTCACGGCGTTTACCACCCAGTTCGAGGGTCTGGTTGAGATACCCGTTGAAATAACCTGGCAGCTTCTGGTTTCCACTGTTGGAAATATCCCTCATGTTGCCAATCTGAAGCACCGGGTTTTGGAACACCTTCGAGGCCATGATGGCAGCCTCGGCAATCGTGACATTGTAGCGTTGTGAAGCATAGCCAAGGTTTGAGGCGGCCACTTTGGCCAGGTAATCCTCCAGCTTGATGGGAGTCCGCCGGGAGGAGGACCGGGTCAGCTCCGCCAGACGTTCTGCTGACGGTCCCTCTGAAGCTTCCGGGCCGGCTGGAGCATCTGCCGCAGCAGCCGTGAGCGCTGCATGCACGGTCAGCAGAAGAAGGTAGAAACAGATTTTCATACAATGTGGCGTCCTCAATGACGTTTGATTAGGAATACTACGATATGCGCGATGCCGCGCAATGACTGCAAGGCATTGCCCTGTCCGGCAGAGATTCTCTGCAAGGATCAGTCACTGACAGAATTCACCGCAACTTAAACAGGGCTCGTAAAACCTCCCCTCGTCTAACGACGGCAGGTTTTGACGGCTGGTTTTTCTGCAAATGATGTGTGGGATGGAGCGCGCTGTTACTTGAGCTGCTGCTTCCGCAGCGCCTCATTGCTCCAGAACTCCCCAAGCACGGTGTCACCACTCACCACCTGCACGTGAAAACCGTGGTAGCGATGGCCCGTTTCCTCGACGGTGATGGACGACCTGCCTTTGCGTTCGCTGTGCATCGGGGTGTGGACATAGGCCACCTTCGGGGTGACCAGGTCCGTGTATCTGCCATTGGCATCCACTGACACGTTGATGTCGCCGGATTTTTCCACCACGATGGCGTCAGCACCGCGGCGAAGATTGGCGGCGAACAGGGTCCATTTCAGAGTCGCTCCTTCCAGCTTGACGCCAGACTGATTGGTGACGCGGATATTGAGCCAGTACGCGCGGGTGACCTCCGCTTTTTTCTTGTCGGCGGTTTTGTTTTCGCTGGCGACTTTCACATTGAGCATGACGGAGCCGGCGGATGCCACGCTGGTGAGCAGGAGGCTGAAAAGGATTGAGCAAACAGTGTTCATTGAAGTTAAAGATGGAAGTTGTGATCTCGTGGAAAAAGAAGAAGCAGCGGTTGGATTGAAGAGACCGGATCAGTCCGTCCGCGATCTGTCAATGCAGGCTGAAACCTGCATGCTTACGACACGGGCATAGCAATCTCCGTGCCTGATAATGCGGTGTTCCCGCCGCCGGGCTCCGGGCATGCCATGGGCCTGCTCAGCATGACCGGCTTACTTGATCAACAACATTCCCTGCACAGCCAACGGTGCAGGCGTACCCCGGGGCAGACTTGGACGACTGCAGCCCGATGAGGAGGCAAAACCAAGCCCGTCTTCAGACATCGTGGCATCAGACTCGCACCTGCGAAAATGAAGGAATCACATTCTGTGAGGGAATTTTTACCGTCAAGGCCCTGCTTCACTTCAGCATCATCATCGTCCAAAATCAGGGCAAGATGGGATGGAGCCTTCGCGTCTGCGGCCGCATGCGATGAACACAACTCCAACCCCAGCGTCAGCAGGACGAGGATGGATGGGATGTACAACAACCAGCGCATGAAATGAATTTCGCTTCGCATTAACGCTGCTTTGTCATGCCTGCTATCACAAGCTTTTGATTATTTGCCTATCAAATTCAAGCCAAAACTTTACCAGCGGAGGTCAACCCAGGCCCGCCAGCTTGTTTCGCAGCTTGCGCATCAGGACGGCGTTTCCTTCCAATTCCTCCATCAGCAGGGTCAGAACATCCAGAGTCTGGCGGCTGATGTGGTGCTCCATGCCTTCCACGTCTTCATGCACGGTTTGCGGGTCCAGACCAAAACCCGCAAGCAGGCGCGTCAGGACCTCATGCCGCCGTGCAATTTCAGCCCCTACTTTGCGCCCTTCATCGGTCAAAACCACGCCCCGATACCGCTCGTAGACCACGAATCCTTCGGCATCGAGCTTTTGGATCATGTTGGTCACGCTGGCCTGTGAGATGCCCAGATTTTTGGCAATGTCCACCACGCGGGCATACCCCTTCCCTTCGATGAGATTGTGGATTTGCTCCAGGTAATCCTCGATGGCCGGCGAGTGGACATGCGCGGTGGTTTCTTGTCGCTTGGCAGACATTTATCAATTTTAGCCGGGGTGCCAGAGGAGGCAAAGCGAATCATCCGCTGCAAAAGTTAGGCCAGGCTAAAATTAATGCTTGTGGATTGCCCAGACTCATGTTGTTAGTCACGACTAACTTTATTAATGAACTCAAATATCATTATCCTGACCTGTCTTGTGCTCCCGACCGCCGCGCTCTCCGCTGCGGAGGCGCCGCTGCCAGTGCGCCCGCTGAGCACCGACCGACCCGACCAGACGGAATCCGCCCACACGGTCCCGAAAGGATGGTTTCAGATCGAGAGCAACCTCATCTCCTTCACCCGCACCCGGCAGGCCGGAGAGAGGTCTGATGAAACCTCTTTCTGCGACTTCATATTTAAATACGGCATCACCCACAACACCGACCTGCAGATCGGCTGGGCTCCGCGGGTGCTGCATCGAAGTGAAGATGCTGAAAGCGTGCTGATCGGCGAAAACAGCGGCAGCGGGGACTTGTATCTCCGCATGAAGACCAATCTGATCGGCAACGACGACGGCCCCTACGCCCTGGCTCTGCTGCCATGGACGAAGGCCCCCACCGCCTCCGAAGGGCTGGGCAATCAGCGCTGGGAGTATGGCCTCACCATCAATCAGGAAGTCGACATCGGTGGCGGCTGGGAGATGGGTTCCAGCATCTTCCTCTCCATAGCGGTCACCGACCACCAGACGCGCTATTTCGAGCCCGCTTTCACGATCGCGATCGGACGCGACTTGACTGAAAAACTTGGTATTTATGTGGAGACCTACCAAGGTTATCTCACAGATGAAGGCCGCTACTGGCAGTCATCTCTGGACGGCGGATTCACCTACCTGGTGACACCCAACCTGAAATTCGACGTCGGCGTCAACTGGTACTACAACGCCCAAGAGGCCATCAATCCCTTTGTCGGCGTGTCTTTCCGCTTCTAATTCTACACCCATACCCATGGAAAATACTCCCGAAACAGGCTGGCGCTCACGCGGAGGTGATTCGTTGCCCGAAGTCTTCCGCTCCATCCACGTGCCGAAAGACGGCTCCTTCTGGCGCAAAATGCTCGCCTATGCGGGTCCCGGTTTCCTCGTCTCTGTCGGATACATGGATCCTGGCAACTGGGCCACCGACCTCGCGGGTGGTGCGCGGTACGGCTACTCGCTGCTCTCGGTCATCCTGATTTCCAACCTCATCGCCATCCTGCTGCAGCATTTGTGCGTGAAGCTGGGTGTCGCCACGGGCCGCGATCTCGCGCAGGCCTGCAGGGACCATTATCCACGGCCAGTGGTCTGGGGTCTGTGGTTCCTGTGTGAGGCCGCCATCGCTGCGTGTGACCTTGCTGAAGTCGTCGGCTCCGCCATCGGTCTGCAGCTGCTCTTTGGCATCCCGCTCGTCTGGGGCTGCGTGATCACCACGCTGGATGTCATGATCGTGCTGCTGCTGCAAAACCGCGGCTTTCGCTATGTGGAGGCGCTGGTCATCACGCTCATTCTCACCATTGGCGGCTGTTTCGCCGCCGAGATGTTCTTTGCCAAGCCGGACCTTGCGGGCATTGCGGCCGGCTTTGTGCCTTCGGCGGACATTTTGAAAAACCGCGAGATGCTCTTCGTCGCCATCGGCATTCTGGGGGCCACTGTGATGCCGCACAACCTTTACCTGCACAGCTCCATCGTGCAGACGCGCAACTTCGCCCGCGACGACGAGGGCAAGGCCGAGGCCATCAAGTTTGCCACCTTTGACTCAACCTTCGCGCTGATGTTTGCGCTCTTCATCAACGGCGGCATCCTCATCGTTGCCGCCGCCGCCTTTCATACCACCGGGCACCAGGACGTGGCGGAGATTCAAGAGGCTCACCAGCTTCTCAGCCCCGTGCTAGGGGTCGGCCTAGCCAGCACGTTATTTGCTGTGGCGCTACTCGCCAGCGGGCAGAACTCCACCCTGACCGGCACCCTCGCGGGGCAAATCGTGATGGAGGGCTTTCTCAACATCCGGCTCAAGCCGTGGCTGCGGCGCCTGATCACCCGCCTGATCGCGGTGGTGCCTGCGGTCTGTGTGATCGGTTATTATGGAGAGGCGGAGACCACCAACCTCCTCATCTGGAGCCAGGTCATCCTTTCCATGCAGCTGAGCTTTGCCGTGGTGCCGCTGCTACGCTTCACGGATGAAAAGGCCAAGATGGGCCGCTTTGCCAATCCGGGGTGGGTCAAGATCCTCGCCTGGGCCAGCGCTGCGGTCATCATTGTTCTCAATTTCAAACTACTCTTCGATTTCTTCGCCCCTGAATCCTGGATCAACGCCCTCGGAATCTAACGCCATGTACCGCAAAATCCTCGTCGCCCTCGATACCGGTGCTTCCGATCTGGAACTGCTGCCCGCCGTCACCGCCCTTGCCACGCTGATGCAAAGCGAGCTGCTGCTCGTCCACGTCGCGGACGGCTGGGCCGCGCGAAACTTTGACCAGCTCAAGCTCGCCGAATCCGAAGAAATGAAGCAGGACCTGCGCTATCTCGAAGCCACGGCTGAGAAACTGCGTGCCGAATCCAATCTCACGGTCAACATCCTCCTGGTGCTCGGGGAGCCGCCCGTGCAGCTCCTCAAAGTGGCTGCGGACGAGCACATCGACCTCATCGCCCTAGCCTCCCACGGGCACCGCTTGATCGGCGACATCATCCACGGCAGCACCATCGACGCCGTGCGCCACAAGGCCACCGTGCCGCTCTTTGTGGTGCCGCCGAAGCGGGGGACGTAAACTCCGTCTAAACGACTAAATCAGGCCTTCTCAGAAAAAGCCTTCCATCGATTGCAAACTTCGGGTAAACCGAACACAAATGGATGAATGGTATTATAAGAAGGAAGAGAGCGAATTTGGCCCCATCAGCGAGACCGAACTTCGAGCCCTGCTGGCGCAGGAAAAGAACTCCGCCGAAATACAGATCCGGCGGAATCCCGGTGAGGGATGGGCTGCCGCAGTGACGGCGCTGCCAGCACCTCCGCGCCCCGCAGCGGTTCCACCGCCCCTTCCTGCCCGCCCCTCATCCACGGCGGCACCCACACGCTTCGCTGGCCCCACCGTCTGGCTGTGGTGTTCGGCCATGATGCTTGCGCTTGATCTGATTGTTCTGGGCTTCATGCAGTTTGTGTTTTCCATTTACGCCTTGCTTCTGCTCGCCGGAATCACCGGGCTACCAGACTGGTTTATCCAATGCGTCAATGTGCTGGACAGCCGGGTGCTATGGCCGCAGGCGGCCATGTTTGTGCTGATCATTCTGTGGCAGGGATGCGCCTTTGGCTCGATTCTCAGGCTTTATGGCGACGGAAGGATCAAACACGGGCGCAGGTCGGGATTTTGGTGGATCACGCCGTTTGCCAATCTGTTCATGCCGTTTCAATGCCTTCGCGAACTGCGCTGGGCCTCACGACAGAAGCGCACGGCCTCCGATTCCGGCATTTCAGCCGGTGCGCTGCTTTGGATGGTGCAGGTGGTGATCGTCTTCAAGATCCTTGCGGCCATCGCCGACAAACTTGTCCGTGGGGCCGGAACGGCGGTGGACGATGACTCACTCACCCCAACCGTTGTCAATCTGGCGATCAATTTCTTCGGTCTGGCGCTGGGCCTCCTGCTGACCGTGTTCGTTCTCCGCAATCTGGTTCATCAAATCCGCCTCTATCGAGGATGGAACACACCAGCGGCAGCGATCTGAAGCCACCCGCCAGCGTCCCCAAAACAACCGCTCCCTTTTACTGGTCATCTCTCATGTCGATTCTTTTCGCCGCCACAGATCTGGACATTCAACAGGCAGTCCGCACCGTCGGGCCTCTGGCTCTGGCATTTCCGTGTCTTGTCGGGCTTTGGATATGCGGAGCACTGCTACGGCGACCCGCGATGAATCGCATTGGCATGGCATCCCTGATGATCCTCCTGCTGGCGCCGTTGATCGGGGCACTGCTTGCCTTGCTGGGAATTTTCGTTCCAGTGGTCTCTGCGACCAGTGCCGCCCTGGTTCCGGTGTTCATCCTCTTTCTCAGCCTGCTTGCCAGCCTGACCGCCATCATCGGACTGGCGACGCATGAAAGAAGCATTCACCGGCAGGGGCAGGCGCAGGCTGTGTTCAGCCTCATCCTTTCGTTTCTTTTCATGTGCGTGAGCGTGATCGGAGTTATCAAACACATGATCACCGAGGAGAAGGCCCAGGCTGAGCAACTGGTGAATGTGAAACATCCGGCATGGGGCTACACCACAGCACTTTCCACCACTGAATGGCATGCCTGGCAAGATCCGGGCAACGAGCTCGTCAGTTTTGCGGCCCGGCGTGACAAAGAGGGGGTGATGATCATTCCCGTCGATGTGGTGCAGACCATTCCGGACCCCGAAGTTATCGCGGGGGCTTTGCTCAAGCGGCAGGGCATCAGCTATCCCGCTGACGAAGTGTGGGTTACCAAGCCCTGGGCATGCGGGTGGGGAAAAGGACTGGAAATCACCGGCGTCCGCGTCAGTGAAGGCATCGAGTATGATTATGTCCTGCGGGTGGCGGTGAAGGATCACTTTGCCCAGCTTCATACAGGGTGGGCTCTCAAAAAAGGGGGCGATCTGGCCGTGGTGCGAACCGCTCTAGATGCCATCACCCTTCTGCCGCCGGAGCCGCCTCTGCCTGTCCTGCCAGCCACCCAGGTGCATGATCACGCCATGATCTTGAATGATGTGGGAATCGCCCTCTACAACCGCGATCAGTTCAAGGAGGCGGCTGAATGGCAAAAACGTTCGTTCGACGAAGCCCCGAAAGACCCCGTCATCCTTTCCAATGTGGTGGCCGCTCTGCGGAAGGCTGGAGAGTCCAAGGCCGCGCTGGAGTACCTGTCGCCGCGCCTGGACGCGTTTCCGAACAACTTTTCCCTTCACCTGGATCACGCTTGGCTGCTTTCGGAAACCGGCGATGATACCGCCGCCAATAGGGCATTCATCCGGGCCGTGGACACGGGACTCAAAGACGAGGACCTGGCCCTCGAGTGGCTCAAGCACCTCAATGGCAAAGACCAATATGCGCTGGCCACGGAAGCTGCGGAAAAATGGATGCTCAAATTCCCTTCCACCACTTCCCGTCGCTGGCATGCACAGACCGTCACCAACGGCGGCGACGCGAAACGCGGGCTGCAATTGCTTGAAGAAATCGCGGCCGCCAATCCAGAGGATCGCCGGGTGCTTTTCGATCTCGGAGAGGCGCTCAATGATCAGGACGAGCATGCGCGTGCCGCCGGAGTCGCTGAAAAGCTGCTGGCAGACGGCAAGGAAGCCCCGCGTGCGCTCATGATTTTGGGATGGAGCCAGATGGGGCGAAAGTGGTACCGGGAGGCGAAGGAAACCTTTGAACGAGCCGACAAGAAGCAGCCTGACACCGAAAACGTGCAGGACGCCCTGCGGCGAGCTTCTGCCATGCTGGGCCAGGGGAACAACTCCGACATCAAAACCCCCGTCGAAGCCGTTGCCCTGCCTGAAGTCCTGCAGCACGCGCTTGACGCCCACCCCATCGATCCAGGCTACGGAGCCGACCAGCCTTACGTCATGCTGTTTGCAGCCAAAGGCTATGCCTTCGAAAAAGACAAGCCTCTGCGCCGCACGTGGCACCGCCGCATTCGCATCAACACCACCGAAGGGGCCAATCATCTCAGCAGCATCGAGTACACCTTTGATCCGCTCAGCGAGCGCATTTTCATCAACCGCGTGGAAGTGAGGGACGAGAAAGGCCAGACCATCGCCACGAAGCCGGGAGACGCCTACGTGATGGACAGCAACCAAGGCGGCGCCAGCCACCGCAAGAAGCTGCACTTTCAACTGCCGGGTCTGCGCCCGGGATGTACGGTGGAGTATGAGGTCTCCATCCAGGATTTTGGCAAATCAGCCAGCTTTGCTTTTGAGCGAAACCTCTTCGGAGACTGCGCCGCCGAAATCATCTTCGTCACCGGTGACATTGACAAGGTCAAGACGGCCGTGACGCATGCAGAAAGCCTGGAGACGGTGCGGGAAAAAGAGCTCGTCGCATGGATGGGCTTCAATCAGCCTTATGACCGTGAGGAACCGATGAACGGCCTGTATGAAGACCGAGTCCCCGGATTGTATCTGGGCGGGGACGCGGAGAGCTGGGAAAAAATGGGTGAGAGCTACCTGAAGGACATCGCAGACCGTCTCAAGCCTGATGCCAAGGCCAAGGAGCTGGCGGCCAGTCTCACGGCAGGCATGAAAACCGAACGCGAAAAAATTGCCGCTCTCGCCGGACATGTGCAGAAACACATCAGTTATACGGCCATTGAGTTTGGCGTCCGCGCGCGCCGGCCGAATCCGGCCTCGCAGACGCTCCAGCAGCAATATGGCGACTGCAAAGACCAGGCACTGCTCATGCACCAGCTCCTTCAGGCAGCCGGCGTTGAGAGCCACCTGGCACTGGTCAACAGCAGCTGGCGGATCCAGCCTTCCCTTCCAAGCATGGACCAGTTCAATCACATGGTGGTCCATGTTCCCGCGCTCGGCCCCGACTGGCTCATCGACACCACGGACAAGAATCTCCCGCCGGCCCGCTGGCATGCCGACAGCCTCTGGCACACCCATGCGCTCATCCTCCAGTCCGGACACGTGCGCCTCAGCCCGCCTCATGCTGAACCCGCGGCGGACAGCTCGCGTGTGGCAAGTCGGCGGACGGTCCGCCCGGAAGAGGACGGCTGGCACGTGGAGGAGACCCTCACCTTGCAAGGTTACTACGCCTCATGGATGCGCAATGTCTTCAACGGGCTGGATGCGGACGGCCAGCTGCACAAAGTACAGACGATGCTGGGAGCTCTGGCCCGCGTCCGCGTTCATAAGTTCGCCTTTGCCAATCTGGGAGCCATTGAACAGCCTGCCGTGCTCAACCTCAGCTACGATGTGCTCGACCGTTTGCATCATGAAGGCGACCTGCAGCGTGCCGCGCTGCCCGCACTGTGGGAAAACGACTATCTCGTCACCACCTTCGTCAAAAACCGCCGCAACTCCTTTCAGGTGCGTTATCCGTTCCACTTCAGTTCTGAGGTTGTGGTTCAACAGGTTCCGCGCGTCACGCCGGCCTCCATGCAAATGCTGAACCACTCCAGCACGGGCTCATTCAGCCGCTGGAATCTCGCCACCGCCCAGAAACAGGGCGACATCGTGATGCGCTTTGAGTTTGCTTCCATTCCGGGAGAGCATCCCGCCGCCAGCTATTCGAAATGGCACGATGAATGGAACGCCGCGCTCAAGGCATGGGATCCCCCCCTTGCGTGGAAGCCGTGAACGAAGCGGCTCATCGCACTTGAAGTGCTGCAAATATCCCGCCATATCAGCGGTCTTATGCGCATTCTTTCCGGCCTTCAACCCAGCGGCAGACTCCACATCGGCAATTTCTTTGGCATGATGGAGCCGGCTCTCAAGCTGCAGCATGAAGGCGACGCCTACTACTTCATCGCCGACTACCACTCGCTGACCTCCGTGCAGGACGGCAAGGCGCTGCGCAGCTATGTGCGCGAGCTGGCCATCGACTTCCTCGCCTGCGGGCTGAATCCGGACAAATGTGTCTTCTTTCGTCAAAGCGACGTTCCGGAGCACTGTGAACTCTCCTGGATCCTCAGCACGGTGACTCCCATGGGGTTGCTGGAGCGCTGCCACAGCTACAAGGACAAAATCGCCAACGGCATCTCTCCGTCGCACGGTCTCTTTGCCTATCCCGTGCTCATGGCGGCGGACATCCTGATCTATGACAGCGATGTTGTGCCCGTGGGCCGGGATCAGAAGCAGCATGTCGAGGTCACCCGAGACATCGCCATCAAGATGAACGAAACCTTTGGCGCAGGCCTTTTCAAACTGCCGCAGCCACGCATCCAGGAAACGACTGCGGTCGTCCCCGGCCTTGACGGGAAAAAGATGAGCAAGAGCTACAACAACACGATTCCGTTGTTTGAAGAGCCCGGGCCGCTGAAAAAGAAGATCATGGGCATCCAGACCGACTCCACGCCGGTCGAAGCGCCCAAGCCCGTCGAAGGCAGCAGCATCCTCGCTCTCTACAAGCTCGTCGCTTCGCAGTCCGACTACGACGCCATGGTGGCCGATCACCTCAATGGCGGCGTGGGCTACGGCGACTTCAAAAAGCGCCTCCTGCAAGGCGTGACCGATTACTTCGCCCCCTTCCGCGCTCGTCGTGATGAAATCGTCGCCGACAAAGGCTACGTGGACAAAGTGCTCGCAGAAGGTGCCGAGAAGGCCCGCGCTGTCGCGCGCAAGACACTCGGTCGTGTGCGCGATGCGGTGGGCCTGGGTTGATATCCTCTAGCGTTTCTTTTTCTTCTGCTGCGCACGCTTGTGGCCATGCCCGGGCTTGCGCGGCGGTGCTGCAGACCGCTTGGGATCACGGCTTGATGAGCCACGCCGATCTTGGCGTTCCGATTCATGGGAACGCGTCGGTTTGCCACGCTGCGGCACCGGCATGAAATCAACCTGCTTCTTGATGCTGTCCACTTTGTAGATCTGCACCACGATGTTGTCCCCGATGCTGATGACTTTGCGCGTGTGACGCCCCGTGATCTGACGCGTTGCGGGATCAAAGACATAGAAGTCATCCTGGATCGCGGAAAGCGGCACGCCGCCGCTGAGGCCGAGATCCGGCACATCGACGAAGAAGCCGAAGTTCCGCACATCCGTAACGAGGGCAGCATAAGGCTGGGGCTTCTTCGAGACGAGCTGCGCCTTCAGGTAGGCATAGAGCTTGACCTCCTTGCTGTCGCGTTCGGCATCCGACGAGTTCTTTTCAGTCGTGCTGATGTGATCGGCGATCTGCTTGGCGACACCCACCTGCAGCTCGACCTTGTCAAACAAGGAGCGATGCACCACCAAATCGGCGTAACGGCGGATCGGCGAGGTGAAATGGGTGTACTTTGTCTTTGCGAGACCGTAATGGCCGAGCGGCTCCACGGCATAACGCGCCCGCATCATCGAGCGCAGGAAGCCGATCTTCAACGCCGGGCCAATCGGCAGATCATCCAGACGGCTCAGCAGCTTCTGCACCTCAGGACGATGGGTGAGATTTCCGCAGGGCACGCGGTGGCTCAGCACATCTTCACGATAATCATTGAGCCGCTTTTCTTTCGGGGATTCGTGCACGCGATACACAGAGGGTCGGTCCAGTCCCATGAGGCGTCCTGCAACAGCCTCATTGGCCAGCAGCATGTACTCCTCGATCAACTGATGCGAGACATCGTTTTCGATGCGTTCGATGCGCAGCACCTTGCCGTGTTCGTCGAGGCGGATTTTGTTCTCCGGGAAGTCGAGATCCAGCGAGCCGTTCTTGAAACGCAGGTGGCGGACTTTCTGCGCCATCGCATGCGCATCGTGCAGCATCTGCTCCGTCTCATTGTTTGGCGGCACTTGGATGGCGGCAAACGCCTCCTTGTAAGTAAAGCGGCGCTTCGAGCGGATTACGGCGGCGTAAAATTTCGAGCTGACGACATGGCCATCCTTGGACAGCACAAACTCCACGCACTTGGTCAGACGATCCACGTTCGGCTTGAGCGAGCACAGCTCATTGCTCAGCGCCTCCGGCAGCATCGGGATCACGCGATCAACAAGGTAGGTCGAGTTGCCGCGCTTTCGGGCTTCGATGTCGAGCGCGCTGCCCGGCAGCACATAGTGCGAAACGTCGGCGATGTGAACCCACAGCAGCCACTGATCGCCTTGCTTCTGAAGGCAGATGGCATCGTCAAAGTCCTTGGCATCATCCGGGTCGATGGTGATGACATTGTGCGAACGGCAGTCAACGCGTCCCGCACACTCCTGCGCGCTGGGCTGGTTGTCAGGCCGAGATTTGGCAATGGTATTCGCCTCATGCAGCACATTCTTCGGAAAGTGCAGCGGCAAGTCGTAGTGACGCAGCACGGAAAGCATGTCCACGCCTTCTTCATCCGGTGGGCCGAGCACTTCGATGATCTCGCCCTCAGGCGCTGTCTGCTTGGATTCCCACTGGGTGATTTCCACCACCACTTTATCACCCACGTTGGGCTTGCGGCCCACGTCACGCGGCTCCGCCACATAGATCGCTCCCGGCAGGCGCGGATCATCCGGCGTCACATGCAGGAACTGTTTCGAGCGCTGTAAGGTGCCCACGAACTGTGTCCGCTTGCGTTCCAGCACGCGCACGACGCTGCCCATTTTGTCCTGCTGTCCAGGTCTGACATCCAAGCGAACCAGCACGCGGTCGCCATGCATGGCGGTGCCGGTGTTGCTTTCCGAGATGCCAATTTCAGAGATGCCCGCCTCATCAGGCTGCACAAAGCCACGGCCACCCCGCGTGATCTGAATCACTCCGGGCACCAGATCAGCTTCCTTCGCCACAATGTAGCGATTGCCTTTCGTGCGTACGATTTTACCCTGTTTCTCCAGGCTTTTGAGCAGGCTTTGCAATACCTGCTGTTGATTGGGCTTCATGCCCATTTGGGAGAGAAGCTCTGGCACATTGGAGGGTATGTAATCCTCACTGCCGAGCAACCTCAGTAGTTTCTTATCCATCTTATTCTTACCTATCTAATCGAGCCACAGTCGCATGTCGAACGATTCCGTCAATGAGAATTCGGCGGCACCCGGAACTCACGGTTCAATCTCAGTCTCAGACGCCGCATCGTATCATCCAGTTCTTCACGCACGCTGAGCAGCTCTGGCTCCAGCGCTTCATTCACAGGCGTTGACATCACACGCTCATGGCGTTCCACCAGCGCCTGACCGTCCTCGCGCAGCCCGCATTGCTCGATCAAACTCTTCACTCGCTCCACCATCGCGCGAGTCTCCACGATCATCTGCATCACATCATCCTCCGCAGTCTCGCCGCTTTCCAATCGCCCAAGCTGCTGGCAGTTAAAAAGGCGGCAGCGCACCGGTCGCTGCTCATAGACCGTGCATCTCTTTTCCACCAACGCGGAGCAGGGCTGCTCCATGTAGTACTCACCGCCTCGGCATCGGATTTTGAGCCCCATCTTTCCCAGCTTCGCCGGCACCTCCCCCGGCTGCATCCGCACGATCTGAAACATCGTCCCGTCACAGCACATCCCACAGGCCGCGCACAGGCGTGTGGCCGCTTCAGTGAATGTGGAGCTCTGCATCATTTCAGCTAACAAATTTCGGCCCGGACGGCAACCTTCTTCCTTGTCAACACCACGGCGGCTCCGCTAAAAAGCCAGACATGCAGAAGAGCGTTGCCCTAATTTTTCTGCTGCTGCACCTCAGCAGCCCTGCGGAAACTGCTGTTCCTCCCTCGGTTCAAAAATATTTGGAGGTGCTGCGTAAGCGACCGGAACCAGGCACGATCTTTGAGCGTTTTTACTCCTCATGGTTGGAAGAAGGAACCGCCTCCGGCCTCCTTGAACACCTTTTGGCACAGGCTTCCCGGCCTGATGCCGCAGCTTCAGATCATCTCATCCTCGCTCTTCTTCACAGCCATCGCGGTGATGACCTGAAGGCGCTCGCGTCTTACCAGGCTGCACTCCAGCTTGATGACAAAAATGCCGGTGCCTGGCTGGAGCGCGCCCGCATCGAATCACGTCTTCTCGATTTCCCCGCGGCGCTCGGCTCCCTTGAAAAGGCCTCTTCGGCAAAGCCCTCCTCGGCGCTCGCTCTCGACATCGCGAGGCTCAAAGGCCGGGCGCTGATCCGTCTGGCTCGCAACGATGACGCCCTGGCCCTCTGGCGTGACATGGCCCAAAAAAACGCGGACCATGAAGACCTGATCGAGGAAATCATCGACTGGTTTGCGGACGAAGCCCAGTATGAGGCCGCACTCGAAACCTCCCGCGCGCTCGTCAAACGCACCCGCGATCCACTGGCACGCACGCTGCGCCAGCTGCGGCTTGCAGACATCCTGCTGATGGCGGACCGCAGCGATGAATCGCTGGCCGTGCTGGACACGGCGCTTTCCTCCACCGGCGCTGAGACGTGGATTGAATCCGATGTGTTGAGCCGGATCGAGCGCGTCTTTCACAGGGCGGACGACGTCGCGGGCCTGGAGAAGCACCTCGCTGCATTGGTACGCGCCAGTCCCCAACGTGTTACTCTCGGCTGGCAGCATGCCCTGCTCCTCGCCGCCACCGGCCGCGCAGAAGACGCGCTGGTTTCTGCAAGAGCCCTGCTCAAGGCAAACCCCGGAAGACGGGATCTGCAGAATCAATTTTTGTACCTCCTTGAATCGCTCAATCAGCCTCGGGAGGCCGTCGCGCAGGCCCTGGCACTCTCACGGCAGAACCCCGCCGACAAGGAGCTGCTGATCCGGCTGGCCACGCTGCAGCAGCGTGCGGGCGAAAGCTCCGCCGCCTCGGACACACTCGAAGCCTACCTTGCAGCAGCGGATGCGGATGAAGCAGCTCTGCTGCGAGTCGCCCGGCTTCAGGAGGGCTGGGAAAAGCCCCCTGCCAAAGATGATTCCCCCGCATTCAAGGCGTATGCCCGCCTTCGTGCCGCGTTTCCTGACAGCCTCTCCGCCCAGGAGGCCTGTGCCCACTACCTGCACCGCAGCGGCAGGCGTGAGGAGGCACTTGCCATTTGGAAGCTTCTGGCCAAAAACGCTGCACTGGAAGATCTGCTGCGCATAGGCCAGTCACTGCAGGCACGCCTCGAATCGCGACCCGCCCTGGACATCCTCTCCGCACGCGAGGCAGAGTTCTTCCAGCAGCCGCGCTTTCTCGGCCTGCTGGTGAAAAGCGCCATTGCCAATGAAGAGTTCGCACGCGCCCTGCCCTGGGCGCTCGCCCATCTCCGGCTCATGCATGAAGTCGAAGGGATCGAAGGCGCCATGGCTCCGCTGCGCATTCTTCTTCAGCCGAAAAACTCCGACCTTGCAGGCCCCCTCATGGAAGAGCTCCAGCACAAGGATTCGCTGACCATTCAGGACCGGTGCCTGCTGGCCATGCTGCTCCACCAGAAGGGCGACTCCTTGGCAGCCGCTCAGTTGCTTGCTGAGGCGCCTGCTGCGGATGCCACCATCGCTCTGGTTCAACTCGCCAATCTTCAGCAGGCTAGCAAGGACTGGGCGGCCGCCGCAAAGACACTGCAGCAGGTCATCGCGCTGCCGGGCGGGCGCACTCCCGCTCGGCTGCAGCTTCTGGTGGACCTGCTGCGCCGTGCCAATCAGCCCGCGCAGGCGCTGCAGCAGATTTCCACCTGGAAAATGCTCACGCCTTCCGCCGTCGAGCCCTGGCTGGTGGAGGCCCGCGTGCTGGGAGAGCTCTACCGGGACAAAGACGCGCTCAAGGTGCTGCGTCAGGCCGTGCGCAAGTTTCCCGACGCCGTGGAGCCGGCCCATGCCTATGCCACCGCCTGTCTCGGGGCCGGAGATTCGGCGGAGGCCGAGCGCATCTACCTTGCCCTGTACGAGCAAACCACCGATTCAGAGGCACGGCTCCGCCTGCTGCCGCCCCTCGCGCTTGCGGCACAGCAGCACGGTGCTCTTGCCCCATTGGTGGAAAATTTTCAGCGCAGGCAGCAGCAAAACCGCGCCTCCGCCTTTCCATGGCTCGCCCTCGCGCAGATCCATCGAGCCACTCAAAACCGTGAGGAGCACCTGCGCTGCCTTTACGAGGCCTCGCGTCTCCGCCCGCAGGACATTTCACTCCTGCTTGAAATCGCGCGACATGAGGAAGCGGAGGGTCTTTACACCGAAGCCGTCCGCACGCTGGAGGCCGCGGCCAGGCTCGACAAAACCACCAAGGTGCGGGAGCGCCTGGCGAAGCTTCAAATTGAAAATGGCGATCCTGATGCAGGCTATCACATACTCTTCGATCTGGCAGGAGGCGGCCAGATGAGCCCGGAAGCTGTCGAACAAATCGCCGATGCCATGGCGCTCCGGGGAGACTGGAAAAACATCCCCGGCCTGCTGCAGCCTCTTTTGGAAAAACATCCGCACCACTACCGCCTTCACTACCTGTGCGGCGTGGCTCAGGAGGAAAGCGGCCAGGACGAAGCAGCGCTCCTCACCTTCCTGCGCGTGATGGACATGCACGAAGAAATCCCCGGCACACCGCCTGTCATTCCGCCGGGCGAAACAGGGACTTTGCCCGCTGGCACGGAGGACTGGCTGCGGTTCGCCGAGGCCTCCACCATCGCTTATGCATATCGGGAGAAATCACGGGACCTCCAATACACGTGGCGCCAGACCGTTTCCGCACCGCCTTCCCTGATCTCCCTGCCCGGGGATGTTCATCAGTCACCAGCGTTTGCCATGGCCCATGTTCTCCGGCTTGCCAGCACCCTGCCGGAAAATGAGCAGCAGCGCATCGTGGTTCGGCTCAGGCGCCTCGGCATCGCTGATGCGGCCTTGCTTCTGGAGGCGGCGCTGTCCTCCGCCGGCTTTGCCATCACGCCCGTCCTGCTGGAAACACATCCTTCGGATGCGGCGCTGCACGCAGCCTGGCTGCTCAGCCCTCAAGACACCGATGACGTCCCTGCTCTCGAACGCTGCTTTGAGCTGTTTAAGAAACCGCATCCTGAACTCGCCCTGATCGCCGCAGACCAGATGCTGCAAAAAGGGGACGTGGCAAACAGCAGCCTCTGGGTCACCCGCCTCATCCAGCTTGGCTCCTCACTGCCTCATGCAAACGCCCGCATTTGGGAGCCATTCGCCCGGCTGCTGTGGTCCCAGTTTCCGGAACTGAGCTCGCCCCCTCCCGAGACGCCCGTTTATCTCACTCCGGAAGAGACGGAGAAAATCGTCGCCCTTCTGCGCCGCTGGATACGGACCAGCACCTCGATCGAGAGCGTGAATGACATCACCACCGCTTTTGTTGCCCATGACCGCTGGGATGGGGCCATCGAGGGCTTTGAGCGGGTGTTTGAACTCGCGTCCGTGTCCGGCACGCCGCAGGTGCTGCCCCCACCCTCTGGTCTTGCATGTCGGCCGCCCAGACCCTGGGATGCAGCCCCCCTGCCTCTCGTCGCTGCAGACACCGGCATGCCTTCGTCCGTCGTCAGCTTGCTTGAGCAAGCTCTCATGTCCCTGCATCAGGAAGAAACATCCCGAGATGATGAATCCAACATCCTGAGCCCCCTTTTCCGAAAGTCCGCCGCAGGCGAAGACGAGATTCAGCAACGGGTGCAGCAATTTCAGGCCGCAGCGCGGCGGAGGGCCGCAGACGCCCAAGACCCACACCTGCGCCTTTTCCTGCGACTTCTTGCGGGAGATGCAAGAGCTTTGCTCAAGGAACAAGAAGCTCGCATGAAGCATCCTGATGCCACCCTTCAGAATTTCTTGTTCGCCGGTTGGCTGCACCAGTTTCTTCAGGAGGATGAAAAAGCCCTGCAAATGTTTCAAAGCGCGGCAAAGCTCGCTGAAGACCCACCGCTTCTGGCGCTGCTAACCTCCGCCCGTTTGTGGCTGGCCTTCCACACGCAGCAGGAAGGCGGCGGCGGCTCGGAGCTGGCCTCTGGCACAGCCAGGCAGATTCTCGGTGACATCATCAAATCTGGCCTGACCCACGAGGAGAAATGGAACCTGCTCCCCTTTCTGGAGACGGCTGGCATGACGGACGAAGCTGAAAAGCTGAGGCATTCCTTGCAGACCGCGCCTCAGACAGCGAAGAATTTCACGGCTCCACCGGCACCTCCCAATCCTTACTCCGCTCTGCTTTCGTCAGGCAGACGAGGCGGCGCGCAGGACTTGCTTGATCGCTTTTTGCTTCAGGACAACGACAGCGGTGCTCTTGCCGAGGCCTCCCGGCGGGCGCGCCAACTGACAGCCCGCTGGCTTGGCAGCACGGCCGCCGGAGTTGAGGCGAGGTCTGAACTGATCACCCTGCTCATGAAACTGGGAATGCACGAACTGCGGGAGCCTTTTCTCACCCGTCTGAAAGCAGACGCGGCCGCGGACTGGGAGAAGCGCCAGGCCTACGCCGCGGTGCTCGAGATGCAGCATGCCCACGGCCGAGTGTTCCAAAACAACGACGGCGCTCGGTCGCTCACCGTGGACGAGCTGTACTTCCACACTGTTCAGGAATATGAGGCCGTCATCACCGCCAATCCGCAGGCGCACAATGCCCGCCGCCGGCTCGTCATGCTGCAGGCGTTGAAAGATCCCGCCGCCGCGCTCGCGCACTGGAAGGCGCTGCCGGAAGTGCTGCAGCCGACATTGCTGTTTCCACTGACAGACCGAGCCTGTGAGGCGAAGGATGCGGCACAAACCACCGCCATCACTCGCTTCATCACCTCATGGCTGAAAAGCCTGGATCCAAGCCGTCCAGTTCCTTCCCGGACCAGAAACGAGCTCGGCTTTGTCTTGGAAAAAATTGAGGAAGGCTCGGGCTGGCCCTCGCTGAACACCGTCTTCGGCCCCGGCAGAAACGGGTATGGCGTCTCCGCCTGGGAATTTGATGGCAATGGACTGCTCAAGCTCGACGAAGGCCTGCGCCGCCAGCGCAATGACCGGCGCATCGCCCATGAGGCGCTCTGCCGTGCCATGACCCGTTTTCCAGAACTCGCGGAGCCGGGTTTCGCACCGCTCTCAGGACTGTCCATCTTTGAGCAGCGCGATCTTCCAGGCATGGAGCAGCTCGCCTTGCAGATCCTGTCATTGCGCGGTTCACAACCGCCCGCGCAGCGGCAGGTGGCTCCTCGTCCGCCGCCGTCAGGCAGCAACCGTCTCTTTGAAAACGAAACCTTCATCGCCCATCAACCCGCCGCGTTTTTTGCGACCTGGAGCGCCGCGCGTCGCGGAGATGTCCGTTCTTTGGAAGACACCGTCTATCCCGCGATCTTGAAGGCAGACGGACCTCTCATGCTCGATTTCTGCCGCGGCTATGCCAGCATCCTGCTCGCCGACGACGCCCAATTTACCGCCGCAGCATCGGCATGGGTGAGGCGCTGGCTCACCCCCACCGCCGCCTGCGCGGAGGCATTCAACCCGGGAGGCATGGGCAACGAAGTAGTGCGACTGTGGGAGGCTCGCAAAAACGCCGAACCTTTGGATGACCTTTTCCTGCCCTTCAAGGCGCTGGCGATCCAACCACGAGATGCCATGGACAACAATCCCCTGGTCCTGGCCCCCACCCCATACGTGAGGGCTCTGCTCAAACGCCCTCCTGAAGAACTGAGCCGCTTCCTGCTTCGCATCCGCGAAGCATGGATCAGCCCTGACCCGGAAGTCCGGCGGCAGGCCATGACACGCCACCTGGCCAATGCGGCGCGCAATGCACCTCATCGGGACACCCCGACGGAACGCGCCGCCGGGAACTGCCTCGAATGGCTTAATTATTTTATCGCCAGGGAAGGCAGTCAGGCCGCTTTCGACGCCGCCGCGGAAGAGGGAGCCCTGGACGCCAAAGGATGGGCGCAAAGCTTTATGGATGCACAGCAGGAGGTGGAATCCTCCGGCGAGTTCATGCTCATCCTCAGTCAACTGGGCTGCCTTCAGGGCACCGCGGGCGCTCACTTTTTTTCGAATGACTGGGACCAGCCCGGTCATGTGCTCTGGCTGGCGCGCAAATTTCGTGATTCCGGTTCGCCCGGGAACGCCGCAGTCCTCATCAACCTTGCTGGCCATCATCAGCCCGCTGGTTTCGCCACGCACCTTCTGCAGGCCATGTTCATGCAGGAGGACATTAAAAGCTTCTATCTCGACGGCAAACCTGTGCCGGTCCTCACCCATAACCACGGCGTCCCCATGACGCGACGCGAACTGGCCTACCGCCTTGTCATTTTGAGACACGCTTCAGAAATCGCCGCCATGACGGCCGGGGAACGAAAAGCATTCGGAGCATTCCTGAAATCAGAGCAGCCCCGCCTGCTTCGGCTCTCCGCAGACGATCCGGAGCTCGCGCCAATCGTTGAAGCCCTTCTTTCATCCGGCAAATGACAGACCGGGTCGGGTGAATTTCGGTCCAGGCAAACGAAAAAGCGGCGGGGCCATTCCGCCGTCTTTTCTTTGACGTGAGGCGCCATGAGCGACACGAAAATCGAGGGATTTGATATTAAGATTTTACCTCCATCCTTGCCAACAAGGCGGCGTTTCCGTTAAAAACAGGACATGCATTTCCGCGCCCTTCTTTTCCTGCTGCTATGTGCCTGCGCCAGTGCGCAAATCTCCGCTCCCGCAGTACCCGCCACCGCCCAGCGTTACCTGGACATTCTCATCAAGCGGCCACAGCCGGGCACAATCTTTGAGCGCTTTTATGCAGCGTGGCTGGAAGAAAGCTCGGCGACGGAGCTGGGTGCCTTTCTGGAATCCAGGGCGAAACTGCCTGCGGCCACGGCGGCGGATTATCTGCTGCTTGCCGTTTTTCATACGCATCGTGGCGACGATCACGCGGCGCTCGCGGCCTATGAAGCGGCGTTGAAGCTTGATTCCGCGAATGCCACCGCGTGGATCGAGCGTTCACGGCTGGAGGCGCGCGCGCTCGATTTTACCACTGCTTTGCAGTCGCTCGATGAAGCCGTGAAAGCGAAGCCGGATGCCGCCAGCACGATGGAAATCGGCAAGCTGCGCGGTCGCGCGCTGCTGCGTCTTGGAAAAAATGAGGAGGCGCTGCGCACCTGGAAGGAGCTGGCGGCCGCACATGCCGAGGACGAGGATCTGTCCGAGGAGCTGATCGACCTGCTGACAGATGAGGGGCAATATGAGGCCGCGCTCGAAGCCGCGCAGGCTTTGATCAAACGCTCTCGTGATCCGGTGGCGCGAACTCTGCGCCAGCTCCGGCTCACGGACATCCTGCTGCTGGCAGAGAGGCGCGACGAAGCGCTGAAGACCTTGCGTGAAACTCTGGCCTCCACCGGGACTGATTCCTGGGTGGAGGGCGATGTGCTGGGCCGCATCAGCCGCGTGTTTCGCATGAGCGATGATGTGGAAGGATTTGAAAAATTCATGGCCAGCCTCGTGAAAGAGCACCCGCAGCGGGTGGCCCTGGCGTGGCAGCACACACAGCTGGTCGGTGAGGTGGGGAAGAAGGACGACGCCCTCAAGGAAGCGCGTGCGCTGCTGCAGTCGAATCCAGGCCGGCGTGATCTGCAGGAGGGGTTTCTTGACCTGCTCGAATCCCTCGATTTGATCAAAGAAGCGGTCGAGCAGGCGCAGGCGCTGACCGAGCAGAATGCGGCAGACAAAGAGATGCTCGTGCGGCTGGCCAGCCTGCAGCACCGCGCCAAGGACGATGCTGCCGCGCAGTCCACGCTGGAGCGTTTTCTCAAGCTGCCAGGTGCCGGAGAGCCGGATCATCTGCGCGCGGCCCGGCTGCTGGAAAATTGGGAGGACCCACCCGCAAAGCCCGGCAGCCCCGCAGCCCTGGCCTACGCACGCCTGGTGGAAACCTTCCCCGCCAGCATCTCAGCGCAGGAGGCGCAGGCGCATTACCTGCACCGCGCCGGCCAGCGTGATGCCGCGCTGGCGATCTGGACGCGACTGGCGAAGTCAGCCACGCTGGAAGACCTGCTGCGCATCACGCAGGCATTGCAGGCGAGGCAGGAGTCACGCACCGCGCTGGATGTGCTGGCGCCACGTGAGCAAGACTTCGCCCAGGAGCCGCGCTTCTATGCGCTGCTGGTGCAGCTGGGCATCGCCAACAAGGAAGTGGAACGTGCGCTCCCATGGGCACGCACGCGCCTGCGCCTCGCGCAGGATGCGGAGAGCATCGAAACGGCCGTGAAGGACATCTTGCTGGTGCTGCGCAGCGATGAGTCAGGAAAACTCTCCACCCCGATGCTGCAGGAGCTGCAAAGCCAGACAGCGCCCAGCATTCAGAACCGCTGCCTGCTGGCGGCGCTGCTGGAAACCGCCGGCAAAAATGCCGAGGCGGAGAAGACGCTTAACTCGGCACCCGCTGCGGACAAATTGATCAGCCTGAGCCAGCTCTCGGTGCTGTTTCAGAACCGTCAGGAATGGGAAAAAGCAGCCCAGGCATTGCAGCAGGTCATCACACTTCCAGGAGCACGCACCACGGCCCGCGTGCAGCGCATGGTGGATTTTTACCGCCGTGCGGAAAAGCCGGAGCTGGCTCTGACCTGGATTGCCGAATGGAAAAAACTCTCCCCCAGCGCCGTGCAGCCGTGGCTGGATGAATCCCGGCTGTTGATCGCGCTGAACCGCACCAAAGACGCGCTGGCCCTGCTGCGCGGTGCCTTGCGGAAGTTTCCTGACTCCGTAGAGGCGGCGTCCAGCTATGCCACGCTCTGTTTGGAAAACGGCCAGCCTGACGAGGCGGAGCGCACCTACCTGGCGCTGTACGAAAAAACCGCCGATGCCACCGCACGGCTGCGTTTGATCAGCCCCCTGGCGCTCGCGGCACAGCAGCACAACGGCCTGCCGCGACTCATTGAAAACTTCCAGCAGCGCCAGAAACAAAACCGCGCCAGCGCGCAGCCCTGGCTGGCTTTGGCGGAGATCCACCGCAGCACCAATAATGATGAGGAACGCCGTCGCTGCCTCTATGAAGCATCGCGCCTGCGCCCTCAGGATCTGGCACTGCTGCTCGACATCGCCCGGGGTGAAGAAGAAGTCGGTCTCACGGCTGAAGCTCTGCGCACGCTCGAGAGCGCCGCCAAACTCGACAAAACCAGCAAGACCCGTGAGAACATCGCCCGACTGCAAATCGAGAGCGGGGATGCGGATCTCGGCTACCGAATGCTGTTTGAGATCGCGGGCGGCAGCCAGATGGACGCGCGCGCGCTGGAGCAGATGGCGGACACGATTGCGGAGAAAGGGGAGTGGGAGCGCGTCATCGCCTTCCTGGGATCCGTGCTGGAAAAGCACCCGAAGGACTACCGCCTGCATTACCTGAATGCGGTGGCCTTGGAGGAGGCTGGACGTGAAAAAGAGGCGGTGCGTGCCTTCATCGAAATCATGAGCATGCACGAGGAACTGCCGGGAGTGCTCAGCACGGGCCGCAGCATCGGGCTGCGCCGGCAGTATGACTCGATGTCCCTGCCGCCGGGGACGGAGGACTGGCTGGTGCTGCCATCCATGGTGCAGGCGGCCTACATTCACCGGCAGAAACAGGGAGGACGTGGGAACTACAGCGGCTACAACACCTTTGGCAGCCTTCCCGCCAGCGGCCTGCCTGCCAATGGTTTCGTCCAGCAGGCGCCTGGCGTCACGGAGTCCCCCGTGCTCGCCCTCGCCCATGTGCTGCAGTTGGTTTCCATGTGGGATGTGGCGGAGCGTGAGCCGGCATTGCGCAGTCTCAAGCAGGCCGGGGTGAGCGATGCACCGCTGCTGCTCACAGCGGCAGAGAATTCACCCCAGCTTGTCGTCACGCCCGAGATGCTGGCCGCCGAGCCGCAGAACACCGCACTGCATGCCGCATGGCTCATGCAGCAGCACGGCGGCGATCCCACCGAACTGCTGCCTCTTTGGGAGAACGCCTTCAAGCTTTTCCAAACGACCCATCCCGCGCTGGCTCTGAGAACGGCGGCGATGGCATGGCACAACGCCGGAGATCAGTCGCCGACCTGGGTTCGGCGCATCCTCGACGTCAGCCAGAGCCTGCCCAAGGCCGACACCTCGGTGATGCAGACACTCGTCGGCATGCTGCGAATCCAGTCTGATTTGTTTCCCCGTCAGGCACGAGATACCGATGCGGCGAAACTCACGCAGGAGGACGTGCGCGCCATCACCTCCCTTTTGAGCCGATGGATGAACAGCGGTGATGAACAGCAGTCCTATCAGACCGCCGAAGTCATCCACGCCTTTTCAGCGGTGAAGGACTGGAATGGCGTGATTGAAATCATCAGTCATCAGCTCAGCCTGCCAGACAAGCCTCAGGCCCAGACTCCGGCGGTGACTGTCTCAATGATGGCTGGCAGGGGCTACTATCGCAACTTCCAGCCCACTCCCATGCCGATGAACGCCATCGCCTTCAAGCTGCCTGTGAAGGCGCTGAACTGGGTTTCAAATCTAACAGCGCAGCCAAACCCTGAAAACATGGAACTCAGCGAAGAGGCGGTGAGGTGGAGAAAGGAAGTCAAAGAAGGATTGAGCCCCTTCATCGAAAAATCCAGTGACGCGAGGTTGAAGCTCATTCTCCGGCTCATGACGGGCGACCTGCAGGCCATGCTCGATGAACTCACGCCACGCCTCTCTGCCAGCACCGCGCTGGATGATCTTCTCCTCGCGGGCTGGCTTTCCCAGCAGCTGAACCAGTCCGAGAAAGCGCTCACATTTTTCAAGCAGGCTCAGGCGCTGTCCGCAGATGCGGCGCAGATCCTCCAGCTCGACCTTGCCGTGCTTTTTCATGCGCAACGCCTGCAGCAGGCGAACAAGGTGGAGTTCACAAAACTCACCGCGAGCCTGAAGCCGGTGCTTGAACAGCTTTCCCAAAGCGCCTCCACTCAAGAGGAAAAACTCATGGTGGCTGAGTTGTTTGGCAGCTATGGCATGCAGCAGGAGGCAGAAAAGATGATGCAGGCGGCGCAAGGAAGCCCCTCCAGAAGCCGTGCGCCAAACGCACCGGCGATCACCAATCCGTACTCCCGCAGCTATACCTATAGGCAGCAGCAGAGAAAGCAGGTGTCGCTCGACGAGCTGATACAAAAGGGCGACCAGGCGGGTGCCCTGCAGGAAATCGTGAGGCAGCTTCGGGTGGCCATTCAGGGCTGCTTGAATCCGCAGAACAGCTCCAGCGCCCATCATCAAATTCATGAGGTCATCAAAACATTCACCCAGTACAAGCTGACGGACCAGGTGATGCAAACCCTGCAGACCGCCGCCGGTGCAGGCTGGAAGCCCCGGCAGGAATACGCGGTGCTGCTGGAACATACCGGACTCGAAACCAAGCCCGCCATCGAAGCGCACCGCGCTGTGATCACCGCCAATCCACGCGCTTTTGCCTCCCACGCTCGTCTGGCCACCCTGCTGGCGATGGAGGGGGATTTCCAGACCGCGCTGCAGCATTGGAAAAACCTGCCCGAAGTCACCCAGGCGATGTATCTGCCCGCGCTCATCCATGAATTCAGCGAGCGCAGCACCATTTCCCAGCCGCGGCCCGCAGCACTTGCCGGGCTGCTTTCCGCATGGCTGCGCTCCCTGCCTGCCGGTCGGCCCATGCCTGCGAGTCTCTCCCAGCAGTTTTATCAGGCGCTGAACAACATTCAGCAAAGCGATTCCGGCCAGAACCTGTCCTACCCCTCGCTCTGGACTCCTTATACACAGGAAAACGACCCCAACCACCGCCAGTGGGTTTTTAATGAAGATGGCTCGCTCAAGCTCAACGCTGAAAGTCAGAAAGCCCGAGACGAGCGGCGCGCGGCCCATGACCAGCTCTGCCAGGCGATGCTGCAAGTCCCAGAGCTCGCGCTCGTGGGCTTCGGTCCTCTCGGTGGTCTGGCCATGTTTGAAAACCGCGGTCTTGCCGAAATGGAAAAAATCGCGCTCGACCTGCTCAGCCTGCGTGCCATGCCCAAGGTGAAACGACGGCTCATGGCGCAGGGGGGCCTCCCCCGGCACTACGGCGGCACGGATCCTGCATCCCCCTTCGGCGGGCTGTTTGCCACTTCAGAGCGCATCGCCATGCCCGTGCCCGCCGTGTTCGCCACGTACAGTGCCGCGCTGCGCGGGGATCAGCATCTGCTCGATGAGGTGATCTTCCCGGCCATCCTCAAGGCGGAAGGCAAAACGATTGAGGCATACTGCCGCGCCTATGCCGCGCTGCTCATGGCTGATGAGGCACACTTCGTCTCCGCTGCATCTGCCTGGCTCAAACCAGCGGGCAAAGGCAGCTACGCCCATCGCGGCCGGCAGCAGGGCGGGCCTTTGGAAGAAATCGTGCGGCTTTGGAAGGAGCGCAAGATTCAGGAATCGTTGAACCCGCTTTTCCTGGCTCAAAACACCGAGACGACCAACCTTCAGTCTGGGTACGTGCCAGCGATGGTCAACACCTACGTCTTTGCTCTCGGCCAGCGTGATCCCGAAGCCTTGCGCAGTTTCATCCGCGGTCTGCGTGCCCCATGGATCGGCGCCACACCTGAGCTGCGAAGCCAAAACATCGCCTCCTGGCGTGAATACCAACAGCAGCAGCAGCGCGGCGTCCGGATGTTTCAGCAACAGTACTCCCGCACCCACCAGGCGGTGCAGGCTTACATCCAATGGCTGCAAAATCTGCTGCAGGATCCACGCGCACTCCCTTTGCTCCAGCTCGCCACGGAAGATGGTCTCATGGATTCACCTGAGTGGCTGCGCCAGGTCGCCAGCCATTACGCCAGCAGCCGATTCAAAACCATGGACGACTTCATGCAGACGGCTGACGCCCTTGGCTTTCTCGGGGAGGCCGGCTCCTTCCGCGCCTATGTTCTGAACGAGGGTGACCAACGCGCGACCTGGATGGGCAGGCTCGTGCAGCATTACCGTGAAATCTGGAGTGACGAGACGATCAACATGGCACTCACGCAGCTGGGCCAGCGCAAGCCCGCTTTGGGCTGTGATCTCGCACAGGCCCTGCTGATGAAAAACAGCCGCACCCCTTTGCAGTTGGACGGCAAGGCGGTGCCGGTGGAAGCCGCCCAGGTGGCCCGATTTCAGATGAACCATGATGGAGGCTTTGCCTACCGCAGTGCCGCTCTGCGCCGCGTCCTCCTGCGTCACGCCAAAGACTTCGCCACCATGCCCGCCGCCGGCCAGAGTGAGCTGTCCGCCCTGCTGCGTCTTGAACTGAGCGGCTATCCGCAGCCGGAGGCGCTGGGAGAGGAACTCACACGCGTGCTCGCCCCGCTGCTCAAGATCGAAAACATCGAGCTCAACCGCAAGATCGATCAAGTGCTGGCCGCCAAAACGTGGAGCGATCTTCATCAGCAGGAGTACCAGTTCACCCAGCAGCTGGTTGTTTTGCTGCGCGATTTTGCTGCAATCGACACCGTCAAGGCTGACGCGGCAGCCCGCCATGCCGTGGAATTGCTGCATGGCAGCCCGGAGCAGAAGCAGGCGGTTTTGCAGAACAACCGTGAGACATCCGTACACCGCCTGCTGACAGCGCTCGTCCGGGTGCCGCAGCTCCTGAACACCACGCTCGCTCTCGCTGATCAGGAAGGCTTTTCACGATCCCGCAACTGGACTGGCAACTTGCGCAGCCACCTCGAAGGCTCATTGCGTGATCCTGACAACATCCGTTTCGTGTTCTCCGGCACGCCATGGGTTGCCGGGGCTGCGGACTATCGTGACCCGAAAAACGAGGACAGTCAGCTTCCGACCCTGCTTGCCAGTCTCATCAACCAGATCGAAAACAGCGGCGAACTCCGGCCTGCGATCCATGATTTCCTGGCGAAACAACCCGTCACTTTCGGTGCCGAACTCCTGCTGGCGTTTCTGCAAAGGGCTCCGGGTGATGACACAAACACCCGCAGCTTTTACAACACCAAGCGCCCGGATCCCTCGTTCATTCTCGCTTTCATCCAAAAGCGCCGCGAGGATTTCGCCACGCTCAAACCCGAATCTGCCGCCAATTTTCTGGCCATGCTCCAGGCCCGCATGCCTGATCTGGATAAGATGGCCGAGCAGGATGCCGCGCTTAAACAAGCCCTCCAGCCGCTGATCAGCGCGAGCAACGCTCAATTTGAAGCCGACATCTCCGGGTGGATGGAGATGACGAACCTGCGCGATTCCGGCAGCCAGTCCTATGAGGTCATGCAGCTCTGCGCGCCCTTGCTTGACCGCCTTGCTCAAGCGGACAAGCCACGCGCAATCGCGCTGCTTGATCAAATCAGCAAACTCGTCGCGCAGCAAGATGCCCTCAACAACCGCGGCGGCGGTCGCCAGCAGCCCCATCAAACCCAGGTGGCCCAATGGCTGCAAAATGCCGCCACCGTGCCTGAGCTCTTCGGCGAAATCTTGCAGCGCGCCGAAGACTGCGGAGCGGTCAAGGATTCCTCCTGGCTGAGAGGCATGCTGAGCTCCGCGTCCAATCTCTACAAGCAACGGGGCAAACCCCGGCGCCTCATCGCCCTGCTGGAATCCGCAGGCATGCTCGATCCTGCCGCCACGTTCAATCCCCGTCCGCTGCCTGGCAATTCGCAGCAGTTGACGATGCTTGAATCCATCAGCGGTCAGTTCACAGGCGGCAGCACTCATCCCGGCCTTGTGGAAGAGCTCGCCCGCCGTCAGCCCCGCACTTTTGGCGTGGATTTGATCACCCTGCTCTGCAGCAAAAAGTACAATGCGCCGGACGAAGTGAGCGCCTTCGCCCAGGCTCACGCGGATGAAATCGCAGCATGCCCGGCCGGGCAGCAGCAGCTCCTTGCCGGCTATTTCCAACGGCGGAAGTGGGCGGAGATCTTTGCCGAGCATGTGCCGGCCCTGCAGGATGAATTTGCACCGCTGCTGCAGGAGCAGAATGCCAGGCGCCAGACATACATTGAGGACGTCCTCAAAGCGGCAACCTGGCAGGATTTCGAACTGCTCTATTTCCAAATGCAGTCTCAAAACACGCGCGGCGGCGGGGGGTACATGTCACGTGCGCAAATGGAGGCCCGCATGCGCATGAACGGCGGGCCGCCGTTTTTCTCAGTCGGGCAGAGCGCTCCCTCCATGGACTACCTTGCATCTCAACTTGTGCAACTGGCCGCAGTGGATGCGAAAAAAGCCCGCCTGACGCTCCGTCACTTTGCCAGCCTCTACCAATCCGCATTCAACGAATCATTCGACTCCTATCGCCGGCCACCGCTGGACAGCTTTGTCATGACTTTGAGCGCATCGCCCCGCCTGCTGCCTGAAGCGCTGCGATTCACGGTTCCGAGAAGCTCGGCGCTCCGAACTCCCACCGGCAGTTCCATGAACACTTTCCAGTTGCTCGACCGGGCCTTGCCCGCCAGCAGCCTCGCCAGTGCGGAAAAGATCGTCACCACGCTGGGCGAAATGGAACTGCTGGCGGATGCGGATGCCTACGATGCGTTTCCCGGGCCTGGACTGGCCTCAGGCAGCCTGCTCGGGATGGTGTTTCTGAAGTTGTCGCGCCTGAATCCGGAAGTGGCGGAGAAAGCCGCCCAACTGCTCACGCAGCAGAAAGATGCCAAATTTGGTCATCGTCTGTTTGCAGCGAAGCTGACCGCAGATGAATCCCCGGAAAAAGCCCGGCGCTGGGATCTGTGCGCCGCCCAGTTTCCCCAAGTGAGGCTCCAGGCCGCAGGGGCCGTTTTGCAGGCTCTGCAAGGCGGACTTCCAGAGCTTTCAAAGGCAGACCCACCGACGGGTGATCTGGCCCGTTTTGCCCCGTTGTTTGAACGGCGCGCCTTGGAAGAACGCAATTATCTTGAAGCAATTCAATCGAGCCAGACCAAGGTGGCGCCGCCGTTTCGAGGATATTCGTCCGTCGTCCGGATGGAGCTGATCCGGCTGATGAATGGCAGCAAGTCTGAAGAAATTCTCAAGCTCCTGCGCGGCATGTCCGGTCAGCTTGAAACTCAGGATGCCAGCAAACGCTTTGCCACGCCTCCGTACTACCGTGACGGCTACGGCCTGAGTTACTTCCTTCGCAGTCTCTTGAGCGTGAATTCAGATGATTCCCCGACCCTTCTGGCCTGCCAGATGCAGGCGGCGGCACGCCTCCCCGAGGTCCGCGTGCAGGCTGACACCGCATCCAGCCAAAGCTCCATTCAGTCGGAAAACGCGGTGTTCACTCTCTGGGAACAACGCGGCGGCCGGGCCCGCCCCAAGGAGGTCTTTGTCGGATTGATGAATGAAGTCGCAAGGCATGACATTCAAAACACCTCAGGCCTGTGGATTCCCGTGATGCATGGATTGCTCGAACGCCTGGGTAAACTCGAACGGAAAGAAATCTCTGCATGGGCGGCCAAGGAAGGTCAGGCTGATTTGCAAATCATCTGCCGGGAGTGCCGCCTCGCGCAGACACTGCTCGACTGCACGGAGCCTCTCTCTCAAGTCGAGGGAGGCCCACGTCGTCCGGCTCCTGCCTCCCCGTCTGCCCTGAAAAATTTTGCCTCCGCCGGCAATGAGGCCAGGAGCCTGCTGCAGGATGAAAAGATCGCCCCCCATGTCCGTCTGGCACTGGCGGCGTTTTTCATCTCCACCTACCCGGGCATTCTGGATGCCGAAGCCAGGCAGGCGTGGGGGCTTGCCACCGCTCAGACATGGTCCGAGGGGGTTCCTGTCACCCGCTGGGAACTGGAAACCCTGCTCAATTCTGCCGCAGTGCTGCCCCTCAATAAAACCTGGGAGCAGACCAGCAAGCTCGTCATCGAACGCTGGAACCAGCGCGAGGAAATCATCCGTCCTACCCGACGTCGCTACATTGAGCCCGCGATGTATTCAGCCATCCTGCGGTTTGCCCTCCGCTCGGGCGACACGAACACTCTGAAGCCGTTCATCAGCACCTTCGCCCATTACAATCTCCCGGGTTTTGCCGGGATCCTGCTGGAAAATGGCGGCTGGGAGCACATCGAAGCATTGAAGCTGCGGACAACGGTTCCGTTTTCTGTATCCACTCGATCCCATCAGGAGAATGCCTGGCTGCCGCCGGAGGCGCCCCGTCAGGAAACGCCTCACGGTGACCGCGAAGATGCTCTGCTCGCGGAGATTCTCGCGCTGACCGCGGACGACGAAGACACGCGCATGCTCTTTCCGGAGGCGCGCTTCCCGGCGCGGCCGGAGCGGCTGGCGGCGTTTGCACGTAAACTCGCATCCCTGCCTCTGCCGCAGCAGCCTGCACTGCGCGCGCAGGTCCTTGTCATTCTGGGAACAGAGCAGCCTCAGGCCGCGCTGACGCTGCTGCCACAGTACGATGCCATCGCCCGCGTCTTCATGTCTGACTCCCTCGGCGAGGGGTCGGCAGAAGCCCACCTCTGGGAAAGATTCATCGCCATTCATGCCGCCTTGAAAGCTGCCAAAGGTGACCTCACGGCCCCCGACGGGCATCTTGAACGCCTGCGAACTGACCCCGGCATCGTCAAACGCTACGGAGGATCGACCAGCTCGGTCGGAGGGCTGTTCCGCTCCGCGTTGTTTCAGACTCTCTCACACTTTTGGCAGGCGGGCATCGCGCGTGATCCAGAGAAGATTTTTCAGCTCAAACTCCTTTCCGGCTCACAGCAGAATTCATCCGAATACGATTTCCTGCCCCTTCCCATCCTTCACTCGGGCATTGAAGCATGGAAGGCCGTCCTCAAAAAAGAGCCGCCGCCTGCAGGCGTGTCCGCACGACTGACCGGGGTCAGCAACGCGGCTCATTTCATGGAGTTTGTCGCCTCAATGGCCGGGTCCGGCAAAAACCGGCTCTCGTTCCAGCAGCGGCTGGAACTCATCGTGCGTATTTTCAACCGCGTGAAACTTTACTCCTCCCCCAATGTCTGGGCGCTGCTGGTGGAGCACGACGTGTTTACCGCCGCCGAACTGGCTCAAAACGCCAGCGCGGCCCTGAAATATTCCGATTCGCTCAGCTCCGCCAGCCTGGAAGAATTCGCCGCTTATCTGCGCGATCAGGATGAGTATCAAAGTGCCGCGCAGGCTTTTGCAAAAGCGGCTGAAAAGTGGTCTGCCGAAAGGTCTTCCTATGCCAAAAATCGCTGCCTTCTCAATCGTGTCGAAATGCTTGTTCGCCTCGATGATGTGAAGGCAGCCCGGCAGTGTCTCACCGAGTTTACCGAAGGGGACCGGGCGGTGTACAACACCGCCAGGCACGCATCATTGATCAAGCTCCTTTCGCCGCCTGCTCCAGCACCTGCAAAGTAAGCGTCACGTTCAGCTCCAGATCCAGCGGCAGCCGCGTTTTGACAGGCGCGGCACTGCCGCGCGCGCGCCAGTGGTTGAAGCACATTCCCAGCGTCGCGAGATCGCCGGGGTCGTCGAGCACATGTCCGTTGATGCCGGAGTCGATCAATTCGCTCGCTCCGTTAAAGCTCGTGGTGATCACCGGGATGCCGGTGGCCAGCGCCTCGCTCACCACATTGGAGCAGGGCTCATAGATGGGAAGAAACGTGAGCACATCGGCGGCGGAATAAGCGGCCTCCACATCGCCCAGAGGACCGGTGAGAAAGACGTTTGGCGGAATCTTGCCGCGCATGCGGTCCTTGGTCACGACCAGCAGTTTCAGGCGCGGATCATCACTGTGTGCGGCCATGAACTTCAGCAGCCAGGGCAGCCCCTTGCGCTCCCAGCCTGAGCCGACGAAGACCAGCACGAAGTCGCTGTCCTCAAGTTCAAAGCGTTGACGCGCTGCGGCTCTTGAAACGTTTTGGAACCGCCGCACATCCACCCCGTTGCGGATCGTGTGCACGCGTTCCTGCGGGAAGGTGGGGAAATGCTGCGCGATCTCCCCGCGCACCATTTCAGAGTTCACGATGATCCGTTGCGTGTTCGCCGGATCAAAGGTCTGCGCCTCAAGCGCCAGCATGTTGCGATGAAACGCCCCGCGTCCCACCAGCAGGCGCTTCCACCACGGGGCAAATTGTCTGCGCCGCTGCAGCCACACCCGGTGCAGGCCGTCTCCAGCGCGGTAGACATCCTGCCGCAGCGTGCGCTCCAGGCTGAACACGCAGTCAAATCTCTCGTGCTGCAATGCGGCGTTCACCGCCTCTGCAAAACGCAGCGGACGCTCCGCGCGCGATCCCTCCACATTGACGCTGTGAAATTGCACGCCCGAGGCCTGCCCCTGCCACTTTTCGGCAAACAGGTGTATCTCATGCCCGGCAGCGGCCAGGGCTCCCAGCAGCCGCTGCACATACAGCTCCGCGCCGCCGGTGGCGGAGAACTGTCGGCGGATGAGGGCGAGTTTCATGCGTGGCGGCTGGCAAATGCAAGCGGGCGCTTGCTTTAGGACTGCTTGGACCGCCACTGCTCAAAGCTTTCCTTCGGCGTGCGAAACACCGCCCCACAACGCGGACAGGTGATCTGCGCCACGCCGTCGGCAAAAATGTGGTCCAGATCATCCTGGGGCAGACGCATGATGATGGGCATCAGCCGCTCCACGGAGCAGCCGCATTCAAACACGTAACCCCGTGTCTCCAGCAGGGTGAGATGTTCGGACGTTTCGAGTTCCAGCACCTCCTCCAGCGTGAGTTCAGACAGCCAGATTTCGTCGCAGTCCGGCTCGGCGGAGATTTGAATGAACTCTTCATCCTCCAGGCGGAAGAAGCGCGTGAGGCGCTGCTCGCTGGTGGTGTAAAAAGTTTCCACCGCCTTGAGCATGTCGCTGCCGTGGAACTCGATCATGCTCTGCCGCGGCGCCTGGTCCGGGCGTGTCGTCTGGGCGATGAACATCGCCTCGCCCTCCTGGCGCACATCTTCGGTGAAAACCCGGCCCGCCACCCGGCCTGGGCGCGTGCTGCCTGTGACGAACACATTCGCCCGCTGCGGCTCCTTGACGTGGATCGTCCAGGCGCAGCTTTCATCCTGCGGGCGTGAGCAGAGGTGCAGCGCCAGCGCGGCCAGCGCTTCCTTGAGCATCAGGTCCAGCGGCTCCGCATTCTGCAGGCCGTACTGCATCAGGTGCAGATAGTAATCGAGATAGAGCGGACTGAAGCGCCCCCGCACGAGCAGCGCATTGCGCTTCCTCACAAAGTAGGAGCGGAGGTCCACCACGGAAAGATCCGGTTCAAGCATCTGACTCATGCCCTGCTTATCTCACCGGATGAAAGGCGGCGCAAGTGGCGCGGGTGTCACTTCCCCGCCATGCCGCGGAATTTCTGCCGGTAGGCGCTCGGCGTCGTCCCCATCACTTCGCGGAAGCGGCGGTTGAAGTTCGCCAGGTTGCGATAGCCGCAGTCCATGGCGATGTCAGTGATGTTTGACACATCCTCCGCCAGCATGCCGCAGGCACGGCCGATGCGCACCTCGTTCACATACTGCGGCACCGTCTTGCCGGTGCGCGAGTGGAAGAAGCGGCTGAAAGCGCCCAGACTCAGGTGCGCCAGCTTCGCCAGACGCTCGCGGTCAATTTCTTCCGTCAGGTGGGTGTGGATGAAGTCGATCACCCGCTCCATCCGGCCTTGATCGGCAGACTCCAGCTTGGGCTCAAAATTGGAACTGGCCAGCGCCTTCAAATCTTCGGAGCCCGCCAGCGCATTGAGTATGGCCAGCAGTTCGATCACCCGTGCCAGCCCTTCGCTGCCGGCGAGGCGTTGCATGTGTTCCGTCACCGTCGCACGTGCGGCACCGCGCACCTCCAGGCCGCGCGCCGCACGCTGCAGCAGCCGCTTCACCGGCTCCATCTCCGGCAGCGCCATGAAATCGCGCCCCAGAAAATCCTCGTCAAAACGCACGATGATGGCGTTCACCCGCCGCGACTTCGCGCTCGTGTCCTGATGCCACACATGCGGCAGATTGGAACCAATCAGAACGATGTCTCCGTCCGTCAGCGCACTGATGTTGTCCCCCACCACTCGATGCCCGCGGCTCTCGATCGCCAGCGTGAGCTGATACTCCGGATGAAAATGCCAGCGCGTCCCGTAGTCCAGCGCACGCACCGTTTCACAGTGGAAGGACTCCCACTGACGCTTGGGGACTTTCTCGAAAACAGGCTTCATGGGGGAATTTGCAGTTGTTGGCGGTGGTTTGCAATGGTTTGCGATTGCTGAACCTCTGCAAACAACGGCAAACTACTGCCAACAATCGCAAACTCAGCTAGACGTCGTCATCCTTGTCCCCTTCCCCGGCTTTCTGGCCGCGCAGCATGGCTTCCATGAAGGGGTCGAGTTCGCCGTCCATGACGTCGGAGATGCCGCTGGTTTTGACACCGGTGCGGAGGTCTTTGACCATCTGGTAGGGCTGGAAAACGTAGCTGCGAATCTGGGAGCCAAAGCCGATTTCGCTCTTCTCGCCATACTGGCGGTCGATCTCGGCCTTGCGCTTGTCTTCCTCGATCTGGTAGAGCTTGGCCTTGAGCATGGCCATGGCTTTGGCACGGTTCTTCGGCTGGCTGCGCTCGATCTGGCAGGCGACGATGACACCGCTGGGAATGTGGGTAAGACGCACGGCGGTTTCCACCTTGTTGACGTTCTGGCCGCCTTTGCCGCCAGCACGATAGGTGTCCACGCGCAGGTCTTCATCGCGCACGACGATGTCGATGTCCTCTTCGGAGTCGGGCGTCACGTCGATGGAAGCAAAGCTCGTGTGCCGCTTCTTTGCCGCATCGAAGGGGGAGATGCGCACCAGTCGGTGCACGCCGCGCTCAGTCTGCAGGAAACCGAAGGCATTTTCGCCGATCACTTCCAGCGTGGCGGAGCGTGTGCCAACGTCGTCACCAGGTTCATGGTCGATCAGTTCCACCTTGTAGCCACGGCGCACGCACCAGCGCTGGTACATGCGCATCAGCATGTCCGCCCAGTCACAGGCCTCAGTGCCACCGGCACCGGAGTGGATGTTGATGAAGGCATTGCCACGGTCAAAGGGACCTTTGAGAAGCTGGCTGAGCTCAAAGGTGCCCACGTCTTCCGTGAGTTTCTTGTGCTCCTGCTCCACCTCGCGCCAGGTCTCCATGTCCCCGGCCTCCTTGGCCAGCTCGATGAGTCCGTCAAAATCCGCGGCACGCCCTTCCAGTTCCTGGAGGGGTCCGATTTTCTTTTTGATGACGTTGGTGCGGTCGATCAGCTTGCGCGCCGCGTTTGCATCATCCCAGAAGCCAGGGGCCGCCAGGCGGTCCTCCAGCATGGCCAGTTCGTCTTTTAATTTCGGTACGTCAAAGATACCTCCGGAGCTCCCCCAACTTTGCCTTGAGAGCGGTGGTGTCGAGGGCCTGGAGGTCGGTGAGGATGGTCTTGCTGGTCTTTTCCATGATGCAGCGTAGATAACGGCTCGGCACACGACTTCAACGCCTTTTGTCATCATGGAAAAAACCGAGGCCATCCTCATTGGGCGCACGCGCTACGCGGAGAGCAGCCTCATTGTGCAGTGGTGCTCGCCGGATGCCGGCCTGTTCAAAACCATTGCCAAAGGCTGCCTGCGCCCCAAATCACCACTCTACGGCGTGCTGGACCTCTTCGTCTCCGCGGATCTGCGCTTCGTCCGCAGCAAATCCAGCGACCTGCACACCCTCGCCGAGGCCCGCTGGACCCATCCCCGCCTCGGTCTGCGTGAAAGCTATGGCCGCGTGCTCGCCGCCACCTACCTCGTCAAGCTCATCACCCTCGTCGCTGAAACCGACTCCCCCATTCCTGAGATTCACGATCTCCTCATCAAAGCGCTCGACTATCTCTCCGCCAAAGATCCCGTCCCCGCCCTCATCACCCGTTTCGAGCAGCGCCTCGCCGAGCACCTCGGCATCATCCCCGAAGGCGACTCCGGCATGGCCGCCGCAGCGATCGAGGACAGCTTCCACCGCAAGCTGCCCGTCCAGCGCCGTCAGCTCGCGGATTGGATGACGAAGCATTGAGACGAACGCTGCTGAGTGAAGTATCCCCTCAAGGCATCAGTGATAGTAAGGCAAATCAATTCTCCCCACGACCTTCTTGTTCCGATCTGTCACAATCAACGTGTCAAAATAAGACTCCAAGGGAGGTTCATGGTAGTATTTCTCAGCATCAACCGTGGTCAACAACGCCCCATTTGGAGATCCTTTTTCCAAAGGCACAATCTTGTAAATCGCTCTCCAGTGCTTGTAGGCTGACAACGTGTATCCATCAAGCATGTTCCAATGTTCCGACTGAGATGCGTATCCGCCACGGACTCCGCTCCCCCAGCGTGTGCTTGGCACCCCATAAAGTCGGAAGTGATAGAACACCTTCGCTCTTGGCATCCCCTTGGATGTCTTTGAGGCACTGACTTTGCCCAGTGCCTCCGTGTAATTCACCCGTGGAGAGCGCGGCTTCGGCATCGAGCATGAAACAGCCTGGGCGACCACCAGCAGAACCATCACCCATTTCAAGGTGTTCATACTCGTTTCGATTTACTTCAGAGCCGCTTCGATCGCCGTCTTCAGCTCAGGCGAATCCGGCTCCACATCTGAGGTAAAGCGCTGCAGCACCTTTCCATCCTTGCCGATGAGGAATTTCTCGAAGTTCCACCCCACCTCCCCACCCACCGCCGTTTGCAGCGCGGCATACAGCGGGCTTTTGCCCTCCCCTTTGACCGTCACCTTGGCAAACATCGGGAACGTCACCTTGTAGCGCTCTGTGCAGAAGTTCTTGATCTCCGCCTCGCTGCCCGGCTCCTGCCCGCCAAAATCATTGCAGGGAAACCCCATCACCACCAGCCCCTGGTCTTTCATTTTCTCATACAGGGCTTCCAGCCCCTCATACTGCGGCGTGTATCCGCACTCCGAGGCCACGTTCACAATCAGCAGCACCTTGCCCGCGTAAGACTTGAGCGTGGTCTCTTTGCCGTCGATGTCCTTAACGGCGATGTCTTGGACGTTGGTGTCAGCTGCGAAAGCCATGGAGGTCATGAGGAGGGAAAGGAGCAGGGTTTTCATGTGGGAAATGAACGTGGCAGCCGGCGTCTTGGTTTCACTCATTCCACCATGCTCAGGAAGATGTCTTCCAGCCGCCGCCCGCGCTTTTCGTGGTCACGCCGCAGCTCCTCAAGCGTGCCCAGCGCAATGAGCTTGCCGTGATGAATGATGCCGATGCGGTCGGCCAGTTCCTCCGCAATGTTCAGCAGATGGGTGCTCATCAGCACCGTCGTGCCCGCCAGACTCCGCTCCTTGATCTCCCGCTTCACTGTGCGTGCATGTATGGGGTCCAGCCCCACCATCGGCTCGTCGATGACAAAAACCTTCGGATCATGCAGCAGCGCGCTGGCGATGGCCAGCCGCTGCCGTGTGCCATGGCTGAGGTTTTCAATCCTCTGCCGTGAGTACTCATGCAGGGCAAATTTGGTGAACAGCGCGTCTGTTTGCGCCGTAGCATGGGCGTGATCCATCTCAAAAAGCTCCGCGATGAATTCCATGAACTCCACCGGCGTCAGCTTCTCATAAAACACCGCCACATCCGGCACATAGCCCAGCAGTGATTTTGCCTGCATGGATTCCAGCTGCACGTCATGGCCGCACAGCCGCACGCGCCCCGCATCCGGCTTCATCAGCCCGGTGAGCAGCTTCATGGCGGTGGTCTTGCCCGCTCCGTTCGGACCGAGGAAGGCAAACAGTTCTCCCGGCTGGATGGTGAGATTCAGGCCGTCCAGCGCCCGCAGCTCGCCATAGTTCATCGTGAGGTCTTCGATCTCAATCATGCGTCAAAAAAGGTTCAGTCAGTGCTGCGCAGTGTCCTGCAGCCCGTGGATGGCGGGCTCGAGCAGCACGTAGTCGTCCGGCAGGTCGATGCGCGCAAGCTCGCCCGCTTCCGTGAAGATCATCTTCACCTCATGCACCCCCAGCACCGGCAGCGTCAGCACAAAGCATTTCCGCTGCCTGCCCGCCAGCATCATCATGCCCTCACGCGCCTGCAGTTTCATCGCGTCCTTGTTGTCCGGGTGGGCATTCGTTTTGGGCAGGGCTCCGCCCATCATGGAGAGCATCGCCAGCGCGCCATCCTGGCCGCCCCCCATGCCCATGAGCAGTTTCACATCCTGCGAATTCATCACGACCCGCCCTCCCTGCTCCACCATCACCTCCGGTGTCGATTGTGTCTCGTTCCATGTCAGGCGCATGCTCGCATCCCGCTGGGGAAAACTCGCCTTGATCGTCAGATTTTTCCAGCGCTCCGCATCGGCCAGGGTGCAGCCCAGGCTCCAGGTGGCCACGATGGTGCGTATCTGGTCATCCGGCATCACCTGCTCCACGGCGCCATGGGCGATCAGGTCATACACCGTCTGGTGATTCGGCTCGATGCGACGGTTCACCTGAAGGTTCGCATGCCCGATCTTTTCCCGCTGATGGTAGAGGTGCAGCGTGCAACCGAAGGTCTCCGACTGCCTCAAAAACAAATCCATCACCATGCGCGGGGGCACGATGGCAAAGCGTGAAGCCTCGGGAAAATAGACGTCACGCACCAGCAGTCCGGACATCACCGCCCAGAAAATCACCGCCAGCACCGCCGCCATACGCCAGATCATGATGGAATTGTAGTCAGGAAACGAGCGTGCTGGCAAGCGCCACGGCATTTGCCTGCAAAAAAACTCGCCACCTCCGTCTGCATTTGCCACGATGACTCCATGCGCCTGCTGCTTGCCTTCCTTCTCACCGCTCTTTCCCTTTCCGCCGCCGATCAACGCCCGCCCAATGTGGTGATCATCCTGGTCGATGACCTCGGCTACGCTGATCTCGGCTGCTTTGGCGCGGATAAAATCAAAACGCCAAACATGGACCGCATGGCGGCCGAGGGCTCCAGGTTCACCAGCTTCTACGTGGCGCAGGCCGTGTGCAGCGCCTCGCGCGCCGCGCTGATGACAGGCTGCTACGCCAACCGTGTGGGCATGCAGGGCGCCCTGAATCACACCAGCAAGGAGGGAATCCATCCTGACGAGTGGATGCTGCCAGAAATGTGCAAGGCCAGGGGCTACGCCACCGCCGCCTTCGGCAAATGGCACCTCGGCACTGATCTCCTCTTCAATCCTCTCCACAATGGCTTCGACGAATTCCTCGGCATCCCTTACTCCAATGACAACAGCAAGTACCACCCCTCCCTGGCGCAGGAGATGCCACCCCTGCCCTTTTATGACGGCCTCAAAGTCATCGAAACCGATCCCGATCAAAGCCAGTTCACCCGCCGCTTCACGGAGGGCGCGACGAGCTTCATCGAGCGCCACAAGGATCAGCCTTTCTTCCTCTACGTCCCCCATGTGATGCCCCACGTGCCCATCTTTGCCTCCGACGCTTTTCGCGGCAAGTCGAGCGCCGGATTGTATGGCGATGTCGTGCAGGAAATCGACTGGTCCGTGGGCCAGATCCTCGACACGATCAAGCGCTGCGGCATCGATCAAAACACCCTTGTCATCCTCTTCTCCGACAACGGCCCCTTCCTCAGCTACGGCAATCACGCCGGCAGCGCCAAGCCCCTCCGTGAAGGCAAGCTGACCACCTTCGATGGCGGCGTGCGCAGCCCCTTCATCGCACGCTGGCCAGACCACGTTCCCGCTGCACGCGTCTGCGACGAGCCGGTGATGGAAATCGACCTTCTCCCCACCATCGCCACCCTGATCGGCGGCAAGCTCTCCGAGCGCAAAATCGACGGCAATGACATCCTCCCTCTTCTGGAAGGAAAACCCGATTCAAAGTCACCCCACGAGGCCCTCATCTTCTACGGTGGCAACGAACTCCAGGCCGTGCGCAGCGGCCCGTGGAAGCTCCACTTCCCCCACCCCTACATCACCGTAGACGGCGAACCGGGCCGCGATGGCAAACCCGCGCGCTTTGGCCAGATGAAGCCCAAATCAATCACTCAAAGCGGCATCGCAGGCATCGCCTCGCGTCACGGCTACCGCGTGGAAAACATCGGCCTGTCACTTTACAATCTCACTGACGATCCCGGTGAGACCCGTGACGTCTCAAAAGAACACCCCGAGATCGTCGCACGCCTTCAAAAGCTCGCGGAGCCAACCCGCAAAGAACTGGGCGATGCGCTCCAGCAGGTCCAAGGGACTGAAAACCGCCCCCTCGGCATGGCCCCTTAATAAAACGCGCCAGCGTCCCCGGACTGCGGCGCTTCAGCGCCGCTTTCGAGCGTCCCTTTCTACCCGCAAGCACCTCAGCGCCCAGCCCGCTCCCTCGCAATCGCCTCCCGAATACGCTCCATGCGGTTCGCCGGATTCGGATGCGAACTCATAAAATCCGACCGGCTCGCACCGCCGCTGACCTGCGCGAGGATTTCCATCACACCGATGAGTGCCTCCGGGTCATAGCCCGCCTGCATCATGAACTTCACCCCGAGGGCGTCCGATTCTGATTCATCATCCCGGCTGAACTTCATCACGCGCCACTGCGCCACCAGGTTGGCAATCTGCGCACCCGAGTTGTTGTGCCCGTCGGAGAGCAGCACGCCAATCCCCTGCGCCAGCCCGCTCCAGAGCTGGGAGTTCGCCATCTGCTCGTTGGAGTGGCGGCCGACCACGTGCCCCATCTCATGCCCCAGCACCCCCGCGAGCTGGTCTTCAGATTTTAGCCGGCGAAACAACGCCTCCGTAATGAAAATCTGCCCTCCGGGCAGGGCGAATGCGTTCACGGTTTCAGCATCGGCCAGCAGATGAAATTTAAACTGATACGTGGTCTCCTTGGCTGCCGTGGAGGCGATCAAGCGCGCGCCGACCCGGTCCACCAGCGCCCGCCCTTTGGCATCACGCGAGAGCCCCCCGCTTTCCCGGATCATCTGCGGCGCAGATTCCAGCCCTAGCGCGATCTCCTCCTGGGGTGTGGCCATCGCGAGTTTTTGGTCCCGGCCCGTGAATTCGTTGTGGTAGGAGGTGGTGGCGATCCAGTGGTAAAGCAATGAACCCCCAATGATCAGCAGCCCCAGGATGATGCGTGGGTTGAGCCCCGGTCCTCCGCGTCTGCGGTCATCCCCAAAAACGGCGAGTTGGCTGCCATGTAAGAGCCTGCGAAGTGTCAAGATCATGGATCGCCTTATACTTCATGGAAAAATCTTGAGCCAGCAGGTATTTTGCGGCATGGCAGATCATGTCCTTGTTTCAGGAGAATGATCAGACCGTGGATTGGGGCCGCAAAGGCTCGCAGGCGGTGGTGACGCTGGCGTGTCTGTTTGTCGTGCTCACCGGCATGAAGATCGCCGCCAATGTGCTGGTGCCCATCGTTTACGCCTTCTTCCTCGCAGTGCTCAGCTACCCGATGGTGCGCTGGCTCCGCCGGCACAAAGTCCCCGCCGGCCTGGCACTGGGCATCACCATGCTCATGAATCTGGGCGTGCTTGCGGGCATGGTAACTGTGGGCGTGCGCTTGCTCATCAGCTTCTGGAGAGATCTGCCGCACTATCTGCGCGGCCTGGAAAAGTATTCCAACGACCTCGGTGCATGGCTCGAACTCAAGGGCGCCACAGGTGCCAAAGCCATGATGGGTGGCATCTTCGACTGGAACACCCTCATCAGTTGGGCTGCCAAGCAGGACATGATGGGGATGCTCTCCACCACTTTCGGCACCCTTGCCACTTTCCTCGCCAGCCTCATCATGGTCATCATCGTCATGATGTTCATCCTCATGGAGGCTCATGGCACCCAGAGCCGGATGCATGCAGTCAGCCTCTCCGGCGGCCCCGATCTCAGCGGCCTCATGCGCTCTGCTGACGACATCCAGAAATACCTCGGCGTCAAAACACTCATCAGCGCCCTCACCGGCCTGCTCGCAGGTTTCTGGTGCTGGTTTTTCGATCTCCACTACCCGCTGCTGTGGGCTCTGGTGGCCTTCCTGTTCAACTTCATCCCCGCGGTCGGCAGCACCGCCGCCTCCGTCCCCGCCATCGTCGAGGCCCTCGTCCAGCACGGCCCCGGCACCGCCATCTTTGTCGCCATCGGCTACGGCGGCATCAATTTCTTCCTCGATAACTTCGTTCAGCCCACCATGCTTGGGAATCGCTTCGGCATCTCCCCGCTCGTCGTCATCCTTTCCGTCATTTTCTGGGGCTGGCTCTGGGGTCCCCTCGGCATGTTCCTCGCCGTTCCCCTGACCATGGTGCTCAAGGTCCTGCTCGACAACAACGCCGAGTTCCAGTGGATCTCCGTCGCCATGGCCAAAAAGAAAGTGCGTCACGGCGAGGTGGAAGTCGCAGGCTATGACCTGCAGATGAGTGAAGGCGAAACGATCGGGAGCGGTGCCAGCACCGAGACTCCCGGACGAGGCAAATAGAGACGCGGGCAGGCTGCACATCTGTGCCACTTCGGCCTTTCATAGTGCCAGCCATGCACTCAGAATGGGGGTGCAAAACGTATTCAAAACGGGCCCCAACCTCGACAAATCAGGCGTAGCAGCCCATGCCAGGGCTGTGGCATGCTTCCAGCAAGAAAGACAGAGAAACAACCTTCTCCCACCAACCATGTCTCCCGAAAAATTCACCGTCAAACTTCAGGAAGCCTTCAATGCCTCCCAGTCCGTCGCCACCCGCCACGGCCATCAGGAGCTGAAGCCGAGCCACCTGCTCCTCGCCCTGCTCGAGCAGGAGGGCGGCATTGCCACGCCCCTCTTTGAAAAGGCGGCGGTCAATCCGTCCGCAGCCCAGAGCCTCAAGTCCGGGCTCGAAGCCCTCCTCGCCCGCCAGCCCAAGGTCAGCGGCGGCACCAGCGGCCTGCATCTCTCCAATGAGATGCGCGAGCTGATGACCAAGGCTGAAGACGAGCAGAAAAAGCTCAAGGACGAATACCTCAGCGTCGAGCACATCCTCCTCGCCCTCTTCAAGACGAAAACGGAACTCTCCGATCTTCTCAAGCAGGCCGGCCTCACCTACGACACCGTTTCCAAGGCCCTCACCACCGTGCGCGGCAGCCAGCGCGTGGTCGATCAGGACCCCGAAGGCAAATACCAAACGCTCGAAAAATACGGCACGGACCTCACCGCCCGCGCCAAGCAGGGCAAGATCGATCCCGTCATCGGCCGCGATGAAGAAATCCGCCGCGTCATGCAGGTCCTCAGCCGCCGCACCAAGAACAACCCCGTGCTCATCGGCGAGCCCGGCGTCGGCAAGACCGCCATCGCCGAAGGCCTCGCCCGCCGCATCGTCGCGGGTGATGTGCCCGATTCCCTCAAAGGCAAACGCCTCATCAGCATGGACCTCGGCGGCATGATGGCCGGCGCCAAATTCCGCGGCGAATTCGAAGAGCGCCTGAAAGCCTTCCTCAAAGAAGTCACCTCCAGCGAAGGCGAGATCATCCTCTTCATCGACGAGCTTCACACCATTGTCGGCGCAGGCAAGGCCGAAGGCGCCATGGACGCCGGCAATCTCCTCAAGCCCCAGCTTGCCCGTGGCGAACTGCGCTGCGTCGGTGCCACCACGCTCGACGAGTATCGCAAATACATCGAAAAAGACCCGGCGCTTGAGCGTCGCTTCCAGCCCGTCAAAGTCGGCGAGCCGAGCGTCGAAGACACCATCGCCATCCTTCGCGGTTTGAAGGAACGCTATGAAGTCCACCACGGCGTCCGCATTCAAGACGGTGCCATCATCGCCGCTGCCACGCTGAGCAATCGCTACATCACCGACCGCTTCCTGCCGGACAAGGCCATCGACCTCGTGGACGAAGCCGCCAGCCGCATCAAGATCGAGCTCGACTCCATGCCCACGGAGATCGACGTCATCGAGCGCCAGGTCATGCAGGCCGAGATGGAGCGCCAGGCCCTGAAAAAAGAAAAGGACGCCGCCTCCAAGGCTCGCCTCGAAAAGCTCGACAAGGAGATCGCCGATCTCAAGGAAAGCTCCGCCGCCCTCAAAGCGCAGTGGCTCAAGGAAAAGGAAACCGTCGATGCCGGCCGCAAGGTCAAAGAAGAGATCGACCGCCTCCGCACCGAGCTGGAACAGGCCCAGCGCCGTGGCGACTTCGGTCGCGCTGGCGAGATTCAGTACGGCCTCATCCCCGACCTTGAAAAGAAGCTCAGCGCCGCCCCAGTGGAGGCGGCGCAGCCACGCGGCGCGCATTCCCTGCTTCGCGAGGAAGTCACTGAAGAGGACATCGCCCGCGTCGTCGCCAACTGGACCGGCATCCCCGTCTCACGCCTTCAAGAGGGCGAACGCTCCAAGCTCGTCAAAATGGAGGAGCGTCTCAGCCAGCGCGTCATCGGTCAGAAGGACGCCATCGCCGCCGTCAGCAATGCCGTGCGCCGTGCGCGTGCCGGCATCCAGGATGAAAACCGCCCCATCGGCAGCTTCCTCTTCCTCGGTCCCACCGGCGTCGGCAAAACGGAACTCTGCAAAGCCCTCGCCGAATTCCTCTTCGACGACGAAACCGCCATGACCCGCATCGACATGAGCGAGTACATGGAGAAGCACAGCGTCAGCCGTCTCATCGGCGCGCCTCCCGGCTACGTCGGCTATGAGGAAGGCGGTCAGCTCAGCGAAACCGTCCGCCGCCGCCCTTACAGCGTCGTGCTCTTTGACGAAGTCGAAAAAGCCCACCCCGATGTTTTCAATGTCCTCCTGCAGGTCCTCGACGACGGCCGCATCACCGACGGCCAGGGCCGCACGGTCGATTTCAAAAACACGGTCCTCATCATGACCAGCAACATCGGCAGCAGCGCCATCCAGGACGTCACCAATCCTGAGCAGCGCGATGCTCTCGTGCGCGACAGTCTCAAGCAGTTCTTCCGCCCCGAGTTCCTCAACCGCATCGACGAGATCGTCACCTTCGACCGCCTCGATGCCGCCCAGTTGGACAAGATCGTCAAAATCCAGCTCCAGCGCGTCATCGACCGCCTGGCGAAACAGAACATCCACCTCACCGTCACCGACGACACCACCCGCTACCTCGCCGACGCCGGCTTCGACCCAGTCTTCGGTGCCCGCCCCCTCAAGCGTGCCATCCAGAAGCACCTCCTCGATCCGCTGTCACTCGCGGTCCTCGAAGGCGACTTCAAAGAAGGCGATCACATCACGGCCGAGATGAAGAGCGGCAAAGTGCAGTTTGTGAAGAAGTAAGCCGCTGCCATCTGTCCTTCCATCTTTGTGCCATGAACGAATATCGCGGACGTTGTTTGAAAATCATCTCAACGCCCGCGAGAACATCCAGCCCAGCTCTCTCGCTCCGCACGTCCATGTCCGAAAGACTGTAGGGCTGGCACAAAAGTAGCCTCGGGTGCCAACCCGCGGAACCGCACCACCCACGTCTCTTAAATCCCGTGGAACCGCGTAGCGGTGACACAAAACTGCCGCTACACCCAACAGCTGAAAAGCCTTCAAAACCAGGTTTTCAACCACGGCCATCGGAGGTGCCATAACAGGATAGGGTGGCTGTTCCTGAGTTGGTCGATGCGTCTCCTCAGCTTCTCCGGTACCACCGTCACCTGCGACATCACCTTGCTCCCATTCGCCTGGAGTAGTCGAGCATCGCCTCCGCCACCGCCCCGAAGACGATCCCAATCACATACGCCAGCAGGTCCGGGACATTGAAAGTTGAACCAAGAATCAGCCGTCCAAGCAGGCTGCTTCGGAGTTCGTCGATCCAAGGAGCATGATACAATTGTGAAAGCTCAATTCCCCAGGCGAAGCCAAGCGCCACCAGCGTGATCCGCAATGTGGATGCACGGGGAAACCAAAGCCCGGCTGCCAGAAAAACGGCCAGCGCCCACAACGCATCACCTCCGTATTTGGAGAGAAAAGGAGAGAGAGGCAGATAATGGGACCTCCAGAGCAAGCCTGCGCCAAGAACCAGCACGAGCGCCACCGTTTGTAACAGCCGGTTACGGTGCATGATTTCTATGACGCCCTTTTCTGTCTCACCCTCTTCGGCTTCTCAGGCACCAGCGTCATCTGAGGCGTCACCTTGATGCCCATGCGCTTGTAGTAGTCCAGCATCTTCTCCGTCGCCACCCGGCTCGCTTCGAGAACAATCTTCGACATCTCCGACATTTCACGCGGCGGAGCTTCCTGAACAGACGGAGAGTCGAGCATGGTTTGGAGTTGTTCAGGTGAATGGGTGGCGCAGTCGGCAATCTGCACGGCGGGCGGTGAGTGATTGTCCCACAAACCCCACTCATCAGCAAGTGGCAGATAATCCTCCACGAAATGCTTCCGGCTCCGATCAAAGCGGCGTCGAATGTCCTCCTCAGGAACATCATGCCCGCCCAGTTTCACCCTCAGCCCCACGCGCCCAACCGCCTGATCCCCCGAACCAATGAGGATATAATGCAGCACAAAGCGATAGCCCTGCTTCTTAGCCTCCCGGATCATCGCTAGGTACGTTCTTCCGCTCAGCGTCGATTCAATCGCAAAGCTCGCCTTCGCCGCGATCAAACCCCGCGCTTCCTCGATCAGCAGCCTCCCAGCCTTGAAAGCCGTCAGGCTCGGGTCCAGCGGCGAAAGCCCCCGCGCGATCTCATCCGCATTCAGAAATCGCATGATGCCAAGACGTGGCAGCAACTCCCGCGCGAGCGTGGTTTTGCCCGCCCCATTGCAGCCACCAAGAATGCACAGCGTCGGTGTCATGATTGCTTGGTGTTCTCTTCCACAAAATCCCCCGGGCACAACCGCTTCACACCCTTCGTCAGCGGATTTTGATCCTTGCGCCCATGCACATACAGCGCCGTCCACTCAGCCAGCCGCCGCCCTAGAATCCGACACGCCTCCTGCGTCTCCTCCTCACGCGGTGCCTTCGAGGCCACCGCCCCATAATGCAGCGTCATCTTCTTGCCCGAGTAATCCGTGACGCCAAAGACGAGGAAACCAAAATTCATGAGCACCGTCAGGATCGACTGGCACGCCATTTCCATGCCACCGCCCCAGCCGCCCGCGCTGCTGAAGGCGCAGGCGATCTTCCCGTCCACCTCCAGCCACTTGTCCGCCATCGTCTCATCCCAGAAGCGCTTCATCTTCCACGACAGAATGCCCATGTTCGTCGGGCTGCCCACGGCGAGACCATCGCACCACACGACATCCTCCGCCGTCGCCTCATCCACATGCCTCACCCTCACCTCGGTCTCCGGCACCTGCTGCGTTCCCTCCGCCACCAGGGCGGCCATTTTGCCGACATTGCCGCTGCGGGAATCATAGAGAACGAGGATCTTGTTCATGGTGGATGGGCAGAAAAAGGTCGCGCTGCACACGCACGCAGATGTTCCATGATACATTCCCGGCGGCCAGGATAAAAATGATCGCCAAAACTGAAAAGGGCATTGGCCAGCCATAGCAGTCCCCAGCCGCCCAGAGGCATAATCACCGTCCAGACCGTCAGCAAAGAAAACAAAAGGATGGCACCACACCAGAAAGCCATGAATCCCTGGACAAAGCGGTTGTGTGACATGCATCCGACAATCCGGCTCCCTCCCCCGGCGGCTTCAACCCTCCCGCGAAACAGAGGCTCAAAATCATCACGCATGAACGGGCATTTCCAGCGGACGCGGATGGTGCTCCCGATCACGGAGCCTTGCGCCAAGCCTGGACCCATCGAGAAGGACTCCCCGAAAGATGAATAGATGCGATACAGCAAATCCTCTGGCGACATACCGGACAAAATGACTGTCTCAGGCCCGTCCTCAAAAAACTGACGCACCTTCAGAGGCAGCAACCGCCAAAGACTTTGCAGGAATCCCATGATGCCCTCACGCTAGAGCCCTCTTTTCATGAAGCAACATGCGACTTCCTGCGTTTGATGATCTCCATGAAGCACCTCCTCATCCTCACCCTGCTCCTGCTCGGCGGCTTCGCCCATGCAGCCGACAAGCCCAACATCATCTTCATCCTCGCCGATGACATGGGCTATGGCGACGCTGGATGCTTTGGCCAGAAAACTCTCACCACGCCCCATCTCGACAAGATGGCCGCCGAGGGCATGAAATTCACCCGCATGTATGCGGGCTGCACCGTCTGCGCCCCCTCCCGCTGCGTGCTCATGACCGGACTTCACACCGGCCATTGCCGCGTGCGTGGCAATGGCGTCGGTTCCATCCCCGACGGCGACGTCACTCTCCCCAAAGTCCTGAAGTCCGCTGGCTACCATACCGCCTGCATCGGCAAATACGGCCTCGGCAAGCCCATCCCCCTCGACGACCCGCAGCGCAAAGGTTTCGATGAGTTCTTCGGCTATGTCGGCACCAGTCACGCGCACAATTTCTACACCAAGGCCATCATTCGAAACGGCAAGATTGTGGACCTGCCAAACACCGTCATCCCCGGCTCCGCCAAGGACGCCAAGGACTACTCCGACAGCGATCTCGTCGGCACCGGCGTCGCACCTTTGGATGGTCGCAAAGCGTGGGTCCCCCAGCTTCTCTCCGACGACGTCCAGCGCTACCTCGGAGAGCGCGCCAAGGAAAAAGATCCCTTCTTTCTCTACTACGCCTTCAACATCCCCCACGCCAACAACGAGGCCGGCAAAAACTCCCCTCTCGGCCACGGCATGGAATCCCCCGACTACGGCGAATTCAAAGATAAGGACTGGCCCGATGCCGAGAAAGGCTTCGCTCAGTTCATCCGCTTTCTCGACAACGATGTCGGCAAGATCATGGCCCGCCTCAAAGAGCTTGGCCTCGCGGAAAACACGCTTGTCATGTTCTCCAGTGACAACGGCCCCCATCAGGAAGGCGGCCACCAAAGCGACTTCTTCAACAGCAACGGCGACTTCAAAGGCATCAAACGCGACATGACCGACGGCGGCATTCGCGAACCCTTCATCGCCTGGTGGCCAGGCAAGATCAAAGCAGCCACCACCAGCGAGCACGTGAGCGCCTTCCAGGACATGCTTCCCACTCTGGCCGAAGTCAGCGGCGCGAAGGTCAGCAGCGAAACCGACGGCATCTCCTTCCTCCCCACCCTGCTCGGCAAACCAGGTCAGCAGCAGCACTCCCACCTCTACTGGGCTTTCGACGAACAGGGCGGCAAGCTTGCCGTGCTCAAATGGCCCTGGAAACTCATCCACCTCAACACCGGCACAGCCCCGAAAAACGCCAAAGCCAAGGGCAAGCCCAAGCCCCTCGAAAAACTCCTCTACAATCTCGAAACCGACATCGGCGAAGAAAACAACCTCGCCTCCGAAAAACCCGAGATCGTAGCCGAGCTGGAAAAGCTCATGCAGTCCTCATGGCGTGCGCCGTAAGGCCCCGCGCAGCATCCCCACCCCGCCCGCCACAAACAGCAGGGGAAACCAGATGGAATACAGCGCCGCGCGCGAGCCATGCTGCAGCACCGCCTCATCCGGCGCCGCGGGGTTCACATAGCACGTCTGCGTCGTCCCTGTCGGATACTGCTGCTGCTTTTGCACCGCGTCATCAAAATGCAGCGTCGGTGCGGCTTCCACCTGTCGGATGCGCGTGCTGCTGTGCTTCACTCCGCCCACCTCATACTCATACTTCACCTCCACCCGGTGCGCGGGATCTGAGTGCGGCGTCGGCCGCTCGCTCACGATGCGGGAGGAGAGGATGCGGCATGGAATCTGCGACCAATGCCGCGTGATCTGCGCCTTCTCATACGACAGCCACATCCGCCACGCAAAGAACGATCCAGCGACGATGAGGAACAAACCCATCGTGCAAAGCCACCAGCGGCCGGATTGAGATGCAAATTGATTCTGCGACATGCGTTCGGGAAGCATGCTTTGACTACGCTTCACGCGTGTTACATACAGAGGTATATTCATCTCGCAAATAATCCACATGTCTGAACCCGCCCCCATTTCGATACGTCCGCCACGCTGGCTGCTGAAGCCCGCCGTGGAGGGCGCTGCCGAGCTGGCGGCAGACATGGGGCTGTCATCGCTCATGGCGCAGCTTCTCGTACAGCGCGGTCTCACCTCCGTGGAACTCGCGCGCGATTTCCTCGTGCCGAAGCTCGCCACCCTCGGCGATCCCACCGTGCTCCCGGAAATGAAGCCCGCCGTGGAGCGCATCCTGCGAGCCATTGATGAGAAACAAAGCGTCGTCCTCTATGGCGACTACGATGTGGACGGCGTCACCTCGATGGCGCTGATGCATCTGATCTTGAAAGCCTACGGCCTTGAGACGCACCTCTTCCTGCCCACCCGCATGGAGGAAGGCTACGGCCTCAGCCTCGATGGCATCGCCAAATGCTACGAGCAGTTTGGCAGGCCGGATCTGTTCATCGCGCTCGACTGCGGTACCACCTCCTTAAAAGAAGTGGCAAAGCTTCGGGCAGATGGCGTGGACTGCGTGATCATTGATCACCACGAACTCTCCCCGCAGGGCCGCCCCGAATGCCTTGCCCTGGTGAATCCGAAGCTCGGCAAGGACTACCACTACTTCTGCACCGCCGGCCTCGTGTTCAAAGTCTCGCATGCCCTGCTGAAGACGCGCATGATCGCAAACTATGATCTCAAAGAGACGCTTGATCTCGTGGCGCTCGGAACCGTGGCAGATCTCGTCCCCCTCGTTGATGAAAACCGCCTGCTCGTCCGGCGCGGCCTTGAAGCCCTGGCACAAACCACACGCCATGGCTTGAAAGCCTTGAAGCAGATCGCCGGTGTGGAAGGCTTGGTGCAGACACATCACGTCGGCTTCCGCCTCGGCCCCCGCTTGAATGCAGCGGGCCGTCTCGACACCGCCGCCACCGCCCTGCAGCTCCTTCTTGCCACAGACGCCGTCAAAGGCGCCGCGCTGGCCGAACTGCTCGAAGCGCACAACAAGGATCGTCAAAACGTCGAGCAGCAGGTGCACCTCGAAGCCGAGGCCATGCTCGCCAACATTGGCGAAATCGACAAGGTCTCCGCCATCGTGCTCGCCTCGCGCAAATGGCATCCGGGGGTGATCGGCATCGTCGCCTCCCGCATCTCGCGCCTGTGCCACCGCCCCACGATCCTCGTGTCCATCAATGAAGAAGGCATCGGCAAAGGAAGCGGACGCAGCATCCCCGGCTTTTCGCTCGTCGAAGCCATTGACATCTGCCGCGATCACCTGCTCGGCGGCGGCGGTCACGCGATGGCAGCCGGCATCTCCGTTCACGAGGACAAGATCGATTCCTTCCGCACCGCCTTCCAGGCTGCGGCCCGCGAGGCCCTGAGCAAAGAGGCGATGACAGCAGTGCTGGAACTCGATGCGGAGGTGAAGCTCCGGGATCTCTCCCTGAGTTTCTTCGAAAGCTACAAGCTCCTCGAACCCTTCGGCCAAAAAAACACCGAGCCCCTGTTTCTCTGCCGCAATGTGAAGCCCAAGCTGCCGGGCCGCACGATGAAAGAAAAACATCTGCGCATCATCCTCACCCAGGATGGCGCTTCGATGGAGGCCCGCTGGTTCAATGCCCCCATTGGCAATCTCCCCCCTGCCCCGTGGGATGTCGCCATGCGCATCCAGCGCGGCTGGTTTCGCGGCACCGAGCAGTGGCAGCTAACGCTGGAGGCGGTGCGCTCCGCTGCACCCGTTTAATGCGGATGGAACCGGTAGTGACCGGTGAGCGGAAATTCAAACAGGCGACTCTCATGCCTGGGCCCCTGGCCGATGTTGTGGACAATCCAAGGCGTCGCACTCCCGTCCGCCGCCGGCACCACAATCGCAATGTGCGGCAGCCTGCCTGCCACGGTGCATGTGATGAGATCCCCCGGCAGAAAATCCTCCGCCTTTTGCGTGACTGGCAGGGCTGCTCCGCGCCGCTTGAAAAAAGTTTGTAGATTCGGCACGCGGCGATGATCAATGTTTTTGTCCGTTGATCTCAGCCCCCAGATCTTCGGGTACGCCGCAAACGCACGCTTCATGTCCTCATGCACCAGCTTTTGCAGGTCGATCCCCAGCGCCCGGTAGCTGCGGATGACTTCATCCGTGCACACACCCGTGTCCGCAGGCACATCTCCGTTGGGATAATCCAGCACCACATAGGCAGGATCATAGCGCACTGTGTGCTGCACGCGCTCCATCGCCGCATTCACCAGCCGCTCCGCAAAGCTGGGCGAACTCGTCTCCGCCCTGCATGCCAGGGCACAAGCGAAAAACAAAAAGCTGCGGCGCAAGAAGTCAGTCATGCGGCACTTCGACACCTCCGATGAAAGTCCGTTGAACTTCCAGCCGACGATTCAGCACGAGCACATCCGCCCGCTTCCCCTTCTCCAGACTCCCGCAGGTTTTGGCCATGCCCGTCCGCTCCGCCGGCGTCAGGCTCGCCATGCGCACCGCATCCGGCAGCGTGGCAGAGGTGCTCTTCTTCATGTGCCGCACCATGTGGTCCAGCCCCATCACGGAACTCGCCAGTCCCTCTCCCGGTACAAATCCCACCCGGCCATCGCTCTCAAAGAAGGAACCGTCAGCCTCCGACCCAAATCGATACCGCCCCGGCGGCATGTCCATCGCACGGTTGCAGTCCGTCACCAGGCACAGCCGCTGCGCCCCCTTCATGCGAAACGCAAAATCCAGCAGCTCCGGAGAGAGGTGCATCCCATCTGCAATGACCTCCGTGCTCATTTCCGCCGTGGCCAGGACAAACTGCTCCATGCTCGCCTGCATCGGTGTGCCAAATCGTGTACGCAGGGAGGCCACCGAGCTCATCGCACACCAGAAATGATCCACATGCCGCATCCCCGCTTTAAATGCTCGAGCCATCTCCGCCCAGTTGGCATTTGAATGCCCGCACGTGATGAGGCAGCGCCGCTTGCGCGCCATTCGGTAAAACGCCTCCGCCCCCGGCAGCTCCGCCGCACATGTGGCGATCCGTACCAGATCATCCCGAAACCACCGCGCATACTCCTCCGCATCGGGCGCACGCCGCCCTTCACGCGAGTGGCACCCCACTTTGTCCGGCGCAAAATACGGCCCATACAAATGCACCCCGGCAATGCGTGATCCATGCCGCGGCTCCCAGCTTCGCTGCGCCTCGCGGCATGCAGCCAGCATCGCCATGATCTGCAGCGGCGCGCCCGTCGTGGTCGTGGGAAAGATCGAGGTGGTGCCATGCCGCGCATGCACCTTCAGGGACGTGCGCACCGCCTTCACCGTACCATCCATGAAATCAGCCCCGGCCCCGCCATGCACATGAATGTCGATGAACCCCGGACTGATGTAGCCCCCCTTCGCATCGATCACATCCGCATTCTTCGGCACTGCGACACGTTTGCCCGCCGCCTTGATCCTGCCGCGTTCACACAGCACCGCCCCGCCCTCGATCAACCTGTCGGGCAGAACAAGCGTGCCATTTTCAACGAGCAGCGGCGCTACAGGTGGTGCTTTCATAGAAGTGTGAGCGGATTGACGCGCGTCTTCAGCGGGAATGTCACTCGCTGACCATTCATCCGGTGCGATTCAAATACGGCGCTGACCATCTCAATCGTCTCACGCCCCTGCTGCGCATCGATCAGCGGCGCACGCTTTTCATCAATGGCGGCGATCAGGTCCAGCCCGGCCGTTTGATGCCCGGACACCTGGGCGCCCAGATTGACAATCGGCTCCGGCTTGTTGACCCCGCCCGTGGTGATCGGCTGCCACTGACGCGGCTCCTTGATGGCAGGATTGAACGGACTGCCGGCGCACAGGTGGGCCACCGGCTCCTTGTCGATGCGGAAGTCGATGATGCCCTTCGTGCCGATGATCTGCAGGCCAAATCCCGCCTCCTTGACGCCCGCATTCTGCACCGAGTCAAAGAACATCGGCGTGCCTTTCGCCAGCTCAAACCTCGCATGCACCTCATTGCCCGCCAGCGCACCGATCCCTTCGTCCCCCTCCTTCACATCCGCCTTCGTCACCGGCTTCCCGTCCTGCAGCACAACGGCGCTGCACGCCTGGGGCGCTCCGCCAAAGTAGGTGGCAAGGTTGAAAAGATGCGTGCCCAGCACCCAGAGATCCAGCGAGCCTCCGCGCGCATCCTCCTTGCCCCGTCCCCGCATCTCCAGCACCCGGCCGATCTCGCCCTCCTCGATCAGCCTGGCCACCACCGGCAGCACCGGGTGGTATCGGTTGCGGTGGGCGATGGCGATTTTCGTCCCCGCCTTTTCCGCCGCTGCGATGACTTCATCCGCCTCTGCCACACTACGGCAAAACGGCTTTTCAATGTAGATGCCCCGCGCCCCGGCCTGGATCGCCGCCAGCAGCATGTCACGATGCTGGTCAATGTGGCGCGGGCCGATGGCGACAATGTCCGGCTTCACCTCGGCCAGCATGGCGTGGTAGTCGGCAAAGCCCTTTTCCACCCCCAGCTTCTTCAGCTCGGCCTTCAGCCCCTTCTCGTCCGCATCTGCCACGGCCACGATTTCGACGGCGGGGATCTTGAGCCACATCGTGTCCAGTCCATGGCCAAAGCCGCCATGTCCGGTATGGCCGATGACGGCGACACGAAGTTTGGGATCCCCCCCGGCAGCAAAGCTGGAGGCGGTGAAGACAGCAGGCAAGGAGGCGAGAAGGTGGCGGCGGTTCATGCGGAAACATGAACGACGGCAGCGAGCCCAAACACTCAAGCAGATCCAAGCTTAAAGCATTTCACCGGCCGAAATGAGTCACACTTTGCGATCCCAAACGCTCCTTTTGAGTTTGTTTGTTTCAATTTGTGTCTATTCATCCCACGCGCACCTCCCAACCACACAGAGGACGACCTCCCCAATCCCCCATGTCAGAAAACCATGAGCATGCCGCTGGTGACTCCGTGCCGGAGTTGAAGCAGCGTATTCGCGAACTGGAGGACATGCTGAATGCATGCCGCCTGCGCCAGCCCGATGCACCTGCAGAAGCGGTGCGCGAACTCGCAGAAAGCGAGGAGCGCTTTGCCCTGGCGGTGCGCGGCACCAGCGACGGCATCTGGGACTGGGACATCCGCACCGGCAAAGTGTTCTTCTCCCCGCCTTGGAAGAGCATGATCGGGTATGAAGACGCCGAGCTGGAAAATGTCTTCGCCACCTTCGAAAACCAGCTGCACCCGGAAGATCACGATCGTGTGATGGCCACTCTGAACGATTATCTGGCCGGCCGCATTCCTCGCTATTCCGTGGAGTTCCGTTTCCGCCACAAGGACGGCAGGTGGCGGTGGATCCTCGCCCGGGGCCGGGCCCTTCGTGATGAGCACGGCACCCCCTACCGCATGGCAGGCTCTCACACCGATGTGACCGAACGCAAGCATGACGAGGAAGAGCTGCGTCAGGCCCGTCGCGCTGCCGAATCCGCCAGCACCGCCAAGAGCGCCTTTCTGGCGAACATGAGCCATGAAATTCGCACGCCCATGAACGGCGTCATTGGCATGAGCGAACTGCTCCTCGGCACGGACCTCGGCGAAACCCAGCGTGAGTACCTGGAAATGCTCAAGCTTTCCGCCGACTCGCTGCTGGAGCTGCTCAACGACATCCTCGACTTCTCCAAAATCGAGGCCGGCAGAATGGAGCTGGACGCCCACGAGTTTGATCTGAACGAGGTCGTCACGGAAATCTCCCAGGCCATGGGCATCCGCGCGTTTCAAAAGCGCCTTGTCTTCCTCCACCACATCAGCCCCGAAGTTCCACCGCGTCTCATCGGGGACGATGGCCGGCTGCGGCAGATCCTGGTCAATCTGATTGGCAACGCCATCAAGTTCACCCACAAGGGCGGAGTCACCATTGACGTCAGCATGGAATCAGAAACTGCGGACAAGATCACGCTGCATTTCAAGATCAATGACACCGGCATCGGCATACCCGCTGAAATGCGGGAATGCATTTTTGAGGCCTTCACCCAGGCGGAGACCTCCACCTCCCGGCGCTACGGCGGCACCGGCCTCGGCCTCGCCATCTGCCATGATCTCGTCGCACTCATGCAGGGTCGCATCTGGGTGGAAAGCCAGCCCGGCACCGGCAGCACCTTCCACTTTACCGCCGCCTTCGGCCGGACCAGCGGTGTTTCGCTCAAGCCCAGAGCGTCCCGCATCAAACCGCTGCTCACCGCCCGCGCCTCCATGAAGGTGCTCATCGTGGAAGACGGCCACGTCAGTCAGATCGTCGGCGCACGCATGCTGGAAAAACGCGGTCACGTGGTCAGCCTGGCCGCCAACGGCAGGGAGGCCATCGAACGATGCGACAAGGAGACCTTTGACGCCATTTTGATGGATGTTCACATGCCAGGCATCAATGGATACGAAGCCACCGCCAGGATCCGGAAGACTGAAAAGGCCACCGGAAGGCATGTTCCCATCATCGCCATGACAGCCAATGCCATGAAAGGCGACCGCGAACGGTGCCTCGCTGCAGGCATGGATGATTACATCGCCAAGCCCCTGCGCTCGGCTGAGCTGTTCCAGGTCGTGGAACAGTTCGCTCCACGGTCGCCTACACCCCAGCCTCCTCCGGCATCGCCTGCACCCACACCATCAACGCCACGCCCGCAGGTCGAGCCCCCCCCTTTCGATCTTGCCGAGTTCCGTGAATCCACCGGCGATGAAAAACTCATGCGCAAACTCGTGGCCATCTTCGCCGAAGATTCGCAAAAATACCTGCGCAAAGCCGAGAAGGCACTCGCCGCCGGCAAAGCCGCTCAAGTCTATGAGGCCGCGCACTCGCTCAAGGGCATGCTGGGCGTGTATGCCGCCAAAAAGGCCCTCACCATCTCCTCCGAACTGTGCGAATACGCCCACGCCGGAGATTTGAAGGGCGCCCAGCTCATGCTGGATCAATTGAAAAAGGAATGCGCCCTTCTCGGCGCTGCCCTGCTCGCCGCTTTCACGCCCGGCATCTGAATCAGCGGTACTCCGTCATCCCATCGTAGCCATGCACGACGTGGATCGGATGCCCGACCTCCTTCAAGATCTGGCGCGTGAGATTCAGTTTGGCCTGCAGCGCCGCATCATCATGATCCGGATCATGATGCACCACGATCCATTTCTTGGCTCCCACCAGCTTGGTCAGCGCACAGGCCGTGGCCAGATTGGAATGCCCCCAGCCGACCCGTTTCGGATAGTCCGTAGGCAGGTACTGCGCTTCATGCACCAGCAGATCCACCCCGTCTAGGAAGGCCAGCATCGGCTCATACGGCACCACAAGATCTGAATCCCGCGTCAACTGCACGGGGGAGCCCATGTAGCCTTGGAGAAACTCATTGTCCGGCACAAAGGCCACGCTCCAGCCATCATGCGTCACCTTGAAACCCACCGTCGCTCCGGGGTGCTGTGTAAATTCCCGTGTCACCGTCACGTCACCGATCTTCACCGGCGCATCGTCCAGAAACACAAAGTTGATCTTGGCCCGCAGATCCTCGCGCTGAATGGGGAAGTAGTCGCGGTCCATCTGCCCGCAAAGCAACGACTCGATGTTTTTGCCAAAACCACGCTCCCCATAGACCGTGATTTCAAAGCCCGGCACGTAGATCGGCGTGAAAAACGGGAAGCCTTGAATGTGGTCCCAGTGCGTGTGCGTGATGAAAAGATGGATGTGGCAGGGGCCGCCTGCCAGGAATGACTGGCCCGCATCCCGCAGTCCGGAACCCGCATCAAACATGATGCGCTCCTTCCCCGTGTTGTATTCAAAGCAGGTGGTATTGCCTCCGTGCTGCGCATAGCGCGCTCCACACACGGGGATCGAACCCCGCGTGCCCCACAGCTTCACATGCGGGCGCTTGGTATCCAGCACCGGCGCATACTGCTCCGCAGACACCGGCAGGTGATCACGGTGAGTGATCCCCTTCGTCGTCGCGGCTTCATGAAAGTACTGCCTCAGCTTCTCCAGCAGCAATTCGGGATCGAATGGCTTGATGAGCACATCCACCGGCCCGGTCTGCTGGATGTGTTTGAGTTCCGTTGAATAATCCTTCGCCGTGCAGACGATCACCGGCATGTGCTGCGTGGATTGCTGCGCCCGCAGATGCCGCAGCACCTCCAGCCCGTTCATTTTCGGCATGATCAGGTCCAGCACCAGCAGATCCGGCTTGAATGCCTCCATCTGCTCCAGGCACTCCTCCCCGTCCTCTGCCACACGAACGATGTAACCATGCGTCTCAAGTGCATGCGACAGCCGCATGGAAAGCGCACGCACATCTTCGGCGAGCAGAATTTTTTTTGGGGTGGGTGGGGTCGCCATGTCGGTCCTCTGTCTCAAATACGTGCAGCAGCATTGGTCGGGCTGGCGGGATTCGAACCCACGACCTCTTCGTCCCGAACGAAGCGCTCTACCAGGCTGAGCCACAGCCCGCCTTTGTCATTGCTGACGCTTGCGGCCCCACCTTGGGCATTGCTGCCATCCAGTGGGCGGGAGCAGATTTGTAGCCTCGCCAGCATGCGACGCAAGCCGGAAAATTGAGGGCGGCCCAAACACCGTTTGTCTTCATACAGAGAGCCCCGTTTTCACCTTTAGCAGAGTGGGCAGGCAGAGCGCCCAGTGAAAAAGAGTATCGCAACATGATGCGAAAATACTTTCCGTCTGCCGCAGACGCGCTATTATATGGGCTGAACGGCTCACGTACTTTGCACCAAAACATTAGTTTTGGTCGCATTTCATGCGAGTGTCCGACCTCAAACCAACCAACCTAATACCAACCATCAGACCATGAAATTGAACGCATTGCTGAAAACGCTGGGGTTCTTGGCACTGGCCGCCACTCCCGTTGTGGCCGGACCATCCGCTCCCGCTCCTAAAAACCCTATCGCTCCGGCTCCCGTGAACGATGATCTGGGCATCACCGCATCCCTCGGCTACGACACCAACTATGTGTGGCGTGGTCTGAACTTCGGACAGCATTGGGTCCGCGCAGGCCTCAATGGCTCCCTCCTCCTCGTCGGCGGTGCCTCCGAAGACGGCGCTGGCAGCACCTCCCTCCTCTGGGATGCGCAGTACGGCAGCCTTGCAGGCGACCAGGATCACTTCATGCCTGGCGGTGCTGGCAACGCTTCCTATCAGCGCGTCCAGCTTGGTGCCGCACTTTCGCACGACTTCGGTCCTGCCTCTGCGAGCCTGGGCTATCGCTACTACCGCAACATGGGCGTCCTCGGCGGCATCGGTGGAATGAATGACGGTCAGGAAGTCAGCCTTGGCGTTGCCACGGCTCTCGGCCCGATCAATCTCTCCTCCAGCGCGAACTATGACTTCGTGAACGACTACTGGTACGTTGACCTCAGCGCGAGCTCAACCATCACTCTCACGGACGCCATCAGCGTTGTCCCTTACGCCACCATTGGCTATGGTCACAACATGAACTGGCAGTTCGCTCGCAACACAGGCGTGACCAGCACATGGGGCCGTAACAACACCTCCAACTTCACGGCGATCACCACCGGCATCCAGGTTCCGATCAAGCTTAACAGCCGCGCAACCCTGACCCCCTACATTGCTGTGAACATCCCTATGAGCGGCATCCAAAACCTGCCCCTCAACGGATCTCCTGACAATGCTTGCAGCACCGTTCTTTACGGTGGTGTGACCCTCAGCGTCCGCTTCTAATACTCGTCGTTCTCTGAACGACTCAACCCTTCAAGGTTAAACCTCCCGGCGCAAGCCGGGAGGTTTTTTGTGCCCCTCACCGTCCGCAGAAAAAGGTGATCATTTCCGCTCCCGGCTGGGCATGATGACAAACGGAAGTGGAAGGATCGGGATGATCCCCCCCCTGTGCCCCCAATGGACTCCAGACGGAGTCTTTCAAAAGAAGTGGCAGACTTTAAAAAATATCCGGCTCCGGCACCGCAGGCCCATATTGCAGGAAGTCAAAGTCCGCCCCCTGATCCGCCTGCGTCACATGCTCCACAAAGAGCTTCGCATAGCCGCGATGATACCTCACAGGCGCAGGTTTCCACTCCGCCCGGCGCTTCTCCAGCTCATCCTCGCTCACGTGCAGGTGCAGCTTCCGGTTCGGCACGTCCAGTTCGATCAGGTCGCCCGTCTTCACCAGAGCCAGTGGTCCGCCCACCGCGCTCTCCGGCGCGATATGCAGCACGCAGGCCCCGTAGCTCGTGCCACTCATGCGGCAGTCGCTCAGGCGCACCATGTCGCGGATGCCCTGCATGATCAGCTTCTTCGGAATCGGCAGCTGTCCCCACTCCGGCATACCCGGCGCGCCCACAGGCCCAGCATTGCGCAGGATGAGAACTGTATCTTTCGTCACATCCAGCTCCATGTCGTCGATGTTCTTTTTCATCTCCGCATAGCTGTCATAGACCAGTGCAGGCCCGGTATGCGTGCACAGCTCCTTGGTGGCAGCAGCATGTTTGATCACCGCGCCGTCAGGGCACAGATTGCCGCGCAGGATGGCAGTGCCGCCATCGGGCTGCAGCGCGTTCGCCGGCGTGCGGATCACATCCTCATTATGGATGATCGCATCTTCAATGTCCTCGCCCAGCGTCTTGCCGGTGATGGTTGGCACATCCGTGTGCAGCAGTTCGCGCATGCCATTGAGCAAGGCACGCAGTCCCCCCGCCAGGAAGAACTCCTCCATCAAATACTTGCCCGCAGGGCGCATGTTCGCCAGCAGCGGAATCTTGCGGCTGATCTCGTCAAACTTCTCCAGCGGCAGCTTGATACCCAGCCGTCCCGCCATCGCCACCAGATGCACGATCGCATTAGTGCTACCCCCCAGCGCCATGTCCACCGCGATCGCATTCTCAAACGAACGCTCGCTCACAATGCCCGAAGGCTTCCGGTCCAGCCACACATTCTCCACGATCTGCCGTCCCGCCGCCGCCGCGATTCGCGTATGCGCGCTGTCCACCGCAGGAATCGATGACGCCCCCGGAATGCAAAGCCCCAGCGTCTCCGCCAGCGCCGTCAGCGTGCTCGCAGTGCCCATCGTCATGCAGTGCCCCGGGCTGCGGGCGATGCCATCTTCAATCTCGCACCACTGCTCCCAGCTCAGGTTGCCCGCGCGCTTTTCATCCCAATACTTCCACACATCGCTGCCGCTGCCCAACGTGTCGCCACGCCAGTTGCCCTTGATCATCGGCCCGCAGGGCATGTAGATCACGGGGATGTCCATGCTGAAAGCCCCCATTAGCAGCCCCGGCGTGGACTTGTCACAGCCCCCCAGCAGCACCGCGCCGTCGATGGGATTTGCCCGCAGCATCTCCTCCGTTTCCATCGCCAGAAAGTTGCGGTGAAACATCGCCGTCGGCTTTGTCAGCATCTCTCCGGCCGACATCACCGGAATCTCCATCGGATGCCCGCCCGCCTGCAAAATGCCGCGCTTCACCGCATCCGCCGTCAGACGCAGGTGCATGTGGCACGAGTTCAGATCGCTCCAAGTGTTCAGGATGCCGATCACCGGCTTGCCCACGATGTCCTCGCTCCCCCACCCCGCCTGCTTCGCCCGTGAGCGGTGGCCAAAGGAGCGCAGCTCATCACGCCCATACCAGCGCCAGGAACGAAGTTGCTCAGGAGTTTTGCGAGTCGGAGTGTTTTCAGAGGCCATTCGAAAAGGGATAACAAGATTTCCCGCCATTAACAGGCCAGATTTCACCCGGTCAAATCAGTCTCGCAGTTTCCACCTCTGTATCATCAGCCCCCTCCGCCTCTCCGCTTCTCTGCGGCAAAACCACACGTCCCATCGCCCCAATTGCTCATTCGTCATCGCCCGCCCCACATCGCGCGAAAAAGAGGGATCGTGGGAATTCGAAGTCTTCGCCGATGGCACCACCAATCCCTGGGCCTGCGACTACGCCTCCGCCGACAACTTCTTCGTCAGCGCCTGCGTCATTGATCACTTCTTCCACATGGCCCCCCGGCAGCATCGACGTTCGCCGGGGCGACCGCTACCCCGCAGACACCCACGGCCATGCCTTCATACGCAACATCCACGACAATGCCTCCTCACCCCGTCGGTGCTACCTTCAAATGCGAACCCCGCCCCGCCCCGCCCTCGCCGTCGCCTCCATCCGCGCCGCAGCAGACCTCGGTGGCGACGATGCGTCCCGTATGAAAAAAGGGTCCTGACCAACCGTTTGCGTCAGTCAGGACCAAAGGCATTTCGGTTGCTCAGTCCATCGCTGGTCAAGCTGCTTTTCACGCCTTACACAACTATCGCAGAAGTTATGCCTGCGGATGGGTTCTCTCCATATCATTTCGATGTCCGTGCAAATGGGTGGATGCGAAATCACCGCGCAGCCTGCGACACCGTGGGATTTCATGTCTCACAGATTGGCCTCGCGATTCACCCATTCGACTGCGGCCCGGACAAGCTCCGGCGCGGTCTTCAACTGCAGCTTTTCTTTGATATGCGCACGGTGGGTTTCCACGGTCTTGACACTGAGGAAAAGAGTCCGGGCAATCTCCCGTGTCCCCCGGCCTTCCCCAACAGCACGAAAGACTTCGATCTCGCGGTCGCTGAGCTGTTCGACAGTGGAGGTGCCGACGGTGCTGGTGCGGCCGTTGAGAAAGGTGTCCAGCAGGCGGCCGCCAATGGCTTCACTGAGATAGAGGCCACCACCCAGCACACGCCGAATGGCCTCGATGACCTTCTCGGAGGGGGCGGCTTTCATCACATATCCACGGGCTCCGGCGCGCAATGCCCTCTCGGCGTAAATGCTCTCGTCATGCATCGAGACCATCAGCGCGGGCAGATGGGGATGCAGCGCGCGGATGGACTTCATGAGTTCAATGCCATTGGTGCCTTGGATGGAGAGGTCGAGCACTACGATGTCCGGTTTTAGCCCATCCACGACACTCAGCGCCTCGGAGGCAGAACAGATTTCTCCGCACACATGGAGATCTGGTTCGTGATTGATGAGCTGCGTGATGCCATTACGAAAAATGGGATGGTCATCCACGATCAGCACCCGCCGCTTTGGCTGTTCACAAGCGGGCTGCTGTGCAGTGGCGATGTTGCTGGTGGATTTGGATGCTGTTTTCGTCATATGAGCAGGGATCGAGTTCAGAACCGGACAGAAAGAATACAAATGACACTGTTCAGGCAGGAGGGGGCAGGCAGCACCGAACCACGGTGCCCCCGGTTGGACGGGCTGCAATGGTAAGCGTGGCCCCGATCGAACTGGCCCGGTACCGCATGAGTTTCAATCCCAGGCCGGAGGACTGGTCATGGTCTGGCGGCAGCCCAATTCCGTCATCGGTGATGGAAATCATGATGTCCTTCTGCCGCACACCCAGATGCACGCTGATGTGGCGGGCATGCGCATGCCGGGAAGCATTGACCACCGCCTCCAGCACGATGCGATACAAGTGCATGGCCACATCGCTGTCATGAACGGGGATGGCTTCGTGGCAGTACAGCACGCACCGCGTGCGCCCCGGCACATCATAGCAGCTGACGAGATTTCGAAGGGCTGTGACGAAACCGCATGCATCCACATCCACCGGATGAAGAGCTCTGGCCACGTCCCGGGCATCATTGTTGGCGTTGCGGATGAGGCTGGCAATCTCCTTGAGCTTGCCCGCCATTTCCGGGTCCGCCTTCTGGCCGCAAACATCACTCAACGTGGTGGCGATCATGACCACGCCCGCCAGATGCTGGCACACACCATCATGCAGCGCCTGGCTGAGGCTGCTGCGCTCCCGCTCGAAATATTCATGTTCGAGGCGCTGACGTTCCTTGAACTTGTGGTGGAGTTCCATGTTGGCGGAGGTCAGCTCGGCGGTCCGCTCGATCACGCGCTGCTCCAGCCGTTCGTTGACTTCGGCCAGGTCGGCTTGCGCACGCAGGAGGTCATCATGGAGACTCGCGTACCTCCTCAAGGTTTCCTCCACCTCTTTCTTTGCAGAGAGCAGATATTCGCTCTCCACTTCCAACAGCTTTTTGGTCTCCACCAGTGCACGCTTCTGCAGGGGCATTTCCTGCTGCGCAGAGATTTTTCGGCGCGGCGCTCTGGAAGCGGTGCGGGCATTCTGCTTTGCCTGCCTGGCCGCAGCCTTGGCACCCTCGGCACTGGGCTGCCGTTTGGCGGAGGTCTGCTTGGTCTGCCGCTGGGTTTTCATGGCGATTGCGTTCCAGAGAAGGCTGCACACTTCCGGACTCGGAGGTGCGCCCGCAGCAAGATTCCACTTCCGAAAGAGGAGGAAACCAGCACGCCTCTTTCCACGGGTTCATTCCAACCCTTTTGAAGGCCTGCCCTCATCCCCTCCTCCCCAGTCTTGGAGGAGGCAGGCTTTCCAAAGAATCGTGCAGATGAGCTGGCCATGAAGGGGATAAAAGCCGGCACCTCAGGGCGCCGACGCTTTTTTTATCAGGCCATCAATGCTTCGGTTTCGTGCTGGCCCGACCAGTCAATCCGGTTGCCAACAATGCATGGAGGCAAGCCGTGGGCCTGATAAAGGGACTTCAGTCCGTATAAGACTCCCAAGCTCACCCGCCTGTCTGCCAGAGACTGCGAATTGAGCAGGCATTGTGCGCACATCTTGGTGCCTTTCCACGGACATGGCCAGGAACAGGGTTGGAGTGAGTGACTGGTGGACATAATCGGCTTTTTTGAATTTCTAAACACGTGGAAAGGCAGCGAAGGAGCCATCACGGGTGATTTCCCGTTCAGCCTGCCGCCAGTGCTGGTCTTCACGTCCATCAGGGCATCCCTGCTGCTGCCAGATCTGGTAGGCCCGCGCGGCAATTTCGTCTGTCAGCGGGCGGGAGTTTTTCATCACGTTTTCCGCTGCGTGAGCTGTATCAGTGGCAGTCTTTACCAGCGGTTTTTGGGCGGGGGTTTTCTTGCCGCTGGCCCTAGTGACTTTGACAGTTGCGGTCTTTGGCGTGGCTTGGGTTTTCATGGTTGAGGAATGCGGTGATGATGGCCTCTTTGTTCACCCGTCACAATCGGGCGTACGCCTGCTCGTCTGATCAGGCAAACCCTGACATTCCGCTGCCGCAGCAGGCTTGAGGACGAAAGCAGTTACAACCTGAACCAGTCATGACTCCTCCAGACGCTCCCACCCCCGCCCGTTTCCTCCCACTGGTCCGGGTCCTGCCCACCGCATAGCAGGAAGAAATGGCGGCAGCGGGCCATGCCCTCATGCCCCTGCCGCCGCAGTCGGGCTCTGATTAAGCGTTGGTCAGCTCAGCAGCATCGACATTGATGGTGGTTTCGGCCAGTTCAGTCAGCTTTTCGTCCGTGGCCTTTTCTTCGTCCAGCGTCTCATTGAGCAGCCGGACCACCTCACCATAGCCCAGGCACTCCGCGAGGGCACGGGCAGTTCCGTAGCCGGCGATCTCGTAGTGCTCCACACGCTGTGCAGCACCGATCAGCCCGGCATCGCGCACGGTGTCCTCAGCGTCCTCGCTGATGAGCTCTCCTCCTTCTTCGATCAATCCTTCCATCGCCTTGCAGCGGTGGCCGGTGAGCTTGCAGTTGAAGGATTTGGCGATTTCTTCAAGTCGGGTGACGTGGTTGCGAGTCTGTTCCAGATGTTCTTCAAAGCCAGCTCGGAGTGTTTGGTTCGTAGCGGCTTTGGCCATTTTCGGCAGGGCTTTCACAAGCTGGTTCTCAGCGCTGTAAAGGTCCTTGAGTTCATGCACGAGCAGGTCTTGGAGTGTTTGCAGTTTCATATGGATAGGTGGTTAGGGTTTGCGGTTAGCGTCGTGTTTCGGATCACCGATGGATTCGGCTGTGCAGGCACCGGATGATTTTCACCATGAGGGTGGATTCGGGCTGCTGCCTGAGCATTCATTGTGACAGCCGACGTCTCTGTCCCTGAGGCCGGAATCAGGGCTGCCTCCGAAATGAGAGGCACCTCTCCTCCAGTCTATAATCGCCGCCCTGCCGTCGTGCCTCAGTTGGTTTGAAAACCTCACGCTGGCCGGCAAATCTTGGTTACTCTCCGGTTATCACCAGATCAGGAGGCATCCTGACGAAACGATCAGGCTCCCCTTGTTCTCCTTCGCCCAAATGCTCCGGTGCAGCCTCGATGCGTTGGCGTTAACTGCGTCTGCACAAAGTTGTTCACACGATTGGAAGCCGAAGCTCCGTGACCAGACAACCGTCATCAGGAACAGAGTGCTGTTTGAAGACCACTCCCGACGCCTCCATCAACCGCCGCGCCGTCCAAAGGCCCAAGCCATAGCGGTCTCGTCGTGTGGAGTAAAAAGGCTCGCCCCATGAGCTGACATCCATTTCTGATTGTTTCGGCTCGCGCAGCTCAAAGACTACATCGCCACCGCGTGTCTTGGCGGTGATCGTCAGCGGGCCAGCCGGTGAATGGACCGTGGCGTTGGTCAACAATTCCCGAAATACCGTTGCCATCATTTCAACATCCACGTTGACCTGCTCGTCCTTGAGTTCATCCACCCAGCGTATCTCTGGTGCGGGAGCCAGGGCCGCATGCTTCTCGCGCCAGATCTTGAGCAGTACTTCCGCAGGAATTTTAACGGAGACCGGCGACGGATCCTGAAACTGCGTGGCGAGCGTGCGCAGCTGCTGAGCGACCGTACGCAATTGCCTGCGCATGCGCCCGACACTGTCCGAAGCCTCACCCTCGGGGGTGAGTTCGCTCAGGAACTCCATTTCGAGATCCAGACTGTTCAGTCCGTTTCGCACATCATGCATATGCCGGCGCATAAACGCGGTGACACGGGACCAAGGTATGACGGTTTCATCCATGCCGGATACTACGTCACATTTACGTGAAAGGCTGGCACGAATTGGTCATGTGAATCACATTTTCCCTCGGCAGGAAATCGTGCCAGCTTTCCGCGCTCCTCAACATCAAGCACTCAGCCATTCCCCCGGCCTGAGAGGAGTTTTTGACGGTATGAGTCGCAGTTCTTCAGGAAGCCCCCCTGTCCTCGCCTCAGCAGAGGGGTAGCATGCGGATCCAGAGAGGCCGACACCGCCGCGGCAGCCGATGCTTGCCATTGGAAAACGCCATGTTCTGGCCCGCCCCCCAACCCTCTCTCATCCCTTACCATGGAGCAAAGAACGTTAATGGTCGTAGATGCCAATGCCGCTGATCGTGCAAACACCATCGGGCAGATTCGCTGCGACCTCAATTTCTGCTATCAAGTCACCGAGGCAGTCACCCTCGCAGAAGCTCTGACCGCAGTTGAAAATAGCCACCTCGATTGTGTGGTGATCGATCAAGACCTGCCGGATGGCACCGGTCTCGATTTTCTTCTATCCGTGAGCGATCTCCACGGACATCCGCCATTTCCGGTCATCATCCTCACCGGCTCAGGTGATCTGGAGTCCGCCGTCACATTGATGAAGGCTGGCGCGCTTGATTATCTCGTCAAATCCAACGCAGCCACCGACGCCGTGCGGATGGCTGTCAACAACGCGATCTACAAGGTTCATGTCGAAAGACGTCTCGAAGAGCAGCAGATGGAGTTGAAGCTGCTTTACAATGAAACGAGCATCAACAATGACGCCTTGCGCGCGGCCAATGCCACAAAGGATGATTTCCTCGCGATGCTCAGTCATGAGCTGCGCACCCCGCTGACACCGGTTCTTTCGTTGGTATCCTCAGCCATCAATGACCAAACCCTGCCTGCGGAACTGCGTGAAACATTTGTGATCATTCAGCGCAATGTGGAGCTCGAGGCCCGGTTGATCGATGACCTGCTGGATCTCACACAAATCGCCAGCGGGAGGCTTAAGATCGAAAAAACACCCGTCGACCTCCATCGGTGCATCGAGGCGGCTTTGGACGTCTGCCGCGAGGGCTTTGTCGAAAAGCGCATCAGCATTCGCACAGACCTTGCCGCGCCCAAGCCCGTTGTCATGGGTGAATTCGCGCGCCTTAACCAGGTCTTCTGGAACCTGCTCAAAAACGCAGTCAAATACACGCGGCCTCACGGCCACGTCACCATCACCACGACCAATGACAAGACCAACATCGTCATCGAAATTTCAGATGACGGTCAGGGAATTGAACCAGAGCGGCTGCCCTCGATCTTCGGCACCTTTCAGCCCATCAAGCCGCGGCCGACCGACACTGGCATCGGGCTCGGACTGGCCATCACTCGAGCCATCGTTGAAGGTCACGACGGCGAAATTTGTGCCGAGAGCGAAGGCAGTGAACATGGAGCCATCTTCCGCATCCGCCTTCCCGTGGTGCCGGCCGCGCCTGCAATCGCCGATACCAGGAAGGGGCCCATCCCCGGCACCGCATTACGGGGAAAGACCATCCTTGTCGTTGAAGATCATGATGACACCCGTCGGGCTCTGTCTCGTGTGCTCCAGCGCAGAGGCTTTGACGTTCTGGCCGCCGGCAGCGTCGCAGCAGCCGTCAAACAATTCTCCGCCAATGCCCCGGATCTCGTCATTTGCGACATTGGTCTTTCGGACGGTACCGGCTGGGACTTGATGAAAAAATTGCATCAGCAGGGCCCCGTACGAGCCATCGCAATGAGTGGCTATGGCATGGACCATGATGTACAAAAAAGCCGCGAGGCGGGCTTCGCGAGACACCTCACCAAGCCCATCAACATCTCAAGTCTGGAGAGCACCATCACTGCCACATTGCTCGATGCGCGGGATCATCCAATGGCAGAAGAATTGCGGGAGTCCAAATCGGTCTTGAAAACCATCAGCCGCCTTGAACTTGAAGAGTGGCAAAACCGCAACCGCCCGTTTGCCTTGCTGGAAGTGCTGCCGAACGAGTTGGCTCAAGATCAACGGAGATTTGAAAACCAGACCCGTGAATTCCGCAAAAAAATTGCGCACCTCAAGGTGCGCAAGGACCAGCCCGTGGTTCTCTACGAAGGAGGCTCCGCCGACATCACCTCAGATGCGGCGCTGGACATCCTCCGGAGAGAAGGCTTTCATGAGATCTACCGCTTCAGCGGACCTCAGTCCGCATTCTACGCGTCGCAGCATGGTTCCGGGAGCTAACTCCTCCCCATGCCCTTCATTGGCGGGCAATTCTCCACATCGCATGCCGACATCTTCGCTTGGACGGATTTCGGCACCGATGCCACTGAGGTCCAAAGACCGGCTTAAATGACCTTGGACAAAAGCTCCGGGCGGCGGCTGACCTTGTCATGATGGGCCGTCAACCTCACAAGCCAAGTGTTGCTCGTCCCTTGCGATGTGTCATGCAGAATCCCAAGTGCGTTCAATGCAAGGGTGCAGCCGCTTGAGCCATGCCGGGATAAGGCTGTGTGTCTGTCGCATGGGCAAAGGCACGTTCTGCGCATTCATGCAGGTGCCTGACGTCCATGTCGCTGGGGTGTCCTTTCATGGCTGTTGCGGCTTTGTAGATGGCCACGTGCTCCGCTTCGTGAAGATCGTGTGCCTCGACATCGCAGCGCAGCAGGAAGCGTCCGGTGTTGAGATCATGGATGACGGCTCGGTAGCTCATGATAAGGTCGGGTTAAAAGTAAATGTTGGGTCTGTCCGTTTCGCACACGAACTCCGTGAGCTGACACGTTGCCATGGGTGCCCAACCAGCCTCTGGCCCCTGCCGAGGGATAGCATGCACGACCATGGATTCCCGCCGGTGGTTCACCCACCGACGTGTGCATGTGCCTCGAATTCAGATTCATAGGATCGGTAACTTTCTGATCAATCGGGACCGCTGTCTCGGGTGGATGTATCGCGTCCATGAGATTCCATCCGTTCATCCGTGATTTTTTCTCCCCCCAAGAGAATGAATCGCAACCAGATATAAAATGGGGACGTCCGGAGAGCGGCACACAAACGATTTGAGAAAACATATCTGACCCTGCCCCCCGTTCAAACGGCCGACATCCGCAGAGTCAATGATCATTTTTTCCCAACTTCCCATGAACATGCAAGCAACCGCCGTCTGCAGCGCCCCGACAATGGCAGAAGCTGGCAAAAGCCTGCTTGTGGTGGATGATCATCCGGTCTTCCGGCATGGCATTTGCCAGTTTCTTCTGCAGCTCTCGGATTTCAGGATCTGTGCCGAGGCCGCCAATGCGCAGAAAGCCCTCGAAGCGATGCGCCTTCATCAGCCCGACATGGTGCTGCTGGATGTGTCGCTGCCCGGCACCAACGGGATTGAGCTGATCAAGCACATGCTCGCGGAACAGCCGGCACTTATCATACTCATTCTGTCCATGTATGATGAGTCCCTTTACGCCCTGCGTGCGCTCCGGGCCGGTGCCAAAGGCTATGTGATGAAGCAGCAGGCGATGGAAAACATCCTGGATGCCCTGAAAAAGGTGAGCCGCGGCGGCATCTACGTAAGCCCCCGGTTCAGTGAAAAACTCATTTTCAAGACCATTGCCGGCGCTGCGAACGGTTTGGGATCGCCGGTCGAAAAGCTCTCGGACCGTCAGCTCGAAGTGCTGCAGCTGTTCGGGCGCAACAAGACGACGCGAGAGATCAGTGAAATGCTGAACCTCAGCGCAAAGACCATCGAGACCCACCGGTCGCACATCAAGGAAAAGCTGGGGCTCAAAGATGCGGAGGAACTAATGGACTTTGCATTGGAATGGATGACCACTCAGGAAGGATGATCCTGTGTCGGCAGGTCACATCGCGCGAAATGACCGTCCCGCCTCATTCTCATCAGCGAGAGTTCCTTGTCCCATTGTAACTCAGTGCGGCTGATAGGGGATCAAGGAACTGCGCTGACGAGCCAGCCCCAATCAGGCGGCCTGAAGATTATGAATGGCGCTCCGGGTGCGGAAAGTTTGACGCAGTTTCTTCAAACCGAGCTCCATCCGCGTCTTGACAGTTCCCAGAGGACAATGGGTGGCTTGGGCTACTTCGCGCTGGCTCATGCCTTGAAGGAATGCCAGTTCGATCACCTGTTTTTGCGCATCTGGCAGTAGGGAAAGGTGCTCCCCGAGCACGCGTCCCATGTCAGCCTGTTCACAGTCGGTGGCTGAGTCCTGCGTGAACGTTTCTGTTTGCTGGATGGACTCTTCCATGCGGTCCTTGGCACGGCAATACGCCATCGTTCGGCGGAGATGGTCGATGGCCCGCCTTTTCGCCAGAGTCATCAGCCAGGCAAGCGGACGCCCTTTGGAAGAAGAGTAATGATCCGCCTGCCTCCACAATTCGAAGAAACATTCCTGCAGCACATCTTCTGCCGCAGCTTCGTCATTGACCGTCCTCAGGATCGCGCTCTTGAGCAGTCGGCGGTAGCGCTGCATCAGCGTTTCCAATGCGGAGGCATCCCGTCTCTGGATGGATGACATAAGTTCTTCGTCCGAAATTTGCTGGTCATCAAGCTCGTTGCAGGACGGTGACAGTGAATCAGTGGATGTGGTGAAGGTTTTCATGATGGCAACCCTTACAAATGGGATGAACATCCCACAACCCGAGCCCACCCTGTTCCCCCGCTCATGGTATGCCTGATGAGAAACAGATCGGTTCAGAGTCGATCTGACATGCCGTCGATGCGGTGAAAGACGACCTTCGCGGAAAACTGGAGACAGCTCCATGCCGAAAATTGCACTCCTCAAGCCGTGGCAGATCCATTCAATTCCAAAGCAGAGGCGCCACCGGTCCCCCCTTAAGTACAAACTCGAGCAAGCGGGTCCGAACTGTATCCATCCATTCGAAATTCACCGGCGTTTCACCGCCACGCGTCGGATGGCCGCGACGAGTTCTCGCAGATCAATGGGTTTGACCAGATGTTCGGCAAACCCTGCCTCCCGGCTGCGTCGCTTGTCCTCCTCCATTCCATACCCGCTCATCGCGATGCCGGGAATGCCGTGCACCGCACGCATGTGGCGCATGATGTCATACCCGCTGCCGTCCGGCAACCCCAGGTCACTTACCAGCAGGTCCACAGGTTCACGTTCCGCAACTTGAATGGCACTGCTCACGTCCGTCGCATGCAGGACTGCCACACCCGCTTTCGAAAGCTGACGGCTGAGAATGCGCGCTGTGTCCGCATGGTCTTCCACAAGCAGCATGCGAAGACTCGGAAGCTTGGGGTTCTCAGGGGGCGCAGCCAGGCGTATCTTCGCCGTGGTCGTCATGGTTTTAGAAGGCAGTTCGATAACGAACGTGGCGCCCTGCCCCACCCCCTCGCTCTCAGCACGGATGGCTCCGTGATGCAAATCCATCAGCGCCTTGCTGATCGCCAGCCCAAGCCCCAGACCTCCGAACTGCCGTGTGATGCTCGCACCTCCCTGTTCGAAGGCGTTGAACACATGCGGGAGTCGGTCCACGGGAATGCCGATCCCCGGATCCTTCACCCGCACCTCGCAATAGCCGTCCTTCCTCCGTTCCGTGCTCACCTGGATGGTTCCATTTTCCGGAGTGAACTTGATGGCATTTTTCAGCACGTTCCACAGTACCTGCTGCAAACGAGCGGAGTCTGCGGCGACCATTCCGGCCTCGTCATCGAGCTCCACTTCCAGGAACACGCTGTGCTCATGCAACTGCGGCGTGCAAATGCCGCACACCTGGCGGACGATCTCGTTGAGATCAACGGTTTCGATCACCAGCGCCAGCTTGCCGCTGGTGATGCTGCTGAGGTCGAGCAAGTCGTCGATGAGCTTGGTCTCCAGCTCAATGTTGCGCTTGATCATCATGAGATCCTCACGCACTTCCGGCCGCAGCTCGGGATCATGCTCCATTTCGGCCACCGTCAGCAGCACCGGGGACAGAGGCGTGCGCAATTCATGGCTCAGCACCGCGAGAAAACGATCCTTGCTCTGGCTCGCTTGTTCCGCAGCGTCCTTGGCGTCACGCAGCAGCATCTCGGTAAGTTTCCGTTCGGTGATGTCCAGGAGCATGTTCACAGCGCCAATCACGCGGCCCTCAGCATCGAAAATCGGATCTGGATAAGGCAGCACATGCCTCCTCGTGCCGTCAGGGCGCTCGATGATGATTTCTTCTCCTCGCAGCGCCTTGCCCTCCCGCAGGGTCCGGGCCATGGGGCACTCGATGAGCTCCAGCGGCGATCCGTCCGGGCGGTAAATATGGGTGGAGCCACACCAAAGATCCCGGCCAACTTCCGGCTCGCGTCCCCAGAGTTCGACTGCGGCTGCATTGAAGACCTGGATGCGGCCTTCACAATCACACGTGTAAACTGCCGCCGGAAGCGAGTGGATCAAACTGCGGTATTTTTCCTCACTCGCGCTCAGTGCAGCCTCTGCACGCCGGCGCTCAGTGACGTCGGTATTGGTTTCGAGGATGGACGCAGGCCGCCCCTCGGCATCACGATCCAGCACCCAGCGGGCGTTGTCGATGACGACCGACCCGTCTTTCCGAAAGTGCTTGAGTTCCCCGACCCAGCGGCCGTCCCGGTGCAACTGGTCAATGATCTTGTCCAGCGGTTCGGGAAATTCAGTGCGCAACAGTTCATGCTTGAACCTTCCCAGAGCCTCCTCACGGGTGAAGCCATACGCGTTCTCCGCTCCTTGGCTCCAATAAGTGATCCGGTTCTGCGCATCTCGAACGAAAATGGCGTCGAAGCTCAAGTCCAGCAGACGCGACTGTTCCACCAACCGGTCTTCCGTCCGTTTGCGTTCTGTGATGTCGATAATGGCGGCCACCAGCCCCACAATGTCACCGGCTTCATTGAGCTCGGGAGCATAGGCGCAGCGCATGTAGCGGCGTTCATTGTTGGGGTAATCAGCAACAGTTTCAAATTCGACCGTCTCACCGGCCAGCGTACGCTCGATGTATGGACGAAGTGGCCGATAAGCCTCTGCTCCCATGATTTCCTCGATATGCCTGCCGATGATGTCATCCCGCTGCAGGCCAAACCGGCGGGCATAGGGTTCATTCACGAATTTTAAGCGTGTGTCTCGGTCGCAATGGGCAATCAGCACCGGCGCCGTATCCGCAATGAGGCGCAACTGGCTGGCAATGTTCTGAACAGCTTCCTCCGTGCGCTTGCGCTCAGTGATGTCACGAATGGTCGCCAGCGCGCCGACATGATTCCCATTGGCATCTTGCAGCCGGATCTCCGCTGACTCGACGCGGATCTTTTCACCGCTGCGTTTGATGTGCACGCTTTCACCGCGCCAGCAGCCCGTTTCACGCAGCGCCCTGGCAGCATCCGCCTCCGCCTCCGGACTGGCCCACTCCGTGGTCCAAAGCTCATGCAGGCTACGTCCCAAAGCTGCGGATGCTGTGATCCCATACTGCTGCTCTGCCGCAGCATTGAGATAGGTCACGTGCTGCTCCTCATCCGTCGCCACCACTGAATCACTGATCTGGGCAAGGATGTCCCCGCGGAACTGGTTTGAATCGGCCTCGGTGCCTTGCAGCATGAAGACCTGTGTGCCGGCCAGTCCTTGCACAACCAGTGCATCTACCTCACCGTTTCGAATCGCCCGCAGGGTCTCTTCCGTTTCCTCCAAGCGGGCCCGCAGCATCGCATTGGCCGCGCGCAACTCCTCCACTTCGGTTTGCGGACTTGAAGTCTGGATGGAACCCTCGCTCATGACTTCGACGACGGTTTTTCCTCCGTTTTGAGCAGATCCAGCCCCAGCAGAATGCGCTCCGTCTGCGACATGTCACCGATAAAGCGGCGCAGCGGCAGAGGCAGTTTCTTGATCAGTGTCGGAGCAGCAATGATTTGCTCACCGGCGGCGAGAGTCGGGTTTTTGGCGATGTCCACCACTTCAAGATCATAGCGCCCCTCAAGATGCTCCTCGCAAATTTTGCGAATGCGTACAATTGCCCGCGTCGAAAGCGGCGTATGCCCGGTGACATAGAGCCGCAGCGTGTAGCGGGCTTGGTCCTGCTCCGGGACTTCATCCAGAAACGCCTGCACGCTGTCGGAATGGGGCTGCTGCTTTCTCATCAGACAAAGGAGTTAAGATTTCGCCGGCTGCACATCGAGTCCGACGAGCACACGCTCCTCATTGGAGAGATCGCCAATGATTTTTTTGATGGGCTCGGGCAGGCGTCTAACCAGTGTCGGCACGGCGAGAATCTGATCGCCTGCAGCAAGCTGGGGGGTCTTCAGCAGATCGATGACCTCAATGCGATACTGCCCGGCAAGGTGGGTTTCACAAAGACGTTTCAAGTTGGTCAGCGCAGCCTGTGATTTGCTGGTCTGGCCGGCCACGTAGAGACGAAGCTCAAATGCGGCCACTGCGCGTTTGGCTTTAGGAGCGGGTGGGTTCATGATTTTTTGACGAGCCTGGTGTTCTCCCCTCTGCCTCCACGCAGGGCGGCAAGGGTCTTCGAGTTTTGCAGCGCAGCTTTTTCTTGCAGGAGCTCCTGCGCGATGACGAAATTCACCTCCGCTTCCTCGGCATCAGCCTCCGCCTTCAGCCTGGCGATCTCCGACTCAACCGCCTTGCGCTTGCTGGCCAGCTGCCGGAGCCTGCGTTCATGATTGTGGGTTCGCAGCGTCGCAGCGGCGCTTTCTTGGGCCTCCTGAACGATGCGGGCGCTGCCGGTCAGCACGCCCGATGCTCCGAGATAGACGTCCACCAGCTCGATGCCTCGATTTCCCAGCCTGAATTCACGTACTTGGTTGGAATGGTGCGTCCCCCGTGCTTTCAGCACATAAACTGTTCGGTTGCGCTCTCCGTTTAGTTCGCTGTTGCGCAGGAGCAGCCAGACGTCCATGAGCGAGGACACTCCCATCTGCGAATCCTCCGGTGAGACGGTGGCGCCCCCTCCGCCGGTGAGGCTGGTAAAGACGGTGGTGATCTGCTCTTTTTTCAGAAAGTCGATGAGCCGCATGAGGGTCGGTTTGACCTCTGACTCATTGTTCTCAAACGTCAGGTTGCTGATCGGATCGACCGCAACTACGTCAGGACGAAACCCACATACCGCGTCATGCATCATTACCAGATGCTGCTCCAGTCCCTGCAGTGTCGGCCGTGATGAGTGAATCCGCAGCAGTCCCTTCTCCACGTGCTTCTGCAGATCAATTCCGATCGAGCACATATTGCGCATGATCTGCGCCGCCGACTCCTCATAGGCAAACAGCAGCGCCCGTTCGCCACGCTGGCAGGCCGCCTCCACAAACTTGGCGGCGATGCTGCTCTTGCCGGTTCCAGGAGATCCGGAGACCAGCACGCTGCTTCCACTGAACACGCCTTTCCCGCCCAGCATGTCGTCCAGCCGCGGAATGCCCGTGGAGATACGCTGCGCAGAGGCTTTGTGGTCCAGCCTCAGGGAAGTGATCGGCAGCACGGAGACTCCATGGTCATTGATGAGAAAAGGATACTCGTTCATCCCATGCGTCGTTCCGCGATATTTCAACACCCGAAGACGCCGTGTGGAAATCTGCCCCTCCACGCGATGATCCAGAAGGATCACGCAATCCGCCACATATTCCTCCAGCCCGTATCGTGTTACAGAGGACTCTCCACGCTCGCCGGTGATCAGCGCGGTCACCCCTCGTTCCTTCAGCCAGCGAAACAGCCGGCGTAGTTCAGCCCGCAGGATCGCATGATTCGGCAGCCCTGCAAAAAGAGCCTCGATCGTGTCCAGCACCACCCGTTTTGCACCAATGGTGTCGATGGCATGCCCGAGTCGGATAAAAAGACCGTCCAGATTGTACTCACCCGTTTCTTCGAACTCGCTGCGTTCGATATGCACGTGATCCAGAAGGATCTTTTTTTGCGCAACCAGTTTGTCCAGGTCGAAGCCCAATGACCGGACATTGGCCGTGAGTTCATCCGCGCTTTCTTCAAACATCATGCACACCCCGCGCTCGCCAAAATCTCTGGCGCCTCGCACCAGAAACTCCAGGGCCAGCATGGTCTTGCCGCAGCCCGCGCCCCCGCAGACGAGAGTGGGCCTGCCTCTCGGCACCCCTCCCAGCGTAATCTCATCCAGTCCCGTGATGCCGGTGGGGGTTTTCGGCAAAGTGGCAGCAGCTCGTTCAGGCTGTTTTTTTTGCTTCATGTCTCGAATTCTCGTCTTCTTCATACCCGATGCATTTAAACGCGACGTGGTTCGCAGGGTGATTGGCTGGAGGGAAAGGGTGTAATCTTTGCCATGCTGGGTCCGGTTGATTCTAAGGATCGTTGAAAACCCATTATCAGGACGTATCCTGATTGTAATGTCAGTTATATTTTATATCAGGGAATCCCTGATTTCAGATGCCGACATGGTCCATGCCGACTGCAAACAGTTCGCCGCACAAGCCGGGAACCGCTCTCTCGTGCACAGGCCTGACGTTGCCGCACGCAATCCTTTTTCGTTCGGACGCAAAGAGCCCCCCCTCCCAACTTGCGTCTGAGGCAGCTCTCTCTGCTGTGCCGTTGGAGGTCTGAAATGTCAGCCTACTTTTTCGAGGCCAGTCCCAGAATACCGGAAATCACAATGCCAATGGCCAAGGCAAACCCCACTGACTTCAGCGGATGAGACAGGACCCAGCGTGCGGTCTGATCGTATTGCTCAGCGGCATAACGTTCCGCGTCTGAGACTTGCTGTGAAAGGCGTCCCCGGGTTTGCTGCGCTACATCGCGTGCATAGACCCTCGCGCGGCGTGCTGCTTCGAGCGCAGGGTCCACCACCTGCTGGCGGGCCACCTTCAAGGTATCATCTGCGAGGTTGCGGACGTCCTTGATCAGAGTTTCCGCAGTGGGTGATTCAGGTGCAAAAAATGACGTTCTCATAGAATGTGGGTGTGTTTGTTTACATTCATGAGATCGCGGCTCATAAACCGGATGGACCTGCCAAACGGTCCCTCGGGCTATGGTGCCTCATCACTCACGAGAGGTTGGGCCGTTCACCACTGGCAGACTGATGATGAACTCGGCCCCTCTCTCACTGCCTTCCAAAAGTGTTACACTACCGTTCATTGCCTCAATCAGTCGTTTCACGATCGACAGCCCCAACCCCGTGGAGGATTCACCGCCTGTCGGCTGCGCGCTCAGCCGTCCATAACGCTTGAATAGCTTCGCCCGGTCCTCTGTCGAAAAGCCGGGGCCCGTGTCGCGGACATGGCACTTCACCCGGTCAGCCACCGGTGGGTTCACCGTGACTTCCACCTCGCCACCCTCGGACGAAAACTTGATCGCGTTTGACACCAGATTCTCCACCGCCTGCGTCACCCCTTCATGGTCCGCCATCACCCTAACCTGCTCTCCGGGCAGCTTTGCGAGGAGGCTGATCCTCTTTGTCTGAGCGGCAATTTGTTGATTGGCGACCACCCGCGACACCACCTCCACCAGGTCGATCTTTTCCAGTTTGATCTGTAGCTGCTCCGCTCGCTGGTTCGCCAGGAACTCCTGCATGAAGGACAGCATGCGCTCTGTGGCGTTCATGATGTTCTCCACCAGCGGCAGGCAGCGCTGCGGCAGCTCCTGGCTCCGGTTTTTCAGCAGTCCGGCGCTGAGTTTCATGCCCGCGAGACTGTTCTTGAGGTCATGCGCCAGAATGCCCAGGATTTCATCCTTGTCTTCCGCCAGCGCATGCAACTGATCGCGCGCCTGCTTGAGGGCGAGCTGCGTCCGCACCCGCGAAACAAGTTCCGCACGGTTGAACGGTTTGGTCACGTAGTCCACCCCGCCGGTTTCGAGCGCCTGCACGACGACGTTTTTGTCATCGTCAGCCGAAAGAAATATCACAGGAATATTCGTCCAGCGTGGGTCGGTCTTGAGTCTGCGGCAGGTGGTGAGACCATCGATCTCCGGCATCATGACATCCAGCAGGATGAGATCGGGCGTTTCTTGTGCCAGATGCTTGAAGGCATCCTCCGCACTTTGCGCCAGGAGTATGTGATAGTGCATCATCGAGAGCACCTGACCCACGACACGGAGATTCTCTTCCTGGTCGTCCACAATGAGAATGGTTTCCATCTGCTGGGTGGTCATTTGCGCGGGCCTTCGGTCGTTGACATGGTTTGCGGGGGCATCTGTAGGTTCTTCGTTACGCTATAAAGAAAAACCGGGGCTGCCGTGTTACAATCAAGAAATGTACAGGGTTTCCCTGAGTGTGGCATACAGGAGGCCCCTGACCGATCTTTTTACACGCGCGACGTCACCTCCTCTTCCCCTGTTCATGCCGCCCGCAGAACGATAGCGACATCCATCAAACTGTAACCGGCATCTTCATGCCGCGAGCCATGACCCATGGAATGGATCTGCAGAATGCGTCGACGTGCAAACCTTCGCCCTTCTGGCGTCCATCAGGGCTTTTGCCAGCCTGGCCAGTCGGGTGGAAAGCTCTTTTTGATCTTTCAAATTTCGCTGCAGGAGGAGTTCCAGTTCATCAAGCCCCAGCCGGGAGGCCAGGATGCAGGCCAGTTCATACTTTTCGATCTCATAGCAGATGAAATGGCGCGCCGCTGCGATCAGGCCTGCATCATACGTCTCATTTCGCGCGTGGGCATTCAGGAGGCTTTCCCTGGCTTCCTCCTCGACCACTTGCCTCATGCCCAGACACCTGGCTCCATCAAGGCTCTTGCCAATCAGCCCGGCCATGCGCTCAAGCCTCTTCACCTGCTCTCCACTTTCCTCCAGGCGATTCGTGAACAGAGCCCGCAGCTTCGGGTGACAGGCTGCGCGAGTCATTTTCGACAATTCCTGGAATGTTTGTTTTTCGGTGCTGTAAAGGCTCCGCAATTCCTGATGGAGTAAATCTTCGAGGATGTTCACTTTCATGCCCGTTCTTATCGCTCGATATGAAACGGTCGGATGTATCCTGGTTGCACGACAAGGCCCCAGGCTTAGCATTCTGTGCGGACGCATTCTGCGTGATGCCGGATTCGACTCCAAGGCTCTGAGCCGAGGCGTCTTTCCTGCTGAATCTAACACGCATGATCTACTTGGTTCGCACGATCAGCACACGACGATCCTGCTGCATTTCCGCCTCAGTGCCTTGGGGATGCATGGCATATCTCGCCCCATAGCCATTCATACGAAGCACACTGGCAGGCACACCCTAGCGGAATGTCATCTCGTCATGCACACGCTGGGCGCGAGCCCCAGAGAAAACGAAGTTGAATTCAGGCGGGCGTGCCGTCACTGCTGGTATGACCTTCGATGTCAAACAACGCGGAGGGCTCCGCCGCTGCGACCGTTTTAATCACACCTGCCATTTGCTCAAGGGCGGAGCGAGATTCCGCATCCAGCAGCTCGGCGGTTTCACGCACGAATAAAACCGGCAGCGTCACATAAGGCAGCTATCGGATTTCGTTTTGGTTCTCCACCAAAATGACGCTGCGTCTCATACACGCGGGGAGGACGTCCTGAGGAGTCAACAGTCGTGGTCGTTTCTGTCTTCTTCACCCTGCCCGGCACAGGCTGGACAGGGACAGGTACGGGAAGAGGTCCCACCTTGGGTGTTATCAACAACTGTCTCTGCGCGGCCAGCGGATCCCAGAGACGAGCCGCAATGGTTGGGGGGATCTCCCCTGTCGGCACCACGACCTCCTCACGTTGAGCGTGAAGCGGCAGTCCTATCAAGCAGAGAGGAGACAGAGTAAGAAGGGTGTTTTCATGAGCGGATGGATCAGGGTGAATTCACGGTGCCGCAGCCACGTAGGTGATTGCATTTCACAGACCGCCCCCGGCGCCACCGCCCCCGCTACCACCGGCGCTACCACCGGCGCTGCCTCCAGCACTGCCTCCGCCTCCGGCACTACTGCTTCCTCCAGCAGTTCCACCACTCGTAGAGCCCCCTGTTGTAGACGCACCACTGCTCGTGGTTCCACCGGGTGCTTGGGTGCCACCGGTTGTGCTTCCTGTGGGTGCACGCCTCCCGCCAGATGTATTGCCAGTCGGTGCGCGGGTGCCGCCTGCTGTGTTGCCCATGGGGGCTCGCGTCCCGCCAGCTGTGTTGCCCATGGGGGCTCGCGTCCCGCCAGCTGTGTTGCCCATGGGGGCTCGCGTCCCGCCAGCCGTATTTGCCGGGGTGCCTCCCGCAGTTGTTGCGGAAACTCCTCCAGCCGTGTTTGCGGTGCCGCCTCCGGCAGCTGTGGCAGGGACTCCGCCTGCAGTATTCGCCGTACTTTCTCCGGGGGTTGTAGAAGGCACTTGTCCGGCCGTATTCGCGGCACCACTTCCTACGGCCGTATTCGTGGTCGTCCCTTGGGCATTGACGTTGCTGTTTGACCTCGCTCCACCCGTTGTTGTGGCAGTTCCATTGAAAGTGGGTGTCACTGATCCTGGCATCGTTGTCAGCATCGCCCCATTGGTGGCTGGGGGTAAAACTGCTGCGCCCGTTGTCTGGAGGCTACCCTTGAGATTGGTTGTCAGGCCGCCAAGGGCTGTCGCTGGGACAGCCCCATTGACGTTGGTGGTCACTCCTCCAGGGATCGCATTGATCGCGTCGCCATTTGCATTGAAGCTCGATCCCCCCACGATGGTTCCATTGGCAGCAGGAATGCCACTGATGAAGGTGGGATTGTTATTCAAAAGAACGTTGTCTGGCACGATGCCCGCAGCGTTCACACTGGCGCCGACTGCGCCGGGGCTCACTTCAACACCGTTGGGGCTGCCCACCCTGCCGGTGGCTCCGACATTAGCAGAGCCGCCTCCGCCCTCAGAGGGCGTTCTCAAGCCGCTCTCCAGACCAGTTCCCTTCAGAGCTTGCGGAATACCCGCCTGGTTTGGCAGTGCTTGAGTTCCCAGCTCCGTGGTGAGCGGCAGAGGGACGCCCGCGGGTCCATTGTCGTGGATGAAACCGCTGAAGTCTGCCGGCAAAGGTGCCAGCGTCCCCTGAGCCGTCAGCACCTGCCCCTCTGGGACGACTGTGTTGTTGATCAGTGCGGCCTGCCCGTTGTGCAGCCAATAGGCCTGACCGCCAAAGACCATAATGCCATCTTTTTCGACAGCCACAGTGTCATAGATACTGAAGCCGGAAGGCAGTGGCACCAGTCGCCCCTCCCACGTGAGAATCTGCCCCTCAGGCACCAGCGCTCTGTTGATCAAAGCGGCACGCCCATGGCGAACCAAAAAGGGCTGCCCGCGATAGACGACTACACCGTCCTTTTCGACGGGAGAGCTGCCCACGCTAGGAGCGACCTCCTTGGCGGGCGGACTCGGAAGCTGAGCAGTCGAGGGCCCGGCCAGCGCCACCAACGAGAAGACTGTAATGAATTGCGATAGTGTTTTCATGATACCGGTAATTCGCCTCTTGGCTCCTCAAGGCCCTAGGGGAGAATGCTGCTTGCCTGATCAGGTCCCGAATGTTCGAGCCTTGAGCCCCTTGAGGACCGAGGCTGGCATCATGCCACATCCTGATCTCCTCTTTTCCTACCCCCTTATCAGGCGGAGCCCGGCTCACATCCATCCCCGGGCAGGACTTCGATCATCCGCTGTCATCCACAGGGATGTCTTTAACTTCAACACAACCTACCGATATGAAATCCTTATCCCTGATCCTTACCTGTGCATTCCTGGCTGTCGCTGTGATCGACGCCCAGGATCAGACCACGACCACCACTACCACCAAAACAACAACTTACGGCAACGGCACCATCACCGAATACGTGCCAGGATCCACCTTCATCGTGAAGGAAACCACCGGACCGGTGACCTATCGTTATGGCAACAAAGTGACCTATGAAACCAAGGGCGGCCAGGTCATTTCTGAAACGGACCTGCCAGCCCGCGTCAAAGTAGGAACTCCGGTGCACGTTTACTATGACATGGATGGAAACAACCGTGTGATCCGTCGTGTCGTCGTCGATGAAAATTAGCCTGTCTCTTCCTCCATTGCTTCACCGAAGCTGATGGCAGACGTTGATCATGGGCGTGGGTCCTCACCGGCCGCACGCCCACTTTTTACCTCAGAATAATGGGACCGTCAAAGGCGGCAGTTGGGGTGGTGTTAGTCGAATTCATGAAGCCAGACGCGCCGTTGACTGCGAATTACCTTTGGGCCGGTCCAAAACCCCGTCCTCTTTTTTATGAAACTCCCCACCCGCTCCTCTTCTCTTCTTCTCATTGCTGCTCCCATTTGGGCTGTGAGCCTGTCGTGCAGCGCTCAGAGCCCTGCGAAAGTCCCCGCGCCCCCTCCCCGCTCTGCAGTGGCCATGCCACAGGACCTTCACGCGGCAGGCACGGTCAGTGCCTACGATGCCAGCGGACTCACCGTCGCAGATCCCATCACCGGCAGCATGACCGTTTATATCACGAACTCGGACACGACGTTTGTGGATACCCATGACCGCCTTGTCGCACCGGATCGCGTCACCTTGCAGTCTCCCGTGAAAGTCCATTACACACCTGTGGGCAACCAAGTTCTTGCCACCAAGGTTGTCGTGGACACCGCGCTCAACACAGATGGCACCCTCACCGACTTCGGCCCCGGTTTGCTCGTCATTCAATTATCCGCTCCGCCCTCACCGGTGCGCTTTGTAACTGACAACACTTTGAAGTTTGTGGACCACAAAGGCAGGCCCTCACCGCCGGATGCGGTAAGACAGGGATCGCCGGTGCGGGTCTTTTATAAAAGGATGGGAGATGCCCTGCTGGCCAGCAAAGTCGAACTGCTGGAAACCAATGCACCTGCCTCCCCCACCACCTCTACCACCCGAACCACAACCACCACACGCGAGGTCAAGCCGTGAGAATTGTCCATAGCTCATTCACCCGCGGCAACACCGAAGCGCTGACGCCGTAATGCAGATGGGATGGTCTCTTATGCACCACTAGTGCCAGTGACCATCTCCACGCATGACCTTCTGACCGTCCACTTTCGGGACTCGAGTCTTTGTTCCTCCTCCACAGCTACTCAGCGGTCCGGCCTTCCGTGCCACTTGAGCGATGGGTGGCCGGCCCGTGGTACTTGCTCAGATTGGAGGCTGAATTAAGCAGCGCTACGTGTGAAAAGGCCTGCGGAAAGTTTCCGACCTGCCGGCGCGCGCGGGGATCATACTCCTCCGCCAGAAGTCCCAGATCATTGCGCAGTGAGAGCAGCCGCTCAAACATCTCCCGGGCCTCGTCATGTCTGCCGCTCAAGTTCATGCAGTCCACCAGCCAAAAGGAGCAGGGAAGAAAGGCGCCCTCGCCTTGCGGCAAGCCGTCAAGCTCGGTGTTCGTGTGATAACGCAGCACGAATCCATCCGACATCAGATTCTTTTCAATGGCCTTGATCGTGGACTGAACCCGGGGATCATTGATGGGAAGAAATCCAACCATCGGCACCATCAGGAGGCTCGCATCGAGTTTGTCACTCTCGAAGGATTGCACAAAGGCTCCGCGCTTCTGATTGAATCCTCGTTCGCATACTTCCGCATGAATGCGGTCTCTCACACGGCACCAGTGCGCCAGATCTCCCGGAAGCCCGAAGTTCTTGCAGGCCTGCACGGCACGATCCATCGCCACCCATGCCATTATCTTGGAGTGTGTGAAATGACGGGGCTCGCCTCTCACCTCCCAGATGCCCATGTCCGGCTCCTGCCAGTGCCCCGCCACGTACTGCACCAGGCACCGTTCGAGCATCCACGCAGCAGGGTCGGATGCCATGCCAAGCCTTCTCGCCTGTTGCATCACATCAAGCACCTCGCCAAACACATCGAGCTGAAACTGCTGCGCCGCTGCATTCCCCACCCGTACCGGCTGTGATCCTGCATATCCTGGCAGGTAGGTGATTTCATACTCCACCGATGGCCTCTCGCCTGCCGCGCCATAGAGCACCTGCATCTGCGCCGGGCTTCCCGCTATCGCCCGCAGCAGCCAGTTCCGCCATGCCTCGGCTTCGGTCATATATCCCGCCCCCAGCAGGGCGTACAACGTAAAGGTGGCGTCGCGCAACCAGCAAAAACGGTAGTCCCAGTTGCGCTGGCCTCCAATCTGTTCGGGCAGTGAAGTGGTCGCCGCTGCGACGATCCCGCCCGTCGGCGCGTAGGTCAGGCCTTTCAGCACCAGCAGCGAACGCATGACCGCATCCCGCCACTCTTCCGCAGGCTGTGCCTTGCCGGCCCATTCCGTCCAAAATTCTTCGGTTCGCCGCAGGCTCTCCTCAGAGTACTCAGCGGCCGGCGGCTGCTTATGGGAGGGGAACCATGTCAGCACAAAAGCCTCCGACTCTCCTGCTCCAATCGAAAATTTGGCCACGGTGGAAAGGTCCTCCCCATGCAGTTCCACATCGCTGCGCAGAATAATCGCATCAGGTCCTGCCATCGCTGTGATTCCCCCGTCAACCTTCCTTACCCAAGGAACAATCCGCCCGTAGTCGAAGCGGAGCACCAGGCACATCTCCATTTCCACCCTGCCCCGCAGCCCCTCGACAGTCCGCACGATGTCTGGATACTCATCCCTCAGCGGCATGCAGTCCGTCAGTAGAACGCAGCCTTCAGATGTCTCAAATTCTGTCTCCAGAATCAGCGTGTCGCCCCGATAACGGCGGCTCGTTTTCACCACCTCCCCTTTGGGGCAGATTTTCCAAAACCCATGGTCATCATTCCCCAGCAGGCGCGCAAAAAAGGCGCCGGAATCAAACCGGGGCATGCACAGCCAGTCAATTGATCCGTCCCGGCTGACCAGCGCCGCCGTTTCGGTGTCACTCAAAAATCCGTAGTCTTCGATCCGCATTTGCTGTTCACTACGCACCTGCCATTGCAAATGGCGGCACGTTTCTATCCGGGAAACGCAGATCGAATCCACGACAAGCCACTTAGATACACGCAACGCTTCCGTGCCACGCGACAGCTGGATGCCATGAAAACCACTTCCCTTTCAGGTGCTTGCGCACTCGCCCTGACTTCCATCTTGATGTCCACCTGTGATTCAACCGCCCCTCCTCCGGCCCCAACGACCACCACAACGGTGACCGAAGAGACTGTGACGCCGGACCCCTATTTCAATTCAGGCATTTCTCATACCACGAAGACCACCACCACCCGGACAGTTCGTCCTTGATGCCGCATCTGCGCGTACGCGAATGTCGTGGTCGGCTTCTTCGAGCCCGTTCTCGATCAATTGCTCGGCAATGCTGTTTCCATCGTCCTCCGCAGAGGACGTGATGTCCAGATGACCGCATTGCAGCGGCAGTTCGTACCAGCCCGTCCATAATTTGAGTGCGCCACCTGCTTCTGGCACCTCCATCGTGGTTCCCCCGCCTGCGAGCTCCGCCGCCGCCAGTGCGAGGTCGGCGTCGGAAACTATTTCACGTCCGTCGCTCAGCGCCAGCTCTGCCGCACGTTCTTCGATCTCCAAGCGGCTTCCCTGTCCAAGTCCTGGAGAGGCGGCTCGAAGGCGCGTCAGTAACTGGCTGTCCGCACTCATAAATCGGCGGGGTGGTTGACATCGTTTCTTTACAGATGTCTTCGCCACAAAATACCACCTCGCGCCCGCGCAGCAACCACCTACCCAGACCTTAGTCGCCAATCAGAGGTTATCCTGCCTTTCATGTACAGCCACGTAGGAGGAACAGGATGAGAAGGATGGGAACAGGAATGCCAACAAGCCAAAGGAGCAGCCAGCCGATCTTGCCGCTCTTCCAGCGGTCCGTGTTGAATGTCGTCTTCATGCCCTTTAATCGTTTCTCAACTCGAAGGTGATTGTGCTGATTATGCCGCCCCCCGGTTGCGCGCCTCCTCGCGAAGAAACCAACCGTACGGCATGACCCGTGCGATTACTCGGGTGGTCCCCGCCGCTCATTGGTGACCTCCAGGTCAGGTCCGGCGCCCAGCTCTCTTTGGCCCCAAAAAAAGCAATGAAACCCTTTTTCCGCCTCGTGAAACAAACGGCTGCTTCATGGAGTGCGCATAAAGCGCCCAAGATGGGCGCCGCTCTCGCCTATTACGCCACTTTTTCCATGGCTCCGCTGCTTGTCCTGATTATGGGCATCGCGGGTCTGGTGGTGGAAAAAGATGACGCGCGTGAGGCCATCATGTCCCAGTTGTCCCTCTTAATGGGCAGCAACGGAGAGGAACTGGCCGACACCATTCTCACGCATACCGCGCAGCAGTCCTCCGGTCTTTGGGCCACGGTCATCGGGTTTATTGTGCTGCTTGTGGGCGCTTCGGGGGTGTTCGGGGAGTTGCAGGATTCGCTGAACATCATCTGGGATGTTCCCCCGCGGGAACGTCCCTGGCGTGCGTTGATCCGTGTCCGCCTGCTGTCCTTTTCCATGGTCTTCGCCCTGGGCTTTCTAATGCTCGTGTCTCTCGCCTTTTCAGCCGCCATCGCCGCCATGGAGACCTACATGAAAGGCTGGTTCTCAGATCTCGACATGATTTGGGAGGCAGCCAACTCACTCATCTCTTTCACGGTCATCACACTGCTGTTTGCCGCCATCTATCGCATCCTCCCTGATGTTCGCATTGCATGGCGGGACGTCTGGACGGGCGCCGCCATGACAGCCCTGCTTTTCGTTCTCGGAAAATACCTCCTGGGCGTGTACATTGCGCACAGTGCTTTTGCCTCCGCCTACGGGGCCATCGGTTCGCTGGTGGTCCTCCTCGCATGGATCTTTTACTCGGCTCAGATCTTTTTCTTTGGGGCCGAATTCACCTGCATCTTCGCTCGAAAGCACGGCAGCCATGGCCCCGCGGCCACGGTAAGGCGGAAACACTGACCTGTTTATTTTTCAAAGGCCAGACCATTTTCTTACCCGTTCGGCTCCGTAAGGCAGCGCCTCAGATTTCTGCATCCGGCCTCAAAGCGAACAGCGATGTCATCAGCGGAAGCCCGCCATTATGAACCGGTGCTCCAAGGGTTCAATGCATCCCTCCATGCGCCCCTTCCTTCACCACAAAATACCATGAAAACAAATATCAAAATCATGCTCATGCTCCCTGTCCTGGCGCTTTGCATTCCCGCCTGCGACAAGCATTCGTCGTCCACCACGGTGAGCGAGGAAACACGCGAAAAAGCCCACGATGCAGCCACGGACTCACCCACCGAACTCAAAATCAAGGGCAACTGGAACGAAATGAAAGGCAAGCTGAAGCAGAAGTACGGCCAGCTCACTGACGACGACGTCGCCTATGAAAAAGGCAAGGAGGACGAGCTCTACGGCCGCCTGCAGAAGAAGCTCGGCAAATCACGGGAGGAAGTGAATCACATCTTGGATGAGCTCTAGCTCAATCCAGCAGGACTGACAAACATCAGCCACCTGACATCGTCGCGGCAGTTTCGGGTGATAGCCCCGGGCTGCCGCGTTCCAGTTTTCACCCTCTCGTTTGCCGATTCCTTATGCGCCTGAGAAGCGCTCCAAGATCAATCGGCGCTGCCCCTTTCCATGCGAAGAGCCTCAGGCTTGACCTGTCTCCTTTCGGTCTTCGTCCGCCCTGCGGTTGCGCTCCGATCGCAGGTTTTTCTTCTTCAGCGAGGCGGAGCCGCCGTCCTCATCTCCTTCCGCATGCCTGGCTTTGAAGGGACCGCTGTTGCAGGTGCCTGACGTCCAGTTCATGCGGACGGCCCTTCAGGATCAGGACCGCTTTGTGGATCGCCACTTGCTCCGCCTCCAGCGGACTTCGGGCATCGACGCTGCACCGCATCATAAAACGCCCCGTGCTCAATTCATGAATGCTTGCCAGATAGTTCATTGCTCTCGTGTTGCGCCTTGCACCGCCTTGCCCACGGCACAGCAGCTTCTCAATTTCTCAATCAAGAATTCGGTTGAGCGCCGCAACTGGATTGGTCTTTCTCAAGGCAGCGCAGGGTTGCCGCCCCTCGCTTCCGCCATCCATTCCAGCAGTTCGGCGCAGTCCTCCACATCACGCAGATTCGCCCGCGAACCCGTTCCGGCACCATCGCCCACATAACAGGTCCATCCGTCTGGCAGTTCGCGGAATGCATCCCGGTCCGTCGTGTCATCCCCGATGAATGCAGTTGCACTCGATGGCAGTTGCAGATGCTGCATGAACAGGCGCAGTGCCGTCCCCTTGTCCCAGGCATTCGCCGGCCGAATTTCCCAGACGAGTTTTCCAGACCTTGCGATTAAAGACGACCCCGCTTCTGCCACCCCCTCTCGCACGCGTTTTTCAATCTCGGCATGGCAGGCAGGATCCGCCAGACGATAGTGAACGGAAAGCGTCAGTTCCTTGTCCTCGATCCACACACCTGCGAGCTGCGCCATCTGCCGGGTAAGCTCTGCCTTCACGGCGCGCAACATTGGCACGCTGTCGACCGCGCCAGGGGCCACAATCGCTTTGCCGTCCAGCCCGGCCATTTCCAGCCCGTGATTGCCGGCGTAAAACGCCCCCGCCAGATTCACCCTCAGCAAAAGATCATCCAAAGGGCGGCCGGAGATGAAGGCGACGGTCACGCCCTTCAGAGAGATCAGCCGCTGCAGCACCGCTCTTGTCACTGCGGGAAGGCATGCATCACCGGCAAAATCCACCAGCGGAGACAGGGTGCCGTCGAAATCGCAGCCAATCAGCACCCGCGGATTCGTCAGCAGCCACGCCTTCAAGGTCTCGCATTGTTCACTCCAATGGGGGGTCATGATCCATGAGAGGTTTCAGGAATGTCCAGCTTCAGGAGCTGGGAGAGAATGCTCCCTGCCCAGCGATAGACGTTGTTGTACGCCACCTTCTGCCGCATTCCCTTCATCCTGTGCCCGCGCTCTTCCGGCTCCATTGTCAGCGCCTGGTGGATGGCGTCGGCCGTTTCATGAATCGCAAAGGGGTTCACTCCCAAGGCAGTGTCCAGTTCGCGAAAAGCGCCTGTAAACCGGCTCAAGATGAGCACGCCATCATTGTCGGTGCGGCTTGCAGCAAACTCCTTGGCCACAAGGTTCATCCCGTCATGCAGAGAGTTCACAATGAAAAGCCGGCACAGCCGGTGCAGCGCCATCATGTCCACCGAACCATGCTGCTGCTTGTGAAACACGACGGGCTGCCACCCGCCGCGCCCCCAGCGCCAGTTCAAATGGTCCACAAGCCCCTCAATCTCGTCCTCCACTGCCTGATATTCCGGCAGATGAGAACGGCTGGGCGCGGCGATCTGCACAAAGGTAAATCTCCCACGCCATTCAGGATGCGTCTCAATGAAGTAGTCCAGCGCCCGCAGCCGTTCAGGGATCCCCTTCGTGTAATCAAGGCGTTCAATCCCCACGCCAAGCAGTCGGTCTCCCAGGCGAAGCCGACGCCGCCACTTCTCCATGGAGGCTGCCACTTCAGCGCTGCGGCTCAGCGCCTCTGCCGCTTCAAAGTCGATGCTGATCGGAAATGAGCGGACACTCGTGACATGCCCGCCGCGGGTGATCTGGCAGCCCTCGCGGTCAATCATCGCTTCCAGAGATCGATCCACCGTTTCAAAAAAGTTCTGGCAGTGATTTTGAATGTGGAAACCAAGCAGGTCATTGCCCAGCAGTCCCTCCACCAGCTCCTGAGCCCACGGGCAGGCGCGAAACATGTCGGGGTTCGGCCAGGGGATGTGCCAGAACTGCGCCACCACCAGTTTCTCATGCCCCAAATCCTTCAGCATGCGCGGCAGCAGGCAAAAATGATAGTCCTGGATGAAGATGATGGCCGGGCTCGTTCCTGCCTCTTCAATCACTGCTTGCGCAAACAGGCGATTGACCTCCCGATAGCTCTCCCAGTTGGCCATTCGGAAAACAGGGCGCTTGAATGCGATGTGACACAGTGGCCACAGCCCTTCGTTGGCAAAGCCGTAGTAATAGCCCTCTTCCTGTTCCGGCGTCAGCCATACACGGCGCAGAGTGTAGCTGGGGTTCTGCGGCGGCACGGCCAGACGGTCGTTTTCGTCCACCGTGTCTCGGTCGGCATTCCCTGCACCATGGGCGATCCACGTTCCCTTGGTCGCCGCAAGAATGGGTCGCAAAGCCGTGGCCAGCCCTCCCGTGGTTTCGATGCATTCCAGATCCCCGCCCTCTCCATAGCGGTGCATGTGAGGCTCTCGGTTTGACACCACGATGAACTTCACGCCTCCGAGGTGTGTCTCGATCAGTTCGCGCAGCAGGTCCTTGGTCCATGTGCGGCTGGAAATCATGATGCTATGCGGATTATTCCGCGTTTTTTGGTGAAACTCACATCTCAAATCCTCATGTGAATCGTTATGTTTCACAGAGTGATTCGTCTGCTCAAACTCACTCGGTGGTATCAACTTCAACCTGCGGTACTTGTGATTTTGGAAGAACCAGCATTTCCGTCCACCGGTGACATTGCCCGGCTTGTGCATCATATCCAGTCGCAGTGGCACGGCCTCTCTCGGGGCCTGCGTCAGGTGTCAGAGGCGGTTTGTGACGTGAAACTCGGCGAAGACTGCGCCCATAGCAGCCCGATCTACATTTCTCCATCCGAAGATCTGCCGCGTGTGCAGCATATCCTGGAAAAGTCTCTGGACGCCGGACAAATGACCTCTCTCCGGCTTAAAGTGCTCCCTTCGGATCCTGCACGCATCGACGAGCATGGCCTCTTGTTTCTGCCAGGGAGGTATGTGGTGCCCGGTGGGCGTTTCAACGAGATGTATGGCTGGGACAGCTACTTCATCGCTCTCGGCCTGCTTCGGCAGGGTCGCGTGGCCATGGCACGGGCCATAGCTGATCAATGCCTCTACCAGGTCGCTCATTATGGTACCGTCCTCACGGCCAACCGCACCTACTATCTCACACGCTCCCACCCTCCGTTTCTAGGCCGTCTCGTGCTCGCCGTCTATCGTGCCACGGGCGATATCACCTGGCTTCGCCGCGCGTTGCCACTGCTGGAAAAATTTTACTATTACTGGACCGTGCCGCCGCACCTGGTCTCCGGCATCAATCTCTCACGATACTACGACTTCGCCCAAGGCCCCGCACCCGAGGTCGCACGGGGCGAGGTCGACGAACTCGGCCGCAATCACTATGAACGCCTGCGAATGAACCTCGCCGCAGGAGGCGAGTGCGTCCAAGACGCCAGCTCGTTCCTGGATCCGGAAACAGGCGCTCTGACTCTCCATGCCTACCATGCAGACCGAAGCATGCGCGAATCGGGCTTCGACGTCAGCGGCCGTTTTGGCTTCGCCAATCTCGATGTGCTCGACATCCTCCCCGTCTGTCTCAACACGCTTCTCTGGCGCCTTGAGCTCGACATTGCCAAGGTCCGCGAGTTCCTGGATGCCACGGACTCCATCGATGTCTGGCGCGAGCGCTCGAAGCAGCGCGCCGCGATCATGAACGGACTTTTTTGGGACGACCAGGCCGGCATGTTCTTCGACTACGACGGCCGCGCAGGCCGCCGCCGCTCCTATCCCTTTGCCACCACTTTCTGGCCGATGTGGGCCGGTCTGGCCACGCGCGAGCAGGCGGCCTCCATCGTCTCGCGCCTCCCCGACTTTGAGGCGGCCGGCGGCTTGCTCACCAGCCTGCATCTCAGCGGCTGCCAGTGGGACAAGCCCTTTGGCTGGGCTCCCCTGAACTACCTCGCCGTCTTGGGCCTGCATCGTTATGGCTACCGTCGCGAAGCACGGCGGCTGGCGCGGCGCTTTGTGACACTCGTCGTTTCCGAGTTCCGGCGCACCGGCCAGCTGTTTGAAAAGTACGATGTCGAAAACATGACCAGCGATGTGCAAGGCAAGATCAAGTTCGGCTATCCAACCAACGAACCCGGCTTTGGGTGGACCAATGCATGCACCATGGAACTGCTCGATTATCTCGGCTGCCTCGGCGATCTCGACGTGGAACAAACCTTCACCGCCAGGATTCAGCTGCCCCCACGCGCCACCGCAGCCTGATCAAACAAGTACAACCACAGTGCACCTCAAAGACGAATTCCCGTGCATACCCCACATAGCATGAGAAATTGTCTTATCGCCTGCGGCTCATGAGGATTCCCACATCCCCACATCTAGAACCTCGGCACGATGTCATGAAACTCCTTCGCAGCTTTTCATCGTGGTTCGCACATCCCCTTTCGTGGAATAGACAGGATTTAATTTGAACAATCATCTTCCTGAGGTGATCGACACAAGACACATGCTTCATGACAAATCCTGACCGCGAAACGATCCTCATTGTTGACGACCAGGAAGAGAATCTCCGGGGCATTGGCAATGTGCTCACGGTGATGTCCTATGACATCGTTCTGGCGAACAGCGCCGTGCAGGCCTACCAGCAGCTTTTCGCCCGTACGCCCGATCTCATCCTGCTGGATGTCATGATGCCGGAGACGGATGGGCTCAGCGCCTGTCGTCAGATTAAATCCAACGCCAGTTGGGCCGACATCCCCGTCATTTTCCTCTCTGCCGATGATGATAAAAATGTCATCGTTCAGGCTCTTGAAGCCGGCGGCGTTGACTACGTCACCAAGCCCTTCAACATGGCGGAGCTCGTCTCGCGCGTGCGCACCCAGCTCGCGCTCAAGCGCACCAAAGACCAGCTACGTGCGCTCGTGGAAGACAAGGACGAAATCATCGGCATCCTTGCTCATGACCTGAAAAACAGCCTCGCCGGCATGCGGCTCAGCGCCAGCCTGCTCCAGTCACGTCTCGCAGAACTCCCGGCGCGCTGCGCCCCCTTGGTGGACAATATCGTCAATGCCAGCGAGCGCATGCTGGCCTTCATGCAGGAGTTCCTCGCCAATCAATGTGCGGAACAGCTTCAATTGAAGAGCATCGCCGTCGACTTGTGTCATGTCGCGTCACGGGTCGCCTCCAATCACCAGCCCGCCGCGGGCGTTAAGAAAATCACTTTGACCACGAGCCTGCCCAATGAGCCGGTCCATGTGAAGGCGGATCCTGAAGGCCTGGCGCAAACTTTGGAAAACCTCGTCTCCAATGCCATCAAGTTTTCCTCAGAAGGCGGCTCGGTGGAAATCACCGTGGAGCAACCCATGGCCGGCATGGCCAAGTGCCTGGTGCGTGACACAGGCCCGGGCTTCACCCCCGAAGATCGCACCAAGATGTTCCGCCGCTACGGGCGTCTCAGCGCCCAGCCCACGGGTGATGAACCATCCACCGGCCTCGGCTTGTCCATAGTGAAACGTCTGGTCGAAGCCATGGGGGGCACCGTCATCCTCGCAGAAAACTCCGGCGTCGGCGCGGAGTTCGTCGTCACCCTGCAGATCACCCATTCCAAAACCGCCGAAACTTGAACCATTCGTCGGCGCCCTTCCTCCAGATCAGCGCGGCTGAGTCATCAAGTTCTGGACCAAGTCTTTGACGACTTCACCAATCAGCCCCGTCACGACCGTCGGTTCTTATCCACCACAGCGGCGATGATCGTGACAAACGCGGCGAGCCGCATCAGGTAAACATAAGGAGCCCATTCATTATCCACCACCATGACCGCTCGGACAATGCGCTCGGTCATTAGGATGGTAAACGCGGCAAAAAAATACAGAAAAAGGCGGTCCCTGGTCCTTTTCCAGAATCGAAGAAAGTACCACGAGATGACCAGCAGACTGATGGTGGCGGCGCCGTTGAAGAATTGGTTTAGCATCATGGCTAGTCAGATTCAAAGATGAGTCCGTACAAAAGGACGAGAAGACCGCCCTGAGTGACGAAGTTTCGCCAAGGCAGGATGTACACATCCGGAAAAATCACCAGGTCCATGATCAGGAGGCCATTGGAGGCCGCCAGGATGGCAAAACACAGCGAGCTCCAGTACAGCAGGCGCTGGCGGCTGCGGCGATACCCCCGCCATAAAAGCAATGCTGCGCCAAGGCTGGTGAAAGCGCAAAGAAGATAGATGATTGAACCTATCATGATGATTGATCAGTGTTTTTGATTTTAAAGGCATCGGCGAAACTCTGCGCTGCGTTGTCATCCCGACGGTAGATGGCTTCAATGATTCGGACAGGTTTGGTGCGGTAGAGGTCCCCCAGCTCGTCCATCTGCGTGATCAAGTTGTCCTTGGTGCTGCACCTGTAGCTAGCCGCCGGGTCGGAAAGCTTCTCCAGCAGCCCGTCCCGGACCAGTTCGTCGAGCCACTTTTGCACCGACTTCGGGGTGCTCAGGATCGCATCATAAACTTTCTGCACCGACCAAGCGGTGTCCGGATTTCGGCTGAACAAAAGCATGATCTCCATCTGTTCGACCGAACGGACATATCGGGAAATGAAGGTACGAATTGAAGGAGGAATGTCCGGTTCGTGCACGGAAGTGGATAGATGATGCTTGCTAATGGAAATCGCCCTTGCCGCACCACTTGGAAAGGCAGGCAGCCAACGGGATTCGCATCCGCAGCCCTTTGCGGATGTATCAAACTCAATACGGTTCGATTTTTTTAGTCAACGACGAAATCGCACTTGGTCCACTATTTGCGCGGAAAAAAAATATTCCGATGCCTTAATCAGGACACATCCTTATGGTCGTCGAGGTGCGATGTAACATAGATCGTTTCTGCACCATGAGAACCATTTCCTCTCTCTCTCCTGTCGATTCTACCACCACCCCCGCGCCACGAAAACGCCACGCGGCCAAAAAGGGTGAACCAGGAAACGGGGAGACCTGGGAGCTGGAGCTGCTGGCCGCCATGCTCGCATTTCGCAAAGGGGATTTCACGACTCGGTTGCCCGAGGGCTGGACAGGAGTCCGCGGCAAGATCGCCGATGCCTTCAATGATGTGCTCTCCATGAGCGAAGGCCGCGCTCGTGAGGCGGCGCGCGTGTCCCGCGTGGTGGGTAAAGAAGGGCGCCTCCGCCAGCGCATCGTCGTCACCGGCATGGTGGGTGGCTGGGCGGATGAAGTTCAGGCCCTCAACACCTTGATGGATGACCTCGTTCGTCCCACGACGGAAGTCACGCGCACCATCGGCGCGGTTGCCAAGGGAGATCTCGGCCAGTCAATGGCTGTCGAGGTCGATGGCCGTCCGCTGGAAGGCGAGTTCCTCCATTCCGCCAGACTCGTGAACCGCATGATCGACCAGCTTTCCGTGTTCACCTCGGAAGTGACCCGTGTGGCCCGTGAAGTGGGCACGGAAGGAAAACTCGGCGGCCAGGCCCAGGTGAAAGGCGTGTCCGGCGTGTGGAAAGACCTGACGGAATCCGTGAACCAGATGGCGGGCAACCTCACCGCCCAGGTGCGAAACATCGTGGACGTGACCATCGCGGTGGCTGCGGGTGACTTGTCAAAAAAGATCACGGTGGACGTGCGTGGTGAAATCCTTCAGCTCAAGGAGGCCATCAACACGATGGTGGATCAGCTTCGCTCGTTCGCTTCGGAAGTGACGCGCGTGGCGCGTGAAGTGGGCACTGAAGGCCGGCTGGGCGGGCAGGCTGTGGTACCCGGCGTGGCGGGCACCTGGAAGGATTTGACCGACTCCGTGAATGCCATGGCCTCCAATCTCACCGCGCAGGTGCGAAACATCGCGGCGGTGACGACGGCAGTCGCGCGCGGCGACCTTTCGCGCAAGATCACCGTGGACGTGAAAGGGGAGATTTTGGAGCTGAAGGAAACGATCAACACGATGGTCGATCAGCTCAACGCCTTCTCCTCTGAAGTGACGCGCGTGGCGCGCGAAGTGGGCACCGAAGGCAAGCTCGGTGGTCAGGCGGAAGTCTCCGGCGTGGCGGGCACCTGGAAAGACCTGACCGATTCCGTGAACTCCATGGCGTCCAACCTCACCGGCCAGGTGCGAAACATTGCCGACGTCACCACCGCCGTGGCGCGTGGCGACTTGTCCCGCAAGATCACCGTGGACGTGAAGGGGGAAATCCTGGAGCTCAAAAACACCATCAACACGATGGTGGACCAGTTGAACAGCTTTGCCTCTGAAGTGACGCGCGTGGCACGTGAGGTCGGCACCGAAGGCAAGCTGGGCGGCCAGGCCACCGTCCCCGGCGTCGGCGGCACATGGAAGGATTTGACCGACAACGTGAACTCCATGGCATCCAACCTCACCGGGCAGGTGCGAAACATCGCCGACGTGGCGACGGCCATCGCCAAAGGAGACCTTTCGTCCAAGATCACCGTAGAGGTGAAGGGTGAAATTCTGGAACTGAAGAACACCATGAACACGATGGTGGACCAGCTCAATGCCTTTGCCTCCGAAGTGAGCCGCGTGGCGCGTGAAGTCGGCACCGAAGGCAAGCTCGGCGGACAAGCCGAAGTGCAGGGCGTGGCGGGGACGTGGAAGGACCTCACCGACAACGTGAACTTCATGGCGAACAACCTGACCGACCAGGTGCGAAACATCGCCGACGTGGCCACGGCCATCGCCAGCGGTGACTTGTCCCGTAAAATCACGGTGGACGTGAAGGGGGAAATTCTCGAACTCAAGAACACCCTTAACACGATGGTGGACCGCCTCAACGCCTTCGCCTCTGAAGTGAGTCGCGTGGCTCGCGAAGTGGGCACCGAAGGCAAGCTGGGCGGTCAGGCCGAGGTGGGCGGTGTCGCGGGCACGTGGAAGGATTTGACCAACAACGTGAACTCCATGGCCTCCAACCTCACGGGCCAGGTGCGAAACATCGCCGAAGTAGCCACGGCTGTGGCGAACGGCGACTTGTCCAAGAAGATCACGGTGGATGTGAAAGGGGAAATTTTGGAGCTAAAGAACACGCTCAACACCATGGTCGATCAGCTCAATGGCTTCGCATCGGAAGTGAGCCGGGTGGCACGTGAAGTGGGGACGGAAGGCAAGCTGGGTGGTCAGGCTCAGGTCCGAGGTGTCGCGGGCACGTGGAAGGATTTGACGGACAACGTCAACTCCATGGCCTCGAATCTCACCGGCCAGGTGCGCAACATCGCCGACGTGGCGACGGCCATCGCCAAAGGCGACTTGTCACGCAAGATCACGGTGGATGTGAAGGGCGAGATTTTGCAGCTCAAAGAAACCATGAACACCATGGTGGACCAGCTCAACGCCTTTGCTTCCGAAGTGACGCGCGTCGCTCGCGAAGTGGGCACGGAGGGCAAGCTCGGCGGCCAGGCCCAGGTGCCGGACGTGGGCGGAACGTGGAAAGACCTTACCGACAACGTGAACTCCATGGCGAACAGCCTCACCGCGCAGGTGCGCAACATCGCCGAAGTGACGACGGCCGTGGCACGAGGCGACTTGTCCCGCAAGATCACGGTGGACGTTCAGGGGGAAATTCTGGAGCTCAAGAACACCATCAACACTCTCGTCGATCAGCTCAACGCCTTCGCATCGGAAGTGAGCCGTGTGGCGCGCGAAGTCGGCACTGAAGGCAAGCTCGGCGGTCAGGCCCAGGTGTCCGGTGTGGCGGGCACGTGGAAGGATTTGACCGACAACGTCAACTCCATGGCCTCCAACCTCACCTCGCAGGTGCGCAACATTGCAGAAGTGACGATTGCTGTGGCGAATGGTGACTTGTCCAAGCAGATCACGGTGGACGTGCGCGGTGAAATTCTGGAACTGAAGGAAACCATCAACACGATGGTGGAACAGCTTCGCTCTTTTGCCTCTGAGGTGACGCGCGTGGCACGTGAAGTCGGCACGGAGGGCAAGCTCGGCGGTCAGGCCCAGGTGCCCGGGGTCGCAGGCACATGGAAGGGTCTGACCGACAACGTCAACTCCATGGCCTCCAACCTCACGGGGCAGGTCCGCAACATCGCGGACGTGGCCACCGCCATCGCCAAAGGCGACCTTTCCCGCAAGATCACTGTGGACGTGAAGGGGGAAATTTTGGAGCTGAAAAACACCGTCAACACCATGGTGGATCAGCTCAACGGTTTCGCTTCGGAAGTGAGCCGCGTGGCGCGTGAAGTAGGTACGGAAGGCAAGCTCGGCGGTCAGGCGCAGGTGTCGGGTGTGGCGGGCACATGGAAGGATTTGACCGACAATGTGAACTCCATGGCCTCCAACCTCACCGGCCAGGTGCGAAACATTGCGGAAGTGACCATCGCCGTGGCCAATGGAGACCTTTCCCGCAAGATCACCGTGGATGTGCGCGGTGAGATTTTGCAGCTCAAAGAAACCATCAACACCATGGTGGAGCAGCTTCGCTCGTTTGCCTCTGAAGTGACGCGCGTGGCGCGTGAAGTGGGCACCGAAGGCCGCCTCGGCGTGCAGGCCGTGGTGCCGGGTGTGGCGGGCACATGGAAGGATCTGACCGACTCCGTCAACGCCATGGGCACCAACCTGACCGACCAGGTGCGCAACATCGCCGAAGTGACCACCGCCGTGGCACGTGGTGACCTTTCCCGCAAGATCACGGTGGACGTGAAGGGGGAAATTCTCGAACTCAAGAACACCATTAACACCATGGTGGACCAGCTCAATGCCTTCGCAGCTGAAGTCACACGCGTGGCACGTGAAGTCGGCACTGAGGGCAAGCTTGGCGGTCAGGCCCAGGTGCCCGGTGTGGCCGGCACGTGGAAGGATTTGACCGACTCCGTGAACGTGATGGCTGCCAATCTGACTGACCAGGTGCGCGGCATTGTGAAAGTCGTGACCGCCGTGGCCAACGGCAACCTCCGCCAGCGCCTCTCCGTGCAGGCAAAGGGTGAAGTGGCCGCCCTCGCCGAAACGATCAACAACATGACCGACACGCTCGCGACCTTTGCCGATCAGGTGACCAACGTCGCCCGTGAAGTGGGTGTGGAAGGCCGTCTCGGCGGGCAGGCCAACGTGCCGGGTGCGGCAGGCACGTGGAAAGACCTGACGGGCAACGTGAACCTCCTCGCCGCGAACCTCACGACGCAGGTGCGCGCCATCGCCGAAGTGGCGACGGCGGTGACCAAGGGGGACCTGACGCGCTCCATCCAGGTGGAGACACGTGGTGAAGTGGCGGAACTGAAGGACAACATCAACACGATGATCGACAACCTCCGCGTCACCACGGAGCGCAACAAGGAGCAGGACTGGCTCAAGACGAACCTCGCCAAGTTCACCCGCATGCTCCAGGGCCAGCGCGATCTTTATACCGTCGGCCACATGCTGCTCTCCGAGCTCGCACCTCTCGTGGATTCGCAGCAGGGTTCGGTTTACCAGATGACCGCCGGCGACGACGAAGCCCCCCTGCTGCAGCGTCTCGCCAGCTACGCCAATGAGGCGGATCTTCCGGAGCAGATCCTGCTTGGAAATGGTCTGGTCGGTCAGTGCGCGCGGGAAAAACAACGCGTGCTTCTGACCGAGGTTCCGTCCGATTACACCCGGATTCATTCCTCGCTCGGCAGCACCCGGCCCGCCAATGTGGTCGTTCTGCCTGTGTTGTATGAAGGCCAGACCAAGGCGGTCATCGAACTGGCCGCGCTGCATCCGTTTACCGACGGACATCTCAACTTCCTGGAACAGCTCACCCAGTCCATCGGCGTCGTGCTCAACACGATTGAGGCCACGATGCGCACGGAAGGCCTTCTCCAGCAGAGCCAGCAGCTCACCGCGGAATTACAGTCTGGCCAGAAAGAACTCCAGCAGACCAATGAGGAGCTTGAGCAAAAAGCGCAGGAACTGGCGGACCAAAACGCCGAGGTGGAGCGTAAGAACAAGGAAATCGAGCAGGCCCGCCGTGCTTTGGAAGAAAAGGCTGCAGAGCTGGCTCTGACTTCGAAGTACAAGTCCGAATTCCTCGCCAACATGTCGCACGAGCTTCGCACTCCGCTCAATTCAATCCTGATCCTCGGTCAGCAGCTCGGCGAAAACACCGTGGGCAATTTGAATCCCAAGCAGGTCGAGTTCGCCCGCAACATCCACTCCGCCGGCTCTGACCTTCTCAACCTCATCAACGACATTCTCGATCTCTCCAAGATCGAGTCCGGCACTGTCACCGTCGATGCCGAGGAGATTAGCTTCACCTCCCTGAAAGATTCAGTGGACCGCAGTTTTCGCCATATCGCGGAAAGCAAAAACCTGCCCTTCATCATGGAGTTCGATCCCAATCTGCCCACCGCTTTCACCAGCGACTCCAAGCGCCTGCAGCAGATCATCAAGAATCTCCTGTCCAATGCCTTCAAGTTCACGGCTGCCGGTCACGTCCGCATGAATGTGAAACTGGTCGAAAGCGGCTGGAGTCCCGATCACCCCAGCTTGAATCGCGCCGGTGCCGTCATCGCCATGTCGATCACAGACACAGGCATCGGTATCGCCCCAGAAAAGCAGCGCCTCATCTTTGAGGCCTTCCAGCAGGCGGATGCCGGCACCTCGCGCAAATATGGCGGCACGGGCCTCGGCCTCGCCATCTCGCGTGAACTGGCGTCCCTGCTCGGCGGTGAAATCCGGCTCGCCAGCACTCCTAACGAGGGCAGCATGTTCACCCTCTACCTGCCGCTTGTTTATTTCGGTCCCGCCAACTCCTCGACCAATCCTCTCAATGAAGAAAGGAACAATGGCAGGGCATCCATCGCGCTTCCAGTGTCTGTCGCCCGAGATGAACATATCGAAGATGACCGCGCGAATGTGGAGGACGGCGATCTTGCCGCCCTCATCGTCGAAGATGACCCTCATTACGCACGCGTGCTCCTCGGTCTCGCCCGTGACAAGGGCTTCAAAGGCCTGGTGGCCAAACGCGGCCATGAGGCCCTCTCTCTCGCCCGCCAGTACCGTCCCACGGCGATCACTCTCGACATCTTCCTTCCAGACATGCTCGGCTGGACGGTGCTGAACAATCTCAAGCTCTCGCCGGAAACACGTCACATCCCGGTGCAGATCATCACCTTGGAGGAGGAGCGCAGCCACGGCCTCTCTCGCGGCGCGTTCTCCTATCTCGTGAAGCCCGCCACCACGGAAGATCTGGAAAGCGCCTTCGACAGGATCAAAACGTTTGTCGCACCTCGCACCAAGCGCCTGCTTGTTGTCGAAGACAATGACACCGAGCGGCTCAGCATCGTCGAACTCCTCGGCCATGACGACATTGAGATTCAGACGGTTGCCACGGGCGAGGAGGCCTACACCACGCTGCTCGACCGCCACTTCGACTGTTGCGTCCTCGATCTTCGCCTGCCCGACATGTCAGGCTTTGATCTGCTTGACCGCATCCATGAGGAGCCCAGCCTGCGAGATGTTCCCGTCGTTGTCTTCACCGGGAAGGATCTTTCCGCCACGGAAGAGGGCCGGCTTCGCACCATGGCCAAGAGCATCGTGCTCAAGGACGTGCAGTCCCCCGAACGCCTTCTGGATGAGACGGCGCTCTTCCTGCACCGCGTGCTGGCCGACCTTCCCGAAAGCAAGCGCCAGATGCTGGAGCGTCTGCACAGCACCAATGAAGTCCTGCGCGGACGCAAAGTGCTCATTGTTGACGATGACGCCCGCAACATTTTCGCACTTTCCACGGTCCTGGAAAACCAGGAGATGGAAATCCTCAGCGCCACCAACGGGCGCCAGGCCATCGAGCTCATCCAGGCCAATGATGATCTCGCCATGGTGCTGATGGACATCATGATGCCGGAAATGGACGGTTACGAAACCATGCGGGAAATCCGCAAACAACCGGAGTTTCGTAACCTGCCCATCCTTGCATTGACAGCGAAGGCCATGAAAGGTGACCGCGAAAAATGCCTCGAAGCAGGCGCCAGCGACTACATCGCAAAGCCCGTGGACACCGACCAGCTTCTCTCGCTGCTCCGGGTCTGGCTGCATCGCTGAACCTCCCGCCATGTCGCCCGATTCCTCCACTCACAAAGCACCTGCCCGGGATAAACCCACGGTGCTGGTCGTTGATGATGACTCCAAGAATCTCCTGGCGATCGAGAGCGTCCTCAATGGCCCCAGCTACCGGCTGATCAAGGCCCAGACCGGTGCCGAGGCTCTCATGGCTCTGATGAACGGTGATTTTGCGGCCATCGTTCTTGATGTGCAGATGCCGGACATGAGCGGCATCGAGCTCGCAAAGATGATCAAGTTGAAAAGGCGCACCCAGCACATCCCGATCATCTTCCTCACCGCTCACTACCGTGAGGACGAACACGCTGTGATCGGCTATGATGTCGGAGCCGTCGATTACCTGACCAAACCCATCAATCCGGCGGTTCTTCGCTCCAAGGTAAACGTCTTTGTCGATCTCTTCGGCAAGACCCGCGACCTCGCCGAAATGAACAGCACGCGGCAGGCGGCGGAGGAGGCCCTGCGCATCGCAAACATGGAACTCGCCGCTCGCAACGAGGCCCTGGAGCGTGAAGCGGAGGAGCGCGAACGCCGCATCCGTGCGGAATCAGCGCAGGCCGAGGCCGAAGAGGCAAATGCCGCCAAGGATCGCTTCCTGGCGATGCTTTCGCATGAACTTCGCACCCCGCTTTCCCCCATTGTACATGCGGTCACTTTGCTGGAGGAAATCGAATGCCCTCCTGCAATCAGCGAACACATCGCCACCATTCGGCGCAATGTCCGCCTCGAAGCAAGGCTCATTGACGATCTCCTCGACCTGGCCCGCATCCGCAATGGCAAGCTTCGCCTCGAACTGCATCCGGTCGATGTTCACGAGGCTCTTCGGCAGGCCATGAAAATTTGCCAGCCCGAGTTCGCGGCGCGTCGCATTCGAATCGTTGAAAGACTGGAGGCACCGGACCCGCATGTGCGCGGCGACTTCGCACGCTTGCAGCAGGTGTTCTGGAATCTGCTCACCAACGCCGCAAAGTTCAGCCCCGAAGACAGCACCATTGAAGTCTGCACTTTTGCCACCGAACTCGACAGCCGCATCACCGTGGAAGTCTCGGACCAAGGCATCGGCATCCTCTCCGAAAAGCTGGACCGCATCTTCGATGCCTTTGAACAGGGCGCCCGCCCTTCACAGGCAGGCCTCGGCCTCGGCCTCGCCATCTGCAAGGCTTTGGTGGAGATGCACAGCGGGGCCATTGGCGCGCATAGCGACGGCCCTAACCGCGGTGCCAAGTTCATCGTCCGCCTTCCTGGCGCCGTTCCATCCGGCCAGCCAAACGGAGAATCCAAGCACGAAATTTTCCCGCCCGAGGGCCTCCGCCTGCTGGTAGTGGAGGATCATCCGGACACACTGGGCACGCTCACTCGGCTGCTGACACGCCGGGGCTACATCGTCCGTACTGCGGCCTGCATCGCGGAGAGCCTCGAAGTCGCGCGTGAATACGAGTTCGATCTGCTCATTTCAGATATCGGTCTTCCCGACGGACGAGGCACCGAGCTGCTGGAGCAGCTCATCGCGCTCTACGGCAGGCGCCCCCTCGCCATTGCCATGAGCGGCTTTGGAATGGAGGATGATGTCGAGCGCAGCCAGCAGGCCGGATTTTCAGAACACCTCACCAAGCCGGTGGAGTTCTCCGCTCTGCAGCAGGCGATCGCACGGCTGGCCCCCTCCATGGCGGACAGAGGCTAGGTTGGCGCTGCGGTCACGGTGCTCCAGGGAATGGATACAACCGCTGTTTCAGGTTCATGCGATGAACGTTTGGAACCCTCCACCTCGCCCATACCATGAACAATCCAACCCTTCCCACTCTGGACGATCCTGAAAATCTTTCCGACAAAGCCGCCAGCGCCTGGGAGCGCGCGACTGAAAAAGAGGTGGCGACTGAAGCAGGCCGCGCTTGGAATAACACCAAGGAAAAGGCCGCCGACGCGCTGCACTCCAGCGAGCGCTATGTGCGCGAGCATCTCGGCTCCTCGGCACTTGGCGTATTCGGCGCCGGCATGGTCGTCGGGGCGCTCCTTGCCTGGACCGTTGCGCATGAGCAGCGCAATGACACAGCGGAGAACATCCAACGTTTTCTGGCCCGTCTTGGCCGCAAGCTCAATCTTGACTGAGCACATTCAGCTCACTCGAAAACCAGACACATGCCAGCTCCCCCCGGGAACTGGCATGCGTCATTTTGTACGGGCGCGGCGCCTGATTCCAGCTTCACCTTCCTACATCCGGCGCCGGCGGCAGGCGCGATTATGCGGCATGAATGTCATGGCATCCTTCTTCTCTGACCAATTGCACGAGCAGCAGGCGGATATAGCCGCCGCCATATCCCAGCCCCTGTGGCAAAAAGCCGCTGCTTTCGCAGCGAAAGCCCACGCCTCCGAGGTCCCTCCGGATGAAGTCCCTCCTTCCTTTGCCCATGCCACACGGATGGCGGTCACCCTCACTGCTGTCTATCACTGCCAGGAAGCCCCGGTTCTCGCCACCGCTCTCCTGCACAATGTACTCGATAAAACCAACGTCTCTCTGAGCGAGATCGAAAATCAGTTCGGCCGCCTCATTGCCTCTCGTGTGGAACGCTTGAGCCGTGATCCCGATCTCGACGAAGGCGTTCACCTCAAGCGTCTGTCCGCATGCGACTGGCAGACCCGCTTGGTCAAGCTCGCCGATGCTGCGGAGACTCTGGATGACGAAGGTGAGGACTTGGAGGAGCGCATTCACAAAACCATGCCGGTACTGGATCTCGCCTTCGGCAGTGAACAACCGGTGCTCCGTGCGCAGCGGCACCTGATGTCACTCCTCGCAAACGCACGCATGGCCGGCTAGACATGCCCGCACGCGCCGCTGTCTTCATCTCCTGGCAGCCTGCACTCAAATGCGCACGGCCACCACTCAGGCGCCGTTCGATTTCATGGTAAAGAAAGGTACACCATGTTATCATACACCATCACATTTCTCATTGTCGCTCTCATTGCAGGAGCGCTTGGATTCAGCGGCATTGCCGGCGCTTCGGCGTGGATAGCTCATGTCTGCTTCGTGCTGTTTCTCGTCTTGTTTCTCATCTCATTCTTTACAGGCCGCCGTCCGCCCGCTGTCTGACCTCCACTTTCGGTTGTCATCGTGCCACGCCAGCTAAAGACGCGGCGCATTTTTTCGGAGTCATCATCCGCAGGAGGCAACGCCTCCCCGAACCTTTCCGAGCCCTTCTTATGACCACTCTTCCCTCACCTTCGTTGCCTCTGCCCGCCTTTGCCGCATTCACGCAGAACAGTGAAGCGTCCGGAAGCATGGTGGGCTATTTCGATTTGCTTTGCTTGTCCGGGCTCGTCATCTCCATCCTTGAAGATGACAGCTTTTCCACCAGCACAGGAATCGGGCTCTCGACCACCTGTCTTTATGTCGAGGACAAGGTGGAGCGGCCGGATTCGGAGAGCATCAGCGTAACCACCGCCGATTCCTCCGCACTGGTGGCGCAGATGCCACGCGTCCGCAATTCATCCAGCCAGATTTCCATGGCTTTTGACGAGGCCATTTGCTTTGATCCCGCCGCGTTAATACAGGGTCTCGGCGGGGTGGTGGCGTTGCTGGTGGAATACGCGGCACTTTGTGCGATCCCTGACGAGCCATGAACTCACGGGGCGCATCAAGCAGGCCGGCAAAAGCAGCAGTCAGTGCTCTGACACCGCCACCCACTCGATGGCGAATTTCATCATTTCTTCCGCATCCTTGAAACCTAGTTTTTCTTTGATGTGCATCCGATGGGTCTCCACCGTCTTCACGCTGAGGTGCAACGCCTCCGCGATCTCGCGTGTCGTCTTGTCTCTCCCAAACAATTGCAGCACTTCGAGCTCGCGATCAGAGAGCTTGTCCACCGGAGATCCCAGGTCCCCCTCGCTGCCTTGGATCGCCTTGAAAATCAGCTTCTCCGTGAACAAGGGACTCACATAAATTCCTCCGGCCATCACCTTCCGCAGCGCCTCAAGGATGTTTTCCATCGCCTGCTGCTTCATCACGTATCCCTTGGCTCCGGCCCGCAAGGCGCGCAGCGCATACAACGATTCATCGTGCATCGAAATGATGAGGATGATGAGCGATGGCTGCTCGGCGAGCATGTGTTTGATGAGCTCAATCCCATTCGTTCCGGGCATGGACACATCAATCAGCGCCACCTCAGGCTTGTGCACCCGCATGGCTTCGAGGGCCAGCTGCGCATTGGACGCCTCGGCGCATACGACGACATCGTTCATCAGGCTCAGCACCTGGCAGATGCCGTGGCGGAAGATGGGATGATCATCCACCACCAGCAATCGCTTGCCGGTCGCAGTTGCAGCGGAACCAGAAATGGTCTGTGTATGTGTGCTCATGTTCTCCTGGACAACAGAGCCCGTCCGTCGCTCGCGCCACGGCAGCAGGAAACACAGATCGTGCATGAATATGTCATTTGTCCAGATTTCGTAACTGACAGGAATGCTGGCTGTGCCGATTTTCGCCTGCGCCGATCTCTTCAAACTGCCATGACCTGCGCGTTCCCTCCCCCCCTCGCGCACGACGGAGGCATTGCGTGTCCGTCTTTGTTGTGATGGGTGAAGCCCCACGCCCCTTCCCCCCGCCTTGACTGTTGCGTATTTTCATCAAAGGCCCGATCATTCACCGGTTCCGATTTGCATGTGCTTTGCGTCAGTGGCCGCCGTCGCAGGGTGATGCTTTGTTCTCATACTTCCATGAAACATCCGCTGCTTCATTCTGTCATTCTCGCCGTTATAGCCTTGCTGCTCATTGCCGGCTCCTACCTTTCCATGGGTGTCAGTGGCGGGGACTTTTTCATGCCCCATTCACACTGCTACTTGTTCAATCGGCAGCTGATGACACTTCACGGCGGCGCAGATCTGCTCATCGGCCTTGCCTACGTCGCCATTTCCACCACGCTCGTCTGGCTCGTTTACCGCGTTCGTCAGGAGCTGCCGTTCCATTGGATCATGATCGCTTTCGCCATTTTCATCGTGGCCTGCGGGGCCACGCATTTCATGGAACTATGGACACTCACTGCAGAGAATCCCCGCTACTGGCTCTCTGGCTGGGTCAAGCTTGTCACCGCCATCGCCTCCGTCACCACGGCCGTGGTTCTGCCTCCATTGATTCCCCACATTGTCGCCACGCTGCGCGCCGCGCGCCTTTCCGCGGACCAAGGGGAAAAATTGGAGCGCGCCTACTGCGAGTTGAACGAGCTCTACACCAAGGTCACTCAGCTCGACCAGCTCAAGACGAACTTCTTCGCCAATGTCAGCCATGAGCTGCGCACCCCGCTCGCTCTCATTTTCGCCCCCGTCGAGCAGCTGCTTCAGACCGCCAAGGATCCGGCCGCTCGACGCGAGCTGACCATGGTCCGCCGCAATGCTCTTCTTCTCCACAAACACGTCAATGACCTTCTGGATGTCTCAAAGCTGGAGGTCGGCAGGCTGGACATCCACTACTCACGCCTCGATCTCGCCGCCATGGCCCGCGCCATGACAAACATCTTCGAATCCGTCGTCAGCGAGCGCGGCATCACCATCGCTCTTCAAGCCCCCCCGGAAGTGGTCGCCGAAGTGGACGGCGACAAACTGCAGCGCGTGTTCATGAACCTCCTTTCGAACGCTTTCAAGTACGCTCCCAATGACAGCACCGTCCGTCTCGACCTGACCGAAGAGGGCGATTATATCAACCTCACCGTGGAGGACGCCGGACCCGGCGTGCCGCCGGATTTGCGCGAAACCATTTTCGAGCGTTTCCAGCAGGGCGACAAAGAAACCCAGCGTCGCTACGGCGGCACCGGTCTCGGCCTCTCCATCGTGAAAGAGTTTGTCGCGATGCATTCAGGTTCGATCTTTGTCGGAGAGAGCTCTGCCGGCGGCGCCCAGTTTCGCGTTCGCATCCCTCGCCGCGCCCCGGATGGCGTGGAAATACACAGCTCCCCTTGGATTGGCACGGATGCCGTGCTTCAGCGTCTCGCAAGCGCCCCCGCCACCGCGCCGGCAGAGAGTGCACCGCCCGCCTCCCAGCCACAGGTCGCCGCCCTGCCGGACGTCCTCATCGTCGAAGACAACCAGGACATGCGAGATTTCATCTGCCGTGTGCTTGAGCCCGATGCCCGGACCCGCACCGCAGACAATGGCCGCGCCGCTCTGGATTCCATTCATCAGCACGTGCCTGACCTCATCCTCACAGACATGATGATGCCCATCATGACCGGCGAGGAACTCGTTGCCACCTTGCGCCAGGACGAGACCCTCCGCGATGTGCCCGTGATACTCCTCACGGCGAAAGCCGACGAAGAGATGAAGCTCAACCTCCTCATTGAAGGCGCGCAAGATTACGTGCTCAAGCCCTTCTCCATCGATGAACTCCGTGCTCGGGTGCGCAATCAGCTCCAAACCAAGCGCACCCGCGACACCCTCCGCCGCGCTTTGGACTCCCGTTCAGATGACCTGGCCGCAATGGTTCAGGAACTCGCGGCTGCAAAGACCACCGCCGTGGCTGCCAATGCCGCCAAGGATGACTTTCTCGCCGTCCTCAGCCATGAGCTTCGCACCCCCCTCACCCCCGCCCTGGCCGCTGCTTCCGCCCTGATGAACGAGGAGGCCAGCGCTTCGGAAGTTCGCGAATCTCTCGCCATCATCCGTCGCAACATTGAACTGGAGGCACGCCTCGTGGATGATCTGCTTGACGTCACTCGCATCACTCAGGGCAAGCTCCGCATCCACTCGACACCTGCCGATCTCCACACCATTCTCCATGATGCCCTCGCCATGGTGAATCCCGCACTGCAGGAAAAGCAGATCACGCCGGCCCTTCATTTGGCCGCAGAGCAGCCGCTGATTCGCGGGGATGCCGCCCGCCTCACCCAGGTGTTTTCCAATCTCTTTGGCAATGCCGCCAAATTCACCCCGTCAGGTGGTCAGGTCATCATCCGCAGCTCGCTGTCAGACGGAAAAGTCAAAGTCGAGATCGAGGATAATGGCATCGGCGTCGCGCCAGATTTGCTGCCGCAGATCTTTGAGCCATTCCGCCAGGGGCATGTTGGCACCACCCGTCGCTTTGGCGGGCTGGGCCTGGGATTGAGTGTGGCAAAGGGCCTCGTCGAGGCCCACGGCGGCACCATCAGCGTGCGCAGTGCCGGCTACAAGCAAGGCTCCACGTTCACCGTCGAGCTTCCAGTCATCGCCCCTGACAGCATCCCCGATGACCCACGCCCCGCTCCCCCCGGGGGTTCTCCCTCGCTGTCCAGGTCACTGCGCGTGTTGCTGGTCGAGGATCATGATGACACACGCCATGTCCTCCAGCGTTTGATGACCCGCTGGAATCATACCGTCACCGCCGCCAGCACGCTGGCTCAGGCACGTCAGGCGATCTCGGCGGGCACCTTCGACCTGCTGCTCAGCGACATCGGCCTCCCGGACGGTTCAGGTTTTGAGGTGATCGATGCCCTGCGGGCCGTCTCTGACATTCCTGCCATCGCCATGAGCGGCTACGGCATGGAGGCAGACATCGCACGTGTGCGCGCCGCAGGTTTCGCCGAGCACATTGTCAAGCCCGTCACTGCCGAACTCTTGCGCAAAATGATCACCCGTTACTCCGCGCAGCCTGCCCCGGCGAATCCGTCAGAGTCCGCCTGATAAAGCCTCACAGAGCAGCCCCATCAGGCCATCGCACACCTGATCCCGCAATCGGGGGAGCACCTGATTGTTCTCCGGAGCCGTCGATTCATAGTTGCCTCACTTTACGACCATGAAAACGCAAGCCTCTCCCAAAAAGCCGGTCGCTAAAAAACCGGGCGCCACCCAGAAATCCCCAGTCCAAAAGAAATCTCTGAAGGCTCCTGCCGGGAACACTCAAGTCGGAAATGGCGCCACCACGTCGTCATCGCCGCAGACCGAGGAAATCGCCTCAAGGGCATACAAAATCTGGCAGGAGCGGGGCTGCCCTGAAGGCTTTGACGAGGTTCACTGGCACCTTGCCGAGCAGGAAATCTTGGGAGCATCGTCCCCAGGTTTTGCCTCTTGAGCACTGAGCGACTTCACAAACCGCTGATTGACCCTCGGAATGCCCGTCGCCCCGTTCAAGGAGGGGGGCCATACCTTGGTCTGCAGACAAGGAGCATCCCTCCCTTGCAGAGGCTGCCTGCTCTCGCGCCCGCCGTTCATCGCTGAATAACGATCCCATGCCCGTCATCAATAGGTAAAATGGCGGTAAAATGAAGCTTGCCCCATTCCGTTGGAGGTTGTTTCATGTTTACACAAACGGATCCCGTTCACTCATGGCGAAAGTCTCAGCTAGCGCACAAAAGAATATGCCTTCCCCCGCCAAAGACATCAAACGACGGGTGTTGATCGTGGACGACCATCCCATTTTCCGTGATGGCATCACCCAGCTCATCAACCACCAGCCGGATCTGCATGTCTGCGGCGGCGTCAGTTCCGCGGCCCATGCCCTGTCCTCCGTGGATGAGCTCAAGCCGGACATGATCATCGTGGACATCTCCATCAATGGCACCAACGGCATTGAGCTCATCAAATCCATCCGCGCCCAGTTTCCCGCGCTCCCGGCTCTCATGCTTTCCTCCCATGATGAGAACCTCTATGCCGAGCGCGCCCTTCGTGCCGGTGCCAGAGGGTACATTATGAAGGCGGCTCCCGCTGAGAAAGTCATTGAGGCCATCCGCCGCGTCCTCGAAGGCTCGATCTATCTTAGCGAAGCCATTGGGGGCAGGCTGCTCGACACTTTTCTCACGGGTCGCACGCCCTCAAACAGCTCCTCCGCCGTGGATCAGCTCAGTGATCGCGAACTCGAAATCTTCCGTGCCCTGGGAGAGGGTCGCAGCACCCGCGAGATCGCAATGACGCTCTTCCTCAGCATCAAAACCGTGGAAACCCATCGCTCTCACATCAAGGAGAAGCTCAAGATTCAAAGCGCGCCTGAATTGATCCGCGCTGCCGTGGAGTGGGTCAACAGCCAGGATAAAATTTAGAGAGCCTTTCTCTGGCGCCCCGAGATCGGTGCATCCACTTGGATGGCATGATACGATAACCTTTCTGAACAGGCTGCGAAGAGAAGACCTCCATCCTTTTCGCTTGGAAACCCCCGTTAAGCCTGTTCTCAGTCCTGTCTGGCCAAAAGCCGGACAGGACTCTTTTTTATCTCCCTCAGCGTTTGACCTTACATCCCCTCCGACCGCCCGCTCGTCACAGGCTTACTGGAGGCAGTGCGTCTCGCTCCCGCAGCGAAAGGAGGACCTCAACTTCTTCAATCCCAGCTCCATCCGGGTTTTCACCGTTCCAAGGGGTGTGTGCGTGACTTGTGCCACCTCCCGCTGACTCATCCCTTTGAGGAAGGCCAGTTGAATGACCTGTTGCTGCTGCGCTGGCAGACGGCTCAGATGCTGGCGCAGCAGCCTGGAAATGTCAGCCTGCTCGCATTCGTCCGCAGCGTCTTGGGTGCACGTGTTCAGTCGGGTTTCGTTCTCCAGCCGATCTTTGGCGTTGTTATAGGCCATGGACCTCCGCAGGTAGTCGATCGACCGGCGTTTGGTAAGAGTGACGATCCATCCGAGTGGCCGCCCCTTGTCGACAGAAAAATGATCGGCATGATTCCATATCTCCAGAATGCATTCTTGCAGCACGTCATCCACCGCAGCAGAATCGGGAACAATTCTGACAATCAAACTTTTGAGCAGGGTTCGATAGCGCTGAAACAAGATGTCCATTGCCATGGGATCGTGCATCTGGATCGCACACATCAGGTCCTCATCCAGCGGGTGCACATCCCCGTTGAAGCCGTGCTGGGGAGACGAGACCGTAAATGATTGAACCGGGTTCATAGGAACCACTACAAAACAGGAAAGAGCCCCTCAACCCGAGCCAGCCCTGCCGAAGCCCTCAGGCGAACCCTGACACTTCCCGGCTTTAGTCAGGGTTTGCCTGATGCATTTCCAGAAACGCTCGAACCGTCGGCGGTGCCCCTTCCACTCTCAAAGGATGTCTTTAAACCACTCCCCCCCTTGTTGGATGGTATTCACTGCCTCCACAAGCCGTTCGAGCGAAGCAGCCTTCCCGATGAATCCTTTGGCACCAGAGGTTTTCGCGCGGCTAGGATAGCTCCGGTCCTCTTGCGCAGACACCATCAGAACAGGCAGACGCGGAAACTGCGCCAGAACTTCCAGGATGAAATCAAACCCATTGCCGTCCGGCAGTTCCACATCCATCACGAGAAAGTCGGGGACGTCCCGCAGCAATTTGGACCTTGCATCGCCCAGCGAAGACGCCATCCATGCCATCACCAGATCGGGCGTGTCTTCCACCAGCGTCAGAAAGACACCTCGTATGATGGCGTGATCATCCACCACAGCAAGCCGCTGGGGTGGGTTTTGAGATTCGATTGAAGTGGATTCTGTCATGTTCAAACGTCGTTTCCTTGCTCTTTACCATCAACTCTGCCGGCATCTCTCTGACCCTCGCACAATTAGATCCCGCCATCTTCCTCCCGGAGTGCCACAAGAAAATAGCCGTCCATCAAAAGCGTCGATGGCAAAAGAGAGGAAATTCATGACCCCTGAAATCGCGAATACCACGCTCGTTGGCCGTATAAAAAAGGTGTCTTTCACGGCTCGTTTTGGAATGAGTTGAGTGGCGATTGAATCCCTCTTAAATCGAGCCCTCCACCTTCAATACCCTTTCCCTCGGACCGCGGGGAAAGCCCCGTTCAAGCCCCCTCCTGCTCGCTTGAGTGATCGGCAAATTCACAGCGCATTGAGAATGAAGTGCTCCCGGTGGGATTCGAACCCGCAACCAAGGGATTATGAGTCCCCTGCTCTAACCGTTGAGCTACAGGAGCGTGCGCACGGAACTCTGTGATTAGCATCGCAGAGAACTCGCGGCAACTGATGATCTTGACGGGACTCTAAACCGTCCGCTCCGCCTCAATGTCGAAGAGGAAGTCGAAATCTTCCTTCTGCAGCAGGTTCGTGAAGCCGCCTTCTCCCAGGACATTGTTAACCATGAGGTTCTTCTTGTGCTGCAAGGTCATGATTTTTTCCTCGATCGTGCTTTTTGTGAGCATTCGGTACGCCATCACCGGCTGCGTCTGGCCGATTCGGTGCGCTCGGTCAATCGCCTGGTTCTCCACGGCCGGGTTCCACCACGGATCATACAGAATCACGTACGAGGCTGCGGTGAGGTTGAGACCGCTGCCGCCCGCTTTCAAAGACAGCAGGAACACGCTGGCGTTCTCATCCTCCTGGAAGGCTTTGACGATGCCCGCCCGGTCCGTGCTGGCTCCTGTAAGCCAGTGGTAGGGCAGCTTCATCTGCTCCAGCTTGCTGCGGATGATCTTCAGCATGGAGACGAACTGGCTGAAGAGCAGCACCTTGTGCCCCTCATCATGCAGTCCCTGGATCAGCTCCAGTGTCGAGGTCAGCTTAGCGCTCTCCTCATCCTCCGCAGTTTTGTCCACGAGGCCAGGATGGCAGCAGATCTGCCGCAGACGCGTAAGAGCCTGCAAAATCGCAAAACGTCGGCGGTTCACCATGTCAAAGCCGGAGCTGTTCAACACCATGTGCTGCGCGCGGGCCAGCTCTTCTTTGTAGAGCTCCGCCTGGCGGCCGCTCATTTCGCTCAGCAGGTTTTCTTCACTGCGTGATGGCAGATCACGCGCCACCTGGGATTTCGTGCGGCGCAGTAGGAAGGGGCGCAGGCGCGCGGCGAGGCGTTCCGAGGCACGCGGATCTTTGCGGCGGTCAAAGTGACGGTGGAAGTAGGCACGCTCCCCCAGCGCCCCCGGCGTGGCAAAGGTCATCAGGCTCCACAGGTCCAGCAGGCGGTTTTCCAATGGCGTACCAGTCAGCACCAGACGGTTGTCCGCACGAATCTGGCGCGCTGCTTTGGCCGCCTTCGAGTCCGGGTTCTTGATGTGCTGGCCTTCGTCAAGAATCGCAGCAAGCCACCGTACAGCGGCGAGTTCACCGTCAAATCCACGCATCTGCGCATAGTTCATCACCACCACGTCGATCTGGGTCATCACCAAGTTCAGATCAAACAGATCGCGGTCATGCAGCACCAGCACCCGCAGATCCGGCGAGCCCTTCTTGAACTCCAGCGCCCACACATCGAGCACCGATTTCGGGCAGACCACCAGCACCGGCAGGTGCGGGCCGTCGGCTTTTTTCCGCGACCGCAGCCACAGCACCCAGGTGATGGCCTGCAAGGTTTTGCCCAGACCCATGTCATCCGCCAGGATGCCGCCAAAACGGTTCGAGGTGAGGTAGGTCAGGAAATGGAAACCATCGACCTGATAAGGGCGCAGCGTCACATTCAGCCCTTCTGGCACGGATGGGCGTGCATCGAGTTTTGCCTCTTCCATGCGCTCCACGATCTTGGTCCAGGCCTTCGGATTGACAATCTCCGCCGCATTCTCCTGCGCAAGCTGCCTCCAGTGGAGGCGGTGCGTTTCGTCGCTATGCTCATTGAGGTCGATGCCCAGACGGTCCAGCAGTTCCTGCTGTTCATCGCTGAGTTCCAGCTTCACACGACGCCAGGAACCATCGGCCAGACGCACAAAGTCACCTTTTGCGGCGATGAGCCGACGGATGTCCGCCGGCTTCAAATCCATGCCTTCGATGTCAAACACGAGGCGCAGATCCAGCCAGTCGATGCTACCCGCCTGCGTGGCTTCCAGGCGCACCCGGGCGATCAGCGGATCCGCCAGAATGGTCTGCAGGCTTTCATCCGTCCTCAGATTGACGTTCTCAGGAAGGTTCCCGGCCCAGGCGTGAAACATGTCCGGGAAATCCTTCGCCATGCGCACGCGCCAGGCATCATTTTCCATGTCCCAGGTGCGTCGCAGCTGGTTCATCAGCTCTTCGGCGTCCCGCAGGGCACGCCGGTCGCGGCAGACGATGCTGTCGTCAGATTCAATCGTTTTTTTTTCATCCACCGGCTGCCAGCCGGAAAAGCGCAGCATCTCACGCACCCGGCCTTCACCATCGACCGCCTCGGCTTTAAGAGTGACGAACTCAGCACCGCTGGCGCCCGAGGTCTTGGCCAGGCAGGCAGCAGAGATGTTCACATGCAGGTCTTCATGGCGCACCCGGCTCTTGATCGCATCTGGCACTGGGATGTCGATCTCTCGCATGAAGGCGATGCCCTCTGCCGTGGCCAGTGCTTCCAGAGGCATGGTAACGCTCGCGTCGATGCGGGAGTCGTCATGCAGCCACACCGGACCACTGAACAAAGTGTCAGAAGCCAGGTAAAAAGTCTGCACCCCGCGCAGAATGCGCAGCGGCAGCGGCGCGGGGGTGCCGTCCGCAGTTTCAAGCTGAAGGGTCAGATTCAGGCCATTGTCGCTCAGACGTGCCACCCAGCTCAGGGGTTCAGCCACACGGACGAAAGGCGCTTCATCCAGGGTGATCATGCGCTCATTCAGCGCCGGCTGCTGAAACAGGGTTGCAAGCCATTGCGCATGGTGTTTGGACTCCAGACGGAAGGAATCATTCCAGTTCTCGTCGCTCTGCGCCAGACACGAGACAAACAGAAGTTCTGAGCCGCCCGAAGTCACAATGCGTCCGTCGCGGTGTTCGCGCCGCAGATTGTCGAGCATCGCCGCATCCACCGTCGTGTAAGGAGTGGGCGTTTCACCTTCGACGCGCATCTGCAGGCGCGCATCATTCACCGTGATCAGCAGTCGGAAATCACACACGCGCGGCGGTTGGCGATGCGTTTGCCGGTCATCCTGCCGTGAGTCGATGAATTCACGAATGCGCTTCTGCCAGGTCGGCACCGTGCTGGCATGCCGCCATTCACGCAGCGCTTCCCGCGTGCCTTCAATGTCCGACATGCCGCGCAGGAAGGCAGGAACGGCAAGCCCTTTGTCCGCAAGCGCGAGAGCGATGTAGTTCCAAAACTCACGCAGGGACTTCGGAGCTTCAGGCCACAGCGCCACCGGTTCAAGGCTCTGAATCGCCCACTTCGGATGCAGACGCACCATGTCCTGGTCAAAAATCTTGCCTGTGAGGCGCACGCGTTCGTAGCGCTTCTCCATCTTGCTCAGATAATTCTCCTCATCAGGAGTCAGCGGGCGTTCGAGTTTCGCGGTGAGCAGGTGCTCGAAGTCCTCCTCCTCCACCGGAATCATGGGCAGCGTACCCCGCGCCTCACGGCGCTGCACCGCAATCAGCGTTGTGCACAGGGCCAGGTTTTCCAGGTCTTCATCTTCATCGACGTCGGTTTCACCGTGCCAGCCATGCTCTCCACGCAGCCAGCGCACCTGCGCCGGGCGGTCATCCAGCCGCACTTCGGCCATCATTTCGTCCTCCAAAAGCTCCAGTCCCCTCACCGCATCATCATCCACAAGGCGTTCCGCCTCCTGGCGGGTGCGTGCGTCGAACGGTCGGAGCAGGATGGGAAGGTCGGTGATGAGGCTGGACATGCGAGGAATTGAGGCCCGCGCCGGTCAGCGGCGGGGGAACCGGAGCGATAGCATGGACAGTGGCCTTTGGGAAACGACGATTGCTGAATTTCCACATTCCCGCACCTTGTTTGCCCCCCATTCTTCGTCCAAACACCGTCCATGCTCACCCCTGCCCTCACTCCGGAAGGTTTTCTCACCCATTTGGGAGAGGTGGAATCGACGGCTGACAAAAAAATAGCCGCCGCAGGCTCCCCAAGCGCCATTTTTCGCGTCTTGAGCACCGAATTGCTCACAATCGAGCTGGACCCGCCCTGGAAATGGCTTCGGGAGTTTGCGCAGCAGTTCTTCACCCGACTCTGCCAGACCAAGAATGCCCTGAATATCCCTGCCCCCTCCCTGACTGCCTTCATCGCCGCTGCGCCGCCGTTCGCAGGAGCGGAATACCTCACGCAGGAAGCGCTCGAACGCTGGTGGCTGGATCTAGCGCAGCACATCGATCAACTGGCCACGCACGGCGTCGAATCCTGGCTGCGGGAAGAGTGCCCGGCCTGGCATGTCGTCGGCCGCGTGACTTTCCACCTCGCTGAAAACAAAACCGACACTCAGCGGCCCTTTGCCTTTCTCGCCACCTTCACCGAAAAACTCAGCGCCTCCGGCCAGCCGCAGCATCTGCCGCTGGCGCGTGCTCTTCAGCTTTACTCCGGGCAGAAGGATCAGACCGCCCTGAATGCTCTGCTCGCTCCCGTCCGCACCGCAGCCGAAAAATCCAAGCTCCTGCGCGAGTGGCTGGAGACGAAGCGCCTCTTCCAACCCATGGCCATGGCCCCGCAGGAGGCCTTTCGCGTCCTGCGCGAGACGGCTGTGTTTCAGGAAAGCGGCATCGTCATGAAACTCCCCGACTGGTGGCGCAGCGGCAAGGGCCCGCGCCCTGCCGTCTCCGTAACCATCGATGCGCCCAAACAAACCTCCCTCCACGCCGGAGCGATGCTTAAATTCAAGATCGACGCCAGCATGGATGGCGAGCCGCTGACCGATGCCGAATGGGAAAAACTGCTGCACGCCGACACCGGCCTCGTCTCCCTCCGTGGCCGCTGGGTGGAGGTGGACGGCGCACAGCTCCAGCAGGTGATGGCGCATTGGAAAAAAGTGCAGAACGCCGCAGGCGAAGGCGGCATCGGCTTTCTCGACGGCATGCGCCTGCTCGCGGGCTTTGACCCGCGTCTGGCGGCAGTCGAGGACGAGAATACGGACATGGTGCATGACTGGAGCGACATCGTGGCGGGGAAAAATCTAGCGCGCCTGCTCGATCAAATGCGAGACCCTGCCGCATCCCCCCCGCCGCCAGATCTCTGCGCCACGCTGCGCCCCTATCAGCTCAAAGGCTTCTCATGGCTGCAGTTCATGACACGCCTCGGCCTCGGTGCCTGCCTCGCCGATGACATGGGCCTGGGCAAAACACTGCAAGTCATCGCGCTGCTGCTCGCACTGCGTGAAGAAGCAAAATCACCGGCAATCCTCATCGTCCCCGCCTCGCTCGTCGGCAACTGGAAGGCCGAGGGGTCGAAGTTTGCCCCCGATTTGCAGCTCTTCATCGCGCATCCATCCCAGACCTCCCGTGAGCAGCTCGACTTCGCCGTGCGGCACCCAGCAGAAGCGCTGCGCGGGTACGATGCCATGCTCACCACCTACCAGTTCCTCCAACGTACCGAATCCTGGCAGCAGCACCCGTGGAGCCTTGTCATCCTCGATGAAGCTCAGGCCATCAAGAACCCCGGCAGCGCCAGCACGAAGGCCGTGAAGCGACTGCACGCCACGACACGCATCGCCCTGACCGGCACCCCGGTGGAAAACCGCCCCGGCGATCTGTGGAGCCTCTTCGATTTCCTCAATCCCGGCCTGCTCGGCGGTTCGGCGGCTTTTGCATCAGCAGTAAAAAGCTGCGCCAAAAGCAGCACCGGCTTTGCCCCCCTGCGCCGTCTTGTGCAGCCCTACATCCTGCGCCGCATGAAAACGGACCGGAGCATCATCACCGATCTGCCGGACAAGATAGAAACCAAGGCCTTCTGCGGCCTCACCAAGCGGCAGGCCACCATTTATGCCAAGCTCGTCGATCAGCTCGCCAAGATGCTCGCTGACAAGGAAATGGAGCCCATCAAGCGTCAGGGCCTCGTGCTCGGCTTCCTGCTGAAGTTCAAGCAGATCTGCAACCACCCTAGCCATTGGAATGGCGACGGCGCCTGGAACCCGGAAGACAGCGGCAAGTTCACCCGCTTGGCCGAAATTTGCTCTGAGCTCGCCGAGCGCCAGGAACGCGCGCTCATCTTCACCCAGTTTCAGGAAACCTGCGAACCGCTCGCACGCTTCCTCGCCACTGTCTTTGGCCGCGAGGGGCTCATCCTTCATGGCGGCACGCCCGTGAAAAAGCGCCCTCAGTTGGTGGAGTCTTTTCAGCAGCCCGGCGGCCCGCCCTTCATGGTCATCAGCGTCAAAGCCGGCGGCACAGGCCTCACCCTCACTGCCGCCAGCCACGTCATCCATTTTGACCGCTGGTGGAACCCTGCCGTGGAAAACCAGGCCACCGACCGCGCATTCCGAATCGGGCAGAAGAAAAACGTCATGGTTCACAAATTCGTCTGCCAGGGCACCATCGAAGAACGCATCGACGCGCTCATCGAAGAAAAGACAGCCCTCGCCCATGATCTCATCACCGGAGATGGCGGTGCGGAGAAACTTCTCACCGACATGGGCGCCGAGGAACTCCTCAACCTCGTTGCCCTTGATGTGAACTCTGCCGTCGTGTGAATGTTCGAGCGCGGTCAGGGAAGTTCCCCGGCTCGTTGCAGAGTCGCATGAACCAGTGCTGGAGAAACCCTGAAACGGCCCTCGACGATAAGCCTGCGCAACAGCGGAGCCACCTCAGTGATGAGAGCATCTTGCTTGGCTCGTAGCAGTAGCCCCAGCGTGCCGATCACTTCAATGCCCAGTTCAGTCGCCACGCTTCTGGCAGCGGATTCATCCAGCAGAATGGCGTCTGCTTTTCGCTCGATCATGAGAGCGAGTGCTTCAGCTTCACCGGCATCCAGGCGCGCTTCTGAAGCCAGTCTGGCGGGAATCTCGTTCGCTGGGACGATTTGGCAGAAAGCAGGAAGCTGTAATCCTGCAAACCGTCCTGCACTGGCTCCCATGCGCGCAAACTCATGAGCCACAGCTTTCGGAATGAGAACCGTTTCAAACCATGCTGGCAGGAGACTCTCCTGCTTGAGAAAGGCCAGATTCAACAGCACGGAAGTGTCCGCGATGACGATCACTGCTTGAGAAGACGTTCCATCACAGCCTGATCGGCATCGAGATCTGCAGGCAGGCAGCCGTTCGAAATGGCACGTGCATGCAATTCGGCTTCAAAGGCATCCGGCTCCATTCCTGCCAGCCGCGCCGCCAGAGTTTTCGCAATGCTGCGCGAAGAATACAAGGCACAGGCAAGCTCCAGCCGGAGCTGATCCTCACGGAACAGGGCAAGACCGGGTTCATCTGGCAGGGTCAGCGTCATGCGGGAAAAGTATCCCGAAGTGGCGGGCATCCAACTGGAAAATGAAGGGCCGGGGGACTGGCACTTAAGTCAATAAACCCCGGAGCCATCTTCCTCTTCTTGCTTGTCCTGAGAGCGCAGCCCAGTTTGTCCTTTTCCACACTGGAGATCCGTGTAAAAGGATGCCCATGTGGTGGTCCTACCAAGATGTGGAAGAACAGAAAGCACGGCTTCAGCGCGAGATCGCGAAGCGGAAAAAGCGTGGTGAAAAGTTTGAGCCGCTGCCGGCTCCGGCAGGGCAAAAGAAGCTGAGCACAACCTTCTGGGGCCAGGCCTGGTGCCGAAATCTGGAATCCTATCAAGACTATGAAACGCGCCTGCCCCGTGGGCGCAGCTACCTGCGTCAGGGAAAGGTTTACAACCTGGAAATCGAACCAGGAAAGCTCAGCGCCGTGGTGGCGGGATCAGAACTGTATGACACCAGCATCACCATCCAGCCGCTGCCGAAGAAACAGTGGCAGCAGATCGTGAAATCGAGCGCCGGTCAGGTGGGCTCCATGCTGGATCTGCTCGCTGGCAGGCTGGGCGATGGCCTGATGCAGTTGCTGACCGATCCCGTCGGAGGCCTGTTTCCCAAACCAAAGGAGATTATTTTCAACTGCTCATGCCCTGACCATGCAGACATGTGCAAACACGTTTCCGCCGTGCTCTACGGCGTGGGCGTGCTGCTGGACACGAAGCCGGAGCTGCTTTTCACCCTGCGTGATGTGGACCAGGCCGAACTGCTTTCCGATGCCAGCAGCTCCGTGATCACCGATCTCTCGGCAGATGCAGGCGATCTCGCAGGGGCCGACCTCTCAGCCATTTTCGGCATCGATCTCAGCACCGAAGCGCCGCCTGAGCCCCCGGCGCCCAAGAAAGCGGCTGTGAAGACCGCTAAGAAAAAAACCGCGTCTAAAAAAGTGGCGAAGAAGAAGCCGAAGAAAAGCTGATCTGCGGCCTCACTTCACATGCATCACCCCGCGCATGATGACCCAGTGCCCGGGGAAGGTGCAGAGGTAGGGATAATCTCCTGTGACTGCAGGCGCGGTGAATCGCAGCGTTTCGCTCGTGTTAGGATTCAGCAGCTTCGTATGGTGAAGAATCTTGTCAGTCACTGGAATAAAGTCCTTCTTAATCCCTTCGGGATCCTTGGCCATTTCGTTCCCCGCCAGACCGATTTCCTCCACGCTGCCCGGCTTGCAGATGGCCAGATTATGCGCGGTGGCATCAGGGTTGTTGAAAACAAGGCTCACCGCCTGGCCTGCTTTGACACTGAACTCTGTCTTGTCGTAAAGCATGCGCTCACGCACGCAGTTGATGGTGATTTTGGCGACACCCGGCTGCTTGTCGAAGGCGGTCTCTTCCGCAGTCTTTTTCTTCTCGAACATGCCTCGCTTGCAGCTGGCGGCAAAGGCGTTCATAAACGTGGCTATCCTCGGGTCTTCGTTCTCCTTCCAGTGGCGTGAAAGCGCCTCGCTGCCGAGCGCCGTGCGCACTGCATAAGTCAGGTGTTCACCCATCGGCTTGTCGAGCACACCCAGCACGGCATCCAGCGCTTCTGGCGTGCCGATGTAGCTCGCGGCGATGACGGCCTCCATACGCACGAGGCTGTTGTTATCATTGGCACGGGCCCGGAGCTGTTCGATCCGGTCCGGCAGTTCAATGTAGCGCAACTGCGTCGTCGCAGCGGCTCGCGCATGGTGCTCTTCGCAGTTCAGCAGCTCCTTGAGCAGGGCATTGTTCTGTGTGCTGAGGGTGCGGTAGGTCCACAGCGCTTCGAGCTGATGATGCCGGAAACGCGCGTCTTTCGAATCAAGCTTGCCCACCCAGGCATCGAGCGCTGTTTTGACTTCAGGGACGTACCGCTCGCGCAACTCACGCTTGGCCTGATAGCGCCAGCGGTAGTGCGGACTCTTCAGAAGATCGAGCAGCGCAGGGATGGGCGCGCCAGCCACTGTCGGCGGCTCGGCCAGCTTTGCGCCTTTCGGCACGATGCGCCAGATGCGCCCGCTGGTGCGAAGGCGGCGGGGATCGCGTAGCGAGTACTGCGCGTGGCCTTTGATGGGGTTGTACCAGTCACAGATGTAGAAGTCGCCGCGCGGCCCCACTTTCACATCCGTGGGAATGAAGCTCAGGTTCGTGGAAAAGATGAGATCCCCCAGCTTCTTTTCCTCATAGTGGTCGTCCATCTCGATCCACTGATGCATCTCGATGTTGTTCGTCGGCTTGTAGCGCGCCTTGATAAATCCGCCCTGCAGTTCCTGCGGCCAGAAATCGAAATCGACAAACTCCTGACCGCAGGTGCCAGAATACGCGGGCATTTTGCCAGCACCGGGATGCTGCTCGGGATACGGCGGATTGGTGGCATGGAAGGCGCTGGCGAAGATGGGATGACTGGCCATGTGGTGTCCCCAGTCATCAAAGGTCACGCCCCAGGGATTGGTGCTCGGGTAGCTGCCAAAGGTGCTCAGCTTCTGCGTGTCCGTGCGCAGGCGGAACCAGCCCGAGTTGTCCAGCCTCACCGGACCGTAGGCGGTCTCAATCTGTGAGTGCAGAAAGATCGAATCGCGGATGATGAGATCGCCATCCGGGCTCCAGACAAAATCATGCAGCGCGTGATGCGAATCCTCCGTGCCAAAGCCTGTGAACATCTGGCGGCTGAAGTCCGCCTTGCCGTCGCCATCCGTGTCTTTGAGAAAGGTCAGATGCGGCTCGTCGGAGACATACACACCTCCATCGCCAAATTCAAAGGCCAGCGGGATTTGCAGTTTGTCCGCCCACACCGTGGACTTGTCGGCACGACCGTCGTTGTCCGTGTCTTCAAGAATGATGAGGCGGTCATGCGGTTCCTGGCCCGGATAGAGATGCGGGTAGGCCTGTGAGGTGCTCACCCACATGCGCCCGCGCGTGTCCCAGCGGATTTGAATCGGGTTCGCAATCTCCGGAAACTGCTCCTCGCTTGCAAACAAGTTCACCTCAAAGCGTGGATCGACCTTGAAGGCCGCGAGTTCATTGGCGGGTGTCATCCACTCATTCGCGCCCTTGCTCTCCTTCGTCGCAGGCATTTCGGGCACGTTGGAATCATCCACTTTTTTGCCTGCAAAGCTCTTCCCCTGCGCGATCTCCCAGATACGCTGCTCACGGTTCGCCACCATGATGTCAAAGCTCCGCATCGCCGGCAGGAAATCGAGATAACCATAGTCCTTGTTGCGGTCACCTGTGTAGTAAAAGCCGTTCAGCGGTCGGTAGCGTTGGAAAAACTGCCGGTTCTTGTCTGCAATGGCCGCCCGCAGTTCGGGCGTTGTCTCCGGCGCGCTGACATCGAAGGTGCCGCGATACAATGCCTCGCCAAACGCCGCGTACCCCTTGTCCTCCAGATGCACGCCGTTAAAGGTCAGTCCCTTCATCGCCGGAAGCATCGGCTCAAACACATTCACAAAGCCCACCTTCTGCTCCGCCGCGACTTCATCCATGGCCTTCGTGTAGGCCGCCAGCCTCTCGTTGTTCATGTCCGCCGCCGAAACGCCCTGCACGTTCTCATTGGCAGTCGGCGATACCAGCACAACGCGCGGCCCCGTTTTGCCGTTATAAGCATGCGTCTTCAATTCCTGCACCAGCGCCGTGAGCCGCAGCTTGAAACTCGGCAGCTTCGCCAGCCCGCCAAACGATTCATTAAATCCAAAAGCCGCAAAGATCACATCCGCCTTCTGCGCATGCAGGTGCTGGTTCAGCGTGCCAAAATTCTCCGGGCGCGGCATCAGATCCACCTCATCCGCCGACCACGCCAGTGTGCGCACCACCAGCCCTTTGTCCGCATTCCCCTTCAGCAGCATCGCTTCGAAATGCGGAAACTGCGCCCCACGATCAAACAACGTGTTGCCGATGAACACCACGTGATCGCCCTTTTGCAAAACCAAGGGCAGCGCCGTGTCCACCGCCTCCGTCACCGGCGGCAGAGGTGCGGTCTTTTCCTCCATATAATACTTCGCCAGCGCCGGATCCTCGGGCGGCGGTGGCTTGCCCGTGTCCGTGTTCTTCGCATCCAGCGGATTCACCGACGCCGAATAATTCTTCACCGGTTTCTTGGTGGGGGCATCCGCAGCGGCTGCAACAGCCGCCAGAGTGAGAAAAAGGGAAACGGTTTTGATCATGGAATGGAGGACTTGAATGAACGTACTACCCTTCCTCCCATTGCAGGACAAAACCGGACAATGAAAGAGGTGGGCTGAATGACTCCTGGTGCTGAGCTTGATGTAAAGATCGACGGCCGCCTCACTTCACATGCAGCACCCCGCGCATGATGAGGTAATGACCAGGGAAAGAGCAGATGTAAGGATAATCACCAGGCTTCGAGGGAGCGGTAAACTCGATGACTTCTTCCTTCCCATGATCCAGCAGCTTGCTGTGCCAGAGGATGTTGGAGTTGTCCGGGATGAAGCCCGTTTCGAAACCTTTCGCTCCGAGCGCCATGGCCTGCATCGCGATTTCATCCACCTTGCCCGGATTCACCAACAAGATGTTGTGCGGCATGAAGTCGGGGTTGGCAAAGGTGAGCTTCACCTTCTTGCCGGCCTTCACGTTGAGTTCCTTCACGTCATACATCATCCGTTCCGGCATGGTGGCGACCCGGATGGTGGTGAGTTCGGGCGTGTCACTGAGGATGCCGGACTTCTGCGCCTTTTCCTCGGCCTCACCAGCGATAACGCCTCCATGCATGGAGGCTTCCACATTGAACCACAGATGCTGCACCACGTTCGCCGCATTGCGCGCATGCAGCTCGGGTGACTTCTGCAACTGGCCGAGCAGTTCGATGTTGCGCACATTGTGCTGCTGATGAATCCACAGTGCTTCCAGCAGATGATGCGCATCCTCTTTCTTGCTCGCGTCAAACTGCTTCATCCATGCCTGCGTCGCCGCGATGACTTCCTTGGTGTCGCGTTCGCTGAGCTCGATGTGGGTGCGATGGCGCACGCTGTCCGTGGGATGCTTGAGGTTTTCCAGCAGCGCAGGAATCGGCTGACCGTCGATTGGCACGATCTTTTGCAGCGGGCGGCCCGTGGCGGTGATGCGATAGATGCGCCCATGTTTGTGGTCGCGGTTCGGATCGCGCACGTTGTGCTGCATGTGACCGATGATGACGTTGTGCCAGTCGCTGAGATAGAGCGAGCCGTCGGGCGCGAAAACTGCGTCGCTCGGGCGGAAATTCTTGTCGCCGCTCATCAGGAAGCCGCGTGACTTTTCCTCAGTGACGCTGCCATCGGCCTGCGTGACCTTCACAGTGAGTTCATCGCCCGCAGGCTCGCCCCAGACCGTGCCTTTGTCAGCATCGCGTTCCAGGTGGTAGTGCTTCACACCAAGGAAACCGATGACATTGCAGATGAGAAAGTCCCCCTGCATCTCCTCGGGGAAGTGCTTGCTGCTGACCACTTCGCTGGCCGTCACCGGGCGCACCTCCTTCTTGAGCAGTTCATACATCTTGAAGCCGTTGCCCTCGGGCCGCACCTGATACGCACGGCCTCCAGTACCGTCCGTCGCATACTGATAACCCCAGAAGTCAAACGAGGTGCCATGCGGATTGGGCGAATTCGTCGCATGCATGGCGATGGTGAAGCGGCGTGGATCGAAGCGATACATGGCCGAGGCGGTGGCGTTCAGCGATGGCCCCCACGGATGCTCGTAATTGTGCTGCATGAACACACCGCTCTGCCAATACAAGCCGCCATCGGGACCGTAGATCAGATTGTTCGCTCCGTGGTGCGTGTCGGAGCTGTCCAGCCCCGTGAGCATGATCGTTTCCACATCGGCCTTGTCGTCGCCATCGGTGTCCTTGAGGAACAGGATTTCCGACTGCCGCGTCACAAGCACGCCGCCGTTCCAGAACTCAAAGCCCAGCGGATTTTGCACCCGTGCAAACTCGGTGGCGCGGTCGGCGCGGCCGTCGCTGTCGTCATCATGCAGGATGAGCAGCGCATCCTTCATCTCCTTCAATGGCTCCCACTTCGGATAAGTCTCCCACGCGGCGACCCACAGGCGCCCCTTCGTGTCGAACTGCATCTGCACCGGGTTGGCCAGTTGCGGAAAGCGCGCTTCATCGGCAAACAGATGCACCTCAAAGCCCTTCTTCACCGCCATGTGCTTGATCGCCTCCTCGCCGCTGATGTAAGTGAGCAGCCCTTCTTTTTGAGCACTGCTGCTCTTGCTGCCGCCGCCGACGTTGGAAATCACCGGCACGGGTTTCGGCACGTTGCTGTCGTCGATCTTCTTGTCTCCGCCCGTGATGCGCGCCCAGATTCGTTCGTCGCGATTGGCCGTCATCACATCCAGCATGGAAAGCTCATGCTGCAGCACCACGCCGTTGGTCTGCCCATTGGTAAAGCTCAACGTGGACCGGCTGCCCCACACATCGTTGCCGTCGGAGGCATGGTAGCGGTTGTACCATTGCAGGCTCTTGTCCATCACGGCCTCGCGCAGCGGTTCCATCGAAGGAGATGCACTCACCTGCTTGCCGAGCAACGCCTTCGCAATGACTTCTGCGATCTGGCGATCTCCTTCGATCGAAAGATGCACACCATTGATGGTAAGCGGCTCCTTCGCCGCCTTGAACAGCTCCAGCGAAGGATGATAAAGATCCACAAACGCCACTCCAGCTTCCTTCGCCGCAGCCTGGGTGGCCTTCGTGTACGCTTCAAGCTGGGCATTATGCGCCTTACCGTCCGGCACGTTCACATTGTGCGTGTCCTCATGGGCAATAGGGCTGAAGAGCACGATGCGCGGGAAGGATTTGCCGTTCGCCTTGCTGCCGCGCGTCTTTTTCACGAACTCGACGAGCTGCTTCTGAAACTCCTCCGGCTTGTTGTCGTACGATTCGTTGTAACCAAAGAAGCCGAACACCACATCCGCCTTCACATGGCGCAGGTAGTCCGTCATGTGCGTGGCGCCAGGGCTGCGCGGATAGCTGTTCGGGCGGTCGCCACTGGTGCTCATGTTGCGGAAGTGCACCTGCATGTCCGGGAGCTGGCTCTGCAGCAGCGTCTCCATCCAGCCGTCATGCTGCATGCGGTCCGGGAGGCCGTTGCCGAGGATGGCGACCACCTCGCCCTTGCCAAACCTGAACGGCGTCGGGTCTTTGTAATCCGCAGGCACATCCACCAGCTCAGGCTCCTTCACCGGTGCAGCACCACCACCGGATGTCTTCGCCGCAGGTTTCCCCGGCTTGCCATCAAAGGTCAGGTAGGAGAGCTTGCCGCCGCCTTTCACGTCAATGGTCATTGCCTCAGGTCCGGCGACGTTCTTGATCTCAAACACCGGTTTGCGAGCTTCATCCAGCAACTGGAGCGTGAAGTCGCCCAACCGGTCCGAAAAGCCCTGTCGGCTCCACAGTCCGATCGTGTCGATGGCCTGGCTGGAGCCCAGATCCACCTCCCACCAGGGATTCGGCTGGTTCTCTTTGGTATGCGTCTGGCCGCCCTTGCCCCAGTCCGGGCTCTTGTTGCCATCCAAGGCCCGCTCCGGCACGCCGCCGTTGGTCGTTGTCGATTGCGAAGCCTTGCCGCCCTTCACCACATTCTTGCCGCCGCTCATCACTTCGATCTCCGCGATCTGCAGGCAGCGTTTGTCACCGGGAATCTCGATCCTCACATAGCGTGCCGGCTTGCCCGTATTCACCGACACCTTGACTGCCGCATCGCTCGTCGTGGCCGCCTTGGCCGGCTTTGCTTCCGCCTTCTTGCGGCTATTCGTGTCATGATTCGCCGGAATCACCGAGGCAAACCCCGCATACATCGCCGGCTTCACCCCATGCGCATAGGCACCGCCGCCAAACGTGTTCGGCTCAAAGGGGCCGACGAATGACACATCCATGTCAGGCTTGATCGCGTCTTCCATGCCCAGCGCCCAGAAGATGCCATTCACGATCATGCGGCGATAGCCTTCATTCGTGATGTCTTCAGAGGTACCGTACAGCGTCGTGAAAACTCGGCCCGTTTTGCCATTCGCGCCTTTGTAGCTGCGCGTCCACTCGCTCGGCATCGGCGGTTTCGTTTCATCTGCGGGCGAATCCTTCGTCATGCCATTAAGCGGCTGGGCCATCGTCAAAATATCGCCATCCGTCGGCTTGCCCACGTAGCCGCCCGCCTGCACCCACACATCCTTCACACCGCGCAGGATCGGATGCCCGGCCTTGTCCGGCACGGTGGCGATGCGTGTGCTCTGCTTGTGGTTCGTGCCGTAGTGCCCCACCCACGTCTGCCCGAGCACCTGATGTCCGAAGCCCAGCTCATAGCCCGCCACCTTGCTGTCGTACGAATACTTCGCGAAGGGATCGTCCTTCGTTGTCTTGAAGCCGTGCGTAGCCGTGCGTAGCCCCACCACCGGGCCGCCACGGGCCAGATAGGCATCAAAGTGCTTCATCTGCTCTGCCGGGAATTGCTGAAAGCGCAGAAACACCACCGCGAGATCCGCCATGTCCAGCGCCTCCATCCCCGGCATGTTCGCCACTTCGCCCGCCACGATGTCGCCCTCTTTGTCGATGTCGAACAGCACCGTGCACTTGAAGCCCTGATGCTTCGCCAGCAGCCGCGCTATGGCTGGCAGTGATTCCTCAGAGCGATACTCATGGTCCCCGGCCAGGAAGACAATGTGTTTCCCTTTGCCAGGCCCTTCCGTGCCTTCAAAGACGAGTGGGGCAGCGCTCGCAAAGGTCACAAGCGAGAACAGGACGAGGAGGACGGTGGTTGGTCGGATCATAAAACAAAGGGGCAATGCAAACGTAAGAAACGGTGGGGTATCTCGCAGCACGGCACAAAACCGGACAAATTAAATGCAGCATCATCTTTGCTGTCGCTGTGTCGCCTCCGCCGTCGTTATCTCGCCTCGCCCATGACGATGCCCCCCACCTCCGAAACCGACGCCCTTCGCGCGGCCTATGCTGCCTTCAACGCGCGAGACATCGACGCCGCCCTCGCCCTCATGACTTCGGATGTCGCCTGGCCACGAGCCTTCAAGGGAGGCTTTGTGGAAGGACCCGAGGCCATCCGCGCTTACTGGACAGAACAGTGGAGCGAGATCAATCCGCATGTGGATCCAGTGTCGTTCACCACCGAATCCACCGGCAGCATTCTGGTCACGGTCCATCAGATCGTGCGCGATCTCTCAGGCGCGTTGCTGGCGGACGGACAGGTCGGCCACCGCTTCACCCTGAAGAATGGCAAGATTCAGAAGATGGAGGTCGTCACTTCCGATAGTCCGCCCCCGTGAGGCTGTTCAGCACAGACTGCTGCCAGTCGCGGAGTTCAGACTGCAGTTTTTGTGCGGTCTCGGGCTGCTGCTCGATGAGGTTGGTCTTTTCAGCGGGATCTGTGGCGAGATCGAACAGTTCCTGCTTCACTCCCCCGCCCTTCTTCTGCTCATGCACCACCAGTTTGTAATGCCCGTCGATAATCGCTCGCGGGCCGAGGTAGTCGTTCTCAGTGAGGGTCGGATGGCGGAAATTGCTGAAGTCGCGCGTGGCTTTGCCGGCTGATTTTTTCACCAGCGGGCAGGTGCCTTCCTGCAGCTTGGGTTCGATGTACGGCTCCGCCTTCTTGACATGCGCGGTGTCAAACTCCCAAAACCACAGCGGCTTGGGGCGCTCGGTCATTTTTCCATCCATCACCGGCAACAAGTCCATTCCGTCGATCGGACGATCCGGCAGCGCCTGACCCGTCAGGGCGCACAGCGTGGGCAGCAGGTCGCTGGTCGTCGCGCGCACCTTCGTGCTGCGTGGCTGCGAGATGCGCGCGGGCCATTCGACAAGCCCCGGAACAAGTACGCCCCCTTCATAGACCTGCCCCTTCACACCGCGATGCGGCAGCACCAGCGAGCCATCGGCGGAGGTGCCGTTGTCACCGCAGTAAAACAGCAGCGTGTTGTCGCGCAGCCCTTTGGCGGCCAGATGCTTTCTCAGCGTGCCGATGGAGCGGTCCATCGCGGTGATTTCAGCATAGCGCTCGCGCAGCACTTCACCCTGCGGCCGGGTTGTCTGCCCGCCGGTTTCGTTGGAGGTGAGCTTGACCTTCTTGTCCTTGTATCTCTCCGGCAGATCATCATACAGCGCCAGATCCTCCGGCAGCCCGCTGTAAGGCTCGTGCGGAGAGCCGAACCACACCACGGTAAAAAACGGCTCCTTCGCCTTGCTGGCTCGATCAATGAACTTGATCGCTTCGTCGATCACCACTGCGGAGCTTTCTCCTTGGATAACCTCCGGGGGTCCGCCATTACGAGAAAGCGAAGGATTCAGCTCAAAGAAGTTGTCATGAGACACCCACTCATGAAACCCCATCGCGCCCGGACTCGTCGGCGACTCCGCCTTCACCGGCCCCAGATGCCATTTGCCGAAATGCCCGCAGTGATACCCCGCCTCGGCAAGAATCTGCGCGATGGTGACCTCCTCCGGACGGATCGAAAATCCAGGATTGAAAGTCCCCATCCGGTTCGGATGCCGCCCCGTCATAAAACTCGCGCGTGTGGGCGAGCAGCTCGGATGCGCGGCGTAGAAGTTCTCGAAGCGAAAACACGTCGCGGCCATGTCATCAAGCACAGGCGTCTTCACATGCGGATGGCTGTTGTACCCCGTCTCCTCCCAGCCATGATCATCCCCCATGAGCAGGATGATGTTCGGACGCGCTCCCTCTGCAAATACCGCAGGTTGAATGCAGAGGGATGAAACCAGGATGAGCGCAAGAAGGCGGTTCATGAATACAGCAGCAGTTTATTTTTTCGTTGTCGGGACCACAGGCCCTGTGCCTTGCGGGCTTTTCGTGCGCGGCTTCTCGATCTTCACGGCCCCGGCAGGAAGTTTGGCCGCATCGAAGGCCGGCGGTTCCGTGACACGGAGCACTTTGAGGCGCAGGTCTTTGATGTGCACGCTGTTCGCATTGCCGCGATGCAGTTGAATCGCCAGCAGCCCCGTCAGCGCACGCTTCTTTTCATCATAGTCCGTCAGCTCGGAGGTGACCTTTCCGTTGATCTTGTGCACCAAATGGTTGCCACGGGCGATCACGGTGTACTCATTCCATTGGGAGACGTCCACCTTCACTGGCTCATGCGAGGAAAGCTTCCACAGCGCGCCCTCGGGGTCCAGCATCACATCCGTGCCATTCAGGCCGAAAATGCCACGCCCTTTTTCCTCATACGTCATGCCCGTGTGTTCGGTGGCGGGATGGATGTCGATCTGGTATCCTGTGATGACCCATGGCGCCACCTCCGGCAGCTCGCGGCTGCGGTATTGAATGCCCGAGTTGTTGTCACCCTCCACCCTCACCGTGGCATGAAGTTCAAAATCCTTCACCTCGCTGCCCCGCCAGATGAGGAAGGAGTTGTTGGGCATGGCGTCCGGCCCGGTGCAGGTGCCGACGACTTCGCCTTTTTCCACCTTCCAGAGTTTCGGATCGCCATCCCAGCCGTTCAGATCCCTGCCATTGAAGAGAGAGGTGAAGCTGTCTGCAGCAAAAGCTGCGGAGGCGAGCATGACAAAGAAAAGGAGCGCTGGAATTCTCATGATGTTGGGTGGGCATGAACAACGCAGGATCTGCTGTGATTTCTCCTCATGCTTGCAACTTTCTCACCTCATCCCCTGTTGGTTTGCACCATGCGTTCTCTTGCCCTCTGCTTTCTCGCCCTCACAGCACCCCTGTCTGCCCAGCAGGCACCCTACGATGTCTTTCCCTCCGCCGATGCGCCCTACTACCGCGTGCGCTATGAGGCCTCCACCAAGCCGGGTGAGCTGATCTATCCAGTGAACTACACCGTGTGGGTGCCGCCCGGAGTGAAGTCCCTGCGCGGGGTCATCGTCCACCAGCACGGCTGCGGGGAAGGCTCCTGCAAATCCGGCCTCACCGGAGCCTTTGACCTGCACTGGCAGGCCCTGGCAAAGAAGCACCACTGCGCCCTCCTGGCCCCCTCCTACGAGCAGCCTGAAAAAGCCGAGTGCCAGATGTGGTGCGATCCTCGCAACGGCTCCGACGTCGCCTTTCAAAAAGCCCTAGCCGATCTCGGCGCGAAATCCGGGCATCCTGAACTCGCCAAAGTCCCTTGGGCTCTCTGGGGCCACAGCGGCGGCGGCCACTGGGCCGGCGGAATGACCCTCCTTCACCCGGACCGCGTCGCCGCAGCCTGCCTGCGGTCCGGCGTACCGCTGCTGGAGGTAAATCCCACCCGCCCCACTATCAAAGCCTACACCCTGCCGGACGGCGTCAACAGCGTACCGATCATGTGCAATCTCGGCACCAAGGAAGGCGTGACCGTTAAAGAAGGCCGCTTTGCCGGTGCGTGGCCTGCAAATGAGGCCTTCTTCACCGCCGTGCGCGCCAAAGGTGGCCTCATCGGCATCTCCGTTGACCCATTCACCGCGCATGAATGCGGCAATCAGCGCTACTTCACCATCCCTTGGCTGGACGCCTGCCTCACCGCCCGGTTGCCGGAAAAGAGCGGCGGTTCCCTGAAGCCGATGCCCACCAAGAACGCCTGGCTCGCCCCTCTCCTCGGCACGGAATCAACTCCCGCCGCCAAGTTCACCGGAGAGAAAGAAAAAGCCCTGTGGCTCCCCAGTGAAGCCATCGCCAAAGCCTGGGCGACCTACGTCAAAGACACTGCCATTCCCGACACCACCCCGCCGCCTGCTCCCACCAACCTGCAGGTGAAAGGCACTGAACTCACCTGGAAGGCGGAGGCCGACCTCGAAAGCGGTCTCGCCCATTTCATCATTGAGCGCGATGGCAAACAGATCGCCACCGTGCCGGAGCAGCCCAAGAATCCCTTTGGCCGTCCAATCTTCCAGGGCCTGCAATACAGCGATACTCCCAGCAACCCACTCGTGGAGATGCGCTTTACCGATGCCACCCCCGAAGCCGGTAAAAAGCACCAATACCGCGTGATTTCCGTCAATACGGCCGGCCTGAAATCCGAGTAAAAGGGCGTGTTTCCTGCTGCAACACGGGGTGCTCTGGCTACGTAATAGTCAGCCCCCCAAATTCATGAACAGACGCCGCTTCATCCTCCGCTCCCTGGGCACTTCGCTCGCCCTGCCGGGACTTCCTTCCCTCATGGCTGCCAATGTAGGCGGAAATTCCGCTGTGCAGACCGCCAAAGGAGCGGGCACCGGAGCGCGCCGCTTCGTCGCCGTCGGCAATCTCCTCGGCTACCAGACCAAGCAGCTTTTCCCCACCACCAAGGGCCGCGATTATGAGAAAACCACGCTGCTGGAGCCGCTGTGGGACATCCGCGATAAGATGACCGTCTTTCGCGGCCTCGATCACGGCGTGAAGGGCGGCCATTTTGCGGTGCATTCCTTCCTCTCCGGCGTGCTCAATTCCGAGGCCCAAAACCGCCCGGATGGCAATGTCACCATCGACCAGTATCTCGCCGACGAGATCGGCTTCCAGACGCGGTTTCCCTCGCTGACCGTCGGCTCGGAAGGCGGCATCCACGGCGGTTGCCAGATCGCCTGGACCAAATCAGGCGTGCGTGTGCCCCCCGTCACGAATCCTTCGCAGCTGTTTGAGAAGCTGTTTGTCACTGACTCCAAGGAGCGCCAGGCGCGCCGTGTGCAGGAAAACCAGGTGCAGGCTTCCATCCTCGACTCCGTGATGGATGAGGCCAGCCGCCTCTCCAAGCGCGTGAACAAGGAGGACAAGGACAAGCTGGACGAATACCTCACCTCCGTGCGCGATGTGGAAAAACGCCTGGAGCTGCGCCAGCGCTGGGTGGCCCAGCCAAAGCCCAAGGCCCCTTTTGACAAGCCCGCGAATCACAACGCCGTGGAAGACCTGCCGATCCTCTATGAGCTGATCGCGCTGGCCCTGCAGACGGACAGCACTCGCATCGCCACGCTGGAAATCGGCGGCGACTTCATGCCACAGCATCTTGGCATCAAGAAGGACTGGCACGGCCTCTCCCACCACGGTAATGACCCGGAAGCCATCGCCAGCCTCATCACCCTGGAGAAGTACCAGATCGAGCACTTCGGCAAATTCATCACTCGTCTCTCCAAGATGAACGACGGCGACCGCTCTCTGCTGGACTCCACCACGGCCATCTTCGGCAGCGGCATGGGCGATGGCAATTCGCACAAGAACTCCGACCTGCCCATCATCCTCGCCGGCGGCGGGTACAAGCACGGCGAATTCCGCGAAGTGCCGCGCGAAGGCATCAACAAGGTGCCCCTGTGCAATCTCTTCGTGGACATCGCGCAGAAGATGGGTGTGGAGACGGACTCCTTTGGCAGCAGCACAGGTCGTTTCGCGTGATGAGTTCTGCTCCGACTCTGCGCACCAGCGCACTCCTTTGCCTCGCGCTCCTCACCACGGCCCGCGCCGCTGAAGACGCACCCCAGCTCGCCCAGCAGTTCCTCGGCAAATACTGCCTGGAATGCCATGACGCGGATGTGCAAAAAGGCGATCGCGCTTTTGAAAAATTCGCGCTGCCCCTGAAGTCCGTATCGGATCTCATCGACGCCCGCGACATCATCGATCAGCTCACGCTGAAGGAGATGCCGCCAAAAAAAGCGGACCAGCCCACCGATGACGAGCGCCTCGCCGTGATCCGTGCGCTTCGCGACGGCACGCAGTCGGCCTACGGCAAATTTCAGAGCACCGGCAGCCGCACCGTCATGCGCCGCCTCTCCAGCCGTGAGTATGAAAACACCCTCGCAGCGCTGTTTGGCCGCCGCGTGGACACGCTGGGCCTCACCGCCGATTTCCCGAAGGAGAAGACGAGCCAGCACATGGACAACATCGGCAAGTCCCTCGTGACCTCCGGCTTCCTGGTGGACCAATACTTCCAGTCCGCCAACCGCCTCGTCGAGACACGTCTTGGCAAACCTGCCACTGAGCCCAAGAGCTGGCGCTTCAACAGCCACTTTTTGCAATACGAAGAGCTGAGCGGCTCCCACAAATCCGCCTTCAACTACCGCTACCTCTGCCTCTACGAGCAGCCCAACACCGACACCCGTCAGGGCGGCTACGGCCACATCGAAGACTTCAAGCAGGGCGTGCCCGTCTCCGGCCTTTACGACATCGAGGTGGAGGCCGCCGCGCTGCACCGGGACACCCACTACGATCCCGCCATCTTTGGCATCGACTTCTCCGAGCCCTTCATCCTTGGTCTTGTGCCAGGAGATGTCACCAAAGGCCACATCCATTACCCTCAGGCCATCGAGCCCCTGCTCGCCAGCGCCGTGGTACCGGACAACACACCCACCTGGTTCAAATTCCGCGTGTGGCTGGAGGCCGGGCAGACCCCGCGCTTCATCTTCCCGAATGGTCCCTATGAATCCCGCGCCTCGGTGGTGACGATCAACAAACGCTACAAGGACGAGTTCAAGACGCCCATCGGCACCTCCGGCGTCGGTCGCGCCCACATCCTGCTGGAAGGCAAGCTGCCGCACATCCGCATCAGCGAGATCAAGATCAATGGCCCCGTGCCCGAGGACAAAGGCGGCGCCGAGGAAATCGCCGTGTTTGGCAAAGACGGCTTCCAGGCCGAGCATGCGCTGAACCAGCTCCAGGCTTTTGCTGAGAAAGCCTATCGCCGCCCGCTCACCGATTCCGACTGCCAGCCCATCCGTGCGCTCTATGAAAAGCGCATCGCCGAAAAAGCCACGCCGCGCCAGGCTGCGTTGGATGCTCTGAAGCTGATCCTCTGCTCCCCCTCCTTCCTCTATCTCAGCGAGATCACCGACGAGTCCGCCAAGGCTCTGAACCCCTACGACCTCGCCTCGCGCCTCTCCTACGCCCTCTGGGCCGCCCCACCGGATGCAGCGCTTCTCAGCTCCGCCAAGTCAGGCAAACTCACCCAGGATGCCGAGCTGAAAAAACAGATTCAGCGCATGCTCGCCGATGAACGCATCACCGGCTTTGTGGGCGGCTTTCTTGACAGCTGGCTGAACCTCCGCGAGCTCGGCGGCATGCCCCCGCCGCGCGAGGTCGTGCGCTCCTACTATGCGGAGGACCTACCCACCTCCATGAAGACCGAGGCCACCCTCTTCTTCCGCGATCTCCTGAAGACCAACGGCTCCGTCCTTCAGTTCATCGACAGCGACCACAGCTTCGTGGACAAAAAACTGGCCAAACTCTACGACCTGCCGGAGCAGAAGACCCTGCGCCTGGCCGATGGCTTCAAGAAGGTCAGCCTCAAGGGCAACACGCATCGAGGTGGGCTGCTCGGCATGGCTGCCGTGCTGACCGTCAGTGCAAACGGGGTGGAAACCTCCCCCGTCACCCGTGGCGTATGGGTCACCGAAAACATTCTCGGCGTCCCGCCACCTCCGCCGCCAGATGTCGTGCCAGCCATTGATCCCGACGTCAGCGGAGCCACCACCATCCGCGACCGCCTGGCCAAGCACCGCGCAGATGCCGCCTGCGCCGAGTGCCACCGCAAAATCGATCCCCTCGGCTTCAGCCTCGAAGCCTTTGACCCCGTCGGCCGCTGGCGCACCAAGTACCCCCAGGTGAACAAAAAAACTCCCGCCGCCAAGATCGACACCACAGGCGAGTTCCCCTCAGGCGAGACCTATACCGACTTCGTCACCTTCAAAAAACTCATCCACGACACCCGCGCCGACCTCTTCAGCCGCCACCTCATGCGCCAGGTTCTCACCTACACCACCGGCCGCACCATGGAGCTCAACGACGATTTCATCATCGACAAGCTCCACGAAAAAGTGAAAAAGCAGGGCCTCGGCCTGAACACGCTGATTGTCGAGTGCCTGATGAGCGAGGTGTTTCGCTCAAGGTGAACGTGGAACGAACGGCTTCGTTCGTTTTCGTGGCTGGGGCCAGACAAACAACGCGTCAGCGTCTTGGAGTGCGGTGGCAGAGATGCATGGCGCAAGTCTGCATCGGCGACACCGCTTTCGCGGGGTATTGGATGTACTTCGGCATAAGCATTGCGTTTGGCCTGCGGAAAGCGGTGTGGTGCTGCGCTTCCCACCGCACTCCACGACGCTTTGCGCTTGTGTAAGCATTGGAGCTTGAGGGCGCCAAATCCGCCGCGTCTCCTTACTTCACCGCAGGAACCGGCGACACCTCCGCCTTCACCTTCTTCGGCGGCGCAATCCTCGGCGTCAGAAACGAATCAATCAAGGCCTTGTCCGCCTCGCACTTCGCGCCCCCCGCCGGAATCTCCACGCCCGCAGCCCACAGCACGCCATTGATCACCAGTTGCCGCATCCCCGCCTGCTCCCAGGCACCATGCGCATCCAGCCCGCTGAAGCTGAACGACCTCCCCCCGCTCGGGCGCTCATAAGCCCAGCCCACAACGTCCTTGCCCCCGCCTTCAGGCGAGCCCAGTTTTTCCTTTCCTGACCACACCAGCGGCGTGATGCCCTTCATCTCCAGCGGGAACTGCAGGTGGTTCAGCCACCCGTCATTGATCTTCCACGGTGTGACACCGCGGGTGATCGCATGCTTCGGAAACGTGTCATGCACGCTGTCCCAATGCCCGCGGCTGGAGAGGCCATTGTAAACCGCACCAATCCAGTTCATCGACTGCTGCGCGAATGCTGGCGTAAACTCCACCGCCTGATGAAGGTTCACCAGTCCGACCTTGCTGTCCGCCATCTTCTGCACCACCGCCACATGCTCTGGCGTGGCCAGATACGCCTGCTTGCCTCCGCCATCGGTGTAAAAAACGACTGCTGCAGCACCTTCGAAAACCTTCTCATCCGCAGGCCACTCTTCATTCACCAACACCGCGTCCACTCCCGGTGTCTGCTTCAGCAGAGCCTGCATCAGTCGGCAGCCGCCGAGGTAATCATGATGGCCCACCTTGTCCACCTCCTTCACCTTTCCCGCCACGAGAACAATTTTGACGCTGTCTGCCGCCCACGTTGAAGCGGCGCACATGGCTGAAACGGCAAGCGAGAGCAGAAAACGAGAGCGTGAGATCATGGCAGGTAGGTTGAAGACACACTAAACGAGCATACTCGCAGCGAAATGTCTCCGAATCTTCACTGCCGGGTGATCTTCCCATCACGCTGAAACATCTGCCAGTCCACCGCATAGTCCGCATTGATCAGCCATGAAGCCCTGTCCTTGTCCCCTTCGAACGCGGCAAAAGGTGCCGTCGTCAGCGTTTGATACCCACCCGTGGCAGCATCCCAGTTTTTCCCGAGCGAGCCATTCTCAAGCACCAGCACATTCAGCTTCACCGCCCCCTTCAGCGGCTCAGCATTCGCCGGCACACGCGCGGCAAACGTGTGCCGCAGAAACGAAAACACCAGCGGCCACGTCTTGTCCCCCGGCCCATGCCCCGTCTTCGGCTCCACAGCATAATTCCACACGGCGTGATGCTTCTTCCGCATCGCCTCCACCACACCCATGTTTTCCTCTTTGGAAGGCCGCGCAAAGAAGGCGTCATCCTCGCCGAAAATCACCAGCCCCGGAATCTGCGCTGCGCCGGGCTGATACACCTGATACGTGGTCCCCGGTCGCATGGACACCCAGCCCCACACGCGCGTGCTGTCCGCAGGAAAGATGGCAGAGAATCCCGTGCCGTTCGAATGCCCGTAAAGAAACAGCGGCGCATTCTCCAGCTCCGCATGCTGCGCTCTTTGCCCAAAAGTTTTCAGCCGCTCATACAGGAGGCTCCGCGGCCAGAACCCACGCTGCATGGGATTTCCATTAAATTTGAATATCGCCAGGTGCAGCTCTCGCGCGATCTTCCTCAGCTCAGCATGCTTGTACAGCGCCTCTCCGCTTCCATGGCCGGACATGACCACAATGCCCTTGGCCACCGCCACGCCATCCGGAATCCACAGATCAAACTTCACATCCTCCCTTTTGCCTTCGCCCTTCTCCTTCACTGCCTGCTGCCACTGCTCATCACTCAGTTTCCAGTCCCAGCTCCGCTCCACCGCCTGCTGCGGCGAAGGCGTGCCCCACTTGGCCTCATCCAGCACGCCATCCCAGTTCTTCTGACCCTTCACCTGCGTATTCGCCCGCACCCAGCCAATGCTGTGGCACTCCGGCAGTTGCAGTGTTTCGGTGAGTTCAATGTCAGCCGCATGAAGATTCGCCGCCAGCAGCGCCGCAATGAGGAAAGAAGCTTTCATAAGATCAGGCAACCAGCTCCTTCAGCACACCCGAGCTGTCTCCATGCCGCTCCACATTCACACCAATGCCATGCAGCAGCGTCAGCCACGCATTGCACAGCGGCGTGTCCTTCGGCGCCACGATGTTGTGCCCCAGTTTGATTCCTGCTCCGCCACCGGTTACTAGCGTCGGGCAGTTGTCCAGGCTGTGCTCCGTGCGGATGTTGCTGCCATAGGCCAGCGCTACATGGTCAAACAAGCGGCTGCCATCCGCCTCCTTCGTCGCCTTGAGTTTGTCGATCAGTCCCGCCAGCAGTTCGCTCTGCGTCAGGTCACGCTGCTTGGATGCCTCCAGCTTTTCTCCCAGCGTGGAGTGATAATGACTCATGTCATGCGGCGCCACCTTGATGCCGATGCTCGTCAGCAGCGTGCTCACCGGCTGCCGATACGTCAGCACCCGCGTGCTGTCCGTCTGCATTGCTGCGATCATGATGTCATACATGATCTTGATCTCCTCTTTCCCCGCCAGACCGGCCGCAGGCTCAGGAATCGGCGCCTTCGGCTGCGGCACACCGATCCACTGCTCATCCTTGCTCAGCCGCGTCTCAATGTCGCGGATGCCTTGGAAATACTCCTCCAGCTTGCCCTTGTCCGTTTTGCCCAGCCCGCGTTGCAGCGTGCGTGCGTTTTCCATCACCGTGTCCAGCACGCTGCGCTTTTGCGCCAGCATCGCCTTCTGCTGCTCAATGGGCGTCGTGTCCTTGGAAAAAAGCCGATGGTACGCCTCCACCGGCCCCTTGTGCCCGCCAATCGGTTTGCCACTCACATCCCACGCCATCGAAAGCCCCGGCCCATGCCCCGATGCCTCCGCATTCTCGCTGCCATTCAGTTGCAGCGAAGCAAAGCGCGTATCCAGCCCCAGCTTCGCCGCAGCCACCTGATCCGCCGAGATGCTGTTGTGAAAATTCTGCCCCGGCTCTCCGAACCGGTTGGCCCCCGTGAGCCACATCGTGCTGCCCCAGTGGCCATCGTTGCTGTATTTGTTCCAAAGCCCCTGCACCACTGTGAAGTCCGCCTTGTGACGAGCCAGCGGCTTCAGCCCGTCAGGCAGTGTGTAATCCGCCCCCGTCTGCTTGATGTCAGGAAACCAGCTCTCTGTCGTGATGCCCCAGCCAAAGCCCAGAAACACCAGCCTCTTCGGTGGTGCCGACGGTACCGCCGCCGAGGCAAACCTGCGAAAGCCCAGAGACTCAAGTGCAGGCAGTGCAATGAGCGCAGTGCTGGATTGGAGAAAGTGACGTCGCCGAATGGGTGAGGTGCTCATGATGCTTTTTTCGTTAAGAGATTACTTGGTGTGAAATTCCTGGCTCGCGACCAGTGCGTGAATGAACTCGCGAATCGCCAGGTCCTTCTTCCCCGCGCGCGCCACCATGGTGTCGATCAGCGGTTCATCGCGGAAACCCGGCGGCCGCCCCAGCGCAAACTCAAGCAGCGCCTCGCTAAAGCCACGCGCAAACGCATCTGACTTCGAGGCAATGATGTCCCGCAGCCCAAAGAAGTCTTTGAAAGCAGGCCCCTTGTACAGCGCCGCCGCAGCCTCAATCGTCCATGTCTTTTTCGTTTTGGGATCTGCCTTCCCGTTCGCATCCACCGCCATGTAGCTGTCCTCGGTGCGCCACTGGCCCGCAGCGTCAAAGTTCTCCAGCCCAAACCCCACCGGATCAATCTTGCGGTGACAGCTCGCACACTGCGGATCCTCCTGATGCGCCAGCAGCCGCTCATGCGTCGTCAGCACCTTGCCCGCCAGCCTTGTGATCGCCGGAACATTCGCGGGCGCAGGCGGCGGCGGATCATGCAGCAGCTTGCGCAGCACCCACGCGCCGCGCTCCACCGGGCTGGTGCGCTCGCCGTTGCCCCCCATGAAATGAACCGCCGCCATTCCCAGCAGCCCACCGCGCGGCGAATCCTTTGGCAGCATCACCTTCTCATACCCTTCCCCCTTCACGCCGGGAATCCCATAATAGTGCGCCAGCACGCGATTGATCATCACATAGTCGGCCTTTAGCAGGTCTCGCAGGCTGGCGTTCTCCCGCATCACATGTGCAATCGTTTCATGAATCTCGCCCTTCGCCGCTACTTTGGTGCCCGTGTCAAAGCGCGGATACAGCGTGCGATTCACCTCGAAAAAATCGATGCGATCCAGCCCCAGCCATTGATGCGTGAAAGCTTCGAGGAATCCCGCCGAACGCGAATCGTTCAGCAGTCGCTCTGTCTGCGCGGCCAGCACCTCCGGCTTCATCAAATCACCCTTCCTGCCCAGCTCCCGCAGCGCAGCATCCGGCGGCGCGCTCCAAAGGAAATACGCCAGCCGCGTGGCCAGCTCACCCCCCGTGAGCGGCCGGTGCTTCTCATCAGGTGTTGGCTCCGCAAGGTATAAAAACATCGGCGACGACATCACCACCGCCAGCGTTTCCTTCAGCGCTGCACTGTGCTTGTCCCCCGCCTTCCGCCGCACCTCATAGAGCCTCACCAGCCGGTCGATGTAATCCGTTGTTGGCGACTCGCCGCGAAAAGCTTCCGTCGCAAATCGTTCCAGTCCCGCACGCACCTCCGCCACAGCCGGCACAGGTGACTTGTCGTCAAGCGGAATGCCCAGCGCCGCGATCCCCGGCGGCTTCGGCTTCGCGGCATCCGGCACACGCTCCACCTCGATCCAGTCCACCCACAGCGTCAGCTCGGGCCCGATGCCATTTCGCTTCACCGCCTCCGCACGCTTGCGCCCGCCTTCTTCATTCGTGTCCCAGCTTCCTTTTTCCCGCACAAACAGCAGTCGGTTTTCACGCGTCATGTTGCTGCGCGTCAGCGTCAGAGGAATCTCGATCACCTGCGGCTTCTCAATACTGGCCGTGATCTCATGCGTCGCCATCACCCGCCCCGTGCGCGCATAGATGCCGAAGTCCAGAAATCGCCGCTCAGCTGGCGCATCCTGGGTTGCACCGGCGCATACCCGCACCACGTAATTCCCCACCGGCCAGTCGAACGGCACCAGCAGTTCAATGTAGTTCACGTTCAGCTCCGCCGGATGTCGCGTCTGCGTGCCCAGGTAAGCCCCTTTGTCCACCGCCGGCTGCGCCATGTAATACTGGTGATATTTCAGCCAGCCCGCCCCCAGCGAATCATTCGCCAGGTCCGCATCATTCTCGCCCTTCTTGTCAAAGCCAAAGATCCGCGGATTCGGCGCACCCGGAATCCTCGCCCACTCCCGCCGGAAGATGCTGTCATTCTTCGACTCCTTCCGAATCTTCGCCACAATGTCCTTGTTCTCCGGCTTCGCCGCCGCTCCCTCCACCGCCTTCACCCAGTTCTGCGCCCGCTTCTGCGCATCGATCTGGTAGTCCACAAACTTCCGCACCACCGGCGTCGTCGTCTCACCTTCATAGTGCAGCTTTTTCTCCACACCAGCCGCAGCCTGCCACGCAAACGCCTCTTCCATCGCCTCACGTCCGATCACCTGATACTGCTCAAACTGATTGGCCGACATGAAGAGATTGGCCCCCACCGTGTCAAATCCCCCGCCTCCGTCTGCAGGCAGGTCCGAGACATTCACATCCACCCCAAGCAGCTCCCGCAGCGTGTTTTTGTATTCGCGACGGTTCAGCCGGCGCATGGTGATGACACCCTTTTGGTCTCCCAGACTACGCCGCGCCGCCACCATCACCTTGGCCAGATCATCCAGAAAATCCGCCTTGGCTTCATTCGAAGGCTGCTTTTCATCCTCCGGCGGCATATCGCCCGAGTTCATCTGGTTCAGCACCTTCTGCCACTTCTCCGCCGTTTCCAGGTCCTTGATCTCAAACGACAGGTCATCCGCCCGAAACTTTCCCTTCTGCTTTTCCGGGCCATGGCAGGAAACACAAGTTTCTTGCAACAGCGCCCGGTGCCTCCCATCCATCACCGCCGTCCCCCTCGCCTCCTCAGCATGAGAAAACGTGCAGCTGAAAAATAAGACGGCGATAAGTAAAAACGGACGGTACATTCGGGGAGGAAACAAACGCATTGAGAAGTCCAATGTATCTCTCCATCAGCGTCAAAACCGGACATGAAAATTCAGGTGCCTCAAAACTCGGTCCCGCCTCACGGCCCGCACCCCAAGTCTGACAATCTCCTCCGGCTGTAATTCAGCACCTGCATTCATTGCAAACGACATCGCGTCAAAGCACGAGAGCAGCGCACACATGCAGGGCTGCTCTTCATACACTGTTGCGCGAAATCGCGTGCTGCACACCCGCCCTATCGAAACCGACCACGGTACCCTCTGGACACAATCAAGGGAATAAAATTCATTTTTCACCTCAAGATTCCCCGCGCACGGGCAGGCCGGTCGCTTATTCTCAGTCACCAATTTTTTACTCATATGTCCGACTCCACCGGTTCATGGTTTGTGCGCTTGATGCGTGCTTTGTTTGGGCAATTTCACTACCAGCCGCCTAGCTGGGTCCCGCGCCTTGCCTGTGCAGCGGATGATCAGGTGCGGACACATCCCGGCTGCTACACCCTCGCCATCTTGATCACCGGGCTGATGTTTCTCATCGCACCACAGATACGCCATTATAGAGATGCGCATCGGCCGCGTCCCCAAGTGCGGGCTGAAGTGCGTGAGGCAAAGGGGCTGCTCCTGATGCCGGCGGTCACACCGATCATCAAGAACAAGCCCCAGCCACAGCCCATCACTTTGCAGTTCAATGCCTCGGTCGCCAAACTGGATGCCGTGGGCAAAGCGGCAGCCGGCATCACCCTCACGCCTGCGCATTCGGGCGTGTGGACGTGGAGCACGGACAGGCTGCTGGTCTTCACTCCCGCCAAGGACTGGCCGGCTGGTCAGGAGTACACCGTGCGGCTCGACCCGGCTCAACTGCCCAAGGAAGTGGTGGTGAAGGAACCCGTCTGGAAGGGAAAGACACAGCCACTGGTGCTTTCAGTGACCAGTTCAGAATTTGAGGTCGATCCGCGTGATCCGTCGATGCAAAATGTCGCGGTGGGTCTCTCCTCGACACATCCGCTCGACAGGGCGCAAATCGAGCAACTGGTCTCACTGGAGGTCGTGGGTGGCGCGAAGATCTTTGACTGGAAAGGGCAGAAGCCGGATGCGCTGTTCTCGGTCACGGAAGGCAAGCTTCAGCGCGAGTTCTGGATTCGCACCGCTCGGATCCAGGTGCCCGCCAAGGAAGATTTCGTGAAGATCACGCTGCACAAGGAACTCACCAGCACGGTCGGCGGCAGTTCGCTGGCCGCCGACATCACCTCGAAAGTACGCGTGCCGGACGTGGACAGCGGCTTCAAGATCGCCGATGCGAACACGGAAATTTTGAAGGCCGATGATGGCGAGCCCGAACAGTTTCTGTTCATCAACACCGAGGGCTACGTCACGACCGAGAATCTGCTCAAGCACCTCGGCGTCTGGCAGGAACCGCCGAACTTTCGGATCACGGATGTGAATGGCCGGCGCGTCCCTCTCAGAGAAAATGATGTGACCGAGGATGTGCTGCGGCAGTATGCCCCGGTGTCGCTCAAACCAGTCGAACTGGAGCTGAGTGACGATCACCCGGCGACAACGCGGCATGCATTCAAATTTCTCACAGAGAAGCAGGGACGTCTGTTTGTGCGCATCACTCAGGGAGTGGAGGCGCTGGGCGGCTTCCGGCTCAGCAGGGAGTTTCGCTCCTTTCAATCCACGCCACGCTTCCCGAAGGAAGTGCAGTTGCTGGGCAAGGGCGGCATCCTGGCTCTCAACGGCGAACGCAAGCTGTCGTTGCAGTCACGCGGCGTCCCGTTTCTGCGGGTGAAAATGGCGCGTGTACCTGCACGGCAGGTCAACCATCTGGTGGTGATGACGGAAGGCGACTTCGCGAATCCTTTCTTCACCATGAACGACAGCTTTGATGAATCCAACATCGCCCACTTCCTTCGCCGCGTGCAGCCGGTGGCTATGACGAACGAGTTTCAGGCCTGCTACTCGGTGATCGACTTCGCCAGCGCCTTGCAGGCGCCGGATCCCGCCGATGCGGATGCTTCGCGTGGTTTGTTTTTCCTCACCGCAGAAGGTGTACAACCCAACCCGAACGGCAGCAAGACCATGGAGGGCGATGCCGTGGAGGACGACTGGCGAGTCATGGGACAGGCAACGACAAACCGCTTTGTGCTCGTCACCGATCTGGGTCTGATGGTCAAAACGAACGCGAACGGCTCGCGCGATGTGTTTGTGCAGAGCATCCAGACCGGCGATCCGGTGAACGGGGCCGTGATCACCGTGATGGCGAAAAACGGCGAGTATCTGCTACAGCAAACCACCGCCGACGGCCATGTGCTGCTGCCGGACGTCAGCAATTTTCAGCGTGAAAAGCGCCCTGTGGCCATCGTCGCCACGCTGGGCAATGATTTGTCTTTCCTGCCGTTTGAGCGCCCCGACCGTCTGCTGGATTTTTCACGTTTCGACATCGGCGGAGTGCAGGCATCGGAACAGGAGGCGCTGGAGGCTTTCGTGTTCACGGAACGCGGTGTGTATCGCCCCGGAGATGACATCCATGTGAGTGCGGTGCTCAAGCGCCGTGACTGGGCTGCTGGTCTCGCGGGGCTGCCGCTGGAGATGGATCTGGTCAATGCGAAGGACGAGGTGATCGACACCCAGAAGATCGTGCTGTCCGCGGACGGTTTCATGGATGTGATGATGAAGACCGATGAGTCTGACCCCACGGGCCGCTACATCGCCCGGCTGTATTTGGTCAAAGGCATTGATGAGCGCATCCGTCTTGGGCAGAGCTTGTTCAAGGTGGAGGATTTCCAGCCGGACCGCATGAAGATCGACGTGACGCTCACCGGCAACGAACTCGCCGGATGGCTGCAGCCGGGTGACATCAAGGCGGACGTTTCTTTGCAAACCCTGTTCGGCTTTCCGGCGGCGAAGCGTCTGCTCAAAGCGCGCATGGAATTGAGCCCAGGCGCGTTCGCGTTTGCGCAGTTCCCCGATTTCATCTTCCACAACCGGCTGGCGGAGGCAGAAGACGCCGAGGAGACCGAGGCCGGGCAGAAGATCAATCTCGGCGAGCAGAAGACCGATGACACCGGCGCGGCGCAGTTTGATCTGGCACTGGAGCGTTTCGACAAGAGCTGCTTTCAGGTTAGCCTGCTGATCGAAGGCTTCGAGGCGGACGGCGGACGCAGCGTGCGCAGCGGAAAAAGCATCCTCGTCGCCGCGCTGCCTTACGTGGTCGGCTACAAGCCGGATGCCAGGCTCGAATACCTCGGCAAGGACACGGCGGCCAATGTTCGCTTCATGGCGGTGGGCCCAGATTTGAAACCCTATGTGCCCAAGGATCTCATGGCGCGCCTCATTCAGATCAAACACGTGTCCGTGCTCACCAAACAGGAAAGCGGCAGCTACGCCTATGTCTCGACGCAGCGTGAATCCATGGTTTCGGAGGCCCGTTTTGCACTGCCCGCAGAAGGTTCCAGTTACGTGCTGCCTACAAATGCGGCGGGTGAATTCCGTCTCGAATTGCGCGACCCGGAAAACAATGTTGTCTGCGCCACAGCGTTCACCGTGGTGGGCAAGGGAGACCTCGACCGCAGCATGGAGCGTGATGCGGAGCTGGGCATCAAACTGGCACGTGCCACCTGGAACAGCGGTGAGTCTTTGGAAGCAAGCCTGAGCGCCACCTACACCGGCGCGGGCCTCATCACCATCGAGCGCGAGCGCGTACTCAGCTGGCAGTGGTTCACGGCGGGCACGACTTCAAGCGTGCAGCACATCAACGTGCCAGATGACATCGAAGGCTCCGCGTATGTAAACGCCTCCTTTGTACGGGCGCTTGATTCCAAGGAGATCTTCACCTCGCCGCTAAGCTATGCGGTGGAGCATTTCGTGGCGAATCCAGACAAACGACGCATCGACGTGAAGATTGATGCGCCGGAAAAAGTGAAGCCGGGGGATGTCATGAAGATCGGCTACCAAACTGCGAAGCCGTGCCGCATCGTGATCTATGCCGTGGACGCAGGCATCCACCAGATCACAGATTACAAGCTGCCGGACCCGCTCGCCTACCTGAACCGCAAACGCGCGCTCGAGGTCGAGACAGAGCAGCTCATGGACCTGATCCTGCCTGAGTTCTCGCTCATCGCGCAGAACAAAGCCTTCGGCGGTGACGCCGACAAGCCGCTGCGTTTGAATCTGAACCCGTTCAAGCGCCGCAAGGAGCCGCCAGTGGTGTTCTGGTCAGGTTTGATCGCAGCAGGCCCCGAACGCCAGGAAGTCAGCTACACCGTCCCGGATTACTTTGCCGGAAAACTCAACGTCATGGCCGTGGCCGTCGCTGAGGATTCGGTGGGACGCGCTGAAACCAGCAGCATCGTGCGCGGCCCGCTGGTGCTGACGCCGAATGTGCCGTTCTTTGCCGCTCCAGGCGATGAATTCACCGCCTCGCTCACCGTGGCGAACAATCTTGAAGGTGCGGAAGCAAATGCGCCAATCAGCATCGTGGCGCAGGTCACGCCGCATCTCGAAGTGCTCGCGTCACCGCAGGGCGCCGTCAATGTGGCTGCTGGCAAGGAGGACACGGTGCGCTTCCGCATTCGGGTGAAACAGGAACTCGGCGGGGCGGAGATCACCTTCAAAGCCGAAGCCGCAGGTCAGGTGGTGCTGCGGCGTGCCACGCTGAGCGTGCGGCCAGCAGCGCCCTACATCACCAACGTGCAGAGCGGTTACTTCCGCGACAGCAGCCACGACGTGAAGGTCACGCGTGAATTGTTCTCACAATATCGCAAACTCAACGCCAACGTGTCCGCCCTGCCTCTGGGACTTGCCCGCGGTCTGGAGTCCTACCTGCACGAGTATCCTTATGGCTGCTCCGAGCAGATCACCAGCCGTGCCGTCTCACGCCTGCTGCTGGCAAAGGAGGTGGACTTTGGTTTTGATGCGGCAGAGTCCGCACGGCAGTTGGATGACGCCTTTGCCCTGCTGCGCAGTCGCCAGAATTCCAGCGGCGGCTTTGGCTACTGGGATTCAGATGCCGATGCAGGCATGGACTATCTCTCCGTCTACGTAACACGCTTCCTCACCGAAGCGCGGGATGCAGGCAACGCGGTGCCCTCCGCACTGCTCGAAGGCGCGCGCAATCGCATGCGCCAGATGGCACGCAGCCAGGTGGACAGCCTCGACGATGCATCCATCCAGGCGGCTGCCATTTACCTGCTCACACGCCAGGGGGAAAACACCTCCACCTTTGTGCTGAACCTGCGCGACAATCTCCGCCAGAAACATCAAGAGGCATGGCGCGGCCATCTCACCGCCGCATATCTCGCAGGCACGTATGCACTGCTGCAAAAACGCCCGGAAGCGGTGACGCTGATGCAGGACTACTGGGCGGCGGTGCGCAAAGGCAAGGCACTGGGCGCATGGAACGGCTGGTACTATCTCGACCTGCAGGTGAGCCAGGCCGAGGGCTTCGCCGTGGCCTGCAGGCACTTTCCGGAACTGGCGGGCAACTTTGGCTATGACGATCTCGCCATCGTCACTGAGCCGCTGGCACGCAATCGCTTCAACACCATCAGCGCCGCCTCCACCATCCTCGCGCTCAAGGCCTACTCGGATCTCGCCAAGCAGTCGGGCGTGCGTGTCTCTCTTGCCGAACTCCCCCGTGCAGGCGGCGCCCCGAGTGTCCTCGTGCCCGAAACCACCGGCCTAATCCAAAGCAACTTCAGCGCTCAGGCGGGTGGCCTTCGCTTCGGACTCGTACAAGCTGGCGGTCGCGATCTCGGTGCCTTTTATCAGGTAACAGAAGCCGGCTTCGACACCGGCCTGCCGACTCAGCGCATCGCCGATGGCCTGGAAGTGTTCCGCGAAATCATCGGAGCAGACGGCAAAGCAGTGGCCAAGCTCAAGGTCGGTGAAGGTGCGCTGGTGCGCCTGACTGTGCGCAATGTTTCTCCCAATGCGCTCAGCAACATCGCCGTGCTCGATCTGATGCCCGGCAGCTTTGAGCTGGAACCCAACGGCCTCAAACCCGGACGCGGCACGATGCCCGGCGCGGACTACGTGGATGTGCGCGAAGACCGCAACGTCTTCTTCTGCGGCCTGGGCAAGGGCGAAGTGAAGACCTTCAGCTATCGCATCAAACCCATCGCCGCAGGCAGTTACGTGATACCGCCGGTCTTTGCCGAGAGCATGTATGACCGTGGCACCAAAGGCCGCGACGGCGGCGGCAAAGTGGACGTGGAGTAACAGCCATGCGCACGCTTCATCGTCTGCTGCGAATGCGTTTCCTGCGCTGGTCGGGCGCGGCGCTGCTGCTGGTGGCGGTGGTCTGGCTGCTGCTGCCGCAACCGGAGCTGTACCCGCCGGAGTTTCGTTTTTCGCGCACGTTGGAAGATCGCAATGGCAGGCTGCTGCATCTAGCGCTGACGCCAGATGGCAAGTATCGCCGCTACACACCGCTGGCGGAGATCAGCCCGGCCTTGATCAATGCGACGCTCACTCTTGAAGACCGTCATTTTTACGATCACCCCGGAGTGAATCCACTCTCCATGCTGCGCGCGGCCTGGGGTGTCGTTTCCGGCTCGACACGCGGCGGAGGTTCCACCATCACCATGCAGCTCGCGCGGCTGCGCTACGATCTGCACACACGCACACCATGGGGCAAGGCGTGGCAAATGCTGCGTGCCGTGCAGATCGAAAAGCACCACCCGAAGGACGCCATCCTTGAGGCCTATCTCAATCAGGCGCCGTATGGCGGCAATGTGGAAGGTGTGGGCTCGGCCAGCCTGCTGTGGTGCGGCAAACCCGCGAAGGATCTGACCCTGCGCGAGGCCGTGGCGCTCTCCGTGCTTCCGCAAAGCCCGACAACACGCAGGCCCCGTGTCACCGGTGACAATGCGAGCCTTTCCGCCGCTCAGCACCGCCTCTGGGATCGCTTACGCGAAGAACGCGGCCAGCCTGCCGACCCTTTGGACGCGTCCTTCACGCTTCGGCAGTTGCAGCCTGTACCACGTGAAGCCCCCCATCTGGCGCGGCGTTTGTTCACTGAAAAACCAGCCGAAGATCGCGCCAGGTCCGGGTTGCCCCTTCGCTGCACCCTAGATCTCAATCGGCAGCAAGGCGTGGAGCAGGCGGTGAATGACTACGTGCAGCGCAAACGCGAGGTGGGCATCACCAATGCCTGTGCGTTGCTGGTCCACGCCCCTTCCCGCGAGGTGCTGGCCTACGTGGGTTCCAGCCGCTTTCTCGACAGCACCATTCAAGGCCAGGTGGACGGCGTGCAGGCACAGCGCTCGCCGGGTTCAGCCCTGAAGCCCTTCATCTATGCACTGGCCATGCAGCAAGGGTTGATCCATCCCCACACACTCCTGCGCGATGGCCGCATGGCCTTCGGGAGCTACAACCCCGAGAATTTCGACCGCAACTTTGCCGGTCCCATCTCCGCCGGAGATGCATTGTATCACAGCCGCAACATCCCGGCTGTCGCCCTGGCCCAGCGCCTCGATGCACCCGGCCTGTACGGCTTTCTCAAAGAAGCTGGCGTAGCACTGCCTCACCCTGCCGAGCACTACGGACTCTCACTGCCTCTCGGAGGTGGCGAAGTATCCATGGAGGAACTGGCGGAACTCTACGCTCTGCTGGCGAGCGATGGCTCTGCGCGTCACCTAAACTATTTCAAAGCAGAACAGGTCTCGGAAGCGAAGCCTCTCCTCACCGATGAAGCCCGCCACCTCACACGCGAGATGCTTCGCACACGCGAAGGCGAGCCCATAATGGACGACCCCGCAGTGACATGGAAAACAGGCACCTCGCACGGTTTTCGCGATGCCTGGGCCGCTGGAATGCGCGGCGAATATGTGCTGGTCGTATGGATCGGCAATTTCAATGGCAAGGCCAATCCAGCCTTCATCGCCCGCGAGTGCGCCGCACCGCTGCTGTTTGAAACCTTCCGCCATCTGCGCCTCCCAATAAAACGTGAAAAGCCCCCCTCGGGTGTTTCTCAGGTGGAACTCTGCGCAGTCTCTGGCCAGCTCCCCACGCCGCACTGCCAGCACCGCGTGCAGGGCGGTTTCATTCCCGGTGTGTCTCCCATCACCCCCTGCGACATCCATCGCGAAGTGTTGATCGATCCCGCCACCGGCCTTCGCGTCGCGCGTGATGACGGCAAGCGTCCCCTGAAACACGAGGTCTTCGAGTTCTGGCCGCCCGACCTCCTGGAAATGTTCAAGCTCGCCGGTGTTCCGCGCAAAACACCACCACCGCTCGAAGCGAGTGCTGAATCAATTTCCACCGCAGATGCAGGCGCAGTGCCGAAGATCGTATCACCACGCGCCTCTCTGGTTTACACGCTGCAAGCCTCCGATCCAGCGCGGCAAAAGATCCCCCTGCGCGCCGACACCGCCCCGGGGGTGAACCGCGTGTTCTGGTTCGCCGGCTCACGCTTCCTCGGTGCCAGCGATCCCGCCACCCCAGTCATGTGGGCGGCATCCGCCGGGAAATGGCGCGTGCACGTGTTGGATGATCAAGGCCGCAGCACCGCCGTCGAATTCCGCGTCGAAATGGTGCCATGACAGGTCCTCCTACTCTCCCTGCAGCATCAAATTCTTTCGACTCCAGCTTCAGCAAAAACGCCTTCGCCTCCATCCCTCCCGCAAACCCCGTCAGCTTCCCATTGGAGCCAATCACACGATGGCACGGCGCGATGATCGAGATGGGATTCTTGCCATTCGCCGCCCCCACCGCACGCACCGCGCCCGGATTGCCAATCTGCTCCGCGATCTGCGCGTAGCTCCGCGTCTCACCAAAGGGAATCGTCAGCAGCGCCTGCCACACCTGCCTCTGAAACTCCGTGCCGGTGAAGTCGAGCTTCAGGTCAAACTTCTCTCGTCTCCCTGCAAAGTAGTCTTCTAACTGCCGCTCCGCCTCCCGCAGCACCAGATGCTTGCTGTCTTCTTGCAGCGGGCTGAGGCGCACGCGCTTCGGGTCATCGTTTTCCCATAGCACCGCCGCCAGCCCCTGCTCACTCGCCACGAGCGTGAGCAGACCCACCGGCGAGGCCATGGTTTTATAAAAATAGCTACGGGATGTCATATGGGTGCGGTTTTCGTTCGGACAGATCATGCCGCTCTCTGTCAATGGCTGCTGGCCATTTTCGGCCACGAGGATAAAATAACTCCATGTCCGAAAACGGCCAGCCCGGACGGTATGCACAGCCTAGCCTGCTGAACTCCATGAATCTCATCGATGACCATGCCGCTTACACTGCGCTGAAATCCCGCGACCCACGCTTTGACGGCATCTTCTACGTGGGCGTCACCTCCACCGGCATCTACTGCCGCCCCATCTGTCCGGTGAAGGTACCGAAGCGCGAGAACTGCCGCTTCTTTGAAAACGCGGGCGCTGCGGAGAAGGCCGCTTTCCGCCCCTGCCTGCGCTGCCGCCCCGAGCTGGCTCCAGGCCATGCGCCGGTGGATCACGCACATCGGCTCGCCGATCTGATCATGCTCCGCATGGACGAAGGTCTCGCGGAAGAAGGCGCAGGCCTCGAAGAAATCGCCACGCAGTTTGGCCTCAGCTCACGCCAGTTGCGCCGCATCGTTCAGCAGGAGCTCGGCGTCTCGCCCATCGAGCTGATCCAGACCCGCCGCCTCCTCCTCGCCAAGCAACTCCTCACCGACACCCGCCTGCCGGTCATCGAGATCGCTTTTGCCAGCGGCTTTTCCAGCCTGCGCCGCTTCAATGACGCCTTCAGCCGCCATTACCGCATGCCGCCCACACGCCTGCGCAAAGAGGCCGCCTCACATCCCGGCAGGACGCATGCAACGGACACCTCCATGCTGCAGCTCGGCTACCGCCCGCCCTATGACTGGGAATCCATGCTCAAATTCCTCGCCGCACGCACGATCCGCGAGGTGGAGTTCGTCGCCGACGGCACCTACTCGCGCACCGTGCGTCTGGGCGATCACACCGGCTGGATCAAAGTGTCCAACGCTCCGGAAAAGAACGCGCTGCTCGTGGAGTTCACGCATTCGCTCACGCCCGTCTTGCCCGCCCTGCTCGGCCGCCTGCGCCACATGTTTGATCTCACCGCGCGTCCCGACCTCATCGCCGCTCATTTGCAGCAGGACGCCACGCTCAAAAAGAGCGTCATTCAAAATCCCGGATTGCGCGTGCCCGGCGCATTCGACGGCTTTGAACTGGCCTTCCGCGCCGTCCTCGGCCAGCAGATCTCCGTTCAAGCCGCAACCAAGATCGCCTGCCGCTACGCCGAAGCCTTCGGTGAAAAAATCGAAACACCGTTTCCTGAACTGACACGCCTGACACCCCTCGCTCAGAAAACCACCAGCGCCACCCTCGATGACATCGCCCGCCTCGGCATCATCCGTACCCGCGCCGCCTGCATCCTCGCCCTCGCAGAGGCCTTCCGCTCAGGCAGGCTGCAGCTCGATCCCGGCGCGCACCCTGAAGCCGCCATTGCTCAACTAGTCGCCCTCCCCGGCATCGGCCCTTGGACCGCGCACTACATCGCCATGCGCGCCCTGCGCTGGCCGGACGCCTTTCCCAAAGAAGACATCGCCGTCCGCAACAACCTCGGCGGCGTCACCGCAAAGCGAGCCGAAGAACTGTCCCAGCCCTGGCGTCCGTGGCGCAGCTATGCCGTGATGCATGCATGGAACAGCCCGCCGACGAAATAAGAGGCGTTCGGATTCACGCTCCGACGACTCCTCATCTTGGCAGTACTATGGCATGAGCACAGGGCCATGCCCCTGCTCCAGCCCATATGCGCCGGAAAAAGGCAGCGTTAGACGCGCTGATCAGGACCGATGGAAACCCCGCAAAGACAGATGCGCATACCTCAATTTCTTCGGCGAGGTCGATCCGGTAAGGAAAGGACTTATGACACCGTCATCACCGCCAGACACCTGGGCAGCACGAAGGCAGTTCTCCCAGAATGTTTCATTGTCAGTCGTACTTTGCACGCTGCCTGCTACGTTCGGTCTCTGTCGCAGGTGGCCCGCATGGCAGGCGTGACGAACAACCATGGAAGAATTCATTTTCAATACCGACCCCGCCTTCTTGGAAAAACTATGGACGATACCTCAAGAGTCGTTGCGACTGCTCTGCCCCGTGTGCGGCGGGGATGTCATGTTTGCGCCAGATTGGAAACGTGCCCGCGAGTTCACGGTTCATCCAGGAGCCTACTGCACGACGGACCGCAGGCATTTGACGGTGGTCTTTGAGCAGGCCCCCATCCAGCGCCGCCGGCCCCCGAATTCACCCGCATGAGCAGGGATGACTCCACCCCGGGTGAAACTGTCAAAGCTGTCGAGTGAACGTCAGCGGGGGTTCAGTTGTCAATACTTTGTATGACCAATAAACCCAACCTGACCCCGAAAGAAAAAGAAATTCAGAGCCTCGTCGCTCGAGGGAAAACGCCCGAAACCATCGCCATTCGGATGGGTATGAAGATATCCAAAGTACTGATGGTGATCGACATGATGCGCCCAGGCTGATGGTTTGATGGGGGCCAGGGCCTGTGGGCGGAAAAGCTGGCCATCAAGTCAGCTGCGATGGGGGAATTGACCACGAAACCGGCTGGATCGGCACACTCAGACATTCAATCTCTGCCAGCAATGGATTTACGCCCCCCCCCATGGCGGGATTCCCAGCGTAAAACCCAATGTGTCCAGACGGTCGCCTGACGTGGGAAACGGGTTCACCGATGTATGCACTCACCCCTGCCAGTGCCTATGGCGTTGAGCCGTGCTCGCAGTCTCGAATTCGAAGACTGGCCGCACAGGCACCGTACCGCACCAAGATCCGCTCACCAAAGACAAGAAACAGCCGATACTACTGGAAACCAGTATGCCAGATTTGCGGTCGTACACGACGTCACGCACCGTATCGGACGACAATATCGCAAATTCCACCGCAGGGCATCATAGCACCCGTGAACACAAACCACGAACGCGCTATGAACACCACCACCGCCCATACCTCCCCCCGCCAGCGTTTCATCCAAAATCTCTCTGAGAGCGAGCTCTTCCAGCACTATCAGAAGGCCTTCCACACGCTGACCAGCCTCCCCCTGAGCTTGGAAGCCACCAAGGACGACTCCCCCATCGAAGGCATCGTCACCCGCAAAGGCGTCGCCGGCGTGGTGGAAACACAGGTCCCGGTGCGCGTGGGAAAAAACACCATCGCCGTCATGCTCACGGGTGCCGTTCGCCTTCAGCCCGCCAATGCCGAAAACTTCGCCCCCGTCGCCAAGGCGCTGCTGGATGAAGACCGCACCGCAGCGGAAATCCGCGGTGCCAAGGTGCACTTCGAACACGTCCCCGTGATGGCTCCTGAGCGCTATGAGGCCGCTCTGGCCATTCTGCAGTCCTTCGCCATCCAGCTCGGAGATAGCGCGCACCGCCTGCTGTTTGCCACCGCCACCCACGAACCCGAGGCCGTGCGCAATGCCAAGACCTTCATCCACTCCCATCTGGCCGAGCCCATGTCCCTCGAAGCCGTCGCCAGCGCCGTGAACGTCAGCCCCTTCCACTTCTGCAAGCTCTTCAAGCGCGCCACCGGCCTGACCTTCACGGATTTTGTGAACCGCGCCCGTGTGGAAAAGGCCAAGCGCATGCTCATGAAACCCGCCGCCCGCATCACCGAAGTGGCCTACGACGTCGGCTTCCAGAGCCTCTCCCACTTCAACCGCAGCTTCCGCCGCATCGCCGATGAATCCCCCACGGAATTCCGCAGCCGCATGAAGCACAGCGGACCAGCCCTCATGGCCGCATAAACTTTGTCGCCATGCGCACCGCCCTGCGGTGTTTCGACGACATTGCCCCGGAGAGGACGCCTGAGCGCGTTGGGCCATCCTTTCCGGGGTTTTTTGTGCCCTGGAGAATAGGCCTCCGGCCTGTCGGCGGATCAAGGCGTCCCGAACGTTGATTCATAACCCTGTAGGAGGCCGCCCCCCTCAGCCCGTCTCCATGCTGCGCAGATGCACTTGACCCCCCGCCCCCTCTGCGCACACTCGCGTTCACTCTTCCCAACCCCGAACCGAGAACCTAGCACCCGAACACTTCTTTATGAGCCGGAAAATTCGTTATGGCATGATCGGCGGCGGACGCGGCGCCTTCATTGGCGGCGTCCATCGCATCGCAGCATCGATCGATCAGCAGATTGAACTCGTCTGCGGCGCTTTTTCCTCCGACCCCCAGCGCTCCAAGGACAGCGGTGCCGACTTCTTCCTCCCCGCCGAACGCTGCTACGCCAATTACGAAGAAATGATCCGCACCGAAGCCGCCCTGCCTGCGGACAAGCGCATGGACTTCGTCTCCATCGTCACTCCAAACCACCTGCACTTCCCCGCCGCCAAGGCCGCACTGGAAGCCGGCTTCCACGTCCTCTCAGACAAGCCTGCCACCTTCAATCTTGCACAGGCCAAGGAGCTCGCGCAAATCGTCAAGAAAACCGGCAAACTCTACGGCGTCACCTACAACTACACCGGCTACCCGCTCATGCGCCAGGCCCGGCAGATGATCGAGGAAGGCAAGCTCGGCGAGATCCGCAAAGTCGTCGTCGAATACCCGCAGGGCTGGCTCGCCACCATGCTGGAAAACACCGGCCAGAAGCAGGCCTCCTGGCGCGTGGACCCCGCCATCTGCGGTGCCGCCGGCTGCATGGGAGACATTGGCACCCACGCAATCAACCTCGCTGAATACGTCACCGGCCTCCACATCAAGGAGCTCGCCGCAGACCTCACCATCTTCCTGGCCAAGGAAGGCCGCCGTCTGGAAGACGATGGCAACGTGCTGCTGCGCTTCACCAACGGTGCCAAGGGCGTGCTGCACTCCAGCCAGATCAGCATCGGCTGTGAAAACAACCTCAGCCTCCGCGTCTATGGCTCGCTGGGCGGCATCGAATGGTCCCAGCTCGATCCGAACACGATGATCGTCACCTCGCTGGACAAGCCCAAGCAGATCTACCGCACCGGCCTCGGCTACCTCGGCAGCGCCGCCTCCGCCTGCACCCGCACGCCCTCCGGCCATCCCGAAGGCTACCTGGAAGGCTTCGCCAACATCTACAAGAACTTCGCCAACCACATCCGCGCCGTGAATGCCGGCACACAGCCCAACCCGCTGGACATGGACTACCCGACCATCGAAGAAGGCGTCGCCGGCATGGCCTTCATCGAAGCCGTCGTCGCCTCCTCCGCCAACAACTCCGCCTGGACCCCGCTGGACTACACCCCCACGACCCGCGCGAAGTATGGTGATGCCACGCTCAGCAGCGATCGCGGCGGGCTGGCGTAAAAGCAGGGATAAACTTTGGAGCGATGCCAGCACACGCTGGCATCGCTCTTTTTTAGGACTCCGCTGTACATGTCATCCATTGCACGAGCGGTGTCGCTACATTCAATCTCACGCTGGAGGCTTTGATGGCTCCGGCGTTGGCTTCACTCTTCAGCGGCCCCGCCGGGCTGTGTACATTGTCCAGAGGAAAAGCCCGGCCAACGGTGCAGCATTGCCGTGGCGAAGATCCAGTTTCCCAAGGCCAAATTCAAGACAGCCGCAACGACGTAAGCCAGGAGCACCATCTCAATGCATCCGTACGGGGCAAAGCCCGCAGACTTCCGATGCTGTGGCAGAATAGACGTCGGCTTGTGCATGCTCAGATCCTCTCAAAACACAACGGGGAGAACAAGCCTTCGCCCGTTCTCCCCGTTTCGACAAATCACTCAACCTCTCAAATCGTCACCGGCTTGCCCGTCTTCGCGGAGGCATACACCGCATCGATCACCTGCATCAGGCGCAGGGCCTGCTCAGGGGTGTTCAGCGCGGGTGCCTTGCCTTCGAGCGCTTCGATGAAGTTCGCCGCAGAGCCGATGCGGCCCATGTCTTCACAAGCCGGCACGGTGATGCTGCGGTCCACGCTGTTGCCATTTTCCTGCACGTAGAGCTCGCAACTGTCGATGGCGGTGTTGTCCAGGCCATCGATGGCAAAGAGACGTTCCACCTTCCCACCGGCCTTGGTTCCCTGGAAGACCACGGAGACTTCCTCGCGCTTGATCATCTCCGCCCAGGACACCTGCAGGCTCAGCACCTGGCCCGTTTTGAACATCACAAAACCGTGCGCCGCATTTTCCACATCCGTGGTGCCGCCCACGCGGTCGGGGATGCCCCAGGGGCCCTTGAACTGCTTGTCCTGAATGAAGTCGGAGAAAGTCTGGCCCATCACATAGGCAGGCTCGGGATAGCCCATGAAATACATCGCCAGGTCCACCATGTGCAGCAGGTCGATCAGCGCCCCACCACCGGCCAGCGCCTTCGTGGTGAACCACCCGCCAAAGCCCGGGATTCCCGTGCGGCGGATCCACTTCGCCTGTGCAGAATTAATCCGGCCCACCACGCCGTCGTCGATGTACTGCTTCATCGCCCGCGACTCAGGACGTGCGCGGTTGTTGAAATTGAAGAGCACCTTCTTGCCCGCCGCCTTCGCGGCGACGATGATTTCCTTCACCTCCTTCGCATTCAGCGCCGGAGGCTTCTCAGAAAAGACGTGCTTGCCAGCCTTCAGGCACTGGATCACCAGCGGCTTGTGAAATTTGTTCGGCACAATGACGCTCACCGCCTTGATCTCCGGACAGCCCTTCAGCATGGCCTCCACAGACTCATAGGAATTGGCGATGCCATGCTTCTCCGCCGCCCTGGCTGCCGCTCCGGGGGCCGCATCAGCCACGGCCACGATCTCCGCTCCCGCCTGGCGGAAACCCGCCGCGTGATACTGCAACATGCCGCCTGCTCCGATGACTCCGACTTTGATGGCCATAATAAATGTGTTCGTTAAGTGGTTGGTGAATTTTTACCTGAGGGCCGCGAGAATGGAGATTCCCCGCCACCGAGTCAAGATTTGAAAACAGCGCGTGGTCGCCACCTCCCTCCTCGCCGTTCCTCATTCTGGTTTCGACATTCGTCATTTGGCCGCTTTCATTCCCCTCCCCACCTTTCTTGCCCATGCCTTCTCTCCGCCCCGCCACCCTCGACGACCTCCCGGCCATCAACGCCATTTACAATCATTACGTCGAGCACAGCACCTGCACGTATCAAACCGTCCCGAGCACCGCCCAGGAACGCCGCGACTGGTTTGACGCCCACGGCCCGGAGCACCCCGTCATCGTCGCCGAAGAAAACGACACCGTCATCGGCTGGGGCTCCCTCAGCCGCTTCCACCCGCGCCAGGCCTACTGCCACAGCGTGGAAGATTCCATCTACCTGCACCATGAGCATCAGAGCAAAGGCATCGGCACCCTGCTGCTGGCCGAGCTACTGCGTCTCGCCAAAAAAATCGGCCACCACACCGTCCTCGGCGGCATCGATGCCGATCAGGCCGGCAGCATCGCCCTCCACACCAAATTCGGCTTCATCAAAGTCTCCCACCTCAAAGAAGTCGGCCACAAGCACGGCCGCTGGCTCGACGTGCTGTGGATGCAGAAGATGCTGTAAAGTTGTCCAGTTGCGCCGCAACTGGAGCCTTCCCATCACTCTAGAGCTGCACCCGCCTGTTTAGAATGGAACGACTGACCAGCCCGCGTCGGCACTCGACAGCGACACATCAGGATGTCCTCTTCATAGTCTTGACCTTTTCCCAGCATCTCGCTAGAACCGGCGCGCAGCCAACGTCTTCACGCCATGCCCAGTGCCCTCGCTTCCCTGTCCCGCCGCCGTCTCCTCGGCAGCACGGCCATGGGCCTGTCCAGTCTCGCGTTATCTGATCTGCTCGCGGATTCGCGCCCGCACTTCCCCGCAAAGGCCCGGCGCGTCATCTGGCTTTTCATGCACGGCGGCCCCAGCCACGTCGATCTCTTCGATCCGAAACCCGAGCTCATCCGCCACGCCGGCAAACCATTGCCCGATAGCTACGGCGCCGTCGAGACTCGCCGCAAGGTCGCTCAAAATCCGCTGCTCGCGCCCGTCAAACCCTTCCGCAAGTACGGCCAGAGCGGTATCGAGATCAGCGATTTCCTCCCCCACATGGCGGAGCTCGCAGACGAGATGTGCGTCATCCGCAGCTGCCATGGCGACAGCGTGAATCATCCGCAGTCCGTCTATCAGATGAACACCGGCTCCATCCAGATGGGCAGGCCCAGCATGGGCAGTTGGGTGTCCTACGGCCTCGGTTCTGAAAATGCCGACATGCCTGCCTTCGTCGTCATGCCAGATCCCGGCGGCGGCCTCAAAGGCGGACCACCCGCCTGGGGCAGTGGCTTCCTCCCTGCCACCTATCAGGGCACCACCATGCGCGCAGGCGGCAGCCCCATCCTAGACCTCAAAGGACCACAAAGTACCGCCCGCCAGCGCGCCACGCTCGATCTCGTCCAGCAGATGAATGCCCAGCATCTCGCGCAGCATGCTCAGGACACCGAACTCGACGCCCGCATCCGCAGCTACGAGCTCGCCTTCCGCATGCAAAGCGCCGCCCCCGAAGCGGTGGACATCTCACGCGAATCCGCTGCCACCAAAAAACTCTACGGCATCGACGACAGCACCACGCGCGAGTTCGGCACCCGCTGCCTGCTAGCACGGCGCATGATCGAGCGCGGCGTCCGCTTTGTGCAGCTCTACTCCGGCGACACCAACGGCTGGGACGCGCACGAAAACGTGCTCAAGAACCACACCGACTACTGCGCCCGCACCGACAAGCCCGTGGCCGGTCTCCTGCGCGATCTCAAACAGCGCGGCCTGCTTGAGGACACCCTCGTCATCTGGGGCGGAGAATTCGGCCGCATGCCCATGAGCGAAAAAGGAGTGGGCCGCGACCACAACCCTTGGGGCTTCACCACCGTGCTCGTGGGCGCCGGCGTGAAGCACGGCCACATCCACGGCGCCACCGATGACTTCGGCCTCCGTGCTGCCCAGAACAAAGTCCACATCCACGATCTCCACGCCACCATCCTCCACCTCCTCGGCCTGGATCACGAGCGCCTCACCTTCCGCCTCAACGGCCTCGACCAGAAACTCACCGGCGTGGAAGGCAGCGATATCGTGAAGGGAATCCTTGCCTAAATGACGAATGCAGCATGCAGAATGACGAATGGGCCGCTGGCGCATGCTGGTGCGGTTCTTGGCGTGCTCGTCTGCCTGGCGTTCGGCGTTCATGTCACTCGCGCTGCATCCATTCGTGCCTCCTCCGATCCCGTGAAGGATGAGCGCCCCATCAAGCCGGAGGACAAAGAACACTGGGCCTTCAAACCGCTGCAAACCACGCCCGGCAAAACAGGTATCGACGATCTCGCAGCGCACACATCTCCCACCGCAGATCCTGCCACCCTCATCCGCCGCCTCACCTTCGATCTCACCGGCCTTCCACCCACTCCCGAAGAAGTCACCGCCTTCAAGGATTCCGCACTCCACACTCCGAATTCCGCATTCGAAGATCTCGTGGACAAACTCCTCGCCTCCCCACGCTACGGCGAGCACTGGGCCCAGTGGTGGCTCGACCTCGCCCGCTACGCAGACACCGACGGCTTCGAATACGACGCCGAACGCAACCGCGCTTGGCAGTACCGCGACTGGGTCATCGACGCGCTCAATCGCGACATGCCCTTCGATGCCTTCGTTCAGCATCAGATCGCCGGAGATTTGATGGGAGACGAAACCGCCACCGGCTTCCTCTTCTCCTGCCCGGACATGCCGGACCTCAACAATCAAAGCGAGCGCCGACACGTCCTGCTCAATGACATCGCCACCACCGTGGGCGCGGTCGGTCTGGGCCTCACCGTCGGCTGCGCACAGTGTCACGATCATCCCTACGATCCCATCAGTCAGGCCGACTTCTACCGCCTGCGCGCTTTCTTTGACAACACCGTGCTGACCAAAAGCAGCAAGCCGCTGGGCCCCGCCGTCCGCGTTTTTACCGAAGGCATCCCCGCCAGCACCGTCTTCGTGCGTGGCGACTTCAAACGCCCCGGCCCCGAAATCCAGCCCGCCTTCCCCCGCGTCTTCGGCCCCACACCGGCCAAGGCCGACCGCGCCGCACTTGCGCAATGGCTCGCCAGCAAGGACAACGCCCTCTTCCTCCGCACCATGGCGAACCGCCTCTGGCAGCAGCACTTTGGCAAACCACTGGCCGCCATTCCCGGAGATCTCGGTCATCAGGGCGAAGCCCCCACCAATCCCGCCCTGCTCGACTGGCTGGCCGCCGAAATTCCGCGCCAAAACTGGAGCCTCAAGCGCCTGCACAAGGTCATCGTCATGTCGCAGACCTACCAGCAGAAGAGAGCCACCCCCACACGCCTCACCGGCGAAATGCTGCGCGATGCCATGCTCAGCGTCAGCGGCCAGCTCAACCTCAAAACCAGCGGCCCTGGCGTGAAACTGCCCCTGCCCAAGGAGATCAGCAGCACCCTGATCAAAAGTCAGGCCGAAACCACCAAAGACGTGACCGAGCACACCCGCCGCAGCATCTACACCTTCGCCCGGCGCAATCTCCGCCACCCGCTCTTCGAACTCTTCGACCGCCCGGACGCCCAGATCTCCTGCGCCCGGCGCAATGCCTCCACTACCGCCCCGCAGGCCCTCATGCTCCTCAATTCCGACTTCGCCCACGGCATCGCCGTAAAAATCGCCACGCAGTTGAATGAGCTGCACGGCTCAGACGCCCCCGCCCTCATCACCGCCGCCACCCTGCGCTGCCTCTCACGCCAGCCCACGCCGCAGGAAATCGCGAACGGTAAGAAATTTCTCCAAAAACAAACCTCACTCACTCCCGGCTTCCGTGAGGCTCTGGCGGACTACTGCCTCGCCCTGCTGAACTCGAACGAGTTTGTATATCTGGACTGACCCGTACGAGCCGCACTCGAATAGCGGATCGTATCTCCCACTCCTTGGCTCAGGAGAAGGAGAAGCATTTGTGTAGCGCCCAACATGACACAATGTACTAATTTCTACACCGAGTAAAGCCACTTGAATATCAGGGCGACCGGAGGACCTTAGTCGTTCCCCGCGCCGCTCATGCCCAAACTCGAACTCAGCCCCTACCCCGACACCCCAGAGGCGCGGTCCGAGCTGGTCGGTTTTCTAAACCGTCACCTGCCACCGCAGAACGGCCACGGCTGGGAGCAGCGACTGCGCCATTGGTGGGATGAAAACCCCGCTGCCGCACTAAGCCCAGAACGCGGGCGCTGGGTCCATTCGCAAGGGCGCTTGGTCGCCTACGGCGGTTCCATCCCCGCCCTGCACACTTGGCAGGGGCGGATCTGTCAGACCGTGTACGCCACCACCTTCTGTGTGGACGAGCATTTCTCCAAAGCAGCATCACTCATCTTCCTCCAGCAGCGCGAGGTGGCGGAACAGTGCATGATCACCCACACCACCCCCTGCCCCCGCGTTCAGGAGGCCTTGTTCAAAATGGGCGCACGTGCGGAACTGACCGTCACACGCCGCTTCTTCCCCGCCGGACTCGCTTCACACCTGTACGGCCGCTCCTGGTGGCCCTCCCTGCCTGCGGACAAACTCGTCGTGACCGATCCCGCCCAAGTCACCTCCATCGCACGCCCCTACCAGCGCGCAGATCGCATCGAAAAATGGATCACGCCGGAGTACCTGCGATGGTTTTGCAGCTCTTCCACGCGCGATCACCATTTCCTCGGCCTTGTAGACGCAGCTGGCGTGCTCAGTTCCTATCTCCTCGTCACTCCTCGGCTCTTGCGTGGCCTGCGCAGTTGGGATGTGTTGGAAAGCTTCACCACCCAGGAGGACAGGTCCGAGCTCTACGCCCTGATCGGCCTCCTCGTCAAAAATCCCGGCCTGCTCCCCGGCGGGGCCCTCATCGTCACCTCCGCTGCCTTCCCAGACGACCTCACCTGGGATCCGCCCCCCGCCCTCCTTTCCCGCAATCAGCACGTCTGCCACTTCTTCCTCTTCCCCGAATCCCTCCGTGATGCCCCCAAACACACCATCATGGCAGAAGGCGATCTGGGCTTATAAGCGCTCCGTAGTTTAATTTCCCTTCCCCTCCCCCACCACCGGCACCAGCAGCCGCGACGGATGCTCCGCATCGCAATAAATCCGGTTCGTCTGCTTCATCTTCTCACCCTCCTCGCTCCAGGGCTTCGCAGTTCCAGGGTTCACATCAAAACGGGGGAAATTGCTGGAGGTGATCATCACACGCACACGATGGCCTTTATTGATGATGAGGCTGGTGGACCAGCAATCGACGGTCACTTCCTCGATCACCCCCGGCGTCAGCGTCTCAGGCTTCTCGCGGGATTTGCGATAGCGCAGCCGCTGAATGCCTTCGGCCATCAGCATGCTGCGACCGTCAGGATACACATCACAAATGCGCACGGACAGGTCCGTGTCCGCCGCACTGGATGAAACAAAAATTTTGGCCCACAGACGTCCCGTGATTTCCACCGGCTTGTCGAGCACCTCGCTGGTAAAAACCACCGCATCCTCGCGCCCCTCCACCTTGCGTTGATCCATCGGCCCACGCTCGATGGTGAGATTGTTTCCACCGAGGGTGGGGCATGGATTCGCAGGATCAAAGGTATACTCATGGTGCGCAGAGCCTGCTGCAGGCGCTTCCAGTGCCAGCCGCTTGTCTGCGGTGAGATACACCGGCGTCTCCTTCGCCGGGATGGGCCAGTCATTCGCATAGCGCCATTCATTGCCCGGAGCGCCGGGCGTGCTGGTGTCTCCCATCACGTAGTAGGCCACGGCCGGTTCTTTCTCGATGCCATTGTCGGTGCCTTTCAGATAGTGCTCAAACCAGCGGCCCGAGTTGTACTGCTGCGGCGGCTTCGCATCAGGAAAGGTCAGCTGACCGGCAGGCATCTGCCCGACGCCATGATGCCACGGCCCCATGATGAGCTTCTGCGTGCCCTTGGAACCCGGCGCACCGCGATGCTGCCGCCCCACAAACTGATCAATCGTCCCCTGCGCAAACATGTCAAACCACCCGCCGATGTTCACCGCCGGCACGTTCATCACTTCAAACTTCGTGTTCGTGTCGTAGCCACGCCAGTAGGCATCATGGCTCAGATGCTCCTTCATGATCGCAAGCGCCCTCGGATCAAACTTGTTCGAATGGGTCCAGTTCTCCACGTCCGCTTTGCGAAACGCACTCCCAATGTAGCTCACATCCGCGTACAAGTCCGTCGGCGCCACGCTGATGTACTGCGCCTTCAAACTGCCGGACGCCGCCCCAGCCAGCAGATTCTGTGTGATGCCACCCGCCGAGCCGCCAATCGTGCCGATGCTGCCATTGCACCACGGCTGCTTTTTGATCCACTCGACCGTGTCCACACCATCCTGATGCTCTCCCCAGCCGCAGCCGATGAAGGGAATGTTCTCACCCTCCGACTCAAATCGCCCGCGCATGTCCTGAATGATGAAAACATAACCGGCAGCCGTAAGGCCAGCCGCGCTCCCCCCGCCCTTCACCCGGCTGTAAGGCGTGCGTGAGAGAATGACCGGAAACGGCCCCTCCCCACTCGGCCTGTAAATGTCCGTCGCCAGCTTGATGCCATCTCTCATCCCCAGCTTCTCGGTCTGTTTCTCCACCGGCTTCGTGGTTTCCTCGACCTGCTTCAGCCAGCTCTCAGACGTCACCGTTTTGTCCCCTGTGGCAGAGCGTGAAAGCATCCCCTCGATCTGCCGCGCCCACTGTGGCCCGTAGGTCTTCTTCACAAACTCGACCGCCTGCGCCTGCTCCCCGGTGGAAAGCATGCTGTTATGATCCACGTCCGCCCGCAGAAACAAGGCCCGCAACTTCCCCGCCAGCGCCTCGTCTGCGAAGGCATTGCAGGAAAGAAAGGACAAGGAGGCAGCAAACAGGAGGAACGAAAGCTTCATGGAGAAAGAGTGTGCAGACCGCTGAGTGATTCTGCACTGCGTTTGGTATGACAGCATCCTTGATCTTTACTTCCGCTGAAACTGTCGGCTTTGGACCAGAGCCACAATAAACTCTCGGATGACGAAATCTTTACCCTGGGTCTGCTTGACGATGCTGGCAGCAAGCTCTTCATCGGTGAAACCATAGGGACGGCCCAGAGCGTACTCAATGAGGGCTTCAATAAATCCCTTCGCAAAGTTTTCGCTGCGGGCGGCGATCAGATCGCGGAGTTCAAAGTAGGTCTTGAAGGCGGGGCCGTTGTAAAGCTGACCGGCAGGGTCGATGGGCCAGTCTTTTTTGGTTTTGGGATCGTGATCGATTTCACGCCATTTGCCGGCGGCGTTGAAGTTCTCCAGACCGAAACCGATGGGGTCGATCTTGCGGTGGCATTGCAGGCACTGCGGTTGCTCCTGATGCGCGAGCAGCCGCGCGTGCGGGCTGATTGGCTTGCTGGCGAGGCGGTCAAGCTGCGGCACATTGGGTGGCGCGGGCGGCGGCGGGTTGTTGAGCAGTTTTCGCAGCACCCAGGCACCGCGCTCGACGGGGCTGGTGCGTTCGCCATTGCTGCCCATGGCAAGGATGGCTGCCATGCCCAGCAATCCCCCGCGTGGTGAGCCTCGGGGGACAGCCACCTTTTGAAAGGCATCGCCGCTCACGCCATTGATCCCATAATAGGTGGCCAGCAGGCCGTTGATGTGGATTTCATCGCTCTTGAGCAGCTTGGAGAGGCTGCCTCGCTGGCGAAGAAGGTGCGCAAAGGTCTCATACACTTCGCGCCTTGCAGCGGCCTTGGCGCTTTCGTCGAAGTCGCGAAATTGCTTGGTGTCGAACTGGAAGAATTCGAGGCGCTCCATCCCGAGCCACTGGTGCACAAAACCTCTGACGAACTCGTCGGCCTTGTCACTGGCGATCATGCGGTCCACCTCACGTGCGATCACGTCGGACTGGGTGAGGTTGGCATGGAGAAGCTGCTCGTCTGGCGGGGCGCTCCAGAGAAAGTAGGAGAGTCGTGATGCCAGTTCCGCCGAAGACAGGGCGACAGAACCTTCCGTCTTCTCTGGTGGCTCCCCCATCTCCTGCAAGTAAAGAAAACCCGGTGAGGCGAGCACAACGCTGAGCGGCTCTTTGACGGCGGCTTCATGCGCATCACCCGCTTTGCGGCGCGAGTCATAAAGCGCGGTGAGTTTGTCCAAATAAGCAGCGGAGGGCTGCTTGGAGCGGAAGGCTCGCCGCGCGAAAGACTCCAGCACGGCGCGTGCATGATCGTGATCGCTGCTGCCGGACGTGTTGGCGAAAAACACGGGCTCGACGAAGCTTTTCCCATCCGTCTTGTTCAGCGGGCCCTCCCATTCCACCCAGTCGATCCACAGCGCGGGCGGCGGGCCGAGTTGGGTCTCCTTGCGCGCGGCGGTGTAGAGCTCGTGATCAAGCTTCACATCGCGTTTCTCACGCAGCACAAAGGTGAGCGGACCATCCGCGCTGATGCTCACGGGCACTTCGATGATCTGTGGCGCTTCGGTGCTGCCGCTGATCTGAAACGTCTGCAGCAGCGTGAAGTCCTCGGCTCCGGCCTTGCGACTGCCGAGCGCGACGAAGTGCCGTTCTTTGGGCGTGCCCTTCACCGCGCCGATGCGGAAGCGCAGCAGGTAGTCTCCAGGGGCGGCCTTCTCGAGTTCGTGCTTGGTTTTCATCCAGCCGGAGGGCTGGTCCGGCGGCAGGGTGATGACTTCTTCCGTGTGGACATTGTAGATCGTGAGATAAGCGCCAGTCTTGGTGAGCGGGTCGTTGAGGTAGCGCTCAAAGCTGGGGCCGTGTTCCTCGAATACCCTCACGCGAAACTTCGCCTCCACTTCGTCAGGGATGCCTTTCTGCGGTTTGCCGGTGGAGAGGTAGGTTTTCGCGGCCTCGTAGCCGCCTTTAAAGTAACCGTTGTAAGTACCGCCAACCATCGCGTTGGCGTGCAGCTCGACCTCGCGGTGCTCCTTGATGGTTTTGACGATGGGGTTCGCTGCATTCGCGCTCGCCACCTCGATCCAGTCAATCCACAGGGCGAACTCCGGCCCGATGCCGTTGCGCTTCTTCGCTTCGGCGAAGATGCGATGCGCGACCTCCTCGGATTCGTAGCTGCCTTTCTCCTGGAAGAAAAAGCCGTGGCCGTTCACTGGCGAAAACTTCAGCGGAATCTCCAGTACCTGCGGCTTTTCCATGGTGCCGGTGATCTGATGACTGCTGGTTACGGCACGCACACCGCTGTCATGCTGCGAGCCAAACTCGACGAAGTGCCGCTCCTTGGGCGTGTTGCTCGTGGCGGCGATGCGCACACGCACCACATAGTCGCCCGCAGGCCAGTCGCCAGGGATGCGGAAGGGCTGATACGGATTCGCGAACACATCCTCGATGGTCAGAAAACTGCCCGTCTTCGCCGCTGGATGCTCCAGATAAGCACGCTGCTGCAGCACGGAATGCACCCAGTTTCGCCGACCTTGCTCGTCCGCATGCACTGCATCCGTGAAGCCAAACTCCGCAGGTGAAGGCGCGCCTTTGATCCTCTGCCACACGAAGAAGAGATGCGTCTCATCATCCCTCTTCTCCGCGCGTATCTGCGAGACGACATCCGCATTCTCGGGCGTCGCCGCCGCCGCATTCACCGCTGACGTCCACTTCTCGTAGCGCTCATGCGCATCTGTTCGCTCCTTCAGCGATACCGCGATGCGGGCATTCCTCGCCTCCGCCTCCACATGCATCAAGCGCGGCTTGATCGGCGTGTGCGTGACGAACCGCACAAAATGCTCGTCCAAGGCCTGCCGCCCGAGCGCGAGGTATTGCTCAAATTGGTCCGACGACATGAAGAGCGAGGAGCCCACCGTATCAAACGTACCCGCACCCCCATCCGCCGGCAGTTCGCGCACAGGAATGTCCACGCCAAGCAGGTCGCGAATCGTGTTTTTGTATTCACGCCGGTTCAGGCGGCGCATGGCGATGTTGCCTCCGGAATCGCTCAGGCGCCCCCGAGCGGTCACCAGCGTCCGGGAAAGATCATCGAGGAAATCAGTCTTCGCGCCGGCCTCCGGCTGCCTCTCCTCCTCGGGCGGCATGTCTCCGGAATTGATCGAGTTGAGCACCTTTTGCCAAAGATCAGCCCGCTCCACCGAATCCACCGTGAAGGCGATGTCATCGAGCCTCACTTTGCCTTTCTGCTTCTCGGCATTGTGGCAGGTGACGCAGTACTCTTTGAAAAAGGAGCGATGTTTGGAGTCGAGCTCAGCGTGCGGTGCGTCGGCGGCGTGGGAGGGTGGCGCACCGAGCCATAGCAGCAGGCATGTGGCAAATGATCGCTTCATCAAGAACAGCGGAAATGGGTTAGGCCATGAGTTGCTTCACCACGCCCGAGCTGTCGCCGTGACGTTCAGCTTGGATGCCCAGTCCTTGGATCAGCGTGAGCCAGACGTTCGCCAGCGGCGTGTCTTTGGGTAGCACGAGGTGGTGGCCGAGCTTGATGTCGGCAGCACCTCCGGTGAGCAGCGTGGGACAGTTGTCCAGAAAGTGAATGGAGCGGATGTTGCTGCCGTAGGCGAGGCAGGTGTGGTCAAAAAGACTGCGCCCATCGGCTTCTTTTGTGGACTTCAGCTTGTCGATCAGCCCGGCGAGCAGTTCGCTCTGAGTGGCGTCGCGTTTCTGGGAGGCCGCCATGCGCTCACCATGGGTGTAATGGCTCATGTCGTGTGGAGCGACTTTGAGTGCGAGGCTCTGGAGCAGCGTTCCAACTGGCTGCCGGTACGTAATCACCCGCGTGCTGTCCGTTTGCAGAGCAGCGACGATGAGGTCATACATCACCCGGATCTCTTCCTTGCCCGCGAGACCTTCCTTCGGCTCGCTGACCGGCGGCTTGGTCTTTGGTACGTTGAGCCATTGCTCGTCCTTGCCCAGACGCACCTCGATGTCGCGGATGCTTTGATAGTATTCGTCGAGTTTGTCGACGTCGGTCTTCGTCAGCCCTTGCTGAACGCGCTTAGCATCCTCAAGCACCGCATCCAGCACGCTGCGCTTTTGCGCGAGCATTGCCTGACGTACGCTCAGCGGCGTGCTGTCATTGGAAAACAAGCGATGAAATGCCGCGACGGGAGTTTCCAGGCCCGCCATCGGCTTGCCACGCACGTCCCACGCCATGGATAGTCCGGGACCATGGCCCGAATTGGCGACATCCGGCGAGTTGAGCTGCATGGAGGCATAGCGTGTGTCTTGGCCCAGATGCGCCGCCGCGACCTGGTCCGCGCTGATGCTGTTGTGAAAACTCTGGCCCGGCTCCGCATAACGGTTTGCTCCCGTGAGCCAGAAGGTGCTGCCCCAGTGCGCTTCGTTGGCATACTTGTTGGAGCATCCCTGCACCACGGTGATGTCCTTCTGATGCCTCGCCAGCGGCTTCAGCCCCTCGGGCAGCTCCCAGGCTGCACCGGTCTTTTTCACATCAGGAAACCATGTCTCATTCGTCACCCCCCAGCCGAAGCCAAGGAAGACCATCCGCTTGGGCGGCGCGACCGCCTTGGGAGCGGCAAAAGCCTGGAAGCCGATGGATTCGAGCGCGGGCAGCGTGATGAGCGCGGACGTGCTGCGTAGAAAATGGCGGCGAGTGGTCATGGAAGGACAAGATACGGCGGGAAAAGATCCATTTGAACAGGGAAAGGGGGCCGATAACCAGTCGGGCCATGATCGAGCATTCCGCGATCCCAAACGGCGAAGGCGCCGGGATTTCTCCCGACGCCTTCATGGTGGATCGGCCCTCATAAGCCGGATTCTGTGTCCCCGATGCCCTTCGGCACCTGGCTGTGATCATTTATCTGTCGGGCTGAGCGACCAGCCCGCCCCTGCTTTCGCAGTGGAGCGACTATTACCCGGAGGTATCCATCCCTTGCGGGACTTGCGGCCAGGCGGGCCTTTCTCCTGTTCTGTCTTGCACCGCATGAGGTTTGTCGTGCCCCCTTCCTCGCGGTTGGGGCGGTGGGCTCTTACCCCGCCGTTTCACCCTTACCC